>SESA01000003.1_pt1 | contig 211052 bp, 172 predicted proteins | sample 3171451 | NCBI WGS metagenome assembly SESA01 (sample SAMN06051862, study PRJNA518727) | freshwater metagenome | biome: subpolar coniferous forest; feature: holomictic lake; material: water; isolation source: holomictic Lake 227, 8 m depth | place: Canada: near Kenora, Ontario | collected...
CGCTGTTTTTTCAAATTTGACCAGGTCTTCTTTGGCACCTTTTACAATGACTAAATTATATGCAGGTTCTCCCATGTGATTTAATTTTTTAGTTCTGATGTTTATTATCCCAGATTCTGTGCCCCGTCATTAAGGAAATTCGTTAAAAATCTTTTTAGTTTTAATACCACAGCAAGTGCTTCCAAATGTAAAACTACGAAAGCTTGTTGCATAAAAGGAGAAAAATTATTGAACGCTGTGATTTAACAATTTCCGTTAATTATCAATATTTCTGACAAGGAACTATATGTTTGTGAACGCCGAACATATTGACCACCTTCAACCGAAGCAAATTTACCATCACAGAGTATTGATTGTTGATAGGTTGGTGTGGCCAAACAAAATTGCCGGCATGTTGTAAAAAGGATTGGGTTTCCTAGTAATAATCCTCAACAAGAAAGAGAAAGCAACGTTGCCTTATGTATGTACAAAAGTATGTACTCATAAAAAAACCACTTACTTCATTTCATCGTAAGTGGCTGATTTGGTGGTGGGAGCAACAGGATTCGAACCTGTGACCCTCTGCTTGTAAGGCAGATGCTCTGAACCGGCTGAGCTATGCTCCCCTGATTGAGGGTGCAAAGTTAATTATTATTTCAAGACCACCAAACTTCAAAAAGGGATTACCCCATCTAAGATAAACTTTTTGATATCAGTTTGGAAAAAGGCCGAAAAAACGCCTGATGCTCCTGTGAACTTTATGTATACCCTCTACCGGATCAACATGCATAAGGATGCACTCTTTGGTGATCAGGTTTACCGGGTGAGCACTTGCCACCTCAATGGCTTCGGCGGTTTCCGACATTTGTTGGATCCAGATGTTGTCAATGCCTTTGGCAATGGCTTCGGCGACCAGGTTCCTCGCTTGTTTTTTCGGTGTGATGATCAAAAGGCAATGCACATTGAGGGGAAGAGCCCCCACACTTCTGAAACACGGAGTTCCTGCAATGATGTCGGCCTCAGGATTGACCGGATAGACCTCAAACCCCTTTTCTTTCAGTTTCAGGAATACGATATGCCCGAATTTCTTGGGATTCCTGGAAACGCCTGCAACTGCAACTTTGCGTGAGGATAAAAAAGAATCAATGGATGATTTCGTTGCCTTCATTTGCTATTTTTTAAAGATAAAATAAACAGCTAAAATTAAAAAGAAAAAACCAATAAAATGGTTGAGGCGCAAAGTCTCCGGCTTAAAAAAATGATGGTAAAGATCGAAAACACAAACAGGGCGATGCCCCAGCTTATAAGAACAATGCTTCCAATCCTAATTCTGGAAGCATTTCATTTCACGGAACTTCAAATGACCATACCAGGCAAAATTCATAAACGTGTTGGACCAGATCAGAAGTAAACAGCATAAATCCCTCGGGTCATGATGTAAATGAAGTTATGATGAATGATTCGTCATTAACTGATTGGAATAGTCCTGTGAAATATAATTGTCAAGGCTTTGACACACATCTGAAGAAAAGCTGATGCCTGTTTTGATGAGATATTCCCAATGTTGACTTGTCCAGTTTTCGCTGGCAGGCCCGCGGATGGAACCCTCTTTACTGAAAAGGCTGGTTAAAGCATAAATGATTCCAGCATTAAATGCATCTCCTGCTCCGATGGTACTCACTGGAACAATTGGTTTGACGCTGTATGCTTTGATAAAATCTTTTGTGACCACCTCAACCTTTTCCTTATTCCTAGTGTAAATCAGCATGGGGCATCCGGCTTCAGACACATAATCGAAGGCGCTCCTGGCGTCGTTAACTCCGAATATATGGAGGAAGTCTTCATCCGATCCCCTCACCATACTTGACAGGCCAATGTTTTCGATGATCCATGGTTTGACTTTTTTTAATTCCGCAAGATGTACTTTTCTGAAGTTCGGATCATACAGGATGAATGCGCCATTTGACCTGGCTTTTGAAATATAATCTGTCAGTTTTTTACGAAAGGTCCCTGTCAGTGCATAGGAGGAGCCGAAGAGTATGAAATCACCCTTTTTCGTGCCTGGCATGGAGATATTCAGCCGTTTTTTAGGAAATATTTTGTAAAACGAATATTCCGCATCTTGTTTCTGATCAAGGAAAGCCAAGGCCAAGGTGGTCTTCCCGTCGTTGTAACGATCGATGAATTGTGTCCCGACCATGTTCTGAACAAGAAAACGGTCGATGATATCACCGGGTTGGTCCCTGGCAAAATCACTGATAAAATTTACCGGAACTCCTGCGCGGCCCAGCGATACTGCCGAATTTAGCATAGACCCGCCTGGCTTCGCGGCAACGGGTATTCCTTCACTGAAGATGATATCTAATACGGTCTCCCCAATACAATAAACGCTCATATTATCAGTACTCAATTTCCAGGTCCAGCTCTTCCCTGAGGGTACGTAAGACGGGATTTTTCTCTGCCAGCATATCAAATTTTTCTTTATCCGTATAGGGTTTCATTGTCTGAAGGTTTTCAGCAATGATGGTTTTCAGGTTGATTTTGTAATTATTCAGCTGGGAACGCAAAAATTCCAGCATATCGGTCTTTTTTAAATTCAGTTCATCTTCCAAAACCTTATTTGAGAGCGAGAATTCGATGATCCAGTCGGACTGAAGAAGCGGTTTGGCGTTTTTTAATGTTGAATAAAGATGCGGGGACTCATTCTTGAGTTTGTCGGCAAATTCATCCCAGCAAAGGATTAGCTGGGCCTGGGTGAAGGGCGTTGCTGTTTCATAACGAGCCTGTTCCTCCTCGGATGTGGATGAGTTCTGCCCTGATTTGGGTTGAGGCTTTTTAATCGAGGTTGAACTGGTAAAATCATTTTGGATATCGCGCATTTTAAAAGTTTCTACCGGTTTTTTCACGGCAGGCATGTGCGCATTTAAAGAATTGGCATGACCAGAAGATGTTTCGGTTGCCACCGATCTTTTATTTTCAGAAGTTGATAGTTCCTGAACAGGCAATGGCTGCCGGGCCCCCGTTACAGTTTTCGGGTTGACGGTCGATTGGCTGACAGTCGCCGTTGCAGGTGGAATCGCCATTTTTGGAGCAGATGCTTGATTGGCATCAGGAGCTAAAATGAGGGCACACATTTGCATTAACGCGAGTTCAAGATGAAGCCTTTTGCTGTTGCTTATCTTGTAATTCAGATCACAGCGGTTGTTTATATCCAGAATTTTTAATAAAAAACCCACCGAACATCTTGATGATTGTTCCACATAATGATCCCGGATGGAAGGCGCGGTTTCAAGCAGCTTCGCTGTGGATATATCTTTGCAAACCAACAAATTACGTAAATGCTCTCCGAATCCGATGAGGAAATGCTGGCCTTCAAATCCTTTGTCGATGATATCATTGATGGTGAGAAGTGTGCCGGGAATATCACCTTCCAGGATTTGATCTGTTATCCTGAAAAAATACTCATAATCAAGTACATTCAGGTTTTCAAGGACGGTATTGTATGTTAGCTGGTTCCCGGCAAAACTGACGAGCTGGTCAAAAATGGACAAAGCATCGCGCATGGCTCCATCGGCTTTCTGTGCAATAATGTGAAGGGCATTGTCTTCGGCAGAAATATTTTCCAGATTAGCCACGTGTTGGAGATGTCCGACGATATCATCCACGGTAATCCGCTTGAAATCAAAGATCTGGCACCGGGATAGAATGGTTGGCAGAATTTTATGTTTTTCAGTGGTTGCCAGAATGAACTTCGCGTATGCTGGAGGTTCCTCCAGTGTTTTGAGAAAGGCATTGAATGCAGACGCAGAAAGCATGTGGACTTCGTCAATGATATACACTTTGTAGTTTCCCATTTGAGGCGGGATTCGAACCTGGTCGACCAATGTGCGGATATCGTCAACAGAATTATTCGAGGCGCCATCGAGCTCATAGATATTAAAGGAGGCATTTTCGTTGAAAGAGACGCAGGAAGGACATTGGTCGCATGCTTCAACATTGGGCGAGAGATGCTCGCAGTTGATCGTTTTAGCAAGAATCCGCGCACAGGTTGTCTTTCCAACACCACGTGGACCACAGAAAAGAAAAGCCTGTGCCAGCTGGTTGTTTTTAATGGCATTCTTTAATGTGTTGGTGATGGACTTTTGCCCAACTACCGTGTCAAAAGTCTGTGGACGGTATTTTCGTGCCGATACAATAAAATTCTCCATATGCCTGTCCGGTTCTATTCCAAATTATCATTCAAAAGTACGAAAGTTTTTGTTTTTTGTGTAATTTGGCTGCAAGTACCACCTTGATTCCTATGCTGCTCATCTATTCACCTGCCATAACCAACAGGATTCGTTACATCATGAACCTTCTATTCAGGGAGTTGCTGGGATTGGAGATTCAGTTTACACTATCTCCGGATGATTACGCCCGGTTTGAAGGACCGAAAATTTCCTATTCACAAGACCCCCTGCCTGAAGGAGTTTTTATTGAAGCCTGCGGCCTGCTTTCTGAGGAAATGATCATTCCTTACGAGCTGAGACCAGGGAAGACGGGATCTGTTCCTGTTCTTTTTCCATTGGAAAACCCAAAGGGGCAGCTGGCCTTCGACCCCTTCGCAGCTGCTTTTTATATGGTGAGCCGGTATGAAGAATATCTGCCACATTCCAAGGATAAACATGGCCGTTATCCTGCTTCCGAGAGTATCGCCTTCAAGGGTAAATTCCTGGATGTTCCGGTGGTGCATCTTTGGGCTGGCATGGTGGCTGATTTGATTTTAAAATACTATCCCGCGCTGAAAATCAACCATCCGGAATACCGCTATGTGCCCACCATCGATGTTGATCATGCCTATTGTTACCTCGGCCGGGCCTTTCTTAGGACGCTCAAAGGGATAACCAGGGATGCCTTACAAGGCCGGTTAATCGACCTTAATCTTCGAAGAAAAGTTTTGCTCAGGCTGACCGCCGATCCATATGATAATTATTCCTTCATCCGCAAGGTTCACGAATTGTATCATCAGTCCCCGCTTTATTTTATTCTCTATGCTGATTACGGAGGAGATGACAACAACATTTCAGTGACTTCTGAATTATTTACAAGGCTGATTCTTGAACTGGATCAAATGCATGGGGTCGGCATTCACCCTTCGCTTTCATCCAACAAGGTTGAAATGAGACTTCATGCCGAGGTTAAATCCCTTGGACGGGTTTTACAAAGGGAGGTAACCGCCAGCCGGCAGCATTTCCTTTATCTCAACATGCCTCAGACTTACCGCTCGCTGGTCCTGTTGGGAATCGGCGATGATTATTCCATGGGATATCCTTCTCATCCGGGTTTCAGGGCCGGCATTGCCATCCCGTTTCAGTTTTTTGATCTGATTTCGAATGAAACCATCCCGCTAATGGTTCACCCGATTTCCATGATGGATGTAACGCTGAAGGATTACCTTCGTCTAAGCTCGGAAGAAAGCCTGGATGTCATCAATGACATGATCGGAACAATAAAGTCGGTTCATGGTCAGTTTATCAGCATCTGGCATAACGAGAGCCTGAGCGATACCGGCCGGTGGAAGGGGTGGCGCCGGGTTTATGAAGAGATGGTTAAATCAGCATCTACCTGACAGGGAAAAATGATACAATACCTGAAGCATCAAGACATAGATAAACACCGTTGGGATGAGTGCATCCATAAGTCTCAGAATCGGAGAGTCTATGGTTTTTCGTGGTATCTTGACCTGGTTTGTCCGGGATGGGAGGCGTTGGTTGAGGATGATTACGCGTGTGTTTTTCCCCTGACAGGAAGGTCCAAATGGGCCCTCCATTATTTATATCAACCCTATTTTGCACAGCAACTTGGCGTTTTTTCACCGCAGTCCATCACTGAACTTCAGGTGAACCTCTTCATCAACGCGATTCCTGCAAAGTTCCGGTTTGCGGAGATCCATCTCAATGACAAAAATAATTTCAAAATCGGGAAAGGTGAAACCACCCTGCGTTTAAATCATGAGTTGGATTTGACGCCTATCTATGAAGAACTGTCAACAGGATATGCTCAGAATACCAGGAGAAATTTGCGGAAAGCCCAGGAGATGGGAGTCAGCCCTGGCAGGATGGTTGGAGCCGACGAACTCATTTCGCTGTTCAGGGAGAATTTCGGCAAAAAGGAGGGAAAGCTAAGGCATGCTCATTATGAAATCTTGCAAAGCCTGATCGATTCCATGTTGATCAGAAAGATGGGCTATATTCTCGGTGCTTATGCCGATAATGGTCCTCTTTCAGCTGCAGCTTTTTTTCTGTTTGATCAGGAAAGGGTTTATTACCTTTTTGCAGCTTCATCGCCGGAGGCCCGTGAAAATGGGGCCATGTTTTTCCTGATTGACAGTTTTATCAGGGACAATGCCAATAAATCACTGATCCTTGATTTTGAAGGAGGGAATGACACGAACCTTGGAAGGTTCTATAAAAGTTTTGGATCCAGAGAGGTTCCGTATCCGATGCTTCATATAAACAAATTGCCTGTGATTGCTGTGAGGGCGCTTTATTTTGCCCGCAAACTCAGGCAATAGATAAAATTCTCTATTTTTGTGAGAATTAACCTTAAATAGAAAAACAATGGTGCATGTATTGTCAACAGGCAGTTCTATTTTGAATCAATATATCGCTGAGATCAGGGATGCAGAAATACAAAAGGATAGTTTGCGATTCCGTCGCAATCTGGAGAGGCTGGGAGGGATTTTTGCTTATGAAATAAGCAAGGAATTGACTTATGAATTAAAAGAGGTGATCACCCCTCTTGGTATTGCAAACGTTCCGGTTTTGGCAGAATATCCGGTACTGGCTACAATCCTGCGCGCCGGACTTCCTTTTCATCAGGGCTTACTGAATTTTTTTGATAAATCTGAAAATGCTTTTATATCTGCGTTTCGCCGTCATCACAAAGATGGATCCTTTTCCATTAGTATTGAATATGCTTCTGTAACTGACATTGAAGATAAAGTGGTGGTTTTGTGCGATACCATGCTGGCATCCGGTTCGTCCATGGTTTTAGCTTACCGTGAACTCATTTCACACGGCAAGCCCAAACATACGCACATCGCTACGGCCGTTGCCAGTGTTGAAGGAATAGAGTATGTGAAGAAACATATTTCGAAGAATGATATTACCCTTTGGATTGGCGCCATTGACGATGAGATGACTGCTCAATCCTACATTGTGCCAGGGCTGGGAGATGCCGGTGATCTTGCCTTCGGGAAAAAACATTGATAAACTATGAAAAACACACTGTTTTTTGAAAATATAAATATTTCATTGATCTCCATCCGGAGCCATTTACTGCGTACCATTCTGACCATTTTAATCATTTCTTTCGGAATCATGGCCCTGGTTGGGATTCTGACTGCCACTGATTCGATCAAGTATTACCTGACCCAGAATTTTTCGATGATGGGAGCGAATACCCTTACGATCAGAAACAGGTCGATGAATTTACATATGGGGGGCAATGACCAAAAGGAGAAACGATACGAACCGATTACCTTCACCCAGGCCAGGGAATTTAAGGACAGGTTTGATTTTCCCGCTTATACATCCATTTTTACCCGTGCCTCCGGTATTGCTACTTTAAAATATGAGGCCAATAAAACCAATCCGAATGTCAGGGTCATCGGGGCAGATGAGAATTACCTGATCACCTCCGGCGATGAAGTGGAAACCGGAAGGGGTTTTACAGTAAATGAGGTTGAATATGGATTCAGTTCGGTCATCTTGGGTGCCGGCCTGATCAAGGATTTGTTTAAAAACAAGGAAGATCCAATTGGCAAGATCATATCCATTGGTCCCGGGAAATTTAAGGTCATCGGGATCCTGAAATCCAAAGGGTCAAGCATGGGTTTCAGTGGCGACATGACCTGTTATATACCGGTTACCAATGTCCGTGTAAATTTTCCAAGGCCAGACATGTCGTTCAATATCAATGTGATGGCCAAAAGGCCGGAATTGATGGATGCAGCAACGGGCGAAGCCACCGCAATATTAAGGAGCATCAGAAAAGTCCCGGTAGGAATTGAGGATACGTTTGAGATAACCAAGAGTGACAACATTGCCAAAATGCTGATCGAGAATTTGAAATATGTTTCACTTGCTGCAACGCTTATCGGGTTTATCACCTTACTTGGTGCAGCCATTGGGTTGATGAATATCATGCTTGTTTCCGTCACTGAACGCACGCGGGAAATCGGGATAAGAAAAGCCATTGGTGCAACCAAACGGGTAATCCGAAACCAGTTTCTGGTCGAATCCATTGTGATCGGTCAGATCGGCGGGCTTCTTGGGATCGTATTGGGCATCCTGGTGGGAAATGTGCTTTCATTGATTATTGGCAGTGCTTTCATTGTTCCATGGGTTTGGATCGCCACCGGTGTGATTCTTTGTTTTTGCGTTGCCCTCATCAGTGGAATTATTCCGGCCCAGAAAGCTGCCAACCTCGATCCAATCGAATCACTTCGTTACGAATAGGATGTGATGATGGACATGAGCAAAGTCATTGCCCTGCTTCGCAAGGAGTTCCCCTATGAACCAACCGAAGGTCAGGACAAATTGCTGGGAGAACTTGCAGTTTTTTTAACCATTTCCTGGAAGCAGCAAAACGCCCTCTTTATTCTCAGCGGGTATGCCGGAACAGGAAAAACCACCGTTGTTAAGGCACTTGCTGATGTGCTTCCCCAGATTGGAAAGAAGACGGTTCTTTTGGCTCCGACCGGCCGTGCAGCAAAGGTTCTTGCCAGTTACACAAAAAAGCAGGCCAACACGATCCACAGGAAAATATACCTAGCCCGCACCAATAAGGATGGTTTGATCGATCTTAAACCCCAGGTCAATTATCATAAACATACTTTATTCATTGTTGATGAAGCATCGATGATCCAGCATACCATGTCGACGGAGGGAGCCCTGTTTACAACCCGCAATCTTCTTGACGACTTGTTTCAATTCGTTTACAGCGGCGAAAATTGCCGGATGCTTTTTATCGGCGATACAGCCCAATTGCCCCCGGTGGGGCTGGATTACAGTCCGGCGCTCGATCATGCTTTTTTACAACGGGCCTATCACCTTAACATTGATACCTTTGAATTGACAGAGGTTGTAAGGCAGGCAAAGGCTTCAGGAATATTGGTCAATGCGACGCAAATAAGACAAGGCCTCCAGCAGCAGAAACTTGCTTTCCCGATGTTCACCATCGATGGCTTCAAAGATGTCGTCCGTATCAACGGACAGGATCTTGAAGAGGCGTTAAACCATGCCTATGCCGGTGCACAAAAAGAGAACAACGTCGTCATATGCCGGTCAAATAAACGAGCCAACATATACAACCGCGAAATACGACACCGTATTCTTTTCCTGGAGGAGGAGATTTCCAGCGGTGATTTTTTGATGATTGTCAAGAACAATTATTACTGGCTACCTGAAGAATCGACGGCAGGATTCATTGCAAACGGGGATATTGTGGAATTGATGCGAATTCGAAAGATCGAGGAGATGTATGGGTTTCGGTTTGCTGATGTGACAATACGTTTCATCGATTATCCTGAAGAAAAGGATCTTGATGTGAAGATTGTGCTTGATACGCTGATGTCAGAGTCGGCGGCATTATCCCAATCGGATAACAACAGACTCTTCCAGGCGGTTATGGCCGACTTTATGGATATTGGCTCAAAGCGTGAACGCATGGAAAAGGTGAAAGCCAGTCCATATTTCAATGCGCTTCAGGTCAAGTTTGCTTACGCATTAACCTGTCATAAAACACAGGGTGGACAATGGGAAAATGTATTTGTTGACCAGGGTTATATCAATGATAAAATGTTGAACCTGGAGTTCGGACGCTGGCTCTATACCGCAGTGACAAGGGCCACGAAAAAACTGTTCCTGATCAATTTTGAAGAGCGATTTTTTATAACAAATGACGCGTGACCCTTTCACCCTGTTACCCTGTCACCTTGTTACCTTGTTACCCTGTCACCATTTTAGTTACCACCCAAGCAGCGTAATCCCTACTGTAAACGGGTATAACTCCGGTCCCTGGTTTTTCTGGAACAGCTGGGTTATAGAATAAGTTGAAAACAGGTTGATGTGTGACCAGCCCACGCGGAAAGCAGCATCCAGTTTAAACGGGTTAAGGTGATAGGCGCCACGATCATTGACCACGTAATGTTCCACATCATAGGTGGCCACTTTATTCCCATTATCATCAACAAGGAAATAGGTTCCCACCTTATCATTGTAGACCTGTTTGGTGTAGGATCCGATACGGACGCCGGCAATCACTCCAAGGGTAATATGAAAGCTGCTCAAACGGCGATAGGGGTTGGTCTGGTATTCAAAGAAGAGAGGCAGATTCAGATAGGTAACCACCATTTTATTCACCTTCAGATTAACATAGTTGCCCTGAGTATCCTGCACTTTGTAAGCAACGATGGCTGCGGAATCTTTGAGCATGACATAATTGTCGGTGAAATAGTAATTGCTGATCTGGAATCCAAGGCCAGTGGTGAATCCGATGTGATGCTTATATAGGTTAACATTAAGTTCAAACGGGTTGAGATTTACCGTAATAGACCGTGCAGTATTCATATTCATATATGGATAGGCAGGATTGAAATTCATGTTAAAATCAGGGGTGACATAGCCGCTAATCCCGATCTCTACGCCAGCCCAATGCCCGTTGTATTTCTTTTTGTTTTTACAAAACGGGAAATCATTCATGCTGAAATTATCCATTGTGCATGAAAAATCACTCATGCTGGTACTGTCATGCATGCTCCATCCGTGTTTATGAAAGGGACATTTTTTCTTATCCTGTGCGTTGGAAGTAACTGAAATTGTGATTAATAGAAGTATTATAGCTGTAAGTTTCAGAAAATTTTTCATGGAATTCATTTTATGGTTAGACATATGGGTTATATGACGACAATAAGAATGAAATGTTACAGCCTGACGAATTACGAGTCTAACTTGAGGACAGCCAGAAATGCTTTTTGTGGCACTTCAACATTTCCGATCTGGCGCATCCGTTTCTTCCCTTTTTTCTGTTTTTCGAGCAACTTGCGTTTCCGGGTAATATCTCCGCCGTAACATTTTGCCGTAACGTCTTTTCTAAGCGCTTTTACGGTTTCCCGGGCAATTACTTTTGCCCCGATGGCAGCCTGAATGGCAACATCGTATTGTTGCCTCGGAATAAATTCCTTGAGTTTCTCACAGAAACGCCGGCCAAAATCATAGGCATTGTTTCTTGTAATCAGGGCTGAGAGCGCATCAACAATCTCCCCATTCAGCAGGATATCGAGTTTTACCAGGTCGGCAGTTTGCCATCCGGAGGGATGATAATCAAAGGAGGCATAACCTTTTGAAATACTTTTCAGCCGGTCATAAAAATCAAAAACGATCTCGCCCAAGGGCAGGTCGACAGTCAGCTCAATCCGGTCGGTTGTCAGGTATACCTGGTTTTTCAAAATGCCGCGTTTGCCAACGCAAAGGGTCATAATCGGGCCAATGTATTCCGACTTGGTGATGATGTTGGCCGTGATGGTCGGCTCTTCGATTTTATTGATGTAGTTTGGTTCAGGCAGTCCCGATGGATTGTAAACATCCTGAACCTCTCCTTTGGTGGTATATACCTTATAGGAAACGTTTGGTACGGTTGTTATCACATCCATATCGAATTCACGGTCAAGCCGCTCCTGCACAATTTCCATGTGAAGCAACCCCAGGAATCCACAGCGGAAACCAAAACCAAGGGCTGCGGAAGCCTCAGGTTCGAATGAAAGTGCGGCATCATTCAGTCTCAGTTTTTCAAGCGAATCGCGTAAAACCTCATAATCATCCGCATCGGTCGGGTAAATTCCTGCAAAAACCATCGGTTTGACCCCAATGAATCCTTCAATGATATCAGTGCATGGCCTGCCAACATGGGTTATGGTATCACCCACCTGCACCTCCTTGCTGTTTTTTATTCCGGAGATGATATAACCCACATCTCCCGCGCCAACCGAATTCCTTACCTCCTGCTTCATCCTCAATATTCCAACTTCATCAGCGTGGTAATCCATGCCGGTTGCGACAAATTTAACATGGTCCCCCTTTTTTATGGTCCCGTTGAAAATTCTGAAGTAGGCTATCACTCCTCTGAAAGGATTGAACAGGGAGTCGAAAATCAATGCCTGCAACGGAGCTTCAGGGTCACCTGATGGAGCAGGAATCCGGTTCACAATGGCATCAAGCACCTGGTCAATTCCCACTCCGGTTTTTGCACTTACAGCAAGGATCTCATCATGATCGCAACCCAGCAAATCCACAATTTGATCCTTAACTTCTTCAATCATGGCCGCATCCATGTCAATTTTATTCAAAACCGGGATGATGGTCAGGTTATGATCGATGGCGAGGTAAAGATTGGAAATAGTCTGGGCCTGTATTCCCTGGGTTGCATCAACTACCAGGAGAGCCCCTTCACACGCTGCTATTGCGCGGGAAACTTCATATGAAAAATCAACATGACCCGGGGTATCGATCAGATTCAGAATATAATCCTGGCCATTATAGGGAAAATTCATCTGGATGGCATGGCTTTTAATCGTTATGCCACGTTCGCGTTCCAGATCCATATCATCCAGCACCTGCTCTCTTGAATCGCGTTCAGACACGGTATCTGTCCATTGGAGCAAGCGATCAGCAAGTGTCGATTTCCCATGGTCGATATGGGCTATAATACAGAAATTACGGAGGTTTTTCACGGGTGCAAATATACGAATAAAGTTGTATTATCTGAGGATGGTCACCGACCCATGAAGATTACGTTTGACAGTGCCTGACAGCGTTATTTCAAAAATATCGCAAACATAAAAATAGGTGCCATCACTGCATGGCTGATTGGTTGTTTTATCTTTTCCATCCCAATTGATTTCAGGGTCGTTTGTTTCAAATACCTCCTTGCCCCACCTGTCAAATATTTTCATATTGACCTCATCGACCGAAAAATTGTAGACTGGCCTGAAATAATCATTGAAGGAGTCCCCATTGGGAGTAAACACGTTGGGCAGGCTGTAACGGCATTCAATTCCGTCTGAGATGTCAATGCACAGGATATTGCTCATGGCGCTCATGTTACCTGCTGAATCGACCGCCACTACCCCATAGCAACCAATAATGGTTTTGGCTTGTTTATGATAATACACAGTGTCATGAGGGTTCAAAACGGAATCAAAGAGAACCGGTTCTCCGTTGGTGGGTGTGAAATAGATATAATACCGGGCAATATCATCCGGACAACTGTCGGCGGGCTTGGTCCAGGACAGCACATTGGTCAAATCCTTGCACAGCGAAATGATGGAGAGAAGGGGAGGGCAGGGTGGAATATTATCAACGGGGATTGCGCATGTTTCCTGTGAAAAGTTAATGATCGGATTGACAAATCCGGCGGCAGAATATTTTCCGACACTTTTAATTTTATAACAATATTGCAGCCCGTTTACCAATCCGTTATCCCGGTAATTTGGAACCGAACTCATCCCAACGGAATCGAAAATGATCGCTTCCGGTCCTTTGCGGTAAATAACGAATCTGGAGTTAGACCAGGGAACGGAATTGGTCCATGTTAATTTGACCATTCTATCCGTTGGAATAAGGGAGAGATACATTGAGGAGGCAACCTGCGAAGATCCGATTAAAAACCGGTTACCCGGCGTAACGTTATAAAGGTCAATCCGATAATTGAAGCCGAACTTGTCTGTATTTAACAGGTTATCCGTGAGGATGGTGTCGTTGAGATTATTCAGGGAATCTATGAGTACAAACTGTTCCGGGGCATCGGTCCTCGAGCGGGCGACAATATACTTATAAGGTCCGGGGGCCTGAATGGAATCAATCTCTGTCGGTTTTGACCAGGCAACGTAAATTGAACCACTGGTTTCACTGGTAGTAAGGATGCTGACATTTGTAATTACGGCCACATCCTTTTTTAATGTTGCACAGGCTTCGTTCGATGCATAGCTCTCTGCATTGTCAGGATAATAGGCCACGACGAGGTAACAATAGTTCAGTCCACGCATCAATCCTGCCCCTTTGTTGTCATCCAGATAAGAGGTCTTTGAAATGTCGGTGAATTCATCAATTTTGGTATACCCAAGATACCCGGGAACACCTGTTTCACAGTAACCAGGCACAAACCCTGATGAATCTGCCTTCCGGTAAATTTCGTATCCTATGGCGTTCAAACAGCTGTAATTATCCCAATTAAGTGTGATGGTATTGCCGAGGGGATATGCAAAAAGATTTTGAGGAGCCGGGCCAACGACAAGGATATTAATGGATTTGATGGAAACCAGGTTCACCGGGGAGGCATCATCCTTGGCCTTGAAAAACATCTGGTAGGGTCTCTTTTTTACGTGGTTGCAAACGGTGTTCCATCTGAACAGGGCCTGTGTCTGGCCTTTTCCTGTTGCAGGATTCGGATCGAGCGTGGCTGGGCTTTCGGGAAGGATCAGGGGACCCCCGGTACCAGTAAGGGTAACATTGTTGCTGTCGGGATCGTAGGCTTTGACCGGGAACCGAAGTACTTTTCCAGCTTCGATGCATGTATCGTAAACCGAATCGATAACAGGTGGATGATTATTACAGGCGATAACAATAATCTGCATGTCGCGTAAGACACTGCCGATTTTAATGCCATTCCGCCATTCTTCAATCAGGATGGCCAAATTGTATTCCCCCTGTTGTTCAGGACTATCCCAAACCAGGTCGCCGGTTACAGCATTTAATGTTATACTTTTCGAGGCAGCGGGGAGGGTGTAACCTGGAATGGGTTGCCCCAGGGCGCCGCGACAGGTGACCAGTTTGTATGATAAGCTGTCTCCATCGGCATCATAGGCCCCTGGATTATGATAGAATGGCTGGTCAACGCATCCGTTATCGACAGGAGGCATTAAGAGTACCGGAGAATTGTTATATCCTCCGATGAAGGGGTTGATCATCAGCTCGGAAAAAATGAACAAAGGCGTGTTAATGGAATTGGGAATGTTAAGGATCCCCCCGTTGCGGTTTGGATCTTCACATGAAATTGTATAGGTTGATGGTCCCGGGAAGGTATGCTGACCAAGATATTTGTTATACGTTATTTCATCGGGGAGATAGGTTATTTGGATCCTGGGTATATCCGAGGCAGTTCCGTCGCCCCAGTTAATTGTCAGGTAATCGCGAAATGCATTGGCCGGGCTTGGTGTGAATGTATAGGAAATGAGTGTCATTTCATAGGTGAGTCCCGAAACATGCCGGTAGGTTATTTCTGCCGCTCTTTGGTGTGTTGCATAGACCATTAACGGACAACCTACAGGAAGCAGAAGATTCAGCAGGAACAGTCTCATCAACAATCGTCTCATCATATCGTCGGGGTGGCTATTGGAACACCCATCAAAAGTAATAATTTTCTCTGCGCAGCCGGAGATATCAGCGCTTTATTTCAATTCATTCTGAATTTTTAAGCTAAATTTGCAACACTATAGGAAAACAGCTGCTACGCATGTACCAACAGAGCCCTGAGATTGAAAAACAGGAAATAATCAAGAGATACAGGAACCTCCTTCGCGTTTGGAAACCCCGAAATCCAGCCGATAAAAAAAGTGTCAGAAAAGCCTTCAGAATGGCATTGGAGGCGCATAAGGACATGCGGCGAAAAACCGGAGAACCCTATATTTATCATCCGCTGAGTGTAGCTACCATCGCTGCGGGAGAAATCGGGCTGGGAGCCACTTCCGTTATTTGTGCTTTGCTGCATGATGTGGTGGAAGATACCGAATACACCATTGAGGATATCCGGGGTCTGTTCGGTGAAAAAGTAGCTACGATCATCGACGGACTTACCAAGATTAAGGGGATTTTCGATCAGCGTACAGCCTCTATTCATGCAGAGAATTTTAAAAAGATCCTGCTCACCCTGTCCGATGATGTGCGGGTCATCCTGATAAAGTTGGCCGACAGGTTGCATAATATGCGAACCCTGGATGCGCTGGCACATGAAAAGCAGTTGAAAATTTCCTCTGAAACGATATATCTTTACGCCCCTTTGGCTCATCGCCTTGGGTTGCATGCCATTAAAAGTGAACTAGAAGATCTTGCCCTGAAATACACCGAACCGGAGGTTTATAAAACCATCTCCTGGAAATTGAAGGAATCTGCAAAGGGTCGTAGTCGTTTTGTGAACAAATTTATCTACCCGATTAAAAAATCGCTGACAGAACAGGGATTTTCATTCACCATCCAGGCCCGTGAGAAATCCATTGCAGCCATCTGGCTGAAGATGAAGAAGAAAGAGGTTTCGTTCGAAGAGATATACGATATTTTTGCCATCCGGATTGTAATTGACTCCCCGATGGAAACTGAAAAATCGGATTGCTGGAAGGTGTATTCAAGCATTACCGACCATTACCGACCAAACATGGACAGGTTGCGGGATTGGATTTCCATTCCCAAGGCCAATGGGTACGAAGCCCTGCACACGACGGTGATGAGCCACACCGGCGAATGGGTCGAAATACAGATTCGTTCACGGCGTATGGATGAAATTGCCGAGAAGGGCTATGCTGCACACTGGAAATACAAAGAATCATTAAATCTGAACAGCCGCCTCGATAACTGGCTTGATCGGATCAAGGAGATGATTGAAAGCCCTGATTCGGATGCACTGTCATTCATCGATGATGTGAAAGGCTACTTTTTCCTTGAAGAAATATCCGTGTTTACCCCCCAGGGAGAGTTACGTTCACTACCGGCCAACTCGTCGGTTCTTGATTTCGCTTATGCTATTCACAGTGAATTGGGCGATACCTGCATTGGGGCAAAAGTGGATAAAAAACTTGCGCCGATCAACCATATTTTAAAAAATGGTCAGCAGGTAGAGATTATCACCTCCAGTAAACAAACCCCTAAGGAGGAATGGTTGAGCTATGTGGTCACTACACGTGCAAAAACAAATATTAAAATGACTGTGCGGGCAGAAAAGAAAAAATTCGCCAAACAGGGAAAAGAAAAACTGGGAAAATGGTTTTTGCAGATAGGGGTTGATTTTACAAATGAAAATATCAAAAAATTTCTTTCTGTAAATAATTTCAGCAGTCTCATCGATTTGTATTATTCAGCCTCGCAGGATAAAATCGGCATTAAAGACATAAAAGCATTTGCCGCCTCAAATTTCAGAAACGGATGGCTGAACTATGTCTCCAAAAACTCAGCTAAACATAAAGAGACAGGTACGGTTGAGGAGGAGGAGGCAAACAAGCATTCAGGTAACAAACAGGCAGGTCATGCAAATGACAGGTTCCTGCTAAATGAGGATTTTCATGTAGGGACCTGTTGTAATCCGATTCCCGGTGACGATGTTATCGGACTTACATCTCCAGATTCACTTACCATTCAAATTCACCGCTCAGGTTGTACCAAAGCAAAAGAGTTTATAACCGTATTCGGAAGCAAAAAGGTAAAGGTAAACTGGACCAACTTTGATTCGTTATCCTTTTTAGCGGATTTAAAAGTGACAGGGGTTGATAAACTGGGATTAATTAATGAAATTACCAGGATCATTTCAGGAGTCATGAATCTGAATATCAAAGCGTTTCATATTGAGGCCGAGAATAGCCTCACCCAGGCATTCATCTCGCTGTATGTAAGGAATATGGCAAACCTGAATGAGTTAATAACACAATTGACAAAGGTGGAAGGAATCACCCAGGTGACCAGGGTTGATTAAATATTAAAAAAATCTATTTTTATTCGTTCTAAATACGGATAAATGTTTATCTTTATCCAAAATTTCCTGTTATGATCAAAAAACCAGTTGAAGATATATTTGAGACTGTGCGTAAAATGTTCACTGACTATTTGGAGCGTCATGGTCATCGTAAAACTCCTGAACGATATACTATTTTAAAGGAGATTTTTGCCACGGAGGGTCATTTTGACATTGAGACTTTGTACATCCGGATGAAAAATCACAAATACCGTGTGAGCAGGGCAACCTTGTACAATACAATTGAATTATTGCTCGACTGCGGACTTGTTACAAAGCATCAGTTTGGGACGAATTATGCCCAGTTTGAAAAATCAACCCTGTTAAAACAGCATGATCATTTTATTTTTAATGATTCAGGGGAGGTACTTGAGTTTTATGATCCTCTCATTGAGGAGGTGAAATTCAATATAGAAAAGCAATTCAATGTCAGTATTTCACATTACGCATTAACATTTTACGGTCAGTCAAAAACTAAGAAGTAAACTCCATATATGAAGGTTGATGTAATTTTGGGATTACAGTGGGGAGACGAAGGGAAAGGGAAGATAGTTGATGTTTTTACCCCGCGTTATGATATCATTGCCCGGTTTCAGGGTGGCCCAAACGCCGGCCATACCATTATTTTTGGTGGAAAAAAATATGTTCTGCATACGATTCCTTCCGGGATATTTCATCCGGAGACTCAGAACGTTATCGGAAATGGAGTCATTATTGACCCCTTTATCCTTTTCAGGGAAATTGATAAATTATTTGATGCAGGAGTGCATCCTGAAGAAAATCTTCTTGTTTCAAAGCGTGCCCACCTGATCATGCCCTCACACCGGCTGCTGGATGTCGCACTTGAATCGGAGAAGGGAAACTCCAAGATCGGGTCCACTTTGAAAGGAATTGGCCCCACCTATACGGATAAATATGGCCGAAACGGTCTCAGGGTCGGGAACATCATGGAATCGGATTTTTCTGTCAGGTATGGACAGTTGAAAAAAGAACACTTTGAAACAATCCGCGCTCATGGTTTTAACAATGATCATTACATGCTCGATGGGCTGACTTTTGAAGCCTACGAAGAAAAATGGTTTGAATCGATAGAACGAATGAAATCTCTGAAGATCATTGACAGCGAAATTTTTCTGAATGAAAGTCTTGACCAGGGTAAATCCGTTCTTGCTGAAGGGGCCCAGGGCACCATGCTTGACGTAGATTTTGGTTCCTATCCATTTGTTACCTCGTCCAATACTATTACAGCTGGAGTTTGCGCCGGTCTGGGGATTTCTCCTCACAGAATTGGAAAGGTTTTTGGAATATTTAAAGCCTATTGTACGCGGGTTGGCAGTGGTCCTTTCCCGACTGAACTGCATGATGCCGATGGTGAGGAGATGCGGACGAGGGGCAACGAGTTCGGATCGACTACAGGACGTCCGCGTCGTTGTGGCTGGCTTGATCTCCCTGCATTGAAGTATTCAATCATGTTGAATGGGGTGAACAGCTTAATTATGATGAAGGCAGATGTGCTGAATCCATTCCCAACCATAAAAATTTGCACGGATTACAGCCTGGGCAACCAAATCCTTAAAAACTTTCCGTTTGATCTTGAGGATAAGGAACTTCAACCTGTTTACAGGGATATGCCAGGATGGAATGAATCACTGGATCACTGCAAAACAGTTGGAGATATTCCAGGTGCGTTTGGGGATTATGTAAAATTCATTGAAAATGCAGCAGGGCTCCCGGTTGATATAATTTCCATCGGCCCCGACAGGGTCCAGACCCTGCAGCGGTAACGCTTAAAGTTTACGTTTGACTTCGATCTGTTCGTAACCTTCTACGATGTCTCCCACTTTGATGTCATTGAAATTCTCGATGTTCAATCCGCATTCGTATCCACTTTGAACCTCCTTGACATCATCCTTAAATCTTTTCAGGGATCCAAGCATCCCGGTATATACAACAATACCATCGCGGATTACCCTTATTTTAGTATTTCTGGTCACCTTGCCATCAAGAACCATACACCCGGCGACAGAGCCAACCTTGGTGATCTTGAATACATCGCGAACCTCAATATTACAGAGGATTTTCTCTTCAATTTCGGGAGATAACATGCCCTCGATGGCAGCTTTAATTTCTTCTATCGCCTGATAGATGATGGAATAGAGGCGGATGTCGATCTGTTCAGCCTCTGCCAGTTTACGAGCATTCACTGAAGGTCTCACCTGGAAGCCCACAATAACTGCGTTGGATGCAGAAGCAAGCAGAACATCCGATTCGGTAATGGCCCCTACTGATTTGTGGATGACATTGACCATGACCTCCTCATTTGAAAGTTTTAACAGGGAATCAGAAAGAGCTTCAACGGAACCGTCCACATCACCCTTAACAATGATGTTGAGTTCTTTGAAGTCGCCAATAGCAATCCGGCGGCCGATTTCATCGAGCGTGATGTGTTTCTGGGTTCGCAACCCCTGTTCACGCTGCAATTGCAGACGTTTTGTTGCAATGACTTTGGATTCCTTTTCATCGGCCATTACATTGAACCCGTCACCAGCCTGAGGAGCGCCATTCAGTCCCAGCATGAGCATAGGCTGCGATGGTCCGGCTTCTCTGATAGGCGTGTTACGCTCGTTGTACATAGCCTTGACTTTACCATAGGTAGCCCCGGCAAGGACGATATCTCCGACTCGCAGGGTCCCATTCTGAACCAGCAATTTGGAAACATATCCACGACCTTTATCCAACGAGGATTCAATAACTGTCCCGGTGGCCATTCTGGTAGGATTGGCTTTCAGGTTGAGCATTTCCGCTTCAAGCAGTACTTTTTCCAACAAAGAATCCACATTTGTTCCGGCTTTGGCTGAAATTTCCTGAGTCTGGTATTTACCACCCCATTCTTCAACCAGGATATTCATTTTTGACAGTTCTTCACGAACTTTTTCAGGGTTGGCATTGGCTTTATCCATCTTGTTAAAAGCGAATACAATGGGAACTCCGGCTGCAAGCGCATGATTAATGGCTTCACGGGTTTGCGGCATGACATTCTCGTCAGCAGCGATCACAATGATGGCGACGTCGGTAATACTTGCTCCACGAGCACGCATGGCTGTGAAGGCTTCGTGACCTGGAGTATCGAGAAACGTGATCTTTTTTCCATTATCGAGCTGAACTTCGTAGGCCCCGATATGCTGGGTTATACCGCCAGCTTCACCAGCAACTACATTCGTGCTTCGGATAAAGTCGAGGAGTTTGGTCTTGCCATGGTCGACATGCCCCATCACTGTGACAATTGGTGGTCGATCCCTTAAATCCTCAGGATTATCAGGGTCATTTTGTTTTATGGCTTCCTGAACTTCAACACTGACAAACTCAACTTTAAAGCCAAATTCTTCAGCTACAAGGGTGAGCGTTTCAGCATCAAGACGTTGGTTAATAGATACAAACATCCCCAAAGCCATGCAGGTTGAAATGACATCGGTAACCGGTAAACTCAACATGGAGGCAAGTTCATTGGCAGTCACAAACTCGGTGACCTTTATAACGCGTTTGCCCTCCTCCATGCGTTCCTGTTCCTGGTGCATCTGATGGCTAACGGCTTCCCGTTTTGCTTTCCTGTATTTTGATGCTTTTGATTTGCCTGAGGGGCTTAAGCGTGCAAGGGTTTCCTTAATCTGCTTTTCAATATCTTCGACAGTAACTTCAGTTTTCTGAATGTCCTTATGATATTTCTTGTCTTTGGCTAGCGTAGGTTTATGAAGGCTTGGCCGTGCAATATCAGTGTTAGCTACAGCAGGGGTGCCTTCTTCTCCCTGACGTTTAATACGCTTGCGTTTCTTTTTCTTTGATTTCAGGGTTTCATCAGAAGAGGAGGCAACCGGTTGCGGTTTTTTCTTTTCGAATTTTTTAGGTTCGGGCAGAAGCATTGACCCCAGGATGGTTGGCCCTTCCAACTTTATGCGTTCAGTAGGAAGAAAATTAGATTCCCGGGCTGGTTCAACAACCTCAGGTAAAACCTCTGTTTTATCAAATAATTCAATGACCGGAGGAGGACTTTCAATGATCTCATCTGCTGCCAGGTCTTCGGTGAATTCATTTGTCTGGATAGGTGAAGGCTCGATTTCCGGAACAGGTTGTTCCGCTTTGCCTTTGGTCTTTTTTGTTGGTTTTTTAGCCAGGCTGCCCAAATCCATCATGCCAACGATTTTCAAATCATTTTTTGGCTTCTGTTCTGGTTCTGATTTCTTTTCAAAATCAGCTGGCAATTCTTCACCCTCTGGTGCTGAAGGTGCAGGTTCTGGAAGGGTGATGCCGACAGGCTGGACTGGTTCAGGCTCCTGCGCTTGTACTGATTCAACAGGTGCAGCCACCGGAACAGGTGCAGGTTTTTCCTCTTCTTTAACAACGGGAGGGGCTTTCGGTAAATCGGCAGGAGGTGCAGGGACGGGTTCAATCTTCTTTTCCTCCTTTACAACCTCTTTTGCAACAACTTCCTTCGATTTTTTTACAGAGTCATACTGTTTTTTCTCAAAATCCATGGAAACATTCTTGATGAACAGATCATCAAGTTCTTTTTCACGGTCTTTCGATGCAGTTTTTTTATCCTCAATGGTAATTGTTTCATGCACAGAAAACTGAAGGCCAATCTTTTTGGCTTCCTCTTTTACATGTTTTTCTGATGCAAACTCTTTCATCAGGAGGCTATACATCTCCGTCGACAATTTTGCATTGGGATCCATTTCGATCGGGAATCCTCGTTTAATCAGGAAATCCACCACGGTTTTGATCCCAATATTAAATTCCCGAGCGGCTTTGCTAAGCCTTGTAATTGTTACGCCTTCACTCATTGAGCAAAATTATGGTTTTTTATTCAAATTCAGCTTTAATTATACGAACAACTTCGTTGATAGTCTCTTCTTCAAGGTCAGTCCGCTTCACCAGTTCCTCTACATTCAGATCCAAAACACTCTTTGCTGTATCGCAACCGATTGATTTTAATTCATCAATAATCCACTGATCGATTTCATCCGAGAATTCCTGGATGTCAACATCTTCATTGTCCACATCCGTATCGCGGTAAACATCGATTTCATATCCGGTCAGTTTCCCTGCCAGTTTGATGTTAAACCCCCCTTTCCCGATGGCCAGTGAAACCTGGTCAGGCTTCATATAAACATCGGCCCGTTTTTCTTCTTCAATAATAACAATGGAAGAAACTTTTGCGGGACTCAGGGCTCGTTGAATAAAGAGGGATGGATTGTTGGTGAAATTGATAACGTCAATATTTTCGTTCTTTAATTCGCGAACAATCCCATGGATCCTGCTCCCTTTCATACCAACACATGCTCCAACAGGATCGATGCGGTCATCATAGGATTCAACAGCGATCTTTGCACGTTCACCAGGAACACGCACAATTTTTTTAATGTTGATCAATCCGTCATATACTTCAGGAACCTCCGATTCAAACAATCTCTCCAGGAATGCTTCTGAAGTCCGCGACAGGATGATGATCGGGTTGTTGTTTTTCATTTCCACTTTGGAAACAACGGCCCTGATGGTATCGCCTTTTCTGTAAAAGTCTGAAGGAATCTGTTCGGATTTTGGCAGGATCAGTTCAATGCTTTCGTCATCCAGAACAAGAATCTCCTTTTTCCATACCTGATATACCTCTCCTGATATTATCTCTCCGATCTTTTCGCGGTATTTGGCGTATATGTTGTTCTTCTCGTATTCCTGGATTTTTGAGATCAGATTCTGACGGATGGCAAGGATTTCGCGCCGGCCAAAACTGCCCAATTTGATCTCTTCCGAAAGTTCTTCCCCAACTTCAAAATCAGGCTCGATTTTAACAGCTTCTGACAGCGGTACCTGTGTGTTTTCATCTTCAACGGTGCCATCTTCAACGATGGTACGGGAACGGAATATTTCAAGGTCCCCTTTGTCGATGTTAACAATGATGTCAAAATTATCGGCCGACCCAAATCTTTTCGTCAGCATATGCTTGAATACATCTTCCAGGATGCGCATCATGGTTTCCCTGTCGATGTTTTTGAATTCTTTGAATTCCGAAAAGGTTTCGACTAAATTCAGATGTTCCATTGTGTGATAAATCTACTTTTTAAATGTGATTACTTCTTTTGCTGATTTTATTTCGTCAAATTTTAATTTCACGCTGACGTTGATCGGCTCTTTCTTTGTTTTTTTCTCAGGAGGAAGTTCCAAATCAATTCCTGACTCATCTACCCCTTTCACCTCGCCGGTCAATTTATCTCCGGATTTGGTAACTATTTCCAATGAATTTCCGATATTTTTTTTATACTGTCTTGGAAGCTTTAACGGCCGGTCGGCTCCTGCTGACGAAACGGTCAGGTCAAAATCATCGGTTTCGCGGTCAAGATTGTCTTCCAGAAAACGGCTCAACTGCCTGCAAACTTCAATAGAAACGCGGTGATCGCCATCAATAAAGATTGAAATTTTATTGCCCGGCTTGATAATTAAATCAACTAAAAAGAGATCACCTCCCTGGAAGTGATAGTCAATTAATTTTTTTAATTGTTTTTCGGTGATCATAGTTTTAATAAAAGAGGGGACTTTGTGTCCCCCCGCGTCCATTTACATAAATCGAATGCAAAGGTAATCAAAATTTTAAAAACACCAAATCTTTATTTATTCGGTTTTTTCTGACATCGATCAGATGCTGTTGTCAAAGAATCACGAAAGGTTGAATTCAAGCAGAAATCCCGGTCGGATGAACGACCGGGATAAAACGAGTAAATCAAGTTCTTTGAGATGTTTGGTTTTTGACTATTTCACGAAATCGGCTTCAGCAGGAGTTGAAGGCGCGAGGGAATCGATGATAACAGGATTCACCATATCCGTTTCTTCAAATTCTGTTTCTTTTGGTGTTTCCGGTGAAAGCTTTAAAACCTCGATGAGTGAATCGGGGTTGGCCTCTTCAAAATCAGCTTCCTTTGGAGGAACGGGGGCCAGGATCAGGACCATGGCATCAGGTGCAGTCATGTGTTCCAGTCCATCGCTGAAGTCTACCTGAAACGGTGTTACAGGGTTCAGTTTATCCATTTTTAAGGTGGTTTCATTTTTTATAGGCTCAGCTTTTGAATCATTATACCTTGGATTATTTGCAAAAATCATCGAGGTATTCAATGTGAGCATAGTGGCGAGTATAATTATTGTTGTTTTCATTGTCTTTTTTCTTTGGATTTCTTTTCAATTTGGAACATAGGACGGACTTCGATGGTCCTTGTTACAATTGAAAGGGTAAACGGGGTACAGGAGTCGACGAACAGGGGATTTTTCCCGACGGATAAAAGGTTCAGGTACCTTCCATTGTTTCCGGATGCATTCAATATTTCGTAAGCACAGGGTTAACGCACATCGATGACGATCACGGTGACATCATCATCCAGGCTCTCGGATTTCCCCCTTCCCGACCATGAAGAAACTTTTCCAATGATGTGATTTGATATTTTTTCCACCGGAAGATGCCTGTTTTGCGTCAATCCCGACAATAACCGCTCTTTCCCGAACAATTCTCCCTGGGGGTTGAAGACTTCGGTCAAACCATCAGTATAGACAACGATGCGGTCACCATGCGATATCTCAATTGTTTCATTGATATAGGTGATATCTTCGTAAATGCCGATCGGGATGCCTTTGGCAATGAATGCTTTGTCCCCTGCTTTTCCATTACGGATTAAAATGGGGGCCGGATGTCCTGCTGAAGCATGATGCATAGTCATATCAGCAAAGTTGAACCAGAGATACGCAGCCGTAATAAATTCATTGTTCAGTTGTCCGGTCAGCGCCTTGTTCACCGATTCGAGCAATAAAGCGGGGTGATGGGCATGGTCAACAAGTGAGTTAAACGCAACTTTGATCATGGAGGCCAGCAACGCCGCAGGAATGCCATGTCCGGAAATATCAGCAACCAGAATGCCCATATGTTTATCATCGAGCTGGTGAAAAGTATAAAAATCGCCGCCGATTTGAGTCATGGGAATATAGGTTGGGAAAATTTTACAGGAAGCGGATATGGGCAAAGTTTGTGGTAGAATTGCAAGCTGGATTTGCCGGGCAGTTTCAAGGTCATGGAGGATTGCATGGTATTCCCGTTCTGTATTACTGCTGCGCTGGATGGCGGCATAGATTAAACAGCACACAAAAAACAGGAAAGCGATCTGTTCAACAGTAGACCCTTTGAGGAATAGATCATCGGGCATCAGGTTATTATATAAAACAGCAAGAATAAATACAGACAAGCCGATTTCGATGATCCGTCCCTCCGGGGTACTTCTTCCCCGGGAGAGGTATCTGTTGAAACTCAGAACCACGACGATCAGGATCACTAAAATGTTATTGATGACGGATCCCCCGACAAAATGTGGAAGGCCTGTAACAATCCCGATGGTGATTGCTGTGACTCCGTAAGCAATCCAAACCAGCAGAAGCCAGAACACAGATCGTTTCCAGCCCCAGCCGATGAATGACTGCAGGAAAAGGATGAAGACAGCAGGCAGAATATCGGTGGCGACCGCATCGATGTATTCCCAGAAATCCTGCGAAACATTCACCGACATCCGCAGCAGTTCGTTACCGGCAAGCATCCTGGCGCCATATCCAACAATAAAAACCGAGAGGTAAAGCAGGTAGAGTTCAGAGGATTTACGCTTAATCAGAAAGACCAGACCAGTTATAATACCAATAACGAGTAACAGGAAACCAAGCAGAAACTCCGGCTGTTTTTCAAGCCAGAAATCCGGTCGGATCATTGGATCATACTGAGAAAAGCATCTACCCGGTATGACCAATATTGAAAATAACAGGACGAAAATACGCTTCATAACCCATCATCATCACAAGAAAGAGTAAAAGTATGAAAATAGATCAGGAATTCGAAACTATCAAACAGAATAATGGGTTCAGGTCAGAAATTTTGAAAGAACATTCAGCAGTTTTTCTTCCTCAAAGGGCTTGGAGATAAAATCATTCATTCCTGCCTCCCGGCATCTCGCCTCCTCCGACTTCAATGCATGTGCCGTGAGGGCAATTATTGGAATCGTGGTGCTGATCTCTTTCCTGATCATCAGGGTTGCATCGATGCCATCCATTACGGGCATCTGCATATCCATCAGCACAAGGTTAAAGGATTCCTTTCTCAGAATATCAACAGCAATCTCACCGTTCACAGCTTCGGTTACTTCAATCCCAAAATGAGCCAGAATGGTTTTTGCCACCAGACGGTTCAGTTTGTTGTCTTCAACCAGCAGAATTTTCTTTCCCCTGAGTTCTTGATGGACGATGAGGAGCTTTGGTTTTTCAGCTTTTTCCTGCTCACGCCCGTTAGGCAGGGTGATGCGAATGCTAACCTTTGTCCCTTTGTTTTTCTGACTTTCAATGCTGATCTTCCCATCCATCAAATCGACCAGCTGCTTCGTTATTGCCATGCCAAGGCCCGTCCCCCCGTATTTTCTCGCCACATTCACACTTTCCTGCGAAAATTTCTGGAATATTTTTTTCATATATTTTTTATCCACGCCTATCCCTGTATCGGCGACAGAAAGTTCGATGTCCTGACGATCCGTATGGCTTTCCTCAACATTGCATATCAGCGAGATGCTACCCTGATCGGTAAATTTTATTGAATTGCTAAGCAGGTTCAGTAGGATCTGGTTGATTCGGTAAGGATCGCCTTTGAGTACTGGGGCAATGGCCCCATCCATATGTAACTCAAACTTGAGTCCTTTCTCTTCCGCCTTATTTGAAAGCATTGTACTAACCTGGTCTAGCAATGCAGGCAGGCTGAAATCAATAGATTCCAGATCGAGTTTTCCGGATTCAATCTTAGAGAAATCCAGGATGTCGTTGATGATTACCAGAAGGTTGTCGGCAGAGGTTGTGATCGATTCCAGGAATGACCTCTGGTACGTGCTGAGATCGGTTTTGAGCAGCTGCTTGCCAAGACCCAGGATGGCATTCATGGGCGTGCGTATCTCATGGCTCATGTTGGCAAGAAAAATCTCTTTGGCTTTCGCCGTGTCTTCCGCCATCTGCTTCGCCTCCCTGAGGGTAAACTCCAGTTGTTTTCTGCCGGTGATGTCGAGATGAATCCCTGTCGAACCAACCTGACTACCTTCATTATTATATAGCGGAGCTCCTGATATGAGCCACCATTTTCGCAAGCCTTTCTTGTTGGTGATCTCCAGTTCGTAAGCATCGGAGATGCCCTGCTTTCGGGCTTCGTTTTTTTTACTCACAAGGTCTCGGTTCTTTGATGCGGTAAAAATATTCTCAGCTACTTTACCGTATATCTCTTCCCGCTCAAAACCCGACATCTCACAAAAACTCTGGTTGGCATATATGACCCTGCCATACAGGTCCACTTCAAGCAGGCCAAGGTTGATGTTCTCAATAAGAAGACGATATTTCTCTTCGCTTCTTCTCAGGGCATCTTCATATTTCCTTCGGCTTGTTATGTCAATGTATTTCCAGAAATGCCCCTTGTAGGCCCCCTGAATGATAATGGGGTTATAATCCCTCGAAAAAGTCCGCCCGTCTTTCAGATGGTGAATCTCGCCCGTCACTTTTTTACGCTTTGACAGAAGATCATTTATTCCTGATACGAACACATCGGGCTCTTTGAAGAGATGTTTGAACTGTTCGGCGGAACCCGAACAATCGGCTCCGACAAGGACTTCCGGGTCAAACGGGATACCGAACATGGCACAAAATGCTTCGTTCACCAGCGTGATCAGTCGGTTCTCGTCTTCAACCAACACGCCTTCCTGCATGTTTGCAATAATGTTAGAAATCGGGGCAGCGTGGTGTGAAAACCCGGAGGTTTGACCGGCAATATGCTCTTCTAAGCGCCTTTCAGCCTCCAGCCTGGCTTTTCGTTCGCGTAAAAGAGCTGCTCTTAGTGTTTTTTCAGTTGCCATGTTCCTTTTGAAATTGTGGCATTATTTCACAACTCATTTTGAAGAAATGGGAAAATGAACATAAAAACATGTTTTATTTATATCAAATAATCGTTGTAATTGAAACCTTTTGGCTGTATATCTTTTTTTATTCAAACACACAAGTTTTGGCACTTTCAGGATTGATAAAGATATGCAAATAGATGATTCCCGTACAAAATCTGCACAAAATCAACAAAAAACCCTGATTATCAAATATAATCAGGGTTTTTATTGCTGTTTTGTTGACCCACCAGGATTCGAACCTGGGCCGAGAGAACCAAAATCTCTTGTGCTACCGTTACACCATGGGTCAAGGTGAATGACGAATAATTTGGAAAACAATATAATTCGTACTTAGATATCCGAAGTCCGTCATTTTGCGGGTGCAAAGGTAAAATTTTTTCTTTTTGCATCAGGAATGCATTGAAAAAAATATTCCTGATGGGTGTTTGCGGGTAAATTTGTACTTTCGCACCTTCATATCAGATAAACAATATTCTATGAAGAATTTCCAGAAGCTGAACAATATTTTTGGCTGGATTACCTTTATCATTGCTTCAACCGTTTACCTCCTGACCATTGAGCCAACCGCCAGTTGGTGGGATTGCGGGGAATACATTTCAACTGCCTTAAAACTTCAGGTTGGCCATCCCCCGGGAGCTCCGTTATTCCAGATGATCGGCCGGTTCTTTTCACTTTTTGCCTTTGGCGATGTTTCAAAGGTAGCCATGATGGTGAATACGATGTCGGCTCTTTCAAGCGGGCTAACCATCCTGTTTCTTTTCTGGAGTATTGTATTGTTTGCCAAAAAACTTGTGGGCGCTAAAGGAGAAATGACGAATGGCCAGATGTTTACGGTTTTTGGCGCTGCATTCATTGGTTCCATGGTTTATACATTCAGTGACACATTCTGGTTTTCGGCTGTTGAAGGTGAAGTGTACGCGATGTCCTCCTTTTTCACAGCCATCTCTTTTTGGGCCATATTGAAATGGGAGGAGGTTGCAAATGAAAAGCATTCCTACCGATGGTTGGTTCTGATTTCATTCCTGATGGGACTTGCCATCGGTGTGCACTTGCTTAACCTGCTGGTGATTCCTGCCACCTGTATGGTATATTATTATAAAAAGTTTGAAACCACCAAGGTTGGAATGCTTCTGACTTTTGCCTTGTCGATCATTATTCTCGCTTTTGTAATGTTTATCATTATTCCATGGACTGTAGAACTGTCAGGAAAATTCGAATTACTGTTTGTTAATGGATTCGGATTGCCATTCAATACCGGGACTACTGTCTATTTTCTTCTGCTGATCGGATTACTCATATGGGGACTCTATTTTACACGTAAAAAGGGGAAGACGGTATTAAACACGATCCTTCTGGCATTTACCTTTATCCTGATTGGTTACTCTTCGTTCCTGATGCTTGTGATCAGGGCCAATGCAAATCCACCCATCAACGAAAATGCCCCGAAAGATGCCGTCAGTTTGCTGTCTTATCTCAACCGCGAGCAGTATGGGGATTTTCCGATCGCCTACGGACAATACTGGAATGCTCCCATCATTGATTATGCAGACGGAAAACCTATTTATCAGAGAGATGACAAATCAGGGAAGTACATCGTTGTTGACGAGAGAAAAGGAACTGTTCCCGTTTGGGATCCGAGGTTTACAACGATTTTCCCACGCATGTGGAGCAATCAGAGGAAAGGCTCCCCTGAATTTTATAAAAAATGGGGAGGAGAGGGCATTCCCATTGAAGTCAATACGGGGGAAGGGAAAACTGAGACGCGTATTCGTCAAACCTTCGGGGAGAACCTCAAGTATTTCTTCACCTACCAGATCGGGGTCATGTATATCCGTTATTTCATGTGGAATTTTGCCGGACGGCAAAACGACGTCCAGGGATTTGGAGGCGTTGAGGATGGAAACTGGATCAGTGGAATCCCTTTCCTTGATAAGATGCGGCTTGGCCATGATCTCAATAATTTACCCGACAGCAAGCAAAACAGGGGTACGAATAAATATTATCTTTTACCTCTCATTCTTGGGATCATAGGATTTTTCTTTCATATGGGGAAGGATTACAAAGGGACCATGATCATTGCACTGTTGTTTATTATGACAGGATTGGCCATATTGGTCTACCTGAACCAGCAGCCTTACGAGCCCAGAGAGCGGGATTATGCTTATGCGGCATCTTTTTACGCGTTTGCGATCTGGATCGGCCTGGGGATTATTCCCCTGATTAACTGGGTTAAGAAAAAGCTGAGCGAAAATCTTTCAGTTATCATTGTTTTTACCTTGGTGCTTGTCCTGGTACCAGGCATCATGGCCAAGGAAAACTGGGATGATCATGATCGTTCAGGGAAGTATGCCTGCCGAGATTTTGCAGCAAATTACCTGAAATCCTGTGGTCCGCAGGGGATCTTATTCACGAACGGGGACAATGATACATTTCCTTTATGGTACGACCAGGAGGTTGAAGGAATCGGAACCGATGTCAGGGTTGTCAACCTCATGCTCGCTTCCGGACCCTGGTATATCAATCAGTTGTATCAGAAGGCTTATAATTCTGAGCCTATTCCACTCACACTGAGTAAGGAGCAGTACCGCCAGGGAACGAATGATATCCTCCCGTTTTACGATATCGGAATTAAGGGTTATGTCGAGCTTAAGGATATGATTGATTTCATAAAAAGTGATGACCCACAGACTTTCCTGACGCTGCAAAATGGGGAGAAGATGAAGTTTTTCCCCTCCAAATATGTTAAAATCACAGTTGATTCGGCCGCCTGTGTCAAGTACGGTATTGTGCCAAAACATCTGCAGGGGAAGATGGTTGATTCCATCTGCTGGAAAATTCGTTCAAACCAGCTATATAAGAACGATCTCATGTTACTTGATTTGCTGGCTTCAAACAAATGGGAACGGCCCATCTATTTTGCTGCCCCTTCGAGTGTGAATCATTGTGTTGCCATTGACTCGTTCTGCCTGGTTCAAGGCTGGGTTTACCAATTTATGCCGGTGAAAGCGGATTCAGGCGATTACATTCAGGGAATGGGCGGAGTGGATGCACAAACCTCCTATGATATCATGAAAAACAAATGTGCATGGGGCAATCTGAATGATCCTCATGTTTACGTTGATCCTGAAAGTCTGAATAATTCCGTCAGGCCTAAGACCAATATCATGCGTGTTGCACAATCGCTGGTTACGGAGGGAAAGAAAAAGGAGGCTGTCGAGATGCTTGATCTGTATTTGAAATATTTTCCCGATTCAAAGGTGCCTTATGATATGTATATGCTTCCGTATGCTGAAATTTATTATAAGGCAGGTGCACCCGACAAGGCCAATAAACTCATTGAAAGGGTTGGACAGATCTACAGCCAGAACCTTGATTATTATAAATCCTTTACGCCCGCATATTCCCAGTATTTTGAGCAGGATGTTCAAACTGCCCTGGGAATAATCAGGCGACTATCGATGGTTGCTTCAGAAAACCATCAAACACAGCTTGCTGCCAAAATGGACACTTTGTTTAACATGAAGCTCAAGGGATATCAATAAAGATTTGTCCCCGGCATTATACATATCGGTATGTTAACATTATCAATAGTCTGGAATCCAAGTCCGGAGATTTTTCACCTCGGTAATTTTGCAGTCAGGTGGTATGGATTATTCTTTGCTCTTGGTTTTGTCTTTGGCTATCTGATCATGCAGAAGTTCTTTAACAAGGAGGGCGTCCCCATCAAATTGCTTGATGAACTGACCACATACATGATTGTCGGGACAGTGGTAGGTGCGCGGCTGGGGCATGTGTTTTTTTATGAACCCTCCTGGTACCTCGCACATCCGATTAAAATCCTGGAGGTGTGGGAGGGTGGATTGGCGAGTCATGGGGCTGCCATCGGGATCATTCTTTCGCTGCTGATATTCTCCTATTTCAGGAAGAAACCGTTTTTATGGGTCATGGACAGGATCGTGATTGTCACTGCTCTTGCCGGATTTCTGATCCGCATGGGGAACCTGATGAATTCAGAAATTTATGGATTGCCTACGACTCTTCCCTGGGGCTTTGAATTCCTCCGTTCCACCTCCCCGTCTGAGGGACTGGTCCCCAGGCACCCGACCCAGATTTATGAAGGTCTTTCCTACCTGGCAATCTTTTTTCTGCTTTGGTGGTACTATTATAAGAAAGACGGAAAGCCTCCACAGGGTTTTTTGTTTGGACTTTTCCTGATCCTGGTGTTCGGTGTCCGTATACTTATTGAATTTATTAAGGAACCGCAAGTTGGCTTCGAACGCGGATTAACCCTGAACATGGGGCAAATGCTATCGATCCCATTTGTAATAGCGGGTTTTGTCCTGGTGTATCTTGCTCAAAGGAAAGAGACTACGAAATAAGTTTCAAAGCATTTATTCTTTCTGAGAGAACTTCGTAATCATTCCGGAGGACCATTCCCGGGAAATTTTTTGACATTTCGATCGCGTAAAACATATCAAAATTCTCCTGACTGATGGCAAAATAAATTTTCTTGTCCATCAGGTAATGGGCCAGGTATTCCTGTTCCGATTGTCCAGGTGTCGGAATGAAGATCGCTCTTTTTCCGAGTGTCGCAATATCCATGATGGTAGAATATCCGGAACGTGCGATTACCAGGTCGGATGCCGCTATCAGCGCTTTTAGTTTCGCGGTTTCAAGATGGGAGAACATATGAATTCTTCCATCCAGAACATATGCCTCATCTGATTCTGTAATTCCTCTCACCAGGGCGACCTGAATATTGATACTCATCAGTTGCATCAGAATTTTTTCTTCAATCAGTGTTCGCTGTGGTTCTGGACCAGAAAGCATCACCAATAAATCATAAGATTGCACGCTGAATTCAGGATGAATGTCAGCGGATGTTGAAAATCTTGAAAGAATGCCAACGTAGTGTATCCTTTCAGGAAGTATGGATGGATGTGAAAGATTACCTGCAAGTCCATGGTGGGGTTCAAAATCCGGGACCCAGCATTCAGTGAATCTCTTTATCAACTTGCGGTTGATCCTGTTTATTATCCTTTTAATTATAGGATTACCAGAAGGAACCTGTATTTCCAGTTCATGGGTCATAAAAACCGAAGGAATGGAGCGGTGCCAGCAGCCATAACGGTTATCGGAAATTACCACAGATGCGTTGGTCTGCAGAACAATTTTCTTCAGCGCCTGATGTTCCCTCCATATGGCGATCAGCAGTTTCGGTGCCAGGAGAAGAACCTTAATCGTGAACCAATTATCACCGGGGTACCGGATTTTTAACCCAGGGAAACTGACAACCGGGATCCAGGGATATTCCTTTTTCAGGAATTCCATTGGCCGGCCGCTTGCGGCAATGATCATTTCAAACCCAAGGTCCCTTAATTTTTCAATAACAGGAACGCATCGGGTTGCATGACCTATGCCCCAATCCATAGGACATATCAATGCCTTTTTGATTCCAGTCACCGGGTATGAACTTATTTAGACCGAATATACGCTTATTTTCAGTCCGCGGTGTCGAAAAGTTATTCACAATGCTTCACCTTTTATAAACGAAAGTGATTAACCGTTGAAGCAATTATTTAACTCAGAGATCATGACAATTTAAGTATGGACAATAATGAGGAGTGTTTGCTTTTTCAGATTGGACTGACATTGATTCCCGGTGTTGGTGATGTACTCGGGAAAAAGCTGGTAACGATTTGCGGTAGTGCGGAGGCAGTTTTCAGGGAATCCCGGCAGCGCCTGTTTAAGTTGCCAAGGATAGGAAGGATACTGGCCCAATCGATTGCGGACAAAGATATTTTACTTCGGGCCGAGAAGGAGTTGGTTTTTATAGAACGTTACCGGATCCGGTCTCTTTTTTTTCAGGATCCGATGTATCCCCACCGTCTTAAACAATGTTTCGACAGCCCGGTCATGCTGTTTTACAAAGGAACTGCCGATCTGAATTCTCCCCGGATAATAGGGATTGTCGGAACACGCCGGGCCACAGATTATGGCAAACTCATCACCCATGACCTTATAACCGGGCTTGAACAGCACCGGGTCATGGTAGTCAGCGGGCTTGCTTATGGAATTGACAGTTGTGCCCATCGGTACGCTCTTGAAACAGGATTGGAAACCGTAGGTGTTCTGGGACATGGACTCGATACATTGTATCCCTGGCTGAACCGTTCGCTGGCTGAAAGAATGGTTAAACAAGGCGGGCTGATCACGGAATTCCTGAGTGGGACAAAACCTGACCGTACCAATTTTCCCAAGCGAAACAGGATCATTGCAGGCATGTGTGATGCGCTGGTCGTTGTGGAGGCTGGATCTAAAGGTGGCGCACTCATAACCGCCGATATAGCCAATTCTTACAACCGCGATGTTTTTGCCGTTCCGGGAAGGGTGTACGATCCCTATTCTGACGGCCCCAACTGGCTCGTCAGGACCAATCGGGCAGCCCTGGTTCAAAAGGTTGAAGACATTGAATACATGATGGGGTGGAAGGAATCGGGAGGTCCAGATCATGTGGCGCAGCGAAAAATTTTCATTGAACTGACCAGGGAGGAGGAGCGGATCTTGAAATTATTGCAGGAAAAGGGTCAACTCGGCATCGATGAGATCTGCATTCAGTCGGATACTCCGATGAGTAAAGTTTCATCCTCCTTATTAAATCTTGAATTTGAAGGAATTATCAAATGTCTCCCTGGAAAAATATACGCAGTTACCTGATGTTTTCCAAGAGGTATTGGGTGGTTACTCCTTCACGGGTATAGTTAATTTTTATACTTTTACCGCCATTAATCCCAGTACAGAACATCACGTGGAAGGAATCGTTATCAAATCAACAGGAAGTTGGATCAGAGTGCGGATGCCTGATGGTGTGAAGCTGGAGTGCAAACTTAAGGGGCAGTTCAGGGTCATGGATATCAAGCATACCAATCCGGTTGCCATTGGTGATCATGTAGAGGTCGAACTAACACCCGGCGACAGTCATGGGATGATAACCCGTATCCGGGAGCGTAACAACTATATCATCCGGAAAGCGACCAAACTGTCGAAGGTTTCGCACATTATTGCCGCGAACCTTGATCATGCTTACCTTATTGTGACTATGGCACATCCGCGGACATCAAACGGATTCATCGACCGGTTTCTTGTTACCGCAGAGGCATATTATATCCCGGCCAGCCTGATTTTCAATAAAATTGATTTGTACACGCCTGGGTTAATGATGGCAATGGAGGAGCTCAGCCTCATTTATGAAAAGGCGGGGTATTCATGTTACCAGGTATCGGCCCTTCGCGGAGACGGGGTTGCCCGTATACGGGAACTTCTTGATGGCAAGGTCAGCCTGTTTTCAGGACATTCAGGAGCGGGGAAATCGGCCCTGATAAAAGCAATTGATCCGACGCTTAAGCCACGCATCGGCATGTTATCAGAAATCCATCAGAAGGGAATGCATACGACGACCTTCGCAGAGATGTATGAACTTTCGCATAAAGGATTCATTGTAGATACCCCGGGTATCAAGGAGTTTGGACTGATTGATTTTCAGAAGACTGAAATTCCGAGATGTTTCCCTGAAATGGATCGTCTTTTACCATTCTGCCAGTACAAAAATTGTTCACATACCCATGAGCCGGGTTGTGCGGTAAAATCGGGGATTGACACAGGTGCAGTCAGCATGCTTCGCTATAATTCCTATATTAGCATTCTGAATGATAGCTAAACAACTGATCACCGAATCAATTATTCCGCTGAAACCCTCGGATAGCGGAACTTTCGCCATTTCCCAAATGGAAGAGTTCCGCTGTTCGCATATGCCGATCGTTGATGGAACTGAATTTATTGGTCTCATCTCGGAGGCGGAAATTGTTGCGATGCAGGAGCCGGAGTTGGAGACCGGACAATATAAACTTTCCTTATTACTTGCGTATGTTTCAGAAAATCAGCATATTTACGACGTAATCACCCTTGTTTCCTCCCTTCATCTGTCGCTCCTGCCAGTGGTAAATGAAAAGAACCAATACCTCGGTGTCATTGGACTGTCAACCCTGGTTGAACATCTTGGTAACATGGCGGCACTTCATAATCCCGGGGGTATTATTGTGCTGGAGATCAATGACAAGGACTACAGCCTCATTGAAATTGCCAACATTGTTGAATCGAATGATGCCAAGGTGCTGAGCCTTTATATAACTTCATTCCCTGATTCCACCAAACTCGAGATCACGATAAAAATAAACCGGATCGACCTTGGTCCGATCCTGCAGACTTTCTTCAGGTTCAATTACCTGGTTAAAGCATCCTGGTCAAAAGAAGATGCTTACAGCGATGACCTCCGCAACAGGTTTGATGCCTTAATGAACTATCTGAACATTTAGTCTGAGCCTGCATAATTCTTCCCGTTTTGTAAGCCTTTTATCCAACCTGGATTCCTGATCAAACCAGCCGTTGGTTTCCCCATCTCCTATGCAACAAATGGCCATCGAAATGAACCAAAAATTGCCTTATCTTTGCACCCTGAAATAAAAAAAGCAGCAAATTGTCATGAAAATCGCTCTTTTTGGGAAAAATATTGCCGAAATGGTCATTCCTTTCATACAGGAATTGGTGGATGAATTGCAAAGAACTGAAGGCGTCACATTTGTGTATAAACCTTTTTTCGACAGCCTGGATGGAAAAGTCGTTTTTAACGGTCAACCCCTTTTATTTACCAGTCAGACCGAGATTGAAAACAAGATTGATTACCTGTTTTCGATCGGGGGGGACGGAACCATACTCGATGCCATCAGGCTGGTTGGAAATTCGGGGATCCCGGTGACAGGAATCAATCTTGGAAGGCTTGGTTTTTTATCCAGTATATCAAAGGAATATATAGGACCCGCAATCAGGGCCATTCAAAGCGGACACTATCAGATAGAAAAGCGGACACTTTTAAAGCTCGAGTCGCCAAAAAACCTTTTTGGCCCGACAAACTATGCAATGAATGAACTGACTGTTTTTAAGCCAAGTGTGATGTCTATGTTAACGATCAAAACATGGATTAACGGAGCATTTTTAAATTCCTATTGGGCTGATGGGCTTATTGTTGCCACTCCGACAGGTTCAACAGCCTATTCGCTTAGCTGCACAGGTCCGATCATTACTCCGGATTCGGAGAACTTCCTGATTACTCCGATTGCTAGCCACAACCTTACGGTGAGGCCGATCGTGATCAGGGATGACAGTGAAATCAGGATCCATGTTGAAGGTAAAGAGGGTCATTTTCTATTGAGTCTTGATTCACGAATTGAGCAGGTTGATCATTCAGTTGACCTCATTATCCGGAAAGCAAGCTTTAAGATCAACCTGCTTCGGTTAGCAGACAAGAATTTCTTTCACACAATCCGTGAAAAGCTGAACTGGGGATTAGATAACCGGAATTAGCAGGATAATATCCAAAAATCCTTATTGTTATCAAATAAAATCGTGATTTGACCGTTAGTCTAAGTTGTTGAAAAGAATTATTAAGATTAAAAAAGAATATCCGAAAAACATGCTACAGGCCATGAGGAGACCAATAATCCTGGTTGGCTTCCTAGTTTTCCTTTTTAATTCAGTTAAGTCACAGGACATGGAGGTGGGCTTGACCGGAGGCGCCATGTATTATCTCGGAGATTTAAACCCCGGGAAACAGTTTCTAAATTCACAGGTTGCCTATGGCCTGCTTGTGCGGTATAACATTGATTCAAGATGGTCGGTCAAGTTAAGTGGCATGCAGGGATCGGTAAAAGGCGATGCGGCCCTATCTACATTTTTACCCGACCGAGGGCTTACATTTTCAAGCCAGATAACTGATATTGCCGCCGTTGCAGAATTTAATTTCCTTCCTTACTTTACAGGCAGTAGAAGGGACAGAATATCGCCGTATATTTACGCCGGTTTTTCTGTCTTCTTTTTTGATCCCATTTCCGAAGGTGTTCATTTGAGAACTATGAAGGTGGGAACAGAAGGGCAAACCACACCTTATGCTTCGTTTAACTTTTCCATTCCCTTTGGTCTTGGTGCAAAGTTCAGCCTTGCCAGCAGATTGGGTTTGCAGGTTTATTGGGAGATGCATAAGACCTTTACAGATTATTTGGATGATGTGAGTACCACCTATTATTTGGATGGTCCTTCCATCAATCCTAATGATCAGCAAAGTATGTTATCGGATCCAACGCGAAACCATACACCTGGCATGCAGCGTGGAAACGAAAAAAATAATGATTGGTATTCTGTTTTGGGAATATCGATTACCTATAAGTTTAACATTTTATCGTCAAAAAAATGCCGGGATTTGAAACATTGACCACCGGTTGTTCTGAATGATGGAATTAAAGGATCAGATCGATAAAAAGAGATTACCTGTTCACGTTGCCGTGATCATGGATGGGAATGGCCGGTGGGCCAAAAAGCGCGGTTACGTTCGTACATTGGGTCACGAAAGGGGAGTGGATGCGGTTAGAAATACGGTGGAAGCTGCTGCTGAAATCGGAATCCGTTATCTTACCATGTATGCTTTTTCTACGGAGAATTGGAAGCGACCCAAATATGAGATTGATGCTTTGATGCGGATTCTGGTCAATTCACTTCATGGGGAGATGGCAACCCTGATGAAGAACAACATCAGGCTCAGGGCGATTGGCGATTTAAAGAGTTTGCCTGCAAAAAGTTACCGTGAATTAATGAAATCCATTGATGAGACTTCCCGGAATACCGGATTGACCCTTGTTCTTGCCCTGAGTTACAGTTCACGATGGGAAATGGTAGAGGCTGCCCGTTCAATGGCACGTAAAATTGCTTTAAAAGAACTGGATCCTGAAAAGATTGACATCCCGACATTTATTTCCCACCTGGCCACTTCAGAATTTCCTGATCCTGAGTTGCTGATAAGGACAAGTGGTGAATTCAGGATCAGTAATTTTTTACTCTGGCAGATTGCCTATACTGAACTATACTTCACGAACACCCTCTGGCCCGATTTCGGCAAGGAAGATTTTTATAAAGCCATTCTCGATTTCCAGACAAGGGAGCGCAGATTTGGACTTACAAGCGAACAGATTAATGAAATAGAAGGAAAATTACGTAAATAAATCCGGATGAGACTGAGTAACCTGCTGATAATTCTATTTTTCCTACTTGCAATACAACCATTGTCTGCCCAGATAAGTCTCGGTGAGGAAAGTGTGACCGATTATGATAAACCGAAGGAGTACTACATCGGCGGGATGACCGTGAGCGGAGTTAAATACCTGGATGGCAATGTACTGATCATGTTATCGGGGTTGACGGTTGGGGATAAGGTTAAGATTCCCGGAGATAAAATTTCGCAGGCAGTCAGGAAATTATGGGAGCAGGGATTGTTTGAAGATATCAAGGTTTCAGTTTCCAAAGTTGTGGATAATCAGGTTTTTTTAGATTTTTACCTTAAAGAACGACCCCGGTTGTCGAAGTTCCAGTTCAACGGGATCAAAAAGGCAGATGCGGATGATATCAGGCAGAAAATTCGCCTGGTCAAGGGCGATTATGTGACCGACAACATGATCATCAAAACAAAAAACATCATTAAAAAGTTTTACAATGATAAGGGTTTTCTTAATTGCGAGGTGGAAGTTCTTCAAAAGAGGGACAGCACCACTGCCAATGAGGTGACCTTGTACATCAACATTGATAAAAACGAAAAGGTTAAGGTTTATACCATCAATATTCATGGGAATCAGAGCATAGGATCAGATCTGATCAAGGCCTCATTTAAGAAGACCAAGGAGAAGAGTGTTTTCAATCCGATGAACGATCTGGACAAGGTTGTTTATAATACGGCCAAGGAAGCGGCAACGATTGATTTTGTTGAGATTGGGAATGTACTTGGCGATCATGCGTCTTCAAACATCCGGGTGAGGATCTTTAAATCCTCCAAATTCATTGATGAAGATTACCAGGCTGATAAATTGCTGCTTGTTTCGAAGTATAACAAGATGGGATACAGGGATGCAAGGATCATTCGTGATTCCATCTCGAAAAATCCCGATAACACGATCAATATTGACATCTGGGTTGAAGAGGGCCCAAAATATTATGTGCGGAAAATAGCCTGGGTGGGGAATACGAAATATTCAGCCCTATTCCTTGACAGGATCCTTAGAATTGGAAAGGGTGATGTATACGACCGCGAGGCGCTTGAGCAGGCCCTTACCTACAATCCGAACGGTACGGATATCCGATCACTATACATGGATGATGGTTACCTGTTCTTTGATGTGGTGCCTGTGGAGACCAGGGTTGAGAACGACTCAATCGATCTTGAAATCCGGATGCACGAAGGGAAACAGGCCACGGTAAACAAAGTTTCCATCAAGGGGAACACGAAAACAAATGACAATGTTGCTTTGCGCGAGGTTCAAACCCGGCCGGGGCAGCTTTTCAGCCGTGACCGTTTGATCCGCTCCCAGCGCCAGCTGGCTCAATTGAAATACTTTGATGCTGAGAAACTTAATCCCAACGTTGCTCCAAACCCGGAAGATGGTACTGTCGACATCGGGTATGAAGTGACTGAGACTTCGGCCGACCAGATTGAACTGTCAGGAGGATGGGGTTATGGCCGTATCGTGGGGACGCTGGGTTTGTCGTTTAACAATTTTTCATTGCGTAATGTTACGAATTTAAAGGCCTGGAAGCCTATTCCTGCAGGGGATGGTCAGAAATTAAGCTTAAGGTTCCAGACCTATGGTGCCGGGTATTTCAGTTACAGCGTCTCTTTTACCGAACCCTGGCTTGGTGGACGCAAACCCCTTGCCCTGAGTCTTTCTTATTTCCACTCGAGATACACAAACGGAGTGGCAAGCAATGACCCCAGTTTTGCCTATTTTAAAATTGATGGTATTTCGGTAGGTTTGGGAACCCAGTTACGCTGGCCTGATGATTATTTCTCCCTGATGCAAAGTTTGAATTATAACCGTTATAATACTTATAATTATTCTTCGATCTTCACTTTTGGTGGTGGGAATGGGGTTTATAATGCCTTCAGTTATAGTATTGCACTTTCACGCAATTCAGTGGATGCCCCTATTTTTGCCAGGAATGGTTCTGAATTTACTGTGAGCCTTGAATTGACGCCTCCCTATTCATTATTCCGCGGGAATGTGGATTATAAGAACATGACGGCCAGTGAAAAATACAAATGGGTTGAATATTACAAGATCAAATTCAAGGGAGCCTGGTATATAAACATGGTTGAAAAACTGGTTTTAACGCCACGCGTTCAGTTTGGATTCCTCGGTGCCTATAACAGTAGCCTTGGGGCAACACCTTTTGAAAGGTTCTATCTTGGTGGTGACGGATTGTCAGGATATAACAATATGGACGGACGTGAACTGATCGGGATGCGCGGTTATGCGAATAATTCACTTACTCCCGGTTACCCGAATACAATCGGGGGAACGGTATACACACGCTACACCCTTGAATTACGCTATCCGATTTCCCTCAATCCAAGTGCAACAATTTTCGGGCTCGGGTTTGTTGAGGCCGGAAATGACTGGCTGAGATGGAATGACTTCAATCCGTTTAACGTGTATCGCTCCGTCGGGGTGGGGATCCGCGTATTTCTACCCATGTTCGGTTTACTCGGTCTTGACTGGGGATACGGCCTTGATCCTGTACCAGGGGTTCCCGGCGCAGCAGGCGGGCAGTTCCATTTCTCGATAAATTCATCGATTGATTAGAGAATAGTACCGTGTAACAAAATATTATTGCGAGCAATTACTGATTAAAAAATAAAATTATGAAAAAGCTGATTTTGACCCTGATGGCCGTCGTCTTCACCATGGCTGTGGTGAATGCACAGAAATTTGCTTATGTTGATACACAATATATCCTGGATAATGTTCCGGAATTTGCAGAGGCACAGGCTCAGCTGGATGAATTATCGAGCCAGTGGCAGAAGGAGATTGAAACTAAGTTTGCAGAGATCGATAAAATGTATAAAGATTACCAGGCCCAGTCGATACTTCTTCCGGAAGACATGAAAAAGAAGAAGGAGCAGGAAATCGTTGACCGGGAGAAGGATGCAAAAAGCCTTCAACGGACCCGATTTGGCAAGGAGGGCGATTTATTTAAAAAGCGCCAGGAGCTTGTGAAGCCGATCCAGGAGAAAATTTACAATGCAATCCAGGAAATCGCCAACAACAACAATTATGCAGTGGTTTTTGATAAAGGAGGCAGCCTGACGATGATGTATGCCAATCCAAAGTATGACATCAGTGATGATGTGCTCGATAATATGGGAGCAAATCTCAGTAACAGGAAAGGCAAACCAAAATCCGGCAGCACGACCCCCACCAATCCTGAATCCGGCACTGTGAAATCAGGCGGAGCAGGAATTGAATCAAAGGAGACTAAAAAGTAAAAAAAAAGTCTTAATTTTGCATCATCTATTGTAGTATAAACCATTTAATTATTGAAAATGAAAAAATTAGCAAAGCTTTTCGCTATCGTTGCCATGATCATTGGTTGTTCATTTGCTTCACAAGCACAAAATCCCATCAAGATTGGATACATCGATTTTAACACCCTCCTCGCTGCCATGCCAGGGATTGATTCTGTAAAGATTAAACTTCAATCCTATCAAAAGACCCTGACAGATCAGATGGATGCCATGAAAGCAGAATTTGAGAATAAGTACCTTGATTACCAGTCGCAATCATCAAGTATGTCGGATCTGATCAAGCAGACCAAGGAAAAAGAATTGTCAGATCTTCAGGGCCGTATCGATGCCTTCCAGCAGAAAGCCAGCCAGGATCTGCAAACCAAACAGCAGGAATTGGTTGCCCCGTTTATTGACAAAGCAAAAACGGCCATCAAGGAAGTTGCCAAGGAAAATAAATTCACCTATGTCCTAAATGCCATTGAGGATGTAGTGATTTACAAAGACGAAGCAGATGATGTCATGTTATTGGTCAAGAAAAAGCTTGGCATTCAGTAAATCTCTGATAAACTGATTGAAAAGGCCGGTATTATAATCAATACCGGCTTTTTTATTGATTTTAGTTATTTTTGGAAAACTAAATTCCCATTTTATGAAGAAGCACTTCAATCGCCGCGATTTCATCAAAACCATGACTGTCACCGGAGTAGGACTTGCCATCGGTGATCCCTTGCTGGCCAATGTTCAGCGCGATTTTCAAAGCAGTCCGTTTAAACCGGTTCCTGCTGGCCCTCCCATGAGCAAAGTCCGTATCGGGTACGTGGGGGTGGGACTACAGGGGACCTCGCATGTTGAAAATCTGCTGAAGATCGAGGGTGCTGAAATTGTGGCGGTGTGCGATATTGTTGAAAGCAAGGTGACCAGGGCGCAGGATATGGTTGAAAAGGCCGGTTTTAAAAGGCCTGAAGGATATTCAAAATCGGAATTTGACTGGCAAAAGGTTTGTGAACGAAATGACGTTGATCTTGTGTTTACGGCTACTCCATGGCAATGGCATGTGCCGATCTGTTTAGCAGCCATGAATAACGGAAAACATGCCGCTACCGAAGTCCCAGCTGCCATTTCAATGGATGAATGCTGGGAACTGGTTGAAACTTCAGAGAAAACCGGGAGGTATTGCATCATGATGGAGAATTGCAATTATGACAAGGTGGAGATGATGATCCTGAACATGGTTAAAAAAGGATTATTCGGGGAGATGGTTCATGCCCAATGCGGCTACCTGCACGATTTGCGGGAGGTTAAGCATGATATGGAGGGCGAAGGTGTCTGGCGTCGTGATTTCTCCATGCGAAACAACGGCGATTTATATCCTACTCATGGCCTCGGCCCCATTATGCAGTGCATGGATATTAACCGTGGAAATTATTTTGATTATATGGTCTCCTATGGCACCAAGACGAGAGGATTACATGAATATGCCGTGACCAAGTTTGGTGCCGGCAGTCCTGAAGCCAGCGAAAAGTTCGTACTGAGTGACGTGGTGACAACCTTAATCAGGACCATGAACGGAGAGACCATCGTGGTTACCCATGATACCAGTTTGCCCAGGCCATACAGCCGCGACATCCTGGTACAGGGAACAAGGGGGCTGGTCAGGAAATACCCGGACCCGAAAATTTATATTGAAGGGATAAGTAAAACCGACGACCAGTGGGAGCCGATCAATGATTACATTAATCAGTACCAGCATCCCATCTGGGTTGAACTTGAAGCGGCAAGCAAGGGGGCAGGGCATGGCGGGATGGATTTCATTGAAGACTACCGTCTGGTGAATGCATTGCTTAAAGGAATCGAACCTGACATGGACGTCTACGATGCAGCGGTAATGAGCGCAGTAAGGGTTCTCAGCGAAAGGTCAATTGCCAAAGAGGGTAAAACACTGAAATTTCCCGATTTTACCAGGGGCATGTGGAAGAAGAAACGGGAGTTGCAGGTAATGCAGATGTCCGTTTGACAGGGCAGTTGCAGAAACCGTAGGATCAGACAACCTCATAATAAGGGGAAAAAGCGCAACAGGTGGTATTGCCAGGGTCCAAGTGCCACATAAAGCCCGTTCGTGTCAATGTCATCCCCGTTACGTTCAAAGGTGTTTTCACTCAGCAGGTCATTCAGTCTCCAGTTTTTTCCGTTCAATTCACTGCACTGCAGTCTGACTCGTCCTTGTGCTGCCTGCGCTGAATAGTTAACTGCAATCAGAAACCGGTCATCTGCATCGTACCAGCACCATGCCAGCAGGTTTTGAAAACTGTCATTATCCTTCCATCCAAAGCATTCACAAAGTTGCCAATGTCCCTCTTTAAACAGGGGATGACGAATGATATTCAGTACATGGAGGAAGAAGCCATTTAATGCGGCATCGACAGGTTCATCCGGCCTGCGACGAAGGAATACCGGCAGTTTTACATGCCTTCCTTCAAACTGTCCCTGATGATAAAGTTTGGCACCCGGAAGGGTGGAGGAAATTAAAAAAGCAGCCCTGCTTTTACCCTGTGGGAATGCGACAGCCTGCCTTGGTTCATCATGATTTTCAATGAAACGGATCATTTTAGACTGATATCCGAGATCGGCCATCAGATGCAGCCTGATATTCTGTGCATTGTCATGTTCCAGCCTGTCATAAAGCCTTTTGTCGTAACAAAAGTCAAACCCCTGTTGCTGGAGTGCCCATTCTTGATCCCAGTATGCTTCGGCAATGAATATAAAATCGGAATTGCTGCGTTTCACTGCCGGGATCAACTCTTCCCAAAATTCAAGCCCGGGTTTTGAACCGGCCCGCTTGCCCCAGGTTTGTTCGAAAATATCATTCATAACCAGCATGGCCATGTCGCAACGAATGCCATCACACTGGCCCGATATCCCGGTAACTGTTTCGATGACAGCTTCCCGCAAACCCGGATGGAATGCATTAACCTGCAATACATCCTGCCAGGCTGGATAAAATGGGTCCTTCCCGCATGCAAAAATATCTCCGGCTAACTGCACAAATGTGGTCGGATCGTCCCTCAAATCCTCTTTATTTCCCTGGATAAAATAATCGGGAGATTCGGACACCCAGGGATGGTCGTGGGCCAGATGGTTAGGTACAAAATCAAGGATAAGTTTGATCCCGCGCCGGGCAAGCTGGGCCCTTGCTTTTGCCAGGCCTTGATTCCCACCCAATTCTTTATCAACCACATAACGTTTTACACAATAGGGAGATCCCACGTTGTCTTCAAAGGTGAAATCAGGCAACGCCCTGCGGAAATCGGCCAGGTTCCCGGAATGATTGTTCGAAATGGCAATTCCCCGGGGAGACCGCTCCCAGGCACCCATCAGCCATATAGCATCAACATGAAGATGGAGAAGGTCATCCCAAATCTCATCCGGGACATTTGCAAGGGTAACCGGAAAATTCATTTTAGTGCTCACCTCCCTGAGCCAAACCCAGGTGTTGATTTCGTATACAACGGGATTTTTTTTCCAGGGTTCCATTGGGTTGATTTTAATGGGTTACTTTACCGGGCTTCCTGGCCAGAGAAGGAAATGTCGATTATTGGTGATCCTTATTCCATTCCTCAATATGTCCGGCAATAAACCCGGTGACTTTTTGGTGCGCATCTTTTTCTGGACCATGAACAGCTATGGGTTCACCAAAGGCAATATGAACATGTTTGCTGCGATCAATGGGTCCGAGGTATTTGGCTCTCTTCGCAAATCCCCAGAAATCGGTTTTTATTGCTACCGGAATCACCTGCACACCAGCCTTGGCAGCCAGTTTTGTGCCCAGTGAATTAAATTCTGATGGATTAAACTCCACCCTCCGGGTACTTTGCGGAAAGATGACGATCGAAATGTTTTTTTTCAGTTTGTCCACCCCCTGATCCATCACGATGCGGAAGTCTTCACGGGGATTTGAGCGGCTCAGCACAATCGGATCGCGTGAAAGCATCACGTCCTTGAAGGCCCAATGTTTTACCAGCTCATTTTTGACGACAAAGGTGATGTTTTTCAATGGCTGGATGATACCTGGGAATATCATGGTTTCCAGTGTGCTCATATGGTTGCTCAGCAGCAATACCGGCCCCTGGCTGTTACGGATGTTGTCCATTCCTGTGATGTGGATGCGTCCCCCGCATCGTTCCACATCGGTGAAAATATCGTGCGATGTTTCAACCCATTGGAGAACTCCGTATCGTTTATTCCGGGCAAGCCACCTGGATTTAAAGACAGTTTTAAGAAAAAGTCCAAGGAAAATAAACCGGGAATTAAAAGTCAATCTGTCCAAAAGGAGATGAGGAGTATTTTCAGGGGTATGATATTCGTTGTTGGCAGTAATGTCTGGACGCATCGGTTCATCGTTTACATTGGGTAATTCAGTTCACCATGGAATAAAAGGGCCATCTCCGGTTGAAATTTCATGAGCAAAGATAGGCAGTTTTTAATCCTTGTCATACCAGCTGGCGTACATGTTGTAATTTTTTGAAATGCGGTTCACCTGACCCTCCAGCAGCGATGGGTCAATATCTTTCACTTTCCGGGCAGGAAGACCGGCCCAAACAGAACCTGATTCAACCACAGTCCCTTCTGTTATCAGGGCTCCGGCTCCAACGATGGAGTTGCTATGAATTTCGGCCCCATCCATGATAATGGCGCCCATCCCGATCAGTACATTGTCGTGGATGGTGCAGCCATGAATGATGGCGTTATGGGCAACTGACACATTGTTCCCGATGGTTACCGAAAATTTCTGATAGGTGCAGTGGACAATGGCTCCATCCTGAATATTAACATTATTACCAATCCTTATGGAATGAACATCACCCCGTACCACAGCATTGAACCAAACACTGCAATCATCGCCCATGACCACATCACCGGTGAGTGTTGCATTGTCGGCGAGGAAGCACCTTTCGCCTGTTTTCGGAAGCACACCTTTAACTGCTTTAATGAATGCCATTTTGATTATGATTTATCCTGTTGACTTGAGAAGACCATCCATGATCCAATCCCATCATGAATCGATTTTATCCGGATTCGCCCGGGGATAATCGAGGGAATAATGCAATCCCCTGCTTTCATGCCGGTTTCGCGCAGCCTTGATGATAAGGTACCCAATGTTAATGAGGTTGCGCAATTCACATAATTTTTGGGTAAGAATGGATTTGCTGTAAAGTTCTTCCGATTCGCGGTAAAGCAGTTCAAGACGGTCGAAGGCACGCTGTAACCTCAGGTTGGAACGCACAATGCCGACATAACTGCTCATGATCGCCTGGAGTTCTTTTAATGATTGTGTGATCAGGACCATCTCTTCGTTGAGGACCATCCCTTCCGCATTCCAGTCGGGTATTTCAAGACAATGGGATATCTTCTTTACCTGCCTGATGGCTTCCACGCTGGCCCGGTGGGAGAACACAAGTGATTCGAGCAGGGAATTCGAAGCAAGCCGGTTGGCCCCATGCAGCCCGGTAGATGAACATTCACCGGAGGCGAACAGGTTGATGATGGAACTGCGTCCGAATTCATCCACATTAACACCACCGCATGTATAATGGGCCGTGGGAACCACCGGGATCATGTCCTTGCTGATATCGATGCCGATCGAAAGACATTTGGCATAGATGGTAGGAAAGTGGTTGATCAATTCATTTTTCTTCAGATGGCGGCAATCGAGGTAAAGATAATCTTCACCGCTTAATTTTAATTCATTATCGACGGCCCGTGCCACGATATCACGCGGGGCAAGCGAGAGTCTTGCATCGTATTTGTGCATGAATTCATTCCCATCGCGGGTCTTTAACACAGCCCCGAAGCCACGGAGTGCTTCCGATATCAGGAAGGCCGGTTTCTCTTCGGGATAATAAAGAGCGGTTGGGTGGAATTGGATGAATTCCATGTTTTCAACGGCTCCCTTGGCCCGGTATACCATGGCAATTCCATCCCCTGTCGAGATGAGCGGGTTGGTCGTGTTGCTGTATACATTTCCGGCACCTCCCGTGGCAAGGAGCGTTATTTTTGAGAGGATGGTGTCAACGAGACCGGTGGTGGGATTCAACACAAAGGCACCGAAACAAGTCAGATCTTTTGTACGGCTGTTAACCTCCAAGCCGAGGTGGTGCTGGGTTAGGATGTCGATGGTGAAATGATTTTCAAGAATTTCGATGTTCGGGTGTTTTTCAACCTGCTCGAGAAGTTTGTTCTCGATTTCCCGGCCGGTGCTGTCTTTGTGGTGCAATACACGGTATTCGGAATGTCCGCCCTCTTTTGCGAGATCGTAACGCCCGGAGGTGGTTTTATCGAATTTTGTTCCCCATTTTACCAGTTCCCTGATGCGTTCGGTCGATTCGCTGATGGTGAACCTGACCACCTCTTCATTGCAGAGCCCGTCGCCGGCAACGATGGTATCATGAATATGCTTTTCAAATGAATCGGGGGTATACATCACGGCTGCAATGCCCCCCTGCGCCCAGCTGGTGGCGGTATCATCCATCCTTGATTTGGTGACAATGCATACCTTTCCATGTTTGGCCACCTTGATGGCGAAGGTGAGGCCGGCAATACCCGACCCGATAACCAGAAAATCTACCTGTTTTCTCATGGTGCTGTTTACAAGTCAAGAAGTAATTTGATGGGATCGAGGCCTTCAGTCAGCATTTTTGAAGGATCTTCCATTAACTCCTTTATCTTCACCAGGAAACTGACCGACTCACGGCCGTCAATGACGCGATGATCGTATGAAAGAGCAATATACATCATGGGGGCGATGACTACCTTCCCCTCCATTGCAATGGGCCGTTCCTGGATCTTGTGCATCCCGAGGATGGCGCTTTGCGGAGGATTTAAAATCGGGGTTGACATCATTGAGCCGAAAACACCGCCATTCGTAATGGTGAAGGTGCCGCCCTTCATGTCATCAATGGAAATTTTATTATCCCGCGCTTTTCCTGCGAGTTCTTTGATCTTAATCTCAATTTCAGCGATGGACATCAGCTCAGCATTGCGTAATACAGGGACCACGAGCCCTTTTGGGGCACTGACCGCGATGCCGATATCAACGTAGCGGGGAGTGACCAGGTCTTCCCCGTCAATCATTGAGTTTACCTGTGGGAATTCTTTCAGCGCAATGGTTACTGCTTTTGTGAACATTGACATGAATCCGAAGCCAACCCCATAACGCTCCTTAAAGGCATCATTGTATTTTTCCCTGATTTTCAGGACTGCCTGCATGTTGATCTCATTGAAGGTGGTGAGCATGGCCGTTTGGTTCTTCACAGAAACCAATCGTTCGGCAAGTTTCAAACGCAGGGTAGTCATTTTCCTCCGGTCTTCGTCCCTTGTTCCGGTAAATGCCACAGCCGGTGTTGCCTCCTTTTTAAGACTGATGAAAGATTCGATATCCTTGCGGGTTAATTTTTTTCCGGGGAAGGCGTTGGTGAGATCTTTCAGATTCACATTTTTCTCTTCCAGGATCCTGCGGGCAAGGGGAGATGCATGCAGCGCAGCTGCTGGCTCAGACGTCCCACTTGAAGGGGATTTCGCCGTCGCTGGAGCAGCCGATGGAGCTGACCGGGAAATGGCATTTTTTTGAGATTTTTCATCCGTCTCTTCTACAACGGCGATTACGGCTCCGACGCCAACTGTTTCACCTTCGGGAACCCTGATCTTTATCACCCCGGCCTCTGGACTGGCTATTGGAAATGAGGCTTTGTCGGAGTCGATTTCAACAATCTCCTGGTCTTTTTCGACCATTTCACCATCTGCTACCAGCCATTTTGCCAACTGGACCTGGGTTATTGATTCTCCCGGACTTGGAACTTTTATTTCAATTGCCATATATGATCTATTGGATGAATAGGTTATCAGGATTTTTGTTCTTGTTTAATTTACTGTTAAATAATCTGAAATTCATGTTCAGCGCAATGAAGGCGGCATGAACCGTTCGCATGTTCACAGGTGCATTTTCCCAATGATTTATCCACGATCAGTTTCTGCTGGATTTTATGCAACCTGGAGGAGCCCGTTGCAGGACTCCCGCTGGAAGGACGTGCAACATGAAACAGGGGTACTGCGTTAAAATTGACTGAAATATGTTTCCAGGCCCCCATGTTTACCGGTTCTTCCTGCACCCATTCCCAGTGTACTGCTTTGGTGTATTTTGAAATCAATGTATTAAGCTGTTCTGTCGGAAGCGGGTAAAGTTGCTCGAGCCGGATGAGCGCAGTATCGTCTTTTTGCAATTTCTCTTTTTCTTCAAGGATATCATAATAGACTTTCCCGGAACATAGTACTACCCGGCTAATTTTTTCGGGTTCAGCGGTCATGTCATCCAGAACCTCATGAAATCCGCCGGTTGTAAAATCATCAATGGACGATATGCACCGGGGATGCCGGAGCAGGCTTTTAGGAGTGAAAATCACCAGTGGCTTGCGGAAGGGCCAGTAAAGCTGGCGGCGCAGCACATGGAAGAAACTGGCCGGCGTGGTGCAGTTAACGATCTGCATGTTGTAGTGCCCGCAAAGTGAAAGGAATCGTTCCAACCGGGCTGAAGAGTGTTCAGGCCCCTGTCCTTCATATCCGTGAGGCAGGAGAAGAACGAGGCCATCCATCACCTTCCATTTGTCTTCGGCGCTGCTGATATACTGGTCGATAATCACCTGGGCCCCGTTGCTGAAATCGCCGAACTGAGCCTCCCAGATGGTGAGGTTGTTGGGTGTGGCGAGGGCATAGCCATATTCAAAACCAAGAACCCCGTATTCGGAAAGGAGAGAATTGTATATGGATAACTTTGCCTGGGCCGGGGAGATATGTTCCAGCGGAATAAATTTTTCTTCTGAATCTTCAACCGTGAGCACTGCATGACGGTGACTGAAGGTTCCACGCTGACAATCCTGGCCACTCAAACGGACAGGGTGACCTTCATTCAGCAGCGATCCATAAGCGAGCAATTCCCCCATGGCCCAGTCGAGTTTCCCGGCCAGGAGCATGGCTTGCCGGTCATCCTGCATTTTAATGATTTTGCGGAAAAACGGCTTTCCTTCAGGCAATTCGGTCAGTTTCCTGCCAATTTCCATCAAGGTTTTTGCCGGAATTGCCGTAACAGGGGAGGTGACAAAATCTGCAGGTACGGCTCTCCGTAAATCCTTCCATTTGTCGGCCAGAAATGGTGCAATATCGCCTTTGATAATCGATTTGGCCGTTTCAAATCCATGGTCAAGGATCTCACTGATTTCCGCCTTGATCTTCGGAATGTCTAAGGATTTCAGAACATTTTCATTCTCCAGTTTACTCAGGTATATTTCGAGGGGATCGGGATGCTGTTCAATGATCTTGTAAAGGATGGGTTGCGTAAACCGTGGCTCATCACTTTCATTATGGCCATATTTGCGGTATCCCAGCAGATCAATGAAGATGTCTTTGTGAAATGTTGCGCGGAATTCCATGGCGAGCCGCACAGTGTATACGACTGCTTCAACATCATCGGCATTAACATGGAAAACAGGGGACTGGATGGTTTTGGCTACATCGGTGCAGTAAACGCTGGAACGGCCATCCAGGTAATTTGTGGTAAAGCCGATCTGGTTATTGACCACCAGGTGGATGGTTCCTCCTGTTTTGTACCCATCAAGATCAGCCATCTGAACCAATTCGTAAATGATTCCCTGCCCGGAGATGGAGGCGTCTCCATGAATCAGGATGGGAGCTACTTTCCTGAAGTCTCCCTGGTACAGATCCTCTGTTTTGGCCCTTGATATTCCTTCAAGGACAGCACCCACGGTTTCAAGGTGTGACGGATTGGGTGCCAGGGTGAGGCGTACCCGTTTACCCTGGCGGGTTGTAATATCGTTCGAATATCCCAGGTGGTATTTTACGTCACCAAGCAGGTCGTCATCTTCGTACTCTTTCCCCTCAAATTCGGAGAATATCTGGGAGAAGGGTTTGTGCATGATGTTCCCGAGCACATTCAGCCGGCCCCGGTGTGCCATTCCAAGTAAAAATTCCTCAATACCCAGTTCTGCGCCTTTTTGAATAACCTCCTCCAGTGCGGGAATCAGCGATTCGACCCCTTCGAGCGAAAAGCTCTTTTGCCCGGGAAATTTCTTATGAATGAATTTCTCAAAAAGCACACCGTCTGCGAGTTTTCTAAGGATCAGCCCCTTTTCTTCCAATGAAAAATGGGGCGTATTGAGACCAGGTTCCATTTTTTGTTTAAACCATTCAACAATTTCCGGTCTCCGGATGTAATGATATTCAACGCCGACCGACTGACAGTAGGTTTTTTGAAGATGGACAATGATGTCGGCAAGTTTTGCGTTTCCAAGGCCGATTTCTTTCCCGGCCTGGAAGGTTTTCGTCAACTCTTCTTTCGAGAGGCCGAAGTTTTCAGGATCGAGGGTTGGAGAATATTTACGGCGTGTACGTACCGGATTCGTCTTTGTAAAAAGATGGCCGCGCGACCTGTAACCATTGATCAGGTTTATTACCTTGAATTCATTGGGAACAACAAAGGACTGGCCCTGATCTGCTTTAAAATTGGTCTGACAGAATTCGAATCCTTCGAAAAACTTCCGCCAGCTTTCATCCACCGAAGCAGGATCCTGCTTGTATTGTTCATACAATCCGTCGATTACGGAATTGTCGGGTTGATTCAGGTAATTGAATTTATCCATGCTGAATGATTGTCTTTTCAGGATCAAATATACTGAAAATTGAAGAATTCAGAAGGGGATAATTCAACGGAGGTTTTCGTGGAATCTTACAGGCAAAGGGGAAGATGAATATTAGTTGACTTTTCTGGGCAAAATGCTACTTTTGCAGTAAGAAAAATGAGATAAATGGAATACATACGAGAGTACATTGCCCAGCATAAGGACCGGTTTTTACAGGAATTGTTTGGATTGATCAGGATACCTTCGATCAGTTCAGAGGCTGAACATAAAGAAGACATGCTCCGTGCTGCTGAATATTGGCGAAAATCGCTGCGTGAAGCGGGATGCGAGCGAAGTGAAATTTTTCCAACCGGAGGGAACCCGATCGTATATGGTGAAAAGATCATTGATCCGGCCTTGCCGACCGTTCTTGTTTACGGCCATTATGATGTCATGCCGGTTGATCCGATCGAATTATGGGAATCCCATCCTTTCAAGCCCGAGGTGCGTGAGGGTAAAATATATGCACGCGGGGCTGATGACGATAAGGGACAGGCATTTATGCATGCCAAGGCTTTTGAACTGATGGTTCGCACCAACACCCTTCCTTGCAATGTGAAATTCATGATTGAGGGGGAGGAGGAGGTAGGTTCGGAATATATCGGACCCTTTTGCATGGAGTACAGGGAGATGCTCAAATCAGACATCATTTTGGTTTCGGATACCGGCATGCTTGGATTAAAAACCCCTTCGATCACGGTCGGGCTGCGTGGACTCATTTACATGCAGGTGGAGGTTACCGGTTCCAACACTGATCTCCATTCGGGGATCTTCGGTGGCGCCCTGGCCAATCCGATCAATGTACTCTGCAAGATGATTGCTTCGCTTACTGATGATCAGGGGCGGATCACCATCCCCGGATTTTATGATGATGTTGTTGAGATTTCACGCGAGGAAAGGGAAGAGATGGCCAAGGCACCATTTGACGAAATGGCCTATATGAAAAACCTGGATGTGAATGAACTTTATGGAGAAGCAGGTTATTCGACCAAGGAGCGTACAGGAATCCGTCCGACGCTGGATGTGAATGGTATTTGGGGCGGTTTTACGGCTGAAGGAACGAAAACCGTATTGCCTTCCAAAGCCTATGCAAAAATTTCCATGCGACTTGTCCCAAATCAGGATTGGGTGAAAATAGGTCAGCTTTTTGAGAAATATTTCACTTCGATTGCCCCGGGAACCGTTAAGGTTAAGGTGCAGGCACTCCATGGAGGGCATGCCTATGTGTCGCCCATGGATACCATTGGTTATCTGGCCGCCAGCAAAGCGATTGAAGCGACCCTGGGAAAGAAACCGATTCCTGTACGCAGTGGCGGAAGTATTCCCATCATCCCCCAGTTTGAGGAAATCCTTGGCGTGAAAACCATTTTATTGGGATTTGGACTTGAATCTGATGTCTGTCACTCTCCGAATGAGAACTATCCACTCGAAAACTTCTTCAAGGGAATTGAAACGATTCCCTATTTCTACAAGTATTTTACCGAGTTGATGAAAACAGCAGGATAACGAAGTTTCAAAACGTACACTCAATCTTACTTTTGCTCTTGTTTTTTGAAGTCGTCGGAGGCTGTATCTAAAAACTTTACAAACGCATCAATGTCAAGATTATAGGCACGCGGCGCCGTGAGCAGGTTTCCGGCCGTATCCAGTAGAACGTAGTAAGGCTGTGAATTTACATTGAACCTGGTGATCTGAAGATCTGCAAATATTTTCCCGATGGTTTTCTTTACCTTTTGATCATATTTTGATGTGATCCATTCTTTTTCGGGCAACTCGGTTTTATCATCCACATAAAGTGCCGTGACGATGAAGTTTTCCCTAAGCCGTTTAAGCACCCTGGGATCGGACCAAACATTGGCCTCCATTTCGCGGCAGTTTACACAGCCATGACCTGTAAAGTCGACGAAGATGGGTTTATTCTGCTGCCTGGCGCAGGTCAGTGCCTGGCGGTAATCAAAGTAACCTTCCAGCCCGTGGGGGAGTTTTAGGAAATCGGCATATTTCGGCTTCTCACATAAAGCAGACGGCGTTTGTGCTGCGCCTCCTCCTGCAGGTATTCCGGCAATCTCTGTTCTCACAATGGTATTGATATCAAAATCCTGGTAGGTGGATGGAGGAAGATAACCTGAGAGGGCTTTGAGCGGGGCTCCCCACATTCCGGGGATCATATACACAACAAAGGCAAAGACAATGATGGCCAGAGTGATCCTAGGTACGCTGATGAAGGGCTGATCTGAATCGTGGTTAAATTTCAATTTCCCGAGCAGATATAAGCCCATCAGGAAGAAGATCACAATCCAGAAGGCAAGATATACCTCCCGGTCAAGGATATGCCAATGATAAGTTTGATCGGCGATGCTCAGGAATTTCAAACCCAGCGCCAGTTCAAGGAATCCGAGGACCACTTTCACTGAGTTCAGCCATCCTCCTGATTTGGGAAGGCCGGAAAGCCAGGATGGGAAGAAGGCAAAAAGTCCGAAAGGAAGGGCAAATGCCAGTGAAAAGCCAAGCATCCCGATGATCGGCATCAGGATATGTCCGCCGGCAGATTTAACAAGCAAGGCCCCGACAATTGGGCCGGTGCAGGAAAACGAAACAAGAACAAGGGTAAAGGCCATGAAAAATGCGCCCGCAAATCCCCCTTTATCGGCTTGTTTATCGGCTTTATTTACGATCCAGCTTGGCAGGGTGATTTCGAACATTCCAAGGAAAGATGCGGCGAAGATCATGAAGATCACAAAGAAAAATACATTGGGAACCCAGTGGGTGCTTATAAAATTGTTAAAATTTGCACCCAGGGTCACGGCGACAAGAATCCCGAGTACCATGTAAATGATGATGATCGAAAGACCATACACGAGTGCTTCCATCTTTGCTTTTCGTTTACTGGTCGTATCGTGCATGAAGAAGGTCACCGTCATCGGGATCATTGGAAATACACAAGGAGTGATGATTGCCAGTAACCCGGCTAAGAAGGAGATAAAGAAAAACCAGAGAAGCGATTTATCCGCTGCTTTATCCACATCTGTTTCACCAAGCCTGACCTGCTCGTTCTTTTTCACGGTGGAATCAGCCCTGGCAGCAGCAATGGAAGAATTTTTAATAGAATCCTGCTGTTTTGCCGTTGGGGCAACTGTGATCGGTGCGATCGCGACAGGGGTGGCAACTTTGGGATTCCCTTTTACTTTAATATTAAATTCAGCATCATTGGGAGGTATACATTGCTTATCGTCGCAGCACATAAAATTTACCAGACCCTTCACTGCAAAATCTTTCTGGCTTAAAATTTTAATTTTCTGCCTGAAGGTGGCTTTATCGGCAAAAAACTTAAGGATCATATCGAAATTAGGGTCATTATCCTCGATGGCCTTCGGTTCAAGAACCTTACCAACAAGTTCATAATCCTGACTTTTATTAAAGGTGAAAGAGGTGGCAATCGGGGCGCCATTCGGGCCACCCTGCGGAATATCCTGTGAATACAGATGCCAGGTTTTATCGATTTTGGCAATGAGCAACAAGGTGGCTTCGTCCGTACTGGTCTGTTCAACTTTGAAAGTCCATTTTACCGGATCTAGGATTTGCGAGAAAGTAAAAAGTGGCAGTAATATCATGGCCAGCAGGCCTGTCAGATTTTTTTTCATCCCGGATGGTTTTGAAGCATACAAATGTATAGAAAATCGCGATACCTAACAAGAGTTAAAAGGTGACAGGGTAATAAGGTAACAGGGTGACAGGGTGACAGGGTAACAAGGTGACGAGGTAACAGAGTGACTTTTCACGGTTTTGTCTCGATCTGAAGAATTTGTCTGGTTTTCGGGGTAACCCTGAACTGATGATCGATGCGGTGGCCGACCACCCAGACGATGTGTTTTCCGGAACACAATAACCAGCACTTTTCTTTATCAGGAATGGAGAACTTCAGATCAATAAAGAAATCACTTAGCTTCTTCTTCCTGTTCAGGCCATAGGGTCTGAACGAGTCCCCCGGCTCCCATTTCCTGAGAATGAGCGGAAATTCAATTTGTTCGCATGCGATACTTGCCACATTGGCTGATACCGGAATTTCGTAATTCGGGGAGTGTGATATTTTTTTTAAAAATAGTGGGATTGGGGTTTTCAACGATTTATGCTTGCTAAATTCGTTGATTCTGAAAGACTTTTTTTCTTTTTTTCCACTGAATGGTTGAATGATGAGTTGCAACCTGTTTTTAACAAGGCGATGGGTAGCCGAAAGAAAAACCTGGCTTTTCTCCGTTTCAAGGCATCGAACGATATCATCAACCTGGCTTTGATTAAATCCATATGGAGAAAACAGTTCCCAGGCAAGGGTCATCATTGGATTTGCACGCAGGAATAAGGGAATGTCGATGAAAATGTCATCTCCTGATCTTTTCATCACCTTTCCTTTCCACCCACTGATGGCCTGGCCTGCAATGAATTCAATATCATTTATCCGGTGGATTGTTGAGGTAAGCTGATGACTGAAATCGGGGTTCATTTCACTCAACAATGGGATAAGTTCATGCCTGATCTTGTTCCTGAGGTATTTGGTCGTGGCATTGCTGCTGTCGGACCGGTAGCGAAGATGATTTGCCCTGGCAAATTCATCGATCTCGTCACGGTAAGTGAACATGAGCGGGCGAATCACATTCCCCTGTTTGACAGGAATCCCATGAAGTCCCGAAATTCCGGTACCCCTGATCAGGTTGATGAAAAATGTTTCAACCTGGTCATTCAGGTGATGTGCCGTTGCTATGCGGTTATACTGATGCTGAATGCAGAGTTCTTCAAACCAGCTATACCGGAGTTCCCTCGCAGCCATCTGGATGGAGATGCCGTGTTGTTTTGAATAATCGGTGGTGCGAAATCGTTTTATGTGCAACGGAACGCCATATTTTTCTGCCAGGATTGTGACAAATCGTTCATCCTCATCACTTTCAATACCTCTTAATCCAAAATTGCAATGGGCAATGCCAAAGCGAAATCCATTGTTGTGAAACAATGCCGCCATTGCAACAGAGTCGATGCCTCCACTGACAGCCAGCAGCAGTAAATCTGATTTACCACATAAATCATGGTCGTTTATATAATTGATAAAACGCTTGTTCATTGAAAGTCTCAATAATCAGGTCAAAAAAACCATGATGTAAAGTTACACTGTATTCAAGATTTACGCACAAACATGGATGAAAATATGAATCTTGGAATCTGATGTACAATAATTTTCCACACCAAAACTTTCCTAATGGACGCGTTTTCAGGCATATTAAAAAAATAGTAATTTTGAAATTAATTTCAAATCGTTAATCGCATAAGATTTCACTAATTTGATCTGGCAAATCACATATATTACCTGGATCCATATTCTAACGGCTGTGATCAGTTTGCAGTTGGTGTTTACTGTCTATAAGATGCAGCTGGTACGGGGCAGGATGCCATTTCTCTGGATGATGTTCCTGTCTGCAACATGGTCTATCATCCTCTCTTTTGAATCTGCTGCAACGGTTATACACGAGAAGGTCTTTTTATCAAGGCTGGAATATTTCTGTATGATGTCCATTCCGGTCCTTTTCTTCAATTACATCCTGTCCATGAATATTTATAAACCTGTGCCACTGAAGCGCTACAGGATCCTTTTGTGGATCATCCCGGCTGCTGCAGTGGTACTGGTGAATACCAATGATTATCATCACCTGATATGGACCGGGTTTTCATGGAGTGAGGCTGGTGAAAATATCCTGGTTTATCACCATGGCCCGGTATTTTACATGGCCGCTGCATACTCCCTGTTGCTGGTTATTGCAGCTAATTTGGTGTTGTTGTCCTTTATCAGGGAGCGACCAAATTATTATAAGCAAAAGGCGGCTTACCTGATTGCTGCATCTGTTTTCCCGCTTCTGACAGGATTTTTATATGCAGGCGGATTAAGCCCGGTCGAAGGTTTAGATATCTCCCCAATGGGCATCATGATCAGCGGGATCCTGTTTTTCTGGGGGATTGCACGGGAAGAAATTTTCGATATCGTGCCAGTCGGGAAGCAGTTCATGATTGAAAAGATGAAGGATGGAGTGCTCGTTCTCGACAATGACCGGTTCATCATGGATATTAATCCTGCGGGACTGTCCATTCTTCTGGTCAAGAACATCCTTTTGGGAAGAAGATTGGATATTCTGATTCCACAGTTAAAGGAGTTTCTCATAAAAGCAGCTGTTGAACCCGAGCACAGGGAAGAAATATTCTTTGATAATCCCGTCAACGGCTGGTTTGAAGTATCCGGAAATCCTTTAAAGGACGCTAAAAACAGGCACCTGGGCACCCTGATAATCCTTCACGATATTACCCCGAGAAAGGAATCAGAAATGAAATTAAAAAAGCTTGCCGATGAGCTTGCGGAGACAAATAAAATGAAAGACCGTCTCTATGCTATCATCAGTCATGACCTGAGGAGTCCCTTCAACTCAATCATGGGTTTTTCGGATCTTCTGAGCGAATCCTATGATGATTTTTCAGATGAAGAGCGGAAACAGTTTGCCTTCAACATCAGTTCTGCTTCAAAAATCGTGTTCACCCTTCTTGAAAACCTGTTGGAATGGTCATCGATGCAACTTGGTAAAATACCCATCCAACCTGCTGAAATAGATATGAATCTAATGGTGTCTGAGGTTTCCGCCCAGCTCCATTTTCAGGTAACCCAGAAGGAGATTAAACTGGTAAATAAGGTTCCGGCCGGGCATCATGCCATTGCCGACAGAAATATGATCCAGATCGTTCTTCGAAATCTTATCAGTAACGGGATAAAATATTCCCAACCGGGAGGTACCATCCTGGTAGAGTCTGAGCTGCTGCAATCATCCATTGAAATATCGGTTATCGACTTCGGGATTGGTATGACTGAATTGACCGTGTCGAGGTTGTTCGATTTCGAGAACCTTCAGTCAACTCCCGGAACTTCCAAGGAAAAAGGAACAGGACTTGGATTGATCCTGTGTAAAGAGATCGTAGAGAAAAACGGAGGAACCATCCAGGTATACAGCGAGCACTTGAAGGGAACCAGGGTTGTGTTCTCACTGCACATGTAGTAAAACCTAATGGCAGCGAGGCGTATCATCGTACCTCCATGCTGATGCCTTCTGAACCGTAAATTAAATTTCCCAGGTATCGCCTGAATTTAAAAGGTCATCTACATTCCTGATCTTGGATGTTTCCTTTGCATATTTGATTTGTTCTTCCACGAGATCATCGTATGTGGGATACATGGCTGAACGGATTACGCCGAATACCATGGGGAAATGAGGCGGGGCCAGTTTTGCAAGCATAAGCTGGATCCCGGGATCCTGGCTGTACTGGTCGTGAACAAGGATATCTTCGATGGTAATTCCATTTTTTCCGATCTCCACCACTTCGAGGAGGGTATTCTTCAGAATGAGTCCCTTTTCACTATTTTTACCAAATACCATTGGTGCGCCGTTTTTCAGAATGAGCATCGTTTCGTCCTTCACGTCCTTCCCTGTAACCGTTGCATGCGCCTTGTCTGCAAAAATGACGCAATTCTCCATGATCTCTGTTACGGATGTCCCATCGTGTTTGGCCGCTTCAAACATACATTCGGTCATCAGGGCGATGTTGTTGTCGGGAACCCGGGCGAAAAAGGTTCCCTGGGCACCCATCACCAGTTCCCCGATATTGAACGGATGTTCAATGGTGCCCATGGGCGAGGTTTTGGTAACCTTGCCCATCGGGGTAGTCGGCGAAAATTGTCCTTTGGTCAGACCGTAGATCTGGTTATTGAAAAGAAGGATGTTCAGGTCAACATTGCGGCGGATCACGTGGATGAAGTGGTTCCCTCCGATTGCCAGTGAGTCTCCGTCTCCGGTAACTGTCCACACGCTCAGGCGGGGATTGGCTATCTTTACACCGGTTGAGATTGCCGCAGCGCGGCCATGGATGCCATGAATGCCATAGGTGTTCACATAATAGGGAAACCGTGAAGAGCACCCGATGCCGGATACCATGCAGAAATTCTCCTTGCGGTAGCCGATCTTCGGAAATACGCGTTCAACGGCGCTGAGAATGGCATGGCCCCCGCATCCCGGGCACCATTTAACCATCTGGTCGCTTTCAAAATCTGCTTTGCTGAGTTGAACATTGGAACGTTCAACGGTCATATTTATGAAATCCATCTTATTTTTCCTCCAAAAGTTGGTTAAACTTATCCGTTAACTCGTTGATCATGAAAGGCAGTCCCTGAACTTTATTGAACTGGGAAATGTTGGGCATGGGAAACTTCATGCGGAGATAATTCACAAATTGTCCGCTGTTGAGCTCACAAACCACGATCTTTTTAAAGCCTTTCAGCACCGCACCCGTATTCTTTGGCAGGGGCATGATATAGTGAAAATGGGCATGGCTGATATTCTTCCCCTCTTTCTGCATCTGGCTGACTGCTGAATGAACGGCGCCATAGGTGCCTCCCCAGCTAACCACGAGCAAGTCTCCCTCTTCCTGGCCATCAATTTCCTGATCAGGAATAAAGTCGGCAACCTTTTCTACCTTTTTCGCGCGCAGGTCAGTCATAATCTGGTGGTTCATCGGATCGGTTGAAACAGTGCCGATGATATTTTCTTTTTCAAGTCCACCGATACGGTGGCGCAAGCCCTCTGTTCCAGGAACAGCCCACTGGCGTACCAGGGTTTCCGGATCGCGTTTGTATGGTTTAAACCCAGGGTCATTTGCTTCTGCAATGGGAGGATTGATTTGTGGCATATCGGCCATTTTCGGAATCCGGAACAGTGCTGAACCAAATCCAAGATACCCGTCGGTAAGCAGGATTGCAGGTGTCATGTGTTCCATCGACAGTTTGGCGGTCATGTAGGCGTAATAGAAACAGTTTTCGGAGGTGGAGGCGGCCACCACAATCACCGGGCATTCTCCGTTGCGTCCGAAAAGTGCCTGGTAGAGATCACTTTGTTCCGATTTGGTAGGTAAACCGGTTGATGGACCACCGCGTTGTACATTTACAATGACCAGTGGCAGTTCAGTGATTACGGCAAGGCCGATGGCTTCGCTTTTCAATGAAAGGCCCGGACCTGATGTGGATGTACATGCGAGGGAGCCTGCGAAGGAAGCACCAATGGCTGAGCAGATGCCGGCGATTTCATCTTCAGCCTGAAAGACCTTTGCCCCCAGCGATTTGTGTTTCGAAAGTTCCATCAGGATTTCTGTTGCGGGCGTGATAGGGTAGGAGCCAAGGAAAAGCGGACGACCCGATTTTTCTGCAGCAGCAAGCAATCCCCATGCAGTGGCGACATTCCCGGTGATGTTCCGGTAGCGTCCCTTGGCCATGTTGGCAGGTAAAACCTGAATGACCGATTCGAGGGCCTCAACAGTATCGGCATAATTATATCCGGCCTGAAGAACAACCTTGTTGATCTCGATCAGTTCGGGTTTCTTCTTGAATTTCTGGTCAAAATATTTGAAGGATGGTTTGAGATCACGGTTGAAGATATAAAAGAGGATGCCCAGGGCGAACATGTTCTTGCTGCGTTCGGCAGTTTTAGCATCTGTGCCCAACTCCTTCAGGCTCTCTTTGGTAAGGGTGGTAAGGGGTGCCTTGACCACATTATAGCGTTCGAGTGAATTATCTGCAAGGGGGTTCTGCTTGTATCCGGCCTTTTCGATTGATTTGACGTCAAACGCATCGGCATCGGTCAGAATGGTCGCTCCGGTTTTTGCCCACTTAAGATTTGCCTTGAGTGAAGCAGGGTTCATTGCAACCAGAACATCGACCAGGTCGCCGGTGGTGTAAATTTTTGAGCTGCCCATATGGACCTGGAACCCGGATACACCGGCTACGGTGTTCTGAGGGGCACGGATCTCAGCGGGGAAATCGGGGAATGTAGCAAGATCATTACCAACAATGGCAGCCACATCCGAAAACATATTGCCGGTAAGTTGCATCCCGTCACCAGAGTCACCGACGAATTTAACAACTACCTCTTCCCGTTCAATAACAGGTCTTTTTTTCTTAGCCATAGCTTCATGGAGTTTAGTGGGGCAAAGTTAAGGAATTTAGTCACAAGCCAATGTTTAAAACCTAAAAAATCACTCCAAAAATGTTGTCAAACCCTTATTATGCCAGCACGAGCCTTCCACAGGTTTGTCCCGTAATAACCGGGGTTTATTTTGTGAAATACTGAACAATTATCATCTTCGATTGTTGATTCCCGGAAATTTTTTATCTTTGCATAGAAAATTATAAACTCGTTCTGCCAATGGCAGGACACAAACTCAATAAGTCATGGCTTATAAAATTAATGATGATTGCACCGCTTGCGGAACCTGCATCGATGAATGCCCGGTAGAAGCTATTTCTGAAGGCGATATCTACAAAATTGACCCTGAAGCTTGCACCGATTGCGGCGCATGTGCCGATGTGTGCCCGGTAGAAGCAATTCATCCGGAATAATCATTGACCGGTTACCGGTAAAGCCATCCGACGGGGTGGCTTTTTTTTTGTGTTAAAAAGTTTTGAGTTCCAGCTGCGTTCCATCAAATACGGCATAAGTGAAATGGGTGATCCAGTCACCCAGCACCAGCTGACGGGCCTTGTCAGTAAGCCGCGTATCCAGCGGATAATGATAATGACCATAAATGAGGTAACTGATTTCCGGATGCTGATTCAGGATCTCGTGCGAGTGAACGGTGATGCGCTGTTGGATGAGTTTCAGGGTTATATCTTCATCCCTTCTTTCTTTCTCCATGGAAACCTTCCGGCTTTTTCGTGACCAGAAAAGTGCCATTTTAATGCCAAGGTCAGGATGAAGCAGGCGGAACAGCCATTGATTTACCGGACTGGCAAATACCTTTTTAATGAATTTATATCCATGATCACCGGGGCCAAGTCCATCGCCGTGAGCCAGGTAGAAATGCTTTCCGTAGAATTCCTTGAATTCGGGATTCCTGTGCACCTGAATATTCAACTCCTGGGTCAGGTAATCGAAGGCCCACATGTCATGATTCCCCCTGAACAGGTGAATGGGAATTCCTGCATCCGTGATCTCAGCCAGTTTTCCCAATAAGCGGGCATATCCCCGCGGAATGGCTGTTTTATATTCAAACCAGAAATCGAACAGGTCGCCCATCAGGTAAATTTCATCAGCATCCATACGAGCCATCTCCAGCCAGGTTATCAGTTTTTTCTCGCGGATCAGGCTGCTGTCATGATCAGGGATCCCAAGGTGAAAATCAGAGGCAAAATATATCTTTTGAGGCATGAATGAAATTTGAGGCAATTTAGGAAAAAAATTACTTTTTCCCTGAACCTTTTCGCTGGTATTCTAAAACCCGCTCATGATGGAACTTGACATGTTTATTCCCGGGGTAGGTTTTCATCAGCGCTGAATCTGTTTTTTCAAAATAACCAAGGTCTTCGGGGGGGCTCAGCACGGCATTGAGGCCAAAGGCATAATTTATCACAATCAGTGAGGCGAGAGATCCGGGATGGCGGTTTATAAAGTCCGTTTCAAACAATCGCTGCCTTTCCCAGATCATCCGGAATGCCGTATCAAGTTCTTGTGTAAGCTTGAAATAGTCAGCGCTGTCCTGCCTTTCAACAAGAAGCATTTCAAGTGAATCGACCTGGTGCTCATTTTTGCGTGTATAGGTGAAAAAATCATTCAGTTGCGTGGCCTCCTCCGTACCTTTCAGCCCAACATGATCAGGGAAATCACGCATGCTTCCGGATAACAATACCTGATCGCCCGGGTTCAACAGGATAACGAGGATTTTTCCGGTTTTGGCTTTGATCAGCCAGAAACCGGGTTCCTTAACAGCCAGCTTGAAATTGATCATGCCGGCGGGATCTAAAACAGCGGAGTCAAGCGGATGAATCTCCCTGACATCCATTTCCATCAGGGTCAGTTTTTCTCCTGCAGCATCCGTCAGGGTCCCTTGTATGGCCGCTTTATTTCCATCAGGCGATTGACAAGAAGAGAGAAAAATGAGGATTGCGATACTGCAGAAGGTGATATTTTTTAACATAGTAAACCTTTTTCAATTTTTACGGCAATGTACTGATCAATCGGAAATGTAAATTGTTCCTTTGTCAGCTCACTGATTTTCACCCATCTGAAGCATTGGGCCCCATCAACCGGAGGGATGTCATTCTTCAGTCCGGTGGTTTTGAATTGATATGGCTTCGGTGCTTTCACAAGGTAATAGATATTGAATAACTGCATATCCGAGGGCAGGAGGGTGGTGGGTTGAAAAAAATCGGTTGTATAATAATGCGAAACAACCTCAATCGGGATGTTCAACTCCTCCATGAACTCCCGCCTGAGGCAGTCGATGGTTCCTTCGCCAAAATTCAGCCCGCCCCCCGGAAACTTGGTCATGTATATCCCCAGCCTGTATTCGTCAGTTACCAGAACCTTGCCGTCATCGATGAGGAATCCATAGACCCGGATATTAAACTGATTAATTGCCATAGAATTGTTTATGGCAAAATTAGTTGAAATAATGAATTGCCGCCTTATCTCTTCCTTTGCAGAAATGGCTTTGGGCGGGCATCGAAAACAACCTGTTGATCTGGCGTGAGCAGGTTACGAAGGGCCTGGTCGTGGCGGATCAATTCTTTCAGGATGACCGTTTCCATCTTTCCCAGATCTTCTGCGACCTGGTCCGCTGATTTTACATCAAAGGGGGTGGTGGCGAGAATCGTTTGAAGACGTGACTTTTTTTCACGAACCTGGTTAAACAATGGAGTCATTGCTTTCATATGTTCAAGGCCGGAGAGGCGGATCTTTTCCCGTTGTTCAATTGTGAGGCCGGGCAGATCCAGTTGGGGAATGCCCGGTGCATCCCGATTATCCATGTCAGCCGGAGCGGGGGGGGCTGGTGGGGCAGGGGGAGGCGGAGGCGGAGGGGGAGGAAGAGGGGCATCGGGCGGAGATGTCTTTCCGCAGTTTGCCTTGACCGGGGGAGTAAGTGCATCCGGATTCTGAGCAAAAATAACGGTGATGAGCATACTGAACATCATTGTTGTCAATATATATGCTATGATTTTTCTTTTTGTTTTCATGATCATGGATATTTGAATAAATTACAGGTGTAAATCTTTTTTGAATCGAATATGAAGAGTTATTTCCGGCCCCCTGGCAGTGGTGGTGGAGGAGGGGGCGGAGGCGGAGGCGGAGGAGGCTCCGGCAGAGGCATCACCCGTTCAAGTGCCTGCCTGAATACCTGGTGGAATTTTTGTACTTGTTTCCGGGTGAGAAGCTGGCGAAGATCGTTAAAATGTTCAAAGGTCAGCATTTCCATCTGCCTGCGTATGTCGGCAATGGAGTCTGCTATTTTCAACGCGGCGAGCGTATCGGGAACAGGGAGGAAAATCGCTTCAAAAAATCGGTCATGCAGAACCCTGTCCCTCTTCTGTAAATCAAGCAACCTTTTCTGGTGGATGTCACGCAGATCTCCGAATTCATCCTGCTGACCGGGGGTAAGCTGAAGTTCGCGGATGAGAAATTTTGAGGCTTGACCGCGTTCAGGCTCCTGTCCTGACCTGCGATGGCCGAACCACAGAAATGTAAGTGTGCCTATGTTTAACGCAACCAGGATAACGATGACGACTTTATAAAAACGGCTGTTGTTCATTTTGTCAGAGTTTAATAGGTCCCAGATAAGAAAGATAATCGTTTGCAATGGCTGCCGGAGCCTGTTGTGACAGGTTCTGAGCATGATGGTAGTATAGCGCTCCCAGAACGTTCAGGGAGACCAGAATGGCAATACCTGCAGCAATGGTCCAGTAAAAGGATGGCTTCGCCGGAACGGCTTCGGGTTGTGTAAAATCATTCATCTGCAACATGGGATGAAGCAGGGTGGGATCCGGGGTGGCACGCCCGATGCCATCAAGCGAATTCATTGTTTCTTCAATCCACGATTCCTTTGGTTTCATATTCTTTTGATGTTATTAAACATAAATTCCTGCGGTCATCGTTCATTTTTATCATAATAATCAGATAAAAGCACCTGCAGTTTGCGCTTGGCCCTGACAATCAGTGATTCAACTGAGGATACGGAGGTGTCCATGATCTCGGCTATTTCTCCCTGTGAAAGACCTTCTACCTTATGAAGGACGAAGGCGGTACGCTGGGTCACCGGTAATTTGGATATGGCACGGAACAAAATGGCCGCCCGTTCTTTATTTTCCAACAGGATACCCGGGTGATAAAACGGGACATCTGAAGTCACATTCACCTGGTCCTCCCTGCCGAAAAGGCTGAGTAGAATCCCTGATCGCCTGGCGCTCCGGCTGATCCGTATATGTTCCAGCGCTTTTTGCACGGTAATGCGGTATATCCAGGTGGAAAGGCTGCTGTCGCCCCTGAAATGTTTCAACGATCTGAAAATTTCAATAAAAACCTCCTGGGTAACATCTTCGGCGTTTTCCTGGTGTTGCAGCAAACCGAGTGCTGTGTTGAATACCCGGTCGCCGAACTGATTGATCAGTTCGCGGAAACTCTTTTCATTTCCGTCTCTGAGCTTATCGAATTCCGGCAAAACTTCCATTGGATGTTTATATGATTAGATGCTGGCAGCATCAAAATCCTGCGATTAAAGAATAAATAATTTACTTCAGGATTTAATGGCCCTCAGGATGTGTCTTTTTCCCGGTGGACCAGGTAGCTTTTCAACGAGGAAACCGGCTTTCCTTAACGCCCTGACCACCGTGCCTTTAACAGAATAAGTTACCAGTATTCCTCCCGGTGACATCCCCATGGAAATCATGAGGAAAATATTTTCGGACCACAGTTCCGGCTGGGCATCCGGGCCGAAGGCGTCAAAATAAACCAGGTTAAATAAACCGTGAGCCGGAATATATGTTTCAAAAGGGCCATGGATTTTAGTGAGCTTGAAATGGGGCGATAATTCAACAGGTTCGTTCCATTTGGCCTCATGAAGGTTTGTGAACATGGGTGTATGGTCATCCGTTCCGGTCATGCCCGGATAATTCAAAGACTTCCAATATCTTTCATCCAAAGGAAATGCCTCAACGGTGGTATAGTCTGTTTTGATTTTATATTTCTCCACTTCAATCATGGTCAGAAAAGCGTTCAGACCTGTTCCAAATCCCATTTCAAGTATATGAAGGGTGTGATTTGAATGTGCCGCCAATACCTGTCTGAGCCCCGATTCGATGAAAATGAACTGTGATTCCTGGATTGCTCCAAAGGTAGAATGGTAATGTTGGTTCAAATCACTCCTGAAAAGGGTATCGGAACCATCGGCGGTTTTAAAAAGCTGAAGATTTGAGTTTGCACCTACCAAATTCTCGGATACTTGTTGGGGTTGTATTCGTGCATCATTTCATAAACCATTTCAAACACATCTTCGGCATTGGGGTTGGAAAAATAGTCGCCATCATTGGTGTAGGCCGGGCGGTGGTCGTTGGCAGTGAGCGTTCTCGGTTCAGCATCGAGATAACGATATCCTCCCTGCCCTTCAATCACCTTCTGCATCATAAAGGCGGTGGCACCCCCGCTTCCATCCTCATCGAAAAACAGAATCTTATTGGTCTTTTTCAATGATTTGAGGATTTCATGATTGATGTCGAACGGGAGAAGGGTCTGCACGTCGATCAATTCGACTGAAATGCCGAAGTCAGTGATCTGAGGCATGGCCTCCTGGGCGATCTTGACACATGAACCATAGGTGACAATGGTGATATCAGATCCCTCCCGGAGCACTTCGGGAACGCCCAGAGGAATGCGGTAATTGCCAATATTTTCAGGCATTTTCTCCTTCAGGCGGTAGCCATTTAAAGGTTCAATCACAAGGCCCGTATCATCAGAAGCCATCATGGTATTGTAGAATCCGGCGGCCTGTGTCATATTTCGAGGTACCATCACATATATTCCCCTGATGGAGTTGATCACCATGCTGAGCGGAGAACCAGAATGCCAGATCCCGACCAGGCGATGGCCGCGGGTACTGATGATCAGGGGAGCTTTTTGTCCGCCAACAGTGCGGTACTGGGTCGTCGCAAGGTCATCACTCATTACCTGCAGCCCATACAGCAGGTAGTCAAAATACTGAATCTCAGCAATGGGGCGCAGTCCGCGCAATGCCATCCCAAGTCCCTGTCCGATGATGGTCGCTTCACGGATGCCGGTATCTGAAACACGCGTTTCACCGTACTTGACCTGCATCCCTTCAAGGGTTTGGTTCACACCGCCGATTTTACCCACATCTTCACCGAAAATAAGTGCAAGCGGGTTGTTTTTAAACAGGATATCATAATTGACATTAAGGATTTCGCGGCCTGTAACAACAGGGGAACTGTCAATAAACACGGGTGGTATGCCCTCAACCTTCAGGGCGCTGTGTTCCGATTCACTGTACAAATGGGAACTGTACCGGGCATGGTTGAGTTTGCGCTGTTCCGTCATCCAGACATCGAGATCGGATTTCATCGGTTTTTTCATGCTGCAGGTAGTACATACATCACGCATTATTTTCTTGGCCGAGGAAATGATATCTTTCCTGATGGGTTCTGAAATTGCCTCAAGGTCGGCCACGATTTTGTCAATACGGGCCTGCTTTTTACAGGGGCAATGGGTGGCTTTTACTACGCTGATCAGGTAATCCCGTTCATTTTTAAAGGGAGTAAGGAATGCCTTGTAACCCCGGTCGCGGGCACTTTTTGCCAATTTAACTGACTCTTTTTCAATGATATCCAGTTCATCGGCTGTGGCAATTTTACTATCAATGATCCATTTCCGCATCCTGGGAATGCAGTCGTGGTCCTTCTCCCAGGCGAGCCGCTCGGCAGATTTGTACCGCTCGTGAGAACCAGAAGTAGAGTGTCCCTGTGGCTGGGTTAACTCGGTTACATGGAAAACAACGGGAACATGTTCCTTTCTGCAAACAGCAATGCCCTCTTCGTACATTTCATACAAAGCGGTATAATCCCAACCGTTGGCGCTATAAAGGCAGATGCCGGGATGTTTGTCATCTGCCACAAATCCTTTCAGGAGTTCTGAGATATTTTCCTTTGTTGTCTGGTACTTCTTCGGAACGGAAATACCATAGCCGTCATCCCAGATGGACAGGGCAATGGGGACCTGCAGGACCCCGGCGGCATTGATGGTCTCAAAAAAATGTCCCTCGGAAGTGGAGGCGTCCCCAATCATTCCAAAAGCAACTTCATTGCCCTTTCGGGTGAACTTTTTAGCCTCCTCCCACATTTCAGGGCTATTCCGAAACACTTTGGATGCCAGGGCAAGGCCAAGCAACCGGGGCATTTGCCCGGCTGTGGGTGAGATATCCCCCGATGAATTCTTTTGTTTTGTCAGGTCTTTCCATTCCCCGGCTTCATTCAGGCTTCTTGTAGCAAAATGAGAATTCATCAGCCGCCCGCCGTTATCCGGATTGCGGGTAAGATCAGTGTCGCCATACAATTGAGCAAAAAAGATATCAAGGCTGGACAACCCGAGCGCCATCATGAAAGTCTGGTCGCGGTAATATCCGGATCGCCAGTCACCATCCTGGAAAAACTTGGCTTTTACAATTTGCGGAATCTCTTTACCATCGCCGAAAAGTCCGAAATTGGCTCTTCCACCTAAAACCTCACGCCGGCCCAGCAAACTGGCCTGCCGGCTTTCGTTTGCAAGTGCATAATCCTTTAAAACCTCTTCTTTATTGAACTTCCTTTTATTTGTCATTTGTCCTTTTGTTGTTTGTTGGTTTACTGGAAAAGGCGAAGGTAGATTTAATAATTCTCCTGCAACACCTCGAAATAGGCCATGGGATGGTTGCATGCCGGGCAATTCAGCAATGCTTTTATCCCGTAATGCACATAACCGCATTTGCGGCAAACCCAGTATGTTTTCTCATCCTTTTCAAATACCCTGTTTTTTTCCAGATTATTTAACAGTTTCCTGAAACGCTTTTCATGCTGTTGTTCAACGGTGGCGATGAGTCTGAAGGTAATGGCAGCTTTTTGGAATCCCTCGTCTTTCGCAATTTTTTCAAACTCAGGATAAAGTTCGCTCCATTCTTCGTGCTCTCCTTCGGCTGATGCTTTGAGATTTTCAATGGTTGTACCAATGATCCCGGCCGGGTATGTTGAAGTGATTTCAACCGGTCCCCCTTCGAGAAGCCTGAAAAAGGATTTTGCATGGCTTTCCTCATTCAGAGCCGTCTCGGCAAAAAAGAAGGCAATTTGCTCAAAACCCTCTTTTTTAGCCTGTTTTGAATAATAGGTATAACGATTTTTGGCCTGGGATTCCCCGGCAAATGCTTTTAGCAAATTCTTTTCGGTGCTGGTTCCTTTGATGCTCTTTTCCATAATGGGATATTTGACTTTGGAGTATCAAAGTTAATTGAAATTTCCTGATTACGTCAACCTTTGAAAGCGGAGCACGCTCGTTTCATTACCCGGCTAAATTTATCGCCTGGCTCCGGCTATTTCATTTTAGCATAATCCGATTTCCCTACCCCGCAAATCGGGCAGACCCAATCTTCAGGAACATCTTCGAACAAGGTTCCTGGGGGAATGCCTGAATCAGGATCCCCGTAAACAGGATCATACACATGACCGCATACGATACATTTATATTTTTGCAAATTTGACATAGGTCATTTTTTAATGAAAAGGTTGAAGCAGCGAATTTAAAAAAAGGAATTTACTTCTTCTCTATCCACGAAACGATCTTCTCATCAAAAGGTTTGGTGGCGGAGGCAGCAAAGTCGACCACCTGGCCTTGTTCATTGATCATAAATTTCTGAAAATTCCATTTGACCGGTGCGTCAATCACGCCATTCTCAGCTTTTGATGTAAGCCACTGATAGAGCGGGTCGATATCCTTGCCTTTGACTGAAATCTTGGCCATCATGGGAAATGTTACCTGATACCTGGTTGAGCAGAATTCCCTGATCTCCTCATTGGTCCCGGGCTCCTGGCTCATGAAATTGTTGGCGGGAAATCCGAGGATCACAAAATTGAATGAACTGTATTTCTCATACAATGCTTCCAGTTCCGAGTATTGAGGCGTAAAGCCGCATTTGGAAGCCACGTTGACCACCAGTACTTTTTTGCCTTTTAAGGCAGCAAGGTCAAATGGCTGGCCATCAATGGCCGTCACTTTAAAGTCGTAGAATGATTTATTGCTTTGAGCATTGAGTTGTGCCGTCATGGAAATAAAGGTTAAAATAATCATTAATGTTTTCATTTTATGCTATCTTTATTGTTTTATATGAATAATGAGGCAAAGATACAGAATTTTATTCTTATTTATACTTGGTCTAAATTATTATCTGGTTTCATGCATCAATGATGAAACTTCACATAGATCCGGCCCGGAGGCTGGTTCCAAGAGCGAAAACATGACAAAAGAAATCGAAATCGGAAGCAAGGCGCCTGAGTTTTCGCTTCCCGACCAGCGTGGCAAACGGGTTAATCTGTCCGACTACCTGGGTAAGTCTAACCTAGTGGTTTATTTTTACCCCAAGGATGAATCGTATGGATGCACAAAGGAGGCCTGCAGTTTTCGTGATAATTATGAAGTTTTCAAAGAGGCCGGCGCGGAAGTGATCGGGATCAGTTCCGACGATATTTCGTCACACCAGGCTTTTGCAGCCAATCACAAACTCCCCTTCATCCTGCTTTCAGACAAAGGCCGGATGGTGGCTGATAAATATGGTGTTGGCAAATCACTGGGGGTGCTGCCAGGCCGTGTTACCTTTGTCATCGACAAACAGGGAATTATCCACATGATATTTTCCTCTCAGCTGAATTTCGAGAAGCACATCAGTGAAGCGATTGAAACGCTCAAAAAACTTCCATAGCAAGAAAAACGTGATGCGTGACGCGTGACGCGTGACAAAGAAAACGTGATGCATGACACGTGAGGATTTTACCTGTCAGGAATTCCCGGGCCAAAATTCATTTTTGGCCTTTTTTTGCTCTGAGGCTGTTATTGCACAATAATCTTTTTCGCTGAAAAATGCCGGTCTTTACCATCGCTGATCCTGAGGAGGTAGATGCCCGGGAATAAATTTCCTCGCAGAATCTTGAATTCATTGCATCTTCCGGGGTATCCCTGCTGAACAATCTGCCCGGTGAGATCAAGTAACCGGTAGGTCACCCGGTCGTATACCTGGTCAAGGGAGACCCGGACATTCGCTGTCGATGGATTGGGCACCACCCTGACCCGTGAATGCCTGCCCATGTCCTCTTCAATGCCGGATCCCAGGTCGATTGAATAGATCCTGATCTGATCAATCATCCATCCCTCTTTATTATTTTGAATATTGTCGGAGACAAAGTTAAACCTGATGATCATGGTGTCGGGAGGAAAGAAGTTCCCATGTTTCACCGGGAGGTCGTACCAGGCCATACAGGAATGAACCCAGCCGTTTGATTTGCCGGAATATCCATGTTCGCCATTGAACAGGGTATCGCCCGAAGCATATAAATTATCGTTTCCCCACATCCCCCAGTTTCTCGCAGGAGATGCGAAAAAATATATTTGTGATATCGTATCATCAAGGATGTTTGACCATGTTTGACCATAATCCCAGGAAACAGTGATAAATCCTCCATCCTGAAGCGTGTCGGTATCATATTTATGACGGAAGTCAATAAACATGTCAAAGATGTAATTCCAGCCCGTATTGAATGGCCCGATATACAGATCGAATGCAGATTGGTTATTCACCGGATAAAAATTTACGGTGTCAGTCACCATGGCATTGGGGATGGTATAGGCCTCGCTGAAAATTGTTTTCTGGGGTTTTCCGATCTGCCAAAGGTTTTGTGTCGATCCCTGAATCGAAATATATTCGCTGGGATCTTCAAAGGTTATTGTTGCCCAGGGGCCAAGGGTGTCGCCAATCCATTTCTCGACCTGGGCCTGCAGGGAGAGTGACAGAAATGAAAGTAGCAGAACTACAATCAATTTTAGCGTTTTCATTCTGAATATATTTAGTGACTAAAATATGAAGTTCTTGTCTTTCTTCAGATCATCTTCGATTCCTTTCGGTGTAAGCAGATTCTTTTTCTCCTTGGGATAAAATGAATCGGGCAGGAGATGAATGTTCATGCTCAGCAGAAGATGGTCCATGATGATGAGCAGCAAGGTTCCTATAAATGGCAATGGAATGAGCATAACGGGCACCATGATCCCGGAACTCCTTAAAATATCTACCGCCTGCTTTTTGAATTTCTTTCGGTCAGCTTTGGAAATTTTTTCCTGTTTGATGTATCTGGTGAGAATGGTAAAAGTCTCGACTGACCCAATCGCCTCTGCCTTTATTCCGGTTGAATACCGGCCGGCTTCATCAAGAAATATCCGGGCATAGTCTGCCACGGCCTCTTTTACCCTGGGCAAGGTAAACAGGGTTAAGAAATGGGTTATGATTTTTTTACGGAGCGCATCCATGGTGATGCAAGATATAAAATTTTAATGAAAATTACATATCGGTTCTACAGGCCGTGGATACCCATTCCGAAAAGTGCATAGTCATATTTCACAGGGTCATGATGATCAAATGAACGCAGGGTTTCTGTGAGCTCCAGTACAGCCCTCCAGTCGTTTTGGTGGCGGCAGAGAAGTCCCAGGTCACGCGCAACACGTCCGACATGGATATCCAGGGGACAAGCCAATCCTGCAGGCTTTATCGATTGCCAGAGGCCGAAGTCAACGCCCCGGTCGTCCCGACGAACCATCCACCTGAGAAACATGTTGATACGCTTGGCTGCGGATCCGGCCAGGGGATTCGCCAGATGTTTTTCGGACCGTTTCAGGTGTTCCGTTGAAAGAAACACCTCCCGGAACCGGCTGATGGCATGGGCTGCACCATGATCGTTCATGGTAATGAAAAGTGGTTCCATGCTCTGGTAAGTGCGGAAAATGGACTGCAGGGAGGTAATAAAGAAAAGGCAATCCTCTCCGTTGAAGGTACGGTGCACGAACCGGAGAAATGGTCTGAATTCCCGGGGCCTGGCATTCACAAGGAAATCGTATGGAGAACGATCCATCAGCCTGACCAGGTTGAATGCATTCGCCACGATCGATTTCCGATTCCCCCATGAGATGGTAGCAGCCAGGAATCCTGCAATTTCGATGTCCTGTTTCAGTTTGAATTGATGCGGAACGGCGATCGGATCATTGTCAATAAATCCGGGCTGGTTATAGAGATTGTACTTTTCTTCAAGCAGTGAAAACAGATCTGCTTTCGTTAGGATCATGAAGAATCACTTATTAAACCAGTAACCAAAGAAAAAATCGGGCAGGGGAGAGGTGAAAATCCCTTTTTTAATTCACCAGATGGACGGCAGTCAGCAATTCTTTCCCAACTTCAATGGCTTTTTCGTTTTCAGGAATGAGCGCATGATGGCGGGCGGGCAGTGATTTCTCAAGTCCTTTGTGAATATATTCGGGGGCCACCAGGGGTTTTAGTTTAAGAAAACCTCCCAGTACGATCATGTTAAATGTTTTCGATAAGCCACGTTTCCCGGCCTCATCGGCGGCCTCAATTGAATAGATGTTGATATCCCTGCGCTGGGGAAGGTGGGTGATCCCATTTGGATCGTAAATGAGCAATCCTCCCGGTTTAACTGTTTTTTCAAATTTATCCATCGATTGCTGGTTCAGGATAATGGCGGTGTCGTAGGCATTCAGGATGGGGGAACTGATGCGTTCATCGCTGATGATCACAGTCACATTGGCTGTTCCACCGCGCATTTCAGGCCCATAGGACGGCATCCAGCTAACTTCCTTATTTTGCATCACACCCGAATAGGCGAGGATTTTACCCATGGATAAGACTCCCTGGCCACCAAAACCTGCAATGATTATCTCTTCAGTCATTTCGATTTACGATTTACGATTTATGATTTACGATTTGCTACTTTTTATTTCGCTGCCTCGCTACCTCGCTACTTCAATTAATTTTCCATCTACCTTGATATCACCCAGCTGGTAAAATGGAAACATATTTTCTTCCATCCATTTATTTGACTGAACCGGGGTCATTTTCCATCCTGAATTACAGTTGGAAACGATTTCAATAAAACACAAACCCTTATTCTCTTTCTGGAGTTCAGCGGCCTTGCGGAAGGCTTTCTTGGTTCGGCGGACGTTATTGGGTGTATGAACCGATTGACGGGTTACATAATATACTCCCGGGAGATGGGCGATCAGTTCGGTGATTTTGAGCGGATGACCCATCGTTTGAACGTCGCGTCCGTAAGGAGAGGTTGAGGAGCGCATCCCGGGAAGGGTAGTGGGGGCCATCTGCCCTCCGGTCATCCCATAAATGCCGTTGTTAATAAAAATGATGGTGATATTTTCGCCACGGTTGCAGGCATGAATCGTTTCGGCTGTACCGATTGCCGCGAGATCACCATCGCCCTGGTAGGTAAAGACAAAGTGGTCGGGCCACAATCGTTTGATGGCTGTTGCGAGGGCGGGTGCACGTCCGTGGGCGGCACCAAGCATGTCGATGTCGAGAAAGTCGTAGGCCAGTACGGAACATCCAACCGGCGATACCCCGATGGTTTTTTCTACGAGGCCCATCTCTTCAATCACCTCCATAAGAATGCGGTGTGCAGTTCCATGTCCGCATCCGGGGCAATAGCTCAACGGTCGGTCGACCATGAGGTCGGTCTTTTTATAAACGATATTTTCCGGCTTCCGTATTTCGGGTTTTGCGAATTGTTCTTCCATATTTAACCTCCGATAATTTTTTGTTCAAGCGCCCTGACTACTTCATCCGGGGAGGGGATGATCCCTCCGAAACGGCCAAAATGTTCGATTTTCACTTTACAGCCAACCGACAGTTTGACATCCTCAATCATTTGTCCGGCATTCATTTCCACTACCAGGATTCCTTTAACGCGGTTGCCTACATTGGACACCTCTATTGCCGGGAAGGGGTAGAGGGTGATTGGACGGAAAAGACCGACTTTGATGCCCTTTGCCCGGGCCAGATCGGTTGCTTTCTGGCAGATGCGTGCAGAAAGTCCGAAAGCCACAAAAAGATATTCAGCATCTTCGCACTGGATCTCCTCATAAAGCACCTCGTTTTGCTCCATAAGCTTATATTTTGCCTGGAGTTTCAGGTTTACCCGTTCCTGTCCGGCAGGATCGAGGTCGAGCGAAGTGATGATATTGTGGTTGCGGGTTTTTGGCCGGCCGTTTGAAGCCCAGGGGCATTGTTTAATTACCTCTTCATCTGAACGCCGGGGAACCTGGTCGAAAAGAACAACCTTTTCCATCATCTGTCCGATGGCACCATCAGAAAGGATCATAACAGGGGTCCTGTATTCAAAGGCTTTTTCAAATCCAAGTTTCACGTGATCGCACATTTCCTGCACGGAAGCAGGAGCCAGCACCAGCATTTTATAATCGCCATGGCCACCGCCTTTTACGGCCTGGAAGTAATCGGCCTGTGAAGGCTGGATGGTTCCCAGCCCGGGACCACCACGGACAATATTCACGATCACTGCCGGAAGTTCGGCGCCGGCCATATAACTGATTCCTTCCTGCATGAGGCTGATGCCCGGACTGGATGAGGAGGTCAGAACCATTTTACCAGTTCCGGCTCCGCCATAAAGCATATTAATTGCTGCCACTTCACTTTCTGCCTGAAGAACGACCATACCTGTCCTTTCAAATGGCTTTTCGGCCATCAGGTATTCCATCACCTCTGATTGTGGTGTGATAGGGTATCCGAAATATCCGTCACAGCCTGCGCGAATGGCGGCCTCAGCTATGGCTTCGTTGCCCTTCATTAATCTTAATTCACCCATGGAGTATCTTTTTTAAATTTTATGCAATCGCTATTTTGGCACGGTAAACGGTGATTACCCCATCGGGACAAACGAGAGCGCAGTTGGTGCAGCCGGTACATTCGTTATTCACCTTCATCGCAAAATGGTAACCTTTACTGTTCACTTCCTTTGACATTGCGATCACCGCTAAGGGACAGGCAGCAATGCAAACTTCGCAGCCTTTGCAGCGTTCCGTGTTGATCACGATATCACCTATGATTTTAGCCATATGATAGAGGTTATATTGTTAACAAATTAACATATACAAAAATACAGAAAATTGTTTGAACTGACTGCGATCCTGCAGAAGGAATTTAGCTCAAATGAACTAATTTAGAACTGGTTTAAATTCTGACAACTATCTCCGTGCAATTTTGCGGGTAATGCGGCGGAAATACTCTTCGTTGAACCTGGGATCTATTTTCTGATAAAAGGAAATCAGCAAATGGGCCTTTTTACGGATCCGGACGTTGTTATCTACCACTTCCCAGAATTCCTGAGAGCCGGTGAACAGGTTTTGTGCAAAAACATTGATATCCTCTTCGATTGATGCCTGTGAATACTTCGTCAGAAGTCCTTTGTCATAGTATTCAGGATCGAGCTCCATTGAGGCTTCCCCATTCATGATGGCATCGACGCCGCCATTGCCATAAACAAATGCAGGATAGTTGGCAGCCTCCCAGGTATCAGGATTCAGTAATTTCGGGTAAGCCCGCTTCAACACACTTGAAAATTCGTGATGGAAAACCCCTTCAATGTATTCATCCGTAAAACTGGGGTTTGTTTCATTATCGCAAATAAAAACCGTATTTTTTATATTGGTCCCCCCAAAGTCTACCCCATAGAATTTCATTCTTTTAAGGCCGTAAATCCTGTCCAGGTTTTCACGGAGTACTTTGTCGGGGTATTTGGCGAAGGTACGGTTAAGGATGGAGATAAACCGCTGGCGTTCGCTCCGCGCGAGCGGCTCAACCTCAGCGTTGATTTTGGCATTGTACCAGTGCTTTGGAAACATCTGGTCCTGGAGTGTAAAGTAGATCTCCGTGCTGGTCCGTTCATCTACATAGATATCACGGGGATAAGAACTTCCCAGCAATAAAATAACTACCATCAGCAACGGCCAAAATTTCCTCATCCGATCAAGACCCTTTTATTCCGGAACAAAGATTGGAACAATGATCGGGCGGGGCGATCCGCTTTCCGGGTTTTTGCTAACGGAGAAATGTTAACAGAAAACAGATATAATGATCACAAAATGAGGGAGATATGAGTATTATCTGAAGTATAGGTCAATTCCGGATGAAATTTCGTTCCGGTGTTGTTGATAACTCAAAACCTAGGGATGCTGTTCCCTGAATTTCCTCAAACGGGCATCAAGAACCGGCAACTGATCACGTTTTACCAGTGACACGCAGGCGCGGATTCCTTCGATTCGCTCACTGCCGGTTATGCTTAGGGCAATGGCGCTGATGCCATAATAGATCAGCTCTTCAAGCAGTTCTTCACCGGAAAAACCAGGATAGGAAAAGGTAAAATAAAAGCCATCGGCAATGGGCTGGTCTTCATCTTTATCGTATACGATGTTAAAGCCATTGTCAAGAAACATCTTTTTCATGATCCTGGCCTTTTCGCCATATTCCTTAACAACGGAAACAAAATCGTATGTTCCGTCGTTCACCGCTTTGAGCATGGCGGCCAGGGCGTATTGGCTTGAGTGGGCGGTTCCTGCACTCAGGGCATACACGGTTCCATAGATCAGGGCACGACCAACGATATTCGTAGAATAACACCACAACAGGTTTTCCGACTGGGTATTAAAAAGTTTATTCGACACGATCATCAGTCCGATTCGCTGGCCGGCATAACTGAATATTTTGGAACTCGAGATCAGCAGGACGTAGTTATCGGTGTATTTGGCGACGGTAGGCTGGTAAGGAGGCTGACCGGGTTTGGAATAGTCTTTTCTGAAATCCATGGCAAAATAGGCCAGGTCTTCAATGATGATCACATTGTATTTGTTGGCCAGTTCACCAATGATGCTCAACTCTTTATGCGTGAAGCAGATCCATGACGGATTATTGGGGTTAGAATAGAGGATTGAATGAATGTTCCCAATCGAAAGGTAGGATTCTAATTTTTCACGTAACTTATCTCCGCGGTAATTATAAACATCAAAAGTTTCGAAATTAAGTCCGAGTACCCTGTGTTGCTGGTGGTGTACCGGGAAACCCGGGTCGATGAACAGGGTTGTATCTTTTGTCCTGTCGATTTTCGAGAATGTAAGGAATGCGGCAAATCCGCCCTGCATGCTTCCAACGGTCGGGACACAATTGGCCTCATCCACATCAACATCGAGGAAAAGTTTGACAAACCGCGAAGCCTCCTTTTTCAGAACAGGGGTTCCCTCAATATCGGGATAGATAGAAGCTACGCCACGCTGAAGCGCATCAATTTCAGCCTGGACTCCGATCGGGGTTGGTGCAAGACCGGGAACACCCATCTCCATCCTGATGAATTTTTCGCCGGTCTCCTTTTCGATGCCGTTGATTAACCGCTTGATTTCCCGGATGGTTGCCTTACCAATGCTTCGGATTTTACTCTCCTGAAAGTGTCTTTGAACAACTTCAAAGCTGATGGGGGTATCTTTCATATGTGAAGTGCGAATGGTGTATGATTGAATAGAATAACAATGCACAAAATTGCTGAATTATTTTCAAATAACCAACGGTTTCTAAAAAGGTGTTTCACTTCCATTATAACATGTGATTCCATGGGATTCGAACTGGTCTTTGATTTTCTTAAGCTCAGGATTTCCAGGGATTTTAAAATCCGAAGCCCCATATTTTTTCCCCAGGAGGTTGTATTTTTCCCTGCCCAGATGGTGAAGCGGAAGGATGTTGATCTCATTTCGGCCGGTTGAAAGAATAAACCGGGCTGTTTCTTTAATGTTTTCAAAATCGTCATTGAACCCCGGAATCACGGGCAACCTGAAAACCAATCGTCCGGGGAACTCCCTGGCTATCCTGCCTGCATTTTCCACGATCCTGTTAAACGAGGAGTGAATGACAGGTCTGGCCGGTTTACCGTTCGTTACCCCGGCAACCGGGCCTGCGAATTTTATGAATTGATCTTCGTTCAGCGTTTTAAGATCAAAGAAAATCCAGTCAATAAAGGGCAAAGTCCTTTCGTAATTTCCCCAGGGTACGTTGCCGCACGTTTCAATGGCGGTGTGTATGTATCCGTCATAGCAGCGTTTAAGCAGATTGGAGGCAAATTCAGGTTGGGCGAGCGGTTCTCCGCCAGTGAGTGTGATTCCTCCTCCTTCGCCCCAGTAGGGCCGGTCACGAAGAATTCGCACATACAGATCTTCTGCAGAAATGTCATATCCCCCGATGTTCAGGGCTCCTGAACAACAGGCCTCGGCACAATCAAATGTCGTGCATGTCGCGCAAATTCCACGATCAAAAATCAATTGATCACCGTCTCCCGTTTTCAGAATGGAAATGGCCTTATGCGGACAACTGTTTATACATAGTCCGTCGAATGTGCATTTTGATTCCCGGTAAAGTGGTTCCGGCAGGAAGGAGATGCCTTCGGGGTTGGAACACCAGGCACATTCGAGGGAACATCCTTTGAAAAATACAAGCGTACGGCAACCGGGACCATCATGTACCGAAAAGCCCTGGATGTCGAAGATATGCCCACGGGCTAATTTAATTTGTACCATTTGAAATCGGCACATTTGCTGGCAATCATGTCGGGATAGGCCAATGTGATTCCCATGCATTTTCCCAGGTGTTCTTTTTCAGTGGCAAAATGAGAACAAAACTTGCATTTCGCGATTTTTTCCATTTTTTCACAGATAAGACCATCGGGACTTATTTTTTCTTTACTCAGTTTGCAGAGGCCCTGAAAAACGTCGACCGGCAGATAATATTTGCAATCTTTGCAGCTAAACTCTTCCATTTTAAAAATACATTAAAAAATTACGCCATCACTCCATTACGCCATTCCTCTGTCACCTGCTACCCTGTTACTTTTTAAACCTCCTCATACTCCGTCCGGGCAATCACTTCATCCTGAATCTGTTTTCCAAGTTCCACCCAATATTGTGTAAATCCGGCAACACGGACCAGCAGGCTTCTGTACTTATCAGGATCTTCCTGCGCCTGTTTAAGCATACGGGAGTCCACAATGTTGAACTGTACATGGAATCCTCCTTTGCGAAGATAGGCACGGATCAGCTCAAGGAATTTTCGAGATCCTTCACGGCCTTTAACCACCGAGGGATGGATCTTCATGTTGAGCTGTGAATTTTGAGACTGGGCATGGTTCCAGCAGGTAGCGGAATTAAAGAGGGCATAGGGGCCGTTTTTATCTGTTCCCGGGTATGCCGAAACCGAGCCATCGGAAAAAGTTGTGCCGCTGAGGCGTCCATCTGGACTTGCCAGGGTCACGGCTCCCATGGGGCCGTGGGTGGAGACAGAGATCTGGCAGGCATACATGGGTTGATCGTAAAGTGAACGATAATTATGCGTCATGCTGCAAAACCAGTCTTCCCAATCTTTCATAATGCCATCAACGAAAGGATTGTCATTCCCGAACTTAGGGGCATCAAGGCTTTGCCTGTGAATTTTTTTCCAGTTCGTATAATCATCGGTGGGAACCTGATCGATCAAGGAATAGGAACCCGTTTCCTGGGCGGTCTTATACCCGAAATTAGCCAGCAGTGCCTTGCGATATTCATCCAGGGAATAGTTGTGCTCCGTAAAGATATTTTTCTTCAATGAACTGAGTGAATTCACCAGGTTGGCCGTGCCGCAACTTTCGATGTTGAAGGTGGTATTATACCGGCAGCCCATTTGTCCGATATCCTTGCCTTTTGCGAGGCAATCGGGCTTGAGCATGGAGTTAACAAGCGAAGGAGATATTTTTCGCCAGGCATCATGCTGGATGTTATTGGTTAAAGTGAGCACATGGCAGGCCCGGCTGAAATAATCTTTATAAGCCTGCCAAACTTCGTCATAGCTCTCCAGTTTATGTCCATGTGAAGGAAAAACACGCTGCCCTGTGCGCATATCCATTCCATCAAAGAGGGCAACTTCAAGCAGTTTGGGAAGATTGAGAAAATGCACCCCGACACTCGTGGCAGGGGCAGAACCACCCGGTATCCAGTGAATTTCATTGTCAAGTTCCAGTGGCATCCAGCTCCCGGGCGATGATTCGAGGCACCCTCCGATTGCCCAGGCACGGGCCTCTTCGAGATCCATTCCTTCATGGCCATAGTTGCCAAGTAAAAATTCAATGGCTACCTGGTTGTTTACCCAGGCCGGATATCCGGTCCCAACCTTGGTGCATTCAACACCTTTGAGCAGGAACTCTTCCGGAAGCTTTTCATCATATAAAAGTGAAAGGGTGGGTTGGGGGGTGTCGCAGGTAATGCCGGCTTCAAGGATCAGCATTTCAAGTTCGTTGGTTGCTGAGGTGCCATCTTTCAACAACCCGCCAAGGCACAGATTGTTAAAGGTATTGCCGGAGAGGACTCCACCAACCACTCCCATGGAGGCAAAGCAGTCGATTTCGGTAAATTTGATTCGCATGCACTCGAGCAGTTCCAGGCTTTTTTCCCGGTCAAGTGTGCCATTCTTCATGTCACGCTGCCAGTAAGGGTAGAGAACCTGCCCGACACGTCCGGGTGACAAGCCTGAAATGGCGTCTTCATTCAGGACGGCCACATGAAAGATCCACAGCACCTGCAGCGCATCGTGAAAAGAGCGTGGCGGATTGGAGGAGATCCATTGAAGGCGTTCAGCCATCTCAAGATATTCGGATTTTTGTTTTTCCTCTTTTTCAATGGATGCCAGGAAGAGCGCTTCACCGGCATAGTTTCTTATCCATTGCCTGACTCCCTCAAGCATCAAAATAACAGCCTTGTAAAAATAGAGGCGGTCCATATCGGGGTAACCTGCCACCTCGGCAATTCCTTCTTCGCAATTTCTGATGATTCCGTCGATTCCAAACTGCAGCGGATAGTAATAATTCATCACCTCGCGTCCCTGCGGAAGTGTATAGCCTGAGTCGAACATGCAGATCACAGAGCGCATGAGCGCCTCTTTTTCTTTGTATCCGGGGACCATCTGTTCATATTTGTGGCCCACATCATCCACCGATTTGTCTTTCCATTTTCTGGCAACTTCAAGCATGATGGGCATCTCCTCAATGCGCAGACCGAATTTCCCTGCGATCGAGATCACCTTGCCAACGCTTTTGGTAACATTTCCACCGCCTTTACCCATGGTGGTAAATGTGTCGGAAGTAAGTTTACCTGATTCCTGTGCCTCTTTATAAAGGGAATCCTCGGCAGCCATAAAAAAGGCTTCAGAGAGCCATGGCATCGGATAGGAACCCCGGAGGAAGGAGGCTTTCCCCATGGACAGTAATTCTCCGGGATAAATTACCGGGGTCAGGTGTTCAAAGCCCGATTTCATCGCTTCGGCCCGCCTGATAATGGGGATTTCCCCTTCAAGCTCTTCCCAGCGCCGGGTGTACCAATAGGGGAACTCCATGGAAACTGAGGACTTAGTTTCAAAATAGAGCTCCCTGGCTTCATGCGCACGCGGGGTTGGCTGCCGTTTTCCTTCACGTGCAGTTACTTCATTTCCCGGCTCGGAGCCGTAATAGTTAATGTGGGAATGGATATCGGTATTCATAGGAAACAGATTCTGGATCAGTATTTTGGTTCACAAAGTTAAATATTCTTTTCCGACTAATCAAACAGCTGTTTCAGAGTCGTTTCATTTGCATCATACTGGCCATGGATAGGAGGATACCGAGTATAACACTATATACGGCAGCAACCAGGATCCGGTAACCTTCAGGGAGCATGAAATTAAGGGTTTGAGCCGGGATCCAGAAAATCGGAATGGTTCTTTTGATTACAAAATTCCAGAATGTAAGCCAGTCCCCATCCTGGATATACCTGCCGACCGGGATCGGGGTGAAAAAACCTTTCAAAGTACCTGAGGTATTCAGGATGTGCATGTCGGTGATCTTGTGAAAGGCCATGAAAACAGGGGCGAACAGGAGGTTCAGGGAGGTTCCGACAGCAAAGGCGGCGAGGAGCTTTATTCCGCTGAAGCCTGGTTGCCTGAGTATATCGGCCGGATTGGCCGTTGGAAATGAGACGCCCAGGGTTTTTAGCACAACCGGGGCCCCTTCACCGAAAATTACAAATGCAACTTTAATGGTTATCCCCAGGAAACCCCAGACAAGGGCGCGTGGGAGAATGCCAAATCCTTTTTTATTATAGGAGCCAGTGCGGATTCTCAGTCCGAGGCATTCGCCCAGGGTAGCCAGGATGGCGAATTTAATGAAACTCAGGAGGTACGAATGAGCCGCATTTAACTCCCCATAGGCTTTCAGAACATCAGGAAAAATAAAAAAGGGAAGCAAACACAAAACGATCACTCCCAAGACTGCAATATCGGATTTCTTCATAAAGTGAGGGAGTGATTTGTGGAGGATTATCAGTTAAATGCCGGGTCGGCGGGGAAGTTGGCCCAAATGGCATAATCCTTCCCCATGTTTTTCAGGTAGTTACTCCATAGGTTTTCGGGATGGGCCGTGATAACCTCTTTCACGGTTGCCTGTGAAAGCACCCACGACTTTTCTTTCAGTTCACGGTCAAGCTGATTGGGAGACCATCCGGAGTACCCGATATAAAAACGGATTGCATCGGGCGACAGGCTTTTGTGTTTTATCATGTTTTTGATGATGTCCAGGTCGCCGCCCCAATAGAGACCTTGCATAATCGGAACACTGTTCTCGATTTCTGAATGGGTATGAATGAAAAAAATGGAGTCTGTTTTCACAGGTCCACCGAGATAGACAGGCATGTTAAATCCGGAAAAACCCTGGATGAAATCCTTTAGCCGTGCTTCAATCGGTTTGTTGATGATCACTCCGAATGTGCCATCCTCATTGTGTTCAGCCAGCAGGATCACCGATTGACGGAAATAGAAATCGCGCAGTGACGGCTCAGAGATGAGAATGCTTCCCTGTTTGGGTTTGATGCGTGGTTTTTCCATGGTGTTTGCGCAATTTTATTACTTTTGTGACGGGCGCCCCCGACAAATATAATACCAATTCATGGCACGGTCAAGCAGGCAATCAATATTTATTGAATTACGACAAAAATATCCATTCTTTGTCTTTGAAAAACAGGAGTACGACCTGAATTCAGAGGGTCTTTCTGTCCGTTATACCTTTAACCTGGCTGACCAATACCAATTTTGTCCGTCACTCTTCATACCAAGGAAATCTTTTTTTTTACCGGATAAGGAGCTTTCAGGCAAACTCGACAACATCATCTTCAACCTCGGCATGATAGAATTAATCAGCTACTGGAAGGCTGCCTGTCCCCCGACAGTGATCATAAAGCCCTTTGCACTTCACCCTGATCAGATTGCCTGGTGGAAAAATCTTTACTTTCATGGCCTTGGTGAATTTTTTTACCTGAATTCGCTGGATGTTACCAAGGAGCGCTTTATGAGCATGGAGGTTCAATCTGAAAAATCACTGTTACCGGGAAAATATATCCTAGATGAGGCTGTGATAATCCCGGTGGGCGGGGGCAAGGATTCGGCTGTAACCCTCGGGTTACTCGGTTCAAGGCCGGGAAGTATCCCATTGATCATGAATCCGAGAGGTGCCAGTCTTGAAACCATAGCGGTTAATGGGTTTTCATCCAGCCAGTTTATTGAAATCCAGCGCACAATCGACCCTGCCTTACTGAAATTAAATGATGAGGGATTTCTCAATGGCCATACTCCTTTCTCTGCACTTCTGGCATTTGTGACGGTTCTTTCCGCCATTGTGACAGGTCACCGTCATATTGCCCTCTCGAATGAATCGAGTGCCAATGAAGCAACCATCGAAGGAACCGAAATCAACCATCAATATTCAAAATCACTGGGGTTCGAGTCGGATTTTCGCGGTTATGTGAGGCGGTGGATCTGTGAAGAAATCAATTATTTCAGTTTTCTCCGGCCACTGAATGAATTGCAGATAGCCGGGTTGTTCTCACGCTTTTCGCAGTATCACCCGGTTTTCAAAAGCTGCAATGCCGGAAGCAAGACTGATTCATGGTGCGGACATTGTGCCAAGTGCCTCTTCACCTACATTATATTATCTCCGTTCATGGAAGAAGCGCAACTGGATGCCATCTTTGGAAAAAATCTTTTTGCGGATGAATCGTTGAAAACCTTTTTTAACCAGCTTACCGGGCTCGCCCCTGAGAAACCTTTCGATTGTGTTGGAACCACCAGGGAGGTAAACCTGGCATTGTGTGAATCAATCAGGCATCGCGATGAGGCCGGGATGCCGGTGTTGCTATGCTATTACAGGAATTCCCCCGCATTCATCCGGTACGGGCAGGCAGATTTTGCCACTGAACTTTTCGGGTTATCTCCGGACCATAATTTAAGTCCGGAATTTAAAACGATACTGGAGGATGGGATCAGATATTAAAACTGATAAGCAGTAGAAAATTAAAAGACAGCACTTTTCATGATTGAATTGATCCGACAGCAGTTTGCCAGTAAATCGATTGTACTCCTGGGATTTGGCCGCGAGGGGCAGTCAAGCTATTCACTGCTGAGAAAGGCTTTCCCTGAAAAGCCCCTTGCCATTGCGGATGCGAATACAGATGTAGGTGAAAATCCTTTGATCAAAGAGGATAAGAATCTCAGGTTATTGTCCGGGAAGGATTACCTGGATAGGCTCATTGATTTTGATGTGATATTCAGGTCGCCGGGAATTCCCGTGTGGAACCTTGATTTCCCAAGGGAAAAAATCACCTCACAAACTGAATTGTTTCTGCAATGTTATTCAAAGCAGGTCATTGGCATCACAGGGACCAAGGGGAAAAGCACGACATCAAGCCTGATTCATCATATATTCAGGACGGCCGGCCTGGATACTTTGCTGGCAGGGAATATTGGGAACCCGGTATTTCATTTTACCGACCTGATCACAGAGAAGACCAGGATCGTCCTCGAACTTTCATCACATCAGCTGGAATACATCAGGGTTTCGCCGCATGTTGCGGTACTGCTGAACCTGTTCCAGGAACATCTTGACGCCTATGCCGGGTATGAAGAATACCAGCAAGCCAAGGTGAACATTGCCAAATATCAGCAACCCGGGGATTACTTGATTTTTAGCAGGGAAGATTCCCTTGTTTCCAGGCATATCAAACAATATGAATCCTTGCGCCGCAGCTTTCCTTTTTCTATGGAGCAAACGCTATCACCGGGTGGTTTTATGCAGGATGGGTGGATCTGTTTTTCGGACGGCACGGAGGTTACAAAGGTGTGGAAAGTTCACCAGGACCGGTTCCTGCGTGGTGAACACAATCTCCGGAACATCATGGCGGCTGTGAACGTTTCAATGATCAGCGGCATTGAGCCTGAAATGATCGAAGAGGGAATTGCGACTTTTAAGGGGCTGGATCACCGGCTGGAATATGTCGGGGAATTCAGGAAAATCCATTTCTACAACGATTCCATCGCTACGATTCCTGAAGCATGCATGGCTGCCGTGAAGGCCATTCCCAAAGTGGATACCCTGATTGCGGGAGGCTTCGACCGTGGCATTGATTATAATGAACTGGCCGGTTTTTTAAACCAGTCAAAGGTGAGTAACCTGATTTTACTCGGAGATGCAGGAAAACGGATTGGGGAGCTTCTCAGAAAGATGCAAAGCACCGGAAAGAAGATTTTTTTTATAAACAGGTTTGACGATTTCCTCCCGATCGCTTTCAGGGAAACCTGCGAGGGATGCGTTTGCCTTTTATCGCCAGCAGCTGCCAGTTATGACGAGTTTAAAAATTTTGAAGAGCGCGGAAAACGGTTCAGGGAACTGGTGAAAAGTGAAGTAGAAAATTAGGTGAATAATGCAACTCTTTGATTAACAATAAAATTGTTGTATGAAAAAAAAGTCAGGCTCATTTTTGTTCTTTTTGCTATTTACTGCCGGTCAGTTGGCTGCCCAACAAGTTGAATTTCAGAACCTGGTTAATGGTTATATTAAGAAGTACAAAGATATCGCCATGAAGGAGATGATGGTTTACCGAATTCCGGCGAGCATCACCCTGGCTCAGGGAATCCTGGAGTCGAATGTAGGTCGCAGCCAGCTTGCCACGCAGGCAAATAACCATTTTGGGATCAAATGCCACAAAGAGTGGTTTGGCAAAACTTTTTACCAGGATGATGATAAGCCAAATGAGTGCTTCAGGAAATACGACAATCCCATTGAATCGTACCGAGACCATTCCTATTTCCTGACGCAGCGGGATCGTTACAAAGATTTGTTCGACTTAGATGCAAATGATTACAGAGGTTGGGCCAATGGGTTACAAGCTGCAGGGTATGCAACGAGTCCCACCTATGCTTCAAGGTTGATCCAGACCATTGAAACTTACTCGTTGTTCCTGTTTGATAATGCCAATTTCATGACGGCCTTTGGTGATACCCTCGCTGATCTTGATAATCCTTCGAAACAGGCCTGGCTCCGACAATTCATTGTGATTAAATCGGGCCCGAACAACAGGAGTATTTTTGAAAATAACCGGTTACAGATGACCATTGCACGCAAGGATGATAATGTATACCTGCTTGCCCGAGATTTTGACATTTCCGTTAACAGTCTGCTGGACTACAATGACCTGCCCCGTGCAACGGCCCTCCGACCGGGTCAGATCGTATATCTTGAAAGCAAGCGTCGCAAGGCCGCAGCCGAAAGCCATCTTGTTCAAAGGGGGGAAACACTCTACACCATTTCCCAGCTTTATGGAATCAAGCTGAAAATGCTGTACAAACGCAATGATCTTCCTGAGGGAGTTGAGCCTTCAGCAGGAATGGTGCTGAGGTTAAGGTAACCGGTAGTTTTTCAGAAATTTCCCGGCGCCCACCACCAGGTTCATTTGTCGGGCATTTTCAAGGTATCCGACATCGAAGGGCGTATTCCCGCGAATGCCAGATTCAAGTTCGATGCACCCTTTATCGTCAAACAAATACAGTTCGTTTGTTTCGGGAACAACAAAACCAATAAGAGCCTTCTTGTCATGACCATGCAAAAGGAATGGAGAACTGGTCATATCCCTGCGAAAGGCATAGGAGTATACCAGCTTATAGTTGCGGTCATAATAAAAGATTTTATTCCGGTCGGTAAAAATAAACTCTGACTGATTATTCCCGATGATGTCTTCGTAAAAGAAATGGTGCGTAGGAGAAAACAGGTTCAGCGTGACTTCGGTAGTCCGGCCATTTGCCTGCAGGAAGATTACCTTACCACCAGGATCGGTGGTTAAAAGCGGTCCTTTTTTATTGGTTTTATTCAAATAGAATCCGGAAGCGGGTGCGTGTTTAAAATTCGGGCCCGGGGTTATCTTCGGTTGGCCACTGGGGTCAACAATCATTGCAGACCCACCAACGCCTGAGATCACGATGTACCTGCTTACTCCTGCCTTGTATACAGATATCGGATCAAGAATCTCTTCATTCATTTTTGGCCTTTTCCAATTGATCACCGATTTGCCATCAAGTGTAAAACAATAAATACGGTTATCCTGAAAAGCGATCAGAATGGTATAATTTTCATTGTTGTCCCAGTCTGCAACTGTTAACCCATTGGTTGCATTGAGTGGGAATCGCATCGGAAACTGATCGGCAAACTGTCCATCGGCCTTGAGCAGGTAAAGATGTGTATCCGTGTTGAAAAGCAGGAACAGCGAATCGCTTCCTTTAAGATGAATGGGATGAATGTCACCCATCAGTTTGCCCATGATGTGCAGCTTCCAGGAGATATGTCCGCCTGCGGTGACCATATACATATTGTTTGCGATATCACACACAACCACTGCATTGTCCCCACTCCCTGAGAGCTGAATGATTTTAGGTTGACCGACCACCGTAGTGTCGAGCTTTGTCTGCCATTGCATCGGACCCTCTTTGTCAATATTCGGGTTATACCGCAGAAAAAAGCTGGAGTAGAAACCGCTCCCCGTGCTGCTGTATTGAAAAGCTACGGATTCGAATTTTCTCAAACTATCCGTTACCGGGTTGATCTGGTCGGAGAGGTCTTTGTTCAGCATGCCCTTGAGGGAATGGATTGCATCGCGTGTATTGAAATAGCAGAATACATTGGATTTTTCGGACAGGGTTGCGTCAAAATCAACGTAAGCTTTATCCTTGATGAGTGTGGAATTTTCAGACACTGCTTCAATAACCATTTGAAGGTCGCCTGGCTGTGCAGCAAAAATCACATATCCCTTGAGAAAGGTGAAGCATTTAACATCGAATTTTCCGAAAAGTTCTCCGAACAGGGCTGGCAGAAAGCCAGGGAGTGCCATCTTATAGATTTTATGGCCCCTCGGTCCCACCGAATCTGTTTTTATACCCAACGTATCAGCGAGTGCAAAAAGAGAGGATTTTGTTTCTAAAGTGTCAAGGGAATTGAAGGCCATGAAGGGGACATCGGCATTTTCTTTGGGGTCATTCATCACAAACAGGCATGCTTCATTTCCGATCCAGGGGAGAAAATATTCACCGATATTCAACCCGTACTGATCGATGAGGGTTTGGGCGGTATTTTGCTCACCTGTGAAATTTTCATCGCGTGGCGTGCGATTCTGAAAACGCTGGCAGAAGCGTGAAGGATTACTCCATCCATAGGCTGTAAAGTAGAGCGTTTTAGCTGGAATAATCGCAACGATCTCCTTTTTTTGGGGCTTCTGGTCGGCAAAGAGTGCCAGGTATTGCTGACTGCTGTCGGAGGCCACCGTAATGCCGTTGAATAACAGTTCATCTTTCTTAATGATCAGGTCGAGGCCGCTCCAGTCGGCGAAATTCGAGAACTTCAACAGATCGGGAAGCATCTCATCGCGTGTTATTTTCGATAGGACCAGGGAGAAAAAACGGTAGTTAACATAGATGTTGGCGTCTACCTTTTTTCCGGTTGTGGCTTCTACCTTCCTGAATCCTGAGGATGTTGCCATGGGTGTATTTAAGGAAAGACGGTCAATGGCACGTTTGACCAGGTCGGCGTGAAAACTGCCGATAAAAACTCCTTTCAGCACTGCAAAATAAAATGCTTCACGGCTTCCCCTGGACTGGATCCGGTGCAGATTGGTAGTAAAATAAGGTGTTTGAGAAAGAATGGCTTTGCCAGCGCTTATTTCATTAATAAAATCAAGGATATATGATTCAGGATCAGAGCCTGCGACATTTGAGAGATAGAGCGCCCCGAAGTTAGTCCGTCCACTGAGCGTTATGGATATCAGCACGTTATATTGCTGGAATATTTTACTGATTTTTTCATTTTTGAGGCTGGATGAATCAACATAGTTGAGTTCATTCCTTACTGAGTTGATTCCCGGGAAACGGGACAGTGCTTTCCAAAGCAGGTTTGAACGGTTGAGCTCTTCCAGGAGATTGCCGGCCTTATTGAGCTGAATGATCAGGGCCGTATTTCCGGGGATGGCATTAAAAGGGGATTCAGCAGGTCGTTGAAATTTACGGAAAAGCGTATAACCGAGCCACGAAAAGCCAGTTAAAGCTGCCACTACCGCCAGTAAAATCAGAATACTCCTTAATTTTCTCATCCGTGGCTTTCCTTGGAAAAAACCGGCGCAAAGGTAGATAAAAATGAGATTAAAAAATGAGTATGGAAAATTGATTACCCGGACAGGTCAACCGGCAGTTTCATCTGTTCGGTTCCCCTGAAGGTTTTACGGTGATATAAGGTGATTCCATAGGTCGCAATGGCCTCCCGATGAAGTTTGGTCGGATAACCTTTGTTGCAATTCCAGCCATATTCAGGGTGCTTTTCATGGATTCGCAGCATATAATCATCCCGGTAGGTTTTAGCTAGTACTGAAGCAGCCGCGATGGAAAGGAATTTTTCATCACCCTTTATGATGCATTGATGAGGAATATCGGGGTAGGGCTTGAACCGGTTCCCGTCGATCAGCAGCAGCTGAGGTTTTTGACATAATTTTTGGACTGCCAGGTGCATTGCAAGAATGGAGGCATTCAGGATATTGATTTCGTCGATGGTCTGCGCATTTACTTCTGCTACGGCCCATGCGATGGCCCTGGCTTCAATGACCGGCCGGAGCGCGTTCCTCTGTTTTTCGGTCAACTGTTTTGAGTCGGTGAGGATTTCATTGCTGAAATCGCGGGGAAGAACTACTGCAGCGGCAAACACAGGCCCTGCAAGGCATCCCCGCCCTGCTTCATCACATCCGGCTTCGGTGAGCATCTTTGAAAAATGGCCGTACAGCATGACATGTCGCATCAGGTCAATGGTAAATCAGGTTATGAATGAACAGGTTATTAAGCAAGACTCCAAGGAAATAGATCAGCAGAACGATCTCCGCCACCTGTGTTTTTTTAAGATTGGTCAGCATCCCTGTAATAATCATTGTCAAGGCCGGCATTGCAAGCGCAGGATGGAAGATGGCCAACGACCGGGTATAGGTAAAAGAGATTACTGTAAACACCAGTGTCCAAAGGAGCATGCTGGTTTTTGCACGGATTTCGACAGTTTTTTCGGGACCGCTGGAGAAGTAAAAGATGCCCCATATAGCCAGCAAAAGGGTATATCCGCAAAAGATCCAGAAATCGGGGTGAAAAGGGTTTGGGAATACCAGAACCTGCCTGAAGAATGCAGGGTACTCAAGTAATCGGCCCAGCAATTCGTCATTCCAGAAATACCAGGCAGCAAGGTATATGAAGGGTGTTGACAGTCCAATGAGCGACGCTGTCCATACTCTCCAGTTCAAAGCCCTCAAAACGAGAAAACTGATCATCACGAATATGAACCACAATAGAAAAGGGAGGTAAAACAGGCCAGCCATCGACGTGAAAAAACCGGCAGCAAAAATCCGGTCAAGATGATCTGGTTTATTGTATGAAATAAGGAGGTGGTACAGAATCAAAATCATAAAACCCAGGGAAATGTTTATCGGGTTGAGGGTTAGCTGTCCGGGGAGAAAGCTCATGAACACCAGGAAAACAAGTGCCGAGAGGGATGAATTTTTCAACACGAGTTCATGCCTGCTCAGAATGTGTGTAAGCCAATATGCTTCAGCAAGTACAAGTATAAAACCAATGATGGAAGCAAGGGTCGGGTATCCGGATAAAAGTTCAAACAACAATGAATAGAAGGGGGTCGGACCCTCCGGGGCCGGCATCCCGGGTGGGTTTATAAAAGCGCTCAGCCAAAGGCACACCCCAATGATCCCGATTACAAGATACTGGCCAAAGAAGCTGGATTTGAAGAATTTTATAAACACGCTGGCAGGTAAAGGGTTTGATTATTTGGTGACAGGGTAACAGGGTGACAGGGTAACAGGGTGACAAGGTAACAGGGTGACAAGGTAACAGGGTGACAGGGTAACAGGGTGACAAGGTAACAGGGTGACAGGGTAACAGGGTGACAGGGTAACAGGGTGACAGGGTGACAAGGTAATGGAATTAATGGTTTCAGAGATCGAAGCCAATGTCTTTCCGGTATTGCTTCCCCTTAAAATCGATCTTTGCTGCATTTCCATAAGATTTTAAAAGAGCCTCTTTCATGGTTTTTCCATAGGAGGTCACTGCCATGACCCTGCCTCCATTGGCAACAGGCTCACCGGTATCAGGGTTCAATTTGGTTCCTGCGTGGAATACGAGGCTGCCCTCTACCTGTTCCTGTCCTGTGATGACCATTCCTTTTTCATATGTATTGGGATATCCTTGAGCGACCAGCATAACTGTTGCACTTGTCAAAGGGTTGACAGAGATGACTTCTGTTTCCAGGGTTTGATGGGCAACGGCGTTGAATAATCTGACCAGGTCGTTCTGAATACGGGGTATGACCGATTCGGTTTCCGGATCTCCAAGGCGGCAGTTATATTCGATTACAAATGGATTGTTGTCTACTTTTATCAGTCCAAAGAAGATAAAACCTTTATAATCAATTCCATCGGCAAGAAGACCCTTGATTGTGGGCTTGATTACCTGTTGTTCCACCTTGTTCATGAATAGCTCATCGGCAAAGGGAACCGGAGACACGGAGCCCATCCCGCCGGTATTCGGACCGGTATCTGCTTCCCCGATCCTTTTATAATCTTTGGCTTCGGGCAGGAGCTTGTAGTTTTTTCCATCAGTGAGGATAAAAACGGAAAGTTCGATCCCCGGGAGGAATTCTTCGATCACAACTTTCTGCGAGGCGGCACCAAAACGCTCCTCTTCAAGCATCCCGGTAAATTCAAGGGAGGCCTCTTCTATGGTTTTACAGATGATCACCCCTTTCCCTGCAGCCAGTCCGTCGGCTTTGAGTACATAGGGAGGCGCAAGTGACCTCAGGAACTGGAGTCCCAGGGGGATAGCTGAACGGTCGAAAGTTTGATACCTGGCTGTCGGGATCCCATGCCGGATCATGAACTGCTTCGCAAAATCCTTACTGCCTTCGAGCATCGCGGCCTTTTTAACAGGGCCAATGATGGGAATATGTTTTATGTCAGGGTCGGCAAGGAAAAAATCGTGAATGCCGTTTACCAGTGGATCCTCGGGGCCAACCACCACCATGTCGATGTGGTATTCCACCACTGCGGCTTTTATAGCTCCGAAGTCGTTGACTGAAATTGACAGGTTTTTCCCCGACAGGGCAGTCCCGGCATTGCCAGGTGCGATATACAGATTGGTCAGGAGGGGACTTTGAGAGAGTTTCCAGGCCAATGCATGCTCCCGGCCACCTGAGCCCAGCAATAGAATGTCCATAAATAATCAGGATTTAACTGCTTTTTCAATCGATTCCCAAAACCGGTCGGCGGTTTGCTGCCAGGAGAAGAGATCTTTCCGGCGACGGCCACGCATGACCAGTTCTTCCCTGATACTTTCGTACTGGTAGGCTTTGTACAGTGCCTCGGCAATGGATTCGGGATCAAATGGATCAACCAGTATCGCTGCATCTCCGGCCACCTCGGGCATCGAAGTAACATTGGATGTAATGACCGGCACATTGCAGCGGAAAGCCTCCACAATGGGGATTCCAAATCCTTCGAAATAGGAAACATAGGTGAGAGCCAGCGCAGAACCCAGCACGCCGGCAAGTTCATCAATGCTTAAACGACCGGTAAATATTACATCATCTGAAAAGATCATGCGGGTGAAGGCAAAGTCGATGTCGCGGGTCCACCATTTTTTTGCTCCGACAATCAACAGTTTAACCTCAGAGGGGTTTGATTTTTTAAAGAGATCGAAGGCACGGAACAGATTGACGAGGTTTTTCCGGGGGTGGAGGGAGCCGATGAAAACGAAATAGGGGAGCCCATCGGTAAATTCATTACGGACCTTTTCTTTTTCCAGTGCCGTCAGCGGGTGGTAGGCATCGTGTGCCCCGTCGTAAACGACATCGATTTTGTCGGGCGAAACGTGGTACTGCTTTACAATGTCCTCCTTCGAAAATTCAGAAACGGTAGCAATCCTCACCGCTTTTTCGGCATATTTGGGAAAATACTGGCGGTAATAACGGCGGGTCCAGAAAGGAATATCCTGCGGATAATGCTCGAAATTGAGATCATGGAACACCGCCATGGATTTCACCGGTGATTTCAGTGATAAAAAACCATCGGGTGAAAGAAAAAGGTCAGGATTTATCTTTTTAAGCAGTTTAGGCAAAGCCATCTCGAACCAGGTATAATAAAGTACAGGATGGCGGGCATGCGGGTATTGAATGATCGGTGTTATGTTGTCTGAGAATAAAAATTCCGGATCATACTCCCGATCAAAAATGAAATAAAAGTGATGCTCAGGATGTTGCGTCGTGATGCGTTTCAGCGATTCATACGTAAACCAACCTATTCCTTCAAGCCTGTTCTGAATGAGCAGACGCGTATTGACAGCAATGTTCATTAATTTATTTAACTTTGTAGCAAATATCTGAATATTTTTTGAGTTATATTAAAAAGTTCTTACTCCCCGAAACTTTTATTCTTATTTCATGCAACGAAAGTTTCTCACAAACCTGGGCTTACTCCTTTTTCTGAATCTCCTGATAAAACCCGTCTGGATTTTTGGAATCGACCTGAATGTGCAACGCCTTGTGGGTGTCGGTGATTATGGTTTTTATTTTGTCATCCTGAATTTTTCCTTCCTGTTCAATATCATCCTCGATCTTGGCATTACCAACTTCAACAACCGGAACATTGCCCAGCATAATCACCTCTTAAACAAACATTTTTCCGGAATTCTGGTAGTGAAACTATTGCTTGGCCTGGTCTATGTGGTCATTGCTTTTATCATTGCACTGATTCTGCGGTACAGTGCCGATCAGTTCAGGCTGCTCGGATGGCTTGCCCTGAACCAGTTCCTGCTTTCCTTCATTTTATATCTCCGGTCGAACATTTCCGGATTTATGATGTTCAAAACAGACAGTTTTCTCTCGGTTCTCGACAGGCTGCTGATGATCCTCTTCTGCGGGATGTTACTCTGGGGACATGTTATCTCGTCACCTTTTCGTATCGAATGGTTCGTATTTTCCCAAACAGCTGCCTATTCAATCACAGCGGCCCTGGCCTTTGTGATTGTGGTTAAAAAGGCCCATTTTCGCAAATTAAACTGGAACTGGCCTTTTTTTCTGATGATCATGAAGCAGAGTTTACCCTTTGCCTTGCTGGTCCTTCTGATGACCTTTTACAATCGCCTGGATCCCGTTATGCTTGAAAGTCTTTTACCTGAAAAAATGGGAAATGAACAGGCCGGCATTTATGCTTCGGGATTCCGATTGCTTGATGCCGCCAACATGATCGCCTATCTTTTTTCGGTTTTACTTATCCCGATATTTTCAAAGATGATCAAGAAGAGGCAGCCTATTGAACATATGCTGAAACTTTCGTTCACCATCATTATCACCCTGGCGATTATTGTGGCTCTGGGTTCCTTTTTTTACAGCTATGAATTGATTGACCTGCTGTATGATGCCCATATCGAAGCTTCCACACAGGTATTTCAGATTCTTATCCTGGGTTTCATCGCCGTGTCAACCACCTACATTTTCGGCACCCTGCTTACAGCCAATGGAAATCTTAAACAGCTGAATATTATTGCATTGTTTGGACTGCTGATCAACTTTGCCCTTAACTTCCTGCTTATTCCAAGGATGCTGGCCTCAGGATCAGCGGTTTCCAGCCTGGTAACCCAGGTTACCATGGCCGTTCTCCAGGTAATCATGGTTCAACGAATTTTCAGGTTTAAGGTTAATTATCAGTACCTCCTTACACTCATTCTTTTCCTGATCGGCGTGATCTGTTTTAATATATTATCCAAGATATACATTATACACTGGACTTTTTTGCCGGCAGAAAAAGCGTGGATCGGCAACTTTTCCCTGATGCTGGGTGCCTCGGTTTTGCTGGCTGCATTTTTACGGCTCTGGAGTTTCAAATCATTGATAAATATCCTGCGCGAAGGCCGTTGAGCATTTGGGGTTCCCTTGTAACCTCCTGTTGGATTTTACGTATAATTGCCTAACTTTGGCAACAATTCTGATATTTCTCCTATGACCAATGAAATAAAAAAGGCAGAAGATTTCGATTCCTCCAATCTCGTAATCTTTCTTTACAGGTGGCGCAAACCTTTGTTCATTGTGCTGGTGGTGGCTCTAGTGGGGTCGTGGTTTTTTTCCTCCCCCTGGTTTATTACTCCCAAGTATAAATCGACCGTGATCATGTTCCCGGCAAGCAGCAGTTCCATATCCAAATCGCTTCTGAATGAACAATCTGTAAAAGGCCAGGACATTACCGCTTTCGGTGAAGATGACCAGGCTGAGCAATTGCTCCAGATACTGAATTCAAATAAAATCAGGGATCGCATCATGCGGAAATTCAACCTGATGCAACACTATAAAATTGACAGCACCTCTGATTATAAATATTCCAACCTTTTCAAGGAGTACGACAACAACATCACATTCAGGCGTACAGAGTTCATGGCTGTTCAGATATCCGTGTATGATTCTGACCCCCAGGTGGCTGCGGATATTGCGAATACCATTGCCTCCCTCCTTGATTCTGCAAAAAACGATATGATGCGCCAGCGTTCGGTAAAGGGATTCAAGGTAGTGGAGGCTGAATACAACGCAACAAAAGCTGAAAAAGATAAAATCGTTGATTCCCTGATCACACTTGGCGGTCTGGGTGTTAATGATGTAGAATACCAGTCGCAGGTTCTCAACCAGCAGTATGCAATTTCCATTATGAACGGCAACAGGAACGCAGTGGTCGCACTTCAGAAGAAACTTGACATTCTTGGCAAATACGGCGGGATTTACATGGCCCTGAAAAACGCCCTTGAATTTAAAACAGAACAACTTATTCTTTTGGAGACCAAGTACAAGCAAGCCAAGGTTGATGCCGAGGAGAATCTTCCTCAGAAGTTTGTCGTAAGTGATGCTTTTAAAGCAGAACGAAAATCTTACCCAATCCGTTGGCTTATTATTTCAGTTTCAATGGTTTCAGCACTTTTCATGGCGATTATAATCATTATGATCGTAGAGAAAATTTCCGCCTATAATTCACATAAAAAATTTCAGCTCGGACAATCATAATAAAAAATCCAAGGTATGGACAATTTTTTCAACAGTAAAAATATTATAGACATTGTACTAAAATGGAAATTGCAGCTTGTGGTGGTTGTGGTTGCAGCTATGTTGCTTTCCGTTTTATTTTCAAGCCCGATATTTATTACCCCGTTATACAAGTCCAATTGCTTGTTATATCCCTCTAACATATCTCCTTATTCGGATGAAAGCGAAACGGAACAGAGCTTGCAGATATTTCAATCGAGGGACATCCGCGATTCATTGGTAAAAAAGTTTAACCTGGCAAAACACTGGGGGATTGATTCAAGCTACAAGCATTTTGAAAGCACCCTGGTTTGGGAATACAGCCAGCGGGTACGTGTCAATAAAACGCCATTTGAGGCAGTAGAAATCGAAATCTGGGATCAGGATCCGATCATGGCGCGTGATCTCATCAACGCAATGCTCGACGCTTACAATAAGAAGATCAGGGCCATGCACAAAGCAAAATTTGGAGAGGTGGTCCTCAACTATAATTTTATCATGGGCATCAAGAAGGGTTACCTGGATTCTTTGAAAATGAGGGTTGAGGAGCTTGGAACAAAATATGGAATTATGGAATATCAGGCGCAAACGCGTGAAGTGATGCGTGCTTACCTGAACACAGGAGGCGGTTCCGTCCGATCAGCTGAAGCAAAGGTTTTGAAGAAGAACCTGGAAGAAAAGGGGGGTGAAATGCTGATGCTTTCCGAAATGATGCGTTCTGAATCAGGGGCTTTCAGTGCCATGAAGATGGATGCCGACCGGGCCCTGCTTGATTACAACCGTGATTATACCTATGTGAATGTACTGAGCAAACCTTTTGTTGCTGATAAAAAGGCCTATCCGATCCGGTGGATCATCGTAGTATTCAGCACGCTGGCCGCTTTTTTTATGGCCATCCTGATCATTGGCGCCATAGAACGAAGCAAATTCCGCAGCTTCTCAACTGAGAGGAATGAAGGATAAACTGGCAGTCATACGGAGTTACCTTACAGGTGGCAATCAAAAGATTACCATTCTGTATATTCTGAGTGCAATTTTCATCGGGCTGAACTGTTATTTTGTATTCCACGAGATATATTGGTTGCTCTTTCTTCCGGTTTTCCTGGTGATTGTTTATTTTTATTTTTACTCCCTCGATAAAATCCTCCTCCTGATAACCTTGCTGACGCCTGTTGCCATCAACATTACGCAGTTTGAGTTCAACGTTGGCGTTTCAATTCCTTCAGAACCGCTGATGCTGGGTGTATTGTTGTTATTCGTCATCAAGATTTTTTATTCGAATGATCTTGATAAGAGGATTTGGACCCATCCACTGACGATTGTCATAGGATTACAACTGATGTGGATGTTAATAACAAGCATCACCAGTGATTTGCCGATGGTCTCCTTCAAACATTTGCTTGCCCGGCTTTGGTTTGTGATCCCGTTTTACGTTCTTGGAATCCATCTGTTCAGAAAAAGGTCCAATATTAACCTGTTTGTCTGGTTTTATGCCATTTCACTTGTTGGAGTTATCGTCTATACCACATACAATCACTCCCTGTGGGGTTTTGATGAAAAGGCAGGGCACTGGGTCATGGAGCCATTTTATAACGATCATACCGCCTATGGCGCCATTCTTGCCCTCTATATCCCCCTGTTTTGCGGGTTTGCATTCAGTAAGGTGTACTCAAAAACCGTCCGGTTTTTCTCTGTCCTTGTACTGGTCATTCTGGTATCCGCCCTGATATTGTCATTTTGCCGGGCTGCCTGGCTCAGCCTGGCGTTTGCCTTCGGTATTCTTTTCATTATCCTACTTCGCATCAAATTCAAATGGATCATGTTTGTGACGATTATCCTGGGTATCGGATTTTACCTGTTTTCTTTTCAGATCCTCGACCAGCTTGAAAAGAACAGGCAGGGGCCTTCGGCCAATTTTGTTGAGCATTTGCGGTCCATTTCCAATATTTCAACCGACAATTCGAATCTTGAACGGATCAACCGGTGGCAATCAGCTTTGCGAATGTTCTCAGAGAGGCCGCTATTCGGGTTTGGGCCCGGAACATACCAGTTTGAGTATGCTCCATTTCAGCGGTCTGAAGAAAAGACCCTGATAAGTACCAACGCGGGAGATAAGGGAAATGCCCACAGTGAATATATTGGTCCGTTGGCTGAACAGGGATTGCCGGGAATGTTGATCGTCTTTTTACTGGTAGTATCGTTTATTCTGGTTGCCATGCGGGTATACCGGCGATCGGACGAGCCGGAGGTACGCATGCTTATCATGTCACTGATGCTGGCACTTATGACCTATTTCTTCCATGGGCTCATGAATAATTTTCTTGATACGGATAAAGCTTCGGTTCCGGTCTGGGGATTTATGGCCGCAATTGTTGCCCTCGATCTGTACACAAGGGGGAAGGAGATGAAGCGTGAAGAATAACGAATGACGAGTGACGAATGACGAATGCCTTGTCACCCTGTTACCCTGTTACTTTGTTCCCCTGTGACTATTTTGTGCCAGTTGCCTTAGGATAGCCAGTTCGCGCCATTTTTTTCTGGGATCGTCCGCAGGTACTCCCCAATAGGTTTTACCACCTTCGAGTGATTTGTCAACACCGGACATGGCAAGCACCACGGCTTTTTTTCCGATCACAAGATCTTTATTAACAGAAACGCGGGCCCAAAGGATCACATCCTCTTCGATGCGCGTTACACCTGCAATCGCACAGTGAGCTCCGATGAGGCAATTCCGACCCACAAAGGTGTCGTGCCCTATCTGGATGTGGTTGTCAAGTTTGGCTCCTTCTGAAATGATCGTATCTCCTGACACGCCTTTGTCGATGGTGGTGGCAGCGCCGATTTCCACCCGGTCTTCAATGACAACACGACCGCAGGATTCGAGTTTTTTCCAGCCTTCCGGACGACGCTGAAAATAAAATGCATCTGCACCAAGCACAGCTCCGGAGTGGATGATTACCTGGTTGCCGATCACCGTATGGTCGTAGATGGTGGCATTTGCATGGACGATGCAGTTTTTCCCGATCTTAACATGATTCCCGACAAAAGCGCCGGGTTGAATAACGGTTCCTTCACCGATTTCAGCAGTAGGGCTGACGAAGGCAACCGCCTTTTCAAAGGGCCGGAAGCGCATGGCAAGTGACACATAGTCGTCGAAAGGTTTGTCGCTGATGAGCAGCGCTTTTCCTTCAGGACATTCCACCTCCTTGTTGATGATTATCGTGGTGGCATTTGAATTCAGGGCCTTCTCATAATACTTGGGATGATCCACAAATGTCAGATCCCCTGCCTCCACCATGTGAATTTCATTCATTCCTGTTACCAGGAAGTCAGGATTCCCAACCGGCTTTGCGTTGAGTGTGGCTGCAAGTTCTGAGAGGGTAACTGGATTGGGGAATTTCATATGCGTTTACACTTTTACCCGTTCTGAATAATCCCCGGTGCGGGTATCTACTTTGATCGTTTCTCCTTCGCTGATGAAAAGAGGAACCTTCACGATTGCACCGGTTTCGACCGTGCAGTCTTTGAGAGTATTGGTGGCTGTATTGCCGCGCATTCCCGGTTCTGTATAGGTGATTTTCAGGACTACGAATGGAGGCAGTTCACAGGTAAGCGCTGTCTCGGTATCAACGTGAAAAAGGATTTCGACCTCCTGTCCCTCTTTTAAAAACTGTGGGGCATTTATAAGGGACTCCGGAACATAAATTTGTTCAAAAGTTTCGGTATGCATGAAATGGTAATCAGTATTTTCCCTGAACAGATATTGATATTTCCTGCGTTCTACACGGGCAATTTCAAGCTTGGCCCCCGAATCAAAAGTGTTCGCGATCACGCGGCCGTGTTTCAGGCTCTTTAATTTGGTTCTGATAAATGCCGGTCCTTTGCCCGGTTTTACATGTTGAAATTCCACAATGCTGTACAGGTCATTGTTAAATTCGATGACCAGCCCATTTCTTATATCTGCTGTTGTAGCCATAATTAAATATTGATGTATGATTTCTTAGGGGCTGCAAAATTAGTTAAAAATCTTGATTAAATATGTTAATTTTGCGGCTGTTTTGAAAAACGTGGTCTACTCCGGTTGATGAAAAAGCTACTGAAAAGAATTCTTGGCGTGCTGCATATTTCTGTAACCCGTAATCAGAAATACGATGCCTACACCCTGAAAATCATACAACGAACGCTGAAACCGGATTCGAATTGTATTGACATTGGTTGTCATAAGGGTGAAATCCTCGACATCATGATCAAGGGAGCACCAAAGGGCAAAAAGTTTGGTTTTGAACCCATTCCGGTACTCTACCACTTCCTGTCTTCAAAATATCAGGGAGATCCGACTGTGAAAATCAGTCAGGTTGCACTTTACGATAAAACCGGAACTACCACCTTCCAGCACGTGCTTAACGCTCCGGCGTACAGTGGTATCAAAAAACGAAAATATGACGGCAAGCATGTTGAAATCGAACAAATATCGGTGAATACCGACCTGCTTGATCATATCATTCCACCGGATGTTTTCATCGACCTGATGAAAATAGATGTTGAGGGTGCCGAGTTCCAGGTGATGAAAGGAGGTGTTTCCACCCTCAAACGTTGCAGGCCGGTGGTCATTTTCGAATTTGGTTTGGGCGCTGCCGATTTTTATTATTCAAAACCCAATGAGCTGTATGCATTTTTGATTGGGGAATGCGGCATGAAAATTTCCACACTGAAGGGGTACCTGGACAAGGCACCTGAATTATCCGGAGCCCAGTTCAGCAGCATGTTTGAGAAGGGAAGCGAATATTATTTTGTGGGACATCCCTAATTCGTGACGCGTGACGCGAGACGCGTGACAAAAACCACACAGTTACCCTGTTACCCTGTCACCCTGTTACCCTGTTACCTGCTTAAAATCTTCTATCTGCAAGGATTTTTCTGCAAATGCCGACTCGGTTTGATGAAGATTTGAGCAGATGATCACCGTACGGTTCCCGGCAAATTTCCTGATCAGTTCAATGTACCAGCTTATTCCCGCATTGTCAAGGTTCATGGTCGGCTCGTCGAGCAGGATGAGCGGAACATCGCTCATGATGGCGAGGACCAGCTTCACCCGCTGTTTCATCCCGGATGAAAATTGCCGGATCTGCTTGTGTTTCATGGCAGGGAACTCGAGCAGGTCGGTGACGGAAGTGATATCGTATCCCGGCAAATAATTCTTAAAGGAATAATGGAATGCCAGCATTTCCCTGAGTGTAAAGTCCTCGATCAGTTCCATATAGGGGGCAACCAAGGCAAGGTGCTGAAAAATATCATCGCCCGAAATTTGGTGGCCTTTGTGAATGTAGGTTATTTGTCCTGAGGTCGGATGCAGGTTCCCGGCGATGACCTGCAACAAGGTTGACTTACCGGAGCCATTACGACCGAGAATGGCCGATGCTGCATTTTCCTCAAATAAAAAAGTGACATTCCTGAAGATCCATTCCGTATTGAATTTCTTCCCGATATTTTCAAGCTGAATTCTCATAGTAACCGGTTTTCGGCATTGCAGTTCAAACCATCCTGCTTTGGGTTTTATTTATCCCTGAGTTTGGAATAGCCTTTCATGATTCCGCGGCTTGAATTGGCAATAAAGGAAAGGATTTCATCACGTTCGGGCGTCGCCTCCACTCTGGCCTCTATGATTTCTACCGCCTGGGAAACATTATAACCCTTGATAAAAATGATCCGGTAGATTTCCTGGATCTTATTGATCACTTCAGGAGAAAATCCCCTTCTGCGCAAACCAATTGAATTAACGCCCACATAGGAAAGCGGCTCTCTGGCAGCTTTTGTATAGGGGGGGACATCTTTCCCCACACCGGTTCCCCCGGCAATGATGGAATGTGTTCCGATGTGACAAAACTGGTGCACAGGAACCATTCCTCCGATGATTGCCCAGTCATCAACAATCACATGGCCCGCGAGCATGGCTGCATTCGCCATGATAACGTTGTTCCCAACAACACAGTCATGCGCAACATGCACATAGGCCATCAATAAAGTGTTATCACCGATCACTGTTTCATAACTGGCCTTGGTTCCACGGTTGATTGTGGCAAATTCGCGGATGACGACATTGTTGCCAATTTTCACAATGGTATCTTCACCGGCAAACTTCAGGTCCTGAGGAATGGCAGAGATAACGGCTCCCGGGAAAATTTTACAGTTTTTACCAATTCGTGCGCCCTCCATTATGGTCACATTGGATCCGATCCAGGTCCCCTCTTCAATGATGACATTTTTATCGATGGAAACAAAGGGTTCAATGACAACATTGGCTGCCACTTTCGCCTGAGGGTTTACATATGCTAATGGTTGATTCATAATACTTTGCTTATTTTCGCTGAATTTGTGCCATCATCTCGGCTTCCATAACGATTTTATCACCCACGTAAGCAACACCTTTCATGCAGATCAGTCCGCGGCGCATAGGTGCAGTAAGCTGGTTGAAGAAAACGATGGTATCACCGGGCACGACTTTATGGCGGAATTTCACGCTGTCGATCTTCACAAAAAGGGTATTGTAATTCTGTGGATCTTCGACCATGTTAAGGGCCAGGATCCCTCCGGTTTGTGCCATTGCCTCAATCTGGATCACTCCTGGTAATACCGGTTCATCCGGGAAATGGCCAACGAAGAATGTCTCGTTGATCGTCACATTTTTCACCCCCACCACATAATCTTTTCCCATCTCAAGGATTTTATCAATAAAGAGGAAAGGGGGACGGTGGGGAAGGATGTCTTTGATCTGGTTTATGTTGTATAACGGCGTTTTGTTGAGGTCGAACTTCGGTCCCTCTTCGGGTCGGAGCTCCTTTTTCATTTGTTTCTTGATCAGCTTTGCAAACTGCACATTGGAATAATGGCCAGGACGTGTGGCAATGATGTGCCCTTTGATAGGCATTCCAACCAGGGCAAGGTCGCCGATGATGTCGAGCAGTTTGTGGCGGGCTGGTTCGTTGGGGTATTGCAACTCGAGATTGTTCAGGATTCCCTCTTTCAGCACCTCAACCTTGGGTTTATTGAATAAATGAGCCAGGTGGTCGAGCTCGGTACGCGACATATCACGGTCAACGAACACGATGGCATTGCTCAGATCGCCACCTTTTATCAGGTTATTATTTACCAGGTACTCAAGTTCGTGAAGAAATACGAAGGTACGACAGGAGGCAATATCATCTTTAAACTGATCAATCCGGTTCAGGGTGGCATTTTGTGACTGAAGTACCTTTGACTCATAATCAATCATGACCGACACCCTGAATTCTTTGGATGGAATAATCACCATTTCCACCTTTTTTTCAGCATTCGTAAAGGTGATGTTGGAGGTGATTTCAAAATATTTGCGCAGTGCTTTTTGTTCAACAATCCCGACCGACATAATGGCATCTATGTAGTACTTCGAACTGCCATCGAGAATCGGGGTCTCCGACTGGTTCAGTTCGATGAGGGCGTTGTCGATCTGCAGTCCTGCGAGGGCTGCAAGAACATGTTCTACCGTATCGATGCGCACCCCATCCTGCTCAATGCTGGTTCCACGGGAAGTGTCAACCACATGTTCCACATCAGCATCAACCAGTGTTCCTGTATTGAGGTCGACCCTGCGGAATTTATATCCATAATTTTCCGGTGCTGGTTTGAAGGTGATAATAACCTCTTTACCCGTATGCAGACCAACACCTGAAATACTAACTGAATCCTTTATTGTTCTTTGTCTCTCACTCATGCGATTTTTTCAATTGTTTTTCGATGGAGTAAACCTTCCTGACAATTTCATCGAAGTTACGCCAATGGATAAAATTACGTCTAGCTTTGCTTATTTCAATTGCGGGTGCTCCAAGCATCATGGCTCCCTCCTGCGTGATGCTTGCTTCAATTCCCGACCCGGCTCCGATCTTAACATTGTCGGCAATGGTTATGTGTCCGACAATGCCGACCTGCCCGCCAATCATACAGTTTTTTCCTATTTTTGTCGATCCGCTGATCCCTGTTTGAGCTGCAATCACGGTATTCTCACCAATCTCTGCATTGTGCCCGACCTGTATCAGATTATCCAGTTTAACTCCCTGGCGGATAATGGTTGAGCCCAGTGTGGCACGGTCGATGGTGGTATTGGAGCCGATTTCCACATGGTCCTCAAGGATCACATTCCCCAATTGAGGAATTTTCTGGTAATTGCTGCCGGCCACAGGCGCGAAACCGAATCCATCGGAACCAACCACGACCCCTGAATGCAGTGTACAACTATTCCCGATCAGGCAGTCACGGTAAATTCTCACCCCTGGATACATCAGGGCGTTGTCGCCGATGATCACATTATCTCCAATGAAAACCTGCGAATGGATCACCGAGTTTTTACCGATTACCGAGTTTTTACCGATCACTGTAAATTCACCCACCGAAACTTTTTCGCCCAGCTTGGCTGAAGGGGCGATGGAGGCCAGGTTCGACAGTCCGGTCTGGACCGATTTTGACTGATCGAACATCTCAAGCAGCGTTGCAAAGGAGGAGTAGGCATCTTCAACCCGAATGAGTGTGCATGAAATGGGTTGAGAAGCGATAAAATCGGAATTGACCACCACAATTGACGCAGCAGTGGAATAGATAAAGGGTGTATACTTCGGATTGGCCAGAAATGTCAGGGTGCCGGGCTTGCCGTCGTCAATCTTTGAGAGATTGGACACTTTAATTTCGGGGTCACCATCAACGGCCCCTTTCAGAAATCCGGCAATTTGAGCGGCAGTGAATTCCATTAATATTTTTTGGTGAATTTTTGTTTTTCAAAAACAGGGTGCAATTTACCAATTATTTCTTTAGGCCTAAATGAAAATTTTTTAAAAATCAGATTTGCAATACGTTACTTGAAAAGCGATTGACGAAACCGGGCATCCCTGCAGGCCGGTCCTTTAGCTTTTTACTGGATCTCTTTTGGATAGCAAAGAAGGTACTTGCTCACTGTTGTGGGCATTACGGCATTGTTGAGTTGCTCTGAGACTTCGGAGATATCGGTCAGTTCGTTTTTTTTGCCTTTGATCATAATCCGCTCATGACGCGGATTGTAGGCTTTGTTTTCAACCCGGTCGCTCGTGAAATAATAATCAATTTCATCGGGGGCAAGGTGCAGCAATGCGATGGTTTGTTGCCTGATCCGCTCTACATAGTCCGGATCAAAAGGGTTGGTTTGCATTTCTACCCTGAAGAGGTGCCGGTTTACCAGGTTCCTGCACAGGTCCGATAAAATAGGGTCGGGGTGGGATGCCCACACTTTCAGTGATGAAAACACATCAGAATCATCCAGTTGCGCAAAATTTGCCAGCCATTCCGGGTTTGTTTCAAAGTCAACCCGGGTGGGATTATGTTTCAGGAATAATTCGAATGCCGGCGTTGCGAAGAGCGGAATTCCTCTTTCAGCAAGGGTTTTGGCTCGCCTAAGCAGGTTGATCAGCAGCATGTCTGCTGCGATCACGGTTTTGTGAAGGTATACCTGCCAGTACATCAGGCGGCGTGAGATCAGGAACTTTTCGATGGAGTAGATGCCCTTGCCTTCGGCAACCAGTTCGTCATCACACACCGTGAGCATGTTGATGATGCGGTCGTAACTGATCACCCCCTCTGCCACCCCGGTAAAAAAGCTGTCGCGCGCCAGGTAATCGAGCCTGTCCATATCAAGCTGGCTTGAAACCAGTTGATGAAGAAATTTTTTAGGATACCTATCGGTGAAGATTGCATAGGCCAGGTCGAGGGCTCCGTCCGACTGCCGGTTCAGCTCAGCAATGAACAATTTTGAGAGGTCCTCATGGGAGAGATCCTTCACGATGGTTTGCTCCAGGGTATGCGAGAAGGGGCCATGACCGATGTCGTGCAAAAGAATGGCAAGGTTTAGTCCCCGGGCTTCATCGTGGCTTATCTCAATGCCTTTCATGCGTAAAACACCGATGGCCAGCCCCATCAGGTGCATCGCACCAAGGGCATGCTGAAAACGGGTATGCTGGGCCGAAGGATAGGTGTAGTGGGTGAGTCCGAGTTGCTTGATCCTGCGTAATCTCTGGAAGTATGGGTGTTCAATGATATCAAACACCCCGGCATCGGGAATTGTGATAAATCCATATACCGGATCGTTGATATTCTTCTGTTTATTGGTTATGAACAAAATCGCTAAATTTGTTAAATAAATATAAAACAGCGCGTCATGGACAATAAAAGCAAACTTACGACATTTATTTAATCAAACTATAACTATGGATAAGATACCAATTTTGTGGGTGGATGATGAGATCGACCTGTTGAAACCCCACATTATTTTTCTGCAAGAGAAGGGATACGATGTTTCTTCTGTCAATAACGGGCACGATGCACTCGACATTTTAAAGACCAAGCCTTTTGACATTATCTTCCTGGATGAGCAGATGCCCGGTTTATCGGGAATTGAAACCCTCCTGCGGATCAAGGAGAGTTTCCCGTCACTCCCTGTGGTGATGATTACCAAAAGTGAAGAGGAAAGCATCATGGAAGATGCCATCGGTTCGAACATCGCCGATTATCTTATCAAACCGGTAAACCCGAACCAGATACTCCTGTGCCTCAAGAAGAACCTGGAAAACCGAAAACTGGTCAGCGAAAAAACCACCCATCAGTATCAGCAGGAATTCAGGAACATCGGGATGGAAATTTCAAACCGGCTGAATTTCAGCGAATGGGTGGAGGTATATAAAAAAATCACCTATTGGGAGCTGAAACTGAGCCAGTCGACCGACGACGGGATGAACCAGGTGCTCAAGATGCAAAAGGATGAGGCCAACCAGGTGTTCTGTAAATTCATTGAGCGGAATTACCTTGACTGGGTAAACGGAAAGGGCCAGGACAGGCCGGTGCAATCGCACAACGTCATCAAGGAGAAGGTATTTCCCCTGATGCAAGACAACAAACCGACGTTCGTGATCCTGATCGATAACCTCCGGTTTGATCAATGGAAGGTGCTTCAGCCTATCCTGGAGGATTATTTCCGGGTTGAGAAAGAGGAGGTATACTACAGCATCCTCCCGACCGTGACACAGTTTGCAAGGAATTCATTGTTCGCCGGACTTCTTCCGACGGAGATTGAAAAGAAATACCCGAAGTACTGGGTCAATGAAGATGAAGAGGGCCCAAAGAATAATTTCGAAAGTGAATTGATGGGCGAGTTGCTCAAGCGTTACGGCCGCGGCGATGTGAAATATTCCTATTATAAGGTGCTGAACCAGAGTTACGGTAAAAAGCTGGTTGAACTCATGCCGAACCTGATGATCAACAAGCTCAATTTTATTGTTTATAATTTTGTGGACATGCTCTCACATGCCCGCACCGAAATGGAGATGATCCGTGAACTGGCCGATGATGAAAAGGCTTACCGGTCGCTTACGATCAGCTGGTTCCTTCATTCACCCCTGTTTGAAATACTGAAATACCTGGCCGACAAGGATGTGAATGTTGCCATCACCACCGATCATGGTTCAATCCGCGTCGACAACCCGGTAAAGGTGCTCGGCGACAGAAATACCAATACCAACCTGCGCTACAAGACAGGCCGGGCTTTAAAATATGAGCGGAACGAGGTCTTCGAAGTGCGCAACCCGGCCGATATTTACCTTCCGAAAAGCAGTGTAAGTTCTACCTTTGCCTTTTGCCGCAGCAATGACTTCTTCGCCTATCCCAACAATTATAACTACTACGTGAATTATTACAAAAACACGTTTCAGCATGGAGGGATCTCCATGGAGGAGGTGCTGGTGCCGTTTGTTGCATTAAAGCCTAAATAAAAGGTGACAGGGTGACAAGGTGACAAGGTAAGAAGTAACAAAGTAATCCAGTAATGGAGTTAGATCGTGACATGTGACACGTAACGCGTGACGGAATAAATCGTAAATCGTAAATCGTAAATTGGTAAAGGGTCATTTGAAAATCGTTTGTAAATCTGAATCAGAACTGCCGGGAGCAGCCGGAAAACTGCTGGAAACGTTTCCCGGAGCCAGGGTGTTTGCCTTATACGGCAGCATGGGGGCTGGAAAAACCACCTTCATCAAGGCCGTTTGCCATGAATTGGGTGTTACAGATATTGTTCAGAGCCCTACTTTTTCAATTATTAACGAATATAAAACCACCGGCGGAACATCGATATTTCACTTCGATTTTTACCGGATAAAAAAACTTGAAGAGGTCTTTGATATCGGATATGAGGATTATATCTATTCCGGGAATTACTGCTTCCTGGAGTGGCCTGAGATGATTGAATCCCTGCTCCCGGATGATGCCATCCGCATCAACATGAGTGGGGATGATTACAGGATCATAGAATCAGCCTGATGATTTAATCCTGTTCCGGATGTAATTTTTTTCGTACTTTTTTAGTAAAATACAGGGATGCTCCCAATGAAATTGCTGCTAAGAAAAGAAATGCCAATACTCTGTACCCGGTTTCAAGATTTGAAAAATCTACAAAAAAGAGATAGAACCCTGTAAAAAGTACGGTCACAATGGCCATCCACCGGTATTTGATATTTTTCAGGATCAGGCTCATGATAAAATAGAATACTGCGGCGCAGGTCCACGAGAGGGTGACATACTGTTTTGGAACCATGTGATAAAGTGCAAACAGCATTGTAAAGAACAGGATTATCAGGTAGGTGTTACGGATAACATCGGTTTTAAGGGTGAGCCGCTCTTTCTTCCAGTTGATGATCCGCGCAGTGATAAAGGCTGTTATGACAAAAGCAAAATTCACTTTGTCAACCGGCGGATAAAAGGCCATATAGAAAATGATGATGAACAGGAATAACAGGGTGTTCATCACAACGATGATTTTAGAACGGAACCACAAAGCCCATGAGACAACCAGCAGGCTTTGAAGAGCCAGCAGCCATAGTGCGTCAGGAAGTTTTGAATAACCATAGACTGCCACACTCAGGGCCATGAAACTATAAATGGCATAAAATGCCGGGTCGAAAATGCGTGTTGTCCTGTACTTGAGGAAAATCGAATAGAGCAGGCAGAGGCCGGAGATCACTGAAAATATCCAGACATAACTGTTTGCATAATAGGAGGCAACCACAAAAACCAGCACAGCCGAGAACCCAAATCCATTAATGAGGATGGTGGCGGGATAGATGCCTTCAGGTAACCTCCCCTCCTGTTTGATCATTGGGAGAATGGAAAAGATGGCCCCATAAATGAAAAGCGATAACAGGTTGAAAGGATGTGTTGCGAATGCTCCCAGCGGGTTGCCCATGACCGGGTTATTCATCAGCCAGATGCATTGTGAAACATAAACAAGAATCATTGTCACCATCATGGGCTTCCACCAGTAAAACCGGATCACCAGGAACATTGAAAACATGGCGGTAAGGATGATCAGCGGCAGGGAGAACCAGGTCGTATCTGCAAACAACGCCGTGGCCAGTGAAAGTATCAACGCGATGCCGGCCAGTAATTCTGTTTTTTTCCTGATGGCAATATAACACTGTGTCCCGATTACCAACAGCAACAGGAACAACACGATTCCCTTCACCGGAATTACCGGTTGACTGACAAAGAAAAACAGACGGAGGGTGATGTAATAGATCAGCAGGTGTCCGCTGAGATTCAGCATGAAGGAAAGATGTGCAAAGGAATGACGCAGATACCATCCGAGGATAAACACACCGCCGACAGCCGCGTAACCTACAAGGCTTGCAAGCGGTCCGTTCAGGTAATTTCGGGCAAAGTTCGTCAGGAATGCGATTCCAAAGAGCAGCACCAGGCTTCCGAACCATGCAAGTCCGTATTCGAAGATGTTCGATTCGATCAGGCCCTTGTCGACCAGGGGTTTATTCTGATCTTCATCAACGTTCTGTTCAGCGTGATACCGGGCCGGCTGAGCCGATGTCATTTGCTGAACGGTTTTTTCCAATTGTCCTTCTATCCTGCCAATCCTCACTTCAAGCGCATTCACTTTTTCAAGCAATTCACTGATGCCGGTCGATTGATCATGATTTTCATACGACATATGCTGTCTCCTTATTTAGCCGCCATAGTCCTGATGTAATTTACGATAGACCAGCGGTCATTGTCTTCTGTGATCGTTTTTTTAAAGGATGGCATTTTCCCTTTTCCTTCAGTTATTTGAAAAAAGATTTCTCCGTCAGCCTGACCCTGGAATTTCTTGGTCGAAAAGTCACTGCAGGGAACATCAAGGGTGGCTGCCTTTGGTCCGTCACCCAGGCCGGCAGCACCATGGCATGACTTGCAGTGTTTTGCATACAGGTCTTTCCCGTCGGCCACGCTTGTTTTGCTCACGGTAACCGGATTTTTCGTTGTTTTGAATTTGGCCGGGATATTCCATGCCCCTGCAGTTTGTGCCTGTAGCACGCTGCTGATCGTAAATGCGAGGATCAACCCAAGTGAAACTGCCAATAACCTGATTTGTACTGATTTCATAAAAACCTCCAATTTTTAGTTGTTGTGAATAATTATTGTTTGCCTAAATGTCGTATCCTGAAAACTGAGTAAATAATATACATGTAATGAAACCACACCAGCGAAAGTAAAACGATGAGGGTGTAAACCATCCACAGCGGGGCATTGGTGTCGCCCAATCCGCGCCTGATAACTTTTTCCGGTGGCAAGGGTTTTCCCCAGTTTATGGCGCTGCTGACTTCAACATTTCCATACGATTCGTTGTCTTCAATTTTTGCCACAATGGCAAGGTAACCCAGCTGATTTCCAGGGATCGTGGTTGGAAACTCCAGGCTTGCCGAACCATTGGTCAGGGTTGCCTTCCCAACTTTCAGCAGGCTGAAGGTCCTGGGAACGTAAAACTGGATCTCAAGATCTTCAACCGGAGCCCATTGATCCTCCTTTATGAGTTCTAAAGCTTTTACATTCACCATTTTGACATCTTCCTGCTGAAAAAACGAAAGCTCCATTTTCAGGGGTTTGATGCTTGTTCTTGCTGAGGCTTTGTTATATTTGTCCCTGGGTGAAAAGGATGCTTCAAATGTATAGATCCCCTTATCTCCGCCGGTGGAAAAAATATCAGGAGGAATGGTAAAAGTCGCACTGCCCTTTTCGTTGGTCAGTGATTTCCCCATCTCCTTTTCGGAGTTCCCCTGGATATATTTAAAAGTAACCTCCATGTCCGGAACAGGCAGATACCTGCCTTCAATTTTTGCCTTCAGGGTCGCCGTGAGGTTTTGCACCGAATCAGCATGGTAATACCCGAGTTTTAATACAGTTGGAATGGACTCTCCTTCCTGCGCCATGATCCTGGGTGCCGCAACCATCATGAAAAGAATGATCATCCCTGTGATGGCCGCATCGCTTTTTTTACGCTCCTTGATCACCTTTTTCATCTGTCGTTCAAAAACCAGGTTACGCAGCCTTGAATAATCCTTCTCCTCCCCGGTCCGAACCATGGGGATGATCGGGATGAATTTCGAAAAGAGGTAGAAAAGAAGGATAAACATCGCGATGCCGGCGAAGGTCAGGGTCCATTCAACCCAGGTGGGTGAATAGTGTACAAATTCAGGCCGCAGGTCATGGATCGGCAGCAACGGCGATTCAAGGGTGGGTATGATGATCAGGTATCTTTTCACCCAGAGGGCAAGCACCGCAATGGCAGCGGCCACTGCAATGGAATTGATGTTGCGGAACTTTGGAACAGTCACAATGATGATCGGAACCAGTACACCGATAAAGACGGCAAACACGAACAGGTGCCAGTATTCAGAGGGGTTGAACAGGCGGTACAAAACCTCCATATCCCATTTGATGGAACCATACCAGCTGGTCAGATATTCGCTGAAGGTGAAATAACCGTACAAGGCACCAAGAACGATCATGATGATGCCAAGGTAGTTAAAGTGTATTTTAGTGATTTGAGACTCAAGATGATAGATCTTCCTGAAAATCCACATCACTACGATCAGTACACCTGTTCCCGAATATACGGCGGCAATGACGAAATAGGGGGCAAATATGGTGCTGTGCCAGCCAGGCCTGAGCGTCATTCCAAAGATCCATGCAAGAACAGAGTGCACCAGGATGGCCAGCGGTATGATCACGATCGACAACAAGTCAGTTGAAACATTGAGGATCTCCTTCTGCTTGGTGGTATCCTTGTAGCGCACCGAGAGAAAGCGGTAAATGGGATTCCGCCATGTTGCATTCTTCACCGGATTATCCCTGAGAAGGGCCAGGTCGCGGATCATGGCAAGATAAAGAAAAATGATGCTGCCCGACAGGTAGGTGGCAATGGCAATGACGTCCCAGATGATGGGGGACTGGATCCTTCCAAAGAGCATTAAATTCGGCAAACGGTCAAGACGGCCAATGCACAGCAGGATATAGGTAGGACCGATCATCGTGGAGATCACGGTGATCATCTCGGCCATGCGGATGATGGGCGTTCGCCAGGGTACCCTTAACAGATGAAGGATCCCGGAAATCAAGGCTCCGGCATAACTGATGCCGATGAAAAAGATGAAGTTTACAATGTATAAACCCCATACCACATTGTCGCGCATCCCGGTTACAATATGCCCATCCGCAATCTGGACGTAAAGGGCATAAACGCCAAACCCGATGATCACCAGCAGAAAGGCAATCAGGGCCATGCCTTTTTTACTCATGCTTTCCAGCTGAGGCTTGAATGTTTGCAGGTTCTGTTGTGTTTTATCGTCCTCGTACATATTTCTTTTTTATTCGGTTATGTTTGCTTCCTTTTTATACAGGGCAATCTCCTCTTCGCTCAAATCTTCAAATCCCTCCTTATAATCAAAAGCCCGGTCAACAGCAGGTAAATAATACACGCTTGGCTCGGTTCCAAGCTCTTCCATAAAGCGGTACGCTGCCCGGCTATCGATCATTTCGCTGAACCGAACGGTATCGGTTCCATTCGTGATGGCATCTTCGTTCCTGTCGCCATAATAGAATACCCCGTTTGGGCAGGAGGTAACACAGGAGGGCAGTTCCCCTTTTCGAACCATGTCAGGACAGAAATCACATTTGCTTACAGTCCCGATTTTAGGCGGGTTGCTGGTTTCCGGGGAATAGGTGGCCCTGTTTACCCCTTCAGCTAATTTCGGCTCTTCCCAATTGAACACCCGGGATGAATAGGGGCACGCTGCCATACAGAATTTACATCCGATGCAACGGTCATTGTCAATCAAAACGATGCCATCGCTGCGTTTGAAGGTAGCACCCACGGGGCAAACTTTTACGCATGGCGGATTGTTGCAGTGCAGGCAGGGCTTTGGAAACCAATAGGGAAGCCTCTCAGGCGAATCACGCATCAGGTAAAATTTGATCCATTCCATGTGGGGTGGGAGGTGGTGCATTTTCTGACATCCCTTCAGGCATTTTCTGGCATTTCTGCATTTTGCCAAATCGATCACCATGACCATTTTTTTATCAGGCAATCCTTCGCGTGCTTCGAGATTTCCAGCCGGCTGACAGCATACATGTCCTTTATCGACCTCAACTAATTTTCCTTCAGGGGTAAGCAATTTCATCTTTTCACCGGTTTCTTTGTTTTCTTCTCCGGTGATGGCAGACAAGACGTTACCGCCACTGGCTATAATTGCAGTGGCGCCTGCAGCAATTCCCAACTTCAGGAAATTTCTGCGGTTGGATGAACGACTCTTCATAAGGATTGGGGTTAGGAATTTTTAATCGCAAAGCTACCGTTATATATATATAATGTCTGCAATATGTCCTGTCTGTTTTGCTGCTTTGAACAGGAAATCTTAGGCCTTATATATGGAATTAACGCTTGATTAATGTTGATATATCTCAATTTTGATTACTTTTATGCTCCGATTTGCTTTAATTGATTTCTGATGTCCGAATATTTTGGTAAACCTCAAAAAAAATGTATTGGATGCCAATGCATGTCCCCGCTGTTTTGTTTGCTGAATCCTTCAGAATTGCAGCTGGTTGACGAAAATAAGGTGCAGGTAAATTTCAAGGCGGGAGAGACCATCAAAAAGCAAGGTACCTTTATGTCGCATGTACTTTCAGTGAACAGTGGTCTTGCCAAGCTGTATATTGAGGGAATTGAGGGTCGCTCAGCCATTCTCCGTATTGTGAAGCCTACCAGTTTCATTGGTGGCCCGGGGATCTACTATGACCAGCGGCATCATTTTTCAATTTCAGCCATCCTGGATTCATCGGTATGTTTTATTGATCTTCAGGTTTTTAAGAAAATACTCAACGGCAATCAAAGATTTGCGGAGGAGTTCCTTAAGGATTTCAGCAAGGATGTACTGAATGTTTATAACCGGCTTATCTACCTGACGCAAAAGCAGATGCCGGGAAGAATGGCAGATGCTGTGCTCTACCTGCATGATGAAATTTTTCAGCGGGACAAATTCCCCATGATCCTTTCACGCTTTGACCTGGCTGAACTTTCTGCAATGTCGCGTGAAAGTGCCGTGAAGGTGCTGCGTGATTTCCAGCGGGAAGGGTACCTGCGTATTTCTGATCATGAGATGGAAATTCTGGATCTGGATGCGTTGCATAAAATAAGCCGCGTCGGCTAACCCTGTCACCCTGTCACCTTGTTACCTTGTCACCTTTTTTTGTATCTTCGTGTAAATTTTCTGAACCATGGAAGAACCTCGTCCGGATTATATCCGAATGTCGCCGGTTGAGCGGTTGATGCCACAGGAAGAGATGCTGGAAGTTGCCCGGCAGCGAAGCAGTCTTTTGATCGGCGTTCCCAAAGAAATTTCAACACAGGAAAACCGGGTATCGCTTGTTCCCGACGGGGTTGCGCTCCTTTGCCGGAACGGGCACCAGGTGATGGTGGAGGCGGGAGCCGGGCTCACAGCCCATTTCAGCGACCACGAATACAGTGAGGCCGGGGCGCAGATTGTGTATTCTCCCAGGGAGGTTTATCAGGCTGACATCATCCTGAAGGTAGGACCGGTAACCCGCGAAGAGATGGAATGGCTGCGGCCAAAACAAACCCTGATATCGGCCATCCAGGTTGCCATGCAGTGCGAGGAATATTTTCGGGCGCTGCTCTCGAAAAAAGTAACTGCCCTGGCCTTTGAGACCATCCGCGACAGAACAAAACAGCTGGCCATCATCCGGGCCATGAGTGAAATAGCGGGCAGCACCTCCATATTCATTGCTGCTGAATACCTCGCAGACCTTGAGTTTGGACGCGGCAAGATGTTTGGAGGATTTACCGGGATCACCCCATCCGAAGTTGTCATCATCGGTGCCGGCACGGTGGCTGAATTCGCCGCCCGGTCTGCGATCGGCCTGGGTGCACTGGTCAAGGTTTTCGACAACTCGGTCTATCGTCTGCGCCGCCTGCAGGGAAACCTGGGCATGCGGGTTTTCACCTCGATCCTGCATCCGAAGGTTTTGCTTGAAGCGCTCAGGACGGCCGATGTCCTGATCGGGGCCATTCATGCACACGAAGGCAAAACTCCCTGCATCATCAGTGAAGAGATGATCAAACAGATGAAAGATGGAAGTGTGGCCATCGATGTGAGCATCGATCAGGGCGGATGCTTTGAAACCTCCAGGCCGACAACCCATAAATCGCCGGTTTACAAGGTGCATGGTGTGACCCACTATGCCGTTCCGAACATTCCTTCGAAGGTGCCGCACACGGCAAGCCAGGCATTGAATAACATCATTGTGCCGATCATTCTTGACATCGGTTCTGAAGGTGGCATCGAAAATTTACTTAAACGCGATTATGGCGTGCGTCAGGGGGTATACATATACAATGGAATCCTGACCAACCAGTTCATCAGTAAATCATATAATCTGCCGTTCCAGGATATCAGCCTCCTGATGGCAGCTTTTCATTGACCCATTTGGATCGAACCAGGATGAAGCTATCGAACCGGATTATTACCACCGACCGAACTCCGATCTTTTTCGGGAAGGATGCCCTGGACTTTATTGACCGGTTTCTGAGGTCAATACAACAGGATTCCCATTCAAAACAGGTAACCTCCGGTAATGATGTTTCTTCCCATCCATTTCAGGAAATTTTCATCCTGGTTGATCCGGAAACACGAACGCATTGCCTGCCGTTGTTGCAGGCGAAATCATTGACCCTGGCCGATGCGGCTATCCTGGAAATTCCGGGTGGAGAGGATTCCAAATCCCTCATTCAGGCTGAAAAATTATGGAATGCGCTGTTGGCTGCCGGTGCCGGACGAAATTGTTTGCTGGTAAACCTGGGCGGAGGGGTGGTAAGCGACCTGGGTGGTTTTATCGCAGCCGGGTACAAACGGGGAATCAGCTACATCAACATACCGACCACCCTGATGGGACAGGCCGATGCGGCCATCGGGGGCAAGACAGCCGTAAACCTTGGTCATATAAAAAACCAGGTTGGATTTTTCCATGCTCCAAAAGCGGTTTTCATTTTTCCGGGATTCCTGCATACATTGCCGGAGGCGCATCTCCGGTCGGGATTGGCCGAAATAATCAAGAGCATTCTGATCAGCGATGCCTCCCATTGGCGCAGGCTGGTAAAACATCCTGTCCGAAAGATCCTTCATCTTCCAACCGATGGCCGCCTGTGGCTGAATCTGATTGAAGGTGCCGTGAAATTTAAAAACAGGGTCGTCATGCAGGATTACAGGGAACGGAAACTGCGAAAGGTGCTGAATTTTGGTCATACGGTAGGTCACGCCCTTGAAGGATTTTCACAGTCAGAACCGGGGAAGCAGCTCCTTCACGGGGAAGCCGTGGCAGCGGGCATGAAATGCGCTGCTTTCCTTTCGCATCGGAAAGCCGGTCTTTCCCTGGCCGGCATGGAGGAGATTATCGGTTACCTGGATGATGGATTTTCCTCATACCCGTTGGATGTCAGGGCTAAAGCAGCGATCATGGAACTGATGACCCATGATAAAAAAAACCGGAACGGAGAGGTGATGTTTACACTTATTTCAGAACCCGGCCATCCAAAGATCAACATCGCGTGTGACCGGCAGGATATTTTGGAAGCTCTAACTGTCCTATGAAAACTATTCTGATCAGCAAACCGGACAAAATTTTGAAGGGGAGGATACCGCTGCCTGCATCAAAAAGTATCAGCAACCGATTGCTGATGATCAGGGCAGTAAGCGGAAAGGATTTTCATATCAACAATTTATCCCGGGCCGACGACACCTGGTTGTTGCAGAAGCTGATAGCAACTATTTCAGCCGGTCATGGTCGTAAAAATGTAATGGAGCTTGATTCGGCCAATGCCGGGACGGTGATGCGGTTCCTGACGGCTTGGCTTTCGGCAAAGCCCGGCAAATGGGTGCTGAACGGTTCCGACCGGATGAAGCAGCGCCCCATCGGGATGCTGGCAGAAGCGTTGAAACACCTGGGGGCCTCCATCGAATATCTTTCAAAACCGGGTTATCCCCCGTTGCTCATTACCGGCACTAAACTGACAGGCAGGGAAGTAACGATCGATCCGGGTGTAAGCAGCCAGTTCACAACCGCCCTGCTGTTGATTGCTCCCTATCTTGAGCATGGACTGATCCTTCATCTGAAAGGGGATAAGATATCGACGCCCTATGTTGATATGACCATCCATCTGATGCAGGCTTTCGGAGCCAGGATCAAAGCCGGAAAAACAAGAATCCATGTGGCGCCCGGTTCATATGATCCGGTTGAGTATACCGTTGAATCCGATTGGTCGGCTGCTTCCTACTGGTACGAGGCGGCTGTGTTTGCCGATGAAGTGGAACTCGAGCTTGTCGGGCTTAAGTTTGAGAGCATCCAGGGAGATGCCATATTACCGGCCATCTACCAGAATTTCGGTATCAGAACTGAATTTACATCTACAGGCGTTCGATTGACGAAAGTGAGGAAAAAGATTGATGGTTTCTTTTTTGACTTTACCGACTATCCCGATATTGCCCAATCGGTCATTGTAACATGTGCAGGGCTGGGAATCAGGGGTCGTTTTGAAGGATTGAAAAGCCTTCAGATCAAAGAGACCGACCGGCTGCAAGCACTGAAGAATGAGATTGAAAAGCTGAATCTGAAGGTAACGGCATCCAACAAGGGAGATGATCTGCCCGCACTGGAGATCGGTGCCTCGAAATCGGTTTTCAGGCCCGGTCTGGCTTTTGAAACATATGGCGATCACAGGATGGCGATGACCCTTGCTCCGCTTGCTCTGAAAACAGGGCCACTTAAAATTCACAATCCCGATGTGGTGGAAAAATCCTACCCCGATTTCTGGGAGCATTTAAAAATGACCGGGTTTGAAATAAGATAAACGTTTAAAATATTTCCCCCCGATCGAAAAATCGGATGCCGGGAAACCAAAATATACTAATTTTGGAAATTCTCTGACTTTTAACCTCTTTTCGTGCTAGTTGATATTTTTATCCCCTGTTTTGTTGACCAGGTTTACCCGGATACGGGATTAAACATGGTAAAGATCCTGGAAAAGCTGGATGTAAGCGTAAACTACAATGGCAACCAGACCTGTTGCGGCCAGATGGCGTTCAACAGTGGCGCATGGGACGAAGCGAAGCAAATGGGCGAGAAGTTCCTGAAAGATTTTCCAAATGACCGGCCTATTGTTGGCCCTTCAGCCTCCTGTATTGGATTTGTTCGCAACTATTATGGCTGGCTGTTTCACAACACGGCATACCATCTCGAATATAAACAATTGAAAAAGAATTTGTTCGAGTTCACCGATTTCATGATCAATGAGCTGAAGGTGGATGATGTAGGTGCATCGTTCCCACACATTGTTACCTACCACGATTCATGTGCAGCTTTACGGGAATACCATCTGAAAGATGAGCCCCGACGGTTGCTTGCCAGGGTAAAAGGGCTTGAATTGCGCGAGATGAAGGAGAATGAAGTGTGTTGCGGGTTCGGTGGTACATTTTCAGCGAAATTTGAGGCCATCTCCTCGGCCATGGCCGAACAAAAAGTCAACCGGGCGCTTGAAACCGGGGCCGAATATATTGTTTCGACCGATTCTTCCTGTCTCATGAACCAGCAGGCTTACATTGATAAGCACAACCTTCCGATACAAACCATCCACATCATTGATTTGCTGGCCTCCGGATGGTAGAAATTGTATGTTTACTGATACAGTGACCCTTACCCGATGATCAACGATAAATATACGAAAGTCCTGTCTGCTGAACTCAATGTTGATCAGGGATTTATACAGAATACCATCAATCTTCTGGAGAGTGGCGCTACGATCCCATTCATTGCCCGTTACCGGAAGGAGATGACCGGCTCGATGGATGAAGTGGTCATTGCACAGGTCAGGGACAGGCTTTCACAACTCAAGGACCTGGATTCGCGCAGGGCCGCCATCATCAAATCATTGACCGAACAGGAAAAGCTCACCCCCGAGCTTGAATCATCTGTGGCCAATGCAGCAACCATGGCTGAACTGGTGGATATTTACCTGCCTTACAAACCCAAGCGTAAAACGCGTGCAAGCATGGCCAGGGAAAAGGGTCTGGGCCCGCTGGCCGACATCATCTTTTGCCAGCGATATGATGATGTTGACCACAGGGCTGAGAAATTCGCGGATCCCGAAAAAGGGGTGAATTCGGTTGAAGAGGCCATCCAGGGCGCCAGCGACATCATCGCTGAAACCATCAATGAGGATGCATACGCCCGCAAGCGGATCCGTCACCTGTTTGAAAAGGAATCCCTGATATCATCCAAAGTGCAGAAGGGAAAAAACCAGGATGGAATTAATTTTGAAATGTACTTTGATTACCATGAACCGCTGAGCCGGGCGCCTTCGCACCGTATCCTTGCCATGTTCAGGGGTGAAAGCGAAGGTTTTTTGAACATTTCGGTTGAAGTAAACGATGAAAAGGCTCATGAGATCCTGGAACGAATTTTTATCAAGGGAAATAATGAAGCCTCCCGGCTGGTAAAACTGGCCATGAAAGACTCCTGCAAGCGCCTGCTGTTTCCATCCATCGAAACGGAGATGCGGCAGTGGGCCAAGTTAAAGGCCGACAGGGAAGCCATCAGGGTATTTGCTGAAAACATGCGGCAGCTGCTGCTGGCGCCACCGCTCGGTCAAAAAAATGTGCTGGCCATCGATCCCGGATTCCGCACGGGATGCAAGGTCGTATGCCTTGACCGCCAGGGCAAGCTGGTTCACAATGAGACCATCTATCCGCACCCTCCGCAGAACGAGGTGAAGGAGTCTATCCATAAAATCAAAAGTCTTGTCAATGCTTACAAGATAGAAGCCATCGCCATTGGCAACGGGACAGCCGGACGTGAAACAGAGCGGTTGATACGGGCCATTCCGTTCGACCGGGAGGTCATCGCGCTGGCAGTGAACGAAAGCGGGGCTTCAGTTTACTCAGCTTCGGCTGTTGCCCGCAAGGAATTTCCGGATTATGATGTTACAGTGCGCGGATCAGTTTCGATAGGCCGGCGTTTGATGGATCCATTGGCTGAACTGGTTAAAATTGAGCCAAAATCGATCGGGGTTGGTCAATATCAGCATGATGTGGATCAAACAGCCCTGATGCAAAGCCTGGAAGATACGGTTGTGAGTTGTGTCAATAAGGTAGGCGTAGAGGTCAATACGGCCAGTGAAGAATTGCTGACCTATGTTTCGGGACTGGGGCCTAACCTGGCAAAGAATATCATCACTTACCGCAATGAAAATGGCCCTTTCAAGTCCCGGACTGAATTCAGGAAAGTTACCCGTTTCGGTGATAAGGCCTTTGAACAGTCTGCCGGTTTTCTCAGGATCAGGGATGCAAAAAATCCCCTCGACCGGAGTTCGGTTCACCCCGAAAGTTATCTTGTGGTCGATCAGATGGCCCGGAGAATGGACTGTACGGTGGATGACCTGATGTCGAAGGCTGAACTACGGTCAAAGATCCGGCTGGAGGACTTTATTACCCCTGTCATCGGTATGCCTACCCTCCAGGATATCATGCTTGAACTTGCCAAGCCGGGTCGTGACCCGCGCCAGCAGTTCGAAATGTTTGAATTTGATAAGCACATCCATTCGATCAACGATCTCCGCAAGGGGATGAAGCTATCTGGTATTGTTACAAACATTACCAATTTTGGGGTTTTTGTTGATCTGGGTGTTCACCAGGATGGCCTGGTGCACATCAGTCAGCTTGCCGATCGTTTTGTTAAAGATCCGAATGAGGTGGTGAAGTTAAATCAAAAAGTGAAGGTCGAGGTCCTTGATGTTGATATGGAGCGTAAACGGATCCAGCTGACCATGAAAGGACAGGATACTAAGACTGCGGATTAAACGTTTTAATCATACATCATAAATTGAAAATATAGCATGAAGCGTTCCCTACTCTTTGTCCTGTTCCTGATCATTGCCTGCACACTTCCTTCTCAAAAAGTATTTTCCCAACGGATCCTGGGTGCCGTCAGCGTGGGTATGAACCTGACCCAGGTGGATGGAGATGAATTTTTTGGTTTCAATAAAATCGGGCTGAATGTCGGCCCCATGGTCATCGTTCCCTTTGGTAAAAACAGGAACTGGTCTGTCAGCATGGAATTATTATACACCCAGAAGGGCAGTTACCACAGGGGGGCCACCGATTCGACCTCCTTTAGGCTGCAGCAGGATTATGTTGAAATCCCGCTCCTGATCCATTTTACAGATAAAAAATTAATTTCAGGGGGCGTTGGATTCTCCTATGGTCAAATGGTTTACTATAAAGAGACCAAAAACAATGTCTTCGATTCGTTATTTCAATATCAGACTCCGCTTTCAAACAACGATATATCTGTCATTGCAGATTTGCAGATCCGTTTATGGAGTAAATTGTGGGCCAATCTGCGTTACCAGTATTCAATGAAAAGCAACCGGACTGTCGTGGTGGTAGATCCGAATGTCTATCCCCGGGATCCCCTTACGCGATACCAGTATAACAATGTGATCACCATCCGGCTCACCTGGGTGTTTAACCAGGCAAAGATTGTTAAAAAGCCCAAGCAGGGGAGTGAGAACTAAAAGGGTAACAAGGTGACAAGGTAATTCGTCACTCGTCATTCGTAATTCGTCATTACATCAATCCCAGTTGATGCAGAAACATCAGGGCCAGTCCTGGTTTCAGGGCCAGGGTGAAAACCACGCCAAACAGAGCTCCCCACAAATGGGCATCATGCCCGATGTTATCGCGCCCCCTCTTAGCCATGTAATATTCATATCCTACATATAAGATCCCAAATATAGGGGAGGGAATAGGCAATGGGATGAAAAACAGGAAGATCTTTCCGGTAGGATAGAGGATGATGCTGGCAAATACGACGGCAGCCACAGCCCCGGAGGCCCCTACGGCGTTGTAAAACACATCATTTTTATATTTTCCGAAGGCAGGAATGATGGACAGAATGAGTCCTCCCACATAAAGGAGGATATAGTAAAAACCAGCCTTTCCGGGAAAATAGAATTTGAAATAGGTTTCAACGATCACCCCGAAGGAATAGAGCACCAGCATGTTGATGAAAAGGTGAACATACCCGGCATGCACAAACCCATAGGTGAAAAACCGGTACCAGTGGTTGCTGTGTTTTGCATCATAGGCATTGAACTTCAACTTTGCAAACCACTCCTCATTGCTCAGCGCAAAAACGGATACAACCGCCGTGATGAAAATGATAAAATATGTTATTCCCATAGGAGCTATAAAAGGGAGAAATTACCTGGTTGTTTCTGTTTTCTGATCTTTGGTGAAGTCGATTTCTGAACCCAGCACACTGTGAGGAATGAGGAATACGACCAGCAGAACGATGGATGCAATGATCGGCCACAACCTGTTTTCGCGGTTCTTTTTCATCATCACCAGGGCAATGACCCAGAAGATAAAGGCAAGCAGTGACTTGTTGTCGGTCAGGTCATGTCCGAAGGGCCATCCGGTCCAAAAGGCGTCAAAGGCAAGTTTCTGCATGACCGGACCCAGGATCAGCACCCCGACACCGGTTGTAATTACCGTGAGCCAGGCAAAAAGATAGGTGTTTTTCATCCTGAAAATAACCAGCAGACCGGTCAGTGTTGAGAAGAGCATGCCACAGAATACGAACAAAATATGCGGGAGTAAAACAAACCAGGAGACAAATCCGGTATACCGCAATACGGCAGGGTGGACATTGAGTAAAACATGCTGATCATCTTTGATCAGGGTCACCTGATACATTACTTTTCCGGCGGGGGCCTGATGCGGAAGATACCCGATCAGGGTGTCGCCATGGCGCTGCATGGATTGCGTATGCCAGGTGTCATAACTTTTGAAACGGCGCAGTTTCAGCTCTCCTTTGATGCTTGTATCGGCTGCCACTATTTTGATCGGAGCGTCATCCGGCTTGTCGTACGACCTGATCAATTTGTATTTGACCATTTCCCGGCCAATCTCAGCCTTGCCCCTGATCGGGTAGGTAGGTCCGGTCATTCGCTGGTACATGGCCAAAGCAAGGGTAAAAACGACCGCAAAAAACCAGATCAGAATAGATTTCAAAGATGAACTCATAGAATAAAATTATTTAAAATTATTTTGTCACACGTCACGTGTCACGTGTCACGCTTTTCCCGCGCAAAGATAACTATTTGATCTGATATTTGCACAGCAGATCATATGCAACTTGATGAATGTTTGTCCGGATATTCATCTCAGATAGCTTATGGTTGGATGCATTCGGGTAGACCCGGTTTGACAGGAATACGTACAAAAGGTCATTTTCAGGGTCAGCCCAGATATAGGTACCGGTGAACCCCGAATGACCGAAACTCAGGGAAGATGCCCCTTCGCAGGCAGGCCCGTCGGGAGAAAAGTTTAGCAATGGTTTGTCAAAGCCAAGCCCCCTCCGGTTCCCTTTTTCAGGAAACTGAACGCGCGTGAATTCATGGATGGTGGCGGGCGAAAGGTATTCTTTGCCTCCGTAACTTCCATCCTGCAACAACATCTGGAGGATCACAGCAACATCGGAAGCATCGCTGAAAAGGCCGGCATGACCGGAAACCCCGCCCAGCATGGCAGCTCCCGGATCGTGTACATCGCCCCAGATCAACTGATTGCGGAATTCAGTATCGTATTCCGTAGGAATAATCCGGGAAAGCGGAAACCGGCTCCGTGGATTAAACCCCATGGTGTTCAATCCCAGCGGTTTGTAATAGGTTATCTCCAGGAAACGATCGAACGGCATGCCACTGATGCGTTCAACAACCATCCGTAAAAGGTAAAAGCCGATATCGCTGTACTTGTAATCCCTCGCAGGGCGGAGCGGTGAATCGATCAGGCGACGGATGATCGTATCTGTATAATCCTTCCGGATATAAAGATCATGGGCCACCCGCACCGGGAATGCTTTCGATGAGTCAGACTGGTACATGGCCGGGTCGGGTTTCCCATTCTTCAAGGTTGCCTTATAAAACGGGATCCAGTCCTGCAATCCTGCCTGGTGCGTCATGACATCGCGTATCCGGAGATTGCCTTTGTTGCTTCCTCTGAGCATAGGCAGCCACCTCCCCAGGCTGTCATCGGGTTTGATCTTTCCCTCATCGAATAGCTTCATGACCGCCAGGGTGGTTGCACACACTTTGGTGACCGAGGCCAGATCGTAAATGTCCTGAAGCTTTACGGCCGTAGTGTCTTCATACCTTGGATGTCCGAATGCCTTCTCATAAAAGACCTTCCCGTTTTTGGCCATCAGGATCTGACAGCCCGGATAGGCTCCTGAGGTTACTCCCTGCATTGCAATAGAATCAATGACCTTCAGCGATTCACTTGGTAGCCCGATCTCTTCGGGGAGCACAAATTCCAGCCTGCTCTTATCGGTGATTTCACCTGTTTTAATGGCAAACGGACTGGCTGTGACCGGGAGTTTTCCATCGGCCCCCATCCCGCCGAAAATCACCTCCCCGGCTGCCAGTTCCGTGGCAGGGTTGTCCTGGTAAGCCACCATGATGGCTTCTGCCCTGGAAAGACCAGGGATGCGGCAGAGGGCATAGGGGGTGCCGAAAAGCACCATGATCGTGCGGTTTGTCCGGGCAAGGGTGTCGATGAAGCGGATCATGGAGCGCCTCAGGCCGAATGTATCTGCTGTGTTGCTGGTGATACCATGGATGCCAAGGATCACAATGTCGCTGGTGGAAATTCGTGCTAAAACACTGTCTGAACGCAGTTTTGAAAATGATTTCGGCAGGTTGAAGAGGGCCAGGCTGGCATATTGATTCAGGGTTGTCTGGAAAAGGTTTGGCAGGGAGTCGCCGATTGACAGAACAGCGATTTTCCGGTGGTCGAGGCCGGTGAGGGGGATCATCATCAAATCATTCTTTAAAATGGTCACCGATGCATCGACCATTTCCTGGCGCAGAACCTCCGCGGCACGGGGATTGAGATCGGCAACGAGGTTTTCAAGGGCGATCACCGGTTTTTGCATTAACCCAAGTCTCTGCTTCAGTTCAAGGATCCTCCGGCATTTGTGTTCCAGTGTGTCGTTTGAAAACCACCCGCTGTCGACGGCTGTTTTTATTCCCCTGATGGCCAGTTCCATATCCTGTGGCAGCAGCAGGACGTCATTCCCGGCCTGCAAGGCCTTCAATTCAATTTCACCGGGTTTAAAAAATTTGGTAACACCCTGCATGTCGAGTGCATCCGTGAAGACATAGCCCCGGAACCCCAGTTGTTTTTTTAGTAAATCGGTGATCACACTTTTTGAGAGTGTTGCGGGCGTATTTTTAACTGAATCGAGGCTGGGCACATAAAGATGGCCGATCATCACACCCATTACGCCCGCATTGATCTGGGCCCTGAAGGGAAACAATTCCACCGAATCCAAGCGTTGCCGGCTGTGGTTGATAATGGGAAGATTGAGGTGCGAATCGGTATCCGTATCGCCATGCCCGGGGAAATGTTTGGCTGTGGTCATGATCCCCCCGTCCTGCATTCCTTGCATGTAAAGCAAACTTTTCCGCGTTACATCTTCACGGTTCTCTCCAAAAGACCTGAAACTGATCACAGGATTTTTTGGATTGTTATTGATGTCAGCCACGGGGGCAAAATTGATCTGGATCCCCAGCCTCCTGCAACTCCTGGCAACCATGCGACCCATTGCATAGATCAGGGAGTCGTTGGATATTGCACCAAGTGCCATCTGGCGTGGAAATGAAAAAGCGCTGTCGAGCCTCATTCCCAGTCCCCATTCGGCATCAATCGAAATGAGCATGGGCGTTTGTACCGATTCCTGGAGCCGGTTCGTGAGGATGGCCTGATTTACCGGGGATCCCTTGAAAAAACATAATCCGCCGGGATTGTATTTCCTGACGACCCGGAACAGGCTGTCATTGTATGTCGAGTCTTTCCAGGAATAGGCCCTGATGATACACAGCTGGGCGATCCGTTGTTCAACAGACAATGAGTTATACACTGAATCAACCCAGCTGTTTCCCGTTCCCTTTAGGGCTGGGCGGGACTCCGTATCATGAGTTTTCACAGGATCCGTCGGGGGAATGGATTTCCCCTGGCCCCGGGCCGAAACGGTAAAAAACAGGATCATTAAGCAGCATCCTGCCAGGAACAGGTTCCTCATATCCTTCAATTTCCACTGCCAAATACCTGATGATTGCATTCTCATATTTTGTGTGCCATGGAGGTTTGAAAACGGGTTGCCGGGCCCTCCTGAGCATCACAAATGTGAGAACTTTCATTTTCAGTCTGACATGACCCTTCTCAAATCTTTTCTTTTTTTATCAACATGCATTCCGACCCCTCCCGTTATTGTAATATATTTGTCGTAATTGAAATTACTGTAATTTCAGCATGATCACTTCTCATTTTTAACCATTTAATTACTTCAATGCTATCAATTCCTGAATTAGAAAAAATTGCCGCACAGGTGAGGCGCGACATCATCAGGATGGTTCACGGAGCCTCCTCCGGACATCCCGGCGGCCCCCTGGGTGCAGCCGATTTCCTCGTTGCCCTCTATTTTAAAATTATGAAGCCTGATGCTTCTCATTTTTCCATGGATGGGATAGGAGAGGACATCTTCTTTCTTTCAAACGGACATCTTTCAGCCGGGTGGTACAGTGTACTGGCGCGATATGGTTATTTCGACATGAAGGAGTTGGGCTCCTTTCGCAAACAACATTCCCGGTTGCAGGGCCATCCTGCCACTGCCGAGGGACTTCCCGGGGTGCGTATCAGTTCCGGGTCACTGGGTCAGGGACTGTCGGTTGCCATCGGTGCAGCGCTTGGGAAGAAGATGAACAACGACGAGCACCTTATTTACTGCCTGATGGGAGATGGTGAGTTACAGGAGGGCCAGAACTGGGAGGCGTTGATGTTTGCTGCGGCAAAAAAAGTAGATAACCTCATTGCCGTGATTGATTACAACGGTCAGCAGATTGATGGTCCCAACGAACGTGTTTTACCCCTGGGCGACCTCCAGGCAAAGTTTTCAGCTTTTGGATGGAATGTGATGACCATGTATGGCAATGACATGACCGAGGTGGTGGAGACCCTGAAAAAAGCGCAATGGTATACCGGCCAGGGGCAGCCTGTGATGATCATGATGACGACCCACATGGGATATGGTGTTGATTTCATGCTCGATAATCATGAATGGCATGGCGTGTTCCCAAATGATGATCAAACAAAGAATGCCCTTAAACAGTTGGAGGAGACACTGGGGGACTATTGAGAAAATTTACGATGTACGATGTACGATTTACGAATAACCAGTGACCAATGACCAGTGACCAATGACCAATGATCAATTACCAATTAGGGATGATAAATCAGGGAGAGCAACGCTCTTCACGGATTGGTGTTCAATCGTAAATCGTACATCGTATATCGTACATCGTACATCGTATATCGTACATCGTACATCGTATATCGTAAATCGTACATCGTATATCGTAAATCGTACATCGTATATCGTAAATTGTCTTTTTCCCATCTTCTTTTTGCTGTCCCTCTCCCTCTCCGGATTTTCCCAGGGGGTGACTGAACAGGGCAAGCCCAAACCGACCACACGCATTTTATTCGTGTTTGACGCCTCTCAGAGCATGTATGGCCGCTGGCAGAGCGACACCAAATTCAACATTGCCGTCAAGCTATTCTCCAACATCCTCGACAGCCTGCGCACCCAGACCAACCTCGAACTGGCTTTGCGGATGTACGGCCACCAGAAGCAATTTCCACCGCAGGATTGCAATGATACCAGGCTGGAGGTGCCCTTTGCCAGGGACAACATCAACAGGATCAAGCATGTTCTGAAAACGATCATTCCCAAAGGAACCACTCCCATCGCCTATGCCCTTTCACAGGCGACCAAGGATTTTCCCCCTTGCGATAATTGCCGGAATGTGGTGATCCTGATAACAGACGGATTGGAAGAATGCGGGGGCGACCCGTGCGCCGTATCCCTCGAACTTCAGAAAAAAGGGATCATGCTGAAACCCTTTATCGTCGGGATCGGAAAGGATTTCCGTGATCAGTTTGAGTGCGTGGGCACCTATTTTGATGCATCCAACGAAAAGGAATTCAGGAATGCGCTGAATGTGATCATCTCACGGACCCTGAACCCCACCAGCATCCAGGTAAACCTGCTTGATGCATATGGCAAGCCGACGGAGACCAACGTCAACATGACCTTTTATGATAATTTTTCAGGCCTGCCCAAATATAATTTCATTCATTCCTTTAATGCCAAAGGGCTTCCCGACACCCTCGACATCGATCCTCTGATTACCTACGATCTGGTGGTACACACCATTCCCCCGGTCCGCAAGGACAGCGTGAAACTGACACCGGGAAAGCACAACATTGTCGGCATCGACGTTCCCCAGGGATTCCTTGCATTCAAAGCTTCCGGGAACAGCACACTGAAGTATCTCCCATGCATCATCCGGAAGAAGGGGGATTCTGAAACCGTCAACGTGCAGCAGTTTGATCAGGTTGAAAAATATCTCACCGGCTCCTATGATGTTGAGATACTTTGCCTGCCAAGGATTACGGTGCATGATGTGGAAATTAAGCAAAGCCATACCACCACGGTCGAAATGCCGCTTCCCGGCATTGCCGTGATCCAGAAATCAACCAATGGGTATGGAAGTCTTTACCTGGAAGATAAAAGCAAGCTTGTGTGGTTATATAACCTGAGGGACAATCCTCAGCTGCAGGAGACACTTTATTTGCAACCGGGAAGCTACCGCGTGGTATTCCGGTCAAAATATTCCAATCAATCATCCTATACCACCGAAAAATCCTTCAGGGTTGAACCCGGACAAACGGTCAATTTGAAATTATATCCGAACTGAAATGACAGAGTATGTAAACCAAGGCTCCAAAGATACCCGGTCGGGTTTTGGCGAAGCCTTACTTGAATTGGGAAGGCAGAATCCCAACGTAGTGGCCTTGTGTGCTGATCTGACGGGATCAATGAAAATGGACGCCTTTGCCGGTGAATTTCCCGGCCGGTTTATCCAGGTCGGGATTGCCGAAGCCAACATGATGGGCATAGCAGCCGGACTGACCATTGGTGGAAAGATCCCATTTACCGGTACCTTCGCCAACTTTTCAACAGGAAGAGTGTATGACCAGATCAGGCAGTCGATCGCCTATTCGAATAAAAATGTGAAGATATGTGCCTCACATGCGGGCGTTACACTGGGAGAGGACGGGGCCACACATCAGATTCTGGAAGACCTCGGGTTGATGAAGATGCTCCCGAACATAACGGTGATCAACCCCTGTGACTTTAACCAGACCAGGGCAGCCACCCTGGCCATTGCAGATCATATCGGGCCGGTATACCTGCGGTTTGGCCGCCCCAAATGGCCCAATTTCACCGCCCCGGGGCAACCCTTTCTCATTGGAAAGGCGGTGATGTTCAACGAAGGTACAGATGTCTCCATCTTTGCGACCGGGCACATGGTCTGGAACGCCCTGCAGGCATGTAAAATACTGGAAGAGCGCGGCATTCATGCGGAACTCATCAACATTCACACCATCAAACCCCTGGATGAAGAGGCCATTCTCACCTCTGTGGCTAAAACAGGATGCGTGGTTTCAGCCGAGGAACATATGAGGAATGGAGGACTGGGCGACAGCATTGCACAACTCCTGGCAAGAAAGCATCCTGCACCCATGGAGATGGTTGCCGTAAATGACCGGTTCGGGGAAAGCGGGAAACCCGAAGATCTGCTGAAAGAATTCGGTCTTGATGTGCCGGATATTGTGGCGGCTGCTGAAAAGGTCATCGCAAGAAGGAAATCGTAAGCGGGTTATCCCATGCGTTTTGTATGGTCATTCCGCGATAAAAGGATAGGAACCTCCCGGTCGACATACAGTGGAACGGTTTCCACAGTCACATTGCTGGTATCGAGACCCAGGGCCCTGACTTCGGATATCCCGAAACGTTTAAAAATGGAATAGAGATCCATCACGAACTGTTCTCTCGGCGGAAAATCAAAATCGTAATTCTGTATGCGGTCGATCACGACAAACCGGAAATCGGCGCTGATCATGTGCTTCCGGAGCGAAGCGTAATGGCTCAGCATGTCAATTTCGTGGTTGTGACTCAACTCTTCCAGCACCTGCCTGAAGAAAAGGTTCACCCTGGGCTGGACCTTAAAACCGATCTTAAAATCCACTTTGATCAGCGTACCCGGGATGATGTGTGTGATCTTGTATTCCAGCACATGGGGTTCATCCAGGATGTCCACGTGGAGCATCCAGTAGAGGTCGGCACGTTTGGGATGTTTGTTCAGGATGGAATAGACGATCTTTGATTCAATATCGGTGACATGATTGGCCTTCGTAAGAAATACCAGGTTGGTGGCATATTTTGGGACAGTCTGGTCCTGGCTGAGGTCTTTGATCACATCAACATAATTGGCAATCCGCAAAAATTCGATAAAGCTGTTTTTTATCCGTCGCCCGCTGAACCACACGTACATGATCAGGAACAGGAATCCGCCCAGGAGCAGGGTAAACCACCCTCCATGCATGAACTTGTTCAGGTTGGCGATCAGGAAGGAGCCTTCGATGGACAGGTATACAATTAAAAATACGATGATTACGTAAATAGGGACCTTTTTATAAAAGAGGTAGATGCTCAGGAGGCTGGTGGTCATCAGCATGGTGATGGTGATCGAAAGGCCATAGGCTGCCTCCATGTTGGAGGAGCGCTGAAAGAAAAGGACAACAAAGAGGCATGAAAAGTAGAGCATCCAGTTGATACTGGAGATATACATCTGCCCCTTGATGTTGGTGGGGTAATTTATCTTGATCTTAGGCCAGAAGTTAAGTGAAATGGCCTCACTGATTAGTGTGTACGATCCGCTGATCAGGGCCTGGCTGGCAATGACGGCAGCCGCAGTGGAGATGATGATCCCAATGATCAGGAACCAGTGGGGCATGATGGCAAAGAATGGATTGGTCCACTCGTAAATGCTGTCGGAGTTGGCTACGATCCAGGCGCCCTGCCCGAAATAATTGAGGAGCAGCATGCTTTTCACATAGACCCAGGTGATGCGGATATTCTTCAGTCCGCAGTGACCAAGATCGGAGTAGAGTGCTTCGGCACCGGTCGTGCAGAGAAATACGGCGCCCATGAGCAGGAATCCCTGGGGATATTGGGTGAGAAAAACATAGGCGTGATGGGGGTCAACTGCTTTCAGGATCGAGGGATTGTGGATGATCTGCGAAAATCCAAGTACGCCAAGCATGGCAAACCAGATGAACATGATGGGACCGAAGGATTCGCCCACCGCCTTGGTCCCGAATTTCTGCACAAAAAAGAGCCCGGTGATGATCACAATGACAATAGGTACAACAGGAATCCGGGGGTTGATGATGCCAAGGCCTTCCACGGCAGATACAATGGTGATGGAGGGGGTGATCACGCCATCGGCCAGCAGGGTGCTCCCGCCGATGATCGCAAAGAAATAGGCCCACTTGGCCCTTTTCCTGATGAGGGCAAACAGGGAGAAGATGCCACCCTCCCCGTTGTTGTCGGCCCGCAGGGTGATGATGATGTATTTTACGGTGGTCTGCAGGGTCAGTGTCCAGAAGATACATGAAAGCCCGCCCATGATAAAGGAGGGGGTGATGGAATCGGCCCCGGCCACAATCGCCTTCATGACATACAGCGGCGATGTTCCGATGTCGCCATAAATGATTCCGAGGGTGATCAGCAGGCCGGCCGCTGAAATTGCCTGACTATGGTTCTTGTTTATAGCACTCCTCATCTGGATGACGGATTAACCCGTGAATAAAAAGTGTGCAAAGGTAATGCTTTATCCCTAAGTAATTTTTTTTCTGCTGATGAACTTTTTGATGAATGCAATGATCATCGGTAACAGGGAGATAAAGATGATGCCAAGAATCACCATGGTGAAGTTGTTTTTCACCAGCGGGATATTCCCGAAAAAAAATCCTGCAAGGCTGAAAGACACAACCCAAAGGATATTTCCCACGATGCTGAAAGAAATGAAACGGAGGTAAGACATAGTGCCCACGCCCGCAACAAAGGGAGCAAAGGTGCGGATGATGGGCATGAACCGTGCTATGATGAGGGTTTTACCGCCATGCTTTTCATAAAAGGCATGGGTTTTATCGAGGTACTCCCGCTTGATGAGCCGGTAGTTCTTTTCATATACGGTCTTGCCCAGCAGTTTGCCAATGGTGTAGTTGGTATTGTCCCCGCCGAAGGCTGCCAGGATTAGCAGGGGGATCAGAAAAATGATACTGAGCGGCTGCCCGTCAAGTGCGGCAACCATCCCGGCAGCGAACAACAACGAATCGCCTGGTAAAAAAGGCGTAACCACCAACCCGGTCTCCATGAAAATGATGACAAACAAAATCAGGTAGGTCCAGGTCCGGTACTCGGTGACCCAGATTTGGAGATGGACATCAATGTGAAGGATGATATCAAGGAAATTTTTAAGCAATTCAATCATAGTGTTTTATTTGAAGATCATCCGGAGGATAAAAAAGAGAGAGCCCGACAGAACAATGGTTACTGGCAGTGTTATCAGCCAGGCGATCAGGATGTTTTTTACAGTCCCCATTCGGAGGTTTTGCCTGCCGCCGCCTGCCACCATGGCGCCTGCGATCCCCGATGATAACACATGGGTGGTACTGACAGGAAGACCAAACATAGTTGAAACGCCGATGGTGCTTGCAGCAATAATTTCTGCAGTGGCGCCCTGGGCATAGGTGAGGTGTGTCTTGCCGATCTTTTCGCCGATGGTGACGACGATTCGTTTCCAGCCGATCATGGTCCCAAAACCCAGGGATAACGAAACCAGGAGAATGACCCACCGTGGAGAATATTCGGTGTTTGACCTGAATTTTTTCAGGTTGGATTTCAACACGGCCAAAACCGCGGGTTTGATGCTTGATTCTTTGGATTCACGCAAGTTTTTAACTATGTTTTCTGATTTTTTCGACACGGAAAGAATGGCTTTCCTGATTTTGAAATTCACAGATTTATCCAGGTCGGAAAATGAACTGATCCCGGTTAGTTCCATCTTAATCCCGGAAAGATCCTTCATGACCGAATGATGGTTTTTCCGGTTCTCAGCATTCAAAAGGTTGGTGTCAATTTTATTGATGGTCCATTCAATTTTCTTTGTCTCCATAAGAAGATCTTCAGCCTTTTTACTTCGGTCAATGGCGAAAAAAGCAGGGGAAAAACCGATCAAAATCAGCATAATAAGTCCAACGCCTTTTTGTCCGTCGTTTGATCCGTGTGCATAGCTCACACTGGTACAGGTAAGGATCAGGATGCTGCGTATCCAAACAGGAGGGGCTTTTTTAGCGGGAGGCTCTTTAAAGATCAGCTTGTTTTTAACAACTTTCCTTAGTATAAACATCAGGAGCAAGGCTAAGCCAAAACCGAACACTGGCGAGATGAGCAGGGATAACCCCACATCTATTACTTTTTGCCAATTCAGGGCTACGGCGTGACTGCCAGGCAACAACATGAAAGCCAGTCCGACCCCAAATATGGAACCAAGAAGGGTATGCGAACTGCTGCACGGGATACCAATATACCAGGTAGCCAGGTTCCATACGATGGCAGTTACGATAAGGGCACCAATCATCGAAATGTTGTGAAGTAAATTCTGATCAATCAGCATCTCCATAGGGAGGAGGTTTACAATGCCCATGGCCACTGCGATCCCGCCTACATTCACCCCGATGAAATTCCATAATCCCGACCAGATCACGGCGGTGGTTGGTGTGAGGGAATGGGTGTAAATGACCGTGGCTACCGCGTTGGCCGTATCATGAAAACCGTTGATAAATTCAAAGGCAGCAGCAGCGAATAAACAGATTAAGAGGAGAATGGTATAAGAGGTGTCGAGACCAAACATAAAACAATCATTAGAGCATGCTGTGATCCGGAGAAAAGGATCAGAGGCGGAAAATTAACAAGAAAATCCCGACCGGCAAGAGTTTGTTAAAAATTATGTATAAGTATTTACGTGATTTCCGTTTGACCGGTCGATCAGCCTGAATCCCTCTTTCAGCAAAAAAGGTGTGAAGATGGTGGTCAGCAGGGCCATGAGCACCAGGATTGAAAAAACCGGGACATCAATAAATCCTTTCGACAGCGCAATGTTGGCAATTACCAGTTCCATGATGCCGCGGGCGTTTAATCCAAGGCCCAGGGTTATCGATTTTGAGTGGTTAAACCCGGCTAGCCGCCCGCCAAGGTATCCTCCGAATATTTTACTGAAAAAGGAGGCGAAGAGGACTGCCGTCAGCAGGATCACATTGTTGAGCGACCCGAAATTGAAGGAGATGCCCATGGTGGCAAAGAAGATCGGGGCCAGGAATCCCATGGTAATGCCTGAAATGCTTCGCTGCACTTTTTCGAAATCACGGTTGGCGAACATGCTTCTCGGAATCAGGATCGCGCCAAAAAAAGCCCCGACGATGAAATGGAGGCCGAGCAGTTCGGCAATGCTTGAAAATATCAGGACGAAGAGGATGACCAGCGCAAAAATCGACTCCTTCCCCCGGAGGTAATGGGTGAACTTGTTCATCCTTGGATTGACCACATTCACCTTTCTCTTGGCCAGTTTGAAAAAGTGGTAAGAGACCATTAGGATGGCCGTGAAGATGGCAACCTTCAGGGTGGTCCACAGGATAGACACGGTAAGGTCTCCCAGGTTTTTGGTGGCATCATTGAAATCGAGAATGATCCCAAGGATCAGAAGGGCAACAATGTCATTGAAAATAGCCGCTGAAATGATCCGTTGTCCGATGTCGGTTTTCAGCTTTCCAAGGTCCATTAAAATCCGGATGCTTACCGGGAGTGCGGTTATCGCGATGCACAGTCCAAGAAAGATGGTAAAGGTGTTTGAAAAATGAAAAATATATCCGATTCCCAGCCCGCTGGTAAAGGGAATGATGAATCCAAGCAGCGCGATCCATATGTTTTTCCCGCGGATGGAATTCCGGATCTCCTCGACTTCGATCTCCATCCCCGCCAGAACGATCAGCATAAAAACACCCAGCTCTGCAATGACCTTGATTTCACCGGGATTTGGTATGACATGAAGAATAGAAGGCCCGAGGATCACACCGGCGAGGACCTCACCGATCATGCTGGGCTGCCTGAACCGCTCGGCCAGTTCGCCCAGTAATTTTGCAACCAGAAGCAGGATCAGCAGATTGACAATGAAGGGAAGTTGAGAGTGAACGAGATGGAACATACTGACCTGGATTCCTGAATTCAACGGCAAAATTAATCTCTTTTTCGATACCACACGATAAAAGGTTACAGCAGCACCGCATTTCAATTGACGTGGAAACATTACCTTTGCCGCATGGATTTGACCGAACTGATCAACATTGGACCCATCCAGACCTCTTCCCTTGAACTCTTCGCCGTTGCCTTCGGACTGCTTTCCGTATGGCATATGAAGAAGGAGAGTTTGCTGGCCTTCCCTTTCGGTATTATCAATGTGCTCATTTACGTGTACATATTTTTTTCTGCCAGGCTGTATGCCAATGCAGGGATCAATGGTTTTTTCTTCATCATGAGCGTCTACGGATGGTACAACTGGACGCGGAAGGACAGCAGCAACAAGACAATCCGGATCACACAACTTTCAAAATTAGAATTGCTGCTGAATTTTCTGGCGTTAACCCTCTTTTTTATCGTAATCCGGTTCCTGCTGATTCGTTACACCGAGAGCCAGATTCCTTTCTGGGATTCATTGACCACCGCAGTGTACATCATTGCACAATGGCTGCTTTCGCAAAAGAAAATTGAAAACTGGATCATGTGGATCTTTGCCGATACGGTCATGGTGGGTCTGTGTGCATGGGAAGGACTGTATTTCACCAGCTTCCAGTATCTCGTCTTTACTTTCATTGCCACCTTCGGATTCCTTGAATGGAGAATAAAACTGATGAAATGATCCGGAGGATTGCAGTCACCGGCCCGGAGTCGACCGGGAAATCGGTTCTTGCCGAACAACTGGCCAGCCATTACCATACGACCTGGGTTCCCGAATATGCACGTGAATACCTTGAAAAACTGGGTGGGCCATACCGTGAAGAGGATATCCTGATGATCGCCAGGGGGCAGCTGGACAAGGAGACGATACAGCTGAAGTCGGCTCATCAGTTCCTCTTCTGTGATACGGAATTAATTGTTACAAAGATATGGAGTGAGGTTAAATATAACCGTTGTCATCCCTGGATTCTGGAAGCCATTGAAACGCACCGGTATGATCTTTACCTGCTGTGCGATATCGATCTTCCATGGCAGTATGATCCCCTGCGCGAGCATCCCCACAAACGCCGGTACCTGTTCGATTTGTATCACAATGAGTTAATAAACAGAAAGTTTCCTTTTTCAGTGGTTCAGGGTTCCGGTCCCGACCGGCTTCGCAATGCCTTGAAAACTATTGATAACTTTCCTTTCTAATTTCAATCCGATTGTTGATATTTGAACCTTGCAAATAGTCTCTCAACGTGAATCGTAAGATCAGGGTTCTATTTTTACCAAAATGGTATCCGCACCGGTATGATCCAATGCCCGGATTGTTTATTCAGCGCCAGGCAGAATCGCTTACACCCTTTTGTGATGTTGCCGTGATCTACGTTCATCCTGATCGCGATTGCCCGAACAAAAATGAGGCTGAATTCAGTGAAGAAAATGAAGTACGCGTGTTACGGGTTTATTATAAAGTATCCGGGCAGGCGAACTCCATCGTTGGCAAGGCGCTGGGCTGGTGGAAGTATTACAGGGCCTACCTGAAAGCCATCCACAGCGTCAGGCAGTTCTCTCCCGACCTCATTCATGCCCATGTCCTCACCCGCATGGGAGTCATCGCCTGGAAAGTTTGCCGGAAACAACATATTCCCATGGTAATTTCTGAGCATTGGTCCAGGTATTTTCCGCAAAACAATTCCTACAGGGGTTGGGGAAGAAGGTGGGTAACTTCGTACATTGTAAAAAAGGCTTCCCTGGTCATCGCGGTATCTGAGCCCCTGAAAACGGCCATGCAGCAATGCCACCTGAACAATGCAAATTTCCAGGTCATTCCCAATGTGGTTGATTCTGCAGTTTTTAAACCTCAGTTAACAGCCGGAAAAAAACCGATTAAAACCTTTGCCCATATCTCCTGTTTCGAAGATAAATCAAAGAATATTTCCGGATTTCTCGAGGCCATTCATGATCTTTCAAAGAGCCGCGACGATTTCCAATGCCTGCTGGTGGGAGAGGGCCCCGATTGGGATTCGATGAAAGCCTATGCCGGAGCCCTTGGAATAATTGATACATTTGCATGTTTTACAGGAATGAAGACCGGGACCGATATTGCAGGGATCATGGGTGATGCGGATTTTACAGTTGTATCCAGTCATTATGAAACTTTTGGCACCGTGGTGATCGAAAGCCTGTATTGCGGAACCCCGGTCGTTTCGACCAGTGTGGGGATCGCACCGGCTGTTATCACAGGGAAAAACGGGTACCTGGTTCCTCCGGACGATAAAAACGCCATGATTCGCGCCTTAAACGAAATGCTTGATCACTGCCGTACCTTTGACAGAGCGGCCATTCATGCTGAAATATCAAACAGGTTTGATAAGGAAACGATCGGCCGGCAACTTGCCGATCAATACAAGGCATTGATTCCTGAACAAAGTTTAATACAATAATTTTTCCTTGATGGCACCGGAATCCAAAGAAAAACAAGTACCTCCCCTGCGTTTTGCAGTCATGTGTAACGGAACGGTGTTTCAGCAATGGCAGGCCGATGCCTTGAAGCAGTTGAAAGCCAGCGGTCATGAACTGGTCCTGCTGATCAGGGATGTGCGGAGCGACCGGGAAATCAGGACCGGAAAGCGGAAGCGACCCAGCAGGTGGCGAACCGGTCTCTTTCATTATTTTGAGAAACGGCACTTTACCCCCGCAGCAAAAAACAGGGTCAATCTCGCATCTGATCTCGAAGGAATTGACAGCCTGCCATGTACCGTAGAACCACAGGGATATTCGGAATATTTTCAAATTGCAGAGGTTGAAGCGATCCGCACCTACGACCTCGACTTCATCCTGCGCTTCGCTTTTAACATTGTCAGGGGTGATATCCTGAATGTAGCACGTTTTGGGGTATGGTCATTTCACCACGATGATGAATTGAAATATCGCGGCGGTCCCGCTGGTTTCTGGGAGATCTTTCGCGGAGATCCGGTGAGTGGCGCCTTATTGCAGCGCCTGACCGAGAAACTTGACGGGGGTACCATTCTGAAAAAGGGGTACCTTAAAACCATCCTGCACTCTTACAAGGGAAATCTGGAGCAACTGTTGTCGGGTACCTCCTCCTGGCCGGCTCAGGTCGCCAATGAAATTTTGATCTATCCGGATGATTTTAACACGGCCAGCGAAACCCAGGCTCCAATTTATAAGGTTCCCGGTAATTTTTCGCTGATCCGCTTCCTTTTCATCCTGTTAAAAAACAGAATTAAATTTTATTACAAAGAGTTGGTGGCTGCAGAGGTGTGGAACGTGGGCCTGATCAAGAAACCCATTCATGAAGTAGCTTTGGGAGATGGCCAATTGAAAAAATCGGATATTACCTGGCTCCGGCAATTTGCCAATACCAAATACCTGGCCGACCCCTCCGGTTTCCTGGAGAACGGAAAGCTTCATATCATGGCAGAGGACTACAACTACCGGTGGCAGAAAGCCAATATTTCAGAGATCATATGGGATATCAAACGCAACAGCTTCTCAGTCCCAATCAGGATCATTGAAGGGGATAAGCACCTTTCCTATCCCTTCATTGTTGAACATGACAATAATGTCTATTGCGTCCCGGAGTCGTTCCGCTCGGCAAACATAACCCTGTACCGTCGCAATTATTCGGAAGAGGCCTTTATTGAAGAAAAGATGTTGCTGGATAAGGTGGAGGCTGTCGATCCGACCCTGTTTTTGTATGAAGGGACCTGGTGGTTGTTTTTTACCATTAAAAAATATTCAACCACCCATTTGTATGTCTATTATTCAAAAGATCTGAAAGGGACCTATGAACCACACCGCCGCAACCCGGTGAAGATTGACATTTGTTCGGCACGCCCGGCCGGAACACCGTTTATTAGCGGGGGGATCCTTTACCGGCCGGCCCAGGATTGTTCAGTTACCTATGGAGGCCGGGTGGTGATCAATCAGGTGCTGAACCTGACAAAGGACGAGTTTAAGGAGAAAGTGGTCAGGATCATCGATTCAGTGCCGGGAAGTCCGTTCGATGATGGCTTGCATACCATTTCGAGTGTAGGGAATTATACCCTGATCGATGGCAAACGGTACCGGATTAACCGCTTTTTCTTTATGAGCCAACTCCGGGAGAAGTTGAATAAAGAGTACCCGGCAAATGTTTAAAAAAATTCTTGGGACCATCGGAACCCGAATGATCAATGCGATCCTGGCCTTCGTGATGTGGACATTGAATGCCAATTATCTGGGTCCGGAACAGGTTGGTACCATCTTCCTTATCATCTTTTCCGTCACCATCATCCAGCTCTTCATCAACTTTGTCGGCGGTTCGGCCCTTGTCTACCTGACACCCCGCACCGGCATCTATAAATTATTCCTGCCGGCTTACCTGTGGACATTTATCGTCACCATCCTGAGCGCGATTGTGCTCAGTTTTATCGCCGGATTATTCCCGGTAATTGAGATCATTCCTAAGGGCTATTTCTGGGAGGTGTTATTCCTGGCGCTGGTCATGTCCTTTGCCTCGGTCAATTTCATGCTTCTCTTAGGCCTGGAAAAGGTAAAAACATATAATTTTATCAACCTGGCACAAATTATCGTTCAGTTTATGATCCTGCTGTTGTGTCTTTTTGGCATGAAGTTTTTTGAAGTCATGGCCTACTATTGGGCAATTTTCATCTCCTATTGCCTGGCATTCGTCGTCAGCCTGGTCATGCTGTGGCCCTCATTTACAAAGGTGCCGCTTACCAACATGAAATCACTGATGAGAGAAATTCTGCGGTTCGGGAGCTATGTACAGGTGGCCAATATTTTCCAGACTCTGAACTACCGCCTCAGCCTGAAATTTGTCGATTTCTTCTCGGGCCGGGCGGCTGTGGGGATTTTATCGATCGGAATAACGTTGTCTGAAGGGCTCTGGCTGATCAGCCGGAGTATAGCGATGGTCCAGTATTCCCGTCTTTCAAATGAAATGAATTACGACTATTCGGTGCGCCTGACCCTGACCTTTGCAAAGATCACCTGGGTGTTGACCGGTGCCGCCATGCTGGTGTTGCTTGCCATTCCCAATTTCGTTTTCACCGCTGTTTTTTCAGCCAAATTCGGCGATGTGAAAATGGTGATTGCCTCTTTGGCGATAGGAATCGTCACCCTGAGCGTATCCATGATATTCAGCGGTTTTTTCTCCAGCATCAACAAACCATACCACAATACCGTCAGTTCGGCGATCGGACTGATCTTTACCATTGTATTCGGTTTGCTTTTAATCCCGAAATTCGGGATCATCGGAGCCGGCATAGCCGCCACCTTTTCCTATACCTTTGCCACCCTCTACCAGTTCATTATTTTTTCACGGATGACCAAACTCCGTCTTCGTGACTTTCTCATAACCAGAACCGAGGTCAGGCTGCTTTATGGAGAATTCAAAAAATTGCCAATAACCAATGACCAATGACCAATGACCATTTTTTTTTGTCACGCGTCACGTGTCACGCGTCACGTGTCACGCGTCACGTGTCACGCGTCACGATTTTACTCCCCTTTAAACACCGGCTTCCTTTTCTCATAGAAGGCCCTGATTCCCTCAAGGTAATCATTGCTTGTTCCTGCAATGCGCCGGAGCATGTCGATGTGCTCAAAGGTCTGGGGCGTCATCGGAAGGGCATTTCCTAAAATGTTCAGTTGCTCCTTGATTACCTGGATGCTGAGCGGGGAATTGGCAATGATCTTATTGGCCAGTTTGATGGTGAATTCCTCCAACTCCCCTGCATCGACCAGGTGGTTGAGTATCCCGAGTCCATGGGCTTTTTCAGCAGAAATGGGTTCGGCTGTGAAAAACATCTCCTTTACGATGTGAGATCCTATGATATCAAGAAACTGCAGGATCCCGGAGGTATTGTAGGGTACACCGATTTTTGCCGGCGTGATCGCCAGGCAGGTGTCTTTGGTCCCGATCACCAGGTCGCATACAAAGGCAATGTTGCAGGCTCCGCCCCAGATGCTCCCTTCGGCCATGGCAATGACCGGTGCCGGGATGGACTGTATTGAACGGATCACCTTCTGTAAAGGGTTATCATAGGCCAGGGGATCGCTGCCATCACGGGAAAGCTCATCAATAAAAAATCCGGATGACCAGACTTTCATGCCTTTATTGGCCCGGATGATGATCACACGGGCTTTCTCCTCCCTGAGCGATTTCAATGCCTGGATCAGTTCAGTAAGCAGTTCAATGCTTAATGCATTCCTCTTGGCGTCATGATTCAGGGTAATCCACCCGATCTGATCTTTCAGTTCTTTCAGTACCAGTGCCATATTTTTTTACGTTAAATGTTTATGTGTGACAAAGTAACGAATTTCCCTGTGAATGTGAATAACTTAATGGTAAATATATTTTGATTAATACAGTGCTGACAGGCCTTTCCTGTATCTTTGCCCGTTCATAAGAAAGTGTTGGAATGGCAGACGAAGTAATCTATTCTGAAGACAGTATCAGATCGCTGGAGTGGAGTGAGCACATCCGTCTCCGCCCGGGGATGTACATTGGTAAACTGGGGGACGGATCATCGCCGGATGATGGTATTTATGTGATGATCAAGGAAATCCTTGACAATTCCATTGATGAATTTGTGATGGGATACGGAAAGACCATTGAGGTCACCATCAAGGATCAGCTTGTGTGTGTGCGTGATTATGGCCGGGGAATTCCCCTGGGTAAAGTGGTGGAGTGTGTTTCAAAGATCAACACCGGGGCCAAATACGATTCCAAGGTCTTTAAAAAAGCGGTCGGATTGAACGGGGTGGGCTCCAAGGCGGTCAATGCCCTGTCATCCCTTTTCAAAGCGCAGGCGATCCGCGAAAGCAGGACCCATATCGTTGAATTTCACCAGGGCAACCTTGTCCAGGACGAACCCGAGAAGGCCCTTGAGCTTCGCACCGGTACCATCATTACCTTCATGCCCGATGAGGAAATTTTCGGAAAGTATCACTACATTCCCGAATATGTGCAGAAGATGTTGTGGAACTATGTTTTCCTCAACAACGGGCTCACGATCATTTTCAACGGGGAGCGTTTCCATGCGCAAAACGGGTTGCTCGACCTGCTCAACAGTTACATTGACACCCCAAACCTGTACCCGATCATTCACCTGCGCGACGGTGATTTTGAATGTGCCTTTTCTCATTGTGAAATGTACGGCGAAGAGTATTATACCTTCGTCAACGGACAGCATACCACCCAGGGAGGCACGCACCTTGCGGCCTTTCGAGAAGCCATGGTGAAAACAATCAGGGAGTTTTATAAGAAAGATTTCGACACCAATGATATCAAGGCATCGCTGATCGCAGCATTGAGCATCAAAGTCCAGGATCCTGTTTTTGAATCACAGACCAAGACCAAACTGGGCTCGGTTCACATCGAACCCGATGGCATCACCATCCGCAATTACATCATGGATATTGTCAAGAAGCAGCTTGACAATTACCTTCATATGAACCCCGATACGGCGGAAGCCCTGTTGCGGAAGATCATGCAAAGTGAGAAGGAGCGGAAGGAATGGGCCAACATCAAAAAGATCGCCAAGGAGAGTGTGAAAAAGGTCAGCCTCCACAATAAAAAACTTCGCGACTGCCGTATACACTATAACAACCATGATGACAGGCGCTACGAATCCACGATCTTTATTACCGAAGGCGATTCAGCCAGCGGATCCATCACCAAGGCCCGGGATGTGAATACCCAGGCTGTTTTCAGCTTAAAAGGAAAACCGTTGAACTGTTTTGGATTGAGCAAGCGCGTCGTGTACGAAAATGAGGAGTTTAACCTGCTGCAATCCGCGCTGAATGTAGAGGAGGGACTCGAAAACCTGCGTTATAATTATGTGGTTGTTGCCACGGATGCCGATGTGGATGGCATGCATATCCGGTTGCTGCTGCTCACTTTTTTCCTGCAGTTTTATCCCGACCTGGTTAGGAACGGCCATCTCTATATCCTCCAGACCCCGTTATTCAGGGTGAGAAACAAGCAGAAAACCATCTACTGTTATTCAACCCAGGAAAAACTGGCTGCCATGGATAAACTGGGTGTAAATCCCGAAATTACCCGGTTCAAAGGTTTGGGTGAGATTTCCCCTGATGAGTTCAAGTACTTTATTGCCAAAGATATCCGCCTCGACCCGGTGATCCTTACCAGGGAATCGGCTGTGCTGGATGTGCTGACCTTTTATATGGGGAAGAACACGCCTGAACGCCAGAATTTCATCATTGACAACCTGAAGGTGGAGGCCGATATTCTCGAGGAATCAGTTCTGGCCTGAGCTTAATCCTGCCGTTTCAACGGCCATATTGTTGGAGAAAATTTCATGTTCGTTTCACGGCGCCTGATCAGATCCTGCAATTCAAAGAGCATATCCTGGTTCACCTTCTCTGCCATGGGAAGTACCCACTTTTTCGTGTCGCCAATCATGTTTTTTATGTACTCCTTGTCAAAAATATCGGGATGGAGGTCGGTAAGATTGCTGATACGGTCTGCACATTTCAGCACTTTTGCATTGTCTGACCCTTCAACCAGGATCCTTTTCAGGAATTCTTCCTTGGTTTCAGGTTTTCGCCGGGTTACCTCCAGTACCAGTTCCAGCACCTGCTGACCATCTTTATCGATCGACCTGATTTCATCGTAGGAGGTGCATTTCACATCCTCGATCAGGTCATGGATTACGGATGATTTAAGCAATACGGCGTCCATATAATGGTAGTCGATCAAAATGGCAAGTGTGGCAAAGGCATGCCTGAACTGGTTCCCGCCAACATACCGCTTTACCCCGCGCAAAGCAGTGGCCTTCTGTAAATAGGGAGCAATGACCATTCCGGCAAGAATGTCTTTTTCAAAATTTTCCATAGAGCGTTTGAAATGATTTTCCAAGATTAACAATAATATCACTGGCAATCAGGGCTTCAAAGCCCTGTTCTGATGCGGCCAGATCGCCCGACAGGCCGTGGAGATATACGCCAAGGAGGCATGACTCAGTTGCCGAATAATGCTGTGCCATCAATCCGGCAATAATACCGGTCAGTACATCCCCGGTCCCTCCTGTAGCCATCCCCGGGTTTCCGGTCGGATTGAAAAAACAACGGCCATCCGGCGTGGTTATGGCGGTGAGGGCCCCTTTCAGCGCGATATAACATTGATGCTTTATCGAGAACTCCCGTTGGATATTGTTCCGATCAAAATCGTTGCTGCTTTTTCCGGCCATTCGTTCAAATTCCCTGGGATGTGGGGTAAAAACGGAACCCTTGGGGATGAATCCGAGCCAGGTCTTGTTTTCTGAAAGTAGATTGATGGCATCTGCATCAAACAGGATCGGAAGTGTTGAATTTTGTATCAGGATCTTGAGGGCTGTCGCCGATTTTTCAGATTTTCCGATGCCAGGCCCGATGGCAATGGATGTATAGGCCGACAAATCAGGCAATGTGGTGAATTGATGATCATCCGGATCGATGGAGACCATGGCCTCTGGAACAGCTGTTTGCAAAATGGGAACTCCGGATTTTGGAACATGAACGGTGACGAGGCCGCTGCCCGAACGCAGGCAGGCGCGTGCAGCGAGAACCGCAGCACCCATTTTTCCTGATGAACCAGCGATCAGCAAAGTGTGTCCAAAATTTCCCTTGTGGGCATATTTGTTTCGTTTCCTGAGAATTTGCATCAGGTGTAACTGGTCTGTCATGAAATTCTTCACCGGGGCAGCATCAATGAAATCTTGCGAGATGCCAATGTTGAGCAGTTGCCAGTCTCCAACAAAACGGTCGTTCTCAGGAAAGAAAAATGCCAGCTTGGGAGGGGCAAAAGTGAGCGTGTAATCCGCCCTGATCACGGCAGGATCTTTTTCAGCCCGGGTCGTGGTGTCGCAAAAAAGTCCCGAAGGTACATCAATGGCCACCACCCTGGCACCTCCGGAATTGATGTGGCGAATAACATCCGCCGTAAAGCCCTCCGGTGACCTTGACAAGCCGCTTCCAAAAATAGCATCGATCACCACGGCAGACTGGTCAATGGCCGGCAATGCCCCTGTTTGGCTGAGCACCTGTACCCGGCCATCCTCAATACCATGCAATACCTGCATTTCCTTCATTTTTTGCATTGCCTTCATGGGTGGCATCATCCGCATTCTCTCATAATTGATCCTGCAGGAGGAGCTCATTTTTTCCGGACCACTTAACAGAAAGGTCTCCGCCATGAAACCCGACTGACGCAGCATCCGTGCAATGGCCAGCCCGTCGCCCCCGTTATTCCCGGTTCCGCAAAAAATCATTATTTTCTGATCAGGACTGAGGTATTTCTCCAGCCATTGAAAACAGGCCGATGCAGCACGTTCCATCAGGTCAATCTCATCGATGGGCTCATGTTGAATAGTATAGGAATCCGCTTCCCTGATAAGCGGCACAGGTAGAATTTTCATGGTCAGTGAAGCATTCCCCAAAAGGGTAAGGTAACCAGGACTCCGACAATCATCAGCATGACGAATAAAAATACGATGATGGAGATGACAAGCCCGATGATCGCGCAAATACGTCCTGTTTTAACATTGTTCAGTGAACTTGTTGTATAGCGTGAAGGATCAGCTGCATAGAGTGCGTTTTCCCTCCTCGCCATCACAATGGAAATGATCCCGAGGACAATTCCGGCGATGGAGATAAAATGCCACCAGCATAATAAAATGGATAAGATGCCCAGAATAAGGACCATGTTGGAATTGGGTAAATTCTGGGGATCATGGCCGGATTTTAAATCTCCCTGATGCATGAATCCGGCAGGTTGGGATTGATTTTCCATAGCTAATAAAAGAGTAAAGATACAGGAATTATTTCATGTTACCGTATCTTAAGTTTATTCAGGGCTTGCTGGTATTTTTTTGCATTCCGGTTATGTTCTGACAGGTCACGGGAAAAATTATGATACCCCGAAAGATCCTCCTTGGCGCAGAAATAGAAATATGAAGTGGATTTGGCATGGAGCACTGCATCAACCGAGGTAACAGATGGAAGGCAGATCGGCCCGGGGGGCAGTCCTGTTCGAAGGTAGGTGTTGTATGGTGAATTGATCTTCAGGTGTGCGTTCAGGACCCGCCGGATGGTATAATCATTCCAGGCGAAAATGATGGTCGGATCGGCCTGAAGCGGAATCCTTTTTTTTATCCGGTTGAGATATACTGAAGCAATGACGGGCTTCTCATCATTTTTATTGCTCTCTTTTTCGACAATGGAGGCGAGGGTGACCACTTCCGGAATGGTCAGGTGAAGTGAGTCAGCAAGTTTAACGCGCATGGGTGTCCAGAATCGTTCGTATTCCTTGTTCATCCGGTCAAAAAAATCTTCCTCCGAGGTATTCCAGAAAAATTCATAGGTGTTGGGAATGAAAAGGACAAAAAGGGTGGGAGGGGTAAGTCCGAAGGAAGACAGATACCGGGGGTCGTTGAACATCCTGATCAGCCGGGCGGAATCAACCTCCAACTGCCGGCCGATCCTCCCCGCCAGTTCCTCACGCGACCGGATATTTTGGATGACAATCCGCACGGGAACCTGCCTCCCTGATCTCAAAAGGTTCACCAGGGCATTGTTGCTCATTCCATCCTTCAGCAGGTAGCGCCCTGCCTTTACATGCTGGTCGTAATGCTTTCGGCGAGATAACCACTCAAATGCATCGCGATCATTGAGATAGCCCCTGTTTTGCAGCGAATCCCCGACAGCATTGAAGTCCGATCCTGTATGAATATAAAAGTAGGCGCTCTCTTGTCCCTGAAGATCGATCATCGTACGGGTTGCAAAAAAACAAAGACGTCCCAGTGCAAAACCCAGGATCAGCAGGGTTGCACCCACCAGGATGAATGGCATAAGGTCTCTGGAAAGTGACCTTCTTGGATTATGATGGTGTTGCGCGAAAAATCTATTCATTGGCGTTGATCAGTTGAAACATCCACTCCTCATTCCACTGCGTCCCGTCATTAATCCAGTCGCGCTTTACACCACACCGGGCGAATCCAAGTTTTTCAAACAGGTGAAGACTTGATTTGTTTTCAGGCGAAATATTGCAGTAAAGCTGATGCAGCCTGAGCGTGTCGAAGGCATACCGGATCATGATTTCCATCGCTTCCCGGGCATAGCCCTTGTTGCGGCCGGCTTCCCGGATCATAATCCCGACACCGGCGCGGAAATGAAATGGATCAAAATCAAACAGATCAACTGTCCCCACCGACTTTTTTAGGTCAATGGGAGCAACAAGGTCAATCATCAACCTCAGCTGCCGGGATATAAAAATGTCATTTTGAGAAGACAGTACATATTCCTCCATCTGAAACTTTGAAAATGGGGTCAGGGTATTGCTGACCTTCCAAATTGATGTGTCATTTTCCCATTCGTATAAAAGATCAATGTCGTGGGGCTCTAACGCACGCAACTGAAGATTTGGGCCGGAGAGAAGGTTGTTTTGCATCGGTTGTGCTGTCTGTATTAGATTTCAATTTCCCCTTTGAAGACAAAGGTTGCCGGACCTTCCAGCCAGATATCCGTAAAACGCTCACCCGCCTGGATAAAGCTCACTTTTAAAGATCCTCCCAGCGTTTTGATATTATAAAATCCCTGGTGGGGGTGGTTTGCCGCTGCCGCTGCAAGGGCCGATGCAGTAACCCCTGTACCGCAGGAGAGGGTTTCATCCTCCACACCCCGCTCGTATGACCTCACAAAAAGTGCATCCGGCTGAACTTCAACAAAGTCGATGTTGGCGCCACCCGGGGTGAAACGTGCATCATGGCGAAGTGCTTTTCCTGAATTGAAAACATCGGTTTGGGCCGCATCCTGAACAAATTTCACGAAATGGGGCGACCCGGTATCAATAAAAACTCCATCGCCGTATATCTTCCCGATTTGCGTATCCTTCATTTTGATGCGATAGGAACTGCCTGCTCCGGTGCCCGATATTTCAGCCGCATGGCTGCCATCCACCGCCCGGAAGTGCGCCGATCTTTCAATAAGTCCCAGCGATCGGGCAAAGGCAGTCATGCATCGCCCCCCGTTGCCGCACAGGGTGCTTTCATTCCCATCGGAATTGTAATAGGTCATGGCATAATCAAATCCGCTGCTTAAGGAGAGCAGCATGAGTCCGTCGGCTCCAATCCCGAAATGGCGGTCGCAAAGTGAGGCTACCTGCTGCACCGTCGGTTCCCAATGAATCATCCGGTTATCAACGAGGATGAAATCATTGCCGGTTCCATGGTACTTAGAAAAGGAAATTTTCATGTGGTTTATTGAGGTTACAAAGCTAACGAAAAGCAATTAATTTATTACTTTTGATGCCCAATGACGCAGACTCTTTTCCGTTACATTTTCATTTTCATCCTTTTAGGGATTGTGAAATTTTCCTCAGGTCAGGAAGCCCCTGTGAATCCGGGGCCTGGTTCACCTCGGGATAGTATAAATTGCCAGCAGAAGGACATTTTCGATGTCCTCTCTAAAAAAAAGATCCAGGCTCCTGAAATTCCATCTCAAAAGGTCCGGGCCATCATTCTTCCGCTCATCGCATCTTCACCGGCAACGGGTCTCCAACTTGGTGCCGGGGCCTCACTTTCCTGGTCCATGGGCCGCAACCCGCTGACCAAACTTTCGGCCGGATCGGTGCAGGTGCTGTGGACCACCGAACGCCAGTTGATCTCCTACATCCGGTCGACCATGTTCTTTAGCCAAAACAGGTGGTTCCTGAAAACCGACTGGAGATGGTATCTTTTTCGTTTGCCAACCTATGGATTGGGTACCGGGCCGATCAATAATATCCCGCTCATCCCCGAAGAACAGATTTTACCGGGCAATCAGTGGAGCAACGAAGGGGGAAAGTTCCCGATGAAGTACAACTGGATTAAGTTTCACAACAGTATCTTCAGGGAGATTGTTCCTCATTTTTATGCAGGTTTGGGCTATCACTTCGATTCATACTATGATATCATCGATGAAAAGTTGAATCTTGACTCGACGGTCAATATTATCACACCCCATTATGCCTATTCATCTTTACATGGATTCAATACCCTGGCCTATATCACATCGGGCATCAGCGTTAACTTTACCTACGACACCCGCGACAACATCATCAATGCCTACAAGGGTGTGTATGTTCACGCCAGTTATCTCTACAATTTTTCATTCCTCGGAAGTAATCACGACGGATCAAGCCTGTGGACTGAATTCCGGACCTATGTCGGCCTGTCTAAAAGGGTTCCGAGGCATCTGCTTGCTTTTTGGGTATTTGGTAGCTTTAAAACCAGCGGGGAGATCCCGTACCTTAACCTGATGTCAAGCGGTTTTGACCAGGCAAATTCGTCGGGCCGCGGATATGCCCAGGGCCGGTGGAGGGGCGAAGATTTTGTATACGGAGAGGTGGAATACCGGTTTCCGATCTCTCCCTGTACCCGGATTGTCGGAGGGGTTCTTTTTGCCAATCTTACCACCGCCTCGAACCGCGATATGGGCGTACCGCTTTTCGGATACTTTAAAGCAGGATGTGGGTTTGGTTTCCGCATTATGGTAGGCAAGAACGACCGCACCAACATCCTGATCGACTTCGGCCTGGGCGAAGGTTCCCAGGGACTGTATCTGCAGGCCCAGGAGATTTTTTAAATGACTGATGACGAATAATAATGACCAACGACTTCGAATTTCTTACAATGAACGGAGATCCTGCACTGTATAAAATACTCGATGAATTGAACATCCGTTATGATTATTATGAGCATCCCCCGGTGCCCACCATTGAAGCGGCGCGTGTACACTGGAAGGATATTAAAGCAACCCACTGCAAAAATCTTTTTTTCCGGAATCACAAGGGGAACCGCCATTATCTCGTCATTATCGAGCACTCCCGTGAACTGTTGATCCGCGATCTGGAACAACGGCTGAAACAGGGAAAACTCAGCTTTGCTTCGGATGAACGGATGAAGAGATACCTGGGTCTGGCACCCGGCTCTGTGTCGCCGTTTGGACTCATCCATGACCACGAACGGCATGTTCATCTTTTCCTTGATCAAAACCTTCGCAAATCGGCTCGAATCAGTTTTCATCCATGCATAAATACAGCCTCGCTGGTGGTTTCTTTTCCGGATTTTGAAAAATTCCTTAATTTTACTGGAAATACCTATGATTACCTGGAATTGTATTAATCACCCCTTCGTCGGGAATTTGCCGTGTTCTGTCGATTTCCAGTTTGTAGGACTTGCAAACCGGTATATTTTTGCTTCATCAATAAAATACCTATAAAAATTCTTCGCCATGGAACCAAATAAATCAAACCACGACAATGGGGCTCAAATGAAAAAGTACATTCTTGGAGTGATCGTAATAGCCGCCGGGTTTATACTACTTTTGACCAACAACGATTTTTTACCTGATTGGGTAAATCATGTCTTCTTTTCCTGGCCGATGCTTCTGATCGGTATTGGTGTCATTAGCCTTTCAACAAGCGGAAGCCGCACTCCCGGTACCATCCTGATCCTGATCGGAGGGGTTTTCATGCTTCAACGCATCCCTGGCCTGGATATCAATGTATGGCACTTTTTCTGGCCGGTAATCCTGATCGCCATCGGGGTACTTATTCTTACCCGCCGCATGCCACACCGCCCCTGGCAGCCAAGAGTGAATCAGCCCGCCAACCAGAACCTGGATGATGGCTATGTTCATGAGGAAAATATTTTCAGCGGAGGCAAACAGCGCATCATTCACCAGGTATTTCGTGGTGGACATATCAACTGCGTGTTCGGAGGTTCCGAATTGGATCTTACCCAGGCTACCCTTGAAGATGGTGTGAGTGAACTTGAGATCAACACCATTTTTGGAGGCGTGACACTCATCGTACCTTCCGACTGGAGAATTCAGCTCAAGATGACCTCCATCATGGGCGGATTTACCGATAAACGGTCATACGTTAAGGAAAATCCGGATCCCTCCAAGGTGCTCATCATCAAAGGAAGCACCATCTTTGGAGGTGGTGAGATTAAGAGCTACTGAACAAAAAACTGAGGATTATGCAACATCCTGTTTTTCTCAATAAAAAATCCGTTTCCGTTTATTTTGGTTTGTGGGCCCTCATTATGGGGGTCCACTTTTCTATTTTTTACTTTATCTACTTCTTCCCCATTGAAGTAGCGCTGGCCGACAGCTTGATTTTCAACGGACTCTTTTGCCTTGCCGGAATCTCGTTGTGGTATGTCGTCAGGTACAGCATCCCCGATCAGAAAAACAGCTGGAATGTGCTTTTCAACCATGTAGCTTTTTTAACCCTCACACTGGTTGTGTGGAACGGACTGTCGTTTACGATTCTCAGCACCATTTTCAGCCACAACAAAGTCTACATGGATACCCTGGTGATATCCATCCCCAATAAGGTCATCAGCGGCATAATTTTCTATATTGTCATTGCCCTCATCTATTACCTCTTCATCTATTATATCAAAATACAGGAAAAAGTCAATGTGGAATCGCGGCTGCGTGAAGTACTGAAGGAAACGGAACTCAATATGCTCAAATCGCAGATCAATCCGCATTTTTTGTTCAACAGTCTGAACTCCATCAGTTCCCTCACCATCACCAATCCTGAAAAGGCACGGGAGATGGTGATCAAATTATCCGATTTCCTGCGGTATTCCGTTTCACACAATGCCACCAGTTTTACCACCCTTGAAACCGAGATGGCCAATATCCAGCGTTATCTTGAAATCGAAAAGGTTCGTTTTGGCGAAAAACTTCTCTTCAGTTTCAACCTGCAGGGAACCTGCCACAATCATCAGATCCCGGTCATGTTATTGCAACCTTTGTTTGAAAATGCCATCAAACACGGGGTATATGAAAGCACCGAGCAGGTGAGTATCGTGATGGATTGTGAATACAAAGAGGGGTATCTCGAGATAAAGATAGTCAATGATTTCGATCCGGATGCTCATCCCCGCAAGGGGACCGGAATCGGGTTGAACAACATCCGTGAAAGGCTGAGGCTGTTGTACAAAAATGATAAACTCCTCCGCACCAAGGTGGATGGAACAAGATTCTTTGTATTTTTGAGTTTACCAAATACTGAGAAGGTAACAGGGTAACAGGGTAATAAGGTAACAGGGTTAAATTTTTTTCTTATGTCTCTCAGAACCATATTAATTGACGATGAACAGCCTGCCAGGGATGTTGTTAAGCATTACCTGAAGGATTTCACTGAAATAGAGATCATTGGTGAATTTACCGATGGATTCAGCGGATTGAAGGCGATCCAGGATTTAAAGCCTGACCTGGTGTTCCTTGATGTCCAGATGCCCAAACTTACCGGGCTTGAGTTGCTTGATCTTTTGGAGCAGCCTCCGCTAATTATATTCAGTACCGCCTATGACCAATATGCCATCAAGGCCTTCGAGATGAATGCCGTGGATTATCTTCTGAAACCCTATTCGAAAGAGCGATTCACCCAGGCTGTTCAGAAGGCGGTTGCACAGGGTGCGAACGGGATCAGGACTGCGGCCCCGGTACAGAACCTGGTAAAAGCACTGGATGAAAACCCTGAGTTGCTTCAGCGCATTGCTGTTAAATCGCGTCATAAAGTGACCGTGGTCCCCATCGACGACATCATCTACCTGGAGGCTGAAGGGGATTATGTGATGCTGCACACCAAGGATGCCAAGCATCTCAAGGAAAAGACGATGAAATATTTTGAAACCCACCTCGACCCCACACAGTTTATCCGTATCCACCGTTCTTTTATTGTCAATGCCAGGTTTATTGACCGGATCGAGTATTACGATAAGGAAAATTATGCCGTGCTCACGAAGAACGGAGCCAAATTAAGGGCCAGTACCAGCGGTTATAAAGTTCTCAAACAAATACTGAACATGTAGATTTGCTATCTTTAGCAAAATTTACGACCATGGAGTTCCTTCATAATCCATACCTGCACATTGTTCTCAGTTCAGTTGCAGTCTATCTCTTCATCATCCTTGCAATCCGTTTTTTTGGTAAAAAGGAGTTATCGCAGCTTTCGGTGTTCGACCTGGTGTTTATCCTGCTTATCAGCAATTCGGTACAGAACGCCATGGTGCTGGGTGATAATTCGCTTTGGGGAGGGCTGGCAGCGGCCTTATCGCTTTTCACCGTGAACTATATCCTGAAGCGCCTTCAGCTGAAATTCCCAAAGTTTGGCAAACTGGTGCAGGGCGATGCCATCATGCTGGTATACCAGGGAAAGATCATTCCCTCACACCTTCGGATGGCCGGAATTTCAGAAGATGAGGTGAGTCAGGCCATCAGGGAACACGGGGTTGCATCAATTGCAGAGGTTGACCTGGCAGTGCTCGAAGTCGATGGCAACATCAGCGTGCTGTCGCATGATTTCTCAAAACGGTCGAACCGCAAGCGGAGAGCACATAAAGTGATCGCGCATCAGGAGTGATTCGAATTACGAACCGAAGCGAAGCGGAGTTCGGCGGAGCCAATTTCGATTTACCTCAACCCTATTTTGAAAGCATAACCTTATAGGACACTTTTTCTCCGGATTTAAAATATAAGGTGATAACGTAATTCCCTTGCGAATTGGCCGACAGATCGATCGAAAACTGATCCTCATCATGTTTTACAGAAGATTCATACACGGTCTTGCCCAGCATGTTGGTTGCGGTAATCTTCTGAAGATCTTTTCCCAGCCCTTTATCCAGCCTGATTTCTACCAGTCCCTTTGTTGGATTGGGGTAAAGATGGATCTGGCCTTTCAGTTTATCCTCAATCCCTGTCGGATTTTTGAATTGGCCGACCAGGTTGCGGTTGGTATTCACGTTGAAGCTGAACTCGGTGGAATCACTGATCTTGCTACCCTTCTCGAACCAGCCTTCGAAAATCCACTTCTCTTTTGGTGTCGCTTTCATGGTCACTTTATCCCCTGGTTTGTAAATGCCTCCGCCGGAAATATCACCACCGTTTTTGGGAAGGCTTACTCCATTGACCAGGAAGTTGCCGGGTTCAACATAAAGATCTGCTTCCCACAAACCCCGCCCGAAGGTGGCTGCCCGTATTTTGCCGGCCATGTATTGTATCTCCATTTCGGTAACAACAACATTGGGAAGGCCCTGGTTATACCTTCGCCACTGACTCATCCCTGCATTCCTGTAAAACACCCCGACATCGGTTCCTACATATAAGGCATCATTGGCATCGTTCTGGTAAACAATGCAGTTCACCGGCAGGTTTGGCAATGATTCAGACATGTTGGTCCAGTTTTTTCCGCCATCGGTTGACCGGTACACTTTTTTACCGGCTTTATAACCGGAGACGGAAACCCATAGGGTGTTGGGATCTTTCGGATGCACCGCAATCATGGTAATAAAGCAGCTGTCGGCCCCGGTAGGATTATCAACCGGCGTGTAATTTTTCCACCCGTCCTCTGTCCTGAACAGGGAGTACATCCGGGCTGCATACATCACATCGGGGTTGCTTTGTGAAATTTCAAGAGACCTGATCAAATCATCTCTTGCAGGATTAGGGGCAGGAAGATCCTTCCCCTGAACCCAGACATCCCCCCGGTCGGTGGTCTTAAAGATCTCCGTGTACCCGGCATACAATATCATAGGATCTTTCGGATGGATGAGGTACGGGGTGACCCATGCCCCTGATGGATTACCAGGGATTTTTTTGGAAATCACATCTACATTTTTATAAAACCAGGTTGGATCTCCGGTGCGCTTGATCACGCCATAGCTATAAGAAGCATATTTTATCGAGGGATCCGTGTAATCGATGATACACTCCATACCATCCCCTCCAATGATATTCGGGGTAAGCCAGGTTCCGGCCGAGTCGATTTGCGAACCGTTGTCCTGGAAACCGGCGATGACCATCTCAGGATTGGTGTATGAATTGCCTATACGGTAAATCTGACCGATCTGCAATCCCTCGCTGATGTCTTTCCAGTTTTTTCCTCCATCTTCAGTATAATATATCCCTCCGTCGTTGCCTTCAAAAAAGATGTTGGGCTGAAGCGGATGAAATGCAAACCAGTGCTTGTCGGCGTGAACCACGGGCCAGGGGCCAGCACCTGAAGACCAGTAAGTGACCATTTCCCACCAATCACCGGAATCCTCACTTTTAAAGGTATTCACTCCGCCGAGCCAGCGTTCGGTTGGTTTGGTCGGATTGATCAGGTAACAGAGATCAAACCAGCCTTGTCCGGCGCATGGATCTTCCTTATAGATCGCATAACTGGGATCAGGACGTGCGTTCAGCATGTTGTCGATACAGGAGGGCAAGACCTCGTAGAATTTGTTGAAGTTTTTTCCATTGTCGTCTGACCGGTAAATCCCCTCCAATCCATTGGTACTATTGGTGAACAGTGCTTCCACCAAAGTAGGATACTGGGGTGAGACGGCCAGTTTGATGCGCTTCACTCCACTGAAAGTTTTAACAAGCTGCCAGGGGTTTCCTCCCTGTTCAGTCCGGTATATCTGGGACCATTTTTTTGAGGTAACACTGGTTGAGGCATACAGCAGCTTGTTATTGCCGGGATTGAAAACGATGTCCCTAAAGTACCCGGCTTGCTGCAGCTCCCAACGGGCTCCTCCATTGTCAGTTTTGTAGATGCCTTTGGATGTGGCGGCATACAAGACATCCGAATTGACCGGATCCATCACCAGCCGGCTGATGAGACCGACACTGTCGGCGACCCAGCTCAGCCCGGTTGCATTCCAGCTGTCCCCTCCATCCACTGACTTCAGGACACCAATGCTTTTGTTATCACCGGCTCCGGAACCATTGATGCTGTTTACGCTTCCTCCGCCGTCACCATCTCCTGTGGCCGCATACATGATAAGCGGATTTTTCGGGTCAATGACGATGTCGCTCACGCCAAGCACGGGCTGCTGGTCGTAATTCGTGCTCCAGTGTTTCCCGAAGTCCATGGTCTTCCAGATTCCCCCGGAGGATGTTCCAACCCAGAAAATATCCTTGTTCTGCGGGTGGAATGCAATGCAGTTCACCCGGCCAAGCCCGGCATAGCCGCTTTTGGTGGTGAAGGGACCCATGGGGGTCCAGTTGGCAACCGAATCGAGTGGTTGTTTTGCAGCGGTGGTTTCAGCATACTTATCCCATTCTCTTACAACCACGTCGTTTGAAGGGAAATTTCCGTTGTGATCAACGCGCTGCTCCCAATACCATTCCCAGCGTTTGAAGGGCTTGTAGCCCGAACCTTTCCCAACCGGCCTGTCTTTCCAGTAGGCATTAAATTCCTTCTGGATCTCAAAAAAATTAGCTTTGGCAGGTTCTTTTTGGGTGGCAGCAGGTTGCTGGGCCAGTAGCGATTTGAATGTCATTGCCAGGAACACGACCATGGCCATTCGGATGGCCGTCGGGAAAGACCTGGTAAAAAACCTGTTTATCTGTGAATGTTGCGAATCCATGTTTGAGATTGTTAGATTTTTTTTAAAGAATCATTGTTTCGTCTGAATCACGATATCGGACTATTCCGGATCAGGAGGGTCGGAATTACCCGAATCACCCTGGTCATCTGAGACTCCTGAATTATCCTGGTTATCCTGTTCCACATTGTCATCGGAATTATCCTGTGCATTCTGATCATCCTGTGTTTCTGTTCCAACCTGGTTATCATTTCCATCCTGATCATCAGCAACATTCTGATTATCGGGGTCATTCGGATCATCCGCCACATTGTCACCACTCCCATCGGGGTCATTCGGATCATCTGCTACATTATCACCACTCCCATCGGGATTATTCTGATCATCCGCCACATTATCACCACTCCCATCGGGATCATTCGGATCATCTGTTAAATCCTGGTCGGCAGCTATAAGGTCATCAGGATATTCAGACGGATCATAACTCATGTCATCCAGGTCTTCCAGATCAGAAAGACTTTCCGTTTCATCAGCATCAAGGCTCTCATATACATTTACAGTAGTGCTGTTGTCGATATAGGTTGAGGAGCTGTAGGAAGAGTAGCTGGAACCATAATAACTGTCGTAATAACCACTATACCCATAATAGCCACCCCAATAGCCCCCGTATGGACGGTAATATGACGGGCCCCACCAACTGTCGAGAAATATACTCGCAACACTCAGCCCGACTGAGAACATACTCATCGATATTGTAAATCCGATACTCCACCCTATCCATGGATCATAGCCCATGCCATAACCAAATGTCGAGGGCCTGGGATAATATACGGGTCCGTTATTGGGATAAGAGATCCCTGTGCCGTACACCACGGTTGGGCCATAAACATAATTGCTTGTGTACCCGGCTGTGTAACCCACGTAGACCACTTCGGGTTTGACTTCATAAATATGGACATACTTCACGTTGTAGGCGGGATCGTCAGGCGGGATCTTCTGGATCTCATCCGGAACGGAGGTTGCAACCTGCCATGGTCCTTCAGGTCCTTTCCCGGTGAACCAAATCCCGTTATCACAAACGAAATATTGATCCTTGTAAAGCAGGATGATGCTGGATGTGTTCGAGCCACGCGCCAGGTCGGTTCCTTTGATCTTTTCAAATTTCGGATCACCATCCCATTTTACCTCGGTTTTGGCTTTCTTTCGGTTCACGGCTGCAGTTTTTGGTATCTGGGCATCCAGCAGTGCATCGTCCGCTACATCAGTCCCTGCTACACTGGCCAGCACAACCCCGGGTTTTGAATCTTTGGGAATCTTTGCAAAATCGGCGGGAAGTTTATCAGATTCCGTGTAAACCCAGGGGCCGGTGAGGGCCGGAGAGCTGTACCACCTCCCCGAAAGCAGGACATAAAAAAGTTTCTGATCTTTGTCCCTCAGGATGTTATTATCAGAATTGGTCATGTAACGAAGCTTTGTTCCCTTGATATCGGTATACTTTGGTTCACCCTTTGACTGGATCAGTTCAGCAGGCTTTGTGCGAACGATAATCGCAGGAGGATTTGCTGCTGCAGTGTCCGATGGTTTCTGCTGGGCCTGTTGCGATTTTTTACCCGACTTTTCCTTTTCTGACTTCAAAGAGTCATAAAAACGCTGCACTCCGGCCGATGGCTGGCTTACAGTTGCCCAGGGGGAGTTCACCGGGTTGGAAGAACGGTACCAGGATTCTCCCAGCATAAGGTAATAGCTTTTCTCGCCGCCATCCATTAAAACATAAAACGGGGTGTTTATAGCTCTTTTTATCCCATCCTCACCGGTCTCCTTCCATACCGGGTCGCCATCAAAGAGGACCAACGCCGATTTTTGTTTAACGTAGATGATCTCCGGCGGATCATTTTTGAAACCGGATGTGGTAGCCGTCGCTTCACGCCCCAGGTTAATGGATGATTTTATCTCGTCGATTGGCAACTCCATTTTCCAGTCAGAAGCCTCCTTTTCAAGGATGTACCTGAACCTTTTTACACGCGACTTGTCAAGCGTATCAATACCGGGGAACCTGACATTTACCAGTTTTAAATTCAGCACACTGCACGTCCCTTTGGTTTTGTCGGTGCGGGTGTTGGCTTTAATCCACATCACGCCAAAAACAGGCGATTTGCTTTTATTGACCACAATGGAGATGGCCGACTTGAGGTACAGCGTAGTATCTCCATGCATTGAATCTGCCTGAGGTTGATATGCGACTACCTTGGCCCAATCCGTAGCAACTTTCTTAGGCCAGGTTGACTGGGCTTTAATTGCCGATGGCAGTATCAAAAGGGCTGTAATCAATAATAAAATGTTCCGGTTTCTCATACTTTTTGCTGGATTAAAAACTTGAATGACTGTTTTAATTTCAAAACCATATTGAATGAAATTGTTTTGATCTGTTCATGATCATTTGATGATGGATATCTTTACATGATTTAACTGCTGATTACTGTCCCTGACCGTGGCAATATATATCCCGGCCGGAAATTCTGAGAGATCCATGCGGTAGGGATCAGAACCCATCGAAGCACTCCTTTGATGGTAAATTGTGCTTCCCATCATGTTCCGGATGACAATCTCTGAAGTTTTGCCTGTAGCATCACCATTTGCGAGATAGACGATTCCTGACGAAGGGTTTGGATAGACTGCCAGGGTGGAGGAGGCATCAGATTCTCCGATTCCCAGCGGATTTTTACTGATGTTGATCTCCAGCTGGTACATTCCTGTCTGGGCCAAAAAATTGGGATTCACACAGAAATACAGTTCACCCCCTTCAATGACATCAAATTTGGAGGAGTCTGAACTATTGCAGGGCGAGATCCACACCGTATCTTTCTGCCGGGTATAACTCCAGTGACCATTTAGGGGGTGGGACCAGTTTGTGTCATACTCTGAATTTCCGAACACAACCTTTACAGTATAGGAGTACTCCATGGGCAGGTCAATTTTATAAAAGTCTTTATCGTTCCCCACATGGCAATTGGCATTGTCCAGTTTTATTGTTGCCTTATTTCCCGAAAAAGAAAGAGGTAAGGAGGAGGAGGTTTCAATTGTGTTGTTAGGCTCATATTTGTCGGCCGCGAGCGGGATGGCATTGACCTGCACCTTTACCGGGTTTTGAAAGCCTGTAGAGCCTACCAGATCATATTCTGCTGTGCCCGAAGGTTTATACCACAGGGAGAGCAGATAGCTTCCGGCCGATACAGGGATCTTGCCCGTACTGAAAGTCAGCTCTCCTGACGAAGATCCTGCAGGGAGGTCGAAATTGCTCTTTAGAGCAAGAGACTGCAAATAATTTCCATCAATATCATGAATCGCAAGGTTGAGCATACCGGAAAAACTCTGGCTTCCGATGTTCCTGATCTCCAGTTTCACAGTGGCAGCCTTGCCCTCTGTAAGGGGTGTACCTGGAAGGATTGTCATCACGGAAGCCATTTCAAGAAGGTCGGGATTGATTACTTCCACCAATGGGAAGTTGACGTAGGTGAGTGTGTCATTTACTTCCATCCAGTCGTCACCGGCAGCACTGTACATAAGGCCAATCATGTATTTTCCGGGAAGCATGTTTGTCAGGTCACTGTTTTTGAAGGTGAGATTGTCAAAGTTTTCCCCGGGCCTCATCGTAACAGGACTCATGATCTCAACAAAGCCAATATGCACCTGGTTGGTGTCGAAAATGGCTGCGCCAAGGCTCCCTTGAAAATCGGTCGTACCATTGTTACGGATGCCGGTCCTGATGGAGATAGAGTCTTGATAAAGAATGACAGATGAAACGAGTGCAGGGGCGCTGAGGTTCAGATTGAAATGCTTTCCCTGGCCTGGCAAGGGGCGGACCCCTTTGACAATTTCCTGCCCGCACCTAAAGTCATTCGTCCCAGGGTTAAGTTTATTGATCTCGAAGTAGCCGTCATCATCACCTCCCCATCCCCAGTTAAAATGGAACTTTCCGGAATTATCGTATCCGTCGCAAACAAACGCGTGGCCGCCCGCTCCAGTGACAGGCGAAAATCCCGTATATATTACCGGAAGCCTGGCTTCTAGATCTTCTTTTAGAAGGATAGTCCATTCTTCATCGGTATAACCTATGCGACGAAGGCCTCTCAGGGAAGGGTCATAGCCAAAATAGGTCCGTAGGGCTTTAGCTACACATGGCTGGTTGTCATCAGCAATCACAGGGGCTGCGCTCCCTCCATCTTTAATTAGGCCGTATGTCATTTCCGCAGAAACACCACAATGATACATCAGGGTGGCAACAGCCTCTATTTGTTTTGTTCTGCTACTACCATCTAGCATGGACGGCATTGAATCCCACTTATATTCGGTGGCACCAAAATCGGCAGACCTCATGCCATATTTTTTTGTTTGGTATTCAAAATACCCGGTCCCATACTTGGGATAATTGTGATATTTCATCACCATGGCCATGGCCGTGGCAGCGCATCCTGTTACTGTACGCTCTTTTGCAGTTTCATCATAAGGACATTTATTTTCATATAAAGGAGTCTGGTTCCAGTGTGATTTGATCAGAGGTTCAACCGCTGTGCCACTCTTGTTCGGAAGTTTCGATCCGACCGTGTTAGCCTGGTATTCATCCCAGGCCGATTCAATTTCAGGCGTGGCCCTGAGCTTTTGAACTATGGCATCTTTTATCTGCTCCTCATAGCCATCCAGCCAGAATGCTGCTCCCGGGGCTATGTTGGCGGGTGAAAAACTGCCTTCCATGGAATATGCCAAAACGGGTTTTACGATGTCGTCACCGGCAACGATGACGAAACCTTTAGTTCCTGCAAAGTTAAAAACGTAAAAGGCAGGGGCTGCCTTGGTTTTTGCATCCTGATCTGTTTTCAGATCGTTTGAAGTACAGACCAACACCGGTGTTGGCAAGGCCTTAAGCTGGTTTATGCCGATCCGGCTGGCAAAGAAATTACCGGCGACTTTTCCGGCAGTACGCTCTTCAACCTGTTTTGCACTGGCGAGCCAGGATAAAGCTGTTGAGAGAAACAGGAAAATGAATAGTCTTTTCATAATCAATGAGTTATTTGGTTATCAATAAAGAATAGGATACTTTTTCACCGGATTTAAAATAGAAGGTGATGATGTAGTTCCCTTGCGGATTGGATGAAAGATTGATCGAAAACCGATTCCCCTCTGGTATTACAGAGGATTCATACACAGTTTTTCCCTGCATGTTGGTTGCGGTTATTCTTTGAAGATCACGGCCGGTTCCTTTATCCAGCCCTATTTCAACAATTCCTGTCGTCGGGTTCGGAAAAAGACGGATCCGGTTGTATTGCTTCTCATCAACACCGATAGGATAACCGAACCTGGCGATCAGATTGCGATTTTCCTGGGCAATAAAAGTAAAAGATGCCGAGTCGGTTACCTTCACTCCGTTTTCAAACCATCCCTGGAATGAATGGCTTTTATTGGATGTGGCAGTCATGGTGACCCTGGCGCCCGCAGGATATGTCCCGGCTCCTGTGGCCACGCCGCCATTTTTGGGCATTTCAACATCATTCACCTTGTAATTTCCGGGAGCCACATACAGCTCCGATTCCCATATTCCACGTCCAAAGGTTGATGCACGGATCTTGCCTCCGGAGTATTCTATCTCGAGATCTGAAATCATGACAATCGGAAGGTTCTTGTTGAATGGAATCCAATTTGTCATGCCCGCATTTTTATAAAACACCCCGGCATCGGTTCCCACATATAATCCTTTGTTGGTCCCTTCTTCGTAAACAATGCAGTTGACAGGCAACTTGGGTAACGAATTTGTCGTGTCATAATTCTCCCAGTTTTTTCCGCCATTATAGGAGGCGAATACCTTGGCATTGTTATACCCGGAAAAAGTGATAAAAACAGTGTCGGAACCCCAGGGGGCTATTGCAATTCCTGTCACCATGACATCTTTGACAAGCAGGGTGATCTCCTCCCATTTTTTCCATCCATCGGATGTTTTAAAAAGCTGAAATTTTCGCGCAGCAAACATCACATCCGGATTTTTCGACGAAATGCAGAGTGTGCGCAACAAGGTGTCATTATTACCCATATTGTTAGGCATGGTCGCAGTTACTTTATCCCATTTCGTACCACGATTTGTTGATTTGTATATTTCACGGTATCCAAGGTAGAGGGTTTCAGATTCCCAGGGATGCATGATATAGGGGGTGAGCCATGCTCCGGAAAGCTGATTACCGGTCAAATCTTTAATCGTTTTTGTGATGGTATCGCATTTTTGCCATCTGTTAAAAGTCCGGTAAATGAGCCCGTTTATATAGGCAGCATATTGTATTTGCGCGCTGTCAAAATCGATCATGCACTCCAAACCATCGCCCCCGATTTCAGGTGGAGCCTCCCACTTTCCGGGGGCGGTGCGAACTTGTGACCCATTGTCCTGGAATCCGGCGATCACCGCATCTTCTTCCAGCCAGGAGCATCCGAGCCGATAGACCTGTCCGATTTCCATTCCTGCGGTAATGTCTGTCCAGATAATTTTTTCATTTCTTGCATTGGCAAACATGACCCCTCCGTCATTGCATTCGAACACCGTATCGGGTGCCAGCGGATGAAAAGCCAGCCAATGTTTGTCGGCATGGGCCCGTTGGATGAATTTACCGGCAACTGAATCGGACCAATAATTGGCCAGGTCATATTCTTTTCCTCCATCTTTGCTTATATAGGTGTTTATACCTCCCAAAACCCGCTTACCGGGCTCAATAGGGCTGATGGCATAGGCGAGATCATAATCGCCTTGACCACCACATGGATTATCCCTCAGTTCGGGATCGTGGTAGGAGTGTAGGTAATTATTGCTACAGTTTTTATACAACTTGACCAGCGTGTCTGTCATTTTAAATACATTATCCTTTTCCTTAAAACGATATACTCCGGCCAAACCATTTTGATCTGAAACACAAACGGCCTCCAGAAGTTCCCCGTTTAGTGGGCTTACAGCAAGTTTAATTCTGTTGACTTTTTCGAATTTCGTTACCGAATCCCATTTATCACCTCCATTGTTTGACCGCCAGATCTGTGACCACCGGTTCTTTTTCGGGTCGTTGTTTAACTGTACTCTGGTTGCGGCATACATGATTTCAGGATTGGCCGGGTTGTAGACGATGTCGATGAAGTTGGCGCTGGTATCCCTGGCGGTCCAATTTAAACCTCCATCTGTGGTCTTGTAAATACCCTGACTGGTTGCCACAACCAATGTATCGCATTTCACCGGGTGCATAACCAATTTTCCGATTAATTTCCCATCACTGAGCTCCCAGTTCAAACCGGTTTTTTTCCAGGTATCGCCGCCATCCGTCGACTTCAGTACCCCGATGCTTTTTGTATCCCCAACCGCTGTGTTATTCATCTCCCCAACGCTCCCGATGGCATCACCATCACCCGTGGCAATGTACATGATAAGCGGTTTATCCTTGTTAATAGCAATATCACTGACCCCGAAAACCGGCTGATCATTCATTGTTGTCGTCCAGGTTTTCCCGAAATTGGTTGTTTTAAAAATGCCTCCGGCAGGCGTTCCAACCCAGAAGGTATTTTTATCCTTGGGGTGAAATGCAATACAGTTGATTCTTCCCAGCCCGGTGTATCGATCTTTTGGTTTGTTTGGGCTCAGGGATTTCCAATTGCCTGTTGCATTGTCGGTCATGTGTTCTGCGGAGTATCGTTCCCACTCCTTTACAACCACATTGTTCGGAGGAAAGGTTCCGTCGGGGTTCACCCGTGGTTCCCAATACCATTCCCAGCGCTTGAAGGGTTTGTAGCCTGATCCTTTGGTGACCTTTCGGCCTTTCCAGTAATCGTTGAAACTTTTCTGGATCTGATGGAAATTCGCTTTTTCAGGTGTATCTGCGGCCCCGGAAGGTTCCTGGGCTGAAACTGAATGGATGCTGGTGTTCAGGCATATGAAGAGAACAATACAAAATGCAACTACCACGGATTTATTAAAACCCGGTGCTGCCGGAGAATATTTTTTATTCATAAATGGATTAGGTTTTTTGCCAGGTTTTTCACAAATCGTGCCATTGTTGTAAATCACATAATATCAAATATATAAATATTTAATCTTAACAACATTCTGTAAAAAAAAGTTACGGAATCGTAGGGTGTATTACGAAATCGTAAGGTTTTATTACAAATACGGAAGATTTTAATAGCGTAAGAAAAATGTATTTTCCGGTTAACATTCACATCTGATAGTATTCACAGGAATACAGGCTATACAAAGGGCAGGCCGTAAACGGGAATCAATTGATATATTCCCTCGTCAAACCGCTACTGGCCTGAAAATGAAAGATAAAAAGGATAAAATTTTTTAAAGAAGAGGCTTTCAAGGAAAAGAGCTGGGGCCACAATAGGGGATATTCATGAAAAAAATCGCACAGTTACGCGAAAACGCGTGTATCAGTTGTCTTTATTATCCTGTTTTCCCTATCTTTGATTGCAAATTCCCCGATCTTTCATTATTCCATCCTGAGGCTCATCATGAAGAAATTGCTACTTGTTTTTTTTTGTTGCATCCTATTGCCGGATACCAGGGCACAGATTCCCTTTCATCGTGGCGTCAACCTCACCGGGTGGTTCCAGGCAGATAATGCACGGAAAATTCAATTCAGGAAGTTCTGCAAGAAAGACTTTGCTGATATTAAAAGTCTGGGGTGCGATGTAATAAGGCTTCCTGTAAACCTGCATGGTATGACTTCGGGGGCTCCGGATTACACCATCGATTCGTTATTAATTTCCATGCTCGATTCGGCCGTCGCATGGGCCGAAGAATTCCAGATTCATCTCATCCTCGATAATCATTCATTTGATCCAGCTGTCAGTACCAGCCCGGATGTCGGACAGATCCTCACCAAAGTCTGGCCCCAGCTTGCAGATCATTATAAAAACAGATCGGATTATCTCTCGTATGAGGTGCTGAACGAACCACACGGAATAACCAATCAACTGTGGGGAAGCATCCAGCAAGAGACGATTGATGCCATCCGAAGCAAAGATGCAAGGCATACCATCATTGTCGGACCTTCAGGATATAACAGTTACAATGATCTCGCCCAGATGCCTTTGTACACCGATGCAAATCTCATTTATACATTTCATTTTTACGATCCGTTCCTGTTTACCCACCAGGGGGCCGGTTGGTCCAACCCGTCGATGGAGCCGCTGGCCGGTGTCCCATTTCCCTATGATCCGGCCACAATGCCGGAATGCCCTCCTGACCTCCAGGGAACCTGGATAGAATCTGCTTTGAACAACTACTTTCTGGATGGAACAGTTGAAAAAGTAAAGTCGCTGATCGATGTTGCCGTGAACTTCAGGAATACACGCAATGTTCCGGTTTATTGCGGTGAATTTGGAGTGTATATTCCCAACAGTGACACGGCCGGCCGCGTAAACTGGTATCAGTCTGTCAGAACATACCTGGAAGAGAAAGGGATTCCCTGGACAACCTGGGACTACAAAGGTGGTTTTGGTCTCTTTGATAAAGGTTCCAATGAATTGTTTGATTACGATCTGAATGTTTCCTTGCTCGGTGCACTCGGATTCAATGTTCCTGAACAAAGAGTCTTTTCGATTTTGCCTGACAGCGTGGGATTCAGGATTTACGACGATTACATTGAACAGGGTATAAATGATGCCAGTTACTCCTCGTCAACCATCGATTTCTTCTCGACCCTGATGCCCGATAACGACCGTTACTGCCTATATTGGACCGGAGGGCCGCAGTATACCGAAATCGTCCTCGATTTTGTCCCTGACAAAGACCTTTCCCGGCTTGTTGCTTCAAACTATGCGCTGGATTTGCTGGTTAGGGGTAATGTGCCAGGAACCAAAATTGATCTGCGCTTTGTCGACACCAAAACCGCCGATCCTGCCGATCATCCATGGAGGATGAGGACGACGCTCACAGATGCTACATCTCCCTGGGATAAACGATGGCATCATCTGCATATCCCGCTGAAGGATTTTACCGAACACGGTTCGTGGGATAACAACACCTGGTTCAACCCCGAAGGTAAATTCGACTGGTCGGCCATCGACCGCTTTGAGATCGTATCGGAATATGGTCCCCTGGATAATAAAGAGGTTTGGTTCGATAACCTGATCATCACGGACCAGGATACAGCCAATGTACTTCAGACAGGCACCTTGGGAATCAATGATCCCCTGGCCATCAATGACCAACCGGACCTTATTGCAATCCCTAACCCGATGTGTGAATCAACAACCCTTTCATTCAAATTGGCCCGGGACGGTCAGGTCCGGCTATCGGTGTATAATATCAGCGGCCAGAAAATCGCCGATCTGTCAGACAGGTATATGATCAAAGGAACCCATTCCGTTCAGTGGAAGGGAAAAGATGATCGTGGAAACACACCTCCTTCAGGTATTTATATCTGCAAATTATTTACCGATAATCTGGTAAAGTATAGTAAGGTGCTACAATTCTGCCCATAACGAAAAAAGAAAATCGTAAATCGTAAATCACACTACTTCTCCACTCTGAACGACGGCGGAACATACGCCTACTCCCTGTATTCTTCAGGAATGGCAATGGTATTTCCATCGCGGATCGATTTGTAATGGGGCGACATGATCTCCACTCCGGCCTTGTTGAAGGAGTCCTGGATGTTCTGGTGAAGTTCGGAGAAGATAGAGGCCATCTCATTGGGTGAGCGGGTGTAGGCATTGAGCTGGTAGCTGATGTAAAAATCATTCAGGGCCGTTTGCAGCACAAAGGGCTTCGGGTTTTTCAGCAGTTGTTCCGTATGGAGGGCGGCATCAATGAGTAACTGGTGGACCTGGCGCCAGGGGGCATCATACCCGATGGTGACCGTGGTGTGCATGATCAGGCCCATGTCGGGTGCGAGGGTGCTGTAATTAATCACCTCCGAATTCATGATCTTATTGTTCGGTATGGTGATCTCCTCATTTTTGATCGTCCTTATCTTGGTCACCAGCATCGATTTTTCAATGATGTTGCCGGTCACCTCTCCAATTTTAACCCGGTCGCCCATTTTGAATGCACGCGTATAGGTGATGGTAAGCCCTGCCATGAAATTCGATAGTGCGCTTGCCGACGTAAGCGAAAAGACCAGTCCGAAGAAGACCGAAACACCCTGAAAAACCTGTGAACCGGACCCCGGCAGGTAGGGCCAGATGGCCACGATGGTGAAAATAATGATAAGGACCCTTAATATGTTAAAGGTTGGGAGGGCCCAGTCGGGATAAAATCCCGGAACCTTGATGGTCTCCTTCTCCACCTCCGATTTCAGGAATTTAAAGAAGCGGATGATCAGGCGCGTTACGATCAGAATGACGATGATGGTGATCAGGTTCGGTAGATATTCCCAGAAACTCACCATGATGTTTTTCAAAGGATTGATCACAAAACCCAATATGGAGATGCTGATGGCTTTTGTCCATGGGAGGAGATAGAATATTGAAAGCAGCATGACAACCACAAGCAGCAGGATAACAATCCATCTCAGTATTTTAACCAGAATGAGCAGGATGGCAAGCTGGCGCTCACGGTTGAAAAAATCAAACTCCTTTACATGCAGCCCCTTCATGATTTTATCCTGCCAGAGAATCATCTTTTTTGATAATAGCCTGAATGCTTTGTTTAAAAGGGTGATCAGGATGATGAGCAGAACCAATATCCCAATGGAAATGGCCACATTTTTCAATATTTCAGCTGGGTTTGTATCCCTGCGCTCCCGTTCGATGGCATAAATGATTTTTGTCTGCCTGCTCCTGGCAATATCATCCCGGGTTAAACCTTCGGCAAGGACGTCTGCTTCACAAACGGATGTGATCACCGATTCCCCGTACATGATATCTGTGGTAATATCTCCCTTGAAAATTTTAACTGAGTCGCGGTGAAAGAAAATATCTTTCTCCATTTTTTCTACTTTCCGGTCAATGGCTTTGGCTCTTTCTTCAGGGGTAAAGGGTCCCAGTCGTGCATGAATTGAAAAAATCGGGGTACCGAATGGGGCTACTGCCGCAGCCCGGCGCTGTTTATTGGTTGAATCCGCTGCAGAATAACCCTGTTTCTGCAGGCTGATTGAAGCAGCGAATGTCATCAACACGGGAATCAGCAACAGCAAGCTGAGAATGAACCGAAACAATGAGTTGGGTTTCATGGGAGATGGTTAAACAGGACAGCTAATTAACTAAATTAAAACCAATTTTTTCGTTGTGATCTGACATTTTTTGAAAGATATCTTTAAATCATTATATTTGCTTATCAAATTCTGGTAATTCCTTTATCCAATATTCTGCCGATGCGAATACGATCTTTCCCCCTGATCCTGCTGATCCTTTTTTGCGCCCGGTTGCTCCCGGCTCAGGCGCCTATGGCCCGGGATACCTTCAATATCGCCGCCAGCAGCATGCGATACCCGCACCAGTTGAAAAAATGGGGATTCCGTATCGCTGCCGGATTCTCCATGGTACTGCCCCCCAAGGATCTGCTTGAAAATGCTATCCAGGCGCCCCTGGTTAACATCCACATGACCTTCGGGCTCCCCTGGAAGTTTTCGCTGGAGGGCGATGTTACCACCATCCTGGTGTCAAACCAGTTTGCTGCCGGTCCGCATGTTGGGTTCACCAGGAAGAATTTTTCAATGAACCTGGGCTGGGATGTGGCATTTTGCTACGGTCAGCTGAGGCAGGCCGGGTTTGACAACAAAACTACCATGTGGATCCAGTATCCGAACCTCTCCCTGGGCTATAAACTGAAGGATATCGCCTTCACCCTCAAGGGCGAACTTGTCGGGGTTTTCAGTGTAGTTCAGACGAGCGGCAGCAATGAGGTGAGCAAGTCCAGGAACTTTTACAACGGATTCACGGCCGCGTTGTATATCGAACAGCGGTTGTGGAAGAACCATGTGCTCATTATCGGATTGAAGGACAGTTATGAGAAGGTCTACTGGCCCACCTGGATGCTTTTTACCACCTTCAATCTTTTTTATCATATTCCTGAACTTTCATTTAGCTGGATCTTATGAGGCTCAAATTAAAAATATTCATCCTGACCATCCTGGTGATTGGCCTGAATGGGTGCAACAAGGATACCACGGTTCCGATCCCCTCTGCCGGACCCAATTCAATCATGAAGGAGACCCACCCTTTGAACGAAACGTCAAAACTGATTATGGAGGGGGTATACCAGGTGACCTCGGGTTCTGATTTCTTCGGTGACCAGGTCATTGTCAAATGGAACCGGACCAGTCTGTCCATATCCAATAAAGACGGAAAGCATTTCATTCTTGATGTGGGACATCTTGATTCGGTCATTTTTATCCAGGGATACTGGAGGAATGGATACACCGACGGTACCGGGCTCATCTCCATGTATATCGCGAGAGAAGAGGGGGGAACAACGATCATGACTGGAAATGGGAATCAAAAAATTATCATGCGGGGAGCCTATGGCAAGGAAAACGCCATTCCGGATCAGTCGTTGGTCCTGGAATATCTGCGGCCATTCTCCGATAAGGCAAAGAATAGCAATTGTTACATTCTTGCACACCGGTCGGGAGGGAGAACCTCCGACCGCATGCCGGTTTCAGAGAACTGCATTGCCATGATCAACTACACGGAGAAGCTGGGATCCACAGGTATAGAGATCGATGTACGACTGAGCAAGGACGGAGTTCCATTCCTGTATCATGACTCGGATATCAACACCCGGCTGACTCAGAAATGCCCGCTTGCAGGACCCATTGAAAACTTCACGTGGGGCCAGCTTACAACTTTTATACGGTTGATCCACGGGGAGACGATCCCTACGCTGGAGGAGGCGCTGAATTTCACCATTGACAGCACGCTGCTACGGTTTGTTTACCTTGACATGAAGGCGAACAGGGATGCCATGTCCAAGGTGGTCCCCATTCAGTATCGTGCATTACAGCGCGCCAAGGAGAAAGGCCGCGACATCATTATCGTGGTAGGTATTCCATCCACCGATGTGCTGAACGACCTCATGACCTATCCCAACTATACTTCGATTCCATCGCTATGCGAACTGACGGTGGATGATGTGCACATGGTCAACTCGAAAGTGTGGGCTCCCCGTTGGACCCTCGGCACCCAGAATGACCTGGTGCAGCAGATGCACAATGAAGGGCGGCTGGCGGTGTGCTGGACCATTGACGAGCCATTGTGGATCAAGGAATATATTGAAAACGGGCTCTTTGACGGGTTGCTGACGAACTATCCTTATGTTGTTGCTTACTATCATTACATTCAATAATTGCATTATGGCTAAAAGAGCGATCTTCATATTGGTTCTCAGCGTCTTACTTTCTTATGGCGCCTTCTCTCAAAAGGCTGACAGCATAAAGGTCAGAAGGAACCATTATTCCCTGACGGTGGGAGTAGGATGGGCCCATTACATCAACACGCTGGAGATCGGGAAGGACAATGCCACGATCAATTCGGCCGGGGTGTCACTGAAGTTCTTCTGGGAACCCGAACACCGGCTGAGCCTCGGGCTTGAATCAGGTTTCTACAGGCTGTACAGTGTGAAAAGCAAAAGTTACACAGACGTGACAGGTCAGGCTACCATGTCGGCTATGCCCTTTTTGCTTGTTGTCAGGATGCGTATTGTCGACCAGTTTTACCTCAGTGCCGGGGCGGGGCTGGCACTCATGTTCAATAAGGTGACCGGCATTGACAACAAGGTGAACAGCAACATCCTGTCTCTCTCCAATTACCAGTTTTCAGGATCCTATCTGTATCCCCTCACAAAGCACTGGCAGGTGGGAGGAGAGTTCAAGGTGCTGAATTTCGGGAAGGCTTCCGACTGGATGTACACGATCCAGGCCCTGTGTGCCTTCCGGTTGTAATTTCAGGATTGATTATTAAGTTCTGTAACTATTGGATCAATGATCCGTCTGATCATTCAAAATTATTAGCAAATGAAAAAGTCCTATGTATTGGCTCTGCTGATTCTTTCGGCAGTTACGGCATTTTGCCAGGAGAATCCTTTGTGGATGCGGTATACCGCTTTATCACCCGATGGAAAAACCATCCTGTTCTGTTATAAGGGCGACATCTGGTCGGTTCCTTCCTCCGGTGGAACTGCCATCCCGGTCACACTGACCGAGTCCTATGAATATGCCCCGGTTTGGAGTCATGACGGCAAAACCATTGCCTTTGCATCCGACCGAAGCGGGAATTTCGACGTTTTCGTGATGGATGCTGCCGGAGGTGAAGCCAAAAGGCTGACCTTCAGTTCAAACAGGGAGTTGCCCTGCAGTTTTACGGCCAACAACAAGGATGTCATCTTTTCGGCTTACCGCCAGGATGTGGTCACCAATGCCCAGTTCCCGATTTCACTGATGACTGAGCTTTATTCGGTACCGGTTGCAGGCGGCAAGGTTTCCATGCTCCTTGCATCACCGGCCCTCGCGGTTAATCCAACCTCAACCGGTGACAAGATCCTGTACGAGGATATCAAAGGGTATGAAAGTGAATGGAGGAAACATCATACGTCATCCATTGCACGCGACATCTGGCTTTACGATTTCAATTCCAAAAAATACACGAAACTTTCCCAATTCAAAGGGGAGGACCGCAACCCGGTTTTTGATGTCAACAACAAGGACTTTTATTACCTGAGCGAACAGAACGGATCCTTTAATGTGTTCAAAAGTTCCATTGATGATCCTTCAAAAACTACTGCTCTGACAAAGTTTACAAATCATCCTGTTAGGTTTCTGAGCCGTTCCAACGACAATACCCTTTGTTTTACCTGGGACGGGGAGATCTATCTCCTCAAGCCGGGAGGGGAACCTGCAAAGGTTGCGGTCAATGTTTTCGCCGACGGGCGTTCAAACCAGGAGAAGATCGTGCCGGTGAATGATGGATTTACCGAAATGAGGCTGTCGTCGAATGGGAAGGAGTATGCATACGTATTCCGCGGTGAGGTGTTTGTAAGCAGCATTGACGGGGGGTACACCAAGCGCATTACCAACACTCCATACCAGGAGCGCAGCGTAAGTTTCAGTCCCGACGGCCGTTCGCTGGTGTATGCCGCAGAGGTGAACAACAGCTGGAATGTCTATACCTGTTCCATCGTCAGGAAGGAAGAGCCCTACTTTTATGCCTCCACGGTGCTGAAGACCGAACCGGTGGTCGCTACGGCCGCAGAAGAGTTCCAGCCCGAATATTCGCCTGATGCTAAGGAGATCGCCTACCTCGAAAACAGGGTCGTGCTGAAGGTGATCAACCTGGCCACCAGGGCTACCCGGACCATCATGCCGGCCAATGTCAACTATTCCTATGCCGACGGGGACCAGTATTACCAGTGGTCGCCGGACAGCAAATGGTTCCTGGTGAATTTTGCCTTCCCCGAACGCATCTTCAGCCCTGAAGTCGGCCTGGTTTCGGCCGACGGGAAGGGTGAAATCATGAACCTTACCCTGAGCGGGTATGACGACTATGCTCCAAAATGGTCGATGGGAGGAAAGATGATGATCTGGGCATGCGACCGTGAAGGTGACCGGTCGCAGGGAGGAAATCTATCGAGCGGGGATGTGTACGCCATGTTTTTCACCAAAGCGGCTTTTGACCGGTTCAGACTTTCTAAAGAGGAGCTCGCACTTTTGAAAGACCAGGAGGAGAAGGCCGAGAAGGAGAAGAAAAAAGCAGAAGAGAAGGCCAAACCGGAAAAGGACAAGAAAGGCAAGAGCGATACGGCTGGAAAGGCCAAGCAGGATTCTTCAAAGGTGATCATTGACTTTGACAATCTGACAGAACGGAAAACCAAACTTACAACCAACACCTCACCGGTAAACGATTATCTCCTTTCAAAGGATGGTGAAAAACTGTTCTACCTGACCAGTTTTGAGAAGGACAATGACCTTTGGGTGACCGAACTCCGCACCAGAGAGACCAAACTCCTGGCCAAACTGGGAATCAAACGGTCAGGGATGGAGTTGTCGGCCGACGGAAAGTTCATCCTCCTCTTTGCCGATGGGAAACCGATGAAGGTAGAGGTGGAGGGTGGCAAAGCCGAACCACTGAAAACAAACGGGGAGATGATGCTCAAGCCAACAGAGGAACGCAACTATATATTCGACCATGCCTGGCGGCAGTTCAAGGAAAAATTCTATGTGGAGGATATGCAGGGGGTGGACTGGGATTTTTATTACAACGCCTATAAAAGGTTTCTTCCCTACATCAATAATAACTACGATTTTGCCGAGATGCTGAGTGAGATGCTCGGTGAGATGAATGCCTCTCACACGGGTAGCGGCTACAGGCAGAACAAACCGAACATGGATCAGACCGCAGACTTCGGGGTTTTCTATGATTATGATTTCGGCGGACCGGGATTGAAGATTGCCGAGGTGATCGAAGGCGGACCGCTCGACAGGGCCACCTCCAGGGTAAAAGCTGGCTGTGTCCTGGAAAAGATCGACGGAGTGGCCATCAGTGACTCAACAGATTTTTATTCCCTGCTGAACCGCAGAACCGGGAAACTGGCCCTGATCTCCATGTATAACCCGGCAACGGGCGAACGATGGGAGGAGAGCCTGAAACCGATCAGCATCGGCGAGGCGAATGAGTTGCTTTATCAACGTTGGGTGAAAAACCGCCGGGCTGAAGTTGACCGGCTGTCGGGAGGTAAAATAGGGTATGTGCATGTGCGGTCGATGGATGATGCCAGCATGCGGACCGTATTTGAAGCGGCGCTCGGACGAAATTTTGAAAAGAAGGCCCTCATCGTGGATACCCGCTTCAATGGTGGAGGCAACATCCATGAACAGCTTTCGGATTTCCTCAGCGGAAAGAAATACATCGACATTGTTCCCCACGGGCAGTACATTGGGTCGGAACCATACGATAAATGGGTGAAACCCTCCATCGTATTGGTTGGCGAGAGCAACTATTCTGATGCCCACCTCTTCCCTGTAGCCTACAAACTGAAGAATACCGGAAAGACGCTGGGTATGCCGGTCCCGGGCACAGGAACCTTTGTATGGTGGGAAACACAGATCGATCCTACCCTCTATTTCGGTATCCCGATGGGGGGATGGCGGACACCCGATGGCAAATTCTGCGAAAACAACCAGATGGAGCCGGATATCCTGGTTCCCAATGATCCTGGAATTTTAGCTTCCGGAAGGGATCAGCAGATCGAAGAGGCGGTGAAAGATCTGATGAAGTAAATTGTCAGGTTCTAGCTGCTAGATCGGCATTCCAAACCCAAAGAAGAACCCATTGGTTCCAATTGAGGTGAAGGCATATTCAAACCTTACAACCAGTTCATACTTGATGTTGTTCCGGCAATAATAGATCTGGTCACCCTTGAGCGTGTACAGGTCGAACCCGCGGATAAAGTCCTTCCCCTGGGTCATGTTCAACTGGTAGTAGTAAGGGGCATTTTCGCCGGCGGAATTCTCAGCCTTTACCATCTCGGCTACATACCATTTCCTGCTGATGGTCTGGTAAAAATGGAAATTGATGCCGGTTCTCAGGAAATCGGTCCTCAGGGTTGTCTTGGTGGTCTCCTCCGGGGTGCCCCGGTTGGTGAAATCACGCTTGAGTATATACGGATGCGCAGTTTCCGGTCTTTTTTTTCAGTCCTTGCACCATTTACAAGGGAATCTCCCGGGTCAGCCATAATCTGCCCGGAAAACATCAAAAAAAGAAGGATTCCCAAAACTGCATTCAGATTGAATTTACCAGTATTTCCCGATCCCGCAATTTTTCGCTGTATCTGCTTTTTCGTATTTTTTTTCAGCTTTGACATTTTTTTTCCTGGTGTCCCGGAGGTGTCGTCAATCAGAACGTTTCATTCAGGTTGAAATAGATCCCGATGCTGCCATTGGCGCCAAATCCGAAGTCGACTGTCAGATTGGAAAGGGTTTTCCGGTTAAACATCACCCGCAGCCCGAATCCGGCAGCGGGATCAATGTATTCGAAGAGTTTCGGTGTGCCGTCATCTGCATCGGCGGTTGTTCCGTTTATGAACAATACCCCTCCGAGGATCCCTGTGTAGCGGCTGATAGGAAAACGGTATTCCGCTTCACCATAGATCATGTTCACGCCCCTGATGCTCCCCTGTACGTAACCCCGGCCGGTGCGGTTGTACATATCCCATCCAATGGCGGGTAATCCCAGGTATGGAAGGGCTCCCTTCTCAGTAAACTGGCCAATGTACCAGAAACCGATCAGGTGTTCCGGGCGTTTTTTCGAAAGTGAGACATAGGTCCTGAATTCGGTATTGACCATCCAGCTGTTCTTTGTACTTCCCAGAAAGATGAAGTTTGGCCTGAAGGCCACGTTCGCAAAATAACCTTTTGTCGGCCGGATGGTATTGTCGCGGCTGTCGAGCAAAAACTCGAGACTGATCCCCGACATATTCTGCTCCTTAGGTTGAAATCCATGATCAATAGAATAATTGTAGTGACTGGTGAGCTTTGGCGGAACGGTATCGAGATTCAGCGCATGGTCGACCACCTTTGAAAAATTGTCGAGGCAATATCCAAGGCCGATGTACATTTTCCCGGCGATCCTGATATAAAAAGTTTCATAGAACCGTAAATAGTCGTAATTGATCTGCTGTGTTTCGCCTGTATAGGGATCGGTTTCTCCGCCCTCGCCAAAAATGATCCCGCCGCCGCCTGAATGATTTATTCCCGATCCCAGTCCGTAGGTTGGTTGCGAAAAGATCATGTATCTCCAGTCGCCCCGCAGGATGAAACGGGACCCGCTGGTGATGATGTTGGTGCGCATGTTAATGATCTTCTGAGACTTGGATGTGAAATTAACGACAACCGATGCGGAGGATATCGGTGTTGTTTTGGGATCGCCGAGATGAATCCCGATGGAGCTTCCAACACCGATGAGCATACCATAGGCCGGATTATAACCTACAAACGGGGTGACGGCGAGATAGGGTTTGTAAAGCTTCATCGGAAGAGCGCTGATGCTGTCGCGCCTCGCCTCAAACTTTTTCCGGGCAAAGATGCTCCAGACATCATCCTGCCGGTATAATCTTTCGGGGGCCTGGGCCTGAACCGGGACAGACATGAGGAGGACGGACAACAAAATCAGGAAAGCGTATTTTTCTATGGAAATCACGTACAAAGTTACGATTTCCTAAGAAAAGGACCAATCAAGCGACGCTTTCTGGAGGAATATCCCGTATAATTTATTAAATTTGAATTCCAGATAACTGAGAACTGGCAATATCCCGTATACGAGGAATGATAAAAGCTGTAATTTACTCGCTGTTTGTTAGTATGCTGATTTTCATGTTTCCCCCGACAGTAACTTCGGGTGAAAGTAAGACCAGGACCATCGTCATGTTTTTTGCGTTTAATGCAAATTTGCCTGCCTATCAGAATTTTCTGGATGGATTTCGCAACACTTTATCCAAAGATTCGGATGAACCCTATAATCTATTGATCGAGTACCTCGACATCGGCCGATCTCCCAATGAGTCTTATGTGAAGCAACTGATCGGACAATACAATGTGAAGTTAAAGGGTTACCATATCAACCTTTTATTAACTTTTGGGCCAATGACCTGTACTTTTTTAAAAAAGTACGGATTGGAAGCACTTGAAAATACGCCGACGATCAATATTGATCTTGATCCGCCGATTGGTAACCTTGCGAGCCCATTACTAAATGAAAATTCCATTGATATCAAATTAAAATTCAGAATAAAGGAAACATTCCGGTATGCATTTGAACTATTTCCTGATCGTAAAGAGGTGGAGGTTATAACCGGGAACACGACCACCGATCTGTATTTTACAAACCTGATAAAAAAGAATATTACAGGTTTTCAAAAAAGTCATTCTTTCAGTTTCCTGAATGGCGTCACACTTGATTCAATCATCCAGGTCGTCAGGAAAATCCCTTCCACCAGCCTGGTAATTATTCCCATCTATCTTTCAGATAAAAATAATGTTCCGTTTTCAACACCCGAAGCGATCAGGATCATTGCTGATAATTGCAAAGCGCCTGTGTTGCCTATATTTGATAGTTTTATCAAAACCAGGGGTGGCATCGGGGGTTATGTTTTTAGCTACATCCATTTAGGGAAAGAGACAGGGAGAGTTACCAGTGAATTTCTGCATGGTAAACAATTGAAGGATGTCCCCATCGACACGGGTAGTTTTTACCAATACATCTTTGACTGGAAGCAATTACAAAAATGGAACCTGGTTGGTTCACAGGCAATCCCATCTGACAGTATTTTCTACAACAAGGAGAATGATTTTGTGGGTGAATACAAATGGTACATCTTGTTCTTCCTGCTATTTTTAACCGGCGAGACCTTCATGGTGGTCTATCTCATTAAACTGAGCAGAAGACATAAGGAGATTGTCAGGCAAAAGACGGAGACGGAATATCTATATCACAAACTGATTCGTGAAGACAGGTTATCAACCATGGTGGAACTCACCGCATCCCTGTCCCATGAATTAAATCAACCATTGACGGCCATCTTGTACAGCGCCCAGGCAGGCAGGCGGTTTCTGGACTCGGGGAAGCTGGACCAGGATCAGGCGAAGGAGATATTTGAGAATATCATTGAAGATGATAAGCGGGCCGCAGAGTTGATCAGGAGTGTACGAAGTTTGATGAAACTGGAAAGCAGGGAGACGGAGCGGGTGAACCTCAATTTAATCATCCAGGAGACATTGCGCATTTTTAACTCAGAAGCGATAAAAAAGAACATCCAGGTTCTCCTGAAATTGAATACGGAACCGGTTTTTATTGAGGGAGATAAAATCCAGCTGCAGCAGGTCGTGTTGAATTTAATGTTTAATGCGGCGGTTGCCATGGAAACTACACCCCCGGAGCGTAAAATCATGGAGATAGGTCAGCAGCTGGATCATAAGGCCCGGACTGTGATGGTATATATCCGGGATTCCGGTCCCGGAATTAACCCGGCTATCAAGGACAAGCTGTTTAAACCGTTTGTTACAACCAGGGAAGGTGGATTTGGGATCGGTCTGGCGATCAGCCATACCATCATTGAAAAACATCATGGCATGATAAGCGCCGGGAACAACCCGGAGGGAGGTGCTCTTTTTTCATTCACTCTCCAGATGATCAACGATGAATAAAAAAGGAGAAACCATATTTATTATTGATGATGATCTCTCAATCCGGAGATCGCTTTCACTCTTTCTCTCAGCCGAAGGATACCAGGTTAATGACTATGGCAGTTCGGAGGAATACCTCGAAAGGGAACCCTCTGACGGAGCGGGGTGCATTCTCCTCGATGTTAACCTGGATGGTAAAAGCGGTCTCGATCTCCAGCAAGAACTGAGTGCCCTCGATTCAAGGCTTCCAATCATTTTTATTACCGGGTATGGCAGCATCCCCATGAGCGTTCAGGCCATGAAGAACGGGGCTGTCAATTTTCTGGAGAAACCCTTCCGGGAGGAGGAATTGCTCCGGTCAGTTGCCGAGGCCATTGCCCTGAGCCGGAAATTGAACCTGGATAGGGATGAAATTGGTCAGGCACGGAACCTGATCAGATCGCTTACTCCGAGGGAAAATGAGATATTGACCTACCTGTTAACCGGCAGGCTGAACAAGCAAATTGCAGGGGAACTCAATATTGCCGAGCATACGGTAAAACTTCACAGGCACAGCATTTGCGAGAAACTGGGGGTTAGATCCGTCCCTGAAATTCTCCGGATTGCTGATAAATCAGGCCTTTTTTCTGGAATCTCGAATGGTAGCCATTAGCCATTAGCCATTAGCCAATAGCCATTAGTCAATAGCCATTAGCCATTAGCCATTAGCCATTGGTAATTGGTAATTGGTAATTGATAACTGGTCATTGGTATTTCGTCCTCTGTTCTCCTAGAACCAAAGTACTATGGATTACCGGTTTCCATGGAATTACCTTTGAACCAATCCTTTTTGATTTTTTATACTTGCTCATTTTGTTGATACAGGGGATCCATGATATATCTTGTAGATGATGATAAATCAATAAGACGGGCATTTGAGCTGTTCCTAAAATCGGCGGGAATGGAGTACCAGTCGTTCGAAAGTGCCGGCGATTTCCTTTCTGCATGCAAGCCCGGATTGCAGGATGTTCTCATTCTTGATCTGAATTTACCGGGCATGAGTGGTTGTGACCTCCTTGAAAATTTTGAAAAAGAGGGGTTGCAGGTTCCGGTTGTTATCGTAACTGCCTTTGATGATCCGGCCAGTCGCGAACGTTGCAAGCGTTATGGTGTAAAGGCCTTTCTGCGTAAGCCGGTCGACGGTGAAGCGTTGATCGATATTATCAGGGGAGTATGAAAAAACAATTATCCATCACGAAAAAGTGAAATAGAATGAATACAAAACAAATTACCATGATGTGCTTTATGCTTTTTGCAGCATTTGTGTCGCTGCAATCTGTCGGACAGTCGCAAACGGAAATAACTAATACATAAAGGATTCCAAAACATTGGTCACCAAACGGGTGGCCGCTTGTTATGTTAACCGGTTCGGACGCAAAAAACAGAATATCCCATGAAAACCAAGGACAGGTCAACCGTGCTTCAGTTTCAGGATGGGCACCGCAGTATTGAGGAACGGGTTGCCAAAGGCAAGGCACTCCGGAAAAATTACCCCCGTTCAAAGCATGGAGAATACAAACCGGCTGCCGATCGGGCTGATCCTGTATCAATCCTGGAACGACAGGCAATCAGCAGGCTTCAGGAACTGGTCCCGGTTCGTTATTCAAGAATGCTCACCTCACCCTTCGCATTCCTTCGGGGTAGTGCAGCCATCATGGCTGCTGATCTGGCAGCGGGCACGACAGATACTGGTATTCACGTGCAGGCATGCGGTGACATGCATGTGGCCAATTTCGGGGTGTTTGCCTCTGCGGAGCGTAATCTTGTTTTCGGCATCAACGATTTTGATGAAACCCTGCCCGCTCCATGGGAATGGGATATGAAACGGCTGGTGACCAGCATCGTGGTCAGCGGCAGGTTTTTGGGGGCGGGAAAGGAATTATGTGCCGCATCAGTCCTGGCTGCAGTCAGTTCATACAGCAAACGGATGAAGCAATATGCCCTGATGGGGCATATGGAATTATGGTATTCAACCATCAGGGAAAATGACATCCTGAATACGGTATCCCCTTCGGCCCGTAAAGGAGCAGAAAAGATCATGGGCAAAGCACGTGAGCGGAGCCACATGCAGGTACTCAGCAAACTGACAGACCTGGTGGATGAAAAATTCCGCATGCGCGAAAATGAACCCTTTATTGTCAGGGAGACGCACACAAAGGCAGGCAGAACCATCGAAGAGGCCCTTGGGTTATTATTTGAATCTTATTATCTTTCACTTGCCGATGAACGTAAACAACTGCTTCAGGAATACCGCATTGTGGATGTGGCCAGGAAAGTGGTTGGCGTTGGCAGTGTGGGAACACGTTGCTGGGTTATTTTCCTTTTGGGAAATCATGCCAATGACCCATTGTTTCTGCAGGTAAAAGAGGCACAGCCCTCCGTTCTTGAACCATTTGCTGCCAAATCAGTTTATGAAAACCAGGGGCGGCGTGTGGTGGAGGGGCAGAGGCTGATCCAGGGTGCTCCTGATATTTTCCTGGGATGGGGCGAACAGGATGGGTTCCATTTTTATCTCCGCCAGTTGCGCGACTGGAAAGGGGGCGTTGAGTTCGATCCCAAAGCAGTAAAAATTAAGAACTATCCCCAGTATTGTTCATTGTGTGGATGGGCCCTCGCACTGGCCCATGCAAAATCGGGGGATCCGGCTGTGATATCAGGATATGTGGGCAACAGCAATGAGCTGGATGAAGCCATGCTGCGTTTTGCACTGGCCTATGCCGATCAGAATGAAAAAGATTTTATGTCGCTTAAAGCGGCAGCCTCTTCAGGTCGGATAAAGGTTGCAGCCGTTCATTGAGGATAATAGGGATAAATATCGTGGCAGTTGCCCGGTATTAAAGTGGTTATCTAACAAACTATATTAAAATTCGCACCAATTAAAATTTGAAACCTATGAAAACCAATTTTGCAAAACTCCTGATCCTGGTGTTCTTTGTAGCACTGATGTCGGGGTGCAAGCCATCATCCACGAAAGAGAAGACCGCAACCAAAGAATTTAAGGGTGTCATTAAACTGGATATCCGTGATTCAAAAGAGGATTGGGGACCTTACGAACGCAAGAAAGCGCCCGAGGGATCGCCAAATATCCTTTTCATCCTGTATGATGATACGGGTTTGGGTGCATGGTCGCCCTATGGAGGACGCATCAACATGCCAACCCTGGATAAACTGGCAGCCGATGGTTTAACCTACACCCAATGGCATACTGTTGCCCTTTGTTCACCCACCCGTTCATGTATCAATACCGGCCGCAACCATAACCTGAATGGAATGGGCTCAATTACCGAAGCCTCCAACGGATTTCCGGGATACAGTTGCCAGTTGCCACCGCAGACTGCTACCATGGCACAGATACTAAATGATAATGGATGGAGCACTTTCTGGTTAGGGAAGGATCACAATGTTCCGGAAACTGACCTCTCGGCAGGTGCCAATAAAAGTCAATGGCCGCTTCAGCAGGGCTACGACCGTTTTTATGGTTTTATCGGCGGTGAAACCAATCAGTATTATCCCGATCTGGTTGAAGACAATCATTATATTGAGCCTCCTTATACTCCTGAGCAAGGTTATCATTTATCAAAAGACCTTGCAGACCAGGCTATAAGGATGATCAGTGATCAAAAATCTGCAAATCCTTCCAAGCCCTGGTTCATGTGGTACTGCCCGGGAGCCAACCATGCTCCTCACCAGGCGCCTAAAGATTACATTGCCAAATACAAAGGTAAATTTGATGATGGATATGATGCCTACCGTAATTGGGTATTGCCCCGAATGATTGAAAAAGGAATATTGCCTGAAGGGACCAAACTCACTGAATTTAATCCGATGCCAGCAGATCAGGCGAATCCTGCAGATTATGTACGCCCGTGGGAGAGCTTAAATGCAGACGAAAAGAAATTATTCTCCCGTTTATGCGAAGTCTATGCAGGATTCTCTGAATATACGGATGACCAGATTGGCCGGGTCGTCGATTACCTGAAAGCAACCGGTCAATATGATAATACGATCATTTTCTACGCGGCCGATAACGGAGCTTCAGGAGAAGGCACACCCAACGGTTCAGTCAATGAAAATAAGTTCTTTAATGGTTATCCCGATGATTTGGCCGAGAATATGAAGCTGATCGATGAGTTGGGCGGACCAAACACCTATGAACACTACCCTACCGGATGGGCTGCAGCTTTTTCCACTCCCTTCAAGATGTTCAAACGCTATTCAAATTATTCGGGGGGCACAGCCGATCCACTGATCATTTCGTGGCCAAAAGGTATCAAAGCCCGCGGCGAGGTTCGCAACCAGTATCACCATGCAGTAGATATTGTTCCAACCATTCTCGAAATTTGCGGACTTGAAATGCCAAAAGTTTACAAAGGAGTTGAGCAATATCCATTATCTGGTGTTTCAATGAAATATTCATTCGATGCTAAACCGGATGATCCTACCCAGAAACATGTGCAGTATTATACTATGCTCGGTACACGCGCCATATGGCAGGATGGATGGAAAGCAGTTGCTGTGCATGCGCCGCTGACCAGTAAAGGTCATTTCGACCAGGATAAATGGGAACTATATCATACGGATGTTGACCGGTCAGAGTCTAATGACCTGGCTACAGAATTTCCGGGAAAACTGGAAACACTAAAGAAATTGTATCTGGAGGAAGCAAAGAAAAATTTTGCATTGCCTCTGGATGACCGCTCTGCAACAGAAGGTTTGACTGCGGAGCGTCCGACAGAGGAGGCACCAAAGGATGCCTACACTTATTATCCGCATACGAGCGCTGTACCTGAGGCGGTGTGTGTAAATATAAGAGGCAAGTCGTTTAAGATTGTTGCCAACGTTGACATTACCGATGCCAACGCCTCCGGGGTGATTTTTGCCCATGGTTCCCGTTTTGGAGGCCACAGCCTGTTCATTAAAGACCACAAATTGTATTACGTCTATAATTTTCTTGGCATAACAGAGCAGGAATTGGTATCTGTTGCATCACTGAAACCCGGCAAATACACTTTTGGCATGGAGTTTACAAAAGAAAAAGCCGGAACGCACCAGGAATCTATGGGCACAATGCAACTTTATATTAATGACAAAGCAGTTGCAAAAGGCCCTATGAAAGCACAGGTTGGCAAATTCACCCTGGTTGGTGATGGTTTATGTGTAGGCTATGACAGCGGAGACCCTGTAAGTAAACAATACAAATCGCCTGGCGAATTTAAAGGTGGTACGATCTTTTTCGTAAAGGTTAGCACAGGCAAGGAGAAATACAGTGATCTGGCAACGGAAGCTGCAAGAGCCCTGGCAGCGGAATAAAAGATTTTAGCAATAACATGATGCATTGATTTCATCCTTCAACAGGATGACAAGATTTCCCCAACGGTTACCGAAACGGTAACTGTTGGGTTCATTTTCTGAATAAGTCTGTTTGCAACAAAATTTCAATCACCATGAAATCATTTATACGATTAGTAGCCGTAGTTTTATTTTCCTTCCCAATCCTCCTTGTCGCCCAGAAACCAGATTCGGTTAAAAGGTATGTGCAGCCCATTCATAAAAATGTCATCAAATTCAACCCCACACCAATGTTGTTGTGGAGTTATAAGAACATTACATTCAGTTATGAACGGATCCTGAACCCGAAACAATCCATTGCGATTACAGTCGGGTACCTCGAATTTCCATCACTTTTTGCAGATACTATCGGAAGCCTGCTGGCCATCACTGGCCGGGAAAAGTACGGGATTAATCTTGCCCTCGAATACAGGTTTTATCTGGGCAAACGAAACTCCAGGCCCATTCCCGACGGGGTTTACCTCGCTCCCTATGCCAGTTATTACGGGTATTACTTCAAAAACGAGGTGGATTTGATGCATACCGTCCTTGACAGTGCCGGATTAGTCAAAGGCAATTTCTACATTTTTAATGTGGGCGTTGAGTTGGGTTACCAGTTTGTTTTCTGGAAACGGCTCACCCTCGATTTTGTCCTGATTGGTCCTGCCATCAGTTATTATGGCGGGCGTTTGGATATCACCGGCAATATGAACCTGGAACAATTGCAGGAGATCAATGCTGATTTATACAATAAGTTAAAGGAAAAATACCCGATGATCAGTGACTTTGTTGTCAATAAATCATTCAAACAAAATGGGAAACTTGATCTGTTCAGTGTCGGATTCCGTTACCTGGTTCAAATAGGATTTCATTTTTGATCCATTGGCAGAATAAAAAAAAGAGGCTGTCCCATTCTTTTCGGACAGTCTCTTTTTTCGTGGTGTGTCACGACTTATTGTTTGTAAAGAAAGGGTACATTCTGCAAAATCTTCATCCGGATGGTTGTCAGAATGTAGTTCTCGATCTGGTAAAACTGGGTTGCCACAATGCCGTCGGAAATCAGTTTTACCTTTCCATAATAGAGGTTGATCAGGGCATCGGTCTTCTTCTGCAGTTCGATCACCTTTTTTGTCCAGGTGTCAGCCTGCTCGCCCGTCATGGTTAAATACTGGTCGGCATACTGACTTAACAATGCAATGCGTTGTTTCCCCAGTTCTTTGCGCTGTGATTCATATTCATCGTACAGTTTCCAGAATGCATCCTTCTGGGCCTCCGAAGGTTTGACAAAATTGGCCACCACCTGTTTTTTTTCCATTCCAAAAGCAGCCTGTAAAAGGTCTACCTCCTCCTTGTTTGATTGAGCCCAGGCAAACGAAGCCAGGAACAATGCTGCAATAAGTAAAATTGATTTTTTCATGTTCTTCATAGTTGTTTAAGGGTTAATGACTGTAATGGTTTTGTTTATCAGAAAGGGATTTTCGTTTCCCTGTTTTATTTGCTGGCCTTCACATCCACAACTTCATACATATTTTTGCCATCCTGCACAATGGGCTGGTAATAGGTTTCACCGACCTGCACATAGGTCACCTCACCCAACTTCACCTCCTTACCGCCTTCAGGAAGATTTTCTACAACGGCGCCTGCCGTAGGAGGTACCACCACATATCCCTCAGGTTTTTTCTCATAGTAGGTGCCACCGTAATAGTAGTTATTCGTGGTTTCGTTGATCACCACAGTTTGAGATCCGGGAGGCAGTGAAACGACTGTAGCCCCCACAGGTGCCGGAACAACGGTATATCCGCTGCCGGAAGTAACATAATAGACCCCCTGATCATAATGATATTGCTGACTCGCAACAGTTACGATGATGGCTGTGGCGGCCATGGTGGCTACAAAAAAGCCCCAGGGATGCCAAACCGGGCCCCAGACATGGGGATGGTAAGGGTGGTAGTGATAAGGATGGTAGGCATAATAGCTGTGTCCGCCGTACGCATGAGGCGGTCTGGGATAGGGCCTGGGATTGGCCACAACCACCGTGCTTTTATTGACATTGACGTTGACATTCTTACTGTTATTGACGTTGACATTGTTCCTGCTGTTGTCAACGTTCACGTTATTCCCGCTAGCATTGGTTTTGTTTCCTGTGGAAACATTGGTTTTATTTCCTGTGGAAACATTGGTTTTATTTCCTGTGGTAACATTGGTTTTATCACCAGTGGAGACCTTGTTTTTGTCTCCGGTGGCATCCCTGTTTTGGGATTTGCCTTGATTGGCCGCCGGTTTTGAAACGGTGGAGCGATTCTTCCCACCGGTAGGCCGTTCACCCCTGCGCTGGGCCTCGAGCGATGCTGGCAAGAGGAGTGTTGCCAGGCAAATGAGGATGCCCGGAAACAGCTGACAATACATGAATCTTGTTTTCATTGGCTATTCGTTTAATGGTGAATGGAAAATGGAGCTGTTAAATTAAGAAAATTATGATTATCATCTTCGTATAAAATTATAGATTGTTTATCTTTGCACCAAGAAAAACTAAATCTATGAAAACGAAACTTATTCTATTGCTAATGGGTACGGGGTTGATCCTTGCTTCCTGTACCAAGTATCCCCCCTCATCTGACAGATTGGTTGAAGATTTGGCGATCTATACCAAATATGATCAATCGGTTAATTTTACCACCTTCAAAACCTTTTACATGAGTGACTCACTGGTCTACGTTTCTGACGAAGACAGTGGATGGTACTACAATTCCCAGGTGAAGTCACTGACTGCCCGTATTGCTGAGAATATGACCAGCCGGGGATATCTGAGAACCTGGAATGCCAAAACCACAGATCTCTATCTTGGCGTCTCCTTTATTAAAAATGTCAATGTCACGGTCTATTATCCTGGCTGGTACTGGGGATACCCGGGTTATTATCCACCCAATTACTGGGGCGGCGGCGGCTATTACTACCCCTATTACCCTGCCTACATTACCTCTTATTCTACCGGAACGATCCTGATCGATATGATGGATGTGCAGCATCCTACAGTTGATAAAAGGATCCCTGTCAGGTGGAATTCCTACGTACGCGGATTACTTACCGGTGATCACACAACTGAGCAGATACAGCAAAGCATCGATCAGGCTTTCGCTCAAACGAAAGGTTTTCCGCCAAAGCATTAATCTTAAAAATTCAGTGATATGAAAAAAATACTACTCATTATCAGCATATTGATCCTTTCTGCTGTTTCGATGCAAGCTCAGAATGAACCTACATCCCTGGGATTTAAGCCCTCATCCTATTACACATTCTCCTGGAATACCACCTTTACCATGGGTGATTTTAACAAATGGGTCGGCAATGCCAGCCCGGCAGGCTTCGACCTGGGCGGACGGTATTTTATCCTGGGAGGCCTGGCTGCCGGTTTTAACATCTCCTGGCAGCGTGTCAGCCAGAGCTACGGCTATCAGACCTTTTACGGAGACGACGGCAGTGCCATCACCGCTACCAATTACCGGTTCACCTGGATGGTGCCATTCCAGGGAGTGATTGCCTACCATTTTATACCAGAGAAGATGATTTCACCCTACGTTAGCCTTGGAATTGGCGGCGATTACATGGAACATCACCTGCTTGTTCAGGAGTATGACATCTATAAAACCCGCTGGGACTTCTCCTTAACACCGGAAGTAGGAGCACTGATCAAATTTGGTACATTCTCCAGCTGGGGTGGTTTGGTTGCTTTTAATTACAAATGGACCACCAACAAAATTGAATTCACCAACAATATTGTTTCAGAGAACCTTCAGATGCTTAACCTGAAAGTCGGTCTTGTCCTGATCGTCCGCTGATCCTGAATCTGAATTATCCATAAAAAGGAGGCTGTCTCGGAAGAAAGAGATGGCCTCTTTTTTATTTAAAGGTTAACCAGAAATATTTATTTCCTGTTATAAGGTTAAAAGGTGTGATTACTTCGTAATTTTGAATGGTAAAACTGAAATCCGATGTTTAAAACGAACGAATACTTTGACGGGAGGGTGAAGTCGATCGCCTTTACAACCTCCGACGGACCGGCAACCATGGGTGTAATGGCTCCCGGTGAATATGAATTTGGAACCTCCACCATCGAACACATGACGGTTATATCGGGACTGATGGTGGTACAGTTGCCTGATGACCCGGAGTGGAAAACCTATAAACCATTTGAGAAATTCATTGTTCCCAAAGATCAGAAATTCAGGTTGCGCATTGCAGCTGATTCAGCATACCTCTGTCTTTATCTTTAACCAACCTGCAATAAAATCAAACCCATGAAAAAGTTTACTCTTTTGGTAGTGTCATTTGTCCTGATTTGCATGGTAACTGCCACTGCGCAGGAAAAGCCGGGGAAACAGAAAAATGATCAGGTTAACCTCTGGAATGATTTTTACATATCCTATGGGATTGGATCGGTCCTTTATTTTTCGAATCAGAACAGCGATTATAACAAAACTACCACCGGCACTTTCCTGATAGGTTATTCAAGGTCGATCAACCGCGTGATTGCCGTTGGATTCCAGGTAAGTTACGGGAATGTTGAGAGAACAACCCCTACAAACCTTTCCGATTCCTGGTATAAATACAATGACAATTACTGGCAGGGCATGGCAGGCGTTCGGTTCAGATACCTGAACAAACCCATGTTCTGTATGTATTCAGGCGTGGGCATCGGGGTTACGATGGATTATTATTCAGAATCCAGTCTTTCATATACAAAAACCGGTCAGAAATTGCTCCCTGCAGCCCAATTGACATTGCTTGGATTTCGTGTAGGACGTGCCATAAGCTTTTTCGGAGAGTTTGGCATCGGCACCAACTCCATCATCAATGCCGGGGTAAGCTACAAATTCGGAGAATAGTTCCGGCTGTCATCCTGATCAGCGGCGTCCACCACGGCCGCCGCCTCCACCTCCCGACCGCATACTACCGCCTCCAAAGGATCCGGTACTTCGCTGGAAATTGCTGCTGTTGGTCTGACGTTGTTGTCCGCGGTCACGCTGCATGCTTTGCTGATCCATCTGCTGACGGTCGAAACCCTGCGAAGGACGAGTTGAAGGAGACTGCCTGGTTTCGGAAGGCCGGTTTGATGGCGTGGTTCTGTCAGATGGATTGGCTGATGGAGCCGTACGGTCGGCATTCTGCCATTTGTTCCCACTGTTTTGCTGCCAGTTGCCATTATCCTGCCTGTAAACATTGCCCTGCCTGTCAGTATAAACATTATTCTTTGTCCCTTTGGCCGGGGTGGCACGGTTCGTCTGTCCCGATGTCACATCCCTCGTTCCGGCTCTCTGCCCGGCATTGTCCCGCGTGGCAGGCTGCGTGGAGGGACGCGTTCCTGCAGTTCCGGGCTGCCTGTTGCCAGGCTGGTTGACAGGTCTCACACCCTGGCCGTGGTTATTGTATATGTTGTTCTGGTTGAAATTGCTCCTGTTATAATTATTGATGTTGATGCTTGTGTTATGCACATAAACAGGGCCCCTTCCATAATAGTGGTTGTAGTGCATGGCATAGGGGGGGCGGTACATGGGTGGCCCCCACCATCCTCCGTGATACATGGGGCCACCGAAACTCATGTGGAAGCACCCGTAGGATACACCAAAACCCATGCTCCATCCTGTCCAGGGATTGTAATTCATGCTGAAGCCCCAGGTAACGGGCCTTGGATAATAGTAGGGACCATACCAGCCGGGGTAGGGGAACCCGGTGCCGTAAACAATGGTCGGACCGTACACATAACATCCCATATAACCGGGGAGATAACCCATATAAACCACGGTGGGCTGAACATCATAAATGTAAACATACTTCACATTGTAGGCAGGATCTTCGGGAGGGATCTTCTGGATATCGGCCGGAATTTCTGTCGCCACCGCCCAGGGACCAGTCGGCGTGCTGCCGGTGAACCAGACTGCACTCTCACAAACATAATAGCTTTTGTTTGATAGGATGACCGTGGAACTGGTATTCACGGCCCTGTAAAGCAGTGTCCCCTTGATCTGTTCAAATTTAGGATCCCCGTCATACTTGACCGTGCAGGTAGCGGTTGTCCTGTCAACAGCCGCCGTTTGAGGGATCTGGGCGTCCATGACGGCGTCCTTGGCCGCATCTGTCCCGGCTACCGATGCCAGGACGATATCCTTGTCTGACCCTTCCGGAATTTTGGCAAAGTCGGCCGGCAGGTTATCCGAGGCCACAAAGGCCCAGGGCCCTGACATGGTGCTTGCCGAGTACCATCTCCCGGATATGAGGATGTAGTACATTTGCCTGTCGATGTTCATGAAGATGTTATCATCCGAATTGGTCATGTAGAGCAAATCGGTGCCGGTGATGGGCGCAAAATCGGGCTCCCCGTCCGATACCAGTAATTCTGCAGGGTGGGTGCGTACGATGATTTGCGGGATGACTGGTTTCTCCTTCGGTTTATCTTTTGAAGCATTGATTTGTGCCGTCGCCGCCGCCGTATCCCCGGCTGTCATCTCCTTCTGTAATTTTTTAATATCCCCGGGAGGTTCCTTGATCGCGGCCCAGCTGCCTTTCAATACATCCGGAGTTTTAAACCAGGATATGCCCCCATAGAGGTAATACTGTTTGTCCTTTGGATCCTGAACAACGAAGAACGGCGTGTTGATGGCCCGTTGGATGCCGGATTTATCAGCGGCTTTGAATGAGGGATCACCTTCAAACAGGACCAGGATGGATGGTTTGGTCGCAAAGATGATCTCCGGCGGGGTGTTGTCGAAATTCGAGGTTTGCTTATTCACCAGGTTGTTTTCCCTGAGGGTGGCTGTCAGTTCATCAATCGTAGTGTTTATCTCCCATTTGGGAATCTCCGTTTCAAGCAGACTCTTAAAACGATCGATCCTGTCTTTGGGGATGGAATCCTGGTTTGGAAAGCGTACGTTCAGGATCTTGGCATTCACGAGGGCAATTTCACGGGTTTCGCGATCGGTGCTGATCGTGGTCATCACCCACACGGCACCGAAGACCGGAGAACCCCCGGTATTGATGATCTGGACTGCTGCCCTGGTGTAAAGTTTATTTCCAACCAGTGAATCGGGCTGAGCCTGGTAGATGATGATCCTGCCTTTGGAATAATCAACCTCCTTGGGCCAGGTGCTCACCACTTTGGAGGGTTTATCCTGTGTAGATTGTCCTGCCGGATTCTGTGAAATTCCAGGCATGAAAAAACTGATCACCAGGATGCAGAAGCCTGCAAATCTGATGATGGGTGTGACCATCCTTCTCATAATTATTGATGTTTACGCACCGTGGAAATGTGCATGTGTTTTTTGTGACCTGTGATGCCGTTTTACTGAACTTTTCCTAACCGGAAGATCAATCCGCCGGTAAAGCCAAACTGTACAAGGGTAGAGTAGACAGAAACGCCGCCGCTGCCGCCACCTGTCCCGATAAACATCGAGAATGCAGTTCCCTGGATGGGTGCAAGAGCCTGGGCCTGAAGGCGCAATCCAACCCGCTTGCTGAAATAAATCTTGGCACCCCCTGTAATCCCCATCGAAAAGAACCATACCGCCTGATAGTCAGTTTTTGGGTAAAACAGGCAGGTTCCCAGGTTGAGTCCAACAAAGGGGGAGATCATCGGATGAACCCTGAAATTCTTGGTGATCCCGATATGCATGTAATTGATGCTTATTGGAACAACGTCATAGTTAGTACTGTGGTTCCAGTCATAGATATTTAGTTCAGCTTTTGTGTCACTGCGGTTATAGATCAAATCCACGTCAAAGGCGCGGTTAACGCCAATGCTGACCATTCCCCCATATTGGCCGTTTCCGCGAAAATATACACTTCCACCGTCGGCATTCAGTGTTCCCGGGAATACATACCCGCCAAACGGGGTAATCTCGACAGTTTGTGCTTTCAGGATAAAAGGAATGCAAATGACTGCAGCAATAAAAAGAATATATTTTTTCATGTTTTTAATATATAAAGCAAATATAAATATTTTGGAACCAATGACCATACCAGTCGATATTATTCCAGGTTTTATCGAACACTTCAGCGTATCATGTGAATCATGATAAAGTTCGTTCCCCCGGCCTGGTGTGCCGGAATGCCACCCATCAGCAGGATCTTGTCGCCTGCTGATGCCAGTTTTCGTGAAGTGAGATTTTTTTCGGCCAGGACGACCATCTCCTCAAAGGTATCGGCATGATCTTCAATGAGGATGGGCCTGATCCCCCACAGCAGGTTCAATCCATGGAATACTTTAGGATGGGTGGTGAAGGCAAAAACAGGGACATTCGGCCGTTCGGCCGCCACGAATTGAGCGCTTCTGCCACTGGTTGTCAGCACAACAATGCAGGCGGGTTCCACCACATCCTCCATCTGGTTGGCTGCAAGGCTGAGCGCAATGATGTCGGAACTTCCGGCAGGGGGATAGGTCTTGAACTTGATTTTTGCCTCCACATCCAGGGCAATTTTAACCATCATTTCGACGGCTTTTACCGGAAAATCACCCATGGCGGTCTCTCCCGAAAGCATGATGGCATCGGTGCCATCGATGATGGCATTGGCCACATCACTTGCTTCGGCACGCGTAGGACGCGGTTCGTGGATCATGCTCTCTAGCATCTGCGTTGCCGTGATCACCGTCTTGCCGCTGCGGTTGCATAATTCGATGATGCGTTTCTGCAGCATCGGAACCTTATCGGGGCTCATCTCGACACCAAGGTCCCCGCGGGCAACCATGATCCCGTTTACCTCCCTGACAATATCTTCAAGGTGATCAATGGCCTGGGGTTTCTCGATCTTGGCAATGATGGGCTTAACGTAACCTTTTTCAGAAATCAGGTTCCGCAGGGCGATTACATCATCGGCCGATCTGACAAAACTGAGCGAGACCCAGTCGATGTCCTTCGAGAGTCCGAATTCAAGGTCGCGGATATCCTTCTCGGTCAGGGAGGGAAGCCTTAGGTTAAGGTTGGGGAAATTCACCCCTTTGTGATCGGTGAGGCAACCACCCTCAACGACCCGGCATAACACGTCATTTCCTTTGATCTCAGAAACCTCCAGTTCAAAAAGTCCGTCGGCCAGCAGTACCTGCATCCCGGGGCGGGCCTCCTCAGCAACATAGGGATAGTCGATGGGTACGGTTGATGGTTTGGATCTGTAGTCAGCCTCAGGAACCAGGGTGATGAAATCTCCCGGGACGATCTCTATTTTTCCCCCCGGAAGTTGTCCCACCCTGATTTTCGGCCCCTGGAGGTCCTGAAGGATGGTGACAGGTTTATTCAATTCATCTGAGATCTGCCGGAGCGCGTTGATCACCTTCTCGTGATCTTCGTATTTCCCATGGGAAAAGTTCAGGCGGGCGACATCCATGCCGGCTGAAATCAACTGCCGGATCATCTCCGGGGAGCTGCTGGCGGGGCCGATGGTGGCCACGATTTTTGTACGGCGAAAGGTGTTTTGCATATTTTCTGATTAAAGTTCGACTGATTCACCATATTGCGGCAGGACTGGCTGTATTCCGTAACGCTGGCGGATTATCCCGGCAAGGGGGATTCGTGATTTTTCTTCACCATGGGTCAGCACGACCCTGGGGCGGGCAGGAGCCAGCGCATTAAACCAGGCCAGCAAATCTGACTGGCCTGCATGGGCGCTGAATCCCCCTAGTTTATGGATTTGTGCTCTGACGGCGATCCGCTCGCCAAAAATATTTACCGATTTATCACCCTCCACCAGTTTTCTTCCCAGGGTGCCCTCGGCCTGGTATCCCACAATGAGTACCGACGTTTCGGGTTTCCACAGGTTATGCCGCAAATGGTGTTTGATGCGGCCTGCATTGCACATTCCCGAGCCGGCAATGATCATGCATGGACCCCCGACGTCGTTGAGATGTCTTGATTCTTCAGCAGTTTGGGTCGGACGAATATATCCCTTGTCAAGATCCATTTCACCACTTCCGACGAATTCCTTCATCTCCTCATCAAACAATTCGGGGTGGCTCATGTAAATGCGGGTAGCCTCAATGGCCATCGGGCTGTCAATATAGATCGGAAAGCGCGGGAGTCCGCCTTTTCTGAAAGCCTGTTCGATGTAATACAGGATATCCTGCGTGCGCCCGATGGCAAAGGAGGGAACGAGGATCTTCCCTTTCGAATGCAGTGCATTCCTGATGATCACGATGGCCTCGTCGATGGTTTCCTGCAAAGGTTTATGGTCGCGATCTCCGTAAGTTGATTCCATGATGACCATATCGGCCTCTTTAAACGGCTCGGAATCCCTGACGATGGGCATCCCGAGGGCGCCAAGGTCACCTGAGAAAATAACCGATTTTTCCCTTTTATTTTCTTCCACGATCAGTTTGAGGCTGCCCGATCCGAGAATATGGCCGGCCTCATCGACCACGATCTTCATTCCAGGGGCTACCGGACTGGGCTCATGGTAGGTGAGTGGTTTCATCTGGCTGATGGCTCCTTCCACGTCGGCTTCGTCAAAGGTCATTTCCACCTTGCTTTTTCCTTTTCTTACCAGCATGCGGTTCCATTTTTCAAGATCGCTGGTTTGAACCTTCAGGGAGTCGCGCAAAACGAGCGCTGCAAGATCCATTGTGGCGGGGGTTCCAAATATGGGGCCGTGGTAACCCTGGCGAATGGCCAAAGGCAAACGGCCGCAATGGTCAAGATGGGCGTGCGTGAGCACAATGGCATCGAGGGTGTGGTAATTGACCGGGGGGGCGTTTTTGTTCAGGATCTCGGCATCTTTTCCGCCCTGGAACATTCCGCAATCGATCAGGATACGGGCAGTGGAGGTTTCGCAGTAATAGGCTGTGCCGGTAACCCCTCCGGCAGCGCCATAGAAAGTAATCTTCATGAGTTCTTTGCTTAGGTGTTATATAGCAAAGTTAGCGATTAATTGATCCGGTCAGAAAATCAGTCTTACCCTGGCCCCGGTTGGTTGATTTTTCATGATCTCGATCTTTGCCTGGTGAGCATCCATGATCAGTTTGACCAGAGCCAATCCCAGTCCTGTCGTCTGATCCACATGTTTTTCACCAACAGCAAATAATTTGAAAAGCTGATTCAATGACCTTTCACTAAAGCCAGGTCCCTCATCAATTATTTCTATGAAAAGGTTTTCAACAGCATAAACCCGGATGATGAGCGTGCCTTCCACGGGGGAAAATTTAACCGAATTGTCAAGAATCGATTCGAAACAGGATAGAAGCAACGTCTTATTGCCATGCATGCTGATGTTCTGATCAAATCCCTGCAGGTTCAGTTTGATTTTTTTCGCAAGGATCTTATCCTGTAACCTGGCGAGGCCGGTTTTAAACAGGTCATCGATAAATACCAGTTCATCGGAAACCGGCTGGTTATTCGCAAGCAACGCGGTTATCTGCAACACCACCATCAGGAATTTTTCAAGTCTCACCGATGCAGTATCAATATACCGCACCATTTCATATATCTGCGCTGAGGATGGTTCATTTTTCAGGAGATCAGTAAATCCAAGAATGGCATTCAGGGGTGTACGGATCTCGTGATTGATCATGCGTAAAAATTCATTTTTGGCATGGTCAAGCGATTGAAGGTCGTGCAGTGCTTTTGAAAGTTTTGCATGTGATTCTCTCAGGGCAAGGGTGCGCTCTTCCACTTTTTGTTCCAGCCAGCGATTGATCTCCTTCTGCTGTTCCCGGTGACGCTTCAGTTCAGCATGTGTTGTTACCCTGGCGATCAATTCATCACTCCGGAAGGGTTTGGAGAGGTAATCCAGTCCCCCGCATTTGAACGCCTGTGTGATGCTTTCAACCTCGGTTTTTGCAGTCAGGAAAATGACCGGGAGGTTCAGGTTTTTCTCCTCCTGTTTTATCCGTGAGCAGGTTTCAAATCCATCCATTCCCGGCATCATGATATCCATCAACACCACATCATAGTTTTTCTCACTGATCAAGTTCAGGGCCTCCTGTCCTGAATTGGCCGAATCGACCTTGAAATGGTCGGAAGAAAGGATGGCCGGGATAATCATCAGATTTCTGGGATTATCGTCGACCGCTAAAATTCTGTACACGCCTGAATTCATGAGATGTGAAATTGAACGGCCAAGATGCCCAAAAAATCAGTCAACGCTTCAAACGTAAAGGATGAGTTGTAAACAAATGATTGTGAATAAACCCGGGAAAATATATATCAGGAATTATAACCCGGCAACCAGCAACTTAAGATGCGTTTCGGAGACCTTCATGCTGAATTCGAAACTGCACAAACGGGCAAGCGAGTTGGCGTAACTCTCCTGCGCCTGGCGAACCTCCAAGGAGGTTGTCTGACCAAGCCGCAGCCGCTCCAGGGATATCTTCAGGTTCTCTTTTGCCAGGGAGAGGTTGTCTCTTTCGATTGCCAGGAGCGATTTCTGGTCATCAAACTCTGTTAAAGCCGATTTAAGCTGGGTATTTACATTCAGTTTAACATAGTCGAGGTTATACTGTGAAGATTCCAGCTGGATCCTGGCGGTCTTCACCTGTCGAAGAACATTTCCTGCCTGATAAATCGGGATGCTCAGGCTGCCGCCCACCAGGGGTCCGTAAGCCCGGTTCGTCAAAACATTCGAAGCGCTGTTGTTGTTGATCTGGTAATTATAGGATGCGATAAAGTTCAGTTTCGGCAACCGGTATGTCTTGAATTCCCCCAGGCTTAGCTTTGCAATATCAACCTGTTTCTGAGAGGTAAGCACCTTGGTGTTATTGGTGTAAAGAATACTCATCAGGTCAGCTGCATTGGGCTCATAATTCAGGGGGATGGTATCCGCCACATCAAAATCGGTATCCGGATCTCGGGAAAGAATCTGGTTGAGCGACCGTTTTGCGTTCCGTATGCTGTTCATCTGGTTTATCTCAGCCTCCCGGTTCACATTCAGGTCGATCTTTGCCTGAAGGAGATCGTTTTTATTCCCCATGCCGGTCTCATAGGCCTTCTGAAGCAGCTTGACTCGTTCGAGGCTGTAGGCCATTACATCACGGATAGCCAGCAATTGCTGTTTTTGGAGGACCACCTGGTAAAATGCAACCGTAACATTATAAACTGTTTGCATCACCATGTCCTTGAATTGAATTTCCCCCAGCCTTTCAACCTCAAGCAGTTTGTGTTTGGTAATGAACATTTTGGTTCCGTCAAAAAGGGTCCAGTTCAGAACGGCCCCTGCACTGAATGCATTGGTGGTGCCGGCCGATGAGGTGATCACGGTTCCGGTCGACATGTTCAGGTAAACATTGTTCACCGAATAATTGTCGGCGCCATTCACCGAGAGAACTGGCAGCATCCCGGCATTACCCATCGTGTTGTTGATCTTTGCAATATCTGCATTGTTCCTGGCGATGGAAACATCGTAATTGTTTTTCAGGGCAATTCCTACGGCATCTTCCACGCTGAGCATATTCTGTCCAACGATTCCTGTTGCGGAAAGCATGACAGCAATCAGAAGATATAACTTTTTATTCATCATGACCTTCAGAGTAATCAGGAATTTGCTCTCTTTTGCCCGACATCATGACATACATGGACGGAATCACAAAGAGGGTGAGTATCAATGAAAAGAGGAGCCCGCCAACCACGACGATCCCCAGCGGGGTGCGGCTTTGGGCACCGGCGCCCAGGGCCAGGGCAATGGGCATGGCGCCAAATATCGTCGCCAGGGAGGTCATCAGGATGGGCCGCAGCCGAGCAGCCGCAGCCTCAAAGGCCGCCTCGGTTTTCGAAAGCCCCTGCTTTCTCTTCTGGTTGGCAAATTCAACGATCAGGATCCCGTTCTTGGTGACCAATCCAACCAGCATGATCATGCCGATCTCGGAAAAAATGTTCAGGGTGCTCCCGAATATGAAAAGAGAGAGCAGGGCTCCCGTGACCGCCAGGGGCACGGTGATCATGATAATCAGCGGATCGATGAAACTTTCGAACTGAGCCGACAGGATGAGATAGATCAGCACCAGCGCCAGGACAAACGCAAATGAGGTATTTGAACTGCTCTCGGCAAAGTCGCGCGAGGGGCCGAGAAGGCCTGTACTGAAGGAATCGTCGAGGGTCTCTTTTGCGATCCGCTGCATGGTCGCGATCCCTTCCCCGAGGGTCTTGCCCTGGGCAAGGGAGGCAGAAATGGTGGCCGACTTATACCTGTTAAAATGAAAAAGGGTGGGAGGTTCACTGCTCTCTTCCATCTTTATCAGGTTATCAAGCTGGATCAGCTGACCATTGTTGGTCCGCACATACATGGAGGCTATATCAGCAGGCTTGTTCCTGTTTTCACGGTCAAACTGGCCGATCACAAAATATTGCTTTTCGTTCCGAAGGAAATAGCCATACCTTTTCCCGCTCAGGGCAAACTGAAGCGTGTTGGAAATGTCAATCGCATTAACCCCCAGGTCGGTGGCCTTCATCCGGTCGACCAGGATGTTGATCTCGGGTTTGTTGAATTTCAGGTTTACATCCACATTCCCAAAAGTAGGATCCTTGCGGGCCAGGTCAAGAAACTGCGGAACGACCTTCTTCAGCTTGTCGAAATCTAGATTTTGCAGAACAAACTGTACGGGCAGCTGCGATCCGGCAGAGAGGGAGGTTGAAATGGTCTGCTCCTGGTTGGGGATGATCCTCGCTTCAGGAAAACCCTTGTATATTTTAACCAGCCGGTCATACACCTGCTGCTGGGTGGCCTTTCGCTCACCCGGTTCGACCAGGAATATGTTCATGTTCCCGATGTTCGATGAAGTACTGCCACCTGCCCCAACGCGGGCAAAAATCAAACGGGCTTCAGGAATCTTTGCCTGAAGGGTGTCTGAAATACGGCCGACCAGTTTTTCCATGTAATCAAAATCGGTTCCTTCGGGAGCAGTGACGGAGGTGCGTAAAATACTGTGGTCTTCAAGCGGTGCCAGCTCCGATTTAAGGGACCGGAACAATACAACAACCAAAACCAGGCACACGCCCAGGATGGCCAGGCTTATCCATTTACGCTGAATGAATTTTGAGAGCAGCCTCCGGTATTGCTTGTCCATCCCGGCAAAGAAAGGTTCAGTGACCTGGTAGAATTTCAGTGACTTGATATCCCTTTTGCCCATCTTCACATTCAGTACCGGGGTCAGGGTTAATGAAACAAGCGCCGAGATCAGCACGGCACCGGCCAGTACAATCCCGAATTCACGGAAAAGCCTTCCTGTAAATCCCTGAAGGAAGATCACCGGAATGAAAACGATGGCCAGGGTAATCGAGGTGGAGACCACGGCGAAAAGAATTTCGCGGGTACCGGCAAAGGCTGCCTGGTAACGGTCCATCCCCTGTTCAATTTTTTTATAGATGTTTTCAGTGACCACGATGCCATCGTCTACCACCAGGCCGGTCGCCAGCACAATGGCCAGCAGGGTCAGCACATTCACCGAAAATCCAAAAAGATACATCAAAAAGAAGGAGCCAATCAGGGAGACCGGGATATCAATCAAAGGCCGGAGGGCGATCACGGTATTCCTGAAAAAGAGGAATACGATCAGCACCACCAGGGAGATGGCAATCAGAATGGTTTCAGCCACATCTGTAACCGACTGCCGCATGAACTTTGTTTTATCATAACCCACATCCAGTTTCATGCCCGGCGGCAGATTTTTCTTGATCTCTGCAAACCGCTTGAAGAATTCATTGGCAATGGCGATGTCGTTGGCCCCGGGTAGTGGTATCAGCGCCAGCGAGATTCCGCTTGCACCGTTCAGTTTTACACTGGTTTCCTCAACCTCAGCACCCAAAACTGCCTCCCCGATATCGCTTAGTCTGATAACAGCATCGTTGGTCTGGCGGATGATCATGTTGTTGAAATCATCTTCGGTGGTCAGTCTCCCGAATGTTTTCACGATCAGCTCGGTCGAATTTCCCCTTACCTTGCCTCCCGGAAGATCGACATTCTCCTTCAAAAGGGCAATGTTGATATCCTCTGCAGTGAGATTGTAGGCCGCCATTTTCTTGGGGTTCAGCCATAGCCGCATGGCTGGTCTTTTCTGTCCGTAGAGATTCACTGCACTCACGCCAGATATGGTCTGGAGCTTCTCCTGCAGCACATTTTCTGCATAATCGCTGAGCTGCATTGGATTCAGGAGCGTACTCTGAACAGCCACCGTGATGATCGGATCGCTGTTGGCATCGGCCTTGGTCACCACAGGCGGAGCATCCAGGTCCTGGGGCAGGTTATGCGTGGCCTGGCTGGTTTTGTCGCGAACATCGTTGGCCGCTTTTTCCAGGTCGGCGCCAACATTGAATTCCACCGTGATGTTGCTGGATCCTGTCGAGGAGGAGGAGGAGATGGACCGCACCCCTTCAATTCCATTGATGGCTTTTTCGAGGGGTTCGGTGATCTGTGATTCAATGATGTCGGCATTGGCACCGGAATAGGAGGTCTGGACATTGATCGTGGGAGGGTCGATGGCCGGATATAGCCTGATGCCCAGGTAGGAGAATCCCACAAAACCAAAAAGCACGATGATCAGGGCCAATACAATGGAGGCGACGGGCCGCTTTATTGCGAAATCGGAAATGGTCATACGACTTATTTTATTTTCGCAAATTTCAATTCCATATCAGGCTTGATGAAGAGGATTCCTGTGGTAACCACGAGATCGCCTGCAGTCAGCCCCTTTACGACTTCAATCATCTCAGCCTTTCTTACGCCGGTTTGGATGGGGACAAATTTGGCTTTTCCTCCCCTGGAAACAATCACGCTTTTGTTTCTCTCCTTCATGATGATGGCCTGTGTCGGGATCATCAGCGCATCGCGGTTTTCGTTCAGCCTGAGCTCGACATTGGCATAGGCACCCGGGGTAAGCGAAGGTGCATGGGTAGTTACCACCGCCCTGGCCCGGAGGTTACGTGTGTTAAGTTCAATTCCCTCCTCTGTGGCCATGACCGTGGCCTCGTATTTTGTATCGTCGCCCTCAACTGTGAATTTCACCTTAGTCCCGCTATGGATCCTGGAGCTGTATTTGCCCGGAACTGCAAAATCGAGTTTTAGTTTGTCCGATTCCCGGATGGTGGCCAGTGGCGTTGATTGCGTAACCTGCGCGCCAACACTGACGTTCCTTAAACCAATCACGCCGTCATATGGGGCCAGTACTGCTGTTTTTGATATCTGTGCATTCAACAGATCGATATCATCCTGGATGGATTCAACCTGCAGCGATTGCTGGTCATACTCCACCTGGCTCATGCCATCCGCTTTGAGCAGTTCCGACTGGCGATCCAGGATTTTTTTGCCGATGGCATACTGGGTTTGTGCCTTTTTAAGCTGGGCCTGGAGATCTCCGTCAAAAATTTTCACCAGCATGGTCCCCTTCTTTACAAACTGTCCTTCAGGGAGATTGAGCATCACGATGCGCCCGGGCATTTCGGGCATCAGCGTTGTCTCTTCAAAGGGCAGCAGGGTGCCTGAAACCCCGATGGTCTCATCAACCCCTGTCGGGAGGACAATATACCCTTCAATGAAGGAGATGGCCGGGGTATCCTTCGTTTCCTTGGTCTTTTTATTCCCTGAACAGGAAATCCCGCCAAGAACAAGAAGGACCAGAATTAAATTCAGCGTGGTTTTATTATTCATACAATTCAGAAAACTGTTCAAGATTGATTTGTTGTTGCGCGAAATTAAATATTTCATTACGATTATCCGGATAAATTCGACTTAAAAAACATATTTGATGATGAGTGCTTTTTTTTTGCCGACTACCTGCCCTTTTTCGCAGAAACATAAAAAAAAACCACCGCTGACGGTGGTCTCTTCATTGATTTTGCTTGATTTTTCTGAAATCTGCTGTGGGATTTGAGGGATTCGAACCCACGACCCCCGCCCTGTCAAGGCGATGCTCTAAACCAACTGAGCTAAAATCCCATTGGTTTGCAAAGATATTATTTTTTTTGTCACGCGTCATGCGTCACGCGTCACGATTTTTTGTCACGTGTCACTTTTTTCGGTAAATCCCCAGAATTTCCCCGTAATACACCATGTGAAAATCTTTCAGTGGATAATACCTTTTGACAATGGCCGGATCGAGGGTGCATGGATCGAGCAGATGCTTGTGCACAATGCGGCATTCAAAGTGGATGGTTGATTCTGCAATTAAAAAGGAATCGGCCGTTGTACAACGCTCGATGGTGAAATTGCAGACTTCAATTTTGTTCACATCCCGCCCCGATTTACTCCCGCAGATGTTAAGTTGCTTAAGATACTCATCCGGCAAAACACATACGGAAAAGTCCTTCACCGATTCCATCAGGCTGAAGGTATGGCGCACCGGCCGAACCATGACTGTCATAATTTGCTTGTGCCAAATGTGGCCAACGGTACCCCATCCGATGGTCATCGGGTTCGGGGGATCACCCGCAACAAGCAATATTCCGTTGCCGTCCAGTTTATCGAGCGTTTCCTTTAATACATCGAATAATTCAACCTGATTTCGCATTATTACCTATTTTTGACCTTCAAAATTAATCCTATTCACCAATTCTGCATCATTTATGAATCGCTTCATGTTAAAATCAGTGCTGTCTGTTTTCCTCCTTGTCATCCAAACGATGACCATGGCTCAGGTTGAAAAGAAAACCATCACCCTGGAGGATATCTTTAAAAACCGAAAATTTTCGTCCAAAGGGGCTGGAGGCCTGCAGTCAATGAATGACGGCGATCATTTCTGCCAGCTGAAAAAGGACAGCCTGAACGTATATGAATATGCCACGGGCAAATTGTCAGGAACGCTGGTCACATCCAAAAAGCTGATCCCTCCAGGAGATACCGTGGCCATACCGATGGGAAGCTTTGAATTCAGTGACGACGAAACCAAAATATTGTTTGCCACCGATGATGAGGCGATCTACCGCCGGTCATCCAAAGCCAATTATTATATCTATGACCTGAAAAATGAAAAGTTATTTCCGCTTTCAAAAAAAGGGAAACAACGCCTGGCCACCTTTTCTCCTGATGGGACAAAAATTGCCTTTGTTAGGGATAACAACCTGTTCATTAAAGATATGTCCATCGGATTAATTCTCGCAGGGGGTAAACAGGATGGCGATGAAACCGGCATTGAATACCAGGTAACCACCGATGGCAGGATCAACGAGATCATCAACGGGGCCACTGACTGGGTTTATGAGGAGGAATTTGAGTTTTCCAAGGCCTTTTGCTGGTCGCCTGACGGAGCCCGGATCGCCTTTTACCGGTTCGATGAGCGTAATGTAAAGGAGTACCAGCTGACCTATTATGGTGATCTGTATCCTGAACAATACAAATATAAATATCCCAAAGCAGGCGAGGATAATTCGCTCGTTAACATTTATCTGTATGATCTGAAGTCGAAAAAGACCATTCCTGTTGACATTGGCAAAGAAACAGATATCTACGTCCCAAGGATTATGTGGACTGAGGATGCGAGTACCCTGGCGCTTTACCGTATGAACCGGCATCAAAGCAAACTGGATATGCTTCTGGCTGATGCAGCCACAGGAACTTCAAAGGTGGTTTACACTGAGGAAAATAAATATTACATTGAGATCAATGATCACTGGCACTTTTTTAAAAATAAAAAGGAATTTCTTTTATCAAGCGAAAAGGACGGGTACCGGCACTTGTATTTATATGATGTGAACGGAAAACTGATCAGGCAGCTCACACAGGGAACATGGGATGTGATCGATGTGCTTGGCGTTGATGAAAAAAACGGGTGGGTCTATTATTCTTCAGCCCAGCCTACCCCGATGGATAAGGATATTTGTGCAGTCAGCCTGGATGGTCAGAAAAGATTAAAGCTGAATAAAAGAACGGGTGGAAACTCGGCCGATTTCAGCAAAAATTTTGCCTGGTATGTCGGCCGTTGGTCTGATGTCAACACCCCGCCCTATACGGCGGTTTACAGAACAGACGGGGACGAGGTGCGGCTGTTGCAGGATAATTCCAAGCTGAAGGAAACCATGAAAACTTACCAGTTCAGCAAGGCGGAATTCTTCAAGTTCACCACATCCGAAGGGATTGAACTCAACGGGTTGATGGTCAAACCGCCCGATTTTGATCCGGCGAAAAAATATCCGGTTTTATTCACCATATACGGAGGCCCGGGGTCGCAAACTGTCAACAACAGCTGGGGAACCGTGTCTGCATGGAACCAACTCTGGGCTCAGCGCGGGATTATCGTAGTTTCGGTCGACAACCGTGGAACCGGCGGAAGAGGGGAGGAGTTTAAAAAATGCACCTATCTTCAGCTTGGGAAATATGAGACGCTCGATCAGGTTGAAGCGGCAAAATACCTGTCTACACTCGATTATGTCGATAAAGGCAGGATCGGCATGTGGGGCTGGAGTTTCGGAGGGTATCTTACCCTCTCCTGCCTGACCAAAGGAGCCGATTATTTCAGTTTTGGCGTGGCGGTAGCCCCTGTAACAAACTGGAAATATTATGACAATATTTACACAGAACGGTTTATGCGGACGCCACAAGAAAACAAGGAGGGATATGAAGACAATTCCCCTGTGAACCATGCGGATAAACTGAAAGGCAAGTTGCTGATCATCTGCGGAATGGCCGATGACAATGTGCACCCGCAGAATTCATACGATATGGTGACCGCACTTGTTGCGGCCGACAAACAGTTTGAATCGCAATTCTATCCCAACAGCAATCATGGGATCTATACCGGCAAAAACACGAGTTTCCATCTTTACAAGCGGATGACTGATTTTATTTTGGAAATCATAAATTAACATTGTACTTTTGCAGCCCTTTTAAATAGTATAAGTATTCACATTAACAAGAAAGCGAGAAAAAAGCATGATTATCGTACCTGTTAAAGAAGGCGAAAGCATTGACAGATCATTAAAAAAACTGAAACGTAAATTTGAGAAAACCGGCGTTGTTAAAGAACTTCGTGAGCGTCAGAAATTTACTAAGCCATCTATCAAACATAGAGAAAAGGTCAACAAGGCGATCTATATTCAGCATCTTCAGGATGCCGAAGCAGCCAAGTAACTGCATTTAGGTTTTTTCAGAGGAATTTTGTTTTGGGTAAATATTTTCGTATATTTATCCTCGTATTGTATGTCAGCAAAATTTTTGCTCACTTTTTTATTTACCGGTGAAGGAACGCTTTCTTGCATATATCCAGTTTGAAAAACGGTACTCTCCTCATACCGTAACAGCTTACCGGATCGATTTGAACCAATTCTTCGAATATCTTCGTGTACAGTATGATACCAACGATGTTCATGGGGTAAATCACCTTATGATCCGTTCATGGCTCGTATCCCTGATGGAAAAGGAGATTACTTCGAGGTCGGTCAACCGGAAACTTACCACCCTGAAATCATTTTACAAATTTTTAATCCGGGAAGGCGAGATGGTCGAAAATCCGATGCGCCGGGTTACCTCTCCGAAGATGTCGAAAAGTTTGCCGGCTTTTGTGGAAAAGGACAAGATGGACATCCTGCTGGATGAAGTTGAATTTGAGGAGGGGTATCCGGGGATCAGAAATAAAACCATACTTGAAATGTTTTATGGAACCGGAATGCGTTTGTCGGAATTGGTGAACCTGAAAGAAACAGATCTTGATTTTCATTACGATACAATAAAGGTGTTAGGAAAACGTAATAAAGAACGCCTGCTTCCGTTCAGTAAGAAATTTAAAGTTTTGCTGAACGTATATCTTGAATGTAAAAAGAGTACTTTCGGAGAGGTCAATGATCTTTTTCTGACTGACAGGGGCGACAAGGTTTATCCGAAGTTGATTTACCAGATTGTGACCAGTCATTTGGGATCCGTGACTACGGGGGAGAAGAAGAGTCCCCATGTATTGCGTCATTCCTTTGCCACGCATATGTTAAACAACGGTGCGGAATTAAATGCAGTTAAAGAACTTCTGGGACATGCCAGTCTTGCTGCTACC
>SESA01000004.1_pt1 | contig 207808 bp, 155 predicted proteins | sample 3171451 | NCBI WGS metagenome assembly SESA01 (sample SAMN06051862, study PRJNA518727) | freshwater metagenome | biome: subpolar coniferous forest; feature: holomictic lake; material: water; isolation source: holomictic Lake 227, 8 m depth | place: Canada: near Kenora, Ontario | collected...
TGATCTTCACCTGCTGATCCCTACGGCCAACAAAATGGAGGTTTCCTGCAGCATCTTCCCTGACCAGGTCTCCCGAGCGATACAGTCTTAAGATCTCTCCCCCGTTCATCTTTCTTTCGATGAAAGTGCTGGCTGTGAGCTCAGGCATATTTCGGTAACCTTGAGCAATACCCGGCCCTGCAGCAATAAGCTCACCTGTTTGACCAGCTGTAACAGGATTTTGATTTTCGTCAACAACGAATACAAGCGTCCCGGATAGGGCTTTCCCGATATGGGCAGGTTCCCCGGGATAGAGACGGCATGAAGTCAGGTTTGCGGTGGCTTCGGTAGGGCCGTACAAATTCCAGAGCTGCAGTGAAGGCAGGAGGTTGAAGCTTCTTTGGATCAATTCGTCTGAAACGGATTCTCCCGATAAATAAACGACCGGGAGGGACTTCTTGTGAGTACTTCCGTTGGTGGATGTTTCAAGGTAGTGAAGGATTTCTGACCAGAGTGTGGGCACACAATACAGACCGAGGCCCGGATGACTGCTGTACCATTCCATGAGCTTTGAGGGCTGCCGTATCATCAGGGGATCCAGGATATGCAAGGTGCGTCCCGACAATAAGGTAGAATAGAACTGGGTCACGGCGGCGGCGAAAATAAAGGAGGATGTGAGTGGTAAACCCACCCCGGTAGCAGGCATCACTTCAGAAAAAAACCAGTGAACATAATAGGAGAGATTCCCATGGTCAATCATTACGCCCTTGGGATTACCTGTCGAACCAGAAGTATATAAGATATAAGCAAGGTCCCGGGACTGAACAGGGATCCTTACCAAGTCCTTGTCGTTCAGAGGATCCCTGATGCCTGACCAGTCGGGGATCAGTACCTGCGTGCCTGGCGGGCATTGCGGCTGAGGGAGTGAATTATCAGTGATCAGAAGACCAGCCCCGGCATCCTGCATCATATAACTTATCCTTTCACCCGGAAAAGCAGGTGAAAGAGGGATGTATGCAGCCCCTGTTTTCAGCACTGCGAGAACCGAAACAGCAAGGTTAGACGAAGGATTGAGTAAAATACCTATATGTGTTCCCTTTCCCGCTCCAAGCTGATGCAAATCCCAGGCAAGATTGGAGGAGATCCGGTCCAGCTCTCCGAAACTAAGGGTCTCCTCCCCCGAAACAATAGCTTCATGCTCCTGCGAAATTTTCGGGTTGGAAAATAACTCCTCATGAAGCGGAATAAAGCTGTTCATCATTAGTTTTCAGCTGGATCGGTCCGGGTAATACAATTATTTACTTTGTACTGAGGTCCCAGAGTTTGTACTTCAGCATCTGATCGGTGGAAGTCGGAAAATCCCCTATAAGATATTTCAGCAGGATGATCTTCGTGAGGATGGCCTGTCGTCCGTTTTCAACGTTCAGAAGGGATGTATTATAATCCATATATGTATTGATAACATTGATCTGAGTGGAGGCACCCATTTTCATTTTATGGACTTCATTATCGTAGGTTTTTTTCTCCAGGACTGAAAGTTCAACCTGGTTGATATAAAGCGGGATCAGGTTACCCAGGTCACTCAGCAGCTGATATACCTGCATTTTCGCATCAAATTGAATTTTTTCAAGCTGGGTTTTATTCAGATCATAGGCAGAGAGTTTTGTGAGGTAATCACCTTTCCTTTCTTCGTTCTTAAAAGGTATCTTATATGAAAGTGTAACATTAACAGAAGAGCCTGGGCTTCCGCTTGTAAAACTCTGATTGAAATCTGAAAAAGGCTGATAGGCTGTAGAACCGAAATACATATAACGAAGTTCCAGGTTCAGTTCATTCATCTTATTGTATTTGGCTCCCTTCATCTGGATCTGGGCTGCGGAAGTTGCAAGTTCCTGGCTTTTGTAATAATGTGCGTTATGAACCAGTGTATCTGCATTTTTAAATACCCATTGAGCATATTGTTTCCAGGGGAAAGTTGCAGGATCGGGCAGGGAATCGTGGAACTGGGGCACTTTTTTTGGCACCATATTTCCTTTCATACCTATAGACGTAATCAGGTCATACATTGAATTGGCGATCATGTTCTTTGCCTCGGCATACTGCTGGTTGATGTTGTATTCGTATGCTTTGGCACGATAAACTTCAGATTTTGCAAGCTGTTCATCGGCAATCATGGATTCAATATCCCTTAGGTAATCTTTTGCATCTTTCTCGGCATCTGAAAGTATCCTGAACAACTTCACTTTCTGGTAGGCGATATAATAATATGTGAGGGTATTCTTTATAAATAGGCAGATCTCATCGGAGAATGAAACATTCTGGGCCTTGTTCATCATCAGTGAAGCCAGGTAAGTCACATTATTGGTATTGTTTTTCCCAAGATCACGCAGAAGAGGCATAGTCACACCGGCCCACATACCTGATTCATTGACCGCCATGTTGGTACTTGGAAAAAAATTGGGGACTCCCGAGATAATCTCGGTTTCAGTTGAGAGCTTGAACCCGGTATAAAACTTCATCCCTATTTTTGTAGGAACCAGAAGCTGTCCCATGAGATAATAGGAATCCTGGAAGGTGACGGTGGGATCTGTTCCGTAAAAACCATACGCACTCAGTGACATCTGCGGATTAAAAGCGCCTTTTGTGGTTGTGAGCTGTCCCATGCTTTCGCCCACTAAATGTCTTTTAAGCCGGATATCGAAGTTCGTTTGCAGCCCTAATGATATAACCCGGAACACCGACAGGGAATCATAATTAAACATCTCCTGGCTTTTTGCCGGGAAGATTCCCGCCGTAAAAAGGAATAAAATCAGAATGCTCTTTTTCATCTCTCTTTTCACCTTGTTGTTTTATAATATCTCCTGTTTTATTGATCCGGCTTTTATCAGGCCAGCTGTCGTTTCGTAAGCTCTGCAAAAAAGCCATTCTTTTCAATCAGCTCTTTGTAAGTACCCTGTTCTATCATCTGGCCTTTATCGAGCACGAAAATCCTGTCGGCATTAATGATTGTGCTCAATCGGTGTGCAATCACGATCCTGGTCGCATTCAGCCTGTCGATACTGGAGCTCACAATCTGCTGTGTCTCGTTGTCAAGGGCGCTTGTTGCCTCATCAAAGATCAGGATCTTTGGATTGCGTATCAATGCCCTGGCTATGATGATCCTCTGCTGCTGTCCGCCCGACAAAGTATCCCCGCCCGGGGGAAGGATGGTGTACATTTTATTCGGAAGTGCATCGATCTCATCTTTGCATCCTGCCATTTCCGCCGCTTTCCAGGCTTCCTCTTCGGTATACATTGACGAGCCGGTAATGTTATAAAGTACAGTACCCTGCATGATCTTTGAATTCTGTAATACAACGCCAAGCTGATCCCTAACACCCCGAATGTCGAGGCCGCTTAGTTCTTTCTTATCGAACAGAATGCTGCCCACATTATATATTTCGAATCCCAGCAGCAGCCTGATAAGAGTAGACTTCCCCGATCCGGAAGATCCTGTAAACGCAACAAATTCACCGGGATGAATGGTAAGTGTGATATCTTTAAGACTCCAGTCAGGTGCGTCAGGATATTTAAAACTGAGATTGGTGATTTCAATGCCGCCGGAAAGTTCTCCAGGATCGAGCTTTTCGTTCATATCTTCAGTTTCGGCCACGAGAATAGGCTGGAAGAGCTGGTATGTGGGTTTGATATTCAGCAGGGGGACGGTAACCATGAAAGTCTGGATCAGGGCTCCCTGAAAACTCAGGTATGCGCTGTTGAATGCAACGAAGTCTCCGATCCCGAAGCCCGGGAGTCCTGAAGTAAAGATATTGTACACCCTTATAAAGATCAGCAATGAAGCCATGACAGGGAAGGTAACAGTAAAAATGCTGGCCACCATCAGCAGTGTACGCTTCTGCCTGTAATGATCTTTCTGCTGAGAATACCTGTCGGCCCAGATCGCAAAGACTTTTTCCTTGCTGCCTGTGACCCTGATCTTGTTGATCCCCCTGATAGCCATCAGCAGGAAACCTGAGATCATGGCATCCATACGGCGCATGAACACCACATGCTTATAGGCCAGCAGACTTATGGTAAGGGTAAATCCGGCAACAACCAGTCCGAGGACAAGTGCCAGAAGGGCGAGCTTGAGGTCATAAAAGAACAGAAGCGCGAGGTAAAAGATCGAAAAAATACCCGAGATCATAGCCCCGAGCACTGTGGTTGACAGGGTGTCGCGGATACGTTCGATACCCATGCTGCGTTCGGCAAGGTTCCCAGGGGTATAGTTCCTGAAAAAATCAACCTTCAGCGAAAGTATCCTGTCCCAGAGCGCCGACTGCAGCTTGTATCCCGCTTTCCCCGCCATTCTCAGTACGGCAATGGATTTGGCAAAGTTCAGAAGTCCGATGGTGATCACACAGATGACCATGATGCCGCCGATCTGCCAGAGCTCGTGGGTGTTTCCTCCCGGGATTACCGTATTGAAAATATATCCCCCGACGATCGGAATAAGCAATGCGAGTAAGGCTCCGATAATTCCGATCACAAGAAAGCTAATAATATCCCTGTATGTAAATTGAAATGCAAATTTAAACAGGTCTTTCCCCTCGACCTTTCCCTTGGGGAAAGGTGTGAAAAAACTATAAGCCCTGGGATCAAGTGTTAGGGAAACTGACTCGCGGACCAGCTCCTTATGGCGATTCTTCAGGTCGATCAGCCAGTATCCTGTATTCCCTTTAGCAATAAGGGCTACCGGAGTTTGTCCATCTTTCAGAAATCCCAGCATTGACCCCGCATTGTTGGTCCACCAGTGAGGATCAAGGGTGACCATCCTTGACCTGATATTCGAAGCTCTGAGAATGTTCCAGAGGTAATCATGTTTGCCGCTGATACGGTTTCCAGGATCCATGAAGTCGATTTTTTCTTCCTTGCCGATGAGCTGGCATGTCTGGTATAACAGCATGTTAGGATTGTCGGCAACCCTGCTTCGAGCATCACTGTGTTTTTCATCCTGAAAGAGATTGTCGGTTGTTTTGCCCGAAATAATTGCTTTAAATCGGTTCATTGCATTGAAAACTGCATTGTTCCTGAAAGCGAAGGTGTCCTTGACATGATCGAGTTCTACCTTCTGCTCTTCGGTGTAAAGCTTCTTCAGGATTACGATGACCACTTTATTGAAGCCGTTGACTGCTAACTGGAACCTATCATCGGAGATAAGCTGTGAGGTTGTAAGGATGGCTTTGGGCGCGGAAACTCCAAAACATAACCAGAGGTTGGAAGTGAAAGGAAGGAACGGAAGCGAAGCAAAAGCCGGATCTGCAAAACCGTAGTAAACAGGCTTCAGTGAGGCTGCTTCAACCCACAGGACATCAGCCGGACCGGAAGCGCTGTAACGCTTCTCCGGTTCAGGTGTAAAGGAAGGGGCCGGGGCAAGTCCGTTCAACAGCGACATCATGCCGAAATGATTCAGTCCCGATGAGATCCTGAGAAACCAATGATCATAAAGCGAGCTGGCGTATGCGGGGTTTGACTGGGCAAGCTTCTTCAGGGAAGCTGCATCAATAATTCCGACGCTACAGTTTGTAAGCGCATTGATTACCAGAGAAAAGGCATCGTTATCGGGGAAGCCTGGAATAAGAAAGGGTGCATTGACGCGGAATAGGAACAGCCTGCGACCCTGGCCGGTGGGGAGTTTCTCAACGTAAAATACATCCGCATCCCCAGATTCAAGGTAAAATGCCTCTCCTGAACCAGATTGGAGAGAAAGTCCCTTGTTGCTCGGCAACTGCTCGGTCCTTGTATAATATTCAGAAATAACCTGCTGCTCCATATCAGTTGAGATTTACCAGTTTATAATAAAGTCCCTGCTGATCTTTGATCATCTCATCGTGGGTTCCGCGCTGGGCAACCTTTCCATGGTCAAGTACGATGATCTCATCACAGTCGCGGATGGTACTGAGCCGGTGGGCAATGATCAGGGTGGTGCATCCCCTGCGGCGTATGTTATTGTCGATTATCTTTTCGGTGTTGGCATCGAGTGCGGAAGTAGCCTCATCCATAATGAGAATGGTGGGATTGACCACAAGTGCGCGGGCGATCTCGATTCTCTGGCGCTGGCCACCACTGAGGTTGCTCCCTGCATTGATGACGATACCACTGTATCCTCCTGGCCGTGAAGAGATAATGTCATGAATGCATGCATCCTTGGTAGCCTGCACGACATCGGGGGTTCCAATAGTGTTATTCCACATGGTGAGGTTGTCGCTGACAGTGCCTTTGAAGAGGAATATCTCCTGGTCGACCATTGAAATAGAATTTCTTATCACATCCTGGGGGTACAGAGTGCGTTCCCTCCCGTCAAAAAGGATTTCGCCTGCCCAGGGATGATATAGTCCTGCCACCAGCTTCGCCAGTGTCGACTTCCCTGAGCCTGAGCCTCCGACAAGGGCAATCCGTTTACCAGGCTCAACATGAAGTGAAAAATTCTCGATCAGAGGATCGCTGAAGCGGTCATAGCCAAAGGTTACGTTTTTGAAATCCAGGAATCCATGCAACTTGGAATTGGCTGGAGTGATAATGGCAGGATCGTCGTTCGCCTCACTTTTGAAATAGATGTCCTCGTTCGTTGAAAGAGCATCCTGGATGGTATTCAGGTTGCTCTTTGCCACCTGGAGGTCACTGCCCATCGAAACCACAGATTTCACAGGGCCTGTGAAGTTTGACATCAGGCTCTGGAAGGCAATGAAGATCCCGATCGTCATTTCGCCATAAATAACAAGCAATCCGCCTAAAGTGAGAAGAATGATATTGTTCAGATTTGACAGAAAATCGGGAAGGGCATCGAGCAGGTTTGAAGTGACGTTGAGTTTCTGGTCGAATACAACTGCGTTTGACAGGCTTCCGCTCCATAAGCCGTAGAAATCATTTTCAGAGCCGGTGGCCTTGATAGTCTCAATCTGTTCCAGTCCAACGCCGGCAGTACTGAATGTACGCTGGTTTCGTTCAAACAGGAGCTGGTTCAGGGTCGAGCGTTTTTCTGAGATGATCCTGAGAACGAAAAGGTTTACCAGGATCACCGAAACCCCGATGATTGTAAGCAGAAGGTTATATTGAATCATTACGATTGCATAAAACACCACGGTGATCATGTTCGAGACCGTTGCCGTGAGTTCTGTCGACAGCAGGGTTGCAAGGTCGTCGTTGAGCTGAACGCGTTTGAAGATCTCACCCGGCTGACGGGTCATGAAGAAACGGATTGGCAGTTTAAGGATATGCATCAGCAGCTTGGAGGATTCGACAATAGCCAGGCGCAATTCTATTTTGACAAGGATCTTTTGCTGAAAAAAAGTAAGAATACCGTTGAAGAAGAACAGGCAGGCGATCAGCACAAGCATTGGCTTGAAATACCTGGGCTGGTTAAGGTCAATAATATCATCGAAAAACAGTTTATTCAATCCTGCCAGAATAATAGCCGGGATAACCAGGATCGCGCCACACAGCAGGACGTAAGTAAGGTCAAATTTGCTGGCTTCAATTCTTGACCATACCCGGTCGAAAAAGACATTCCTGTGCTTATCTGGCTTAAAATCCGGGCCGGGGGCCAGGATAAGGGCTGTTCCATCATATACTTGTGAAAGCTCCTGTTCGGTCAGTTTTTTCTCGCCCTCATGGGTGTCGTTGACAAACAGGAAATCGTTTTTGAAGCCGGTAACGACGCTGAAATATCCTCCGTGTATCCCGATAACAGCCGGCAACTGAAGTGATCTGAGGTCAGCCACACTGCAAGGCCGCACTTCCGATTTAAAGCCATGGGCAATAGCTACTTTCATCAGGCGGGAAGCAGGAAGTTTCGAATTGTCTGAAACTCCGCATTCCTGGTTCAGTGCATCTTTGGCCGGATAACAATGGTAAAATTCAAAAACCATTGAGAGCGCTACCGGACCGGATTCATTTTCCCCAATCTGGAGAATGACCGGAACCTTTTTTTTGACATGCTCGTTGCTCATGGCAAGGTCTCGATTGATAGGTGAAACGGATTATTCGAAATATGACTTGAAAACAGGGATGATATAGTCGATCGGTGGTTTTTGTTTAACGACAATCGACGCCCTGCAAAGGGTCCCAGTGTTAACGGTGTACGGAGGACCGGACTTGTTCGACCATTTGAAGCCGCTTTTAGTTGAAGGATCTGTTATCAGCCTGATCTTGACGCGGTATGTGGGGCCCTGCTGTTCAATAAGGGCAACGAGATCAGGATTGTTGAGTTCGTCGATGATAGAGTTTGTATTGGATACAAAATGGTTTACTTCCACAACTTCACCCATAAGCCATCCGTAAAGGTTATGATTAACAGTAAAAGGTTCTATCATAGCCGGCATGCCCGGTTCCACAACAGCATTTGAATTAAAAGGGATAAAAAGATCAAGCAAATGATTTTTCTCATTATCCAGGTCTTCAACAACCATCATACGGGTTCCGGCATTAACAAAGTCGCCCCCTGTCACTGATTTGTCGATGATCATACCGTCAACAGGACTGCGGATGATTGTCTGGCGGTCATAATCCTCCTGAAGATCAGCGATCTTCTTCTTCAGGATCTGGATCTGACCTTTGTAATCTTCCTGCTGATATCTCCGCTCATATTCCCATGACTGCTGATCAAGCTGGTTTGTTTTAACCTCCTGCTCTGTTTGTGTTCGCTGGTTGTGAGCGTCGGACAGCTTGTTTTTTGCATCCACGTAATTTTCCCTGGTTGCAAGGCCTTTATCCCAGAGATCCTGCTGTTGCTGCATTTTAAGTTCAAAGAATGTGATCTGGTCCTGGATATGGGCCAGCTGACGTTTGAGCCTTTCCTCCTCAAGGTTATAGAACCTCATTTTATTAGGAAGATCCCTGGTGTCTTTCGTCATCAGAAGCGAATCCTGTAACATGAGGACGTCCAGCTGGGCATTCAGTTCAACCAGCTGATGCCTTAGCTGAGGCTGGAGAAGGTGCAGCAGGACATCGTCCTGTTTCACTTTTTCACCCAGCTCAAACCTCACCTCTTCAACTCCGCCGGGGTAAAGGGCTATAATCCCATGAAGTCCTTTTCCGCTGACAATTTCCCCAAGTCCGTCGATTCTCTGGGGGATACTGCCAAAGATACCCCATACAATTGCAACGAAGGTCAGCAGTCCTAAAGCGGAGAGGGATATCCAGTACCGGGGCTGTGTGATTTTCAACATTCGGTTCATTTCCTCAGGATTCCCTGCTGATCCTGAAGGCTTTGATTTTTCTGCCTTATCCATAATAAAAACTATTGGGTATTAACTAATAGCCTGACAGGGTGGGCTGTACTGAAAACCCACCGAACACAACAAAAAAAAATACTATTCCATGTACTTTTTATAGTACTTGAAGCCCTCTTCTTTGAGGTGAGGTTTGCAGTTGCCTTTTTCGTCTAAATGCTTCCTTTTATGATGATCCATCTGGATTTCAAAGAATTTACTCATCTCGAAGGCACCAGGATCGGTATCAGGGCTTTGCAGGTTATTTTGCATTTTAGGCATTCCCGGCATTTTTCCAAAACTGAAAATATTCGGAGCTCCTTTTAAACCAGGCATCGATGGCATCGATGGGGTAAGATGGGTCTTGTCCTTATCCTCCCCTCCGGTTGCTGCTGCAGGTGAACTGCCTGGCATGGTATCGGCATCAGGTGTGACAGGTGTCGCCGGGGTGCCCGGGGTGGCTGCGGTTAAAGGCGTGCCCGGTGTGGCCGCAGTTACAGGTGTGCCTGGTGTGGCTGCAGTTCCAGGAGTAGCAGGCAACTTGGGCAATTTCGGCGTTAATGGCCTGAGATGGACATTCTTGTTTTTCATAATGTTGATGTTTGATTTGTGAAACATTGATTATTTCTGATTGATTTCCTGTGATGTTTGCTTAACATGCTGTTCGATTTTTTTAACGATCCAGAGTATTCCGTATACAAACATGATGGTTGTAACAATACTCGATACCTGGGTAACCACCTTGATTTTATTGAATGCCTCACCTATGTTGTTTACTCCTTCCGCATCGAAATAATTGATCAGAAATATCCGCAGAAATGCGTCAAAAAGGTCTCGTCCGGCAAGAAAGAGGGTAAGCAGCATAAAGTATTTGAAAAAGGGCATGGTGTGGTACAGGGCCCGGCTGTGATCTTTCGGGACCCCGTGCAGAAACGCATAATCAATAAAGAAGTACATTGCCATCGGCTTTCGGGCAAGCATGGTAATACACCAAAAGATTGTCCAGCCAAAATTCAGGTAAACATAATTCCATAACATCTGAGGCGCTGTTTTGGAATAGATATCCATTATGCTGCCGATAATCATGGTTGAGAGAATGAATAAACCGGTTATGCTGAACTGTTTCTCTTTGATAAAGATGAAAACTGTATAAATCACCCCAGGGACCGTTGAAAGCAGCATCGCCCAATAGTCGCCCAGGGAAGAACGGCAGGTATTCCAGATCAGCAAAGGGATCCCGAGATAGATGATGAGGTCGGTAAGCGTTCGCTTATTGAAAATGTTCTTGAGCATGGTTTGGGATTTATTTCTTATATATGACTTTCCCTTCCTTGATCGTCTCCTCAACAGTAATATCCCTGATCTTCATCGGATCCACCACAAGGATATTATCGCTAAGAATTACAAGGTCGGCCAGTTTGCCCGGCTCGATAGAGCCCTTCATCCTGTTTTCGCCGATTTCCTTTGCAGAGTTAATGGTAATTGCCTTGAGAGCCTCATAGGGACTTACCCTCTGATCAGGGCCTATGACAACCCCGGTCCTTGAAACACGGTTCACTGCAGTCCACACGGTAAAGACAGCATTAAGTGGTGTAACATTGTAATCGGTATGGTTCGAGAAGATGATGCCCGAATCAAGAGCCGCTTTAAGAGGACTCAGAAAGAAAGCCCTATCCTTTCCCATATTAATAATGTGAACATCCCCCCAGTAATAGGTATGATTTGTAAAGAATGAGGGGAAGATATGATGTTGTTTGAATTTTGAAAGCTGATCAGGGCGGATGAACTGGGCATGGATCACCACCGTGCCACGGTTTGTGTCGGGCAGGTTCAGGGTTTTAATTGCCTTTTCATGGGCGTCGATGATCATCTGGATTGCAGCATCTCCGTTACAATGGCTGAATACGGGAATTTTATTCTGGTAGCATTTGAGAATTCCTGCTTCAAGAACAGTGGAGCTGATATTGGGTTTTCCGCTGCAGTCACTGGTACACCCTGACCCGGGGAGCATAGGGGTGCCGAGATAAGCAGTTTTACCCTGGGGAGAACCATCGCATATAAACTTGATACCTCGAAATGTAAGATGGTTGTTGTATTCATTAAAAGTAAATTTCGGATTCCCTACAAGGGTGTCAACCAGTTCTTCAGCTACGAGAGAAACCACATCCAGATAAAGGATCTTCATCCGGGCTGCGAGCTTGAGCATACCAATGGTACCCATTGTGCTCGAACCTTCCTGTGCAGTGGTATACCCTTCTTTTGCATACATTCCCTGGGCCGAATTAATAAGCTCAGTAAACGATTTCTCAACATCGGGAGGCAAGGCATCGGGGATCTTGCCTTCGGCTTTTTCTTCAGCCTTTTCTTTCATAATGTGACGTGCAATCATGGCAACTGTTGGTGCGCCTACTGCAGTCGAAGTCCCGAACCAGGCATTCTCATATACAACCCCGTTTGGGTCCTGGGTTCCCGGGAAACGGCCGATAATCCCGCCTGCCGGATCTTTGGAAGCTTTGCTGATACCAGCAAGTTTGAGTGCAGCAGAATTGTAAACACCGATATGGCCTGAAGCATGGACCAGCACTACCGGATTATCAGGAAAGGCCGGATCAAGGTCCTTTATGGTCGGATATCGCTTCTCGGCCAGCTGGTCAGGGTCAAATCCCATACCCAGGATCAGTGTGCCTGGTTTCATTTTCAGCCTTTGCTGAAGATCTTTTAGTTTTTTAATGATATCAGGTATGCATCTAACCGAATCAATCGGAGGTGAACTTATATTAGTCGAGATCACCGAAAGTACAGCAGCGGCAAAATGACTGTGAGGGTCTACAAAACCTGGAAGCATTGTCTTTCCCTGCAGGTCGGTGACCAGGGTTGAATCCCCTTTATACCTCATGATGTCTTTGGAAGTCCCGATTGCAAGGATTTTCCCGTTTTTAATTGCTACCGCCTCTGCCTGGGTTTTTGAGGAGTCCATGGTGATGATCACTCCATTTACAAATACCTGGTCGGCCTTCTCGACTGGCCTTGTACAGGAAGCAACAATGAGGATGCCTGCTAAAATGAAGAGGTAAAACTTACTTGTTACCTGCTCCGAAATCCGTGTCAATTTTTCCATTTTTATCATATCTTATTAATGCAAAATCATTTGTTGTTCCACTGTTTGAATTACCTCCTGCGAGGATCTTCCCATCCTCCTGGACAATAACTGCTGAAGCCAGATCATTACCTTCGCGGATGTAGGTCAGAACTATTCCATTTTTGCCAAATGAGCGATCAACAGATCCGTTCCTGTTGTACCTGATCAAGGCAAAATCATAGTTCAATCCGTTATTTGAACTGCCGGCTGCTATGATTTTTCCATCTGATTGAATACATAATGCTGAAGCCTGGTCATCCCCGTCACGGATACCGGTTATTACAATCCCGCCTTTCCCGAAGGTCGGATCAGGCGAGCCGTCAGGGTTATACCTTAGCAGGGCAAAATCATTATTCAAACCATTATTTGATTTACCTGCAATTACAATCTTACCGTCATCTTGCAGTTTAATATCTTCTGCCTCATCTTCACCACTGTTCACCGATGTGATGACGATTCCATTTTTTCCGAAACTCTTATCCAGGGAGCCGTCAGGTTTATATCTGACCGTGGCTATATTTGTATTTGAATACCCGGTCAGCAGTACTTTGCCATCAGGCTGAACTGCCATTGCCACAGCCTGGTCGTCCCCCTGGCTAAGAGAAGTAAGTACGATCCCGTCTTTTCCGAAAGTCGGATCAAGGGTCCCGTTGCTAGAATAACGGACTACCGCAAAATCAGTGTTTGAGCCATCATTGCAGCAGCCAACGACAAGGATTTTCCCATCCTTCTGAATAGAAACGTCTGTCGCATTATCATCCCCTTCGCTGAGGGAGGTGATTACAATTCCTTGCTTACCGAAGGTCTGGTCGAGACTTCCGTTACTATTGTACCTGAGAATTGCGAAATCATTTGTTTGCCCGTTATTCGCACTTCCTGCCAGAATGACTTTCCCATCTGACTGTAAAGCAATTGCCGAAGTAATTGCATTCACAGTGCGTAATGCCGTCTTTACTATCCCTCCTGAACCGAAAGACGGGTCCAGTGTTCCGTTCGGCAGGTATCGAACAGCGGCGATATCTGTGTTGGAATATCCTGTGAGAATAATCTTGCCATCTTTCTGCAACAGCATGTCGTAGGCTTCATCGTCAGCTGCCGACAGAGATGTGATTACCACACCCTGGGGTAAGCTTGCTGGACCTGATTGTTCCGGGTCCTGGGCAAAACCTGCCAATCCGGAAAGGATGATTGCAATTGTCAATACTTGTCTTTTCATAATATATCCGGCTTTATATCGGATTCTAAAGATAAGCCTGAATTTCTGAATTGCTTGTAGTTCACAATTAATTAATAATTAAATGTTCAGGGAACGACAAGGAAGGGAGAAAATTCACTTTTTTGATTTCTTGCTGCCACTTGGGAATTGTATACTTAATCCTGCAAATATCTGTAAACCAGGCTCTCCTATACCATTGTGAAGAAAGGTATACTGGGGCTCAAGACCGATTGAAACAACAGTCCTGTTGATGAGAATTACCTTTCCCACCCCAAGCCCGAAGGGCACATTATAGGTACCGTTAACAAAATCGAATGTCCAGATGGCGGTTCCTTTCAAAGTAAAACCTTTACCTATCTGAAAAACATAAAATGGCTGAAAATCAAGCTGGTTTGTCTCGCTGCGCTCAGAATTCCCGGCATAGGACATCTGCCATGTTGCCAGTGCTCCGAGCATGTAGGTTGCACCGAGTTTTACAATTACCGCTGCAAGTCCCGCCTGCCATTTCTCGGTTCCCAGAGCTGGATTGCTGGCTGTAGGGAATGAAAGCTGCGGACCAATACCAAAGTCAATTGATGATGTTGGTTTGGTTAGAAGAAAAGCGGCAAACATGTTGATGTCAGACAAGCCTGATATGGGATCGCTTCCTGTTGTTGAACCAGGCAGAGTGTTAACCGGGATAGTCGCCCTGAAAACAAGTGGAGCAGCGACTATAACCGGCCTGATCATGAATGAATTGAACGATTCATTAGGCATCCCGTACAAGACAGGTGCAAGGTAGTTCTGAAACCCTATCGAATTATTTCTCGCCAGAGGATTATTGGCATTGTTAACCTGGGCATTTGTAAGGCCTCCTGCTTCAGGAGGATGTTCCTGGGTAAATGCAGAGACTGAAAAGGAGATCAGAATAAGAGAGATAACGATTTTTTTCATGATTTCAGAGGTTTTTGTTGTAAATATAAGGGTGAATTCGTAACAATGTCAACATTCACCTTAGAAAAAAATCTTAGCTTATTCTTAGTTTAAATCACATCTTGCTGGATGTCAATGAGATCATCAATAATGCCTTAAGTTTTCACAATCTCGACCATAGATGAAAATGCCAGGTTTAATTTTGAAAGAATGATTGATGAATTATTCAACACGTGTTGAATAATTCAACGCACGCTGTATGTATTATGATATTCAATTCGTTATGAATATACTTATTTTTTCAACGTTGATTTATTCAACACTTTATGTAAAACACAATTTTTGAATGCTTTTCTATTATCCTGATCTTATGCGCATTATCTTCGGAAAATAAGTTCGGCATCATTATTGAATAGGGAAAGGTGTAAATGCAATTGAAAAAATAAATACTATGAAAACAAAAGTGATCTCCCTCATCTGTGCGCTCTTCCTTATCTGCTGCAGTAATCTCATCAGTAATGAAACAAACGCAACAAGCGATGCCAAGGCATCTGGCATATTAACTGTGTATTGTACTCCCGAATTAAGCTCCATAGCATCCGCCTGGGCAGTTCAGTATAATACAACAAATCCCAAAAATAAAGTCAATATTATCACGAGGGAGGCTTCTGATTTAGCAGGGATTCTGGGATCAGAAAACAGTATCTGCTTTATATCCAATGAGTCAGCACCAGCCGATAAAAAAGGTAATTCCTTCAGGATTGTTATAGGGCGTGAGATCATTGTTCCTGTCCTCAGTTCAAAAAATCCATATCTGAAGGAAATAAACGAAAAAGGCATATCCCGGGAATCCATGGTTAAAAGCCTGGAATCGAGAGGGGCACTGAAATGGGGAACCTTGCTGGGCACTGCAGCGGCAAACCCGGTGAAGTATTTCATCCTGGATAATGCCTCAGCAAAAACGGGGGTCGCCGAATTTTTAAAAAACGGATCATCCTCTGTTGCCGGGATGGAATCGGTGAGCCCTGAAAATTTTCTTAATGCGATACAAAACGATCCTTACGCAATCGGTTTCTGCAGGCTTACTGATGTAGTAAGACCCGGGCAGGAAAAGCTGGCCGGTAATATTCAGTTCATGCCGATAGATAAGAACGGTAACGGGCGCATGGATTACATGGAAAACATTTACTCTGATTTCCAGGATTTTTCAAGGGGAGTGTGGATTGGGAAATATCCCAAATCACTTACAAACAATATTTATTGTGTAGCAAAAACATGCCCGGCAGGCCAGTCTGGTGGCGACTTCCTGAAGTGGGTACTTTCCACGGGACAGGATTTAATGCCGGTAAATGGATTTTCTGACCTTGTAAGCAGTGAACGTCAGTCCCAGTTGGATAAGCTGAACAATACCCCTATTTACCCGCAAATTCCGAGGGAAACAAATTCCCTGGCGAAACTTATTCTACTCGTCCTGGTAATTTTTATTGTAGTCAGTTTTACAGCTGATTTTCTTTTCAGGCGGTCAAAGGGAAGAAAAACCGCTGAAATCTCTCATCCGGCTTTTGAACCCAGTGTATTTGATGAACAAAATTTACTGGCCCCAAAAGGCATGTATTTTGACAAATCCCATACCTGGGCTTTCATGGAACAGGACGGGAATATAAAAGTCGGCATTGACGATTTCCTGCAGCATATTACAGGCCCAATAACCAGTATCGGAATGAAAAAACCAGGCGATATTATCAATAAAGGTGACCGTTTGTGTATCATCATTCAGAAGGGAAAACAACTCAACATTTATGCTCCGGTTTCGGGTACTGTGATGGCTTGCAATGAAACTTTATTAAAGAACTCCGGGATGATCAATGAATCTCCGTTCAGCGATGGCTGGGTCTACAAGATAGAGCCCAGCAACTGGCACAGGGAGGTCGAGTTTCTTTCAATGGCCGACAAATACAGGACCTGGCTCGGCGCTGAATTTAACCGTCTCAAGGACTTCCTTGCATCATCCCTGCAGGCAAATTCACCAGGATATTCGCAGATCATATTGCAGGACGGAGGGGTGTTGAAGGACCATGTACTTGCCGACCTCGGTCCGGAGGTATGGGAAGATTTCCAGGTAAAATTCATCAACACAGCCAGGTAACAAAAGCATTCAGGTAAGTCAACCTTTCAAAAAAAAGCTATATGAGTATCAACCGACGAGGGTTTTTCAAAGTCCTTGGTGTCACCGGAGCCGCTCTGGCTATAGGCAAAGAAATGAAAGCTGCTCCCCCGGGGAACGGGGCGATAGAGTTCAGGGGTGTGTTATATGATTCGGCCCGTTGCAAAGGATGCAGGGGTTGTGAGTATGACTGTGCTGATGCCAACGGACTTCCGCTGCCTGAACCTGCAAAGAACATTGCTCCCATCCGTGAGACAAGTGAGACTAAACGCACAGTTGTCAATGAATACAATACATCCAAAGGGAAAGTGTTCATAAAGAAGCAGTGCATGCACTGCAATGAACCTGCCTGCTGTGCGGCATGCCTTACCCAGGCCATGCATAAAACCGCTGCCGGGCCGGTGATCTGGAGGGGAGACAAGTGTATGGGTTGCAGGTATTGCATGGTGTCTTGTCCGTTTGATATTCCAAAATTCGAATACCACAGCGCCAATCCGAAGATCCAGAAATGCGATATGTGCTACAACCGCCTGAAAACCGGAGAAATGCCAGCCTGTGCGGCAAACTGTCCGAATGAAGCCCTGTTCTACGGAACCCGGCGCCAAATCCTGGCTGAGGCGCGGAAGAGGATCGTTGAAAATCCAAAACTTTATGTTGATTATCTCTACGGTGAACATGAGGCCGGAGGAACCTGCTGGATGTACCTTTCACCGGTTAGTTTCAAGGAACTTGGCATGAAGACAAATCTTCACAAAGGCTCCTACCCTGCTCTCACAAAAGGTTTCCTGTACAGCGTACCTTCCGTTTTTGTACTGTTTCCGGCATTGCTTCTGGGAATTCACCAGGCAACAAAAAATGAAACTAAACACAGGGAGGAATAAATATGAGTGAAAACTATCAGATAGCACTTGACAATGATGGCAAGCCCATGTGGAAGTTCCTTCTCCATGAATTAAAACCAAAAGGGAAGATCTTTACTCCTTTCAATATCATCTCAGTCCCTGTGATTCTTGTTGGGCTGGTCCTTATCGTGATCCGTTTCTGGAAAGGTATTGGTGCCGTGACCAATCTGACCCAGGAAGTCCCCTGGGGCTTGTGGATAGGGTTTGACGTTGTCACCGGAGTTGCCTTCGCAGGGGGCGCTTATGTTCTCACCTTCATGGTATATATCCTGAACATGAAGAAATACCATTCCATTGTAAGGGTTACCGTGCTGAACGGCTTTCTTGCGTACGTTTTCTATGCCGGCGCGCTGCTACTCGACCTCGGCCGTCCGTGGAACGTTATCAACCCTATTATCGGGAATAATTTCGGCGTGAATTCGGTTTTATTCCTTGTAGCCTGGCATTTTCTGCTGTATATGATCGCCCAGCTTATCGAATTTTCACCTGCTGTTGCTGAATGGCTTGGAGCAAAAAGGATACACAAGATATTATCAGGGATGACCATTGCAGCTGTGATTTTCGGGATCACCCTTTCGACCCTTCACCAGTCGGGACTGGGGGCTCTTTACCTGATGGCAAAAGAAAAGATCCATCCACTCTGGTATTCCGAATTCATTCCAATTATGTTCTTTGTCTCGAGTATTTTTGCAGGGCTTTCGATGGTCATCTTTGAAGGTAGCATCACGCATAAAGTATTTTCCGGGCAGATCAGCGATAAGCATCACAAAGCCGGAACCGGAATACTGATGGGCTTGTCGAAAATCTGCGCAGGAACTATGTTTGCATATTTTTTCCTGCAAGTCCTGGTATTTATCCACGAGCGCCACTGGGATCTTATCAACACCCCCATGGGTTATTGGTACCTCCTCGAGATGCTGGGTTTTGTAATGCTGCCCATGATGCTGTTTTTCTACAGTTATCGCAGGCACAACATTTTTCTGATAAGAGTGGCTGCAATCCTGACCATGCTGGGGATTATCCTAAACAGGCTCAACGTGACCGTAATCGGTTTCAGATGGGATGCGGCAGTGCATTACATCCCTTCATGGATGGAAGTCGTGGTAACCCTGACAGTAATTTTCACTGAAATCTGGATTTTCAGATGGGTCATCAACCGAATGCCCGTGCTTCGCGACAGCCCGGCCTGGGCTAAGGATGGTGAGTCGTAATTCGTAAATCGTACTTCGTAAATCGTAAATACAATCGTAAATCTTACCTCGTAAATCGTAAATATTATGGACGGCTTCAGTTATTACAATATTTTTGAGACAAAAGGGATGGAATACCTGATCATCATAGCATTCCTCGCCCTGCTTATCCCGTTCTCTCTCATGCTGAACAGGAAGGTAAAAATCAAACGACAGCTTCATAAGGCCATGGGTATCCTTACAAGCAGTGTAATAAGGATTCCTCAGGGACTATTTTACAGCGACAGCCATACCTGGGCCCATTTGTCGCGCTCAGGCTTCGCTAACGTTGGAATTGATGACCTCCTCGTTCACCTGGCAGGTGATGTGGAAGTAGTCTTTCACAAGAAACCAGGGGATGCAGTTGCCAAAGGGGAACCGATGTCGGAAATCAAGCAAGGCGATAAACTGCTGAAGCTATATTCTCCTGTTTCAGGTAAAATCAGGGAGAGCAATGAGCTTCTTACCGCTGACCCGGGAATTCTCAGCGAAGACCCGTATGGCCTGGGATGGCTGTATAAAATCAAACCCGGCAACTGGCAGGAAGACACGGCAGACTGTCATATGGCTGAGGAAGCAAATGACTGGGAGCAGATGGAGCTCCTGAGATTCAGAGATTTTCTTGCAGTGAGTATGCCAAAGTACGATCCTGAACTTTCAACGGCCACACTCCAGGATGGAGGGGAGTTAAAAGACAATATTTTAAGTGAACTCCCCAATGCCTTGTGGAATGATTTTCAGAAGGAATTCCTGGATTCCCGTGCCTGAGAATGCTACTGCTTTTAGTTGCAAAAAGCATAAAACCGGTTCCCGGAAAAATCAGCACTTAACGAAAAAACCGGCGCCATGTCGCTGGTTTTTGTTAAATTGCAATGATATTAAACCTGCTCTCCTGTAACACTATCATTGCTAAAAATTAACCAGATATGGTTGCTTTCGGTAAATACCAACGGAAGAATCTAACCGGGAAATCTCTCTTCAGAAAATACGTCCAGGTCCGCTCATCGATTTACAGCCGCGTAGTTTTTGTAATCCTCGTTTCCTCGGTCTTCCTGTTTGTTTCGTTCAGTATAATTTTCCGTTCGGTGAACGAGGAATACCTTAACACCGTGATCCGCCAGAACGGGAACAACATCGGGTCAATCGTACAGGGCTCCCTGTATCATTCGATGCTCGAGAACGACAAAAGCACACTCCAGAACACTCTCGACATCATCAATACCATGCCGGGAATAGACGAGGTGAACATGTATGACATCAAGGACAACCTGGTATACACTTCCATTCCTTCCGACACCAGTTCTTCACACAGCAATCCGAATTGCATCAGCTGTCATGATGATCTGAAAACGATTTTTCCCGGAACATCCAAACATTATAAGATCATCAATGTTGACAGCGACTGCAAGATGACCCATAACGACAACAGCAGCCGTCACCTGCTTATCAAGCTACCCATACTCAATGAGAGGTCATGTTATGAAAGTTCCTGTCACGCCCATAAAGCAAGCGACGGCATCCTGGGCTCCCTGATCATCAAAATCCCGCTTGCCGAACTTGATACGGCAGTTGAAAAATCATCCACCGAATTCTTCATCCTTGCCATTCTTACTACCCTCGTGCTTGCGACCGTGCTCATTATCTTTACCCGTCAGCGGATCAAGAAACCCCTGAATGCCCTGGTCAAGGCCAGCATTGCCGTCGCCAACGGCGATAAAAGCACCAGGCTCGAGATAAGAGCCGATCAACTCGAGGATATGAGAATGGTATCGCAGGCATTCAACGATATGCTCGACAACCTTCAGGCTGCAACAAATGAACTTGAAAACTGGTCACAGCAGCTTGAGTATAAGGTTCAGAAGAAATCAGAGGAATTAAGTTCAGCCCAGAATGAACTAATCCATATTGAACGACTGGCATCGCTCGGGAAATTGTCATCCTCGGTTGCACATGAAATTAACAATCCCCTGTCCGGCATCCTGATTTATACAAAACTGATATACAAACAGTTAAGTAATCCGGAATTGTATGCCAGCAAAAGGGAATCGATGCTCAAGCACCTGAAGCTGATCGAAAACGAGGCCAAACGATGCGGGGATATTGTAAAGGGGCTGCTTGAATTCTCGAAGAAGGACCAGGAGGATTTCGAGCCCAGGCATCTGCATGAGATCCTCCAGGAGACCTACGAACTGATGACCCATCCTATCAAGATTGCCAACATCAGGTTTTTCACTGATTTTTCTGCAGCTTCCGATCTTATTTACTGCAGTCCTAACCAGATCAAGCAAGCTTGCATAGCCATGCTTGTAAACTCAAGCGAGGCAGTGCATGAGAACGGGGAAATCATTATCCGCACGGTAAATTCAACAGAGGATGCAATTACAATAGAGATCACCGATAATGGAATTGGTATTTCGGCGGATGACATCCCCCATATTTTCGAACCTTTCTTTTCGACCAAGCAGAAATCGAGCGGGATCGGCCTCGGACTGGCGATTGTCCATGGCATCATGCAGAGCCATAACGGGAAGATACAGGTCAGTTCCGAACCGGGTCATGGAACAACCATCTCAATTACATTACCTTTGATCAGAAATTAAGAGATATATAATGGCCAGAAAGATATCCATTTTAGTCGTCGATGATGAAGAATCGGTAAGAGACTCCCTGAGCAACTGGTTCATCGAAGACGGTTACCAGGTTGAATGTGCCGAAAATGCCAGGGTTGCGCTTCAGATGATCGAATCCTCCCATTTTGACATCATCCTTGCCGACATCAAGATGCCGGGCATGGATGGGCTTGAGATGCTGAGGAGGATCAAGACGCTTAAGAAAGATGCCATAGTCATCGTGATGACTGCATTTGCCTCGGTGAACACTGCCGTTGTCGCCCTTAAAGACGGGGCTTTCGACTATGTGACGAAACCTTTTGACCCCGATGACCTCTCGCATCTCATTCGCAATGCAACGAAGCAGATCTCACTATCCCAGGAAAACGAAAGCCTGAAAGACAGGGTGACTTCGCTTGAGAGCGTCGAGGACCTTATTGGGAACAGCCTGGCGATGAAAAAAGTACTTCAGCAGGTAGAAAGCGTGGCCCAGTCAAATTCTTCAGTCATCATCACGGGCGAGAGCGGCACAGGCAAAGAACTTATTGCCAGGGCGATTCATGCCAACTCTGCGCGGAGGTATTATCCGCTGGTGAGCGTACATTGCGGGGCGCTGACCGAAAGCCTGCTCGAAAGCGAGCTCTTCGGCCACGAGAAAGGGGCATTTACAGGAGCCATGTACAACAGGAAAGGACGTTTCGAGATGGCCGACAGCGGCACCATTTTCCTGGATGAGATTGCTACCATTTCATCGAAGATGCAGATCGAACTGCTGAGAGTGCTTGAGACAAAGACCTTTATCAGGGTAGGCGGAAACAAGGAGATTTCCTCTGATTTCAGAGTCATCTGCGCAACCAACAGGGACCTGAAGAGCCTGGTGGAACAGGGAACTTTCAGGGAAGACCTTTTTTACCGGCTTAACGTGGTGAACATACAGGTGCCTCCCCTGAGGGAAAGGATTGAAGACATTCCGTTGCTTGTAGATTATTTTATTAAAAAGTACTGCCTTAGTATGAATAAGCCCGGCATCACCATCGACGATGCAGCGATGCATAAGCTTGAAGAGTATACTTTTCCCGGCAACATACGCGAACTTGAAAACATGATCGAAAGGGCGATCGTGATCGGCAACGGCAGGAAGATAACTCTGAAAGACCTGCCTTTCAGCCAGGAGATGATCGACAATTCGATCGAAAGCCTCGACGATTTCGAAAAAACCTTCATCCGGCAGATTCTGAACAAGTATAGCTGGAATATCACCCGCACTGCGAAAGCCCTGAAAGTCGACAGGGTGACGCTTTACAATAAGATCAAAAAATATGATCTGAAACCCGATGATTCAACAGCACATTAATCTGATCTCTTTTGGGTATTTAGGGAAACATTATCTTGAACCTGTAGCTGAAGCGGTGCAGCAGGAATTCAGGTATGCTGTGAAGCTGAAGGAATCCCATCTTGACCTCAGTGAGTTTTTTGACCCGGGCCGAAGGCAGTACAACGGGAACAAGCTGCTGATGGCGATCGACGCAATGAACACAACAGGTTCAATCAAAAACATTGGCTTGTTCAGTGTCGACCTGTTTATTCCCATACTCACCTATATTTTCGGACAGGCGGCATTGAACGGGAAGACAGGGATCGCTTCGATGTTCCGGCTGAGCAACGAGAGGTATGGAATTGCCCCCGACGAGAAGCTTTTACTCGAACGATTCACCAAGGAAGTCATCCATGAACTGGGCCATACCTTCGGACTTATCCACTGCAGTTCACCTTCCTGCGTAATGCGTTCAAGCACTTATGTTGAAGACATCGACCAGAAAAACACCCACCTCTGCATTCATTGCAGGGAGAAGCTACCCCCTGTAATACCTGATCAGGCGGTTAGTTGAACTGTCGTGGGAAAGCAGCTTTTCCCTGTTTTCCAGTTCCGGAATGATCTTCATCGCAAGAACTTTTCCAAGTTCAACTCCCCACTGGTCAAAGGGGTTGACGTTCCATATCACCCCCTGGGTAAACACTGCGTGCTCATACATGGCGACCAGCTTACCCAGGACCGAGGGGGTCAGTTTATCCATAAAAAAAGTCGACGACGGCCTGTTCCCTTCAAACACCTTATGAGCGACAAGGTTTTCGGGAACACCTTCTTTTTTTACCTCGTCGGCGGATTTACCGAAAGCGAGGGCCTCTCCCTGCGCGATCATATTGGCCATGAGATAATCCTGGTGGTGAGGCATTGGATTCAATGATGTTCGGAACCCAATGAAATCACATGGGATAACTGCGGTGCCCTGGTGAATAAGCTGGTAAAATGAATGCTGTCCGTTGGTGCCGGGTTCCCCCCAGTAAACTGCCCCGGTCTGGTAAGTGGTATTGATGCCTTCAAGAGTGACATGCTTTCCGTTGCTTTCCATAGTCAGCTGCTGAAGGTAAGCAGGGAACCTCTTCAGGTAATTATCATAAGGAAGAACCGCCTGGGTGTGGGCATTGAAAAAGTCAATATACCATATTCCCAGCAGCCCCATGATCACCGGGATATTCCTTTCAAAAGGCGCATTCCGGAAGTGCTCGTCCATCTGGTGAAAGCCATCCAGCATCTCATAAAAATGCTCAGGCCCTATAGCGATCATGGTCGACAAACCGATTGCAGAATCCATGGAATACCTGCCTCCGACCCAGTCCCAGAAACCAAACATGTTCTTTGTATCGATGCCAAATCTGCCAACTTCCTTTTCATTGGTCGAAACCGCGACAAAATGGCTTGCCACAGCCTCCTCACTGCTGAGTTTCCCGAGCAGCCAGGCCCTTGCAGTGAGGGCATTGGTCATTGTCTCGAGGGTCGTGAAAGTCTTTGAAGAAACTATGAACAAAGTCTCTTCGGGGTTCAGATCCCTTACTGCTTCTGCAAAATCATTACCATCTATATTCGAGACAAAACGAAAACAGAGGTTTCTCTGGCTGTAAAACTTCAGGGCTTCGCAGGCCATCACCGGGCCAAGGTCAGACCCTCCGATTCCTATGTTCACAATACTGCGGATGGGTTTGCCCGTAAACCCCATCCATTCACCGTTTCGGATTTTTCGCGAACAGCCGGCCATCTTCTCCAGCACTTCATGCACATCAGGAACTACATTCCTGCCATCCGCCATCACAACAGAACCTTTAGGGGCCCTTAAAGCTGTATGAAGCACTGAGCGGTTTTCGGTCAGGTTGATCTTCTCGCCCGAAAACATCGACACAATCTTATCATTAAGCCCTCTTTCCTCTGCAAGCTTTAAAAGCAGGCTGATGGTTTCGGCCGTAATACGGTGTTTCGAAAAATCAAAGAAAATCCCCAGCTCAGCTATACTAAAACGATCTCCTCTTTCAGGATCAGCTGTGAACAATGATTTAATGGTACTATTCTTCATCTGCTGAAAATGCGATTCCAGTGATTTCCATGCAGCGGTCGTTGTGAGTTCAGTCTTCATAAACTATGATTTAGTTATTATCTGTTCAATTCAGAAGCAGCTTCCCTGTCGAGCAGCCAGTTCAGTTCCCCGTGAACAGGCTGTACCAGTGAGACAGGCAGCGATTCCCAGCCTGTTTTACGGTTGTATACCTGTGCGACCTTACCGGCCTTTGATTTGCCGGTGGCCAGGATCATAACTGTCCTGGCATTGTTGATCAGCCTGCCGCAGGCTGTGATCCTTTTTTGCTTTGTCTGCGGATGTACTGTCGTACAAAACAATCTGTCACTGTTGAAAAGCGTGGTATCAGAAGGAAAGATCGAGGCCGTATGTCCATCCTCGCCAATCCCCAGCATAACCAGGTCGGGCGAAGGAAATCCCATATACTTATGTATGTTGGCGACAACCACTGATGAGTACCTTAAAGCTTCTGTTTCAGGGATTGCTTCACCATGAATCCTGAAGACATTTGAAGCAGGGACAGGGATAAGGTCGAGAAGGTTCTCCCGGGCCATTTTATAGTTGCTTTCAGGCTCTCCAGGGCCGACACAACGCTCATCGCCCCAGAAGATCTTCAGCTTATCCCAGGCAATGTTATTGCGGTAATCAGAGGCCAGTTTCCTGAATACCAGCCCTGGCGTGGTTCCACCCGATAATACCAGGCTGAAGGTGTGGTCGTGTCTCATTGAAGCAAGAAGACCCTGGAGTTGCCTGGCAAAATAGTCTGCCAGGTCATCAGTTGTTTCAAATATTTTGAGTACCTCGATCATGCTTACAGTTCACAATAAATACCGTCATCACTGAGGTTCTTGCAAGGATACCTCCAGGTGATCCCATGGCCTTCGATGAGATCATCAGCCTGCTGAGGCCCCCAGGTACCGGCTGGATAACCATAGAGCGGAACTTCGTTTTCGGTTTTCCAGGCTTCGAGAACAGGTGACAGGAATTTCCATGCTTCCAGGACTTCGGCAGTTCTGGCAAACAAAGTGGCGTCCCCTTTCACCGAATCGTAAATGAGGCGTTCGTATGCCGACTGTATCCTGTGATCAGCAAGCTGGGAGTAATGGAAGTCCATATTCACAGTCTGCACCTCAAACCCCGCTCCCGGAGTTTTCATTCCGAATTTCAGCAAAATCCCTTCATCGGGCTGTATCCTGATGATAAGCTGGTTCAGCGACTGTCTGTATTTATCCCCTGAAAAAAGGAAGTGTGGTGTCGCCTTGAAATGTATCACTACTTCGGTAACCCTTGTGGGCAGGCGTTTTCCTGTGCGGATATAAAAGGGGACACCGCCCCAGCGCCAGTTATCAATATAAAATTTAAGGGCCGCATAAGTTTCGGTGAGCGAGTTTCCGGCAACTCCTCCCTCTTCCCTGTAACCCTGGACAGCTTTACCATTGATGGTCGCGGCAAGATATTGTCCGCGAATGGCAACCCGCTTTACATCCTCCCTTTTCAGGGGCCTCAGCGATTGGAACACTTTCAGTATTTCGTTGCGGATGGCCGATGGGTCAAGGGAAGAAGGAGGCTCCATGGCTGTGAGGGCAACCATCTGGAGCAGGTGATTCTGCACCATGTCGCGTAAAGCGCCGGAACTTTCATAATACCCACCCCGTTTTTCAACTCCAAGGCTTTCGGCCGAAGTGATTTCAACATGATGTATGTAATTCCTGTTCCATAAAGGTTCGAATATCCCGTTTGAGAACCTTGTCACAAGGAGGTTCTGAACAGTTTCCTTTCCAAGGTAATGGTCGATCCTGAACAGCTGCTCTTCCTCCCAGTCCTTCAGGAGGATGTTCTTAAGATCCATGGCCGATTCAAGGTCATACCCAAAAGGTTTTTCGATGATAAGGCGTTTCCATCCATTCTCCTGGCTATTCAGTCCGGCCATGGCAAGATTCCTGGGAATCACACCATACAAGGCAGGTGGAGTTGAGAGATAAAAAACAGTATTACCACCCAAATTTAACCTCTCCCTCAGCTGCTGAAGTTTCTGCTTCAGGAATACGTAATCAGGAGCATGGTCAGATTGAATGGATATATAAAAGATCTTTTCAATAAAGTCCTCTATCAGGGAATCATTGTCAATTTCTTTGTATTCTCTGATCGCCGACCTCATCCCTTCCCTGAAGATGTCGTCTGACAAAGGGCTGCGCGAAACCCCCAGCAACAGGAAATTCACGGGCAGGAGTTTCTGAACATAAAGAGCGTAAAGTGCGGGAACCAGCTTACGTTTGGTCAGGTCGCCGGAAGCTCCGAAAATGACATACACAAGACTGTCTTCCATCCGCTTTTATTCTTTTGTTTTAACTGCATGTCCGCCGAACTGGTTTCGAAGGGCTGCAAGCATTTTCATAGCGAAAGATTCATCCTGCCTCGACTGAAAACGGTTATACAGGGAAGCTGTGATCACATGGGCCGGCACATCAAAATCAATTGCGGTCTGCACGGTCCATCGACCCTCCCCGCTGTCCTGCACATAATCCTGCAAATGCTCCAGCTTCGGGTCTTCCTTCAACGCATCGGTTGCAAGTTCAAGCAGCCATGAGCGCACCACGCTGCCATACTGCCATGCATCGGCAATTTTTGGCAGATCAAGGTTGAAAGGTGTTTTCTGGAGTATCTCGAAACCCTCGGCAAAAGACTGCATCATGCCATATTCAATCCCGTTATGCACCATCTTTACAAGATGCCCTGTTCCCGAAACCCCGCAGTAAACATATCCGTGCTCCGGGGCCAGTGATCTGAACAGAGGTTCGGCATAATCCACTGCCTCCTTGTTGCCGCCAACCATCAGGCAGTATCCGTTCTTCAGTCCCCACACACCTCCACTGGTGCCGCAGTCGATATAATGAATGCCATGAGAGGCAACTTTCTGTGCCCTGACCTGGGTATCCCTCCAGTAGGAATTACCCCCGTCGATGATGATATCATCTTTATTCAGAAGGCCGAGCAAAACATCAAGATTCTCATCGACGGGTTTGCCTGAAGGCACCATCAGCCATACAACTTTGCGGGCAGGAAGTTTAGAGATCATCTCTTTTACTGAACCCGATCTATCGGCTCCCTTTTTCGAAATTTCTTCAACTGCTGCAGCAGTCCTGTTCCACACTACAATTTCATGATGATCATTGAGCAGCCTCTGCACCATGTTGAACCCCATCTTCCCCAGGCCTATAAAACCGATTTTCATATCTATTTGTTTTAATTATTTTAGGCTATTTCTTTTCGTTTGCAAATGAATCTGCACCCGGTATATCAACGGATGAACCGGTGGATTGTTTTACCTGTTAAACCCGTCGAACCATTTACGGGTGTGTGCAAGGGCAAACAGAAATGTTTCGGAATGCCCTGCAGCTGACCCGGCATTGACCATCTCCACATCACAACCAAGGTCTTTCATGTAATCATACGCTGTTTTGGTAACCGAAAGTGCAATTACCGAATCTGCCTCTCCATAATAGAACCGGATAGGGACTTTAGCTTTCCACATGTAAACCTGGTTTTTCCCCAGGGCTTTTGAGAAAACATTATTATTTTCAAGGAATGAAGCCCTGAACCCTGGTTTCAGAAGTTCAGAGGGAGTTCTTCCGAATACTGTGAGGATGTTGGCCGGGATATGATCCGTATCAAAAATATCTTCACCTATGCGCTGGTATTCAATATTCAGGGCCAACTGGCGTAAGCCTGGGATCTTTAAATGATATTCATAGGCATATATGTTATAGGCCATAATGAGGGGCAGAAGGTTTGATGAACAGCTCAGCAGCCAGTGATTCCAGGCCAGGTAAAGATCATATACGCCGGCGATGGGGGCAACGGCTTTTATTCCCGAGCCTTCCTGTTTCTGCATAAGCCTTGCAAGTGCCATTGCAGCATGTCCGCCCTGAGACCAGCCGGTCAGGAACATCGTGCCATTGAGGTCAAGCTTCAATTCCAGGCAAACAGATCTTGCGGCAGTGCAGAAGTCATAAGCAGCTTGTGCCTCTCCCTCGCTAAGCATATACGTATGCATTCCGGGCGATTCTCCTTTGCCGATGTAATCGGGCATGAACACCACATACCCCTGCGATGCAAAAGCCGATAACACCATGCGGGCTTCAGCATTTGCAGGGTTTGAGGGAACATCGTGTTTGGATACTTCGGTTCCGTGAGTGTAAACCACAATCCTTAACGCGGCGTTCACTCCGGCCGGGACCGCTATCAGTCCTGATGCTTTGCCAACCTGCCCCGAATAAGGATTCAAGGTATAATACACCAGCTTATACGTTTTCACCTTGTATTTTGACGGCTCAAACCCGTAATTCCCGGTTCTTCCGAATGCAGGATGTGTCAGCAGGCTGTCCATGACCACCTGGGAAAAATCTCTTTCGAAAGAAAAGCCGATGACATCACCTGCTTTAGGGGTCCTGGAAGGAACAGACTGCCCAAATAAACAGTCCGGGCCAAAATAACAGACAAAAAAAACTGCTATCAGGGCATAAAACCGTACTTTCTTCATAGTTCAGGTTTATAACAGAAATGTGTAAATAGAATGATTAAGTCCTCGCTGATGATAACATCCGGGCCTTATCAGGCTGTTGAACCCATGAATTTATTTCGAGAGTGCACTCAGTGCAGCCTGCCACGCCGGACGGGCCGTAGCCCAGTCGCCATTAAAGCTCTTGGGACTGATATGCGATTCAAGAGCAGCTGCAACACCTGCAACACTCTTCACGGTATTGGCTGTTTTGGCGTCTTTAAACCATTTGCTTTTTATTGACCCCCAACCTGCATCCATTGCAGCGGGCAGTAATCCGCCGGCTAAAGTCTGCAGTGCGGATGAAGCCCCTGCGGCATCGCTTACTTTGCTTGTCTTGCTGACAAAATCGCTTTTATTCTTTTTAAAAGAGTCAGTGAAGGAATTTACAGATATTCCGTTTGTAAGCTGCCCGATCAGGCTGCCGATATTAGCCTGGCTGGTGGCTTTGGAAACTTCAGTTGTTGCAGCCTGTTGAGTTTTTTTGACATCGGCGGATGACGGGATGGTAATCTGGGCCTGCAAGACTACAGTAAACAGGAACATGCAGAAAATAACAGCGGTTGCTCTCATGGTGTTTCGGTTAAAAAAAATTAATGATGAAAATAGGTAATGTAAAGATAACAAAAAGCAGGTAAAAGTCAAGTAAATAAGGCAGGGTGTTTTCTAATGGGCTGTTTCGAGCGCGTCAACCAGTTCGGCCATCAATGAAAGAAGTTTTTTCGATTTGGCTTTCCCGAGATGTTCCTCAAATCGTTCGGTCAGCTGCTGATTCAACGACCATATCTTCATCAGCGCATCGGCTCCTTTGTCGGTAAGTGAAATTATATTGCAGCGGCTGTCCTGCTCGTTATGCTTGATCGTGATGAGTTCATGGTTAAGCATCTCCTTCACAAGTTTGCTCATCGCCTGTTTTGAAACCTTAGCCCTTCTTGCCATCTCACTGTTCGAAACCCCGTCGAGACCAATGGTGAAAAGCAGGTGAATATGGCTGGGCCCCATATGCTTTAAGCCCAGGCTTGGCAGAGTGTCATCTTCCCAAACAACCAAATACCTGTAAAGAAAATAAATCTGCCTGCCGTAACTTTCCCCTTTGGAAGGCATCCCAGAGGCCAGTTTTGTTCTTACTGATTTTGAAAGCATTGTAAATTTTTTATAAAATATGGTCAACTATGTTGTCGATATTTCGTCAACTTGGTTTACCTTTGCAAAAATATAAAAAACTATTTACATGGACACTTCCTCCCAAAAAGAATCAAAAGCAGGAAAAAAAATATTGCCCCGCATCATTATTATCAGCGTTGTTCTTATCGGCCTGATCTACCTGGCTAAAGAGGTCTGGTTTGCCATTCATCATGAAGAAACTGACAATGCCCAGGTTGAGATGAGGCTGGTTCCCATTCTTTCAAGGGTTTCGGGGTATGTAAACAAGATCTATGTCGATGACTATGTGAATGTCACCAAAGGCCAGCTCCTGATGCTTGTTGATTCGACCGAGCTTGAGCTGCAGCTGGAAGAAATGCAGGCCGATCTGAAACAATCAGCGGCCGACATAGAAAACGCGAAAGCATCCCTGACCAATGCCGAAGCCTCGCTTGCCTCAGCAAAATCGAATCTTGAAGTACTCAGGATAAGGCAGTCGAAAGCCCAGAGTGACCTGAACCGCGATAAAAAGCTGTTTGAAGGCAATGCCATTACCAAACGGCAGGTTGACGACAGCCAGTCGAATTCCGATGTCATTAATAAGCAGCTCGAGACAAGCCAGATCGATGTGAGGGTTGCCGAAACACGCCTGGAGATTCTGAGGTCCCTGGTGAACAAAGCTTTGTCACAGGCAGAGATAAAGCAGGCCAGAATCGATCAGCAGAAACTGAAAATAAGTTATTGCAGGATTTATGCCATTGCCGATGGGAAACTCGGGAAACGTAACATCGACGAGGGGCAGTTCATCCAGGCGGGAACTCCATTGTTTACTATTGTTAACAGCCAAAGCCGGTGGGTTGTTGCAAATTTCAAGGAGAACCAGGTAAAGAATATACACGTAGGGCAACTCGTACATATACAAATCGACGGGTATCCCAAACTTGACGTGCAGGGCAAAGTCATATCTCTCTCAGAAGCGACCGGAGCCAGGTTTTCACTCCTTCCACCCGACAATGCCACGGGGAATTTCGTGAAAGTCACCCAGCGCATCCCGGTACGCATCGAGATCCTCGAAGCGGAAAAATATAAAGATGTGCTCAGAGCCGGCATGAGCGTAGTAGTTTCGGTCCCAATCTGATATCGGAATGTCTACCCTCAGCAGAACTGCGAAGATCATAATAGCGCTGACCACTATCTCGGCGGCAATAATGGAGCTGATCGACACCTCCATTGTGAATGTCGCCCTGAACCAGATGGCCGGCAACCTGGGCGCTTCCATTGAAGACATCGCCTGGGTGATCACCTCGTATGCCATCGCCAATGTGATAATCATTCCAATGACCGGTTTCCTTGCCGCATTTTTTGGTCGGCGGCGATACTACATGGCCTCTATCATCATCTTTACAATAGCTTCAGTTTTCTGCGGAATGTCGACCTCCCTCTGGCAGATCGTTTTGTGGAGGTTTGTGCAGGGGTTGGGAGGAGGCGGACTCCTTTCCACTTCCCAATCTATACTGTTTGAGACCTTCCCGGGCAAACAAAGGGGACTTGCAGCAGCATTGTTCGGCATGGGCGTTGTTCTTGGCCCCACTATGGGACCTGTCGTAGGCGGACTTATCATTGACAGCTATGCATGGCCACTGATTTTCTACATCAATGTCCCTTTCGGAATTCTTGCCAGCATCCTCACATACCGTTTTATTCCAAGAGGATTCGACATTTCGGTGAGGCCAAGGATAGACTGGAGCGGGATCTTCCTCCTGACCATCGGGATAGGATCGCTTCAGTATGTGCTTGAAAGAGGCGAGCATGAAGACTGGTTCGACTCAAGAACCATCATCTGGTTTACAGTCATAGCAGTCATCGGGCTTGCGACGTTCATCTGGTGGGAACTCAAACAAAAAGAACCTGTTGTGAACCTTCGTATCCTGAAAGACTGGAATCTTACCCTTACCACACTCCTGACGTTTATCGTGGGATTCATACTTTTCACATCCGTCTTTATTTTTCCCCTGATGCTTCAGAGAGTGTTGGGTTATACCGCTTACGAGACCGGGCTTACACTTTTGCCGGCTTCAATACTATCCCTGATCTTCATGCCTTTCATCGGGAGAAGCCTGCAGGCCGGGGCTTCACCCAAAATTTTCGTCACCCTCGGGTTTATTTGCCTGATTGGATTTGGCATAATGATGTCAAGAGCCGACCTGAATGTAAGTTCCGGGTTTTTCGCATTACCGCTTATGATACGCGGGGCCGGACTGGCTTGTCTGTTTGTACCTTTAAATGCGATGGCTGTCGCCGGATTACAACCCCGTGATATCCCTCAGGGGGTGGCTCTGAACAATATGATGCGGCAGATGGGAGGGTCTTTCGGCATTGCCATCATCAACAATTACATTGCCCACAGGGTGGCGATACACCGCATTGACCTGATAAGCAATATTTACTCAGGCTCAGCCCAGTTCACCGAAAGATACAACCAGGTATACCAAGCGCTGCAGGCTAAACTGCCGTTTGCAGCCGACCTTCAGAAGCAGGCTTACCAGGTGATAGAACTAACAGTCATGAAACAGACCTTCATGCTGAGTTACCTCGATGCTTTCCTTTATGCCACTCTGTTTATCCTGATCTCTTTCCCGCTTATCTTTTTCACAAGAAACCGGAAAATCGGGGGAGAGCAGGTCTCAGCGGCTGATGCACATTAGAATATCGAATATTGAATATTGAATATCGAATGAAGAATTACCAACAACCAATTACCAAGTACCAAATGCCTGTAGCCATTGAATTAACATAATATGTGACACTCATGAGAATTCCGATTTTAATAATAACCCTAAGCCTTAGCATGTATTTTGTGCAGGCCCAGGAGATCCCGGTTCCGGGTACGCTGAAAAACCTGGCCGGCCAGTCGTTCCAGAATTATCCGAAGGTAAAGGAAATGATTGACCTTGTTAAAATGAGCGAGGTAAAGGTGAGACTCGGCAAAGCAGGATACTTACCGGTTGCAGGGGCCGACCTCTCTTACCGCCGCATGTACCCTACTCCTTCGATACAGTTTCCTACCGGGCAGGGACAGTTCCAGGATGTAAAATTTCTTCCGGCCGATAATTATAATGCATCGGTCAGTCTTGCACAGCCCCTGCTTGACCTCAAAACGCCGGTCACAGTAAATAAAGCCAAAAGCGAACTGGAAACATCAAAAGACAATCTTGAGAGTTTCAAAATACAGCTCGCCTACCAGGTGGCGCAGATTTACTATTCAATCATATTCCTGAACAAAAGCCTGGTGGTTCAGAGGGAACAGATCAGCCTGCTTGAAACAACTCTTAAGCAGATCCTGGTTAAAGTAAACAACGGGGATGCACTGACTTATGACCTGGTCTCGACCCAGGTAAAGTACACCAATGCCGAGAATTTTTATACCGATCTCACGACCCAGCTGAACAAGCAGTTCAATATGCTGGGGATGCTGACCGGACTCACAGGAACGGCATATCTTAACGATACTGTTGTAAACCAGGCCACTTTTGGCATTGCAACTGATTCAATTTTCAGGCTTGCATTCCAGAACAATCCCGAAATAAGGATAGCCGGGGATAGGATCAGATCAGCTGCATGGGATATCGTTTCGGTAAACCGTACATGGCTTCCAGTGTTGAATCTGCAGGCCGCCCTGGGTTACAAAAACGGTTTTATGCCAGAGATCGACGCAATTACCTTCAATTATGCTGTTGGTGTCGGACTTTCGATCCCAATCCTTCCGGCAAACCGCCCGGGGCTTCAGAAACAGCTGGCAGCCATCAACCTGAACGCTTCAAAAGAGGCCCTCGAATCCCAGAAGGTTCTCCTGAACAAAGATCTCCTGAATTCACTTGATGATATTTTGAAAAACCAGAAAAAACTCTCCAGCGCCGATACTCTCATCAGCCAGGCCCAGCTTGCAATGGACCTTGCAACCGACAGGTACAAATACGGGGTAATAACCAACCTCGACCTCCTCACTTCCATCACCAATTTCAAGGACGCACAGCTCAGCAGGCTTCAGTATGAATATAACCTTCTGTTATCCAGAATGGAGTTATGCAGGTTGGCAGGGATAAGATGGTGGTAAAAAAAGAAGGTGACCTTTCAGGACACCCTCCTTCTGAAAAAAGAAACATCAGGGAAATAACCTATTCTTATCCAAATTTCTGAACCGCAGCGGCAATCCCGGGTCCTCCTTTGGCAAGATCCTCTGGTGTCATCACAGGCTGGAAATCAAGCTCTGCACCGAGCCATAAAAAAAATGGTTCTGCAATGCCGGGGATCTCCGAAGCATCGTTGATGTTCAGAACGATATAAGCTCCACGGTGACCACATATCGTGGTAAAATATGCTGCTTCAGCGTTTATCTGGCCCAGCAGGTCATGCATTTTTTGTCCGAACTTCGGATCACTGAGTGCCTTGTTGCCATGCTCAATCGACATCTTAAGCTTCATTATATATTTCATTTTGTATCTCCTTATGTTAAATACTTAATTCAAAAAACTATGAAAATTATACAACAATTAATTAATTATCATGCAAATATAGTTTAGAATTGGTCTATTTTTACATTAAGTATTAAATTTGTCTGAATCTTTTCATTATCTTTATCTTTTATAATGACGAGAATGTCTGAACACGGCTTTAAATCATCCAAACCAGAATCATTTTTGACATGAGAATTCTCCTTACCGGCGCAACGGGCTATATTGCCCAAAGGCTTTTACCTGTTTTACTTCAGGATGGGCACCATGTAGTTTGCTGCGTTCGTGATAAAAGGAGGTTTAACGCCCGGAAATTCCGGTCAGAGAATGTGAGTGTGATCGAGGTGAATTTCCTGGAGCCCAGAACTCTTGATCGTATCCCCGAAAACATTGATGCCGCATATTACCTCATCCATTCCATGTCAACTGCGGATGAGAATTTCGAAGAACTCGAAAAACGGTCAGCCAGCAACTTCAGGGCCAGGCTGGAACAGACCAGGGCAAAACAGGTGATCTACCTTAGCGGAATAGTAAATGAGCAGAATCTTTCGAAGCACCTGGTATCGAGGAAACAAGTCGAAGAGAGCCTTTCATCAGATCTGTATAACCTCACCACGCTCAGGGCGGGTATCATCGTAGGTTCAGGAAGCGCTTCATTTGAAATAATCCGTGACCTGGTTGAAAAACTGCCGGTCATGATAGCCCCGAAATGGCTTGCAACCAAGTCCCAGCCTATCGCGATTGCAAATGTTCTGGAGTTTCTCAAGGGTGTATTGTTTAACGAAGCATATTTCAACAAGAGTTTTGACATTGGCGGACCAGATATCCTGACCTATAAGGAAATGCTCCTGACATTTGCCAAAGTGAGGAAACTGAAAAGATGGATTTATACCTACCCGGCCATGACGACCAGGGTATCTTCATACTGGCTTTATTACGTCACCTCGACCTCCTACCCGCTTGCAAGGCACCTGGTCGAAAGCATGAAGGTTGAAATGATCTGCAGTCCAAATAATTTAACAGATGATCTGGGTATCAGGCTTATTCCATACGCGGAAGCCATCCGCCGTGCATTTGATAAAATAGAACAGCATGATGTGATGTCAAGCTGGACCGATGCCCTCTCAAGCAACATCCTTGATAAGGGGATATCCAAACTGATCGAGGTCCCGAAACTGGGCTGCTTCACGCATAAAACAGAGAAAAATATAAAAGATGCCGCAAAAACCCTGGAAAATATCTGGGCCATCGGAGGGGAAACCGGATGGTACTATGCGAACTGGCTTTGGGAACTCAGGGGTTTTATGGACAGGATGGTTGGCGGAGTCGGTTTAAGAAGGGGAAGAAAAAGCAATACCGAGATCACCCCCGGCGAAGCTGTGGATTTCTGGAGAGTGCTGCTCGCAGGAAAGGAAGAGAAAAGGCTGTTGCTGTATGCCGAAATGAAACTTCCCGGCGAGGCCTGGCTGGAATTCAATATCACAGGAGAAACTTTCAGTATTACCGCAACATTCAGACCTCTCGGGCTCTGGGGACGCCTCTATTGGTACTCACTCATGCCTTTCCACTTTTTCATCTTCAGGGGTATGCTGAATAATATATCCGTATGAAAGCTTTGACAAATGTTGAACAATTTATTGAGCATGATTAAATCACCGATTACATGCCTGCTTGCCATCATCCTCCTTACCTCCTGTGTATCCCCTCTCAAATCATACAAAAAGGCTCAGATAAAAGCGCCATTTGATGTGATAATAGTACCCGGGATTCCTTTTCAAAACCAGGACTGGGGCAGCAATATCATGAAATCAAGGGTGTTGTGGTCGTTTTTTCTTTACTCAAGAGGGCTCGCCCGGAATATCATCTATTCTGGCAGCGCTGTTTACTCACCCTGGGTCGAAAGTAAAATCATGGCCCTCTACGCTCAGGCTCTCGGTGTGCCGGTACAACATATTTATACTGAAACCCGGGCCGAGCATAGTACCGAAAATCTTGTCTATTCACTGCGGATGGCCAGGGACCTGGGCCTTAAGAATATCGCTGTTGCCACAGACCCGGGGCAGTCAAATGCCCTGAAACTTTTCGCCTGGGATTATGGTTTGCCCGTGAGTTTTATCCCTGTTATAAGCGATTCCCTGCATCTGATAACATCAGATTCCACCGTCCACATTGACCCTTCATCAGCCTTCACCGACAGTTTTATCCCCTTACCCGAAAGGGAGAGCTTTATTAAAAGGATAGCCGGCACCCTTGGCTTACGGATCAGGTAACACAATGCTTCAGGATTTATATGCATATCAAGTCATAAAATATAATCCTGTTTTTCTAATACATAACCTGTGATTTTTACCTGGTATCAATCTTTCTGAAAACAGTAGAAATAACGTAATCCTACGCTTGACTTCGATTTTCGAGGATTGTATATTTGACTTTTTGAAAATTTAATGCTTTGTAATCTTCTGACATACAACATTCTCTTACTTCACGGCATTATTAAAAACTTAATAACCAAACCTTTATGAAATTATTACGCATTTTTGAGCTAAGCTTAATTATGGCGGCACTGGCCGCCTTTTCTTTTGGCTGTAAGCAAAATCCAAAGAAGGATGCAGGATCTGCAGCAGATACCAAAGAATTCAAGGGCAAGATAGCCCTTGATGTACGTGAATCGGTTCCCGATTGGGCCCCTTACACTCCAAAACAGGCTCCGGCCGACGCACCGAACATCCTTTTTATTCTTTATGATGACACCGGACTTGCTGCCTGGTCTCCGTTTGGTGGAAGGATTAACATGCCCACTCTTCAAAAGCTTGCCGACAACGGCCTGATGTATTCCCAGTGGCATACCTGTGCACTTTGTTCTCCCACACGTTCAACACTGCTCACAGGGCGCAATCATCACCAAAACGGCATGGCATCAATAACTGAGGGTGCAACAGGATTTCCAGGTTCAAACGGCCATATCCCTGAAGCCTGTGCAACCATGGCAAACATTCTCCAGGATAATGGCTGGAGCACTTTTTGGCTTGGTAAGAACCATAATGTTCCCTATACCGATGTGGCTGAAGGCGGAAGCCGCAAGAACTGGCCCCTGAACATGGGCTTCGACAGATATTATGGCTTTATTGGCGGAGAGACCAATCAATGGTATCCCGACCTGGTTAACGACAATCACTTCATTGACCAGCCTTACATGCCCGAAGAAGGGTATCATCTTTCAAAAGACCTGGCTGACGAGGCAATCACGATGATCAGTGACAGCAAAGCAAGCAACCCTTCAAAACCCTGGTATATGTGGTTTTGTCCGGGAGCCAACCATGCTCCTCACCAGGCTCCGCAGGATTATATCGACAAGTATAAAGGGAAGTTCGACGACGGTTATGAAGCTTACCGGGAATGGGTACTTCCGCGTATGATTGCAAAAGGGATCATGCCCAAGGGGACCCAGCTTACCCCTGTTAATCCATTACCGGAAGCAATATCCAACCCTGCAGACTTTGTACGTCCGTGGAACACATTGAATGCTGATGAAAAGAAACTTTTCTCAAAACTTGCAGAAGTCTATGCCGGGTTTTCGGAATACACAGATGCCCAGGTAGGCAGGGTCATCGAATATCTTGAAAGGACCAAGCAGCTGGATAATACCATTGTTATCTATGCCGCCGACAATGGCGCATCCGGGGAGGGAACCCCTAACGGTTCGGTAAACGAAAACAAATTTTTCAACGGATGGCCCGATGCCCTTGAACAAAACATGAAATATATAAATGAGCTTGGAGGCCCCAACACTTATGAACATTTCCCGACCGGATGGGCTGCCGCTTTTTCAACTCCTTTCCAGATGTTCAAGCGCTATTCACAGTATGCAGGCGGCACCTGTGACCCCCTGGTCATCTCATGGCCCAAAGGGATTAAAGCCAAAGGCGAAGTGCGTGACCAATATCATCATTCGGTGGATATTGTTCCTACCATACTTGAAATCTGCGGATTGCAGATGCCCGATGTGTACAGGGGAGTTAAACAAATCCCTCTTGCCGGTGTATCTATGAGGTATACCTTTGATGCAAAAAAGGAAGATCCGACAAAGAAACATCGTCAGTATTTTGAGATGCTCGGAACACGAGGAATCTGGGAAGACGGATGGAAAGCCTCAGCTCTACATGCACCTCTTACCGCTAAAGGTCATTTTGACAAAGATGAATGGCAGCTTTATCATGTTGAGGTTGACCGTTCCGAGTCGAAAGACCTTGCAAAGGAAAATCCTGAGAAGCTGAAGGATATGATCAAGGCCTGGTTTGAAGAAGCTGAAAAGAACAATGTTCTGCCCCTGGATGACCGTACTGCACTGGAATTGATCAGCGTTGAACGTCCGACTGGTGAGCCGCCCCGCGACAGGTACATTTATTATCCCAATACGGCCCCGGTTCCTGAAGGCGTGGCAGTAAACGTACGTAACCGCTCATACAAGATCCTGGCCGATGTTGAAATCACTGATGCAAACTGCTCAGGCGTGATCTTTGCGCATGGTTCACGATTTGGCGGACATACTTTGTTCATCAAGGACAGGAAACTTCACTATGTCTACAATTTCCTCGGCATCAAACCCGAACAGGAATTCGTTTCAGGACCGCTGAAACCCGGCAGATACACCTTCGGCATGGAATTCACAAGAGAAAAAGCAGGAGAACACCACGAATCGATTGGCACCATGAAATTGTATGTCAACGACAAAGTGGTTGCCCAGGGGCCGATGAGAACGCAAGCAGGAAAATTCACTCTTTCGGGAGACGGTCTTTGTGTAGGCTATGATAGCGGTGATGCAGTAAGCCAGGAATACAAATCACCAGGCAGATTCAAAGGCGGTGTCATCCGTTTTGTTGGGGTCACTGTCGAAAAGGCCGCGTACCTGGACCTTGAACAGGAAGCTGCTGCTGCGTTTGCAAGGGAATAGAATCCTGACTGCAACTGGTCCGGATTGAACTTTCCCTGATATCACTGGAAAAAACATTAATTTAGTCTCAATTATTAAGCGAGACGAATTAGTATGAGCCTTTTCCAGAATACTGTATTACAGAAGTACCTTAACCGGATCAACGCCGGCCTGCTCGAAGTAAAATACCGGGAGTTTGTGGCATATTTCGGCAACACCGGCATCCAGGAGAATATCCGCAACAGCAAAGAAGAACAGTTCCAGGAAGGCTTTCTGCGTGAACTTTTCGTGAACATATTTGGTTACACCTTAAACCCATCCTCAAACTTCAACCTTACAACCGAATATAAAAATGTAAAGGACAGCAAAAAAGCCGATGGAGCTATTGTTATCGATAAGGTTGTAAAAGCGGTTATTGAACTTAAGGGGACAGAAATAACCGATTTAAGCAAGGTTGAAGCCCAGGCTTTCGGGTACAAAAACAACCAGCCCGATTGTGTATATGTCATTACCTCAAACTTCGAAAAGCTGCGTTTTTATATCGATAACGCTATAGAATTCGAAGAGTTTAACCTGTTTTCCCTTTCGCTGTCTGACTTTGGAGCGCTGTATCTATGTCTTTCGTATGATTCAATTTTAAAAGGCATTCCGAAAGCGATCAAGACCGAATCGCTGAGCGAGGAGGATGTTATTACCAAAAAACTATATCAGGATTACTCCTTGTTCAAACGGGAATTGTATCAGAACCTGGTACAACAAAATCCGCAGTACGATTCCCTGACCCTGTTTAAAGAATCTCAGAAACTTCTCGACCGCTTTCTGTTTTTGTTTTTTGCGGAAGACCGGCAACTGTTGCCTCCGAATTCGGTTCGTCTGGTTTTGCAGGATTGGCGGGATCTTCAGGAAAGGGATGAACATGTTCCGCTGTATAACAGGTTTAAAAAATATTTCGGATACATGAATACCGGATTCAAGGGCAAACGTTATGATGTATATGCCTATAACGGCGGATTGTTCAGGCCTGATGATATACTGGACAGCCTTAGCATTGATGACGAGATGCTTTATAGGCATACCTTAACCCTTTCGGAATATGACTTTGCAAGTGAAGTCGATGTAAATATTCTGGGCCGTATTTTCGAAAATTCCCTAAACGAAATTGATGAGATCAAAGCCCGTATTGAAGGGAAGGAGGTAGACAAAACCAAAACAAGGCGAAAAAAAGAGGGCATTTTCTACACCCCCAAATACATCACAAAGTATATTGTCGAAAACACCGTTGGTAAACTTTGTGCCGAAAAAAAGGCCGAACTCCAAATCAATGAAGAAGAATATGCGGTCGACCGGAAACACAACATAAGAACCAGGCAGCCCCTGGCCGATAAGCTGAAAGAGTACAGGAACTGGCTTCTTGAAATTACAATTTGTGACCCTGCCTGCGGATCAGGCGCCTTTTTGAACCAGGCTCTGGACTTTTTGATTAACGAACACCGGTATATTGATGAACTACAGGCCAGGCTGTTTGGCGACACCCTTGTATTGAGCGACATCGAAAAAAGCATACTCGAAAAAAATCTGTTCGGCGTCGATCTGAACGAAGAAAGCGTCGAAATTGCCAAACTCTCCCTCTGGTTGCGCACCGCCCAGCCAAACCGCAAACTGAACGACCTCAACAACAACATCAAATGCGGAAACTCACTCATCGACGATCCCTCGGTTGCCGGAGATAAAGCCTTCAACTGGCAAAACGAATTCCCCGAAATCTTCGCCAAAGGCGGGTTTGACGTGGTCATTGGGAATCCGCCGTATGTAAACATTAGTACTCTTTCACAAAAAACACATAACTACTTTGAGGAAAAATATTCCGAGATTCATACCGGGTATAATGATTTAATGTACTACTTTCTTTATCAAGGAATAATGCTATTAAATTCAAAAGGTTTATTTGGTATGATAGCATCAAACTATTTTATTGGTAACGAATTTGCAAAAGCATTGAGGAGGTTTCTTTCTAAATACATTACTTCACTTTTAAACTTTGGTGAATATTATGTCTTTGAAGATGCAAATGTTCATACTGTTGTTGTATTTGCAGATAAAATAGCGAAAAATTCACAAATCGAATATTCACATTTATTGTATAGTAATTTTCGACTTACTAGCATTGAACATGGTTTATTCGAAGTGATGAAGAACAATCGAGCAGATATCCTTGATTATTGGATCTTCACTAGTTCTAAGAAGTTAGATCTAATTAATAAGCTTATATCGAATTGTGTTTTTCTTGGTGATATAGGAGAAATTGATAAAGGTTCAACATCAGGGAAAAATGAAATATTTACAATTCCCAAAGAAAAAGCAATTAATTATAATATTGAAAAGGAATTGCTACGAAAGAATGTCAAGAATGGAGATATACAAAGATATTTTATCAATAACAGAGACACATTTTTAATTTATACTGATAACAAAACTGTCCTTGACCAATATCCTAATGCTTTCAAATATTTTGATGGATTTAAAGAAATACTTTCAATCAGAAATGAAGTAATAAAAGGCTTATATCCCTGGTGGCGGATGGAACGTCCAAGGAAAAAAGAAATTTTTGATTCAAATGAAAAAATAGTAGTTCCTTACAGAGCTGATGTTAATCGGTTTGCTTATGATAATGAACAAAGATTCAACGATGGTGGGGATATTAGAGTAATTGTTATAACTGACCCTGAATTATCAATTAAATTTATTCTTGCATTATTAAATTCCTTTCTCCTTAATTGGTATTATGGATTTATAGGAAAACCAAAAGGAAAAACCCGTGAATACTTTAATGAGCCGTTAGCTAAGATCCCACTAAGAAGGGCTGATATTAAAAGTCAATTTGCATTTATCGAAAATGCCGACCTGATGCTTTCCCTCAACAAAGATCTCCAGGAAACATCCCAAAAATTCCAACGAAGCATCCAGCGAAAATTTTCATTAAGTGAGCTATCAAACAAGCTCCGGGATTGGCATTTGCTTACATATGCCGAATTCATTAAGGAATTAGACAAAAAAAAGGTAAAGATGTCCCTCACAGAAGAAGCTGAATGGGAATCATACTTTATCCAGGAAGCTCAGAAAGCCAATGAGATCAGAGCCAGGATCGAAACCACCGATAAAGAGATTGACCATATGGTGTATGAGCTTTACGGGCTGACCGAAGAGGAGATAAAAATAGTAGAAGGGAAGTAAGCAACTGTTTCCAAAATGGGAAAAGGATAAATCTGTTTTTTTATAATAATTAATGAATTATTGGGATTTATATTCCTAATTGTAGCAATTTTATTGTGAATTGTGATCGCAATTATTTATTTTTGTTAAAAAAAGATGAAATTTCAAAGAATATATCAAAACGTTGAGAACTTCCTGCTTCCCAATAAAGCGATCATTATCCTGGGACCACGACAAGTAGGAAAAACCACATTGATGGAGGATTACCTGAATGTTACTTCGCTGAAATGGAAAAAAGTGACCGGGGATGATATCATGATTCACCAGGTACTTGGCTCTCAAAACCTGATAGAAATTAAATCGTTTTGCCAGGGATATGATCTGATTGCCATCGATGAAGCCCAAAAAATTCCGAATATCGGAATCGCCATCAAATTGATGGTTGATCAAATCCCGGGAATCAGAGTAATTGCAACCGGGTCCTCTTCTTTTGAATTGTCAGGACAGGTAGGCGAGCCATTGACAGGTAGAAAAACAGAACTTTTTCTGTACCCTGTTTCTCAAATCGAGTTACTCAATCATTTCAATCGTTTTGAATTAACCCAGCAGCTGTCTGATTTCCTGATTTATGGGACTTACCCCCGCGTTCTTACAGCCGAAAGTAAATCTGAAAAATTGCGAATCCTTTCAGAGATCACCGGATCCTATCTCTTCAGAGACATTTTATCATTTGAACGAATAAAAAGTCCTCAATTATTACTGGATCTTCTTCGTTTGCTGGCATTTCAAATCGGGAGTGAGGTTTCGGTAAATGAATTGTCGAACAAACTAAAAATCGACAATAAAACTGTAAAAAGATACCTTGAACTATTAGAAAAATCATTTATCATATTTAAGCTAAGAGGATATAGCGGAAACCTCCGTAAAGAAATCACCCGGCAATCAAAATACTATTTCTACGACAATGGTATCAGAAACTCAATCATTGCGAACTATAATTCCATTGATCTAAGAAACGATATTGGCCAGTTATGGGAAAATTTTCTTTCTGCTGAACGCTTTAAAAAGCAAGCATATCAATCAATTCATGCCAATAATTTTTTCTGGAGGTCTTGGTCCGGAAAAGAGGTTGATTTCGTTGAAGAAAGAGATGGAAAACTATTCGGATATGAGTTTAAATGGGGAAAAGATAAGGGATTGCAGCCAAAATTATGGTTGGAGACCTATCCTCAGGCCACCTATGAAATAATCAATACCGGGAATTACCTGGATTTTGTAGTATAAAATCATTGTAAAGATCCGTTACCTGCTTCTCTCCCGGGAAGCAGATTTTTAATTTTTCAACATACAGCTTCGCCTTTGCCTTATCATTATGATTCATGAAGAACGCATAAAGAGCATAAAGCACGTCAAAACCGCAGGGATCGGCAACCAGCGCTTTTTCCAGTGTTGCAACACATCTTTCATTTTGCCCTGTCATCTGGTACAGCAACCCAAGGTTATATAAAATCCTGGTATTTCCCCTCGCTTTGATCACAGCTGTTTCCAGCAGATTAATCGCTTCAGCATACCGTTTCTGCTCCCCATAAAGCAGGGCCAGATAATAATATCCGTCACTCAGTTCCGGATGGGTCGATATCATATTACGGCATAAACTGATCACCGAATCGTTCTTCCCCTGCTGGTAATAAATCAGAACAAGGTTTGCTTTTGCAGGATAGAACAGCTCATCAATACGTATGGCCTCGCGATAGCTTTCTTCCGCCCTGGACAGATCCTTAAGCTTTGCATAAAAATTTCCCAGGTTGTACCTGCCGGAGGGAAAATCTGCAACATATTCCTGGGATCTGCGGTACTCATCAAGTGACTTTAAAAACAGCCTGTATTGTATTTCATTAAACACTTCTTTTTTGTATGCGGATAGCCTGTTGGCGGCTTGCATGCGGACTGCCTTTATGGGGTCATCCAGCAGGGGTGAAATTACGCGGAACAATTCTGCCGAATCGGCCGACATGAAATTCTCAACGGCGGTATATCTCAGCAAAGGATCAGGGTCTCCGCAGGCTTTGCGTACAGCCATCTGAGCACCATGGCCCGGATAGGCACTGAGGTATTGTATAGCTGTCGCCCTGATGATCTCAGGATACAGGTTACTGCTGATAATCCTCAGCAATCCGGAATCGGCCCCGGCTTTCCCCTCTGCAGCATCGGCAAGTATGCTCCCGTAATGCGGTTTCCTTTTCTCACCGTACCATTTACTAACATTCTGAAGCGCCCATTGGTTGTTCTTGTCATCATGGCATACTATGCAGGCATTGGGCGTGCCCAGTTTAATTGAAAGGTCGGGCCTGGGTATTCTCATGCTATGGTCGTACCTGTGGTCTATTCCCATATAATACCTCCCCGGCATATGGCAGTCACGGCAAAGATTCCCGTCGCCCGCACCGAGTCTTTTCCCTTCCTTGTTCACGAACGAACTGCCTGCTTCACCCCTTGCTTTATGAAAATGATGGTTGTAAGTATCATACTCATCCGCCCTGTGGCATTGAGTGCATAATGCATTCCCTTCAGATTTTCTTTTCAGGCTGTGAGGGTCGTGGCAGTCTCCGCAACGCACATCCTTCATGTACATTTTACTCTGGGTGAACGATCCGTATTCGTAATCCTCATCCAGGAACTGTCCGTCAACATAATAATACGGCGGCACGGGCAACTGCGGCAGTGCGTTGTTCATAAATTCAGGATGAGCAAAATTATACGGGCCGAAAGAACTTCTTCTTGCATGACAGGGAGCGCAGGATTCAACATATTGGCGGGATGGGATCCTGCTGGTTCTAACCACCAGTGCCGCATTGTTGTCCTGGGGCCTGGCCATCTCGGGAAGCCTGGCCCATTCGATATGTGCTGAGCCCGGACCGTGGCAGGCTTCGCAGTTCACGCTGATATCGCTCCAGGTGGTACGATATGAACCTGAGTCCAGGCTATAATTCTTTTGCAGGTTGGTCGAATGACATTCGGCGCACATGCTGTTCCAGTTCTGGGCCTGGTTTGTCCAGTACAACCAGTTGTCGGGTTTCAGATCCTCGGGGTTGTAAACCATGCCAGCCATCTGGAACCACTTTTTTTCCTGGGTATTCCATGCGATGGGAAGACATTGGTATCTGCCTTTGTCAAAGGGAATGAGGTATTGCTGCAAGGGCCTGACCCCAAAGGTATGTGTAATCTCATATTCCGCCATCTTCCCTCCGACCCCTTCGGTAAACACAAAGAACTTTCCGCCCTTCCTGAAGAATTTCGACGTCTTGCCGTTGAAGGTGAATGAAGCATTGTTAAAATCACCGAGAACACTGCTGTCGGTTGCCACGCTCATGGCCTTTTCATGATCGGAACCCTTCCAGAGCCTGTACTCTTTCTGATGGCATTCAATGCATGATTTTCCTCCTGTAAATACGGCCTGGCCAGGCTCCGCTTCATTCCCATGGCGGTTCATGAGCAGCGACAAGGGAAAGCTGAGCACAATCACCAGGGTGGCGGCAAATCCGGCGGTATTCCAGGCTCTCTTATTCATGGCGCATAAACAAGCTGGTCTTTCCTGAATGAATTTCTTTCTTTGAGCGTTCCGATGTCAACCTTTACCTGTCCGTTTTCAATAAGTACCGGATAATAGCTCAGGGCCCTGACAGCAGGCGGGTTGATTACCTCCCCGCTGATATCAAAAGCCGAGGAGTGGCACGGACAAATAAACCTGTTTTTATTTTGTTCCCAGGAAACCGAGCAACCAAGATGCGTGCACCTCAGCGAAAGTGCTATAAATCCGCCATCCTGCATCCTGACCAGGTAAAACCTCCCACCCATGAAAGCATTCACCGATCCCGGTGTAAAAGAATCCACTAATCCTGCATCCAGTATCTGTTTTGGCGTTACAGTATGCTTGTTCTTACCTGAAAAGATGTATGCGGATATCATCCCCAGGGTCTCCAGGCCGGCGAGTATTCCAAGACCCTTCCACGCCATCCCGAAAAAATTCCGGCGGGATATTCTCCCTGGAACTGTATTTGAATCTGAACCCGCCGTTTGATCACTCATTTTACAAATCGTAAATCGTACATCATCTCATACCTTCCACGGCCATACCAGCGCCATATCCTTCCCCCTGAAAAATATTCCTGTAAGAGTAAGAAGAACAAATGCTGCAATAATGAATACGAAGACAGCCTGTACAAGTTCCTCTTTGCTAAGGCTGAATCCTCTTAGATAAAAGCGATAAAATGCAGCCATAAGCAGCAGCAGGATTCCAAGAGGAAGGATACCATTGCTGATCAGTGCCGGGACAGCCGGCATGGCAATTTCGAAATTCAGTATAAAGGCATTAAAAATAATTCCTGCAAGGGTTACCGCCACAGCAAATGCTGCTGTGGCTTTTGCTGATTGCCTGCCTTTATCTGAAATGAACCAATGTCCCGATGGAGGCCTTCCGAAATTGATGAATGGAAGCCAGGCCAGGAATATCACAACACTGACAGGAATTATGAAAGCCGCAAAAACCGGATGGAAATGCATCAGCAGTTCCTGGACGCCGGCAAAATACCATGGAGCCTTTGTTGGGTTCATGCTGTATGCCGGGTTTGCTTTTTCGAGAAGGGGGGCGTTGAAAAGAGCTGCAAAAAGCAATATAACGGCAAGCAGGACTATGGCCACAATGAATTCCCTGTAAACCAGGTGGGGCATTACGCTAAGCTGTTCTCCCTTTTCTTCGTTGGCAGGAAGCATGATCCCCCCGGCTTTCCTGACCCTCCAGAAATGGTAAATCACGATCACAACCAGCAAAAAAGGCAGCAGGGCCGAATGGAAGGTGAAAAATGTCTGCAGCGTTTGAGCGTTCAGATCTTTGCCCCCGATTATGGCCATCCGCAGACTTTCCCCAATTAAAGGAAGGTACCCGATGATGTTCGTACTGACCGTGATAGCCCAGTATGCAAGCTGATCCCATGGAAGCAGGTAGCCTGTAAAGTTGGAAAATACGATGATGGCCAGCAGTGCCAGTCCGAACAGCCAGTTGACTCTGCGCATGTCCCTGTAAGCCCCTGTAAAAAAAACCCTGAGAAAATGGCAGAAGGCGATCAGCAGAAGGAAGACCCCGCTCCAGTAATGGATGTTACGGATAAAGGCCCCGAAGAGTACGTGATTCGTAAGAAAAACAACAGAATTATACGCTTCCGCCGGGCTTGCGATATAATAAAACCTCAGGAGTACGCCGGTACAGACCTGAACGACGATCAGCAGTGCCGCCATTCCTCCCAGCCCGAAAGTACGATGAAAGGTCAGCGATTGCTCGCTGACCTTAACCGGGTGTAAATGTAAAAAAATGTTTCGCATACATTGGTCCGGATGCTCACCGGATCATTGCCGGCATGCGGATTTACTTCGTTTGCTTTTGAATGAAAGGCACGTTCTGCAGGATCTGCATACGGATACTGGCCAGGATGTAATTTTCGATCTGAAAAAACTGGGTTGCAATAATGCCGTCAGAGATCGCTTTAACCTTGCCATAGTAGCTGGCGATCAGATCGTCGGTCCTTTTACCAAGTGAAATCACCTTCTTTGTCCACTCATCGGCCTGGACCGGGGTAAAGTCAAAATAATGGTCGGCATATTGCTTCAGAAGCTCGATACGTTCCCTGCCAAGAGCTTTACGCTGGGTTTCATATTCATCATAGAGCTTCCAGAAAGCTGCCTTCTGTGCATCATTTACCTTCACGAATTCAGCAACTACCGACTTTTTATCTTTGCCGAATGCTGCCTGCATAAGGTCGATTTCTTCCTTGTTCGACTGTGCCCATGAGAATGAGCCAACAAATAATACTGCAATGAGTAATAAATACTTTTTCATAGTTCTGATTTTTTGTATGTTTGGTTATTGAACAAAAGTAATATATATTTTGCATTCCCAAAATATCTGCGGAATTTGCAGGAAATGACAGATTGTTTCAACAAAAATTAATACAATTCAGCTATGGCAAAAATAAACCCAGATCATAATTTGATTCAGGAAACTGCCTTATTCCTTGCAAGATCGGAATGGACTTCCCGGGGAGAGGATTTTTTCGCGGCTCTGGCGAAATTCCTGGCAGAGATCCTTGAAATGGACTACATCTGTATTGACAAGCTTCTGGGTGATATCCTTTCGGCCAGGACTTTGGCAGTTTATTATAATGGAAAGTTTGAGGATAATGTAAGTTATACCCTTAAGGATACCCCTTGCGGGGATGTGGTTGGTAAGACGATATGCTGTTTCCCCGAGAGAGTGAGGCAGCTATTTCCCAAAGATGTTGTGCTTCAGGATATGGTCGCTGAAAGCTACGTCGGGACAACCCTTTGGGGGTATTCGGGCAAACCGATAGGGTTGATCGCCGCTATCGGGATCAAACCTTTGAAAGACATAAGCCTGGCCGAATCTATTCTCAACCTGGTAGGGGTCAGAGCTGCAGGAGAGCTTGAACGAAGGTTGTCAGAGGAAGAACTGATGAAAAGTGAAGAAAAGTTTGCAAAGGCTTTTCATAACAGTCCCGACATAATTCTTATCACTGCACTCTCGGAGGGAACTATCATCGAGGTCAATGACAGCATCCAGCGGCTTGCCGGGTACCTTAAGGAGGACATCATTGGTAAAACCACACTGGAGCTCGAACTCTGGGGGGAAGTCTCCGATCGTCAGAAACTAATCGGACTGCTTCAGACAAAAGGCGCGGTATTAAATTTCGAAACTTCATTCAGAAAGAAATCAGGTGAAATTTTCTATGGATTAGTTTCAGCCGATCTGTTTGAAATCAGCGGACAAAAATGCATGCTTAGCATAATCCACGATGTGGATGCCCTGAAAAGATCTGAGGTTATTTTGCGGGAAAATGAGTCACGTCTAAAGGAACTCAATGCCACAAAAGACAAATTTTTCTCAATCATTGCCCATGACCTCAGGGGTCCGTTCAGCAGCATACTTGGTTTCAGCGGCCTCCTTCTCGAACAGATCATGGCAAAGAACCAGGAGGGCAGCGAGAAATATGCCACCATTATCAACCGGTCGGCAATTCGTGTTATGAACCTCCTGGGGAACCTTCTGGAATGGTCAAGAACACAGACAGGCAGGATGGAATTTGCCCCTGAATATTTTGAGCTGAACACTATGGTCAGCAGTGTGATTGACCTGTTGTCGGGAACAGCGATTCAGAAATCCATCTCGGTTGTGCAGGAGATGCCTGAAATTGCTGTGGTATATGCCGACAAGCCAATGATGCAGACCATCCTGAGGAACCTGGTATCAAATGCACTGAAATTTACCAGGCCGGGAGGCCTGGTTTCAGTCGGGATGAAGGAGAAGCCTGGGATGATTGAAATCACCGTGAAAGACAATGGGACGGGAATGACGAAGAGCGTTGTCGAGAAGTTATTCCGGATCGACCAGAGTTATTCCTCCCCTGGCACCAGCGATGAAAGAGGAAGTGGTCTCGGGCTGATTCTCTGTAAGGAATTCGTAGAAAAACACGGTGGAAGTATCAGGGTTGTAAGTGTGCCTGGTATAGGGAGTGAATTTTCTTTTACGATCCCTGTGAAGTAGTAAAAGGGAAATTCAAAGGAAAAGAAAAGGAACAACGAACATCAGCCCCGTGTTAAAAAATGATTAATAAAAGATAAAAAGTATATTTGTAGTATACCTAAATCATCCATCATATGATTAACCGGCATGAGATTTCAATTCCAGCAATTTTTCTTCTGGCCTTTCTTTCGTTCAGCCTGATGGCCCAGCTGCCTGTTGGAACCATTAAACCACAGCCTCAGCCGATCAGAAAGCCGGTATACCTGGTTAATCCCTCCTCATGGATCAGCGAAAGTTACACTCAGCTTAATGAACTTTATCTCAACCGTGATGAACTGCATATTGATTCAGTAGCCATATTTAATCAGTTCAGGGAACATGAAACAATTATTGAGCTTTTAAAAATTACCTTTTATGAAAATCAGCAATCGCTGAATATCCGCTCTGTTTACAATATGAAAATGAGGGTTGCTTCTATCCTTGATGATATATCCAAATGGCAGCGCAGGGTTCATAAAGTAAACGAAATTCTTGTTAAAAAGGCCATGGAAATCGATCGGATAAAACATGAAATATCAGACTTCCGGACCCAGACAGACAGTGCTTTCTTCGAAAATTTCAAGGAAGCTGTGAACGGTTTAATAAACCGGCAGCAGCTGGCTGAAAACAATATCCTTTCTTCCCTTAAAAAGAATACGTCTATTGAAAACAAAATAGTTGAAACCCACTCCCGGATTTATCTTTTCTTCTCCGATATTTCTAACTTATTGCAGAAGGAAGAAACTACAATGATCAACAGAGAACTGCCCCCACTCTGGAAATCCTCCCCCGAAGCTTATCCTCTCAGTATCGTCGAAGTCATCAAGGCCAGTTTTCAGCAGACCCTCGAGTCGATCAAATATTACGGTAAAATGTCGATCTGGAGGATCCTTATTTTCAGGGTCCTTCTGTTCCTCTTATGCCTTATCCCCATCAAACTCTTTAATGATGAACTTCGGAAAAAGAAAATCCTGAAAGATGTCCAGCTGAAATTTCTTGAGAAACATCCGAAAACCGCATCCATCATCATGGGAATGGCGCTCTCTCCATTTCTTTTCGTTCATCCTCCCCATGCATTCCTCGAGTTTATTTTTATCGGCATAACGTTTTCAACCACTATGCTGACTCTGAAACAACATCCGCAGATAAACAAATTCCTCCTTATTACATTCGTTGCAGTATTCCTTCTGCTTTACCTTATCAATTTCTTTGTCACCCCAACGTTTATAGGTCGTTTTATATATGTTTTATCCATACTTCTGCTGATCCCGGTTTATAAAATATTGAAATCCCTTCCAACCTACGGGCTTGTCAATATAAAGTTCATACGGCCGCTTATTTATTTCTTCGCGCTACACCTCATCATTGGGTGGGTGCTGGTAATATGGGGGAACTATACACTTGGAAGGTCTGTCATTTTAGCAGCTTACAGCCTTGCGATTATTGCCATGGTATTGCGGGTAGCAATCTTTACCTTGCTGGATTACCTTGAAATCATTGCATATTTTTTTAACAAGGAATTTAATACCATACGTATCAATGCGAAACTGGCGTATGAAAAAACAAAACCCCTGCTGATCTTCGCTGCCTTCATATTCCTTATTGTTTCATATTTGTATAATCTGAACCTCTTCGACCTGGCCAAATCGGCAGTAAAAGATTTTCTCCTGGCGAACAGAACTCTCGGCAGCTCCGAATTTACCTGGCTCAGCGTAGTTTCCTTCTTTGCTTCAGTTTACATTGCTTTTATAGTTGCTGCATTGTTGCGGTTTACTTTTGAACCACGGCATGACCACGGCCTTGATAAAAGAAGCAGGCTGGGAAGTTACCTTCTCCTGTTCCGCCTGCTTATAATTACTGCAGGCTTTCTTGTAGGTCTTCTGGCATCAGGACTTCCACTTACACATTTCGCGGTGTTCCTCGGTGCATTAGGCGTTGGTATCGGTTTCGGATTGCAGAATCTTGTAAGCAACCTGGTTTCCGGACTTATCATCGTGTTTGAGCGGCCTTTCGTTGTTGGCGATTACCTGGATTTCGGGCAGGGTAAATGCAAGGTCAGGGAGGTCAACCTCAGAGCTACCATGGTTACAAATGATTATGGCGCCGATATCCTAATCCCCAACAATACATTGTTATCCCAGAACCTGCAAAACTGGACCATCACCGACCGCGGCAGAGTGATCGAAATGTTCGTTCAGACTGTTCACCAGACCGATCCCTTCGAAGTGATCGACATTATTGAAGCCTGCATGAAAGAGCAGAAAACAGTTGTCCAGGGAAGGACCGAGGTGCTGTTCCAGGAGATCAGTGATTTCGGACTTACATTCAGGATAAAGGTTCTCATCCATAATATCGCTTATGAAAATATTGTGAAAAGCCACCTGCTCTCTCTCATCCATACCGAATTTGTTAAGCACGGCATCCGCTACCCCGAAAGAAAACATCTCACCTATTAAACTGTTACGCTCTTGAAACCCAGATTAGAATTGCTTCTGCTTTGCTTCCTGGCAATCCAGTTCCGGCTCCTTGCTTTTACCGGCGATACTCTTCATGTGATCACCCACAACAGGGAAACGATTGTCACCGATCCTTCCAAAGGCAATAAAGACTATCCCCGCTGGGGAGTTTTTCCCCGGCCTGAGGTACCCATCCGCAAGATCGTTATGCACGTGAACTTCGCCTGCCCCGATACCATGCGCTGCGCCGACTGGGATTATTCAGACCGCATCAGCATCATGCGCCAGGGAGGTGTCAAAGGTAAAATGCAGAATTATGAGATTGGCCGCATGCTTACTACATACGGCGGAGCCTTCAGTAAAACCTGGCATTTCGAATGGGAGGTGGATGTGACCGATTTCAGCCTTCTGCTGCGCGACAGCGTTGAGATAAACTACAATCATTCAGGCTATGAACCCGCCAATGACAGAGGTTGGGCAATCACCCTTGATTTTGAAATCATCAAAGGCAAGCCTGCAGCTGATGTTGTTTCTATCAGGAAGATCTACGATGACCATTTTGGTTATGGTGACAGCCTGAATCCGATCAATCAGAAATTAATCCCGGTTTCTTTTACTGCGGATGAGGGAGCGGCTTTTGTCCGTCTGAGGGTCATTCAGACCGGGCATGGAATGGATGAACCCGACGGATGCGGGGAGTTCTGTAAAAAGACCCGCGAGATCCTGTTTAACGGGGTTTTAACCGATTCCCGGGCTATCTGGAAAAAATGCGGAGATAATCCTCTGTACCCCCAGGCAGGTACATGGATCTACGACAGGGCCGGCTGGTGCCCGGGTTACCTGATGCCGCCCGATATTTACGATATGCCTGTGAAGCCAGGGTCTTCATATACCCTTCAGTTCAGAATGCAGTCCTATGTTTCACCCAAACCTTCAGCCAGCGAAGTGATCAGCGCCTACCTGGTTCAATACAAAAAGCCTTCCGCCGAAACTGATGTTTCAATTGAAGAAGTTTCTGTCCCTTCTTCAAAAACAATTTACAGCCGGAGCAATCCTGGATCGGCAAATCCGGGGATTGTTATAAGGAATTCGGGCAGCGCTCAAATAACCAATGTCGAAGTCCTTTACGGGACCACAGGATTCCCCGAAAAAACATTCAGCTGGACGGGTAAGCTCGAATCCATGAGGGCCGTTAGTGTAAGCCTCCCGGGTAACATTGATGCCGGTCCCGGAAAAAATGAGTTCACGGCCTGGCTCCTCCATCCCAATGGAAAACAGGATGAATATCCCGCCGACAACCAGGTGAAATCAACGTTCACGCCGGCTCCTGTGCTCGACACCGCCCTTGTATTCTACCTTCTGACAAACAACCAGCCTTCACATAATTCCTGGCAGCTGCTGAATGCCGACGGCAAAGTTGTCAAGGAAAAAACACTGGGTTCAATGAAGGAAAAAACAGAGTATCGCGACACCCTGAGACTCAAACCTGGCGCTTACAAGTTTGTGTTTACCGATACAGCCGGCGACGGACTGGAGTTCTGGTTCAATACCGAGGGCGGGCGGGGCATTGCAAGGCTGATGAGCTGTAAGGGAGAACTGATCAAGGCTTTTGAATCTGACTGCGGATCGGGTTGGGTGTATAATTTCTATGCTTCACCTAAACACGAAGACCCAGATCCAGCCATGCTTTCGGTTGGTTTATATCCTACCCGTACAAAAGATTTCACAACCCTCGATTATTTTGCCAATAAAACCGAAGATGTAACGGTACGCCTTGTCAGCGATCCCGGGGCTGTTACTGTTGAAGAACACCTCTACCCCAAGCTGAAGGAAGGCCGTTTCACCTATGACCTGCGGAGGTATCCTTCGGGACGTTTCTACCTGAAGGTGATCTCTAACGGGCAGGAGAAATTCAACAAAAGAATTCGCTTTACAGCCGAACCGCCGGCCGGGGCAGAACCTCCTTACGAATGGCCCAAGGATTCACTGGTAAGTCAGAACCTGAAAACATGGCAGGACTGGAAATTCGGAATACTCATCCACTGGGGAGCTTACAGCGAATGGGGTGTGGTCGAAAGCTGGAGCCTTTGTCCGGAAGACGAGGGCTGGTGCCAGAGGCGGGGACCGTATTCGGCCGACTGGTATATGTATAAAAAAGCCTACGAGGACATCCGCAAAACATTCTATCCTGATAAATTCAACCCTGAACACTGGGCAAAAGCCGCGCATGATGCAGGAATGAAGTATGTGGTGTTCACCACCAAGCACCACGACGGGTTCTGTATGTTCGACACAAAGTTTACCGATTACCGCATCACAGATCCCGCATCCGCTTTTTCAAAGAACTTACGCAGCAACATTGCCGGGGAGGTGTTTAAAGCATTCCGTAATGAGGGGATGGCCATTGGCGCCTACTTCAGCAAGCCCGATTGGCACAGCCCGGATTACTGGTGGCCGTATTTCCCGGCCCTGGACCGCAATGTGAATTACGACCCGGCGAAGTATCCCGATCGCTGGAATTCATTTAAAAAATTCACTTACAACCAGCTTGATGAGATCACAAAGGAGTATGGGAAGATCGATATCCTCTGGCTTGACGGAGGACAGGTTCGTCCCGCCAGCACCCTCACCGACGAGACCAAGCCATGGCTCGGCAAACATCAGTGGATCCAAGACATTGACATGTCTTCCATCGGGACCATGGCCCGGAAAAACCAGCCCGGGATCCTTATCGTTGACCGCACCGTTCACGGGGAATTTGAAAATTACAGGACTCCTGAACAACAGATCCCGGCCAATGTTCCGGCTTATCCCTGGGAAAGCTGCATCACTTTATGCGGATCCTGGTACCATACCGGGCCGGGGGAAGTTTACAAATCGGCCAACTGGGCCATCCATACCCTGGTGAAGATCGTTGCCAAAGGAGGAAACCTCCTGCTCGGCATAGGCCCCGACAAGAGCGGGGAGTTCGCCCCGGTGGCTTATGAAAGGCTGCAGCAGATAGGCGAATGGATGAAAGTCAACGGGGAGGCTATTTATAATAGCCGTCCGCTTGCTCCCTACCAGGTTGATAATATCTGCTACACACAAACGAAGGACGGGAAAACGAAATACCTGTTTTACCTGGTAAATGAAAATGAAGCCCTCCCGGCTACAGTGGAACTGCCGGCGAATTTCGTTGGAAAGGCCTCTGAAATCAAGGTTCTGGGCCATCCGCAGTCAATCAAAATACAGCTGAAACAGGGAAAGAAAGTGGTGATGCTTCCGAAGTCCTTCGTTAAGGATCATCCTTCTACGCCTGCAGTAGTATTCAGCCTTAAAAACCCCGACTGAACGAGATGAAAAGAGTTTTGTTTTTGCTGATTATCGTTTTCGTTTCCATTTCTGCATTTCCCCAGAAAAAAAACCAGGTTTCAGGCAAGGTGTTCTGGAAGGAGGATTTTTCGTCGGGGAAACTGCCCGGGGGATGGATTGTCAAAGCCGTGAACGACTCCAATGTGATTTGGGAATGCACCAACCAGCCTTTCCCGGGTTCATACGGCAGGGACCAGCAGGCGCCGCCCATTGCCTCAGAAAGCGGGGGTTTTCATATGCAGTTTGCCCCCGGCGTAAAGGTCGACAGGTTTTACCGCCGCTGGGAAAAGAAAGGCATATGGCCTGATTCGTATTTCCAGACCACGGCTGTCGACTGTTCGGGGAAAACTTCGGTGGTGCTAACATTCTCCCAGAATTTCATGTGGAACGACTGGGGCAAAGTTCGTGAAGGCGGCGGACTCTTTGTTGGCGTATCCTCTAACGGCACCGATTGGAAGGAATATGAGGTACGACAGGGCATTGGTTCCGAAGCAGATTGCCCCAACCCAATGCAGGTTGAGCTGAACATCACACAAACAGCCGCTGATCAGAAATCTGTTTACCTCAGGTTCTACTGGAAAGGGATCTATGCCTGGTACTGGATGGTCGATGACATCCGGCTCGCAGAGGCGCTTGACAGCGATCTCCTGGCTTCCTCCCTGGCTTCTCATAAACAAACCGGGAATTCGTTTTCAAATGCAGATGTATTCCGTTTTAAGGTTGTCAACCTGGGTTCAACCTCCATTAAAAAGCCTTTTGATTGCTGGCTTAAGATAGACAGCCGGGAGCCTGTGAAAGTCGTGGTCCCATTCAGCGAAAACCATGTTCTTGGCATTATCGACACGGTTGAAGTTGCATTCCCCCCGGCCGATCTCACTGATTATGGGATTCACAAAATCCAATTCTATACTTCCCTGGCCGAAGATGAACGTAAATCAAACGACACCCTTTCGTTGGAACTTTTTTCCCGGGCATACAAACTTGGGGCTGTCACCGGTTTCAAACATTCTGGTAACAGTTTCACCTTCGACTGCAACCATGCCATGGTCGTTGTCGATTTTTGCAGGGATGACATTTTCAGGATAAGGATGGCTTACGACGGGGTCTTTACTGACCCTGCCGGAAAAGACATTGTAATCCATCCGCCCTCAGAAACAGTCAATATTAAATTTGAGGAAAAGGACGGGTATTACCTGATCACCTCATCCGCAGTCGCACTAAGAGCATATAAACAGCCTCTCCGGTTTGCAATGTATAAGCCCGATAACAAGACCCTCGTGTGGGAAGAGAGAAGCGGGCTTACCTATGGCAGGGAGACGGTGCAATATCTCAGCCGTGGTGAGAACGAATATTTTTACGGGGGCGGGATGCAAAACGGGCGTTTCTCACATCGCGATAAAACGATTTTGCTGCGTATCGACTGGAACTGGGAAGACGGGGGTGCACCTAATCCTGCACCATTTTACATGAGTACAAACGGGTATGGGGCATTAAGGAATACCTGGGCCCCGGGAGAATATGCGTTTACCGACACGCTTAAACTCTCCCATACCGAAGCCCGTTTTGATTGTTATTATTTTGCAGGCGGATCGCTGAAGGAAATCCTCAATGCCTATACCGACATTACCGGCAAGCCCTTTCTGCCGCCGCGCTGGGCGCTGGGTATGGGTGACGCGAACTGTTACAACCGCGGGGCCCGCAAAGGGAAGAATACCAGCGGCCACAATGGCACCACTCCTGATGTCATATCCCTGATTGCCGACCAATATATTGCCAATGACATGCCGCGTGGGTGGATATTGCCCAACGACGGCTACGGCTGCGGGTATACAAAACTGGACTCGGTAATAGTTGAACTTCGGAAACGTGGGTTTCACACGGGTTTGTGGACAGAAAACGGGGTCGAGAAGATCGCGAGGGAAGTGGGTCAGTACGGCAGCCGCTTATGCAAGCTTGACGTGGCCTGGATTGGCGAGGGATATAAGTTCGCGATCGACGGATGCAGGGCAGCTTATGAAGGGATAGAAAACAACAGTGATGCCCGTGGTTTCATCTGGTCTGTCTGCGGATGGGCGGGTACCCAGAGAAATTCGGTGGTGTGGACCGGCGATCAGAAAGGCAGCTGGGATTATATACGATGGCATATTCCTACCTTAAGCGGATCGGGTTTGTCGGCTCTGAACTGCGCAACCGGCGACATTGACGGCATTTTTGCCGGGAGTGACAAAACCTTTACCCGTGACCTGCAGTGGAAATGTTTCACTCCGGCTCTCATGTCTATGTCGGGCTGGGCCCCCAAAGACAAACAACCCTATGTTTACGGTGAACCTTACACTTCGATAAACCGCAAATACCTTAGCCTGAAGCTGCGTCTCACACCCTATATGTATTCTCTTTGCCATGAGGCCAGTGAAACCGGTGTGCCGGCTGTGCGTGCTCTCGTCCTGGAATATCCTGATGACCCTGTGGCACTGGGCACTGCGACCCGGTATGAATTTCTCCTGGGCAGGAGCCTGCTTGTGGCACCGGTTTATAAGGATGAAGAAAAACGCGACAGCATTTATCTTCCCGAAGGCCAGTGGATAGATTACTGGGATGGAAAGGTATATAACGGAAAAGCATGGCTTAACGCCTATGCGGCCCCACTCGATAAACTGCCGCTTTTCGCGCGGTCTGGTTCAATAATTCCGATGTATCAATGGAAAAATTACGACAATGAACGACCGGCAGATACACTGACCCTGGAGGTTTATCCCGGTCCGGGGGCTGATTTCATGATGTTTGAAGACGAAGGTTCAAACAGGGACTACAGATCGGGAAAATTCGCACTGACAAAGCTTACGGCCATATCTGATGCAAATAAGCGCGTAACAAGTATTAAAGTCGGGGCCTCGGTGGGGGAATACCAGGGGAAGCCGGAGTCCAGGGCTTATATCATGCAGGTTCACAGTAAGGCTGTTCCGAAAAAGATAACCGCCGGAGGTGCTGTGATCAGGTTCTGTAAAACAGCTTCGGAGTATGATAAATGCTCTTCGGGCTGGTACTTCAATCAGGATGAGAAAAAAGGAATGTTTTTCATAAAAACCCCGGAAAATTCAACTGCCGGAGAGCTTTCGGTAACACTTAAATACTGATCTCATTTAAAAAAAAAGAATTCATGAACAACTATTCACTTACCGGCATAATCATAGTGCAGCTGGCCCTTGTTTTCTATAGCATTGCAATAATCACCGAGCAGCGAAAAAGACTGGTCACTCAAAGGGTGCTTTGGTTCCTGACAATTGCTGTGGCTTTCGACATAACAGCCACTACCTTTATGATACTCGGAACAAGCCAGGGGCCCTTCACACTTCACGGTGCTCTCGGATATTCATCACTGGCAGGGATGTTTATCGATGCGGTTCTGATTTGGAGGTTTCATAATGCCAATGACCCGGCAACTGAAGTATCCCGGCCGGTTCACCTGTATTCACGTATTGCGTATATCTGGTGGATCGCTGCCTACATTACCGGGGCCCTTCTGGTGGCGGCAAGGCATGCCTGAAATTAACCATTTATTTCTCCGGGAGGAGAAAGAGATATCCTTTCCCTTTCATCGTCACTATTTCGATGCGGTTGTCCTCGGCAAAGTAATTGCGGATCTTTCGGATATAAACATCGAGGGTCCTTGAGTTGAAAAAGGAATCGTCGCCCCAGATCGACACCAGCATGGTCTTACGGTCTACCACACGGTTCGTATGGCTTGCCAGCATCGACAATACCTGTATGTCGCGCATCGAGAGCTTGATGGTACGGGATGGCGAAAGTAACTCGCAACGGTCGGGTATGAAAAGGTAATTACCAAGACGGATTTCTTCTCCCTGGGCATTCATCCCCGGTTTCCCTTCCATTAACTGGAACTGGTTGTTCATCCTTACAATGAGTTCCTCAATACTGAAGGGTTTTCTCATGTAATCGGTTCCGCCGGCTTCGAAACCCCTTACCAGGTCGGCGGTTTCTGTTTTTGCCGTGAGAAAGATAACCGGGAGGGAAGGATAACGGTACTTTATCTGGCGACATAACAAATAACCGTCAATATCGGGCAACATAATATCAAGAACACAAATATCGGGCTGAAAACCTTTAATCTCCTGCAGGATATTAATCCCGGTTGTCTTCCACAAGACCTCGAAGTTCTGGTTCTCCAGGGTTTCCTTTACAATTTTACCCAGGAAGGGCTCGTCTTCAACGTATACAACCTTTCTCTTCATTCTTTTGGAAACCTTAATGTAAAGGTGCATCCTCCATCTTCATTATTGCTTACGGTTATACTGCCCCTGTGCTGCCTCATCACTGCGGCAGCATAGCTCAGGCCGAGTCCGTGCCCCTTCACATCATGCCTTTCCCCGGTAGGGATCCTGAAAAATTTATCGAACACTTTCTGCAGGTATTGCTCAGGGATACCCGGGCCTCTGTCGGTGATGCTAAGAATAACCTGCTTCGCGTCCTGTTCAAGCCTGGCCAATATCCATGGATTCCCCCCGGAGTATTTTATACTGTTGTCGATGAGGTTCATGAGAACACCCTCGATGAACAGTTCGTCAACAGGGCATATGTAATTCTCATCATCCGCTTCAAGCAATATTTCTCCCTGATCCTGGGCAATCCTTGGGACAACCGCGACAACAACCTTGCTCAATACCTGCTTCAAATCTGAGGTGTGAAGCTTTATCATATTGCTTTGTTCCTCAAGCACCGAAATATTCAGGACTTTATCGATCAGCTGATCCAGGCGGTCCATCTCAAGAAATGCCATATTCAGGTACTCTGAGGCAATTGCCGGATCCTTTTTCATGTCGAAATTCCTCAGAGATTCAAGGGCGACCTTGATAGTTGATACAGGCGTTTTAAGCTCATGTGTAATATTTCCTATAAAATCATTGCGGAGGGTATTCAGCATCACCTGCTTTTTCAGGGTCCTGTACATGAATATGAAGGCTGCACCTGTGATCAGAAGGAGAAGAATCGCAAAAAGGACCTGGGGAATGATGCGTTTGAACAGGTACCATGAGAAGTTATTGATCACTGCTCCCACAGAACTGTTGAAAATCCGGCTGCTCAGGTATAACTTTGAACTCTTCCTGAGGCTTGAATCAATATCCTTGCCTGAGTACATTGTGAATTTGAAATCCAGGCCCTGGTTCTTGAGTTTCCGGCTGAAAAACTTCCTGAACAGTATAGTATCGATTTTAAACGAAATGAATTCGTTAAGAACAGCCGGACTGTCTGTTGAATCTATTGCCTTGCCCACGATAAGGCGGATGCTGTGAAGGAAGATATTTCCCGAGTCGGTATAGGGTTTATGCGTTACATGAGAGCTTACCTGGGCAGAGTCGGAATCAGAAACACTTATACGATAAATTGCTTTTTTGTTTGAAGGCAGTCCGTTTGATTTGTCTGCGGATGTATGCTGTGGTTCTTTTCTGTTGATGAGCACAATGCTGTCAGTTGCGAACCTGGCTATATGAGCCTTTTGAGAGGTCTTCATCATGGGATCTATGAGGTTTACCATGAGTGTTGTGTCCTGCACCTGCACGTTGACTTCAGCAAACTGCCTGCCAAGGTCTTCACGGAGGATGTCTTTTTCGGAAAAGTAACGGGCAACGACCCATTGAACCACGAAGACAAACAACAGCACCCAGCTCAATGCCATCAGGAAACCTGCCAGTCTGATATGTTTGATTTTTTTCATCAGGAATATCCGGGAACAAAAATATATCAATACTTCGTGATTCCTTCATCTGTTAACCTTAATTAACCTTAATTGGTTTTGCCTTAACCACAGCCGGATGAGGCAGGCTTTACTTTTGCCGGTATAAACAAAAACAAACCTGAATCATGAAAACAATTTTTTCTGCAACTCTTGCAATGGCCTTTTATCTGACCAGCCAGGGTCAAAGTCTGGAAGCTCTGAAAACATCCGGCACCATCAATTATGAAGAAAAAATGAAACTGGAGATCAAACTCGAAGGGGAATCGGCACAGTTCTCCGATATGCTTCCAAAGGAAAGGACCGCAAATAAAACCCTGTTCTTTTCAACCGAGGCTTCCTTGTACAAACCCACCGCTGAAAAGCCAAAGGCAGACCAGGTCGAACAGGAGTCGGCCGGGGCCATGATCCATGTGCAGTTAATGACCTCCGATGACCAGGTATACCGTGATTTAAAAGAAAACAAACAGATCGAACAGCGTGATTTTATGAGCAGGATGTTCCTTATAGAGTCAGAACTTGAGACTTCTGACTGGAAACTTACCGGGCAGCAGAAAACCATACTTGGATTTCCCTGCCAGGAAGCGGTAAGGAAAGCCGACAGCTCAACCATCCGTGCATGGTTTACACCCTCCATCCCTGTTTCCACAGGTCCGCAGAGTTATGGGAGCCTGCCGGGAATGATACTTGCTGTGGATGTGAATGACGGGAGCCGATTGATTACAGCGACCTCGGTCGATTTAAACCCTCCAGATAAAAGTGCATTTAAAAAGCCGAAGGAAGGGAAGAAGGTAACCCGTGAACAGTTTAAAAAGATCGTCGATGAGAAGATGAAGGAGATGGGTGCTGAAGGCGGAACAGGGCAGCATGTCGTAATCAAGATTCAAAGGTAAGCGTGATGGGATTAAAGCGGATTCTCTTCTTCCTTGCACTGCTCAGCGAGATCGTAAGCTTTGCACAGTCGAATATGCTTTCGGGCGACATCCTTGATGAAAAAGGCGAAGGGTTGGGGTTTGCCACGGTGGCCCTCCTGAAGCCAGCCGACTCCACCCTTGCTTTTTACGGAATCACTAATGCAGCCGGACACTATGAGATCAGGAACATCAAACCTTCAGAATACCTGATGCAGGTGGCTTTCATGGGTTACCAGACGGCCTGGAGAAAAATCAGCTTCCCTCTCAGCCAGGCTGGTGATTTCGGGGCTTTGGTCCTGAAACCAAAACAAACAAGCCTGAAGGAAGTCCAGGTGAAAGGTGAATATATTCCGCTCATGATTAAAAAAGATACGATAGAATACAATGCTGCTGCCTTCAAAACCAAGCCTGACGCTGTTGCGGAGGACCTGTTGAGGAAATTGCCAGGGGTCGAAGTCGACCGTTCGGGTAATATCAAAGCCGTTGGGGAGGATGTTAAAAATGTCCTGGTCGACGGCAAGGAATTCTTTGGCAACGACAGTAAGGTGGCAACAAAAAATGTGCCTGCCGATGCCATTAAAAAAGTGCAGGTGTATGATAAGAAATCGGATGAAAGCGAATTTACCGGAATCAGCGATGGCTCTCACGATAAAACGGTCAACCTGGTCCTTAAAGATGATAAGAAGAAGGCTGTCTTCGGCGATGTCATGGCAGGTGCCGGCACAGGAGATCATTACCAGGGAAGCGCAAAAATATACCGTTTCACCGGGGCAAACCAGTTTGCAGCTCTCGGTATGATTAACAACATTAGTCAGCTTGGGTTTTCCTTTTCCGATTATCTCAATTTCAACGGCGGACTGGGGAGCATAGGGGGAGGAGGCCAGGCTGCTATTGGTGTTGGAGGCGACAACAGCTACCCAGTGAACTTCGGGCAACCCGTAAACGGGTATGTGACTTCAGGGGCTGCAGGGTTGAATTTCTCCCACGAGTTTCGAAAAAATAACCGCTTTTATATCAGCTACCTGGGTAATGCTTCGGAGATCAGCCTCGACCAGAGTGTGTATTCTCAGAATTTCGTGCCCGGGGGTTCGTTCATACAGCAGCAGGCATCTTCCTCCATTGATGAAAACTGGGTGCACAGAGTGAATTTCGGATGGAAAAACAGGATAGATTCAAGTCAGAATATCGTTTTCTCAGGAGGGGCCTCTCTGACAAATGCAAGGGGGACCTCAGCTTCAGCAACAGGGAGTTTCAGAAACGACAGCCTGATCAATTCAATGACTTCACTGAATTCCGACCGGGCCGACCGCATTAACGGGAATCTTTCTGGCTCTTACATAAAAAAACTTAATCGAGATAATACCAATATAAAATTCTCGGGGAGTGCTGCATATTCGTATGGTTTGAGCAAGCTCCAATGGCAAAATATAACCCATTATTATTTTCCTGAAAATTTAACCGAAACCTGGCAGTACCTGAAGACGCTTTCCGACAGGTTCAGCACAGATGCTGCAGTTACACTTACACAGTCCCTGGGCCGCTCGTTTTATCTGGAACCCCTGGTTGCCGGGCGATATTCCCGTGAAAACATCAACCGTAAGCAGGGAATACCCGCCGAAACAGAGCAAGTCATCGACTCATTGAGCCCTGCTTTTTCGAGCTGGTATTACAGTGTCCAGCCCGGCGCCAGGTTCAGGTACAATACCGGCAAATCAAAACTGCTGATTACAGCTCAGATTGAACTGGGCAGGATGATGAACCGTTTGAACGACCTGGACCGCATTCAATACGATGCTTTCTATTTGATCCCCCGCTTCACGTATGAATATGAATATCTGAAAGGCCGGAGACTGGCGGTCTCCTTTATGTCGTCGGTCAACAACCCTGCTGCTAACCAGCTGCTGCCTGTGGTAAACAATGTAAATCCACTCATGCTTACCTACGGGAACAGGTATCTGAAACCTGAATATTCACATGAACTCTATTTCAACTGGCTGATGTTTGACCAGTTTTCATTCACCAGCCTTTTCGCATCACTTGATGCTTCTTATACCTCCAATAAGATCAACTGGAACCGCAGCATTAACGACAGCCTCGGGCAATCAATGACCCTGGTGAACGTGTCGGATGACTATTCAGCCTCGGCATCCATAGATTTCTCCACCCCCATAAGGAAGCTCGGGCTTACTTTTCATGGCAGTCTGAGAGAGAACTGGAACCGCGGACTGACTTATGTTAACAATGTTGAGAATATCAACACGAATCTCACGACCCGTTTAACAATCAGTTTCGACAACCGGAAAAAAGATAAATGGGATGTGAATTTCGGAGGCTCCTTTTCCCTGACTAATGCAAGGTATTCATTACAGGAATCATTGAACAACCGATATTTTGATCTCGCATATTTCGGTGAACTCCGTTTTACCCCGAATGAACACTGGAGTTTTGCAGTGACTGCGGATGTCACGAATTACAATGCCAGGACCTTTAACGACATGGTGAATATTCCGCTTTTAGGGTCTGAAGTCAATTTCTATTTCCTTAAGAACAACCGGGGCCTGCTCACCCTCACAGGGTTTGACCTCCTGAACCGGAATACCGGGATCGAAAGAGTAAGCGAGATGAATTACCTGCGTGAGACCCGTTCGAATATGATCGGACGGTATTTTATGATCTCATTCAAATTCCGGCTGAATAAATTCAAGGAACAATCGGGCATCGACATAAAAGTAAATAACAGGAGGTAGCTGAGGGTTAAAAAGGGAAAGATTAATGTATATTTGCATGGATGGGCCGGTATCATTAAACTGGTCTGGCCGGTAAACAGATCTTTCCCATGACTGAGTTCACAAAAATATCGGTAAGCCATGAAACTGCGCTCTGTATGGCAAAAGCAGCCATGGCCAAAGCAAAAGAACTGAATTTTGCCATTTCTGTCTGCATTGTCGATGAAAGCGGGATCATGAAATTCTTTACCCGCATGGACAATGCCCCCCTCATCTCGGTTGATGCAGCAAGGAAAAAGGCGGTTACCGCAGCCGGGTTCGGGCTTCCTACAGGAAAGCCCTGGTTTGATTTCATTAAAGACGATCCTATCCTCAGGGAAGGCGTTCACGGGTTTACCGACTTTATGCTGATGGGCGGGGGACATCCCCTTACGCTCAATGAGAAGGTCATCGGCGCTATCGGCGTAAGTGGCGGCCATTATGAAAACGATGAGTTATGCGCTCAGGCTGCATTGAGCTGCCTCCAAAAATGATCCTATGCTGAAGTTAAAAGATCAACTTGGGATACTGAACCGGCTGAATGCGTTCACTTCCCAGTATTCAAGCATACATTCGATGGATGAACTGGCTGTTAAAGTTGAGGAGGTACTTGACGATTTGATAGACATCGAGTTTTCGGGTTTATACCTCTTTGATTTCACCGACCAGCGCCTGAAACTTCTTGTGGCCAGGGGCTTTAATGAGCAGGAGCTAAAGGAAGCCGAACGCACGGCCATGGACAGGCATCCGGGGCATGTTTTCCGTACGAAAAAGATTCTGAACATTCCTGATACTGAAAACGACCCCGAGCAAAGGTCAATCTCTTCGGCCAGGAGTTTTATTGTTCGTTCCCGACTGTTCGTTCCGGTCATGAATGGAGACCAGTCGGTAGGTGCATTCGGGATTGTGAGTTCACAAAAAAATCATTTCACCGATGAAACAGTTGCAGTTCTTTCGTTCATCTGTAACATCGCAGGGGGAATGTATGGAAACATCCTCACACAGTCGGAACTCAGGCTGGCATCCCTAATTGCTCAGGAAACAGATAATGCGGTCATCATTACCGACAAAGACGGGCTCACCCAATGGGTGAACCGCAGTTTTGAGAAAATCACCGGATATAATTACGAAGAGGTCAAAGGGATAAAACCAGGCGAAATCCTCCAGGGGGTCGAAACCAGCAGCGACATAGTTAAACGCATCGGGGATGCCATCCAGAAAAAGGAAACTATTGAAACCGACCTCCTGAACTATACCAGGGAAGGAAATCCTTATTGGGTAAGGCTTCAGATACAGCCTGTATTCAACGCCCAGGGCGAACTCACAAACTTCATTTCCATACAACGTGATATCTCCGAACAGAAAAAGTCTCAGGATGAGATGGAGTCAGTTACCACACGGCTGTCGACCCTGATCAAAAACATGCATTCAGGAATCCTCATGGAAGACCAGAACAGGAACATTGCTCTCATCAATAAGACCTTCTGCGATATGTTCGGGATCCCTGTTCAGCCTGAATTGCTTTTAGGCTCCGACTGCTCCGATTCAGCCCAACAGTCAATGGGCCTGTTCATGCATCCCCAACAATTCGTTGAACGTATCGATGTTATCCTCAGCGAAAAAAAACCTGTAATCGACGAAGAACTTGAGCTCGCCGACGGCAGGATCTTTGAAAGGGATTATATTCCCATTTTTGTGAATGAACGCTTCCTTGGAAATCTCTGGCAATACCGGGACACAACATCCAGGAAAAAAACAGAGACTGACCTGCGTAAAGCAATTAAAGATGCTGAAGCAGCAAATGCATCGAAAAGCCTTTTCCTCGCAAAAATGAGCCATGAGATCAGAACTCCGCTGAATGCTGTGATCGGGCTGTCAAAACTTATGCGCGACACGCCTCTCAATCAGCAACAGAAAAAACTGAACGAGAACCTTATCATCTCTGGCGACAATTTGCTCGGGACAATAAACGAGATCCTCGATTTTTCAAAGATTGAAGCTGGGAAGATCGAACTGGAATCCAAGCCGTTTTCTATAGAGGATCTTATGAAAAGGGTTTACAGTTTCCAGGAATTCGCAGCCGAAGAGAAAATGATCGCTTTTAGTATCCATGTTAGTGAACAGGTTCCTTCGGCAGTTCTGGGCGACAGGGTCAGGCTTCAGCAGGTACTTATCAATCTTGTGAGCAATGCGATAAAATTCACCCAGGCCGGGAAGGTTGAAGTAGGCTGCAAACTGATCTCCGCTTCGGGAAAGACAGCCGGACTTCTGTTTGAAGTCTCCGATACCGGGATCGGCATTAGCAGTGAACACCTGGATCATGTTTTTGAACGTTTCAGGCAGGAAGACGACAGTGTGACCCGTCTTTACGGGGGTACCGGGCTGGGCCTTGCGATCAGCAAGCAACTGGTCGGACTTATGGGTGGCGACCTCCAGGTTCATAGCGAGAAAGGAAAAGGCAGTCGTTTCTTTTTTACACTTCAATTGCCTATCACTGATGCAAAAATCCTTAAGGAGGCTAAAAAGACCATCATTTTTGATCAGAACATTCTGGGCAAGAAAAAAGTGCTGGTCGTTGAAGATAATGAATTCAACCTGTTCATCGTTAAATCGATCCTTGAACGATGGGGAGCAAAGGTTGAGGTTGCCGAAAACGGGCAGGTAGCTGTATCCCAGATGTGGCTTTCTGAATTTGACCTGGTGCTTATGGATATGCAGATGCCTGTGATGGACGGACTTACTGCAACAAGAATGATCCGTGAGGAGCTGCACAATACGACACCGATCATAGCACTTACAGCCAACGTCACCCGTGAAGCGATAGAAAGGGCGAGGCTAGCCGGGATGAATGAATATATTTCCAAACCATTCGACGAGGAGGACCTGTATGTTAAAGTGCTGAAGTCCGTCTCACTGGAACCCGCCTATGTGGTGGATGATACCCGGGTTGAGAATACAGTCATTGAAGCCAGGGAAAAAGAAATATTGTATTGCGACCTGAACAAAGTACCAAGGACTCTCGGAGGTAACAAAGAACAGATCCGTGGTGTGCTTATGAAATTCATTGAAGTTATTCCAGAGATTTTTTCTGCACTTAACACGGCATACCAGAAAAATGATTTTTCCGAACTCCTCAAACAGTTGCATAAGATCAAATCGAGTATTGACCTGCTAGCAGCAAAGCCAATGCGCGATCTTTTGCAGCAGATCCATGAGTCATGCGGAGAAACACCAAACCCCGAAAGGCTGGAAAGGCTGTTTATTGAGCTGAATGATGCATTCCCGCTTATGATATCCCAGGTTCAGAATCTTATCAATGAAAACCAAATCGATAGGCCCACAGGCCAATAATCTCCCTGTAAGCTCTTGAACTGTTCTCGAGGGCTTCGGCATCGGGCAGTAACCTGTAAAGCGAAAACGGGACAGGAACCACCTCGAAATCTGTGGGAGCCGGTATGACATTAAGCCCCGAACGGGAAAACAGCCAGTTCGCCCGTTTCATGTGAAGAGCTGATGTCACGAGCAAAATTGTTTTCCCTTTTGAAGATCCGAGCATCTTAACGACTTCACTAACGTTTTCGATGGTATTCCTGCTGTCGGGACCAATGCGGATGGCCGATGAAGGTACGCCCAGGTTCATCAGGAAAACCCTCATTCCAAGAGCCGAAATGCCCGTTCTTATAATCGGATCTGCACCTCCGCTGAGGATGATGGTTGCTGATTTTTTCTCCCTGTAAAGCTGGGCTGCAAACAATTCCCTGTCGGAGGCCCGGTTCAGATCGATCTCAGGCAAACCAGGTCCTGCATAACCCCTGACACCACCGCCCAAAACAACAATGGCATCGGCAACAGGATATTTCCCCGCGGGTTTATAACTGAACTGTGATTCCAGCCTGCTCCTCATAAAATCGCTCCAGACAGGCACACTCCACAGCCATATCCAGCAAAAAGCGAACACAAAGAAAAAAATCGCCGGCTTAGTTTTCCCAAAGTAAAAAAACAAACCTGCACACAGCAGGCAAACGAGGGTTATTCCCAAAGGCATGAGGACCTGTGAAACCGATTTATAAAACAGAAAATAAAATCCTGACATCCGCAAAAAATTAAACCCAGAAATCAATACCCTTTTAGTTGTTCAGTAAGCAACAGATAGTACTCAAGGAATTTCTTTGTCAATTCATATAATTCTTCCGACTCTTTCCCTGTTTTAGCATTGTCATTGATGTTTTTGATCAGGTCCTGCATAACGTTGTTCGATACAAGGTCGATAGCCGATTTCAGCCTGTGGGACGAACGCTGCAGGGCATCTACATCGCGTGAAGCCATGGCATCAGACAGATCCCTGATATATTCAGGTGTAACTTCAAGGAACTTGGTAATCATTTTCCTGAGCATCACCGTATCGTTTTCGACCATCCTGCGTAAACGGGACACATCGGTGAGATCAGGCCGTTCAACTTTTACCGGGGCAGGCATCACTCCCAAGCCTGAGGCCTTCAAAACCGTTTCTATTTTCTCGTAAAGTTCATTTTCCTCGAATGGTTTGGAAACATACCCCTGCATCCCCGCCTGATTGCATCGTTCAACAATACCCATGACGACATTGGCGGTGAGGGCAAGAATAGGTGTGTTCAGTTTCAGTTCCTGGCGGATCACTGTTGAAGCCGTGATCCCGTCCATCACCGGCATCTGGATATCCATCAGGACCAGGTCAAATGTCTCGGTCCTCAGCCTGTCAACAGCCTGCTGCCCGTTTTCACACAACGAAGTTTTTGCATTCCATTTCTCCAGCATGGCCTGGGCGATGAACTGGTTGAACTTATTATCTTCAACCAGCAGGATCCGTATGCCGTCGAGCGAATGGGTTTCCACGCTCACCGACTTTTGATCAGGGTCCGGCCCTGGCAGGGACCCGGCTTCAAATTCAAGGGTAAAATAAAACTTGCTCCCTTTGTTCCTGGCGCTTTCAACACTCAGTATCCCTCCCATGAGTTCCACAAGTTGCTTGCTGATCGCAAGGCCCAGCCCGGTCCCGCCGTATGTGCGGGTTATACTCTCATCTTCCTGCTGAAAACTGCTGAAGATCTTTGTCTGGTTTTCAGGACTGATCCCGATTCCGGTATCCTCTACAAGGAAAAAAATGCTTTGCCTGCCATTCACATCGTCTGTGAGTTCACACCTCAGCTCAACCATCCCCTTCTGGGTGAATTTAATCGCATTGCTCACAAGGTTATTCAGGATCTGCTGCAGATGTACAGGATCTCCTTTCATGACCTCATGCATCCTCTCATCGGTGAGGTAACTCAGCTTTATCCCCTTTTCTTCTGCCCTGTAATCATTTGCATCATAAATCCTCCTGAAAAGGTCCTTCAGACTGAAATCAGTCTTTTCAATCTCGATCTGACCAGATTCTATCTTTGAAAAATCAAGGATATCGTTTACAATACTAAGCAGGGTTTCTGAAGAGGTCTTCATATTATTCAGGAGCTTCAGCTGGGGATCAGTCACCCTTGATTCAAGCAGCAGCCTTACCATGCCGATGATCGCGTTCAGCGGGGTCCTGATCTCATGACTCATATTGGCCAGGAAGCGGGTTTTAGCCACACTGGCAGCCTGTGCTTCTTCGGTAGCCTTTTTCAGGGCCTCTTCGGTACGTTTACGATCCGATACATTGCACAGCATATCGGCCAGCAAAAGAAGAAGTGTTACCTCCTCCCTGCTCCAGTTTTTAACGGCATTGACAGAATCAAATCCGACAAATCCAAGGCATTCGCCCTCGAGGATCATAGGAACAGTGATCAGGGTCTTGATTCCCTGTGGCTCCAGCATCTGCCGTAATACATCCTGTGGATCAAGCTGACTCACATCGGGAACGGTAAGGATCTCTCCTTTCTGGTGAGTCCCGACCCAGGAAGTGAAGAGATCCAAGGGGATATCCTGGAGATTGTCCTTTTCGGGAGTCACACCCGGGCCGCACCATTCATGGGTATTCGACATCGTACGAACCCCGAAATCGTAGGTAAAAATGTATACCCTGTCGATGGCATTCTGCTCCCCCACCAGCGACAACAGCTTGTCAACTGCCTCATCGCTGCTGTCGAGAGGAATATTGATAAAACTGGAAGCAAGCTGGGTGATCAGGTTCTGCTGGTGAAGCAGCCCGGCAAGTTTTTTCTCGGTTTCTTTTCTTTGTGAGATGTCGCGGATGCTTCCTTCGATAAACTGCGGACTTCCGTCAGCCCCTTTGATCAGGTGGCTTGTGATTGAAGCCGCAACCCGGCTGCCGTCCTTTTTTATAAGTACAACCTCGTAGTCATTGATCGAGCCTTTTGCAATAAGTTCCTGAATCAATTTCTCACGGGTATCGATATCGGAGTATACGAGGTCGACCTTTTTACCTATCAGTTCCGAGGGCTGATACCCGGCAAGCTCGTAAACCGAAGGTGAAAGCACAAGGATGTTCCCCTCCAGATCGGAACGGTAATACAGGTCAATAAAAGAGTTAAATATCGACTCGTACTTGGCGGCAGTCTCCTTGACCTCCAGATCTGCTTTGATACGGTTCGTAATATTGTGACTGATGCCCACAATGCCAATTACATTCCCTTTGTCATCGAAATAGGGGATCTTATTCCCGTCGAACCAGATCTCTTCTCCGGCTTTCGTGATCACCATCCCTTCCTTGTGAATGTTCGGTGTTTTTGTGCGGATGACATTCTGATCCTCAAGATGTGTTTTTTCAGCTATTTCAGGCGGATAAAATTCGGCATCTGTCCTGCCGATTACTTCCTCAGTCGTATTGGCGCTTAGAAGATGGGCCTCGGCCTTATTCAGCATGATTTTCCTGCCTTCCAAATCCTTCACATATACCGGATCGGGAATATTGTCAAGGATGGTGCGAAGTAGATTCCTCTCCTGTTTCAGAGTTTCCTCTGTGATCCTCAATCTCTCAACTTCAGCGATAACCTGGCAAGTGTTGGCAAGAATGGCGAAAACCCTGACCAGGAGCTCAGGAATGCCCTCATCGAACCTTACGGTCCTTGACATGATGACGTATCCCCTGTCGAACAACCCGAAAAGATAATACACCTGGTCTTTCTCCTTAAGATGGTATCCTGCTTCCTGAAATGTTCCCGACAGTGCCGCGACATCTTTCAGAGGCAGCTCAGGAAAAAGCAGCTCAGGGTTGAAAGTCATATTCTCTGTCCAGATCATGGTCAATCCCTCGCCAGATCCCCATTGAACAAATGCATCGGCACACTGCATCTTCCCGATAATAGAATGAAGCGCCGAATTCAGAAACACCTTCAGATCGTAATTATGTTTGCCCGCGTCGCCGCCCGCTATCAATACCAGATCGGGGATCATTTCAAGTAAAATCTTGTCCATATGATCCGATTTCATTTTTTTTCTTTACCTTTAGCAGGATGGAATAAAGCAATCCCGAACAGAGAAAATCTTTTAAATTGACTCTCAGGTACTCCAAAAGTAATTAAACCATATAACATTTTAATCAAAATAACGCCATGTTTATTCTTTTAGTTGAAGACGACCAATTTTATGCAACGATGCTGCTCGAATTGATGCAGAAGCATGGGTATGACAATGTGAAGCACTTTGACAACGGGCTGGAATGCCTGCTTCAGGTTTACGAAGAGACTTTTCCCGACCTCATTATCATGGATCACCAGCTGGGCCTTGTCAACGGGGTTGAGATCCTTCAGAAAATCAGGGCGTACAAGCCCGACCTTAAAGTCATCTTCATGTCGGGACAGAAAGACGTGAAAATCGCTGTCCAGTCGATCAAGAAAGGCGCCAGGGAATACATTACAAAAGACGAGCATGCATTTGAAAAACTGCTGCTGGCAGTCAAGGAGACAGAGGCTGAGATCCAGGCTAAACAGGACAATAAACCGGTTAAGAAATTTATATCCAACGTGAAAAAATTTCTTACCGATACGGATTGAGAATTTTCAGTAACTGATATTTTATTGTATATTAGCATGTAAGAATTAAGCTGCCGGTATTGCAGTTAATAGAAAACACGTGCAAACAGTATTTTTCTTCCGGAAAGCCAATGCGCCCTGGCATCACAGTATTGAAGAACTGTTTGATACAATAATATCAGCCCTTCCGCCAGCTGTTACACCTCTCAGGTATGTGATGAAAGAGAACAGCACAGGCCTCTGGAACCGGGTAAAGAACACCATCGACGCTGCCTTTCACCAGGGTGAAGTCAATCATATCACAGGGGATGTGCATTATATCGCCATCCTCATGAAAAAACGAAAGACCGTCCTTACAATCCATGATCTGCGAATACTTTCTTCAGGGGGCGGATTACGTACTGCGGTATTGAAGTTTTTCTGGTTTACCTTACCCGGGCGAAGAGTCAGGTTCATTACCGTGATCTCGGAATTCATAAAGCTGGAACTGATCGCCAGGACCGGAATACCCGCTTCAAAGATCCTTGTTGTTCATGATTGTATTTCTCCCGGCATCAAGGCATTTCCACGTGAATTCAATACTTCCGGGCCGGTGATCCTTCAGATCGGCACCACTCCGAATAAAAATCTGAACAGGGTGATTGACGCGCTTGAAGGGCTGGATGTAACGCTGGTGATCGTTGGAAAACTTACCGGAGATGACATCCGCAGTCTTCAACAGCATAAGATCAGCTATGAAAATTATTTCAACCTGCCGTATAATGAAGTTCTTGATAAATACCGCCATGCCGATATCGTGCTGTTTGCTTCACTCTACGAGGGATTTGGCTTGCCCATCCTGGAAGCCAATGCCATAGGGCGGCCTGTGATCACAGGCAACAACACCTCCCTTCCCGAAGTGGCAGGCGATGCAGCCCTGGTGATCGATGCTGAAAATACAGCTGCCATCAGGCAAGCGGTTATTCAGCTGATATCTGATGAGAAACTGAGATCGGAACTGGTGAGGAAGGGCTTTGAAAATATAAAACGTTTCCACCCTGAGACAATCGGAAACAAATTTGCTGATATTTATTCCCGGATCGTAAATTCATGATATGAAGAAGATAATCTCATTTACCGATTATTACTGGCCGGGCTATAAAGCGGGAGGCACCATCAGGGCTTTCATGAACCAGGTCGATTATCTGAAACCTGAATTCGAGTTTTTCATCGTAACCCGCAACACCGATTATACTGAGACCAAGCCTTACCCGGGGATTACGCCTGACCGGTGGACTGCTTTGGCTCCGAACGTAAATGTATTTTATACTTCGGCTGCAAACCAAACAGCCGGCACGTTTACTGCCCTTCTGAAAGAAACAAGGTATGACGTGGTTTATATCCACCTGCTGTTCGGATACTCATTTTCCATCCTTCCGCTGGTACTTGCAAAAAAACAAAAATACAGCCGCATCATCATCTGTCCGCATGGAAACCTGGGTTCAGGCGCTCTTGCAGTAAAACCCCTGAAGAAAAAAATATTCCTTGGTGCAGCAAGGCTTTCAGGGTATTATAACGGTACGGTTTTTCACTCTGTCACTCCCCACGAAACAGCCGATATCATCACGCATATAGGAGAGAAGACTACGATCTCCGAAGCCAGGGAACTCCCGAGAAAAGCATCTTCTCCTCCTCAAAGAAATCAGAAGGCTGCAGGTAAACTCAGCATCGTCACAGTTGCCCGCATCGCTCCCGAGAAAAACCAGTTGTATGCCCTGGAGATCCTCAGCCGGTTTACATCTTATGAGATCCGTTACGATCTGATCGGTCCGGTGTACGATGAAGCCTATTGGAAAAAATGCCAGGACCTCATCGGGGCTATGCCGTCAAATATTACTGTCAACTACAGGGGCAGCATTAACAGCGATAAAATTCCCGGGGAGCTGCAGACTTACGATATGATGCTTTTACCCACAACGGGGGAGAATTTTGGCCATACCATACTCGAGAGTTTCATGGCCGGATGCCCGGTGATCATCAGTAACCGAACTCCCTGGAAGGATCTTGAACGCTCAGGAGTGGGAAGGGATATCCCGCTTGAGAACCCGGAAGGGTTCACTGAAGCACTGGAGTTTTTCGCTTCACTGGATGATACGAAATTCGATCTGTTTTCGAAGTCGGCCTTCAGCTTTGCCATGGAATACATGGCTAACCCTGAGATGCTTGCCGAGAATATTAAACTTTTCAACCTCTGATCATGCAAACCGATATATCGAGGTACGACAATAGCTCATACAAGCCAGGTGGGAACACCCTGAAACGACTGGCTTGGTATTATGTGAACATCATTTTCTTCAAATCTCCGATGGTCCCTTCGAGTGGCATCAAATGTTCGTTACTCAGAATATTCGGGGCCAGGGTCGGCAAAGGGGTCAATATCAAACCATCGGTGAACATCAAATACCCATGGAGGCTGGTCATCGGTGAATATTCCTGGGTAGGTGAAAATGCATGGATCGACAACCTTGACGATGTGGTTATCGGGGCGAATTGCTGCATATCACAGGGAGCAATGCTGCTTTGCGGGAACCATAATTACCGCAAAAGCACATTCGATCTTATAACAGGGAAGATAACCCTGGAAGACGGGGTCTGGATAGGCGCTCATAGTATTGTATGCCCGGGGATCCTCTGCAAATCGCATTCAGTTCTTGCAGTGAACTCTGTTGCTACCCGCAACCTTGAACCCTGGTCGATCTATCAGGGAAACCCTGCAGTGAAGGTGAAAGACAGAACGTTTGAAAGCAATGGCGACAGACCAGAAAAAGCATAAACCAATACAAATTCCAAACCGGGAACAGGTATGAAAATATCCATCATCACCATCACCTACAACAGCGAAAAGACTCTTCGCGATACCATGGATTCGGTCCTGGGCCAGTCGTATAATGACATTGAATACATCCTGGTCGACGGGAAATCGAAAGACAGCACCTGCGATATCATCCGCTCCTACGGAGACAAAGTTTCGAAATTTGTTTCTGAAAAAGACAAGGGACTTTATGATGCCCTCAATAAGGGAATCCGAATGGCTACAGGGGATGTGGTGGGATTCCTTCATTCAGATGACATCTATGCTTCTCGCGAAACTGTGAAAATGATCGCAGAGGCATTCAACAAATTCAATGTTGATTCTGTTTACGGCGACCTGGTGTATGTTGACCAGAACGATACCGACAAGATCATCCGCTTCTGGAGGTCAAGGAAATTTTCGCGTGCAAGAATCATGACCGGATGGATGCCTCCTCATCCGACATTTTACTTAAAGCGATCGGCATATGAGGAATTCGGCGGGTTTAACACCACATTCAGGATAGCTGCCGATTATGAATCCATGCTGAGGTACCTTGTACGTTTCAGGGTGAGTACTTTTTACATACCTTTAATACTGATCAGGATGAGGGTTGGAGGTGAAAGCAATAAAAGTCTCAAGAATGTGATCCGTAAAAGCCTGGAGGATCTTCGGGCCATGCACATTAACGGACTGATCTCATTTGCAGCCATCTTTAACAAGAATGCATCAAAATTCAAGCAATTCATGCCCCCTGAATGGGTAAACCGTCAGATATAACAGTTTCAAACCAACGTCTATGGATAAATTTGATATTATAAGGGATTTTTTCAGCAAGGCCGGGAATGATGAGATGCTGTTATCACTGGCTGCCCTGGGAGTCAGTTTTATCATCTGCCTTCTGATGATCCCGGTCATAATCAGGCTTTCAACAAAATACAACCTGGTCGACAATCCGAATGAGAGAAAAGTTCATAAGGTCCCGATAAGCAGGCTGGGCGGACTGGCTATCGTGCTGGGAATACTGGCAACGGTCCCCTTATGGTTCATAAGTGGCAATGTGAACTTCCTCCTGCACCTTCTTGCAGGGATGATTATCCTCATCATCATCGGCGTTACCGATGACCTTCGTGAATTGACCCCGAAAGTCAAGTTCCTTGGTCAGATCCTTGCGGCTCTCCTTATAGCTCATGCCGGGCTTCTGATCGACAATATGTTCGGGATTTTTGGAATAAACAACCTGCCCCATTTGATTCAGTATATGCTTACCGTCTTCATTGTCGCAGGCATCATCAATGCCTTTAACCTGATCGATGGCATAGACGGACTGGCAGGCGGACTGGCTTTGATTAACATGTCGGGGTTTTTCCTGCTTTTCTTCCTTTCAGGCGAATATAGCATTGCTCTGATATCGGCATCAGTGATCGGAGCCCTGTTCGCCTTTTTAAAGTACAACTATCATCCCGCAAAGATCTTTATGGGTGATACTGGGTCCATGATACTCGGGTTCATGCTTTCTGCTGCCGGCATATTATCACTCGTTATGAGCCGCCATCCGAATTCATATTTCAATTACACCGAAACCGCCATCATTGTTTTCAGCATTTTCCTGCTTCCCGTATACGATACAATCAGGGTTTTCAGTGGAAGGATCATTAATAAAAAATCGCCCTTCAGCCCCGACAAGACTCATATTCATCACTTGCTGATGCAGACCGGGTTTAATCATCCGAAATCGGCCAAGATCCTGTATTCGGCCAATATCGTTCTTATTATAACCGGTTTTTTACTGCGCTCCGAGAAGCTGGCATTGGTTGCACCTCTTTTACTTCTTGAAGTCATTCTGTTTTCGGAATTCCTCACCCTGTATAAACTTGTAAAAGCATTGTTCACAGGCAGGAGGCTTACAAATAAAACACTCCGGATGAAAGTAGACAACCGGCTGATAATGGATAACCTTGAAGATACCGATGGAAACAAATAAACCTTCAACCATTTTCATTGTCGAGGACAATGAAATGTTTGCCGAAACAATGCGGGTTTCTCTTGAAAAGATGGGATATGTCGTTCATGCCTTCAGTTCGGGTGAACATATGATCTCCTTCTGGGAAGAGGATCCTGACATCATTCTGCTTGATTACTTTATCGAGAGCGCCCACGGAATTGCCATGAACGGGGATAAGGTCCTTAGATTCATCCGCCGCATCAGTAAAAGCCTCCCGGTGATCATCCTCACATCCAATACCGATATAAGCGAAGCAACGGCTTTGCTGAAACAGGGGGCCATCGATTTCATAGTTAAGGATGAGGAACTTCATGCAAATCTGCAGAAGACACTAACCCAGGTTTTCGACACATTGAAAATCCGCCGGGAAATGGCCAGGAACAAACAACTGATCAAAAAATACCGGCAGCATGTCCTGGTGATCGTCCTTGCTGTCGCTCTCGCTGCCATGACCCTGCTGTGGCTGTATTCCTGAATTAATTAATGTTCTGACCATACAGCTTAACGCAAAAGCAAAAAATGGCAATCCGCACTGTATTTGGCAACCGGGAAGGCCGGGAGAAAAAAAACCTCGCCAACAAGGAATATTACAAAACCCTGGTTGAAGGCAAAAAAGAAGCCACCTTCCTGTCCGATACCGATGGAGACCTTTTCCTCCTGAATAAAAAAGCACAGCAGCTCACCGGTTTCTCTGAAGAGGAGATCAGGGAACTCCATGTCAGGGATATTTTTGTTACCCTCAGGAATACCGAAAACCCGTTTGATTCGCATCAGTTTTCGGAATTCACATCCCGGTTTTACCTGCTCGATACCAGGCGGTATCTGCTGCCGGTCATGGTCGATTTCAAGGAGATCGAAGGGCAAAAATTCCTTTGCACATGCGTTGAGGTGGCTGGTAAGGAGATTCCTTCCACCGCCAGGGAAATCCCTGCGCAATTCCAGGATGAAATTCCTGTCGTGGCCCAGCCTCTGCCTGCAAATGACAATCAGTTACGCTGGCCCGTTGATTTCGAGCATACCGCCAGGAACCTGCTGAATAATATGCTTGGATTTGGCTCCATTCTTGCAAGAGATCCTGCGATAACTGAGGATAAGAAATTATCGGTTAACCTCGATTCCATTATTAAAAGCGGGAACCAGCTGAAAAAACTCTTTAACCAGTTAAGTGCAGGGGAAGCCGATACTTATGAAGTGGTCAAGACCCCTGTGAAACTTTCTCCTGTTCTTCAGAAAGCCGGGATCCTCCTCGATCCTGTTGCACGTCAGAACAACCAAAGTATTCAGTTCAGGCAGGCAGGCGACTTTACCGTTTTTACGGATGAATTCCTGCTTCTTGAACTTTTAAAATTCCTTCTTGAAAAGGCCTTATTTTACACAAGGAATGATGAGGTGATGGTGGATGTCGGAGACGAGCCTTCGACAGGGAAGGTGGTGATAACTATCGACAACCTCGGACAGGATATTCCACAGGGGATCATCAACTTTATCAAAAGGGGGAACAGCAAAGATGCATATGACCTGGGGAATCCGGTGATTGCACAAAACCAGGAGATCAAAGCTTTGCTGCATAACCTGAACCGTATTGATGCCAGGATCTCATTCACCACCGGATCTTCCCTTGGTGAAATTGCCAGGATCTTCCTTCCCCAATCCACCGAAAACGAAAATACCGACGACCTTTCAATACTGGAAAATGCCATCCGCAGTAAGGGATTAAAAATACTTATCGTGGAAGATGAGAAGTTCACGGCACGTATTCTCAGGTTGTACCTCGAGGAAATTTCTGAGGTTTCCCTGGCATACTCAGGAAATGAAGCTCTGAACATCGCCGAGATTTTCTATAGTAAAGGAATTATTTTTAATGCTGTGATCATGGATGTGGGACTGCCTAAACCCTGGGATGGTATTCTGCTGAAAAAGGAGATCGAAAAACGCTGGCCTGAATATCAGAATGTTCCGTTTTTAGCCCAAACTGCTTTTACAGCAAAGAGTTATACCGACAGGATCACCGAAAATAAATTTATGGGACACCTTCTGAAACCGGTCAGCCGCAGCGACGTTCTCAGATTTATAGATAAATATTGTAAATGAATTCCTGATTTAAAAAAAACATGCATTTTCACCTGACTGGTTTTCTCATTTCTATTTTGTTATATTTGTTACGACTTAAGCTGGAGGGTATATTATGACACCATCATTCTGCGCGATGTTTACCCGGATCAGGATATTTCAGCTAAGCTGTATTATAGCGCTGGCGCTGCTTTCGTCATGCATCCCACAGAAGAACCTGCTGCTGATGCAGTACGACAAACTTATAGACAGTACTTATGCAAATGCATTTAACGGGAAGCAGTTCGAAGACACCATTTACAGGATCCAACCAAATGACTACCTTTATATCAGCATAACATCTGTTGAAAAACCACTGACCCAGTTCGTTGAACCCGTTGCAGGCATCAATTATCTCAACAGTGAGAACCAGGCCCTCGTCGGTTATCATGTATATGAAGACGGGACGATTTATTTTCCGTATTTAGGGATAATAAAACTGGGAGGCCTTACACTCCGTGCAGCACGTGATACTATTAAAGTTCATGCAGGCCCGATTGTTTCACGATGCCGGGTGGAAGTTACCCTTATCAACAATACCATCTATATGCTCGGGGAATTTAACAAACAGGGGACCTTCAACATGACCCGAAATAAACTTTCAATTTTTGAAGCTGTTTCCCTTGCCGGAGGCCTGACCGACTATGCCAAGCGAGGCAAAATAAAGATCCTTCGCAATGAACATGGAGAAAAAAAGATGTATGTAGTGGATCTCAAAAGCGGAAATCTGATCGGGAAAAACATGTTTTATGTATATCCCAATGACCTTATTTATGCTGAACCGATGAAAGCCAAATCATTCGGGGTGACACCTACTTTTTCACTCACATTACTTATGTCCCTGGCATCATTGGCGGTTTTAGTTCTGACATTAACTAAATTATAAGCTGTGGGTAAAGCAAGTTCGGGACTGGCCGGCGGAATTGACTTCAAAAGGATATTGAACAAATATGCCAAAAACTGGTATTTGTTTATCATTGCCATGGCCATTGCGTATATATTTGCCATGGTTGAAAACCGATATGTTATTCCTGTTTACCGACTGTCAACATCGGTCCTGATCGAAGATAAAAGCAATAAATCGGTGCTTGACCAAAGGGCATCGATTTCGGCCGACCCTTTATTCCTCAATTCAAAACTCATCGATAACCAGATAGCAATTCTCAAATCCTTTTCCCAGATCAGAACGATTATAAGGAACCTTGATTTCAATGTCAGTTACTATGCAAAAGGTAAATATATATGGGAAGATATCTATAAAAGAACTCCGTTCATTGTCAAAATTGATTCAAACCACAGGCAGGTAAAGCTTCTGAGATTCAATCTGAAATTTACAGGGCCTGATAAATTTCAGGTCTGGTCAGATACTCTTTCTGTACTGAAAGAGCCGAAAACTTTCAGCTTTGGCGAAATGATCACCAGGCCACAGTTTTCGTTCAGCATTATATTAAAAGACAGCATTCATCCTGAAGATTACTACAACCAGGTGTATGGGTTTACAATGAATGACCTCAACCTGCTGACCAGCGAATACCGGGACAAAACAAGCATTGAACCTGCAAAACAGGCATCGGTTATCATCATTTCGTCTTCAGGCCCAAACAAAGAAAAAGAGAAAGACTATCTGAACGAACTCACCAGCATGCTGCTGACTACTAACCTGGAAAAGAAAAACAAGATCCTGACCAATACCATCGCTTTTATCGACGGGCAGCTAAGGCAGCTGGGCGTTGGCCTTGATTCTGCAGAACAGGCGCTTGAGGAATTCAGGAAGTCGAACAAGTTCATGCAGCTTTCGGCCAAGGCGGCAATGATTCTCAGCGAAATGAACAATGAGTCGAAGAGCAAGGCCGGACTGCTCGCCGACCTGAAGTATTATGAGTATTTGCTCGATTATCTTAAAACACATTCCTCTTACAACGAGATGGTCATGCCTTCAACAGTGGGCCTGAGCCTCCCTCTGTTCTCCGACCTTGTGTTGAAATTATCGACCGTCTCCCTCGAAAGAGAAGACCTTGTTTCAAATTCAAGCCGCAGCAATCCTTATATCCAGACCCTCGAGGAAGAGATGGTCAACATGAAAACAGCCCTGGTTGAGAACATGACCAGCATCATCCAGACCACGAACATCAAGATCAAGGATACCGAAGAACGGCTGGATGAAAAAAATAAGGAATTTGCTGAGCTTCCCGGGATCGAACGTGAATACCTCGGGATTGAACGAAAGTTCAAGATATACAATGATCTCTATGACTTTTTGCTTCAAAGAAAGTCGGAAGTGGAAATTCAGAAAGCAGGCAATACCCCCGACCATGAAATTATTGAATTTGCAGGCGATAGCGGGATCACAAAAGTTTCGGCCAGTCCGAAAACAGCTTATATCAATGCTTTTATATGGGCTTTGCTGATCCCTGCCATATTTCTTTTCATGGTCGTCCTTATGAATAACCGCATCATGTCTCAGGACGATGTTGAAGCTATAACTTCCATCCCCCTTATCGGTACATTGCTCAGGAATACCGACAAGCGAACAGGGAAACTGCTGCTACATGTAAATTCGGTGTTCACCGAGATACTGCGTATTATAAAGATCAAGTTGAACCTCGAACCCCACAAAGGGGAGCAGGTTATTGCCGTGACTTCTTCGCGCATTGGAGAAGGAAAAACTTTTCTTGCCATTAACCTTGCTTCCATTTATGCCCTCGCAGGGAAACGCACTCTTTTACTTGGCTTTGACCTGCAGAGGCCCCGTATCGCCGAAGCCTTCAACCTCAGCAGGAATGAAGGGATCACCAACTATCTTATCAACGACATGCCGGTTGACGAGGTAATTCAGAAAACAGTGACCAAGAATCTCGATATCCTTCTTTCAGGGCCGGTTCCTCCGAATCCCGACGAACTTATTGAGTCGGAAAAGACACGGCTGATGTTTTGCGAGCTACGCAAACGCTACGAGTTCATCATCATGGATACCCCTGCAATCGGCTTTGTGGGTGATGCTTTCCTGCTCAACCGATTTGCCGACGTTACACTTTTTGTCGTCAGGTATAACTTCTCAACCAAAAAACAATTTGCAACCTCCATATCAGAAGCTGTTGAGAATAAATTGAAACGCCTTCATATTGTTCTCACCGACATGAAACAGAGCGTCAGGTTGAAAAGCAGCAGTTTCAATACCAGCAACTCTATACCCCAAAATGCACTTCTGCGAATACTTGGAAACATCCGTGTTGCGATAGTTGAACTTATCAGGAGATTTTAGTATTTTAAGGTTTTAACGTTCACAAAAAAAATAGCGCTATGAGTAAAGTTGCATTAATTACCGGAGTGACGGGACAGGATGGGGCATACTTGTCGGAATACCTGCTTAAACTGGGATATACGGTACACGGGATCAAACGCAGGGCATCCCTCTTCAATACCGACCGGATCGATCATCTGTACCAGGATCCTTTTATGAGCAATAAAAATTTCTTTCTGCATTACGGCGATATGACCGATTCGACGAATCTCATCCGCATAGTACAGGAAACCCAGCCCGACGAAATCTACAACATCGCCGCCATGTCGCATGTTCAGGTCAGTTTCGATACCGCGGAATATACCGCCAATGCCGATGCCATTGGAACACTCAGGCTGCTTGAAGCAATCCGGTTGCTGAAACTCACCGAAAAGACCAGATTTTACCAGGCTTCCACCAGCGAACTGTACGGACTGGTGCAGGAAGTCCCCCAAACCGAAAAAACGCCTTTCTACCCCCGCTCTCCATATGCTGTTGCCAAGCTTTACGGGTACTGGATCGTAGTCAACTTCCGTGAAGCCTATAATATGTTTGCCTGCAACGGAATCCTGTTCAATCATGAATCCCCGATCAGGGGCGAAACATTCGTCACCCGTAAGATCACCAGGGCTGTAGCAAAAATCGCCCTCGGGATGCAGGATACAATTCACCTCGGGAACCTCTCTGCCAAACGTGACTGGGGCCATGCCAAAGATTATGTGAAGGCCATGTACCTTATCCTTCAGCAGGACACTCCCGAAGATTTCGTTATCGCAACAGGAGTGACAACCGAAGTGCGTGATTTTGTGCGGATGGCATTCAGGGAGCTTGGAATCGTGGTTGACTTTGAAGGAGAAGGTGTTAATGAAACCGGTATTATATCAGAGTGCCTGGATCCGGAATACCAGCTGCCGAAAGGAAAGGTGGTTGTTCGTGTCGATCACAGGTATTTCAGGCCGACCGAAGTGGAGCTGCTCATCGGCGATCCCACGAAGGCAAAGCAGAAACTTGGCTGGGTTCCCAAACATGACCTTGCATCGCTTGTAAAAGATATGGTGAAAGGCGACATGCTGCTGATGAAAAAAGACAAATATCTCAGGGAAGGTGGTTTCTCAATAAAGAACTATTATGAATAAGAACGATAAGATCCTCGTCGCCGGTTCGGCAGGGATGGTTGGTAGCGCTATCATGAGAAACCTGATCAGGAACGGGTTTACAAATCTTGTAGGTACATATTTCCGGAATGTCCCGGATAAAAATGTCAACGTACGGTACCGCCGGGTGGATTTTCTTGACCCTCATGCCACAGGTTATTTATTTACAGAGGAAGAACCGGATATCGTATTCTACGCTGCGGCAAAAGTCGGGGGCATTGTGGCTAACAACACCTACAGGGCGCAGTTCCTGTATGATAATCTTCAGATACAAAACAATATCATCCACACATCCCATATGACACAGGTGAAGAAACTGCTGTACCTCGGCAGCTCATGCATCTACCCGAAAAACTGCCCCCAGCCCATTAAAGAAGAATACCTCCTGACCGGTGCCCTGGAATATACCAACGAACCCTATGCGATCGCGAAAATAGCCGGGATGAAAATGTGTGAGAACTACAATCTCCAGTACGGGACCAACTACATTTCGGCCATGCCTACCAACCTTTACGGACCCAACGATAATTACGACCTTCAGAATTCCCATGTGCTTCCCGCCCTGATCAGGAAATTTCACGAGGCAAAGATTTCCGGTGCAACACATGTCGACATTTGGGGAAGCGGAGCGCCCCTTCGTGAATTCATGCATGTAGACGACCTCGCAGCTGCTTCAGTCTTCCTCATGGAGAATTATTCAGGGAATGACTTTTTTAATGTAGGATGGGGGAAAGACATCAGTATTAAAGATCTCGCAGGGATCGTCAAAAACGTCGTAGGATTCAAAGGCGAGCTGATGTTCGACCATTCCAAACCCGATGGCACGCCCCGCAAACTCCTTGACGTTTCCAGGCTTGCGGCTCTCGGCTTCACTCCCAAAATCGAACTGAAAGAAGGAATCGCGAGCACTTACGAAGATTTTGTAAACAAACATGGCCAGGAATTTTCAGGCATAAGACTATGAACATGACAAACAACCAGCAGCAGGCAAACATTCTGCCCGCCGAGTGGACAATGATCCTTCGGCCAAAACGTAGTCTTCTCGACATCAACCTCAGGGAACTCTGGCAATACAGGGACCTGATCATGCTGTTCGTGAAAAGGGATTTTGTTTCAAAGTTTAAACAGACCATCCTCGGTCCGCTCTGGTTCATCATCCAGCCACTGCTGACAACAATCATGTTCACCATCATTTTCGGGAATATTGCCGGCATACCTACAAACGGCATCCCCAAGATGTTGTTTTATATGTCGGGAATCGTGGGCTGGACCTATTTCTCAACCTGCCTCAACGACACCTCCCAGACTTTCATCAAAAATGCATCTATTTTTGGAAAGGTCTATTTCCCAAGGCTGGCCCTGCCTATATCGGTTGTAATATCAAACCTGGTAAGCTTTGTGATTCAGTTCGCATTCCTGCTTTGTTTCCTGGCGTATTTCATGATGAGAGGATCTGATGTAAGCCCGAACCTGCTGGTGCTGTGGATCCCGTTCCTGGTAATTCTGATGGCAGGGCTCGGATTGGGTTTCGGTATAATAATATCCTCGCTCACCACGAAATACCGCGACCTGGTTCATCTGGTCACCTTCGGTGTCACTCTATGGATGTACGCCACTCCCATTATCTATCCGCTCTCAGAGATCCCCGAAAAATACAGGATGTTTGTACTTGCCAACCCGATGACCCCGGTAGTGGAGACTTTCAGGACCGCCTTGCTTGGAGTTGGACAGATCAACTACCTGCATCTATTATACAGCTTTTGCTTTACCATCGTGCTTCTTGCAATCGGTATCGTAATCTTCAATAAGGTTGAGAAAACCTTTATGGACACCGTTTAATGCTTTCTTAATATAACTGTTCATTCAGCAAAAAATACTACCGATGCAGAATGTTGTCATAAAACTCGAAAACGTATCCAAGCAATACAGGCTAGGAAATGTGGGAACCGGAACACTGAGCCATGATCTGAACCGTTTCTTTGCAAGGCTTGCAGGCAGGGAAGACCCTACCATGAAAGTAGGAGTCTCAAATAAACTCGATACGGTTGATGGCCGTTATGTGTGGGCTCTCCAGGACGTGAACCTCGACATTTGTGATGGTGAAGTGCTTGGGATCGTTGGGAAAAACGGAGCCGGGAAGTCCACCCTGCTCAAACTTATGTCGAGGGTCACCTCCCCTACCACCGGCAATATAAAGATCAAGGGACGAATCGCCAGCCTTCTTGAAGTGGGAACAGGGTTTCATCCCGAACTCACCGGTAAGGAAAACATATACCTGAACGGCGCGATCCTGGGTATGACTAAAAAGGAGATCAGTTCCAAATTCGATGAGATCGTGGAATTTTCGGGTATAAAAAAGTATGTTGATACACCTGTCAAACGTTATTCTTCAGGCATGTATGTCAGGCTTGCCTTTGCAGTTGCAGCCCACCTGGAGCCTGAGATCCTTATCGTGGATGAGGTACTGGCTGTGGGCGATGCCGAATTCCAGAAAAAAGCCATCGGCAAGATGCAGTCAGTCTCCCGCAGCGGGCGCACCGTGCTTTTTGTAAGTCATAACCTTACGGCCGTTGAACAGCTCTGCACCAAAGGAGTACTGATGCAGAACGGTATGCTGAAGATGGAAGGCAAGGTGCACGATATCACTTCAGCATACAAGCAGATGTCTGTCGATGAGAATGAACTGAAAAGAAGCGGTACCAGGGTCATCGAATTTCTCGAGTATAAAATGACTGATCTTAACGGCAAGACCATCGACGAAGTTTTCCTGGGTGATCATTTTAATGTCACTGCCGTTTCCAGAGCCAACGAGCAAATCGATTTCTGCGACATGACCCTCGACATCCGCAACGATTCCAACGAATTTGTAGGCCATATCACCAATTCCGACGACAATTTCGAGTTAAAGAACATCTCAAAAGCCAATACAGTTGGTGTTTCGGTAACCGTAAAAAACATCTGTTTTGCGCCGGGAACATATTACATTTCCTTATGGCTGGGCAATTCATACGGCACCTTCGACTACATCGAGAATTGCATCCGGTTTACTATCAAACAAGGCGACAAATTCATCAGCCGGCCATATCCTTTCGACAAAAGAGCTAAAACCGTTCTGCAGTCGGCATGGAAATTTAAATAAATAAAACATGGGATCCCAACCTGTACTGAGCGTTCTGATGCCTGTTTACAACGGCAGGGATTTTCTGAGGCCGGCCATCGACAGCATACTGGCCCAGACCTTCGGTGATTTCGAGCTGATCGTAGTGAATGACGGCTCAACCGACGACAGCAGGGCGATCATCGAGGAGTACAGGGATCCCCGTATCGTTCTGATCAACCAGGCCAACCAGGGTGTTGCCAGGTCGCTTAACAACGGGCTTGAACTCACTAAAGGAAAATATGTGAGGCGGCATGATGCCGATGATGTTTCAACGCCTGATTCCTTTCAGATCCAGGTCGATTTTCTTGAAAAACATCCCGAATATGTTATGGTCTGCAACCAGGAGGCCTTTATGACAGCCAGCGGTAAGGTCGCCTGGAAGTACAGGGTCCCCAACGAAAAATTTTTCCAGGGCCGGGCCATCGTGGATCTTGATTTCAGCCATTTCAGCATACACAGTTCAAGCCCGGTTGTACACGGAACCGCATGTTTCAGGAGGGAAGAAGTGATTAAGATCGGGAAATACCGCACTGAATTCACCGTTTCAGAAGACAATGACCTCTGGCTGCGCCTGCTTGAGAAGTATAAAATTGCAGTCCTTAACCAGTGCAGCTATTTCATGAGGCTGCATGGCTCATCAGCGACACAGCGGCATGCCGGGAAGATCAGGTATTTCAGGCAGCTCCTCATAGATTACTCGCTTGAACGACGCGAAAAAGGCTCCGATCCCATCATGCGGGGCGAAGCGGTCCCGGCTGCTCCCCCTTCTGCACCCGAACAAAAGGAACAGCCCGCTGCCCAGGGAAAACGCTTCAGGGAAGACCTCGAATACATGTACGGGCTGGTGACGGATGCAGGCGACTGGCCGCTGATAAAGAAGATCGGAGGGGAGATCCTCCGCGACGGATGGAAAGACCCAAGGACCTGGAAAATGCTTATGTTCCCCTTGCTTGGCGACAGGTTCGTGAAATCAGGCGTTGCTGTTAAATCAGCTTTCCGTCCAAAGAAAATATAAACGATGGACAACGCCAGGCCAAACATATCAGTGATAATACCAAATTTCAACCGGGGCGTGCTGTTGAAGGAAACCCTTGATTCGCTGGTGCAGCAGGACTATCATAGCTGGGAAGCCATTATTGTTGATGACGGGTCTGCGGATGAGAGTGAACCGATTGCAAACAGCTTCGTTGCAAAAGATCCGAGGTTCCGTTTCCATCGCAGGGACCGTCTGCCTGCCGGGGCCCCGGTTTGCAGGAATATCGGGATAAGCCTGGCCAAAGGAAATTACCTGATGTTTCTCGATTCCGATGACCTGCTCAGGCCCTTCACATTATCTCAGCGTTCTGAAGCGGTTAAGACCCATCCGGGATTTGATTTCTGGGTCTTTCCCATGCTGATGTTCCGGGATGATCCTCAGCAGGCAAAATTCCTATGGAATATCGATAACGGGAAACCAGATCTCAGCCGTTTCCTGGTCCTGGATGCTCCATGGCAGACTTCAGGCCCTTTATGGTTAAAGGAATCGGTTGTGAAGATCGCCGGGTTTACCGAAGGGCTGGCCTGCTGGCAGGATGTCGACTTCCACCTGAAAGCCCTTGCTGCCGGACTAAAGGGAACAAAATTATATGGCCTGCGGCCGGATGTTTTTTACCGGCAGCATGAAACAGGCAGCGTGAGCCAGGGAGAGATCAGCTCGCCTGCGAAACTCCGCAGCAGGAAAGAGATATTCGAACGTCTTACACTTTCCCTCCTCCCTCACATGACCGCCGAAACACGGTCCGGACTTAAAGTTCTTGGCGGAAATATAGCTGTGGGCGCATCAAAAACCCTGAATACTGAAGTCTCTCTTTCGGTAATCCGCAGAGGGAAACACCACGGAGTCTTTTCAGCTTCCCTGGCACTAAAGCTTTACCTTATCCAGCTTTTCTATTTACTCCGGCTGAATAAGATCGTTTCATTCGACCGTAAAATCCAGGAGTTTACAAAGCAATACCGCCAGGATTCAAACATAGGAAAACACCCGTGCATCCAATCATCTGCTGATGGAACCTAAGCTGGTCACCGAACCCCTGATCTCCGTAGTCATCCCGATCAAAAACGGGATTGACACCTTACGGCCCTGCCTCGACGGAATCTTTTCCCAGACCCTGGCAAATAAGCTTGAAGTGATCGCCATCGATTCAGGTTCCACCGACGGTACACTGGAATTACTGAAAGAATATCCCTTGAGGGTGCATAACCTCAATCCAAAAGAATTCAACCACGGTGAAACACGAAACCTCGGAGTCAGCCTGTCGAAAGGAACTTTCGTCGTTATGACCGTTCAGGATGCCAGGCCGGCTTCTGAAAAATGGCTTGAGCTTATGCTTTCCCATTTCGACAACCCTGAGGTGGCGGGGGTTTGCGGACAACAGATTGTTGGAGCTGATCCCGATAAGAATCCATTACAGTGGTTTGCCCCTGTTGGAGAGGCAGTGCCCAGGCTGCTTCAGTTCAAAGACACTTCAGCGTTTACTTCACTTCCCGGCAAAAAGCAGCATCAATACTGCAATTGGGACGATGTGAATGCCATGTACCGCAAATCGCTCAAAGAAAAGCTGCCGTTCAAGAAACTGATGTTCTCCGAAGACACGCTCTGGGCTAAGGACGCGCTTTCACAGGGATATGCCATTGTCTACGACTACCGCTCGAGGGTATACCACTACCATCACCAGCATTTCAAATTCTATTTCAAGCGCACCTATATCATCCTTTACCAGAATTATAAATTTTATGACTACATAAAATTCCCGAAGAACCCCTTTGTGCAAATACCGCAGATTGTGGTAAGGATGATTAAAAAGAAACTTCCATTCGCCGAAAGGATGAAATGGATAAAGTATAACCTTGTGCTGGTAAGCGCTTCCTGGTCGGCCGCCCTCATATTTTCAGTGATCGCCGGTTTGCGCGGACTAAAGGGAGTTGAAGCATCGCAGAAATACTTCGTGGGGTATCCTCCCCAGGGAGCACAGGCCAGGCCAAAACATAACTGATATGGAACAGAACGGGAACCCATTGGTGAGTGTGCTCATGACGACCTACAACCGCGAGAAGTACCTTGCGCAAGCAGTTGAAAGCGTACTGGCATCCACGTACAAAAAATTTGAACTCATCATCGTCGACGACCAGTCGAAAGACCGCAGCCTTGAAATTGCAAGGGAATTTGAAGCCAGGGACAAAAGGGTGAGGGCTGTTCTGAACGAGAAAAACCTGGGCGATTACCCGAACAGGAACAAGGCCGCCAGCCTGGCCAAAGGCAAATATCTGAAGTATGTCGATGCCGATGACCTGATCTATCCCACGGGACTGGAAGTCCTGGTATGCGGAATGGAAAAATTCCCCGAGGCAGGCTTTGGCCTTGGATCTCTTCCGCAGGATAAATTCAGGATCTTCCCTTTCATACTGGGCCCCGAAGAAGCTTACAAACGGCATTATTTCAAAGAGCAGCTGTTTCACAAAGCCCCGCTCTCAGCCATACTCAGAAAGGACGTATTTGAAGCTGTCGGCGGATTTACCGGCCGGCGCTACCTGGGGGATTTCGAAATGTGGCATATCCTTGCATCGAAATATCCTGTAGTTCTGATGCCCCACGGAATAGTGTGGTACCGGGAACATGAAGAACAGGAGATGCAGAATAACCGTACCGATTTTACCATTCCCTTTAAATACCTGATGTGTGCAGAGGAAATGCTCAACCGCCCTGAATGTCCGCTTTCGGCCGAAGACCGCAAAAAAGCACTCAGCAAAATACACTGGAACCAGGCAAGGTACATCCTCGGGGTCGGCAGGAAGCATTCACGCAAAACCATGCAGGAGCTGAAAAAGCAAACACCCTTCTCCTACCTGCAACTCTTTAAGCTGGCAAGAAAGGAACCAAAATTTTAAGCCATGAAAACCATTATAAACCTGATCAGGATAAAGCTTGCTTATATCGGGCACCTCGGCAGGAGCCTTTCAAGGTTTTTTTACTGGAATGTCAGGCTGGCCCAGGCAAGTCTCGGCAAAGGAATTAAAATCACCTTTCCGGTGGTGGTTGAAGGGAGCGGCAAACTTACACTCGGCGACGGGGCAGAACTGATGAAGAGGGTTTCCATCGGCCTTTCGGCCGGAAGCAAAGTGACCATAGGTAAAGGATCCCGCATACATCCCGAAGCCAATATACATGCCGGGAAAGACACTGTAATCAGCCTTGGCGAAAAATGTTCCATCCTGACGCGGGCCGTGGTCCGCAACGGCAAAGGGGTAGAGATGGGCAATGGCAGTTCCGTGTCGAGCTACTGCAATATTTTTCCAAGAGAGCCAGGCTACGACGGCAGGTTCATCATGGGAGAAGGTTCAAACATTGGCGATAACACCATCATTGACACCAGCGACGATGTGATCATCGGCAAGCAGGTTGCACTCGGGCCGTTTGACATTGTGTACACCCACGACCACAATTACCATTCCGATACATTTGCTGCCTGGAAGGGTGGTGTGCATACCGGCAAGGTAGTGATTGAAGACGGAGCCTGGGTGGGCGCACGCGTTACCCTTCTGCCCGGCGTCACTATAGGGAAAAGGGCCATTGTTGCAGCCGGATCGGTTGTGACGAAAGACGTTGTTGCCGGAGATATTGTCGGCGGCATTCCTGCAAAATCACTTGTAAAAAAATAATCCATGAGCGGTTCCAACCCTCTTGTTTCTGTCGTCATCCCGGCATACAATGCTGCGAAATACATTGCCGAAACCTTGGAATCGGTGAGGCAGCAGACCTGGCCTGCCGTGGAAGCTTTTGTGATTGACGACGGCTCTTCGGATGAGACCGTGACACTGGCCCGCAGTTTTGAGTCGGAGAAGATCAGGGTACTGGAACAAAAGAACAGCGGCGCCTGCGTGGCAAGGAACCTTGGGCTCAGCCTCAGCAAAGGAAAGTACATACAGTTCCTTGATGCCGATGACTTACTCAGTCCCGACAAAATTGAAAAACAGGTTTCGGTTCTCGAGCAGAATCCAGGCTACCTCGGTGTGAGCCCTACAGTGCATTTCATGAACGGTGAAGATTACCTGCGGATGTCGCCCCGCGAGGAATCCTTCTGGATACATGATACCGACGACCCTGTGGGATTCCTTGTCCGTTTATACGGCGGAGACGGGGAAAGATGGATGGTGCAGACCAGTGCCTGGCTTACACCAAGGACCATCACCGAAATTATAGGGCCATGGGACGAACGCCTTCTACTCGACCAGGACGGTGAATATTTTGCACGCGCTGTACTTGCATCCAAAGGTATCCGTATCACAGGCGGCATGAACTATTACCGCAGGTTTACTCTTGGAGGAAACATATCCGCCAAGGCGAATAAAATCGAAAATCTCCGCAGTGCCCTGCTTGCACTCAAACTGAAAGAAGGATACCTCTTGAAACATACTGCCTCAGATCGCTTCAAGAAAGCCATGTCGACGCTTTACCAGGAGATCGCGATCAATGCCTATCCGCAGTTCCCCGAACTCGTTGCTGAATGTGAAACGGAGGTTAGAAAAACAGGGATGACACCGGATATCCCTGTGCTTGGCGGAAGCCTGATCGAACTTACAAAACGGCTGTTTGGGTGGAAAGCGGCCAAACAGCTTAGAAAAAAGATACATGCCCTGATAAAATAGGAATGGGAACTCTGAATAAAAAGGTTTGTATACTCACACAGAGCCATCTCTGCCGCAATCCAAGGGTTGTGAAGGAAGCTGTGGCGCTTGATGCTGCAGGCTTCATCGTGGTGATCATAACCACCTTCACTTATCCCGACCTGCTGGCCGAAGATCTTAAGCTCATTGAGAATACCGGCATCATACTGAAAGGCGCAGTAAACCTGATCCCTTCTGAAGCTTCTTCCTGGTACCGCCTCAGGCAAAGGCTTGTGAGAAGGGCTGCCGGTGAGGCCATCTCCCGCTTTGGCCTGGAGAATGTGTACGCATTGGGTTATGATTACCATAAGAACCTCAGGGCTGCGATCGGGGAACAGGCCGACCTGTATACCTGCCACCAGGAGGTCAGCACAGTGATAGGATGCAGGCTTATCAGGAAAGGGTTCAGGGTGGCATTTGACATTGAAGACTGGTACTCCCACGACCTTCTTCCAGAAGCAAACCGTTCTCGTCCGATTAAACTGCTGGAAGAATCCGAGAAATTTGCATTACAGAATGGCATTCTTTGCTATACAACCTCGCAGGCCCTGGCAGATGCTTTGGGGAAATTTGCAGGTACCGGTCCGCCGAAGGTCCTTCAGAACGTTTTTCCGTTCAGCGACAGGGACAATCTTGACAGGCAGGTAAAAGACAGGGTTGACAGGGCAATGCCTTCAATTCACTGGTATTCGCAGACTATTGGTCCTGGCAGGGGGATTGAATTCTTGATTGAAAGCCTTGCCGATGTTGACGTCCCGCTTGAGTTTCACCTGAGGGGCCGGCTGTTTGAAGGATTTCAGAAGGAACTGATGAATAAATTCCCGGGGGAGAAAGGGCACCGGCTCTATTTTCATCAACTGGTACCTCATACAGAATTATTGTCCCGCATAGCCGAACACGACATTGGCCTGGCCACTGAAGAATACCAGCCCGACAGCCGCAATCTCACCATCACCAATAAGATACTGCAGTACCTGCAGGGAGGCATCGCCGTGGTTGCGACCGATACGGCAGGGCAACAGGAAGTCGCAAGGGAAGCGCTTTCGGCCGTTTTCCTGTTCCGGAACAAAGACAGGCAGGGATTTGCGGGACTTCTGAACAGCCTGCTGAAAGACCCGGGGAAACTCGCTGCCGCAAAGCAGGCTGCAGTGGCTTCGGCCAGGGAGAAATTCTGCTGGGAGAAACAAGAGCCAATGCTTGTACGCTGGATCACCGACGCTTTAACATCCGCCAGAAAATGAAAAAGATCCTGATCATATCGCCCAACTTCCCTCCTGTCAATGCAGCCGATATGCACCGGGTAAGGCAGAGCCTGTTGTATTTCCCCGAAATGGGATGGGAGGCAACCGTTGTGGCTGTGGAGCCTGGCTTTGTGGAGATGAGTGAAGACCCCGTGCTTCTTGAGACCATTCCTTCAACCGCAAAAATTATCCGTATAAAGGCGTTTGATGCGAAATTTACGCGAAAGATCGGGCTGGGGAGCCTGGGATACCGTTCCTTGTGGTTTTACCTGAAGACCTGCAACAAACTGATCAGGAAAGAACATTTTGACCTCATCTATTTTTCCACTACGGCCTTCCCGGTCATGGTACTGGGCCGCTACTGGAAACGGAAATTCGGCATCCCGTTTATCATCGACATGCAGGACCCCTGGAGAAACGATTTTTACCTGGACAAACCCAAACATCAGCGCCCGCCTAAGTTCCTGCTCGCCTACACCATGGATAAATACATGGAGGCATTCACGATGAAAAAAGTTGACGGCATCATCTCTGTTTCCCCGGGATACCCGAAAACGCTGATGGAACGGTACAACAACATTAAACCCGGGATGTGTGAGGTGATCCCGTTCGGAGGGGCATCCATAGATTTCGATGTGCTGGAAAAAGCGGGTATTGCCAACCCTTTGTTCAAGCCATCTCCCGATGTGATTAATTTTGCTTATATCGGCCGGGGCGGACATGATATGGGACTGGCGGTGAGCGGGATCTTTTCGGCACTTAAAAAAGGCCTTGAGAGAAACAGGGAGATTTACTCGAAAGTCAGGATGTATTTTGTTGGCACAAGCTATGCGGCCGACGGGCAGGGTGAGAAAACCATTATACCCATGGCTGAAAAATTCGGGGTGCAGGCCCAGGTCGTGGAGATCACCGACCGGCTGCCCTATTTCACAGCCCTGCAGGTTCTGAAGAATGCCGACATCCTTATTATACCCGGATCTACCGACACCAATTACACTGCATCCAAGTTGTATCCCTACATCCTTGCCAACCAGCCGCTTATCGCGGTGTTCAACGAAAACAGCACAGTAGTCGGTATCCTTGCTGCAACCGGGGCCGGGACTTGCGTGACATTCAGGAATGATTTCGATCCTGAAACACTTGGCGAAAAAGTACTTTCCTCATTTGATGAATACCTGGAGAAGCTTCCTTTTATACCTGGTACAAACTGGAAAGAATTTGAGCCGTATTCTGCAAGGGAAGCCACAAGAAGGCAGGTCGTGTTTTTTGAAAAAATCCTGGGTTCATGAAGAAAAAGCTTGCAATTATAAGTTCGCATCCGATCCAGTACAATGCCCCATTGTTCGCCATGCTGGCAAAGTCTGAGATTCTTGATATCAGGGTTTTTTATACCTGGAGCCAGAGCAGGGAATCCTTGTTCGACAAGGACTTCGGGAAGACTATACAATGGGATATTCCTTTGCTTGAAGGCTATTCACATGAATTTGCTGAAAACGTTTCTCAAAACCCAGGTCCGGGTTCCTTTAAAGGCCTTGTGTGCCCCGGCCTTAATGGAATGATCAAAAGCTGGGGCGCTGAAGCCGTGATGGTATATGGATGGAATTATCATGCCCACTATCATGCCATGAAATTTTTTAAAGGAAGGATTCCTGTGTGGTTCAGGGGTGATTCGACTTTGCTGGATGAAGTGCCCGGAATAAAACCTGCCCTGCGCAGGCTGGTGCTTCGCTTTGTATACAGGAATGCAGATTTTGCAATGTATGTAGGTGAAAACAACCGGAGGTATTTTATCAAGCATGGATTCAAAGCAGATCATCTGTTCTTCGCTCCTCATGCGATCGATAACCGGAGGTTCAGCGATCCTTCGGGCAGTATGCGAATTGAAGCAGAAAAATGGAGGACTGAACTCGGGATAGGTCTGGATGAGATTGCCGTGCTTTTTGTTGGGAAATTCGAACCCAAGAAAGATCCCCTGATGCTGATCAGGGCTGCATTGCAGTTAAACAAACCCGGGCTTCATTTCATTTTTGTCGGCAACGGTGCTCTCGAAGGCCAGATGAAAGAACTTACTTCGGGGAATAAACAGTTTCACTTCATTCCTTTCCAGAACCAGAGCCGCATGCCGGCAGTTTACTATATGAGCGATATCCTGGCATTACCTTCGCAGGGACCGGGAGAAACCTGGGGACTGGTTGTGAACGAAGCCATGGCCTGCGGAAAGGCTGTGCTGGTAAGCGATAAAACCGGATGTGCCCCAGACCTGGTCAAACCGGGAGAGAATGGTTATGTTGTTGCATCGGGTAAAGTTTCAGGCTATGCAGACTTACTCGATAAAATGACCATATCCCGGCAATATTGCATTGAGATGGGAAGAGCCTCGGCGAAAATCATTGAACCCTGGTCATTTGAAACCATCTGCAGAAGTTTTGAAAAATATATACCTGACCACATCAGATAAAAAAATGTACATCTCAGGCCGAAGCATACGATTGTCAGCACTCTGGTTTTTGGTTTTCGCATACCTGGAAATCTTTACAGGACTGTATTTTGTGTCGGTGCTCGGTATCGCCCTTTTTGTATGTGTTGCCACTAAATTCTTTCAGGACCTTGGAAACCGGATCGAGATCCGTGATCTTATTGCATTCATGGCACTCATGCAATGGATCATCGGGCCGGTTATGGCTTATAACATCCTGCCTTACGACGAACTGTATTATATGGCGGTACCGGAGGATACCTATATGAATTTCGTGGTTCCTTTCTGTTACTTCATGGTGCTGGGATTATACCTCCCGCTCAGGGATGAGCGTATCATTAACAATGAAGACATAGACAGGATGAAGGTTTACATTGCTGAACATCCTTACCTTGGCTATGTGCTTGCGGGAATAGGGCTTGTTGCAGGCTTTACAGGAAAAGCGCTTCCCTCAAGCCTGACTTTCCTGGTATTTCTCATCACCAACCTGCAATATGTGGGCATGTACATGATTCTTTTCAGCAGCTCTAAATACAAATGGCTGATCTTCGGCGGGATCATGGGGCTGGCAACCTCGGCAGCAATACTGCAGGGTATGTTCGGAGAATTGCTGCAATGGTTCATTCTGTCTTTCCTGATCATTGCCATGGTGACCAGGATTCCTATGTGGGGAAAGATCCTTATCGTTTCAATCGGCATATTCGCCACCATGCTCGTACAGTCGACCAAGGAGGAATACCGCCTGGCGACATGGTATGCAAGCAGCAGCAAGAGCAATTCTGAGATCTACAAGGAAATCATTGCCCAGAGGTTGTCTGATCCCTCCAGCCTTTTCGCCAGCGGGCCCATGGAAAATATGGCAGCAAGGTTGAACCAGGGATGGATCATTGCCAGGATCATGAATTACATGCCTGCCAAACAGCCCTTTGTGAGAGGCGAAACCATAGAATCCGCGATGTACGCCTCACTCCTTCCCAGATTCCTTGCTCCGGGAAAAGTCAAAGCGGGAGGAAGGGCGAACTTCGAAAGGTTTACAGGGACTCCTCTCCCCGAAACAACAAGCATGGATATTTCCCTAGTCGGAGAAGGTTATGCCAATTTCGGTTATGGGGGAAGCATGGTATTTATTTTCCTTATCTGCCTTTTGTACAACTGGGTCATTGTAAAAGTGATCGCGATTTCAAAAAAGAATCCCACACTGATCATCTGGATCCCGCTGCTATTCTTCCAGGTCATGAAGGCAGAAACCGACTTCGCGACCGTTTTCAATTATCTTTTCAAAGCTTCCATCCTGACATTCATCGTATTTTACCTCACCAAAAAGATCATGGAACTGTTGCAGAACAGGAAGAAGGTCATTGTTATCGGAAATACAATTACCGGGGTTGATCCTGTCAAAGCAAAGTCAGCATAATCAATGAAAAATAAACCATCCCGCTTTGAAGATCTCGGTCATTACCATCTGCCATAACAGTGAAAAACATCTTGAACATACCATAAAGTCGGTATTGTCCCAGACTCATCATGACATTGAATATATCATCGTTGACGGCAATTCAACCGATACTACCACAAACATCATCAGATCATTTGGTTCAGGGATCAGCAAATGGATAAGTGAGCCCGATAATGGGTTGTATGATGCCCTGAACAAAGGCCTGGCTTTGGCCACCGGCGATGTTGTGGGATTTTTACATTCCGATGATTTCTTTGCAAACTCTGAGGTGCTTTCAAAAGTGGCGGGATTGTTTGAAAATGAAGTTACTGATTCGGTTTATGGCGACATACAGTATGTCGACCAGGATGACATCCGAAAGCTTCTGACAAACAGGAGGTACGGTAAATGCAGGCTATGGAAATTCTGGTTGGGCTGGGCCCCTCCCCATCCGACATTTTACGTGAAACGCGAATATTATACTAAATACGGGGCTTTCGATACCTCCTTCGACATCGCCGCCGATTATGACTGCATCCTGCGGTTCCTTGTACAACATATGATCAGGGCGTCATACATTCCTGAAGTTTTGGTAAGAATGAGAGTAGGAGGCGTGAGCAACCGTACCATGAAGAACGTCAGGAAAAAGTGGAGGGAAGATTACAGGGCCATGAAAAAGAACGGCTTCGGGAACCTGCTTACACTCTTCTTTAAAACCATGAGGCCCGTAGCCCATTTTTACAAATCCCCCAAATACCTGTTCGAGTGAAACACCCTGCCCCCGATATAAATGTCCTGATCGCTGTTCCAGCCCTCAATGAAGAAAGGAACATTCCCTCCCTGCTTAAACGCCTGGAGCCCTGGAAAATGGATGTGCTGGTCATCGACGACGGAAGTACCGACAATACCCCTGAGATGGTCAGAAGAATGGGATACTCCTGTTTTTCTAGAGAGTCGAACCTGGGGCTTTCGGCTTTTTACAGGACTGCCAGGGAGCACGGACTAACTCATGGGTACACCCATCTCATCACCATCGACGCCGACTTGCAGCATGACCCTGAATATATTCCCGCCTTCATCAGCGCACTTGGAAAATATGACCTTGTTTCGGGTGACCGCTTTCATCATACCCTCGGGATCCCGGCCGCAAAAATCGCATCAAACATGTTCGCCAGGATGCTTTTCAAGGAGTACCTCGGTCTTAGCTTCCCTGATGTAGCCTGCGGTTTCAGGGCATTGAAACTGACTTCTTTTGGCGACCATCCGGGGATTGACGGCTTTGGCATCATCTATGATATGCTTTTAAAGCATGCTCTTTCGGGCAAATCCACGGGCTTTGTCAGCATACCGGCAACCTATTATGAAGACCAGCCTTTGAATACCAAATGCTCCGAACTGAGCGGGCTGCTCACCGTGATCAACAATTACCGCCCGTCACAGTCGGTACACTCTGTGATGGAAGCAGTAATCAATAAAAGCAGTTTTCACCTGAACCTCCAGGGATATGATTTCGATGCACTTTACGAGGAACCTGGCGCATACCTTTTCAAAATGAAAAAAGCCTGAAACAAATATTTAGAAAATTAAATTTGTTACCTTTACTAAAGGAAACAGCTTGTAAGAAATATAGGACAGTATGATTTTTACATCGGTCACCTTTGTTTGTTTCTTCTTTGCTGTGTTTTTTCTTTACTGGTCAGTCTTTAGCCGAAACCTGAAACTTCAAAACCTCTTCCTGCTTGCTGCAAGCTACCTGTTCTACAGCTGGTGGGACTGGAGGTTCCTCCTGCTGCTGCTGTTCATCTCCCTGTCGAATTACCAGTTGGCCATTGAGATTCAGAAAAGAGAACAGAAATCAAAACGAAAACCTTTCTTTCTTGCCGGCTTGTTCATAAACATCATCACATTAGTAATCTTCAAATATTATAATTTTTTTGCGGATGGCTTTGCTGGGATAATCGGCCTTTTCGGTCTTAAAATAAGCATTGTCACCCTTAACATCATCCTTCCGCTGGGGATCAGCTTTTATATCTTCCTTTCGATGAGCTACCTCATCGACGCTTACCAGAACAAGCTTAAAGCTGAAAAATACCTGCCCGATGTTCTGCTTGCCCTCAGTTTCTTTCCGATCATCCTTGCTGGGCCCATCCACCGCCCTATCGGCCTCCTGCCCCAGATACAGGGCAAACGAGTTTTCGACCCCGCCAAAGCCTCCGACGGGCTCAGGCAGATCCTCTGGGGAATATTCATGAAAGTCGTGATCGCCGACAACTGCACCGAGTATGTAAGCCTTATCTTCCGCAACTCCTCCGACTATGGGAGCAGCACTCTTGTCCTTGGCGCCTTCCTGTTCACAGTCCAGATCTATACCGATTTTGCCGGGTATTCCAATATCGCTATCGGCATCGGACGGCTGCTTGGCTTCAACATCATGCAGAACTTCGGGTATCCCTATTTTTCAAGAGATATCAGGGACTTCTGGAAACGCTGGAACATGTCGCTCATCACCCGGTACAAATACAATTCCTGGCTGAATACCGATTCGATAAACAGGTTTTTTTCTTCCCTTGGTCCTTTCCGCAATTTCAACGGCATGCCGGGTATCATTGACAGCCTTGACTTTTACGATGCCGACCACCTGAACATGAACGGGGTTTCGGTATTCTGCGACACCCTGATAAAAGTCCTGCATCATGACGGCTTTCTAACGAAGCTTCCCATTGATCCCCTGCATCCTGCATCGCTTAATAAATAAAGCCATCCGCTCCCCATGAAGAACGAAAAACTAGGATATCTCTCGTCTCTCGACCTCCTCAGGGGACTTGCAGCGCTTGCCGTATGCTATTTTCATTTCACCCATGGCAACCCTGAATTTCTCAGCAAATCCAATATCCTCTATGTCTCAGGAAGATTCGGGTTTCTCGGAGTGGATGTATTTTTTGTAATCTCAGGATTTGTGATCCCCTATGCGATGTACCGGGGATCTTATCACCTGAAGGACTTTGGAAGGTTCCTCACCAAGCGTGTTGTGCGAATCGAGCCTCCATACCTGGTGAGCATTGTCCTGGTTATATTCCTGAACTGGGTCAGCACCCTTTCGCCATACTACCGTGGTGCCGCTCTCAACATCAACTTCGAAGCCCTCGCCCTGCATCTTGGTTATCTCAATGCATTTTTCAACTTTCCCTGGGTCAACGATGTATATTGGACCCTTGCCATAGAATTCCAGTACTACCTCCTCATCGCACTACTGTTTCCCCTGCTGGTCCACCCCGAAAAGAAATTCTCATACGGAGTGCTGCTCATCTTCGGTATTTCAGGCTTCTTTCTAACCAGTCATAATTTTATATTCAACCATTCACTGCTGTTTATTGTCGGCATCCTCCTTTTCCAGTTCCAGATCGGCTACCTCAGCAAAAAGGAATTCGGGGCATTCCTGCTCATCGCACTGATCATGATCTTTGTGAAGTTCGACAAACGCTATCTCGTGGCAGCCTTGCTTCCCTACTTCTTCATAACCTATTTTGAATTCAACGACAGGGTTTCGAAATTTCTCGGCAACATCTCATATTCATTATATCTTGTGCATATTCCGATAGGAGGAAGGATCATCAATGTATGTGAAGGCCATATCAAAGATGAGTTTATCCGCAGCGTTTTCGTTTTCATCGCATTCTTCGTTTCGATTGCGTCGGCCTGGCTTTTCTATAAATTCATTGAAAAACCATTTATCGGCATTTCAAAGCGGATAACCTATAAAAAAACCTGAGCTTGGAAAATTCAGCCGGTTTTCATCCTTTGCCAGGGGCAGTTCCCCTGCATGTGGGGATCATCCCCGATGGCGGCAGGCGCTGGGCCAGGGTCCGTGGCTGCTCCCTTGGTGAAGCCTATCAGAAGAGCAGTTCGTTTCTCTTCGATATGGTTGCCCTGCTATCATGGAAAGGAGTAAAAGAGATCAGCATCTATCTTTCAAGCATACAGAATTTCCGCAGAGACCCTTCTGATATCAAGGCCAGTCTCGATTTAATTGAATCGGCGCTCAACAGCGATATCGCCGCTATCACAACCAAACTCTCACTGAAGCTGGTCGTTGCCGGAAATTTCGCAGTCCTTCCCCCTTCCCTGGTTGCCGCCATTCATTCATCCGCAAACCAGACGAAAAACAACACCAGGGGCAGACTTAACCTGCTTCTTGCCTATGATCCCTTCGAAGAATTAAATCATGCAATCAGGTCTTCACCTGATCCGTCTGAGGTATACAGGCATTTATGGATTACTACTCCCCTTGACCTGGTTATACGTACGGGAGGTGCTGCCCTGCTGAGCAATTTTCTTCCGCTTCAGTCGGCCTGGGCAAGGCTGTATTTTACCGATACACTGTTTAATGATATGACTGCGGATGACGTTCTGCAAATCCTCGGTGATTTCTCGAAAATTCAACGAAAATTCGGCGACTGAAACGGGCCCTGCTTAAGCTCTCATACTGCCAGGTACCGTATTGTCGCAACTCTTACTTACTCTTGCCTGAGCTTTTGTAGGCATCAAGTTCCTTAATGCGGTTTATCGCATACTGCCTGTAGGTCATCACCTGGGGATTGCTTCCCGCAGATTCGGCATCGGTCCCTTTCATTTTCATGAACTTTTTATAATATGGCAGTGCGGTCATGGGTTTTCGCAGGTAATAATCATACTGGTAAGCGATCTTGAACATTATCACCGGGTCTTCCGGATCAGTAAACTGTGCTTTCAGCAATATGTCAAGAGCCGTATCGGGACGCAGGTTCTGGTTATACGCCCCGGCCAGCTCAGCATACAGGGACTTCAGGAACTGGCTTTCAGGCACAGCCATGTCGACCGTCTTGTTCAGGTAAAACAAGCCCGTATCGATATAAAGTGCCCTGGTTGCTGCAACCCCATAGCAAAAAGCCAGTTCCATATCAGTAGTATCCATCCACCAGGCTTTCCTGAACGAAGGACAGGCCGAGTCGTACATTTCAAGTTTGTAACGGCAAAGGCCCAGGTATTTATGCGTGAACTTAGAATGGTCGCCAAGCCTTAGCGATTGCCTGAAACGGCTTGCTGAGCCGGGATAATCCTTGAGAAGGTAGGCTGCATAGGCATTCAGGCGCAATACATTGTACACCGTGGGATTGCTCTTCATAAATTCTTCGGTCATCGCTAAAGCTGTATCATAGGCCTTTTTACGTACCAGGAGGTTGGTGACCTTCACCATCACTCCCTGGTCGTTGGGATTAAGAAGCCTTGCCTTGTAATAGAACAACAAAGACGAATCGGTTTTCTTCAATTCCTGGTAAGCACCGGCGATCTGTTTGACCACATAGAACGATGAAGTATCCCGGCTGTACAACGGCAGCAGCAGGCTGAGGGCCGTTCGGTAATCTTCAGTCTGGGAATAGATGGTTGCCAGTTTCAGGATGATGAAATCGTTCTGCGGATATAGCACAAGAATTTTCTTGTACCATCTGATTGTCTGATCATTCTCACCTGTCAGACGATAGAGACCGGCCAGCTCGTTCATGATCCTGAAATTGCTGCTGTCGGCACGCCAGGCCCTCAGAAAAAGGGTTTCTGCCTCCCGAAAGCGGAAGAGTTCCTCAAGGGCCTGTCCTTCGAGCAGCATGACCTCACCCAACCCGGGCTCAGCGGCCAGGAATTTTTCCGAAAGTGTAATGGCTTCCTTATAATTGTAGTTTGCGATCAGTTCCCTGACCTGTTGGGCCGGGCTCACCTGCTGTGCCTGGATTCCCGGGTACAGAAACATCAGCAATGCTGAAAGTAAAACAATCCTGTTTTTCACGAGGTAATGTTCTGGTTAATATACTATAAACAACAGCCCAAGGTACTAATTTTACGGCAAATGGGAATTCTTCCCTCCTGATTTTGCCCCGGAATATTTCGTGTCCTTCATTTTATTTCATATTTTTACTAACCGGCATCGCCATCGCTGTTTCCCCGGGAACAAATTCCGTGCTTATGCGCATTTCCATCCTCATTCTTTGCTCTCTTACAGCTATTACCACCTCAGGGCAAATGAAACCTTTACCGTCAGCGGCTCTGCCCGGGCTAAAGGTTGAAAACTGGCAGATGGAGCAGGGTTTGCCGGTCAATTCAATCATTACAATAGCACAGACCAAAGAGGGATGGATATTTTTCGGTACCGAGGAAGGTCTGGTGAGGTTCGACGGGGCTGACTTCCATGTGATCAACAAAAACTCCGTTCCGGGCCTTGGTGTGAATTTCATCAGCTCCCTCCTGGGAAGCCGCGATTCTGCTTTGTGGATAGGAACTGAGGGGGACGGACTGTTTTGTCTCAGGAACAATACATATACAAAATACAGCACTTCCCAAGGCTTATCGGATACCAGGGTCTATGCCTTATGTGAAGATCCTCACGGAGGGATCTGGATTGGGACTTCGGGGGGCGGACTGAACTTTCTGAAAGACGGGAAAATGCGGAAATACGACACTGCATCAGGATTGTCAAATAACTATATCCGCGCAATCGTTGTAGATTCAAAAAACCGGGTCTGGGTAGGTACCCAGAGAGGGCTTTCGGTTATCGACAATGGCGTGATCAGGAGATATTCAACCAAAAACGGGCTGTCAGATAATTTTATCGAAGCCCTGGCACTGGATAAAAACAATGACCTCTGGATAGGCACAAAAAGCGGGGGCCTGAACCTGCTCAGGCAGGGCAGGTTTTCGGCATATAATATGAAGGACGGCCTGAGCAGCAATTCTGTCATATCCCTTTTGTTCGATACTGCCGGAATGTTGTGGATCGGCACCAACGGTGGCGGGATCACTCGCATGCTGAACGGGAAATTCCACCCGTTTACTTCAAAAGACGGGCTTTCGGGTGATCTTATTGTTACCTTGTTCAAAGACATTGAAGGGAATATATGGGCGGGCACATCAGGTACCGGCATCGACTGTATCAAACGGAAGTCGATACAGACTCTCACCAGCAAAGACGGCCTGTCGGGGGATGTCATACTGCCGGTCTTCGAAGATCATGCAGGGGCTCTCTGGGTCGGGGTTGCAGGGAAAGGCCTTGACCGTATTGAGAATGGTACCATAACGTCATTTACCCGTAAAGATGGCCTCCCTGAGGATCTCGTCCTCTCCATTTGCGAAGACAGCACGAACACATTGTGGATCGGGACGACCGGCGGCGGGCTTCTTAGCTTCAAAGATCAGAAATTCACCAACCTCACTATGGCCGACGGGCTCTCGAATAATGTCGTCACCGTAGTGTATCCCGACAGGTCTGGAACTCTCTGGATCGGCACCACCGGTGGAGGCGTGAACTCATATAAAGACAGGCAATTTTCTTCATACACCACCAGGGACGGGCTGTCGAACGATAACGTGACCTGCATTCTCAAAGACTTGAAAGGCAATGTATGGGTAGGTACCAACGGGGGATTGAACAGGATCACCAATAACAAAGTCATTACCATGAATAAGAATACCGGCCTGGCAGGCGATTTCATCCTGTCACTGTATGAAGACCCGCAAGGAAATTTATGGGTCGGTACTGCAGCCAGCGGGCTTTACCTTATCAGGGATAATGATATCCGGCAGTTCTCCACCCGCAACGGACTCACCGATGAACTGGTGCTGAAGATCCTCGAAGATGATTTCGGATATTTCTGGATCAGTTGCAACAAAGGGATCTACAAGATAAAAAAACAGGATCTTCTCGATTACGCAGAATCGAAGATTAAATACCTGACACCAGTGCTGTACGGAAAATCCGACGGAATGGAATCGACCGAATGCAACGGGGGTGTGTCTCCTGCAGGTATAAAAAGAAAAGACGGAAGTTTCTGGTTCCCTACGATGAAAGGAATCGCCATCATAGACCCGGCCATGATGAAAACAGCTTCATCGGATTATGCGCCCATATACATTGATGAAATGAGGGTCGACGGGCAGCCTGTCGCGCTGTCATCAGCCCTTATCCTGCCTTCAGGTTCCAACAGGCTTGAATTCAGGTTTGCTGCCCTCAATTACACGAACCCGGGGAAACTTCGATACCGCTGCATGCTGGTTGGCTTCGACACCTCCTGGATCGATAACGGCAGCAGCAGGAGTGCTTTCTATACCAACATTCCCAGCGGTAACTACATCTTTAAAGTCATTGCTTCAAATGAAAGCGGACAATGGGATGAAAAGAAATATGCCGCAGTGAAATTCAGCTTTACGCCTCCGTTCTATCGTTCGCTGATCTTTTACCTGGTCGTTACCGGGTTCTTTTTATTGCTGCTGTTCTTCATAGGGTATTTCCTGCTTGAACGCTTTCATCGTAAACGCCTGAAACGTATTGTTGAGGAACGAACCAACGAGCTTCAACAGAAAATCCTCGACCAGGAAGTGGCAAAGGAAAAACTGCAAAAGGTGAATGCCGAACTCAACCTTGCCAAAGAGCAGGCCGAATCGGGAGATAAGCTCAAAACCGCTTTCATGAATAACATCTCCCACGAGATCAGGACTCCTCTGAACGGCATCCTTGGATTCAGCCGCCTGCTTGCCGACAGCAACCTGACTTCCGAAGAAAGGGAATACTATTTTTCTATCGTCAGTTCGGGCAGCAACCGTTTACTCAGGACCGTCACAGATTATATGGACATCTCGCTGATTGCTTCGGGGAACCAGAAAGTAAGAAAATCGGTGTTAAACCTGCCTGCCCTGATGAATGAGATGTATACCTGGTTCAACCCGTCCTTCCAGGCAAAGCATCTTCTCCTGAATATGGAAATGCCTGAAACAACAGTCTCCTTGGAGATCAGTTCCGACCATGAAATTCTCCGCAAGATCATTTACCAGCTGCTCGACAATGCATATAAGTTCACCAGCAATGGTTCCGTTACCTTCGGCTTTCAAATAAAACCAGGCGAACTTGAATTTTTTGTGAAGGATACCGGGGTGGGCATCGGAAGCGAAGTCAGGTCGAAGATCTTCGATGTTTTTGTTCAGGAAAATATAGCCGATACAAGGGGGCACGAAGGCAGCGGGCTCGGATTATCCATTGTGAAAGGATTTGTAACACTGCTTGGAGGACGGGTATGGCTGAATTCGGTTAAAGGTGAAGGATCCGGATTTTATTTTACATTGCCGCTGGAAAAAGCTGTTTCAAAACCTCTGCTTAAGGCGGAATTACCGGTTGTAAGTTCCACCAGGCCACTTATCCTGATTGCGGATAACGAAATGAGCGGAAGCCTGCTTCTCGAAGAGATACTGTTTAGAGAAGGGATTGAGACCACTGTTGTTCCAGACGGAAAACAGGCGGTCGATGCCTGCCTGAAGAATTCATCCATAAGCCTGGTGCTGATGGATCTGAAAATGCCTGTCATGGATGGGTATGAAGCCACCAGGCTGATCAAATCCTTTAACCCTGAACTCCCGGTTATTGCTATTACAGCCTATGCACTTAGCGGCGATGAAAATAAAGCGCTGAAAGCCGGCTGTGACGACTATCTTTCCAAACCTTTCGATAAAGCGACTTTGATGATCAAACTGAAGAAATACATTCAATGAAATCCCTGCCCCTGCCTCAGCAGTTAAAGAAACACTATGCGTTCTGCTTCCTGCTTCTCCTTGCTTGTCCTGGTTATGAACAGCAGTCTGCCGCACAGGATGTAAGCCTGAAACAGTGCTTTGACCTGGCCCGCCAGAACAGCTTCCTGGTAAAGCAGTCGCAGCATAGTGTGCAGGCACGGAAATATGCCTATGCGGCAGAAAAGCTCTCGGCCCTCCCTAAAGTTGACCTCCTCGCCAGTTATAACTACCTGAGCAATCCGCTGACAATTAATCTCCAGACTATCAAAGACGGTGTGGTGGAAGGCTCATCAGTCCAGAGTATGTACACGGCTAATGCGGTGTACAAACAGATCACAGGGGTCGACCTTCCGCAACAGGTGCAACAGGACATATACAAGACTTCTAAAAGTATTATTTCGACAGCTTACCCCGATTATAACCCTGTACTGAGCCAGCAGCAGTATTTCATAGCCGGACTTTTTGTGAGGCAGCCTATCTGGCTCGGGGGCAAGCTCAGTACTGCGCGAAATGCGGCTTCGATTGAACTCAAATCGGGGATCATCAACCAGCAGCTGGTCGAAAATGACCTTGACCTTGTCATCGCCACACAGTACATCCGCATACTATACCTCAATACACTCATACAGCTGAATAAAAGGACCCTGGATGCCTTTGCGAAAAATGATGTTTTTGCTGCTGAAATGGTGAAAAACCAGGTAATTCCCCCGTATTTTCAGAACTGGACCAGGGTGTTGCTTGTGCAGGCCCGCAGCAGGCTGAACAATACTTACCTCGACAAGCAAAACGCCCTGGCCGAAATGAACCGTTTGCTGGGTTTGAACCAGGATACGGTGCTGACATTTACCGACACCCTGAACTATTTTCAGACTGCGTTAAACCGGCCAGAAACCAGTCTGATCCTACAGAACCCAATGCTCCGGCTGGCAGGGAGCAATACTAACCTGGCGAGGACCAATATAAAAGGGGCGCAATCCCTGCTTATGCCTAATTTTTTCGGGATTGCAAACATCAACCTTTACCAGAAAGATCTGCCGGTGACTACACCTCCCTGGATGATCGGGCTGGAACTGCAGTGGAACCTCTTCGACGGGTTTAAGAATTACAAGCGGGTACAGGTAACGAAACAGCTCGCCGAGGAAGCCTCACTGATGGAACAGAACACACGCAGCGGGATCAATACAAAGGTTGCGGTTGCGCTGAACAGGCTTAAATCGGTGCAAATGGATATCGCCACCCTCGACAGCGCCAGGCATGAAGCGCTTACCACCACCTCCCTGATCAGTGAAAGGAGCAGGAACAATATGTCGTCGCCCAAAGACATCAACGATGCCCTCCTGATACAGGAGGAAATTGATAAATCATATTACATTGCGGTGTTCGGGTATTTTGTTACACTGGCAGAATATTTCAGCCTTACCGGCACTTCCCGCAAAATCTCCGAATACCTCGGCCAAACGAAATAATATCCCCTGACCCCAACCCCCAATCCCTAATCCCTAACCCCGATGAAAACCTTCATCACAAAATACTGGACCATTTTCGTTCCTGTTGTTATTCTGATCGTGGCGTTCCTTTTTTTAATAAAACGCAGCGGTTCGAACGAAGAGAATACTGTTATAGGCATGGCGGATGCAGAGTTTATCAATATTTCTTCAGCGGTACCCGGGAAACTCGACTCCCTGCTGGTGAAGGAAGGCGACACGGTAAAAGAAAACCAGCTCCTTGCAGTTCTTGGCAGCACCGAGCTCGGCACTCTCTCCCAGCAGGCGAAACTTACTCTTGACGCTGCAATGGTTCAGCTTGATCTGCTGAAAAAAGGGACAAGACCAGAAGTCCTGGGAATGGCGAAAAACCTTTACCAGGTTGCACAGCAGCAATACGAGGTCGCAAAACAAACCAACGAGCGTATCGAGAACCTGTATAAAAGCCAGGTGATCTCGGGTGAAGAAAAAGACCTGATCCAATTGAAATATATGGCCTCAAAACATGAAATGGAATCAGCGAAAATGAACCTTGAAATGCTGGAGAAAGGGAACCAGCCTGAATTGATCAGGGCTGCCGAAATAGGGGTTCAGCAAGCCGCACAGGGAGTGTTCCTTTCAACCACCATTACAGGAGGCGCGCGCATTTCTGCACCTTCCGGGGGTATCATTTCGACCGTTGTGATCCATAAGGGTGAATTTGTTTCCATTGGCTATCCTATAATCACCCTGATGAAAAAGGGCTCGCAGTTCATCCGTTTCAATATACGGCAGGACCGGATGAAAGGAATTTCAGTTGGGAAAATGTTTGAAGTTTCCATGCCTGGCTGCGAACCCGAGGCATTTAAAATCAGGGTTTCGCATGTCGAACCCTCACTCGAATTTGCCGACTGGGTCCCAACGAAGGAGAGCGGGAAGTTCGAACTGCGCACTTTTACGGTCGAATTCAGGCCCGATGACCCCGCCTTGGTGAAAGGGCTCAGGCCCGGTATGACAGCCTCAATAATCCTCCCCTGAGCATGACCCTGTTCAGGATCTTCATACGGGAATGGCGCAGGATCCTTACCTTACCTGTGTTTTACTGGCTGCTACTGGTCCTGCCAACCTTATTGTTTTTCCTGTATGCTTTCATCTATCAAAAGGAAAAAGTAAAAGACCTTCCGTTTGCGATCTGGGATGAAGACCATTCAGCTGTGTCCCGTAAACTCACGTTCATGCTTGAACAAACCGAAAGCATCCATATCACAAGGCAGCTTCAGGGTCTTTCGGAACTCCAGAGTCTTATCCTGAGAGGTGAAGTGATGGGAGCTGCTCATTTTCCTGCCGGGATGGAAGAACTTATACTCAGCGGTAAGCCCGTGTATATAACATTGTATACAAATGCTTCTTCACTGGTTCCGGCCAAGTTGCTGTTCAGGAACGCTTCGGAAGTCATCATCATGGGAGGGGCAGGCATCTCACTCGAAAAATTCATCCGCGCCGGAATGAATAAAGAAAAAGCCATGGCCCTGGTACAGCCGGTGAGATTGACCACATACCCTTTGTATAACCCTGGTTATAACTACTTCCAGTACCTTGTGCCTGGCCTGATCACGGTTGCCCTTCAGATGATCATTATCATGGCATGTGTTCTGATGTTCAATTATGAGGCAAAGACAAACACCCTGCAGGAACTTTATACACTTTCAAAAGGCTCTGCCTTTAACATAGTTTCAGGAAAAATTCTTGCACATCTTTCGGTTGCCTGGATCAATTTCATCCTGGTGACCGGCATTATCTTCCCCATTTTTGGAATAGGCCAGGGTATGGAGACGTTTCACTTTTTCCTGTTATATACTTTACTGGCTCTTGCCTGCATAAGCATAGGCCTGCTTATATCAGTTATTGTGACCGATACGATGCTCTCGATGGATATCGGGCTTTTTTATACGGCCCCTGCTTTTGTTTTCAGCGGATATACATTCCCCCGCTGGGCCATGCCATGGTATGATCAGTATTATGCCTGGCTGATGCCCTATTCTTCATTTTTAGATGGGTTCGTAAAACTTTACCAGATGCAGCTTCCCATGAAATACGCCATGCATGAGATAAGTATCCTGCTTTTATTTATTCTTGCCACGATTCCCCTCAGCCTGCTGCTGATAAAATATAAAATCAGGAAAGAATATATTGTCCAATGAAAAAGCTCAGAGGCATAGTATCGGTTTTTTTCAGGGAGCTTCATATGATCGGGAAAGATCACAGCCTGCTTCTGACCTTGCTTATTGCGCCTTTGCTGTATTTGTTTTTTTATGGAAGTGTTTACTCCAATAAAGAAGAGGAAAAGGTAAAGCTCGCAGTGGTTGATGATGACCAGACTGCTTTGTCCCGCCTGCTGATACAGCAAATCGACAACCTCCAGATGGTCGACGTGATACTGGAACCTTCCCTCGACCTGGCCAGGAAGCAGATGTACCTTGGGATTTGCCAGGGTTATATTTATGTTGACAAAGGACTGGAGCAGAATGTGCTTTCGCTCAGGCAGGGGAATATAATTCTGGCAGTGAATGCAGGACGGTTCCTGCCATCGAGTGATCTCATTTTATCGGTAACCCAGACCTGTCTCGCCGTGAGTGCCGGAGTGAGGATGCAGTATTTTGAAATGAAGGGAAATACCGAGCAATCCTCGCTCAGCCAGGCCATGCCTGTAAACCTTGATTATCACCCTATGTTCAACGAAAGGTCTAGTTACGGGGCTTTTCTGCTACCCGGACTCCTCATGCTGATTTTGCAGCAGACCCTCCTCCTGGGCCTTGCTGAAAGCATATCGGCCGAAAGGATGAAAAAAACCCTTGCAGAATGGTTCGCAGCTGTGGGAAACAATATCTTTCATGGCTTGATAGGGAAAGGATTGTTCTATTTCATTCTCTTTGCGAGTTATGCCTTGTTTGTACTAACTATTAATTTTTCAGTGTTTAATCTTGCCCTGAAAGGCAGCGCCGCTTCACTTGCATTACTGATCACAGTATTTCTGCTTACACTGATCCCTATGGCAATGTGGATAGGTTCATTTTTCAAATCCCAGCTGCTTTGTCTTCAGCTGCTGGCCTTTTCGTCCTATCCCATTTTCCTCATCACCGGGTACACCTGGCCGTTTTCAATGCTTCCGCTTCCAATACAGGGAATCTCTTACCTCCTGCCCACGACCCCCTTTATGCGGGCTTATATTTCAGTAGCTATCCAGGGCGGAACACTCAGCGACAACTTTGCAACCCTGCTTCATATGCTTTTCCTGATGGGACTATTTTCCATTCTTTGTTACATGAGATTGAAGTTATTGTTGAAGCGAAATTTTAAGGTTATGCAACGATATTAATTGTTATATTTGAAGAAAACGAGGCACAAAAAAAGTCAAAGTGCAAACCTCCGACACTGCTATTCCGAAACCCGCTCCGGAATTCATTAAACAACCATCAGACAGTTCGGGCAAGAAAATGATTCGATTGGTTTTCAACCTAATCAGACCTTATTATGGCTGGCTTATTGTGGTATTCTCAGCTATGCTGCTGGAGACTCTTATGAGCATAACTGCACCCTGGCCCCTGAAAATCATTATTGATAATGTGATCGGGAATCAAAAACTCCCCGATTTCATGGTCTGGATTCGTGATGCTTCGTTTGGCGAAACAACAATGGCGTTAGCAGCGGCGGCGGCAGTTTGCACCGTGATTATCGCCGTGATTGGGGCGATTGCAGGGTATCTTGACAACTACTTTACAGAAAGTGTTGCACAATACGTTGCAAATGATCTGCGCCAGCAGCTTTATCATCATCTGCACAGGCTCTCTCTGAAGTATTACGATACGCATAAGATCGGCAACCTGCTTAGTACGATCACCACCGATGTCGGCACTATTCAGAGCTTCGCTTCGACAGCATTGCTTGGCATACTCGTCGATTCCCTCACAATACTTGGGATGTTGGTCGTAATGATCTATCTTAATTTCGACTTCGCATTGGTTGCAGTTGGCGTTACACCCTTCCTGTTACTTTTTGTCGCGCGATTTAACAAAGCGGTTAAAAAGGCGACCCATGAGGTGCGAAAGCACCAGAGCGACATCCTGGCCGTAGTTCAGCAAGGATTGGAATCTGTCAGGTCTGTCAAGGCGTTCGGGCGCCAGGATATGGAAGAGGATCGTCTTAAAGAGGCAAGCATGGAGACCGTCCAGGCTGCCCTTAAAGCCCGGCGCGTTAAATCATTGCTGTCACCTATTGTTTCGGTGACAATCTCTGCATGTGTTGCCTTTGTCCTCTGGCGAGGCGCAGGTTTGATCCTTAGTGATGCAATGACAATAGGCGCTTTGACCGTATTCCTCTCTTATCTCAGCAAATTCTTTAAGCCGGTGCAGGACCTTGCAAAAATGACCAATGTTATTGCACAGGCTACGGTAGGAATGGAACGTATACTCACTATTCTCGACTCCGATACGATCATTCCTCAGAAACCCGATGCTCGGGCTCCCGGCAAACTCCGCGGCGAGATTACTTTCGAACATGTTGCCTTTTCATATGACCCTGTTTCTCCTGTACTGAGAGATATCAACCTCATAATAAAAGCGGGTCAGCGTGTTGGCATTTGCGGCCCTACAGGTGGAGGCAAGTCAACAGTTCTCAGTCTTATTCCCCGTTACTATGATCCGAATTCAGGCAGGGTGCTGATCGATGGCCTGGATGTCAAAGGATACAAACTCACTCTCCTTCGTGAGCAGATTGGCTTCGTTCTTCAGGACACGGTTCTTTTTGCAGGTTCTGTTCGTGAAAATATTGCCTACGGCTGTCCCGATGCAAAACCTGAAAAGATCGTTGAAGCCGCGCATTTTGCCAACGCTCATGAGTTCATCTTACAAATGCCATTTGGGTATGATACGCAGGTTGGTGAGCGCGGACTGACACTCTCAGGGGGTCAGCGTCAGCGGATTGGAATTGCCCGTGCTATCCTTCGCAACGCTCCCATTCTCATTCTCGATGAACCAACGGCTGCTCTCGATACCGAGTCGGAGAAGCTGGTCATGGAAGCCCTTGAATGCCTTATGAAAGGCCGTACAGTCATAACGATCGCACACCGGCTGAGTACTATCCGGGATGCCGATAAAATTGCGGTCCTCAAAGGCGGCATTGTCGCCGAAGAGGGTACTCATGATGAACTGATCAGCCTAAACAAAATATATGCCGGGCTTTACCTTATCCAGGCCGGAGCCACTTCGCTTTCCTAAATCTGAAAACTTATGTCAACCCGTTCTTTGATCGTTCTGCCTGATGAATCTTCAAAACCTTTCCTTGATGCGATTAACGCAGCAAAGAAATCGCTTCAGGTCAAAATGTTCGTCTTCTCTGACCAGGATCTTCTTAATGCAGTCGTTGCCGCACACCAACGCGGGGTGAAAGTCCGCGTGATGTTGAACGCAGCCCGCCGCGACGGTGAAGACGATAACGAGATAGTTCGAAAGGCCCTGATTCAGGCAGGCATCGAAGTGAAAGACAGCAACCCCGGCTTCGGCATCACCCATGAAAAATCTATGGTAGTGGATGAAGCAGTAGCGTTTGTGAAATCACTCAACTGGGTTACGCAGAATTTGACTGAAACCCGCGACTACGCTATCACTACAACACATCCAAACGGGGTCAGCGAAGTCATCTCCTGCTTCGATGCCGACTGGAATCGCCAGGAATTCAAGCCCGGACTGAGCGCTCACCTGATCTGGTGTCCCGCCAATGGGCGTGAACGTATCGCCCAGTTTATTGATGAGGTGAAACACACCTTGTTTATTCAAAACGAGCGTTACCAGGATACGGTCATTATTGAGCGTCTTGTTCGCGCCCGGGAACGCGGCGTTAAAATCCATCTCATGGCACGCCCTCCGCATTCCCTGAAAAAGGAAAAGATCATCGAAGGCATTGGTGGTCTGCGTATCATGGACGACGTGGGCGTCAAAATACACAAGCTGAAACACCTGAAACTGCATGGGAAGATGCTGCTGGCCGACGGCCTTCATGCTATCGTGGGCTCGATCAACCTTGCTCCTGGCAGTTTCGATGACCGTCGTGAACTGGCTATCGAAGTCCACGACGACGATATTGTCCGCCGCCTCCATCAGATAGCTTGCCATGATTGGGAACATTCCTATCCTCTTGATCTTACAGATCAGGGGCTATTCATGGATCTTGAGGAACACGGCCAGGGAGGCGCAGAAAAACTGGTGCTGAGAATGGACGACGCTCATGAAAAGAAACACAGGAAATGATTGATCAATATTTCGTGATATTGCATTAATAAATATTAACTTTGAGAAAATAATAATCCATCCACTCCTTACTAAACCTTGATATTATGGCACTGCATGAGAAAGAAAAAATCCTTGGAAAGATAGAGGAAGATATATACACTTCAACCGGCCTGCGAATCAGCATTCCAAAATACAGAATACCCGAAAAAGACAGCAATAGTGAAGACGTGTATTCAATCATTCATGATGAACTTATGATTGACGGAAACTCCAGGCTTAACCTTGCCACTTTTTGTTCGACCTGGCTGGATTCAGAGATCCATAAGATCATGGATGAATGTCTTGACAAGAATATGATTGACAAGGATGAATATCCGCAGACAGCAGCAATAGAAGAACGTTGCGTACACATGATCGCTGATCTCTGGAATTCACCAAAAAGCAAGAACACCATCGGCTGTTCAACCACCGGATCAAGTGAGGCAGCCATGTGCGGCGGACTGGCCATGAAATGGCGCTGGCGCGAAAAAATGAAAGCTGCAGGAAAAGACAGTTCAAAACCAAACCTGGTAACCGGGCCGGTACAGGTTTGCTGGGAAAAATTTGCCCGGTATTTTGATGTTGAATTACGGCAGATTCCTATGGAACATGGGCGCCTGCTGATGAATGCAGAGGAAGTGCTGAAACGCTGCGACGAAAACACCATAGGAGTTGTTCCTACTCTTGGTGTCACGTTCACCTGCCAGTACGAAGATGTGAAAGCCATCAATGACGCATTGGATCAGTTACAGAAAAATACAGGGCTTGATATTCCGATCCATGTCGATGGCGCAAGCGGTGGCTTCGTCGCTCCCTTCCTTACACCTGACCTGGTTTGGGATTTCCGCCTGCCGAGGGTAAAATCGATCAATGCATCGGGTCATAAGTTTGGTCTTTCACCACTCGGCGTTGGCTGGGTCATCTGGCGTGAGAAATCAGATCTGCCCGAAGGACTGGTCTTCGAGGTAAACTATCTAGGTGGTAATATGCCAACCTTTGCACTTAATTTTTCAAGGCCTGGCGGACAAATCGTTGCCCAGTATTATAACTTTCTTCGCCTGGGCAAGGAAGGATACAGGAGAATACAGCAGGCCTGTGCCGACCATGCGACCTATATTGCCCGGAAAATGGAAAAGATGAAAGTGTTTGAAATCATTTATGACGGAAAGGGAGGTCTGCCGGGTGCATGCTGGACGTTGAAAAAAGATGCGAAAGTCGGTTTTACCCTGTATGATCTTTCGGACCGTTTGCGCAGCAGAGGGTGGCAAATTGCTTCATATTCCATGCCTTCAAACTGTGAAGACCTCGTTGTACAAAGAGTTTTGATCAGGCATGGATTCAGTCGGGACATGGCCGATCTGCTGATTGCAGATTTTGAAAGAGCCCTTGCCTGGTTTGAGAAACACCCTGTTGATAATTCAAAGGGAGTTGAAGAAGTCAAAGTATTTAATCATAATTAGTTCACGGTCTTAATCAGGGAACATCATGGAACCTTCAAAAAATGTCAACATGACCACCACCCGTCTGGTATTTATGACGGGTGCTGCTGTATTCAGCCTTCGCGGACTCTCTTTTATGGCTCTTGAAGAGTTAACAATGTTTTTCTATGTGCTGTTCGGGACGGTACTGTTTCTGATACCCGCTTCAATGGTCTCGGCTGAACTGGGCGGTGCCTTCGGAACTACGGGGGGGGGTGTGTATACCTGGGTTAAAGAAGCATTTCATAAAAAATTAGGGTTTCTTGCGATCTGGCTGCAATGGATACAGAATGTTGCATATTATCCTATACTTCTGGGGTTCGCCGCTGCAATTATTGCCTATATGATCGGTAAGCCTGAACTCAGTAATAACGGCACCTACGTTGGAATTTTCTGCATCGTCGTTTACTGGATTTCAACCATCATCACCTTGAATGGCACACAATTAATGTCTAAAATCGCAAGTTACGGTTTCCTCCTTGGAACAGTCATCCCGGGAGCCGTACTGATTATTTTTACCATTATTTACATTGTGCAGGGAAATCCTTTGGCTTTTCTTCACCCATCCGCAGTAGATACTACTTCTGCATATCTGCTTAACGGCTTCTCACATCCGCGGTGGTTTCCGCATATTACCAGCCTTGATAATGTCACTTTCCTGGCAGCAGTCATATTGATTTTTGCGGGGATTGAAGTCCAGGCAGTGCATGCCAATGAATTAAAGAACCCTTCAAAACAATTTCCCAAAGTCCTTCTGCTTGCCGCTGCTCTTATTTTCTTCCTGCAGATCCTGGGCTCCCTGGCTATTTCAATCGTTCTGCCCGAAAGCAAAATAACTCTGCAATCAGGGCTCATGCAGGCCTTTGAAAATATTTTTGTCAGCATGGGAATAAAATGGCTGTTGCCTGTAATTTGCCTCCTGATGGCATTTGGTGTTTTGGGGAGTGTGATCTCATGGATCGCAGGGCCAAGCCGTGGTTTATTATGGACCGCGAAGGACGGGCTGTTGCCGAAAGAACTGGCAAAAGTCAATAAAAATGGCATTCAGCAGAATATTCTTATCGTACAGGGGCTGATCGTCACCCTCCTCGCCTCCATCTATTTCATCATCCCGAATGTGGGCGTTGCATTCTTTTTACTTGGTGCTCTTACAATAGGCTTATACCTGATCATGTATATGCTCATGTATGCGGCAGGCATCCGCCTCAGATATACACAACCCGGGCTCTCCCGCTCTTATAAAGTCCCGGGAGGTACAAGCGGAATGTGGGTTATTGCCGGACTTGGATTTCTTGCTGTGCTCTTCGCTTTTATAGTATCCTTCTTCCCTCCTTCACAACTCGCCGTGGGAAGCCCTGTTCAATATGTAGGATTGGTACTTGGAGGGACGATTCTGTTTTCAGGACTGCCTTTCCTGATAACCTGGGGGAAGAAATAGGTTATTTCCCGGAAACGTTTAATACTGCCGGGTCATTATAAAGCGTGAAACTGAAGGTCGTTCCTTTTCCTGGTTCGCTTTGGGCGGATATGGTGCCACCGTGCTTTACAATGATCCTTTTCACAGTAGCAAGGCCGATACCGGTTCCCTTGAAGTGCTCCTCGCTGTGAAGCCTTTGGAATGGTGTAAATAAATTGGCAGCATGGGCCATGTCAAAACCCACGCCATTATCCCTGATAAAAATGAACTTTTTGTTTTCCCTTTCTTCACTGCCAACAGTAATTTCGGGATACTCGGTCAGGCTGCTGTATTTCCAGGCATTGTCGAGAAGGTTTTGCATTGCTATCTGCAGAAGCCTGACATCTCCCTGAACGATGATATTGGGTTCAACCTTGCAATTAACCTGATGCTCAGGGTAGGTGAGCCTTAGGTCTGAGAAGACCTTTTCAGCTATTTCGCTGATGCTGCATGGAGCCATCATTACAGTCTGACGGGTGATTCTTGACAATTTCAGCAGGTCTTCGATAAGCTTGTTCATTAAGGCCGTTGAATCCGATATATGTCTGAGAATATCCTTTCCTGAATCATCAATGATACCAGCATAATCTTCGTTCAGGAAACCGCATAAACTTTCTATCCTCCTTACAGGGGCTCTGAGGTCATGTGATACCGAGTATGAAAAAGCCTCCAGTTCCTGGTTTGTGGCTTCCAGCTCACTGAGGACTCTGGAAATTCTCTCCTTCTGCCTGTTCTCAATAAGGTAGGCTTTTCTGAGCCTTTTCCTGCTGTTGATGATATTTAAAACAACTATGAAAAGAATAATGATTCCAAAAGCAGCACCAAATATTATTACCTTTTGCTGCCTGTTGCGTAGCTGCAGCAGTTCAACCTGCTTTTCCCTTAATGCTTCCTCATTCTTCCAGCTCAGGAATGAAGCTCTGCTTACTACCTGTGCTCCGTAAATGCTGTCATAATCATTGAAGGCGGCCCTCAGGAATGACAAGGCCATATCGTCTTTGCCTTCGGCAGTATAAATATCAGAAAGCAGCCGGCTTGCCGTATATCTCTGAATCAGGTATCCCAGGTCGCAGGATGTACTGAGCCCTTCAAGCCCAAACTCTTCGGCTTCCTCCAGGTACTTCTTTTTCATGGGCCCTGGTTCCCTGCTCTGTTTCAAGCGAATCTTGCCCAGGGTCGTTGAGTTCTCAGCCACCATGCGGGTTGATCCGATAGACCTGAAGTATTCCAGCCCTTCCTTGATCAGGAGAAATGCAGTATCAAGTTTCGACTGGGCCATATACAGATATCCGAAACGATTCCTCACAACCATGATCTCTCCCTTCAGGTTATATTCTTCACTTAGGCTCAGGTGGATCTGCATATACTTTTCTGCCGAATCAAACTGGCCGAGGTTCCTGTAATTATTGCCAAGAGTACCGAAATTCCTGGCCTTCCATAAAACACTATTTAAATAAGGCAGTAATGCCGTGGCTTTTTGCATATATCCCCTGGTAATACTCTTGTCAAGATCCTTATAGAGATAGGCAAGCATAAGGTAAGTGGCGCAGAGGTAGTTCTTGTCACCGGTTGCCTCAAACACCTCCTGCGCCTTGAGAGCATGGTCTATCGATTCGGGAAGCCTCGATAAAATATGATAGATGTAAGTGAGTGAAAACTGGGCCAGTCCCTTGCCATACTCAAAATTGATCTTCCTGGCAAGATCCAGGGCCTTCTGACCTGGCTTCAAAGCCTCCCTGGGATTTATGTTCCGCAGTTCATAACAGATTGCCGAAAGAAGCCTGACTTTTGCAGTATCATCCTTCACTTTGTCTACCTCAATGTAAAGAGAATCAATCAAAGGCCTGCCGTACTTCTGGGCAGGTGTTTGAGAGAAACTGAGAACTACCAAAAGACCGGCAAAAATGATCCGCATTGCTATATAATGGGGTTTGTTAAGCAAATGTAAGGAAGTAATTTGTTAAAAAAGAATAGCCTGGTTTAATTCCCAAAAACTTTTTTCAGAATTTCAGTTGAACGGGCCGCGGGGTCTTGCCTGATTTTCATCTCCTCCTTCGCTATCATGGTAAACATGCCACTGATCGCTTTATCGGTGACATAAGCTGCAAGATCAGGATTTTGCCTGGTAACAAACGGGATCTGGTTGTAGACAGTGATCACTTCTTCCCAAAGCCTTGTAGCATCAACCTTGTCGAGGGAAGCTTTGATGACCGGACTGAACTTCTTCCTGAGTTCCGGCGTAGTGGTTTTTGCTAGGTATTGGGTTGCTGCATCATTCTTACCCTTTACAATATCGAGCGCATCCGAAATATTCATCCCCCTGATTGCGGCGATGAAAATTGGTTGTGCGCTTTTGGAGGCATCCTCTGCAGCCCGGTTGATAGTAAGGATCAGCTCATCCACCTTGGCTCCGAAGCCAATAGACCGCAGCTTTGCTTCAATGCTCCTGGCTTCTTCAGGGAATGGAATCTTTATCTGAGGATTCATAAAATAACCATCCGGCTTTGACACCATGGCAACAGCGTCGGCCGTCCCTTTGGCCAAAGCCTCCCTGATACCCGAAACCGCATCCTGTTCTGAGAGGCCTGTACTTCCCTGGTTGACTATCTTCATTGCGTCCTGAAGAAACTGGGCCTGTATTCCGGGATGGACAACAAATAAACAAAACACTGTGAGGGAAAGCCGGATTGTATTCATTTGGGATTTCTTTAAGAGACTCCTTAACCTGCTGTTGTTAAACGAATGAAGCCCCTTTATTAACGGGGCTCCATTCGATTTAGTATTAGCAGCTTTCCTGAGAAATAGCTGCAGAAATCACTACTGACCTGGTCAGTTTAATATTTCATGATTTTAACAGTATACGGATTACCTGTCTGCGGAGTGAAGGTGATAAAATACAAACCAGCGGTAAGGGCAGAAGTATTTGCGGTAAAGTTTTCAGCTGTGGGGTTCTGGATATTGAAGACCTGTTTCCCGTTAACTGATGTAATGCTGATTGAACTCAGGCCTGATGCTCCGTTGATGTGCAGCGAATTGTTAAACGGTACAGGATACACGCTAACCATGCTTGCCAGAGGATTCTCGCCCGTACCTGCAGGGATCAATATCCCCCAAAGGAAGTTAGCTGTTGTGTCATTTACAACCTTGATTCCGCGGTTGGGGTCACCGACCCATTCTCCGCCATTCCAGCCGGTTCCTTTGAAGAATTTAAAGGCATATACAGCAGGAGCAAGAATGACTGTTGTCGAATAAATTGAATCGTTGTTGGGGTCGAAAAGCTGGTTGTTGGTGTTTGTACCAGGCTCATTCCAGCTGCCATAGATTCCTCCGAAATTTCCTGAGAAGTATACAGCTTCGCCTGCAGCAAGACCTGAACCATGCATGTCAACATTCATAATCACAGCTGCATCAATAATAGCCCAATGGTAGTTGGTATTGAAGCTGCCGGCAACAACCATGTTCCTGTTAGGATCTCCGGTCCATTCGCCACCATTCCAGCCTGTGCCTTTAAAGAATTTAAAATGATAAGTGCCTGAAGGCAGTGTCATGCTTAACGTATAAATAGAATCATTATTAGGATCGGTCAGCTGATTTGCAGGATTTGTTCCTGGTTCGGCCCATGTGCCATAGGCGCCACCAAAGTCACCTGAAAAATATACAGCTTCACCGGCTGCAAGTCCTGAGCCATGCATATCTACGCTAAGGAGGACTGTGTTGTCAGCCATAACCTTAACACTCAAGAAGGAGGTAAAGGCGAATAACATAATAACTAAAAGTACATTCTTTTTCATAGTTTTAATTGTTGGTTATTTACTAATTGAAGTGTAAATGTACCTAATTGTAACATATAAGTCAAGAAAAATATGTTAAAAAGACAGGATCATTTACTGTTCATCTTTTCACAGGAGTAATGACTGGATGATTATCATCAATTTGCGGATCGTGTAATGATTCAAAGCAAACACCGGATAATTTGACTGACTTGCCGATTATCTTTTCACACAGGCCCCCCGGCAGGTAAATTAGCATAAAGATTTTATACTAATTTTCTAACCAAATCCTAAATTTCATGTCCTATGAAACTCAGTCTACGTTTAATCAAACTTTTCATGATCCTGCTTGCCATTGCTGCAGCAAATTCATCCTTTTCGCAGAATAACCTCTCTCCGGCTGACGATCAGGCTCACCTGGCCCGCTTCCTGAACCTTCCGGTATTATTGCCGCCTACAAATCTCGAGGCTTCAGTTAACAGCCCTGATGTACATCTCACCTGGTCAGGTCCCTCAGGTCCTTCGCTTGAAGAACTGATTTATGACAATAATACTACCACGGGGGCATATTCTTATGTGGGTTACACCATGTCGTCGCGTATGTCGCCAATAGGCCCTTGCAAAATACTGAAGCTTAAATATTATACAACATTTGCAAATCCGGCCAAGACAGGATTTAAACCAAAGGTATTCAACTGGACCGGCACTGCCCCAGGAACCAACATCCTGCTTGACACTACTGCCAATGCAGTTGACAATGACTGGGTAGAAGTGGACATCAGTGCAGCCAATGTCAATGTCACAGGTGATTTCATGGTCGGCTTCGGTTCGATCGAAGACAGTGTTTACATGGGCTATAATACCACCAATAACGGCCGTGCCTGGGATCATGATGACGGAGCCGGTACCTGGGCTCAATGGAATGAAACATATTTCATCAGGGCTGTTGTGGAGTACTCCAAGGGCAATATTGTTGAACTCGCTCCTGTAAATGCATCCCCCAATGCCTTAACGACCCCTATTCCGTTTGCAAACCGGATGGCTCATCCGCATAATACGGGAATCGCAAATCCGCAGATACCGGTTAACAATATGAGTAAGCCGGCTTTGCAGGGATTCAACGTTTACCGCAATGCAGTAAAACTAAATACAACAGTATTGCCTGATCTTTTTTACGATGATCTTGCACTTGCCCCCGGGACCTATAACTATACCGTTACCGCTGTGTATACAGCCGGGGAATCAAATCCCACACCCGCTTTGCCTGTCACTGTAGGTGGCGTTTCGGTTGGCGAACACAAACAAACCGGCATCACTATTTATCCGAATCCCACTTCGGAAATTGTAAATGTGAGGAGCGATGCCACAATAAAAACTATCGAGTTATTATCATACAGCGGGCAGATCCTCCTCTCCAAACCATTGGTCAATGCATTACATGCCAGTATCAATGTTTCTGGGCTGGCCAGCGGTGTTTATTTCATTAAAGTTATTTCACCTGAAGATACCCATATAAGTAAACTTACCGTTACACATTAATCCTTTAAAACAAATTATTACAAAGAGGCTGTCCCTGCGGATGGCCTCTTTTTTTTTCGTGACTTGTCTTGAAATTAATCTGCAAAAATTATTAATTACTGTGGATTTGCATTATCTTCGTTTGCCAACCGGAATGAACAGTAAAAACCTTAAACTGAAAACATGAAAACAATCAAACAAATGGGCTTGTTCATTGCGGTCGTCGCTGTGATCATTTCAGGCTGCAAAAAATCATCTGACGACCCTGCTGTGACCAACGGGAATGTGGCCGGGAATTATGAATTCGCTATGCCAGCGCAGACTTCCGGGGCTGTGGATAAGTACTATATCATAACTCTCAAGCAGAGCGGCACAGCCGTAAGCGGAACGATTGCGGTACACAACTCGGCAACAGTCGGAGTTATCGCCGGGCTGGTCAGCGGGGGCAGTCTTACATTCAATGCCATTATGGGATCCGATGTGAACTCCTTCTCTTTCAGTGGAAATTTCAGCCCATTAACAAAACCTTCCCTGATAACCGGGAACGTCACTTGCAACGGCAAATCATTCCAGGGATCACTTCAGGCGACCCTCGGGATGAACACCGACAGCATCTGCAATTCACTTGCAACAAATACCTACATTTTTACGAAGGTTAATACAGCCACGAATCCTACCGGTCCCCCGGTGATCTTCATCCACGGAATGGGTGCAAACATGAAATGCTGGATCGGCACCTCCGGCCTGGGACCCACATATAATCTCGTAAACCAGCTCAGCGCGGCCTTCAAGGCGAAGCATGACATCTGGCTGTTCCAGTACAACTGGAAAGACTCGATAATCATCAACGGCAGGGCCCTTAGAGATTCAGTGGTACGATATGGACTGGTTGATCCTATCCTGGTAGGACATTCCATGGGCGGACTGGTATCAAGGGGATATATTGTAAGCGGAGGTTCCATCACCAAACTGGTCACACTGGGAACACCTCACCTGGGAACCCAGCTGGTCGAGCTGATAGATGTTCCGCTGTTCTGCATGATGAACTACCCCGGCCCCCGAAATATGATGCCGGCGCCTGAAGGGAAGTATATCAAGATGATCCTCGATTCTCCCACCGATATCGCCAACCGTGGCAAATACTACGCGATTGCAGGCCAGATCACAGGGGAATTCGCTACAATCAATGGGGTCCCCGGCTGGAAATGGGCTATTTATCCTGCCGACTGGTACAGCTCCATCGACAAACTCGGCTATTTCCTGTTCAAAGGGCTGATCCCGTTCCCCGATAACGACGGATTGGTACCGGTTCCATCAGGTCTATTCAATAATGGAGGTGTGACCAACCCATTACAGATACAGCAGTGGATCGACCATTTCGATCTCATCCGCCCGATGTATGCACCCCAGATCCTCGATTACATCAATACTCTTTAGAGACTACGGGGTTGCCATAAAAGCCTTGATCCGGGCCAGGTATTGCTGGTTCTGGGTCGAAGTCGACATGTAATCAAACCTACCCAGCGACTCCTGGAGTGCAAAATAATCTCGAAGGAAGGTGTAGTAAGACCCATTCCTCGACATGCTGCTGACAATGAACTGCTGCTGGGCGTCAAGTACGTCGAGTATGCTTTTCTTGCCAAGCAGGTATTGGTTCGTCACAAGCTCCAGGTTCTTGCGGCTTGCAGTCTCGGCTATAAGCCATTGCTTGTGGCTTAGGTAATCTGACATTAATGTTGTGAGGTTACTGCGGATGACCGATTCCAGCCTGTCAAGTTGCGACTGTCTCTCATACTTGCGCTGGGCCAGGGTCAGCCTGGCCTTCTGCATTGTAGCGTTATTCTTCAGCCCTGTAAATAAAGGGATCTCCACTTTGGCCGAAATGTTCCAGGTATCGTTGGGGGCAGGGAACGGCCAGTCTGATGGCATAGTCTGGTACAGACGGTTGGTATAACTTCCCGAAGCTGTAGTGTTCGGGATGAATCTCGAAATGTTGGCCGACTTTGCATACCGTTCCTGGGCGCTGATCAGAAAATCGTATTGCTTTATCAGGGGTGATTCTGCCTTCCCCTCTTCAACCAGGAAATTGCTGAGCTTGTCAAGCCTTATAGGATCCTCAAGGATCTTTGCAAACTCCGGGTCGGCAATCAGGAGTCCGGATGTTTCAAGCTCGACATCGGCGAGGTTGTATGAAACAAGGTACCTTACATGGATCAGCTCAAGCAGCTTGAACACCGACATGGTCACATTGGAATAAGAGTTGATCACGTCTTTTTTTGCCTTGGCTACTTCGATCTGCCAGCGGTAAACCTCGTTTTCGCCCACCGAACCCGACTCTTTCTTCATCTTTGATATCTCAAGGTTCGAACGGCTTATCATCAGGTTATTGAGCAGGAGCAGGAAATTATGCCTGCTTTCAAGGATGTTCAGGTAGGCCCGGGCGCTCTGGTTGCCGATGTCCATTTCCCTGCCGAACATGTCTTCGACAAGAGCCTGCTGGTTTGAAGTCGTTACCTGCAGGTTCGCCCAGTTAGGTTCGGAATATACACTTTGCTGCAGATACCCACTCGCAACAACCTGCTGGGGAGGCTGATAATTTTTTGTATCGTTCAGGTTGCCCTGGGCGTACACATCAAGGTAGGGCAACAGGTTTGACCTGGCAATGTCAATGTTCTTCGCTCCTGCCTTCACCTCGAACTTCTTTGCCACCAAAGCCTGGTTGCTGTCGAGGGCAAGCAGCATGATATCTTTCAAATCAACAAATTGTACCGTTGTGTCTTTTTTCTCGAGATCAATAATAGTTGCTTCGGTAAGGATATCCCATGAAAGGATCTTCAACCCGAGTTTGGCAAATGTCTTCAGGTTCAGGAACAATCCTTTTCCGGTCAGTAATTCAACCGGAAGGGTTGATGCGTTCACCCCGAACAGGATCTGCTGTATGTCAAGTGCAACCCGTTTCGAAAGCCGGTCGATCAGGCTTGGATAAAGTGACGCAAGGACCCCGGCTTCAACTTCGACCTGGTCGAATCCAAAAGTCGGTAGTTTCCTTGCCGTCAGGGAATCGACTAGTATTTTGAACTGCTCTGCAGGCATCTTGATGATCGCATCAAGGTACACGGCATTGGTTTCTTTTGGCAGGGCTTTGAGGATATCATTTGCCGAAGTGTCACAGAGGATCAGGTTCAGCCTTACCCCGTTGATGGTGTCGAAATTCGTGAAAGGCCGGTGCTCGGGATTGAGAATGTCCATATAATCCTTGCTTACGATGATTGAAAGATTATCGAAATTCACGATCTTTTTCATCTCGGCAAACTCGTTTTCGATAGCCGGTTTGAGCTGGATGTATGTAAGGTTGTTGATCCCGCTGCTTCCCTGTGAATACGGGATTTTCTGCAGCTCCCTGTTAATCACGGGGGCTGCAATCACCGGTTTCGGAAGATGTTTGCGGTGGCAGAGCTCATCTGTTGCAAGAACTCCCATTGAAACAATGATATCCACACTCTTATCGGCAAGCAATCTGTCATTCAATACTCTCACACTGGCTGTGGTCCAGTTGCCGATGAGGGACTGCGGATCGGGGAAGATCACATCTACCTGTCCGGCCATGAGACTCCTGATCTCTTTCTCCAGGCCGGCACGGTAGGATTCATTCAGCCTTGCCGGACCGTCGAACACGATTGCAATAGTTACAGTTTTCTGGCCAAAGTCGTTAAATTCCCGGGTACTGGGTAACTGGGTAACTGGCTGCTGGGCTAATAAATCCGGAGAACCTCCAAGCATTAAGAATCCGAAGAAAAGGACCGAAGCAACTGTTGCCGATGCAGATCCTTTCATCCCTCTTTTCTTATCACGCTTCTCCATCATTCCGGCAACTTTATCATAGATAATCGGAACTACCACAAGGGTGAGGAACATCGAGCTGGTAAGCCCTCCGATCAGGGCCCAGGCCAGTCCGTTCTTCCACTCAGCTCCCGCTCCAGCCGCAGTGGCAATAGGAAGCATTCCGAACACCATTGCCAGGGTGGTCATGAATATAGGTCGGATCCTCATCTTCCCCGCGTCGATAAGGGCATCGTAAATAGATTCTCCTTCAGCCCTTCTCTCATTAGTGCGGTCGACAATGAGGATCGCATTCTTTGCCACCAGTCCGACCATCATGATAATCCCCAGGATTGAAAATACGTTGATGGTGTTCCCGGTAAAAGCTAACGCCAGAATAGCGCCAATCAGGGCTACCGGGATTGAGAATAATACCACGAAAGGATAGATAAAGGAATCATACAATATCACCATGATAAAGTACACGAAGATCACAGCTGCGATCAGGGCCACGAACAAGCTGAGGAAAGATGTAAGCATCTCCTCCTGGTCACCTCCGAAGCCGATCACGGTACCTCCTGCCTTTAGATTGCCCAGGCGCGCTGCAAAGGCTTGAACGATCGATCCTGCGGGCGAACCGTCGGTATATGCGCTTACCGTGGTCAGCGCATTGCGGTTCTTACGCTCCAGCTTGGTGGGGCCCGATGACTGGTAAATGCTGGCAAACTGCTGCAGCTCGATGATCCTTTTATTGTCGTTGATGAACGAAAGATGTGCAATATCATCCGGATTGGTCCTGTCGAATTTATCTACGGCAACGCGGATATCGAACTGGTTGGGCCCGTCCCGGTATTTCGAATCGTTATTCCCTGTAAGCGCTATCTGGAGGGCCGAGCCTACATCGCTTACACTCAGTCCGAGAGCAGCCATCTTCTGACGGTCAATCTCAATCCTGGTCTCCGGGTTGCCTTTGGTGGCTGAAAACCTGATATAGGTCACTCCGGGTGTAAGTAAGAGGGCTTTGGCCACTATATTGGCCGATTTCATTATCGAATCAAAATTGATGCCTGTGATCTCAACCTGGACCGGGGCGGAGCTGGCCCCCCCGGTGAAACCGATCTGGTTTATGAATACTTTCACTCCCGGGATCATGGAGGTGAGTTCCTTGACTTTTGAACCAACCTCGGCGGTCGAAAGGGAGCGCTTGTTTTTCGGACAAAGCGACACAACAATCTCGGTATTGTTATCGGTGCTTACCCCATCGCTTCCCTTGCCAACATTGGTCAGAATGCTGGTCACCTCGGGCAGTGTGGCGATGATGGCCTCGATCTTTCTTGTCTGGATGTTGTTACTTTCAAGAGTGGTGCCCGGGGCATATTCCAAGGCGATCGAAAACTGGGAGCGGTCGGTCTGCTTCATGAATTCAAACCCCGTGAGTCCCGCTGCCGGAATGACAAAGGTTATGATCAATCCTCCCGCCACAATGAACATAACCTTATAAGGATTTCGCAGGCTCCACCCCAGGATCAGGGCATATTTGGACGTAAGCCAATTGAATGCCCCTTCGAAGATCTTCCCGAAACGATTCAGCAGGCTTTCCGATTCAATGGATTCAAGCCTGGCAAAACGAGATGCAAGGATAGGTGTAACCGTGAAAGAGACCATGAGACTGGTCAGTGTTGATACCAGGATGATGATAGAAAAGTCACGGATGATATCGCCTATGAGCCCCGTGGTCAGCGCCAGGGGCACGAATACCACGATGTCGACAAAGGTGATGGAGATGGCTGCAAAACCGATTTCGTTGCGGCCCCTGATGGAGGCCGTAAGTTTATCCTCTCCTTTTTCAAGATGGTGGTAGATATTCTCGAGCACCACAATACTGTCGTCGACCAGGATCCCGATAACCAGCGATAAAGCCAGGAGGGTGAACAGGTTCAACGACATCCCAAAGATCCACATGACCACGAAGGCCGTGGTAAGTGAACAGGGGATAGACACCATGACGATGAGCGAAGTTCGCACCGAATGAAGAAAAAGGAACATCACGGTGGCAACCAGAAGTATTGCAAGACCGAGATCTTCCATCACGGCATGCGCGGCATCCATGGTGAAAATGCTCTGGTCGTCGGCGATGTCGAAATGGAGGTTCACTCCTTTGTAATCTGCTTGAAGAACTTTCAGCTGCTTCTTTACCAGGTCGCATACCTTCACCATATTGGCGTCGTTTTGCTTCTGGATCTCAAGCCCGAGAGAGTTAATCCCGTTGAAACGGCTTATCAGTGTGGGATCAATGGTTGCATCATGGATCTCGGCAATATCGCGGAGGCGGATCTCGCCTCCTTCTTTTGAATAGCCTACAACAAGGTTTTTCATCTCTTCAAGAGAGGTGAACTTCCCTGCAACGCGCACAACAAACTGGTGAAGGGGGTCTTTAAGCTTTCCCGTAGGGAAATCAAGATTCGCCATGTTGATGGAGTTGGCCACCTGCCCTATCGAAAGCCCGTATGACCTGACCTTCTGGGCGTCGATGTTGACCTTTATCTCGCGCTTCAATCCGCCGTTGATGGTGATATTACCCACCCCCTGCACCCTCGAAAGCCTGGGCTTTATCTGGTCGTCGACCAGGGTATAGAATTTCGATGGGGAAAGGTTTGATGTCAGTGAAAGGCGAAGAACCGGTATCTGGCTCACCGAATAGGTAAGAAGGGAAGGTGTTTTGACATCCTTGGGCAAAGTTGAAATGATCTCGTTCACCTTCCGTTGTACATCCTGAACAGCTATGTTGACAGTCTGCGTCCTGTAAAACTCAATAGAGATCAGTGAAAGCCCTTCGAATGAAGTAGAGTTGATATTCTTTACCTTCTCAATCCCCGATAGAGCATCTTCAATGACCCGGGTCACATTGTTCTCAACCTCGCCGGGAGAGGCGCCTGGATAAATGGTTTTTACCGTCACCCAGGGTGAATCGATCTTGGGGAGCAATTCGTACCCCAGCTGGAAATATCCGAATACCGCCATCATTCCCAGGGCCAGAAAGATCACGATGATGAAGGATGGGCGTTTTATCGCTAATTCAGTTATCGACATGGCTTCTTTCTGTGTTTATTTGATGATGACAACCCTGATGTTATCGGAAAGATTATTCTGTCCGCTTGTGACAACCATTTCACCTGTTTCAAGTCCGTTCAGCACCTCGAGCAGCTGCCCCGATTCCCTTCCAATAGTGATATTTCTCAGTGAGGCTAAATTGTCTTTGATCACGAATACCTGGGCATTCTTCACGCTGCCAATAAGTGCGTCACGCGAAATGGCAATGGCATCACGTGATGTGATCGAGATGAAATTGATCCTTCCGAACATCCCACCTTTCAGGGGAAATTTAGGATCATTGGGAAGACGGATCTCGACAGGGTAGGTATGCGCCTCATCCGCCTTTGAAGCAATATTTTCGACATGCCCGATGAAAATTCTGCCCGGATACACATCGGTTGTGACTTCGACACTGTCGCCGGCATGCAGAACAAAAGCATCCTTTTCCGATATGCTCAGCTTGACCTTCAGGGTCGATATGTCAACGATATTCCCTATGGATGAGTTCTGTTGGATATACGAACCCTCATTGATCTTTTTGGTGTTGATGGTGCCGTTGATCGGGGCCTTGACCTTTGTGTCGTCAAGAGCTTTCTTTGCCCTGGTCAGGTCGTTCTCGGCTGACTGCATGTCCAGTCTCGAAAGGTCGAGTTGTGCAGCAGAAATCGAATTCTGCTCATACAAGGTCTTGTTCCTCTCAAAATCACGTTTCGACTTGAAATAGTTGATCTCCTGCCTGGCCATGTCGGATTTGCATACAAGATCATCGATGTCGACAAGGACCGTTCCTTTTTTCACCTGGTCGCCAATCTTGAAATTCACCCTCATCACCATCCCCTTTGCTTCAGAAATTATTTCGACGTCATTGGTCGGGTCAATAATCCCGACAAGGCTCACCAGGTTCTCCAATGTCTGCTTTTTCACAGTATCAATAGTAACCGGGACATCGCTGAGGACTTCTTTACGGCCCTGGTTTTCCTTTTTCCGCCCCAGGACGAATAACAGTACGATGATTACTACAAGGATCACCGATGCAATCAAAGTAAAAATGAGTTTTTTCATATGTGCAGCCTGTTGTGACATCTGTAAAAATAATCAGAAATTGGGTAAAAAACACATAAATATTCAACATCATGATCAGTAAGGAAATAAAAATAAATTTTTCTGCAAAAGCATGGCATATCAAAATGTCATGTACATTTGATAAACTGATTAAAAGGCCACTGAAGGCCTGTTTTATTATTAATTTACAAGTAAACCGAAATACCATGAAACGAAAGTCAACAGCCATCTGGCAGGGCACAGGAATGGAAGGCAAAGGCGTCCTTCAATCCACAAGCGGAGTGCTCAACAACACCCCATATTCATTTACCACCCGTTTCAAGAATGAGGACGGAGTCGCCGGAACCAATCCCGAGGAACTTATTGCCGCCGCGCACGCCGGCTGCTATTCAATGGCACTCAGTTTTGCACTTTCGGGAGCAGGCTTTCCCCCGGCTGAACTGAAAGTTTCAGCTGCAGTAAATATTGAATTCATGACCGACCATTTCGAGATCACTGGTATTCATCTCGACCTTCTTGGTGATGTTCAGGGTATCACTGCCGATAAGTTCCAGGAACTTGCCCTGGCCGCCAAAACCGGCTGCCCGGTTTCCCAGGCCCTCAAAGCTGTACCGATCACGCTTGATGCAAAGCTGAAATAATCCATAGAATTAATACAGTTCAATCTCTTTGAATGGAGCAGGTAACAGAGTTTGTTAAGGTTCTCCTCAATTCTGAAAACCTGATCCATTACGGTGGACTGGCTCTTCTGCTGGTCATCATTTTCATTGAAACAGGGATATTTTTCGGATTTATTTTTCCCGGTGATGCCCTGCTAGTTACCGCCGGTATTTTATGCGGTTCAACTGATCTTTCTGTCAATATTTACCTGCTTGTGACTACGGTAGCCCTGGCAGCAGTTGCAGGAAATGCATGTGGATTTTTTACCGGGAAATATTTTGGGAAACGCTTGTTCCAGAAGAGCGACGGACTGTTTTTCAAGCAGCGGCATCTTGAAAAAGCGAAAGCATATTATGATAAGCACGGCGGACTTGCTCTGGTTGGAGGCCGCTTCATCCCTGTTGTACGCACTTTCGTACCTATACTCGCCGGGGCGATCGATATGAACTTCTGGCATTTTACATTGCTGAACACAGGAGGGGCGATACTCTGGTCAGCCACCCTTATACCACTGGGATACCTCTTCGGACGGCAAATCCCCAATTCGGTCGACTATATTGAATATGTAGTCCTTGGAATCACTGTCATTACAATGACAATCCTCATCCGCTCTGCAATCAGGCTGAGAAAAAAGTAAAACCTGATTATCCGGCTTATTCAGAAAGCTGCTAATTTTGTAATTCGTAATTCGTAATTCGTCACTCGTAATTCGTAATTCGTAATTCGTAATTCGTACTTAGTATTGAGATCAACCCTTGTAGAAATATTATTTAAGTTTATTGTCTTCCTGGCGTGCCTTGCACCGACGGCAAACCTCTATTCCCAGGCTCCGACAGTACAGGATTGTCCGGGCGCCATCCCGGTTTGCCAGCCTGTTTACTCCACTACCAATTCCTATACCGGTCACGGGAACATCTATCCCGAGATTCATGCCGGACAGGCTTGTCCACTTTGTATGGATGGCGAAAAGAATGATGTATTTTATGTAATAACCGTTCAGACCAATGGTTTGTTGAAATTCAGCCTTATACCAAATAACCCCAGTAATGACTATGACTGGGCCATTTTCAACATGACCAATGTCGATTGTTCCCAGATCTATACCCAGGCCGTGCTTCTTCAGTCCAGCTGTAACTCATACGGAGCCACGGGAACGAATGGTGCAACCGGCATCAATTCCGCCCAGAGCAATAACAAAAATTGTAATGGTCCGGGAACTACAAACGGTCCGGCATGGAACAAGGACCTCACAGTTACAGCAGGCCAGACATATGTGTTGAACATCAGCAACTGGTCTTCGACCCAGCAATCGGGATACACTCTTGATTTCTCAGCCTCCACAGCAGTTATCTTCGACAATGTTCCCCCTACCATCGACTCCGTCCAGCAAAAGGTACCTTGTGAAGGCAGCAGCGATATATTCCTCCGATTCTCCGAGAATATCAAATGTTCAAGTCTATACCAGCATCCCGAAAAGTTAACACTTACCGGGGGACCTGGCGGGCCTTACACCATTAATGATGTGACCAGCACAACCTGTGCAAGCGGAGCCGATCATACTCCAACCTTTACCCTGAATGTGTCTCCCAAGCTTTTTGCAGGGAACTACACCCTGAACATTGTCGGTGATATCATCGATCTCTGCGACAATATTGCGCTTTACCAGTCATACCCCTTCCTGGTTAGTGAGATCAATGCCCCGGTCGCAGGTGCAGGGAATGATACCACCATCGCCAACGGGGCCATCATAACCCTTCACGGAAGTGCAAGCGGGGGATCCGGTTCATATACTTATCACTGGGAACCTGCGGCATACCTTGTAAACCCTGATGTTCAGAGTCCTCTTACCGTGAATATTGGAGCAACCACCCAGTTTACTCTGAATGTCACCGACAATGCCGGCTGCAATTCATCCGATAATGTGCTTGTAACTGTTGTTGGCGGACCACTGGGTGTTGCAGTTACATCCGACCCTCAAACTATTTGCGCAGGAGAATCATCATCCCTTCAGGCCCTGGGTTCGGGAGGGAGCGGAAATTATACTTACTCCTGGACTTCCAATCCCCCGGGGTTTATTTCGGCTTTGCAGAATCCAACAGTATTTCCCCTTACCACAACAATTTACAACCTGGATCTCAATGATGGATTCAGTTCAACTTCTGGCAGTTCGACCGTAACTGTTAACCCTAAACCGCTTGCAGCGGCGGGATCTTCGATCAGCATTCCTTATGGCACAAATGCATCCCTTTCAGGATATGCAAGCGGGGGCAGCGGAAATTATTCCTATTACTGGACCTCGCAACCTCCCGGATACTCTTCCGCATTAAGTAATCCGGTATTTACAAATCTGCAGGCGTCAACGGTATTCATCCTCACAGTGACCGACCTGACAACAGGCTGCCAAAGCGAACCTTCTCAGCTTTCGGTTACTATCACCGGCAGCCCGCTCTCGGTGCACCCTGTTGCTGATCGCCCGGTGATCTGCCAGGGTGTCTCAACACAGCTTCACGCCATGGCTGGCGGAGGATCGGGTAATTATACCTTCAGCTGGACCTCCCAACCCCCTGGTTTTACTTCAACTCTGGAAAACCCGGTTGTGTCTCCTATGGAACCAACAAGCTATGAAGTACTTATCAATGACGGGTTCAACCAGTCGAACGGAAGCGTGACAGTTCATGTGAATCCCAGACCTGTCATTCATCTTGGGCCGGCCGACACAACGCTTTGTGTTTACGACAACCTGGTTCTCGATGCCGGGAACCCGAATTCAAGCTATTACTGGTCAAACGGAGCCACCAGCCAGTCAATCTCAGTATCCTCATCGGGCATCGGCTTCGATATGCAATTTTATACTGTAAAAGTCATCAACGAATCAGGCTGCGTAGATTCAACAGGCATCCTTGTCACCTTCACGTTTTCGGCCTGCACCGGCATCGGGGAGAATGGAAGCACTCCCTCTCTCTCCATCCGCCCTAATCCTACTCAAGGATTGTTCACTCTTTCAATAGAAAATCTGAATGGCCCCTTCAGATTATCGGTGATCAATCCCCTCGGAATCCTGATCCGCCAGGAAGATATTATTGCCGCTCCCGGTAATTTTTCAAAAGTTTTTGATTTTTCTGATTTGAACCCCGGATTGTATTTTATCGGGGTTTTCGACAGGAAGGATGACAGGATCATAAAACTGCTGATTCGCTGATCCTGCCTGGGTCTTTTCATATCACCTGAACCCGTTTCTGAACTTCACGCAAAAGTTTCAGCGGTGTATCAATAATTACCATGTTATACAACCAGGCCGGTACACTTCCCGAAGGATCGATAAATCCTTCAAGTGTTATATGGATCATGCCGTTTTTAAGTGGCTGAAGAGTCCATTTCTGCCAGTAATCGGTAACCCTGATGCGTTTCGGGTTTTGAGGAACTACATCGGCCAATGGCCTGGAAAAAACAGTTCTGATACCTGTCACAGAATCTTCATTCAATTGAACATCAGCAACAAGATCCCGGTCGGTGAAAGGCCAGGGAACCTTGTATACCAAATAATACCTGATCTGCTTATCTTTTTCGTAAAAAAGAACTTTGATCTCACTTACATCATCACCCCACCAGTCAAGATTCAATGGATTTCCAATAAGAGCACTTGCTTTTTCAAAATCCCCTTTAAAGTCGACTTCACCCCGGAATGATTTAAATGAATTGTGTTCCTCCTGCCTAAGGAACAGTCTGATTCCATCCTTCTCCCTGACGAAATTCCATGTTTGAGAAAACAAAGAAGAACCGGTAAAAACAAGTACAAAAATAAACGTATAAATCGAAGGAGGAACTCTCATCGCAGTGTCGCTTTATCAGTTCTGCCAAAACCCGGCTGTGATCACGCCGCCTGTCCCGAAACTGCAAAGTATGATCCTTTTTCCCTGCATCGAATCTTTCATCAGGTTCAAGGCAATCCCGACTGATGCAGCACCGCAATTTCCGGTCTTTTCAGCCACATTAATGAATTCCAGTTTGTATTTTTTAAATACCGAAGCAAGATACTTTAATATGATCGGGTTTACCTGGTGCAGGATCAGTACATCCGGATGTCCTGTTTCACTGATAAATGACAGGTAAAAATCTTCGGCATTTTTGAGAAGTTTTATTGCAAGATTATTGTTCATTAACAGGCCAAGATGTTTTCGCGGATCAGTCAGCATGGTTTTGCTTTCTTTCAATATGATTCTTTCGGCATCATGTCCAAGATTTACACTCACAACTTCCGACAACCCTTTATACTGTTTTGATCTGGCGTGAATCAGTCCTTTCGGGGAATCCTCGTAACTTATCACACATGCATAAGATCCGTTACCAAATATTTTATTATACCGGCTTGTCCGGGAAGTGCTTTTTTTTGCAGCATCAGCATGCACCACCAACACAGATGATTTGTTCAACTCCGACAACTGGCTGCCAAGGATCAGGGAAGAAACACCCCCCGCACATCCCTGGACAATATCAATTGAATGACAACCTGACAATGAACTGCTGAATTTCTCAACAATGGATTGTCCAAGTGATGGGGCTAAGGTGTCAGGACAGGTTGTGGCGACAATAATATGACTCAGGTTTTGCGGTAATCCTGAATCGATGAGAGATCCGACAGGTTTTAAGGCAAGAGCCAACACCTGTTTTGGTTGTTCGGGAAGATCCTTTTCAGTTGAAAACTCGAAATAGCCATCCATTTGTCGAAAATATGTCCCCATATTGAAGGTCTCTTGTAAACTAAAATAATATGAAATTTGAGCTTATCGCTATGCTCTCTTCAAAAGGAGGAATGACTTCTGGGTTTTCAGGCAGAGAATAACGACTGCAAATGTAAGGAAAATTAAGGTAAGAACCGCTGCTGAACAGGCTTAGTTCCCGATGTATATACTTTCCTCCGACAGCAAAACAGGTACATAGCCAGGGTTAGGATTCCCTCCTCCGCTGTTCAGATTATACTGGTATAACGATACTATGTCCAGGTCTGAACCTGTCCACTGGCCTGGCCATATCATCAGGTAGGTCCTGACCTTTTTTTCGCAAAGCTCTTCATTTACCCAGGAGCCCGAATTGGCATAAATTCCCTGGAGTTTCTTACCTGAGGGATAAACCTTCAGCTCAGGATTGTGGGTATGCCCGAACACAGCCATCTTATATTTTTTCGGAGCCACACTTGACATGTACTCATAGCTTGCCGCAAAATACATATCGGTGTTCCCGTCCAGGATGGCCATGATCACGGGCATCTGAACAGGAACAGCATTTTGTGCCTGGGTGGCATTCCACTGGTCTTCAATCTTCGAGGCATACATGTCCCTGACGCCGTTGAAGGAGTATGGACTGCTGTAACCATCGATGCCATCCATCCTTATATTCACAGAATCAGGATGAACATTCATGGCAAACTGGGCACGCACATACTCAAAGGCCAGGATCCAGGCCAGGGTGAACTGAACTGCGCCCCCGCTTTCATTCCCTGCTTTCAGGAACTGTCCCTGGTGTTCCTGCAAGCCGGCAGCCTGTAATCGCGAAATGAAAAAACCGGGAGGCAGCATATGCCCTGAATTTACAAGTGGTTGCGGACAATTGAAGAAATCCAGCCTGTGCCCGTGCTCCATGGTGATCTCTTCCACAGGTGAATAATTTCCCAGTCCCGGGATATTTCCCTGCCAGATAACTCCCGGGATAATCTCCTCAAGGATGCTTTGCGTAAGTAACATATCATGATTCCCCGGGACATATACCAGCTGTGTGTTCTCGCCTGAGGCAATGGCTTTCAGCCTGCTGATGACAGGGCTGTTCACGGGAGAACTTGCAACCGACAGGAAGTATCCCCTGCTGTCGCTGATCCCGGCCGAAGCATCGAAAGGCGAGGTACGGTAAGGGATCACCCATTCGTCGAAAAGATCGCCAAGGATCACCAGTTGCCGTACCTGTGTGCCGGTAATTACATTGTCAAGCAGGTCGGCCAGGGCTGCCTCGTTTTTACTGAACCAGCAGTACTTCCCGTTCACTGCGCGGTATTCGCCCATATGTACGTCACTGATGCACATGATCGAATTCCTTGTGCCCGAACCTGCGCCCAAACCTGTCACCGAACCCACGTTGAATGCGTTGGTTCTGAGTTCCAGGATGAAAGATGAAGCAAATTTTTTCCCATAGACCGATGTGAGTCCGCTTCTGCAGGTAAGCAGGTACCTCCACCCCTGCCTGAGCGAAAAACCGGGTTTAAACAGCATAACGATTTTCCGGTCCATGGCAATGAGGGTGTAAACAGTATCCAGCAATCCGTTCTTATCAGAAAAAGAAATATTCCCGGCAACCGTCGCTGAATCCAGGGGTTCTGAGAACTCCATCTCTACTGAGCGGGCGCTGCTGTTGAGCGGATAATACAGCTCGTTCTGCATTGTAAGCGTTGGCAGGCTTACAGTAAGATACACGGGCTGTTCAGTAGTTTCAGTTTTTTTACAGGACTGAAAAAAAAGAACGGCTGATATGACAGCCATGACTAATAAAATCGGGAAAACACGAAACCGGTTCATCTGCTTGAATGTTAATGTTTCACCCGTAAATTTACGAATATTTCATCATACGGTTCCTGAAATATTGCTGAAACCACTTAAAGAAAGAAACATGGAACCCCGGGGAGGTCTAATCCGAACAGATCATCTTTTTCGTTATCCACCCATCGTTTGTGAGCAGGGAATATGAATAAATTCCCGCAGGCAGATTGTATTTCTGAGGTGAAAAAGAAATCCTGTGTATTCCTTTGCTTAGCTTTTCATTTCTGATCAGAGTTGCTACCCGTTTCCCTAAGAGGTCTGTGACGAATAGGTTAACTGTTGAAGGAGTTTCAAGGCTGAAGCAAATGGAAGTTTTATCACTGAACGGGTTAGGTTCATTTTGTTGCAAGATGTTCCCTGCGGATGAGTTCTCACGGTCAGCAATGCCGACAATTGTATGCAGACTGTCGATCACCGCGGCACTGATCCAGTAAGGGTTATATCCCTGATCCGCGGCTTTCCAGGTATTGAAAAAAAGATATTGCTTATCAAGTGAAACAGATGCGAACCATGCCCCGGTCGAATTGATCTCAAAACCCATATTCATGGCCTGGGTCCAGCTGGAATCAGCATCCCTGAAACATATGTACATGTCGAATTGTCCGCCAAAACCACCGGGCCGTTTGGAAGCGAAAATAAGGTATTCGCCGGCCGGATCAATAAACGGGAAAGCATCCAGCTCGGCTGAATTTACTCTGGGGCCAAGATTTTCGGCAAGCTGGTAAGTCCCGTTCACAAACCTTGAAACATACAGGTCAGATGGAGCACTGGGTGGATTCGAAAGCTCAATATAGAAATCCTGGTTACCGGCAACTGCAAACTCCAGTCCGTAGCTGCTTCCCGCAGGCACGGGAATACTTACCGGGCTTGGCTGGGTCCAGCCAGACCCATTGCGTACCGTCCTGAAAAACGGTCCTCCCGGTCTTGTTGAGAAAAAGTAAAGGGTATCACCGGTAACGGATAATACCGGGCTGTTTTCCATATAGGAAGTATCGGCGAAGGCCGGGTGATGAACCGGACCCCAATTGTTGTTCTCAACCTTCATCGTAAAAAGCTCCATATTCTCATTCGTTGCACTATGTCTCACATACTCGGTAAAAAACATCTCCAGTCCGTCGGCAGTGAATGCCGGTGATCCATGCCACCACCACAAGCTGTTTCCAAGCAAAGAGTCAGGGGGGAAACGTCGGTCGGTCAGTCCGGGGGGAGTCTGTCCGAGATACGGCTGATTATTCTGAGACATTCCGAAAGCAGCAGTAAAAAAAATCATTACAAATGCAAGTTCAATACATCTTTTCATAGCTCGTCTGTTTATCCAGCTTTAATATTGGTTTATTTTCAAGATTCTCAGGAAATAAAAGTAAGATGCAAATCGGGGGAATACCCGGTCCATTTTACCAATGCTTGCTTTTAACTCACAGAATGCAGGGACGGATGAACTAATAGGAATGAAACTATTGTTTGTATGGGAAATTGGAATATTTTTGTCTTAATCAAGTACGAGCCATGGCAACATCTATTCAAAAGCCGCTTATCGACTGGGCTGAGATCCCTGCCGGTAACTTCATTATGGGCAGCCCTGAGGGGGAAGAAGGCCGCAAATCAAATGAATCTCAGCACAAGGTGACATTAAATACTTTCAGACTGAGCAAATTCGAGGTTACATTCGAACAATACGACCTGTTTTGTGAAGCTGCCGGCATGGACAAACCTGCCGATGAAGGCTGGGGAAGAGGCAGGCATCCTGTGATCCACATCAGCTGGATAGATGCACAGGCATTTGCAGCCTGGATGGGATGCCGCCTGCCCACTGAAGCCGAATGGGAATATGCCTGCCGGGCCGGTACGGCGACCCCTTTTAATACCGGTAAGAACCTGACCACCGCCCAGGCCAATTTCGACGGTAATTACCCCTACGGGAACAGTCCGAAAGGCGAATTCAGGGCCAGGACCCTTCCTGTCGGCAGCCTTCCCCCGAATGCATGGGGGTTGTATGATATGCACGGCAATGTGTGGGAATGGTGCCATGACTGGTACGACGAATCCACATCCGCAGACGAGATGAATCCGAAAGGACCGCATTCCGGCACATTCAGGGTGTTTCGCGGAGGAGGATGGAGAAACTATGCACAACTCTGCCGTTCGGCTTTCCGTTACAGGTATTTTCCCGATTACCGGCATTATAACATCGGCTTTCGCCTGGCTTCAGATATTTAAACACCAGTCTTAATCAATCCCGACTCTATGAAACGGCTCTTCCTCTTGCTTTTTACAGCTGGCATACTCATTTTTTATATCGGTAGCTCCTGCAAGATTTTCAAGAAAAAAAAGGTAAAACCGGGAAGCGATATTTACCTTCACGGGGCTATCAACCAGCACAGCAACCTGCCTTTCGACAGCAACCTCCTGCTGTCCTTCTCCAGAAATTTCCCTGAGCTGAACAAGTATGAGCCGGAAGTTAAGGAAGTATACCGGCAACACCGTTTCAATTACATCTGGTATGATAAGCACGGGATTGTCGAATTCGGGCAGACTCTTTACAGTAAGGTCAAGGAACTCGATCTTGAAGGGATCTCTTCCAAATTCCCTTACCAGGATAAAATCGAAGGGATGTTTGAGAACACTAAGGAGAACACACTCACCCAGATTGAAACCGAGCTGATGCTGACCAACCTCTACCTTTTTTACGCGGGTAATGTTTATAAGGGTGTGGATGATTCAACTACCATGGCCCTGGGTTGGCTCCTGCCCCGCAAACAGGTTTCATACAGCGCTTTACTCGATTCAGTAATGTCAGATCCCATCCTGATAAACCGCGACGACAGCGTGCTTTTCTCACAGTATTACAAGCTCAGGGACGTATTGCAAAAATACCGTGAGATTGAGAAAAAGGGAGGTTGGAAATCCATTGAGATTGAACCTAAACTTAAAGCATATAAACCCGGAGATACGTCAGAAACAATACGGCAGATCAGGGAAAGGCTGTTCGTCACAGGCGATATCAAACAAAATAACGGCAGCAATAAATTTGATCCCGAACTGTTGACGGCAATACATATTTACCAGCTCCGTAACGGGAAAAACCCTGAAAAAGCCATTACTCCCAAGCTGATTGCCGAAATGAATGTTCCGGTAGAGGAACGGATTAAAAAGATTATTGTCAACATGGAACGCTGCCGATGGATCTCCCCCGAATTTGCCAAAGCCAAAGAGTATATCGTTGTAAATATTCCCTCCTTTTCGTTAGACCTCATCCGGAACGGGAAAAGCGAATTTCAATCAGCAGTGGTTGTAGGTAAAAATACAACAAAGACAGTTATTTTCAACGGCATGCTGAGCTATATCGTATTCTGCCCTTATTGGAACCTCCCAAAGAGCATCATCGACAAAGAAGTCAAACCGGGAATGAAAAGGAATAAAAATTACCTTGAAGCCCACAACATGGAATGGAACAACGGGCAGGTGAGGCAGAAGCCCGGTAAGAACAACTCCCTCGGGCTGGTTAAGTTCATCTTTCCCAATACCAACGACATCTATATGCACGACACCCCGGCCAAAAGCCTGTTTGAAAAGGAAAGCAGGGCCTTCAGCCATGGTTGTATAAGGGTTGGCAGGCCCAGGGATTTCGCGGTTGAGATCCTGAAAGACGACCCGAACTGGACCCCTGAAAAAATCGACGCCGCCATGCATTCAGGCAGGGAATACCAGTATTCACTCAAAAATAAAATCCCGGTGTATATTGCCTACCTGACCGCCTGGGTCGATCCCCAGGGAAGGATCAATTTCTATGACGATATTTACTCAAGGGATGAGAGCCTGGCCGAATTGCTGGTCGCTGAATGAAAATACCCAGGTCTAATTTATAACATCAATGCATTTATAATAGCGCTTCCTGTATCCCTCAGAGTCCAGCCTCGAAATGGTAACACATTTTGCCTTTCCGGAAGATGCATGAATGAACTTTGATTTCATCCCGTTGGCCTCGCTGACAATGCCTACATGCCCGATATGGGTCTTGTCTTTGTAGCCATAAAACACCAGTACGTCACCTACCTTGAACTCCGAAGGTTTCAGGGCCGTTCCAAGCGTTTTGTATTCCCTGGAACTGCGGGGCAGGGTCATTTCAAAATGGCTGAACACGAATCTCACAAAGCCCGAACAGTCAAAGCCTTTTTTCGGATTCATGCTGCCTCTCTTGTATGGAGTTCCGATGTATTTCTTTGCATAGTCGAGAAGCTCAGTCCGGTCAATGCTTTCCTTCGATTTAACAGGGCCGGCCGGTAACCTGCATGATGCTTTCTCCTGGGAATTCAGGGAAACCGCCAGGAGAAGAATGATCAATGCAAGTAAAACCCGTTTCAGCATAAAATGAAATAAATCTCAGGCAAAGGTAAGAAACGCCCTCACTTTTACGTTTGACTGCGGATGACATACTCCCGGGACCGCTCCTTAGGAAAGTCCTGCGCAAATCCATAACTTTGTCAAATGAGAAAATTTATCCTGTATCTCTCACTTCTACTGATACCCGTGATCAACAACGCGGGTGCCTCTGAGCCAGGCCCCCGGCCTGATCCGTCAGATCAGGATAAACTCTATTCCTTACTGAAACTATCGGATACCGGATTGTCGAAAGAAATTTTTCAGCTTGCCCTGAAAGGATACCATAAGCTTGAAGCCATCGGCAAACTTCAGAAATCCGATATCTTAACGATTATCGATTTTTCCCAGTCCAGTACAAAGAAACGTCTTTATGTGATCGACCTTCTCCATAAGGCACTTCTGTTCAACACCTATGTTGCCCATGGCAGGAACACAGGTGATGAATATGCAAACAACTTTTCGAATTCCTCAGGCTCTCTTAAAAGCAGCCTGGGCTTTTATGTCACCGGGGAGGAGATCACAGGTTCAAGCGTCGGACTGGCCCTCATCCTCGATGGAATGGAAAAAGGATTCAACGATAACGCTGTGAAACGCGAGATCATCATGCACGGGGCTGAGTATGCCACCGAGAATTTCATCCGCAGAATAGGACGACTTGGAAGAAGTTTCGGCTGCCCCGCCCTGCCCCCCGACCTGGTCAAACCGGTTGTGGAAACCATCAAGGAAGGAACCTGCTTATTTATCTATCACCGCGATAACAATTACTTCAGCCATTCAAACCTCCTGAATTAGAACCTCTCAGTGTTGTTCCCCTTTTAAGGCTCTTTCGATATTACGGTCGGGAATGAGCCAGACAATAGTGTTCACCACGTAGATTATACCTGAAATGCCAGGGTGGACAAATGCCAGTGGGATCGACAGGAAATAGCCAATAGTCGAAATAATCCCCTTCTTGTTGAGCAACACAAATGCCTTCCTGAGCTGGTCAATGTCATGAGCGTGCTTTTCAACCATCTTCATCAGTACAAAGAATCCAAGTGCACTTAAAAGTAAAACAGAACCATACACGGCAACAGTATTCGGTGCAAAGTGATTTTCACCCATCCAGCCTGTGGCAAACGGGATTAGCGACAACCAGAAAAGCAGGTTCAGGTTGGCCAGCAGTATTCCCGAGGTGACATGCTTCACTGAATGCAGGAGGTGATGATGATTTCCCCAGTAAATCCCCACATACAAAAAACTCAGCATATAGCTTACAAAAATAGGGATCAGATGTCGCAACTCAGACCATTCACTGCTTTGCGGAATTTTGATCTCCAATACCATGATGGTGATAATGATCGCCAGCACACCATCGCTGAACGCTTCGAGCCTGCTTTTATTCATATTCAGATATATTGATTCAAATGACAATGACCATTTATTAACAACTTTACTCAGACGATTTTAGTATGTAAAATCAGGCTCTTTGCCAATATTAATAACTTTGTGCCCCGGATGTTATTACATGGCATGAGCTCAACAGCAGCACAAGGATTCAGGATTATCGACAAAGCAGCATTTGAAGCGCTGTTCCGCGCTCATTACAGCAAGCTCTGCGCATATGCCAACACCTTTGTGAAAGACCAGCATGCATCGGAGGAGATTGTACAGGAGATCATGTTCAGGATCTGGGTCAACCGGGATTCATTGCAGATCACGACTTCCATTGAAAGCTACCTTTTCAGGGCCGTCCGCAACAGCAGCATGAACCTGCTTAAACATGTTGAAGTAAGGGAAGATTACAAGGTCTGGAACGAAACAATGGGGCCTGCATCCGAGAATTCACTGGAAGATCATCTCATCGTTTCGGAACTGGAGAAAAAGATCAGGGAGGCAATCGATGCCCTTCCGATGGAACGCCGCAAGGTCTTCATCATGAGCCGTTACGACCAATTGACATATGCAGAGATTGCCAAAAAACTGTGTATCTCCGTTAAAACCGTCGAAAACCAGATGGGAAAAGCCTTGAAAACACTGAGGGAAGAGCTGGCCGACTACCTGCCCTGGCTGATTCTCTTCTTCTTTGAAATATTCAGGGACTAAGGAGGATACAAGATGCAGGATACAAGATGCAGGATACAAGATGCAGGATACAAGATGCAGGATGCAGGATGCAGGATAAACTAATAATTATTTTTAGCGGAAGACTAGGGGTCAGAGTAGTTACGATTGTCATCAGTAAGCAGGATCATGAATCAAAACCATAAGGATATAGACGAACATTTACTGCTTCAATACCTTCTCGGCACTGCGGATGATGAATCCCGAAAAACTGTTGAGATCTGGCTGGACGCAGACAGCGGGCACAGGAAACACCTGGATCAGCTGGAGGCTTTATGGCTTGAAACGGGGAAACTTACCCCTCCTCCCCTGCCAGTAGATCTGACGGCAGCCTGGGCCCGACTAAGCGCCCGCATCGATAAGCACGAAGCCACCCATGCAGAACCGAAAATGAAATCCGCTGGCATCCGTTACCTGAGATATGCCATTAGCGCCGCAGCACTGATTCTGCTTGTTTTCGGGATTTATATGATCGTGAAACTGCTTGCCGTTAAGGAAAACGAGATCCGCATTGCCTCTGCTGACAAGATAGTGCAGCAGGCCCTGCCCGATGGCTCTCACATCACCCTGAACACGAAATCTGCCCTGGGTTATCCCGAACACTTCACGGGAAACGATCGCGCTCTTAAACTCACGGGAGAGGCTTTCTTTGAAGTTTCCCATGACCCTTCTAAACCATTTGTGGTGGATGCCGGTATCGCAAAGGTGAAGGTGCTTGGAACGAAATTCAATGTCTCTGCTTATCCCGGGAAAGATGTTGAAGTCACAGTTTCCGAAGGAAAAGTGCTGCTGTTTACCATACGTTCAGGGAACGGCGACACCTTGTCAGTACTTCTTGAAGCAGGAATGTCGGGAATCATGAAGCAGGGGGCTTTGAAACCTGAAGTTCTGAGCGAGCCTTCTCCCGGCAGGCTCTTCTGGGTGAACCATACCCTTGATTTCAACGTTACTCCTCTTTCAGAAGTGTTTAAACTGATTGAACAATATTATGGGGTGAAAATCTCAGTTTCAGATATTGGTATCCTGAACTGCAGGCTCACCGCCACATTCACCGGCGATCCCGTAAACAGGATCATGAATGTGATCGCAGAATCCTTTGGGATGAAGCTAACGGTTAAAGACAATACTTACTTTTTTCGCGGGAATGGTTGCAGCAAAGGAACTAATTAGATCAGCTTTAATAATCCTTGTTCTCCTGACCCAGCCCCTTTGGGCTTTATCAGGAGATAGCTTTCTTTCCCGCAAGATCTCTCTTAACATTCCGTCATGCAGCCTCGAAACTGCCCTTCGCGAGATAGGAAAGGCCGGTTGCTTCAGGTTTTCCTATGATGCTGACCTCATCCCTGCAGGCCGCAAGGTTGACCTCAAAGCCGGCAATTCCCGTGTAAGCGACCTGCTGAAAGAGATCCTGGGAAAAGAGATCCGCCCCATGGAAATCGGAAACCACGTCGTCCTCATAAGGAACAAATCAGCTGCCCGCGAAAAAAAACCGTATCCCGATATTGTCATCACCGGCAGCATCCTTGACGCTTCCAGCCGGGAACCCCTGAAAGATGCTACGGTATATGAAACCGAAAACAGGAAGTCGGCAATCACTGCAGTGAACGGCAGTTTTAAACTGTTGATCCCGACTGGCAGGAAATGCCGAAGCCTCACCTTCTGCAAAACAGGCTATGCCGATACTGTTATCTTTATCAAACAGGACGAGGAATACAAGATCGACATACTCCTTCGCCCTCTTGAAGAAAGTCTTTCCCGCCTGAATCCGGTTCCAGGACTGATCACTGTCAACCTTATCGACAGCCTGGGATTTGTGAACTGGGTTGTACCGCGGATGACAATGGTCAATGCCCGGAACCTCGAAGTACGCACATCCGCAGCCGTACAGTTATCAATTATTCCATATATAGGCACAAACTGGAAAGTGACTGGCTCAGTCACAAACCGGTTTTCTCTGAACCTGCTTGCCGGGTATACCGGGGGGCTCAAAGGCTTCGAGCTTGGCGGACTTCTGAATATTACCAGGAAGGATGTATGCGGATTGCAGATCGGCGGATTAGGAAACATTGTCGGAGGAAATACCCGCGGACTGCAGGTCGGGGGCTTGTTCAATTACGACCTTGGTACTTTTCACGGAGTCCAGTTGGCCGGTTTGTTCAATTACATGCCTGATACGATACACGGGCTGCAGCTGGGCGGACTGGTAAACATTATAAAGACTCAAAGCAAAGCCTGGCAAGTCTCAGGACTGCTCAACCTGGACCTGAAAGATGCAAGAAAGGTTCAACTGACCGGACTCATGAATTATTCCCATAATGTTGACGGGTTGCAGCTTTCGGGCCTTCTGAACATTGCGCAGAACCATAATGACGGGGTCCAGATATGCGGGCTGGTTAATTATGCCACCATAGTGAACGGCCTGCAGTTTGGCCTTATCAATATTTCCAATACGGTCGAAAAAGGCGTTCCGATCGGGATTTTCAGTTACGTACAGAACGGATACCATACTATTGAGGTTTCGGGCAACGAGATATTTTATGGTAATGTGGGATTTAAATCAGGAACGAAACCTTTTTACACTTTTGTACAGTTCGGAATGGGCAGTGATTACAAACTCCAGGGCTCATACGGCATCGGGACCATCTTTACCCTGAAGAAAAAGCTGTCGATGAATATCGATGCTTCCGCTGGCCTGGTTTATCATCCCACCGATACCGTGTACCATGGGTTCCTTTTGAAAGTAAACCCCTCCCTTGAATACCGGTTTGCAAAACACTTTGCAATCTTCATCGGTCCGGCATATAACTTCTTCCTTTTCACGAAAGGCTCAGCGAGCGCCACCCCGAGAGGCCTTTCACCATACGACTTCTATTTTGAATCCACCCCCAATTCAAGCATCCAAATGTGGCTCGGCGGCGTCCTCGGTGTCCGCTTCTAACCCCTCACTTGTCACCCTGTAACTTTGTTACTTTGCTACCCTGTCACCCTGTTACCCTGTTCCCTTGTCAGCCCTTGCGTAGCAGAGGCATTACTTTCCGCCTGTTATAAAACTGCCGGCGGCAAACAGCCAGATCACCGGGTTTTCAAGGAAATTGCCAATGCTGAATGGCTTGACTGCCAGGAGATTCTCAAAAGTCAGGTTGTGCCTCAGGATCTCTTCGGGGGCCATGTCTTTCGAAGGTATTTCCAGTGATGATAATAATAACCTCATCCCGATAAAGGCATTCTTGCTGTTTTTGCCGTCAAACAGGCCGGCTAACTGATTCAGGCCTGCCTTACTGATAACATCAGAGAGGGCTCCATCATTTGCAATAAACACACTTACCGATGGTGCGTTTTTATCGAAGTTTGCGACTATCCTGAGGATTGCTGAACCAGGTAAAAAAATCTTTCCTGTCAAACTGTCAACAGCTTCATTGATCTGGCTGAAAGTAAGTATACCGGGACTGCTTAGTTTCATTACACCGGAAGGCCTCTGTCCGAATGAAAGAACCTCGCATACCAATGTATCTGCCTTCTCGGGATTTAAAACAATTCTGAAGTCGGGATCCCCTGATGTCTCAGGAGGAATGAAGCCAACTCCTTTCTTCGTTGAAGCAAAGAAATCTGTACATCCTGAGAGATTTTCCTCAGCCTCGGAAAAAGATCCGAAACCAATTGCATAGCCGAGATCTTCGAAACTGACGATTTTTTTGGAATTAATACACTGTCCTCTGATATTATCATCACCTATGGGATGATATACCAGCTTATGATGTCCGAGATCTATTTCGGTAATCCCCTTCTTTTTTTGTCTGCCCGATTCTACCTGCGCCAGAGCCGCTTCAACACTGATTTCGAAACGAAAAATACTGTCGAGCCCGGCTATCTCAAATACCCTGAATACATCTGGGGCCACTCCTGCAAGGTAAAGCTCGTTCAGCCCCGGTTGAAGTTTCTTTTTTGTTTTTAACAGTATCCTGATTCCGGCACTTGAGACATAAGGACATTCCGAAAGGTCGATAACAAGATCCTGCGCTATCTCGGTAAACGCCATAAGCGCCCGGTCAAGATCATAACTGCTGTTGGCGTCAAGCCTGCCTTTTGGCTTAATGCAGCGGGTAGTAAAATCTGTAATAATTTCCATGAGCTATTTCTGTTATTAATCCGTAATCAAAACCTAAAGGGATCAAAGGTAATGAAAATCTTATGCTGGATCAACACTAAAATTCCCTGGACATTTCCTACAGGATTATGCTCATGAAAAATGCTGAACTTCCCCTTGAAATCAATGTGTGTATATCAGGGCTGGGTTACGATATCCGGATGAAATACTTTTATACCAGTCGGTTTTAGCAACACCTCCTGATTCAGCCCATTCTACAAAGTGCAGATACGCCAGGTTGATTGGTGCATATTCAGTAGGATAATCGAAACTTTCCGGGAAATCAAGAGCCCAGGGAAGTTTAGTGGAAGTCATATAGAATTTCATGCTGACTGGTACCGAAGCATCTTCATTGCTGCCAAGCAGGCCCATGTTTGCAAGATCAGTGGGGGGATGGTTGATCAGGTGGATCTCACGGCCCCTGTCCTGGTTGCTGATCATGAAAGGATTCCAGGTATGTATACTGAAATCGGAAGCCGTATATGAATTCGCAGGGACCGTCATTGTTACGCTTAGCGTATACGGGGGATAATAAGTGCTGCCCGTGATGGTATTGGCAAGACCTGGCATATAGTTGTGGGCGTTACCAAAGACTGCAATCACCGGCTTGGTTTGACCGGATTCGAGGTGTGTTGTTCCGTTCAAAGCAAACAGGTTGCCGGCAGGGTCAAATCCGCTTACGTGAAGGTTCGTCAACAGGGAGGCTGCAGCATCAGGAAGCTGGAAGGCAAAGCCATTGTCCATTCCGGCTCCTGCTGCACGGACCACAAATGTTCCTATGATCTCCACGACTTTATTTCCTGCATTGGTTACGGTTTTAAACCTGTAGCCAAGAATAAGATCATTGCAGTCGTAATCTCCTTTCCATGGCCAGAGGTCTTCATAGGCAAGAGTTCCTTCCCCTACTGCGGGATAGTAGTTATTGAAGGCTCTCAGAGGATCATTCGGATAATCATCCGAGATATCGGGAACCCCGTCCCCATCGGAATCAAGGCAGGGCAATGGAGTTGGCACCGGTGTGCAACCATGTTCGCATTCTCCGTCATGACCATGTGCCGACCTGTCTTTTATATGGCCTGCCGAAGGAGAATCTTCATCACAATCCCAGCTGCCGCGAAGATTGGGATGACTGCCGTCAACCTTTTTGTCATAATTATCATGGATCTCAGCAGTTGTTCTTGCCGTGTTCCAGCATCTTACTTCATCTATTTTTCCATGCCAGTGTGAGTTTGTTGCTGCACCTTCATGCATGGCCCCGATCTTGAAATCGGCGCTGGTGTTCAGATTGACTCCATAAGCCGGATTGGTCTCTTCTCTTTCTGCAACACCGTCAATGTATATTTTAATAGTGGTGCCGCTTCTTTTGAAAGCAACATGGTGCCAATTGCCGTCGTCAATACTGGTCATGGATGATGCAGTCGAGACATTATTTATATACCCGCAAACTTTACCGTTGGCAGGATCGATATAAATGCCATAATCAAGTCCCTTGGAAACGATTTTACGTGCCCATGGATCAGGGGACCTTTCAGTGGTATTAACCCAGGCTTCACAGGTAAAAGGCCCGGTACCCGGATTAAAGTCAGAATGGTTTCCAATATTAACATCGTCGTCGGTCCCGTCGAGGTCTATCGCTTTGTTGTCGGAGCTGAGAATACTCTTTAAAAAGTTAATTGAAACATTGATAATCCCGGGACCCAGGATGACTTTCCTCCCGTTCACAAGTACTTGAGCCATATAGGCAGGCAGGCTGAGAGATATAGCAGCCTCTGTTTTACCTTTCTCGATGGCACTTTTATGGAGGAGAATTTTGCCGTCATCCGACTTGATCTCAATTATCTGATTCCCTTGTCCACTGATTTTAAAGCTATAAACAGTGGTCATTTTCCACTGGAAATTATCAGGGATAACGAGGGAATTCATTGACTTCTGATTATCCTTGGGGGCTTTGACATCAAAATTTTTCCTGCAGGCTGAAAAGGTGAACATCAGAACAGTGCATATCAGAAGTGTTTTAACTGTATTGGGCTGAGTAAAATATCCGATGGTCTTCATGGCAAATGCTTTTTATAATCATAACAAATTTATATCTGAATGAAAGGTATATGAAGCGAAAATAAGCATATGTTGCATTTTTCAGGGTTTGTGTTGTGACAAATTAAGTAAGTGTAACTGTACTTAATTGAACAGTGATCATATTAAAAGATTTGGCTGCGGCAGGCTGTACCAGGCAAATTCATGGTTATTCCCCTGTAAAATATTACTTTTACAGAAAGTAAATTCCCGGAATCTTTTCCGGGATTCAAACAAATAAAACATTATGAACACTGCTCATTTACACCTGATGGTCAATCATCTGTCGATTGTCGGACTGGGTTTTGCCATCTTCGTTACCCTCATCGCCCTCTACAGGAAAAACCCTGAAATTGAAAAACTGGCTTGCTGGTTCTATATCCTCACTGGATTATTATCTGCTTTGGCAATACTTACTGGTGACGGCACCGGGGAGATTGTTAAAACCTACCCGGGCATTAGCAACGATGCTATCGAATACCATGAAACATGGGGTTATGTCTTCTTTTACACCCTGGCTTCAATTTCTGCCCTTGCCATTGCAGCCCTTTGGTTTTCAAGGAAAAATCCTCTCATTCTGAGAAAATTCATCCTCACGATTCTAATCCTCGCTTTACTTTCTCTTTTCCTGGCTTTCCAGACAGGGACAACCGGAGGAAAGATCAGGCATCCGGAAATTGATAATGGGAAGTTCAATGGTGCAGTGAATCCCTGATCCCTCAGGTATCCAGGGCTGGGGAACTCCGATCCGCACAGCAGGCAAGTCAGAAATCATGGTTATCAACATTGAATTTGTCAATTGAACAGAATGCTATTTATGCTATTTTTGACGAATTAAAATCTGCAGACAGACACTAAAAAAATTTCATATGAGAAATAACCTGTTTCTTTTATTTTTACTGAGTATGACCGCCATTGCAAATGGTTTTGCGCAAGAGGATGCCGAAGGATGTAAAGACCATCCGTTGCTAACACGCATGCCGGGATATTATATTTCTGAATGTACCCACAATTATAACCAGCTGGATTTTTATGACAGCAAGGGGCAGGAGGTAAAAGTTGAAGGAAATCTCACCTATGCATGGTATGTATTTAACCTTGAATCAGGAAAAACTGAACCAAGTTATTTTCAGATCATAAAAAATTACGCTGATGCAATCATGAAAATCGGTGGCAGGAAAGTATATGAAGATAACGGGCTGGGATGTTATGAACTGAATAAAAACGGAAAAGAATATAAAATTAAAGTCGCCGCAACCAACAACAGCGATATTATTCTGAATATACTCGAAATAGAAGCCATGAAACAGGATATTACCGCAAATGATATGCTGGATGCACTGAATAAGGATGGCTTCATTGCCCTCAACATCCTTTTCGACACAGGCAAATCAACCATTAAAAATGAGTCTCTTTCTATCATCGGACAGGTTTACGAGTTGATGAAGCTTGATCCGGCACTGAACATCAGCATCGAAGGCCATACTGATAACATTGGTGATGCTGCAGCGAATAAAAAATTGTCAAATGACAGGGCCAAATCGGTCATGAATGCCTTGACCGCCAAAGGTATTGATCAAAAACGAATGTCATCTACCGGTTGGGGACAGGAAAAACCGGTCGCTGACAACAGAACCGAGGAAGGAAGAGCAAAAAACAGGAGGGTTGAAATCGTAAAGAAGCCGTAAGCTTTTATTGAGCAAATGCGAACCTAGATCTGATAACTTCTGCAAATGAATATCAAATTATACCGGCCCCAAAACCTCATATTGCAGAACTTCATCGAATACTTTTATATTTTAACCAAGTCTGCGGATGAGGAAACCATTGCTTACCTGACCTTTCCCAACATTTATTCCATGGTTTCGATTAACCGGAATGCAATGATTAAAACCAAAGGGAATACAGTCACAGTAGATTATAATGCGGATAACATTCTGGTGTCGGGCCTTGCAGTAAGATATTTACATCCCTTGCTGATTGAATATTCCGGAGCTGCCAAAGAAATTACCATATGTTTTAAACCACTGGGCCTTAATGCATTTTTAGATCATCCAATAAGCTATTATGCCAAAAATAACACCCTGGATAATAACTTTCAGCCCTTTACCGATTTTCAACAAGAGATGAGATCGGTGATGCAGACAGAAGCCGATGAGAAAAAAATTGCTGCAATGGAAGCCTATTGGATCAGTAAACTTAAAGGTGTAAGCCATCCATTTTTATACCAGGCACTCAACGACATGCTGCTTCCGAACGATAAGGAAATGACCATCGCCGAAATAGCCCGAAAGCATAAGATCTCTCAAAAAACCCTGATCAAACATTTTGAACAACATCTTGGTAAAACTCCCTCTGATTTCAGAAAAATAGTTCGTTTCAGGAATGCCCTCAAACAAAAGGCCGGTGAAAACAAAAAAGACAACCTCACTGACATTACCTACTTTTCCCATTATTTTGATCAGTCTCACATGATCAAGGATTTTAAAGTCCTTACCGGTTATACCCCGAAAGAATTTTTCAAAAAACTCAATTCCAGTTTCGAGGGTAAAATAAACTGGATATTTCTCGGTGAGGGTTAAATTTTTACAATTCCACGAATATCGGTATCCATACTTTTGTGCAGATTGGATCAATGTACAATTGATCCTTATAATAGCATAAAGCCATGAAAAAATCATTTCTGTTTCTGTTTCTGACTGTATTATTCTTCCCCTCTTATGCTTCGATCGATACACTCCGGCATTATACCCCGGGGAGCCCCAGCATTTACTTTCCAACCTATCCTGTTCAGATCGCCCGGTTTATGCTCCCTCAGCCGGGCAACATACTATCACTCCGTGTAACTCTCGGCGGTGATAATCCCGCCGGATCAGCTACTTTGCATCTTTACGGGCACGAAGGCGGTAATATTGTTCCGGACCTCAAACAAGATTTAACCACCCCTGTTACGTTACAGAAAACTACTTCCGGCGACGAAGTGATTTCCGTGACACTGCCTGCACCGGTTCATCTCGACAACAACCAGTTTTTTGTCTGGATCGACAGTTTCCAGAACGCTGCCAAACTTGCATCCGATAATGTTGCTTACCCCGCCTTCTGCCTTGCAGGATCATCTGGCGGTGATTTCTATTACGAATACCTCGAATCATCTGCAGGAGCTCTGTCATATAAACCGAATGCTTTTAAAATCGATGTCATCATCGACTACGAAACTCTTCCTGCCCCCTCCTATTTTGAAGATTATACTGCAGCTTCCGGCATTCTTTCCGACGCTTACTCAAACAGGGGTGCTTCGGTTGGTGATTTCAACAATGATGGCTGGGACGATTTCATCCGCCGTAATCTGCTGTATAAGAATGACCATGGGAATTTTATTGATATCACGGCATCTGCAGGTATTTCAGGAAATCCTTATGCCAGCGCATTTGCCGATATGAACAATGACGGCTTGCTCGACATTGTGTATGTGCTCATTGATTCCATCATAATTTACAGGAATAACGGTGACGAGACCTTTACTCCATTCACTGCTGCCACCTCCAATGCCAGTTATGGCTATGATGGCACCCAAACATTCAGCGTCGCCGATATTAACAACGACAAATATCCTGATCTCTTTATCGGCCGCCTGTGGAAGACGTATCCCAATGCCCTTCCAAATTACCTGTATCTGAACAATAAGGACTTTACCCTGACGGATATCACGACAACCTTGTATCCAACAACCGGCCAGAACCTCAAGCGCACACGGGCCTCGCAGTTTGTCGATTACAATGATGACGGACTGGTTGATCTCTATGTGACAAACTATTACCTCGAACGGGATGAATTCTGGCAAAATAACGGCAACCTGAATTTCGCAAATATTGTTGCCGCCAAAGGGATAGATTCCAACGCCACCGGGTCAAATCACGGAACAGGAGTGGCCTGGGCCGATTATGATAATGATGGCGATATGGACCTTCTTTTGCCGCAGTTTGCCCACCCGGCCTATGTTGTTTTATATGACCACAGAGGTACAACTATCTATCAGAGCAGCGGCCCCCCTGATTATAACTTCACCGACCTAATAGGCCCTCCTTCCATTGATGATGATATTGAATTTGAAGAGACACATGCAGGCGCAGTTTTCGGAGATGTAAACAATGACGGTTTGCTCGACTTCTATATCACGAATTTTTATAACTGTCGGTATTCCGATTTGTACGTTCAGAAACCCGATCACAAGTTCGAACTGAAAACCCAATACTACCTGCCTAGCCAGTATTTCAATACCGGTGAGGATGCCCTGATGTTCGATTATAACAATGATGGGAAGCTCGATCTGATCACCGGACAGTTTAATAAGTATTTCACGATGTTTAAAAATAATTTCCCGGGGAATAACAATTATCTGAAGTTGCTGCTGAGATCAACCAGCGGGAATTCATACGCTCTCGGAGGCCGTGCAACAGTGTATTCGGGCCAGCAACAATTTACAAGAGAAGTTTATACCGGGAGAGGAGCACGAATGGGTGATCCGTATACCCTGCACTTCGGTTTGGGTACCTCCGCCACCATAGATTCAGTTGTTGTGAAATGGCCTGTACATCCGCCGGTGTATGAAACTTTTAAAGGACTTGAAGTAAACCGTGCATATACTCTCTTTGAAGGAGGACAGATTATAATCACCGGACAAGCAGAAAAAAAGATAGTAAATTCCTTTAAGGTTTATCCGAATCCTGCCAGGGAACAATTTACTGTTTCGGGCTGCCTGAACGATGAATCTGAGATTGAGCTGACAATCAGAAATATTACAGGCGCGGAAATCGCAGAAATGCTGCCAAAAACGAAGATCCCTGCCGGCCCGTTCTCATATAAAATATCAGGGCAGCAGATATCACATCTTTCTTCTGGGGTTTACCTGATCTGCCTCAAAACAGGAGGCCTGGACCATTTTGAGAAACTGGTCCTTATAAAATAACACCCAAACGATTAACCCGGGAGATTCGAAAAAATGACATCTGCAAGATATGATCGCAGTGAGGAGATACTATTTATTTACAATACTTGTCTGACCTCTTTTATTGAAATTGCCAATGCATCAAGGGAATATTTTCTGAATAACGAAGTGCCCAAAAAATTGAAAATACTGGAGTTTGCAACTGCAGAGCCTTCAAAGATGTCGTTAAAAGAGCGGGCAAAATTGAAACCTATTCCAAACATCTGGATCGAAAATTTTTCTTCCATCCGGCATGCCGTTATAAGCACTGACCTGAGTATCGTGGTCAATGTTTTGCTGCTCCAAAAAGAAATCAGCCACTCAAAATACGCTATAAATATATTTTCTACAGAACCAGCCGCCAGGCGATGGTTATCTGAAAAATAAACCCCGAAGCAAGCCAAATAAATAGCAAGGTTTAGTAAATTGCCGCTCGAATAAGCCTGAGCCCGGATGAAACTGCCATTGTATAAATTTTTGCTCCTCTCCCTGGGCTTGCTGGTTTTTTCCCTGCCTGCATCGGCCCAGGATCAAAGGCATTACACCTGTTACCGCACTTCAGGGCAGATTGTGGCCGACGGACTGCTTAATGAACCTGACTGGGTTTTGGCCGAATGGTCAGACAATTTCGTCGACATTACCGGGAACCCGAAATTAAAACCTTCCTTTCAGACCAGGATGAAACTGCTCTGGGATAAAGAGTATATCTACATCGCTGCCGAACTTAAGGAACCTCATATCTGGGCGAACATCCGCCAAAAAGATGAAGTAATATTCAATGACAATGATTTCGAAATTTTTTTCGATCCTGACGGAAATGGCCTTGACTATTACGAAATCGAAGTAAATGCACTCGGTACGATCTGGGACCTGATGCTTACAAAGGCCTATACCAAAGGTGGCCAACCTTTGAGCAGCTGGGACCTGCAAGGCATGAAGACCGGTATCCACATCAACGGGTCGTTGAACGATCCTTCAAAGTCCGACACCTCATGGATTGTCGAAATGGCCTTACCCATCAGGGAACTGATGAAGGGAAAAATGCAGCTCAGTAGTCCGGCCGAAGGGGTTCAGTGGAGGGTGAATTTCTCGAGGGTGGAATGGAAAACCTTCGTATCAAACCATTCTTACCAGAAAAAGAAAGACACTAAAACCGGGAAGAACCTGCCCGAAGACAACTGGGGATGGTCGCCAATGGGTGAAATCTCGATGCATATCCCTGAACGATGGGGAAGGCTGGAGTTCTCCGAAGACAACATCCGCCCTCAACCATTACCCTTTAAAAGTGAAAAACAGAAACAGGAATTCAGGATCTGGATGTGGATGGGTGCCCATGAATCCTGGAAAGCCCGTCAATGGGATTCGGTATTTTCAGTATTAAGCAAGGCAGGGATTTCAGGATTGCTTACCCATGCAGGTCCTGCAACCCTGCGCATCATGATCCCTCTTGCACATAAACACGGGATAATCGTTGAAAAATGGTTCATAGCCATGATGAACAACGATACAAGCCTGATCAGTACACACTCTTCCTGGTTCGTACTGAGCAGGGAAGGTAAATCCTCCGTTACCGATCCGGCATATGTCGGTTATTACCGCTTCCTTTGTCCGTCAAATCCAGGGGTCCATCAGTATTTAAAGACTGTGCTTGATGAATACCTGCGGATTGAGGGGCTCGATGGGATCCATCTTGATTATATCCGGTACCCGGATGTCATCCTGCCACAGGCCCTGTGGACCACTTACGGCATAGTGCAGGACAAAGAATATGCTCCTTATGACTATTGCTATTGTAAAGTTTGCCTTGAAAAATTCAGAAAACAATCCGGGATTGATCCTCTGAAAATGACACAGCCAGACACAAATCAGGCATGGAAAATATTCAGATATGATCAGGTTACCTCACTGGTTAAAGAGCTTGCAGATTATTGCAAGTTGAAGAAGAAGAAAATCTCGGCTGCTGTCTTTCCCGGTCCGTCCATCGCAAAACAGCTGGTGAGGCAGGAATGGGATAAGTGGCCGCTCGATGAAGTCATGCCTATGCTCTACCAGGGTTTCTATTACGGCAGCCTCGACTGGATCAGGCTTGAGACAGAAGAAGGAGTAAAATCGGTATCACAGGATACTCCATTGTTCAGCGGCCTTTACATTCCTTCTTTAAATCCCAGGGAGCTGAGGTCGGCCATCAGCAAAAGCATTGAAGGCGGAGCAAGCGGGATATGCCTGTTCAATTATGAATCCATGACTACCCGCTATTGGCAGGTACTGCAACAAGTTCTCAGACCATGAAAAAAACAATGTGGAGTATAAGTCTGATCGTCTCTTTTCTCGCGATCATTAATTCACTGAAGGCACAACCAAACACGCCGTATTCAAATACCGATATTATGAAAAGCAGCAGGATCAGAATCGAAATGCTTTTTCCCGGGGGTAAGCCAAAGGCCCTTATTTTAAGTTTTGATGACGGACAAATTGCCGACAGGCGGCTTGTGAAACTAATGAATGAGTATAGACTGAAAGGGACTTTTCACCTGAATTCAGCAAAGCTGGGAACATCAGGCTATCTTAAAAAAGAAGAAGTCAGGGCTCTGTATAAAGGACATGAAGTTTCGGCACATACTGCCAATCACCCTAACCTTACCACCTTGTCGAAAATCGACATGATCTATGAGATTGTCGAAGACAGGAGGGAACTCGAAAGACTGAGCGGGAATACTGTGAGGGGCATGTCATATCCTTTTGGCAATTATAATGATTTTGTCATCGAAACAATACAAGGCCTGGGCATTGAGTATGCAAGGACTGTCAACGATACTTATAAATTCGGCATACCCGATGATTTTCTTAAATGGGATCCGACTGTCCATCAATTTGGGAAAGCGTATTTTACTCCGAATGATCCTGAAAAAGACAAACAGGAACTGTCTGGATTTTATAAGCTTGTAAGCGATTTTCTTAAATCGGATAATCCTGCGCTTTTCTATGTGTGGGGACATAGTTGGGAGAATGACGGAGCAGGTGACAGGTGGAACGAAATGGAAAAATTTTTCAGGTTGGTATCTAATAATCCTGAGATATGCTGCATCACGCAGATAGAACTGGTCGATTACATCAATGCCTTTAAAAACCTTAAATTCTCTGTTGAAAAAAACTTAATTACGAACCTGGGGTCTCTTGATGTCTTTTTGAAAATGAATGGCAAGGTTTATAAAATTGCAGCCGGGACCACATTAGTCGTACCTGAATAAAGCAACCTGCTGCTTGCATCATCTGAGAACAATTTTCTTGTGTTTTTCATGGAAATTCTGGACTTTTACGTTTTGTTTTTCATATCCCAGCATCATTTCTATCCAAAGTTTGTACCATGAAAAAGATTCCCCGAAAATATCTCGGACTTCCTCCCGCAATACTTGCCGTTGCAGGGTTAACGGGATTTAAAGACAACGCCCCTGCCCGGACCGTAACGCATCCGAATATCCTGCTGATCATGGTCGACCAGATGCAAACTCCACCCGAAGGATATAAAGACGGCGAGGGTGCTGTAAAGGATTTAAAAGAGATACTGGGTTTCAAAACGCTGAGTGACGGAAATTCATATAGCCGTTTCTTTCCCGGCCTGCTGCGCCTGAGACAGAACGCAGTGATCCTGAAAAAACATTATACTGCATCTTCTGCCTCGGTTCCAAGCCGTTCCTGCATCATGACCGGGCAGTATTCGACCGTGACCGGGGTTACCCAGACCGACGGACTGTTCAGGTCGGCCGAAACGGTTCCCTTCCTCGACTCCCTTGGTGCACCTACAATTGGCGATCTGTTCAGGGCTGCCGGTTACACCACCCACTATTTCGGGAAATGGCATGTTTCAGACCCCAAACCACCCACTTACCTTGAACCCTGGGGATTCGCCAACTGGGAAAGCTCATATCCCGAGCCTCACGGAGGTTCCAACAAAAACCTGGGGGTTTACCGTGATGTCATGTTCACAAACAATATCGTTGATTTCCTTCAGACCATGGGAGGCGATACCACCCAGGCTCCCTGGCTCACCGTGGCCTCGCTTGTAAATCCGCATGACGTCAGCTCCTTTCCGATCAACTGGCAGGTACCGCCCGACACAAACGGGGTTGTTCGATGGGCAGGTTATCCACCTCCTTTGCTTTTTCCTGTACAGGGAGATACAAGCACCTGGGGCGCAGTGCCGACCTGGGAAAACGGACAACAGGTTTATAAGAACATACGGGTCGCACTGAACCCCGAAGGCTTTCCGCAGGAAAACTGCGCCCTGCCCCCTACCTTTGGTGAGTCCTTAATCGACAAGCCCCGCTGCCAGCAGGACTATGCTTTTAAATGGGGTCTCGCATACGGCGCAAATACAGATTACAATTTTATCGTCAATCACCAGGATTACCGGTCCTCCCTGCCATTCCAGCTCCAGGGAACCGACTATTCAGAATGGTCGCTCCGGTATATGCAGTTCTATTTCTACTGCCAGTACCTTGCCGAACTGCAAATCCGCCGGATATTGAAAGCCCTTGACGAAAACCGTCTTACCGACAATACCATCGTTGTGTTTCTTTCAGATCACGGGGAAATGGCAGCATCCCATGGCGGGATCATACAGAAATGGCATAACGCCTATGAAGAATCGGTGAGGGTTCCGATGGTCATTTCTTCACCTCTTGTCAACTCGAACAAAGATCAGATGAGGGAAATAACCGAGCCCACCAGTTCCATTGACCTTGCGCCGACCCTGCTTGGACTTGCAGGAATCAATACAAAAGCCCTGGCCGAAAAAATGTGTAGCTCCCGTCACAGCCCGGGGATAACCCAATTCCCCGGGGCTGACCTCTCATCGTATATCAGGGGGACCAGCACCGGGCCCATTATAGGCCCCGACGGAAACCCCAGGACCGGGGTTCTGTTTATGAGCGATGATATGATCACCGGGATCAGTGATTCAAGCAAAATTCCTCAGTTCAATTTATTCCTGCACCGGGTCGATTCAACGAAAAACCTGGGATATCCGCTTGTTGAAGGCCCTGTTCGCCAGCCCAATAACGTAAGGGCTTTCTGCACCGGGGACTGGAAGATCGTTCAGTATGTCGATCCGAAAGGAATTGCAAACGAGGAATGGGAACTTTATTGCCTCAGCAACGATCCAAACGAGGAAAACAACCTCGATAATTACGCCAGCGGGGAAGTACGTGCCAATGCGTATGTGCCCGGCATGACCCGTGAACAGCTGATTGCGAAAAATGATACCCTGAAAAATCAACTTGCCAGGGTCACCGGAATTGCCGAAACTGCTGCTTTGCCGAAACAGGTACAACTGTTCCAGAATCTGCCCAATCCCTTCACTCAGCAAACAAATATTTCCTTTTATATCCCCGTTGCCGGGCCTGTTTACCTTGTGATCACCGATCTTACGGGAAAGGTCGTTAAAACCCTCGAAAACCGTATCCTGCCTGCAGGTATGCATCAATACACGTTTGATGCCGTGCAGTCATCCGGGGGCATCTACCTGCTAACACTGAAGTATAACAAGCAGCAGCTGGTAAAGAAAATGATACTGTCGAAATAAAAACAATCTCTGCCTAGGGTGTTCTTCAATATCCCTTCGGCCAGGCGCTTGCCCATTTCTTCACGTTTGAAGGCGGACGCTGGTTTTTCAGTTCATTGGCCATGAACTCAAAATAAGGCTCGCTGTGCCTGTAAAATAGTTTGAATCCCGCACAGAGATAATTTAAACCAGGCTCTCCCTCAGGAGTACTGATGATGCGGTTTTTAGGGCATTCCCCCTTGCAGAGATCAAGGAATTCGCACTTACGGCAAAATACAGGAAGCGAATCCCTTTTATCCCTGCCAAACTTTAGCTGGAACTCCGAGCTCATCAGAGTCAGAAGCGATTTCTCATTGATGTTACCCAGCCTGTATTCAGGAAAAACATAATGGTCACAGGCATATACATCCCCGTTGTATTCCACAGCCCCTGCATTTCCGCAGGTTTCGGCCGATACGCAAACAGGAGGGGGAACACCCATCCAGTTTGCAAGCACACAATCGAAAGTAAGCACAAAATAATCACCGACATCCTTACGCACCCATTCATCGAATATCCTGACCAGGAAATTCCCGTAATCAAAGGAATCAACAGTCCAGTCGGTAACCTCGGCATTCCTGTTCTGCTTTGCAGGCTGAATGCTGAGTTCACCCGGCTTTGCCCTGGGATCGGTCCACTCAACCACCGGAAGGAACTGCATAAAGCGGCTGCCTGCACCTTTTAAAAACCGATAAACCTCATCCGGGAACTTAACATTATAATCATTGACTGCGGATAAGGTATTGAATTCGACCTTATGCTTTACCAGTAATTCAAGGCCTTTCATGCATTTCACAAAACTGCCATGTCCGTTATTGTATTTCCGGTAATGATCGTGGCAGTGCTCAGGTCCGTCGACCGAAAGGCCGATCAGGAATTTCTGGTCGCTGAAAAAACGGCACCACTCATCGGTAAGCAGGGTGCCGTTTGTCTGCAATGAATTCTCAATTACTCTTCCCGCACCGTATTTCTGTTGCAGTTGAATGATCTTCCTGAAGAAATCCATTCCCCTCATGATAGGCTCCCCTCCATGCCAGGCAAAGAGTACGACCGGGTCTCTCGAGGTATAAATAGTCTGTGCAATATACGTTTCGAGCAGCTTCTCGCTCATCGCGCATTGCTGCTGGTCCTCTGGATATAGCTTTGCCTTCTCAAGGTAATAACAATAGGCGCAGTTCAGGTTGCATGCCGACCCTATGGGCTTTACAACAAGTGAAAAAGGAAGCTGGGGTGAAATGTTTATGCCCATTTTCATGAACTGTAAGGAAAACTGTCACAGACTACAGCTGATTATTTCTGTGAATCAATATATCGCTGCAGATCCGACTGGCTTGAAGAACGCAGAGCGCCCTTAACCCGGTCATAATTAGAGGGGTCCCAGCAATGAGAATATGCATATTTCGCTAAGCTAAGTCTCGAAGATTCTCCCGACATAAGATAGATCAGGTCGACGATCTGCTCTGCTTTCAGGCAGTTCTTGTCGGCCAGGTTCTTCGACTGCGAAAGTTTCGGCCCGTCGAAAGGTGCGTTGGAGATCATTTCCCTGGAAGCAATGAAATTCGGCTCATCCATTGGATTTGAACAGCCTTTTCCGCTCTTGCCCGATGGCTTGGATTCAACAACCGCAGTCTCCGTCGATACCTTCTCTGCCTTCTTTGCACTGTTATCTGCAGCAGTGGCAGCCTTGTCTTCATTGTGAACATATTCGGAACTCGTTTTCTCAAGAATGAGTGTGCCTTTGCCCGAGTTTCTGATTACATAATACATCTCAGACCCCGGAGAATTAAAAATGGTTTTCGAGATTACCGGGATGGTACTGGATTCAAAAAGGATGCGGAGTTTAAAAGTCGGCCCGCCCGGACGGTCAGTCTCAACGCGGCTTGCAGGTTTGTCGTTGCGCGGTGAATCATTTATATAAGCGGTGAATTTTTCTCCTTTCTCGGAGAAGATCACTATCGATAACTGGGCACTTGCTTTCCCGGCAAACATCAGCGCCAGGACCAGTGGTATAAAAATGCGTATGGATTTCATATCATTCGGTTTTAAGTTTTGTTTATACAACGGTAAAATTAGAAAACTGTTATTGAGTTTTATTTTATTTAAGATTATTTTAATAACCTTTGCTCCTCCGTAACCTCAAGTGAAGGTCATCGGTATATTGTATGACAGGGATGAACAGAACGATAGCTATAATCGCCCCTTTGATCGACAGGCACCAGGTGCATCCCGATTTCATCCTGAGGCTGAAAAATAGTAATCGGGAACTGACCCTGGCAGCGCTGCACGAACTGGCCGAAAAGCGATTTGACCCTTACCAGGTTTCCCGTGGTTTCGATTACGAAGAGATTGTCCCGGCTGCCGGGTACTATCTCCAGGGCCTGCTGCACCAGCAAGGCTATGACACCATACTCACCAGTAAATACGACAAGGAAACCCTCAGGACTGTCGCCGGCAAAGACCCGTTTGCAGTCCTTGTTTCCACTACCATGATCGTCACTGCAGAATCGCTTCTTGAACTGTTCTCGATGATCCGTAAGGAAATACCCGATACGCCAATAATCGCCGGAGGAGTTTTTGTGTGGAAAAATTATTTTCTTTACCTCGACCATCTCAGGGATTCTCAGCAGTTCCCTCTTCATCCTGCCATACTTTTCCATCCTGACCATGCAGGGATGACTGCGGATGTCCTTATCGTGGCCCCCCACGGAAGATCCTCTTTGCTTGAAATCCTTGCATCTCTCGAAATGCGCAGAAAATCATCATTCGGGCATATCGCAAACCTTGCCCTGCCTGCGAAAACAGGGTTTGTATTTACAAAAAGAGAAGAAGAGCAGGTCGATTACAATGAAGATTACACCCGCTGGGACCTGGTAAGTGAAATGCCTGTAAAAATCCCTCTCCGCACATCCATCGGCTGTCCGTACCGCTGCACTTTTTGCGACTTCTACCGTCTGTTCCCCAGGGTGTTCATCCGCAGTGAAAACAGTCTTTCAAAAGAACTGAAACTGATGAAGGAGAGACTGGGGAGAACACCGGCTGTCATCCATGTTTCTGACGATAATGTATTTATCAATAAGAAACGCGTTCAGGAAGTCTGCAATGCGATCATCGGGTCGGGGATCAGGAACTGGGCCGGTTTCATGAGGGCAGGAGAATATTCCGAAGAGGAGATGAACCTGATCGTCAGATCAGGGCTGACCCTTGGGTTTATAGGGGTCGAATCGGGCGATCCCGGGCAGCTGAAGCGGATGAACAAGAACCAGGACATTGAAAAAATGAAACGGGGGCTCGAACAATTCGATGCACATGGCATTAATACAATGATGACTTTTGTCGTTGGATTTCCGGGAGAAAACCAGCAGACCATAGAGAATACAATCAGCTTTATGAATTCTCTTTTCCTGCCAAACCTTCTCGCCAGTTACCGCATGTTTACACTTCTTGTCGAACCCATGAGCCAGTTGAACAATCCTGCAGTCCGGGCAAAATGGAATCTTACAGGAACCATGGGAAAATGGTCGCACTATACTATGAATTCCGAGGATGTGTATAAAGCCGGCTTCAGCCTCTTCAGCGGGATCAGCAGCATCCCCTATCATTATGGAGAAGAAAGCAACTTTTTCAACAGGGTAAAATTCAGGTTTCCTGCCCGGAAATCCCTGATGCAGCTCAGGCAGCAACTTACGGTAAAACTGATTGAAGATGCTCCCTGGGATCAGGCTGGATCCATTCTTGAGGACATGGCAAAGCAGATGAATCTGCCTTTTACCGGCATCAGCGAATCTCTGAGGAATGAGATCTTCGTTCCCTTCCCGACACAATCTCCCGAGACGAAATAAAGGCCTCTTTGATATTTATACCTATAAAGGTTTAATAATATTATTTTTATTTTGACTAATTCCAAACAATCCATTGTATATTTGCGGTGTAATAAAAAACCTCCCGGGATTACAGGTTGTTTTCCGGAATCATTAAGCAATAACAGCCTTAACCAAAAATTCAGATAACATGCAAAAGATCGTATATATAATGCTGACGGTGATCACCATCGCCCTGGCAAGCAGTACTTTCGCACAGGATAAACCATATAAGAATGGCTCCGTATGGAGTGTAGGCCTGATTAAAACCAATGCAAACATGAGTAAAGAATATCTTACTCAATTAAAATCAACATGGATCGCTGTTCATGATGAAGCTGTCAAGCAGGGACTGATCCTGTCATACAAGGTTCTGTCGGGTAGCGCTGCAAATCCTGAAGACTGGGACATCCTGCTTCTGGTCGAATACAAGAACATGGCAAGTCTCGACGGACAGGAAGCCAAATGGGATGAAATACAGAAAAAGGTTGTGGGTAATGAAGATATGCAGAAAAAACTGAATGAGAACAGGTTGAGTATGCGCACAGTCTTCGGGGGGAAACTGCTACACGAGATTGTTTACAAGTGACGAAAATTCTATACAAAATAAACGCCTGACACTTTATTCGTTCAGGCGTTTTTTATTAATATCCGGTTCTTTCCCTGAGAAAAGGGGTTTAACCTTTAGGATTAACCGAGCAAGCTGGAGTCTATTGCTTAATGAATTTCCCCTTTGCAAAATAGTTATCACCATTGAGAAACACAAAGTAAATGCCGGCTTTAAGGTTACTTATATCAATCCTGACTTTTTGTCCTGTGATCTGCCGGGTAATGACTTCCTGACTTTGACAGTCAAAAATGGATAATTTTCCCTGTTCTGCCGATGCTTCAATAGTGATTTCAGTAGAGGCGGGAATGGGGTATATTTTCAACTGGTTTGATGCTTCATCCAGGTCATCAACCCCAACCGCATACCCCCCGCCATTCGTAGTTTTGAGTATGGTGCCGGCGTCTCCAACGGTATAACCTGTATTCTGGTCAACAAAATAAACCAGCCAAAGATTATTGGAAGTCCCAGTTTGTAAAACCATCCAGGTATTTCCGCCATCAATAGTTTTAATTATTTTGCCACCCTCCCCCACCACAAAGCCTGTTGTGGCATCCGCGAAATAAACAGAATACAATTCCGGAAAATATTCGGAGGATTTAAGTGTCCATGTTGCCCCGGCATTCGTAGTTTTAATGATTATCCCTTTATTTGTGATCATGCTGAAACCCACAGCATATCCTATATCAGGAGTTGCAAAATAGACAGAATTCAGAAGACTGTACTGGGATCCGAAATTCTGATGCGCCCAACTGGACCCTCCGTTGGTTGTCTTAATAATCGTACAATAATAGTTCAAATCTACCCCTACCGCAAAACCGGTTAATTCACTTGTAAAAAACACAGAACTCAGTTGGGCCTGCACTCCTGAGTATTGTGTTGTCCAGCTGACTCCGCCATTCGCAGTTTTCACAATGGCAGAATACCCGTTTGTGCCCCCGACTGCATGGCCATGATAAGCATCTGTAAAATGAACCGACGATAATGCCAGGTTTGTTCCAGAAGTCTGGCTTGTCCAGCTGACTCCACCATTGACCGTTTTAAGTATTTTTCCTCCATCGCCTGTAATATAACCGGTATCCACGTCGGTAAAAAAAACTGAATAAAGGGTGGATGAAGTACCCGAAGGCTGACTTGTCCAAATATCTCCGCCATTAATTGTGCTTAATATTATTCCGTTGCTGCCGACAACATGGCCTGTATTCTGATCGGTAAAACTAACAGAACCCAGGGTTTTGGTCGTTCCTGAATTCTGCTTGAACCACTGTGCTCTTGCATCGCTTAATGCCAGCAATGCAATGAAAAGAATGAATACTTTTTTCATAATTATGGTTTTAGTGTCGGACAAATATATCTCCCGCTGGAAACGGATCAAAATTATTCTTCGAAACACCATTCGTTGATGTTGCGATAAATCCAAAATTTGCTAAAAGGAAAAGGAAGAAACAGCAGAAATTACTAAATCACTACTTGCCTGTCTGGGTTTTTGCCGGAAATATGAAATACATTTCTGGCTGTAGAGCTTTATTAATTGATTAAAGAAGAATCTGATCCGGAAAAAATCACTTCTTCGTTACAAACATACCATCCTTGATCATGGCTTTCACAGTGGATTTCGCGAAAGTGTAGGCCAGCTTGTCGGTGCCATCTTCCAGCGTTCCGTTAACAGAAAAGGCCACCAGGGCATCCACCTGCAGCGAATCAGCGATGACCATGAAAGCTTCGCGCGATTTGATATTAGACTGTTTGATATTGGCGTACGCTGTGATTGCAGCAATGCCTTTTTCGTTAAGGAATTTTTTCATGATAAAAATGTTAAGTTGGTCATCGTAAAGGCAGAGAAAAAGCTGTTTGAAGAAAATTAATTTGACATGCAAAATATGACACTTATGGCATCACAGACCAGGAGGTCTAACCCCCGGGAGGTATAAGGAGGATTAACTAAAAATTCCAAAATTTTTCAATTCTTCAAGTAACGCTTCACTACTCACCGGCTTGGCTATAAAACCATCACAACCTGCGTCAAATGCCTTTTTCTCGTCACCTGTCATCGCATGAGCAGTGATGGCAATGATTGGAATATCTTTCCGAAATAACCTTATTTCCCTGGTAGCTTCAAAGCCATTCATTAAAGGCATTTTAATATCCATAAGCACCAATGATATCTCTGGATGTTCACGGCAAATATCCACCGCTTCTTTGCCGTTTTTTGCCTGGAATATTGCTGATGTATGCTTTTTTAAAAACGATTCCAGGTATAACCTGTGCGTAAATTCATCCTCAGCAATAAGGATTACAGGGAGTTTAAACTGAGCATACTTTTTCACTGGCTTACTGTTCTCAACATTCTCGGGGATGCCGGGTTTATTGGGAAGTGAAAACAGAACTGTGGTTCCTTCACCTTTTTCAGATTCCAGGCTGATTTCTCCTCCCAGTAACTTTGTAAGCCCTTTGATGATCGACAAGCCTAATCCACTGCCTTCATGACCGCGCGTATTGGCAATATTTTCCTGCATAAAACTTTCAAATATTCGTTCCTGCGCCTCTTTTTCAATACCTATACCCGTGTCTCTAATAAAAAAATCAATGTTCTCCGTATGTACAGAATATCCCAGGGTGATGCCGCCTTTTTGAGTAAATTTAACAGCATTGTCAAGTAAATGGTAAATGATTTTTCTGAATAATTCGGGATCTGTCTGTATGCTGAAATCTTCTGTATCTGCAGGAATTGAAAGGGAAAACCCGAGTTTCTTTATCTCGCAAAAAGATTGAAAATTATCCTTTAAATTTATCAGCACCTTATTGATTATAACAGCTTTGCGATTGACTTCGATGGAGCCGGATACGATCAACGATATATCCATATAATCAGTGATGGTATTTACCAAACGTTCACTTGAGGCTTTAAGCAATGATAAAAATTGAGTCTTCTCTGCATCAGTCAGGTCTGGCTCGGTCAGGAATGCACCAAAGCCAAGGATCCCGTTCAGAGGCGTACGTACTTCATGAGAGATGTTTTGCATGAAAGCCGTTTTCAGACGGTCGCTGGCTTCGGCTTTTTCCTTAGCGGCAACAAGCTCAAGGTTTTTCTTCTCAACTTCAATAGTGCGCTCAATGACCTTTTCTTCCAAAATATGATTTTGATTTTCAAGCTGCTGATGCATGTAACGTGCTTCAAGCAGGATCCTGATTCTCAGTCCGGCCTCAATGAGGTCAAATGGCTTTACCAGAAAATCATTCGCTCCGGCCGACAGGGCCCGTTGTTTGGTCTCGGTAGTCATATCCGCAGTAAGAACCAGTATGGGGAAATACGTTCCCTGTGGTATCATACCCCTCAATTCCTCCATCACCTCAAAACCGTTAAGGTGAGGCATTAACAGATCAAGCAGGAGAATATCAGGTTTGAACGAATTGAAAAGTCCTTGTACCAGCCTTGGGTCCGTAGTTGTTTTAATATTTGTATAACCCTGCATCTCGAGTAAGCCAACAAGAATATCAACGTTGGCTTCCTTGTCATCCACAATAAGGATGTTCGAATTTTTCAACCATGAATTAATCATAGATCATTCATTTATCTGTATTTCCATTGCCTACCCACTCATCTACCATCAGCAAAAAACTGATTATTTCAAGTGGCTTGGTTAAATAATCTCTGGCACCTGCCAGCATTAAATTCTCAACTTGCTGAGGCATGGCATCAGCGCTGATTATGACGACGGGGATATTGCAAGTCTTTGAATTTGCCTGTAGTTTTGCCAATACTTTGCTCCCATGCATGTCGGGAAGATCCAGATCGAGCAATATCAGATCAGGAGCGTAATCAATTGCCAGATTCACAGCTTGTTTTCCCGAAACGGAAGTGATTAAACGTATAGCCGGGCGCTGATTCTTAAGAATTTCTTCCACCAGCTCCGCATTGGAGATGTTATCCTCAATGTATAAAATGGTTGCGGCTTTTTCGGTGATGCCCGATTCAGTTTTCGCAGTTTCATTTGACCTTGAACTCAAGGTTTTCTGACTTTCAGCCAGCGGCAGCTCAATCCAGAAGGTACTTCCTTCCCCCGGGATACTTTCCACACCTACCCTCCCACCCATAGCATCCATCAATTTTTTCACAACAGTAAGCCCGAGCCCTGTGCCTTCAGTTTCAGATTTTTCAGCACCTATCCTTTCGAAAGGATGAAATAGCTTTCCCAGGTCCTCCGCACTGATCCCGGGTCCCATATCACTTACTGAAATCCTTACTGCCGGGATGCAATCAGGTATCGCTTCCTGTAAAACAGTTTGTATAATTACAGATCCTCCTTCACGGTTATACTTAACTGCATTGTTTATCAGATTAAGTAATACCTGTTTTAACCGCTGAATATCGGCTTTTACAAAAAGCTGGTTACCGGGTGATGATACTAATTCTGTTTTAAGATTACGCATTACTGTGTTCGGGTGTACAATATCGATCATCTCCCCTATAATAATACTTAGCTGAACCGGTTCCAGGGAAAGGGTTATACGACCCGCTTCAATCCGCGAAATGTCCAGAACTTCATTGATTAATTGCAGCAAATGAGTTCCGCTTGCTAAAATATGATTAACCCCTTTTTTTTGACCAGGGTTCAGCTGGCCCATCTGCATCAGTTGTGCAAAGCCCAGAATTGAATTCATCGGGGTCCTCAGCTCATGGCTCATACGTGAAAGGAATTCACTCTTTGCTACATTTGCCTTTTCCGCTTCATTTCTTGCATTGATGATTTCCGCTTCTGCAAGCTTCCGCTCAGTGATATCAATCATTATTGTCAATAAACACAACTCCTGCCCTATGTATATGGTCTCGGCCGAAAACAATCCGATCATTGTGGAACCGTCTTTTCTTGTAACCTCAACTTCAATTTCTCTGACCGGAATATTCTGACTTAGTTTTTCAAGTATTGAGGTTCTCAGCAGGGAATCTGTAAAAAGTTTAAGTTCAATTGAACTTTTCCCAACGACTTCCTCGCGAATAAAGCCTAATTTATTCAGAAATGAATTATTAATATCAATAAACCTTCCATCTAAACCTGATATAGCCATCAGGGCCGAGTTTGACTGAAAAGCTTTGGAAAACTTCTCTTCCGAAAGCTTGATTTTTGAAATATCCTTACTTACTCCGAAAATCGCAGGATTACCATCCCATAAGCCAGTCTTAACCCTTGTTTCCACGGGTATATAATTTCCCGATCTGGTGATCAGTGGAACCGGACAATAATCAGCCGTCCCTGCAAGCATTTCGCCTACTATTCTGCCGGCTTCTTCACGGCGTTCGGCCGGACGATTAGTACGGATTTTCCGAAAAGTTCCGGTGTTGAATATTCAAGTCTTTTTGTAACTGTGGAATTGGTATGAATCATGTTTCCCTGTTCGTCGAGAACAAAAAGGAAGTCATCAATAGTATTGAAAAAAGTTTCATAATTATACCGGGTCTGATCCAATAATGTTTCTACTTTCTTCTCATCCGTGATATCCCAGTTTGTACCAATCATGTGCAAGGGTGTTCCGGCGTCATCACGCTGAACGATAGCAAGCGCCCTTATATTCCTGATAGTTCCATCAGGCCGGACCACCCTGAATTCGGTATCGAACTCCTTTTCACCCTCAATTGCCATCCTGATTTCTGCATCGCCCCGTTGGCGGTCGTCAGGATGGAGCCCTTTCTGCCAGGCCTCATAGGCTCCGCTGAAATCCTTCTCCTGCAGTCCGTAAAGAGAAAACATCTGGGCATCCCACACCAGGATATTGCCGACAAGATCATAATCCCACACCCCCACTCCTCCGGCACGTGCCGCTAATTTTAGTCGGGCCGAAACTTGTTTCAGCTGTTCTTCTGTCTGTTTGCGTTCGGTGATATCTTTAATAAATCCGTGCCATAGCACGGTACCGTCGGCCTCGCGCTGCGGTGCTGCATTGCCTGATAACCAGCGAACATCTCCATTCTCAAATTTCACGCGATACTCATGGTTCCAGATTGTGAGATCCTTCGCCGAAAGCTGTATCGTTTCTACCACCGCCCCGATGTCATCAGGGTGAATCCTAGAGAATACAGTTGAAGCATCCTTTGTTACATCTTCCGGACTAACACTGTAAATCTCACGGATACCTTCACTGGCATAGGGGAAGCAGGAGCTGCCATCAGGGTGCAGCCTATACTGGTATACAACACCCGGAACACGGTCGGCAATCTTATGAAGCGTGTTAAGAGCTTCCTCCAATGCTTCTGCTGCCTTGTTCCTGGCTTCATATTCAAGTTTCAGATGTTCATTGGTTAAAGCCAGCTGGGCTGTCCTTTCATCGACAGTAAGCGCAAGGCTTACATTTAGTTTGCGAATTTCGTCTTCCGCAAGTTTGCTATCAGTGACATCCCTGTATTTCCATAAATGGCCTGTGTATTCATTATTGCTATATGTTGGAATATAATCTCTTTCAAAATGCCGTCCATCCACCAATGCCAGTTCCTCATTGAATACTGCAACCTTGTCTGCCAGTATCCGGCTGATATCAGCAACAAATTTTTCAGGATTTTTGAAATAGATTTTACTCTGCTCCGCCGATTCTGAGCAATCCGCACCGATGAGAGCCTGGGCTGGTACCTGGATGCCAAACATTTCGCAAAAAAGCTCGTTGGTCAATAAAATTTTCCTGTTTGCACTCTCAAGCAATATACCTTCCTGCAGGTTGATGATAAGATTTGATAAAAGAGTCGTTTTATTCTGTATTTCTCTTTCATAATTCTTTCTATCGGTGATATCGCGAATGGTCCCGGTTATTCTATATGGCCTGCCGTTGGCATCATATATAAGAGTTGATGAAATCGCAATTGATAAAACTGCACCATCTTTGTTTCGTAAAGACAATTCATAATCGGTCACGCTTCCCCGTTTTTCGATTTCCGAAAAAAAGGAAATCCGGTCTTCCTGGTTTTCATAAAATGCGACAAGCGACTTCCCGATAAGCTCATCCCGGGTATATTGTCCTTTCGAAATAATTTCTATGGAAGGACTGATTTCAAGAATAGTGCCATCAATTGTTGATTCGTAATATGCATCATGAATACTTTCGAATATTTTGCGGTATTTTTCTTCGCTTTCCCTCAATATCTTCTGGGAGTGTTTACGTTCGGTAATATCAACCACGATCAGATGGCATTCTTCTCTGTCTTCGGTTGCAATACCTGAAATGTGGATGTATATTGACAATTCATCTTTTGTCAACAGCTTTACTTCACATGATTCTTTGTCTTTCGTGCTGAATGCTTTTGTGAGGAATACATCGAATTCTTGTTTTGTATCATCTGAAACAAAAAAACCGAACGACTTGTTTATTAATTCAGATCGATCACTCCCGATAATTTCCGCTCCTCTTAAGTTTAGCTGGAGGATCTTTCCTTCTTTCGACAACGAAAAATAGCCCGATGGTGCAAAATCGTACAACTCAACAAATTTCAATTTCTCAGATTCTATCTGAAGATTTGATCGCTTAAGCGCATCAAATGCCTTATGTAACTCATCTAATTCAATAACAAGTTCTTCTTTTGTCTTTTCTTGGTGCTTCATAAGTTTAACATTAATTCTACCGGTCCGGAATATTATTGTGCAGATGATCTCTGCTCTCTTAGGTTGTAAGAAAACGTTGTTTGCATTTTTCGTTGCTTTTTGGGTATAACGCTTATAATGAATCGTTTTACTTGTATAATTTCACGAGCCATATCATAATATTCTCATTTTCTGATAGTAAAGATATGGATTAAATTTGAGAAAATGTTCGAAATGACAAGTAGGGACCAGAAAACGGTTGGATCACCCGCCTGGAAAACATGGATTTAACTTATGCATTGAATTCTGTAGGAATTACAGCTCTTTAGATAAATTACAGGACCCCAACCGCGTTGTCCTGATCCTTTGAACTCATAGCCGGAAAATTGTTCCTGAATTCACTGGGTGTCATCCCGGTAAATTTTTTGAAGGCGGTATTGAATGTTGATTTGGAAGCAAATCCGGCAATATTGGAAATCCCAAGAATGGAATACTTATCGTTTGCCGGATCAGTCATCAGTGATTTAGCCTCGTTTATCCTGTAAGAATTTATATAATGATAATAATTCTGGTGATAAAACTCATTGATTATTTGGGAGATGTATTTACTGTTGGTGTTCAGGCGTTCTGCAAGGTGGTCGATGGTAAGGTCACTTTGAGTGAAGACTCTTTCGTTCTTCATCAGCGACTCAAGCTTTGCAGCCAATTGGTTTTTCTGTTCTGGAGTCAGAGGGGATCCCTGGTATTTTACAGCTAACGTCTTTTCGTTTCTGACTTTTTCTGCCGGTTCACCTGGTTTTAATGCATCTTCACCTGGCGAGAGGGCGGGGATGTATTCAATTTCTTCAATTTCGCTGATCGTAATTACTTTTTGATTTAACCCCCGCATTCCGGCAAATAAGGTGATTCCGAGCATCGAGATAGTATAGAGGACACCTGCGGTCCAATACTGACTGAAACCTATGACATACAGCAAATTATTGAAAATAAAAAAGATCAGGAATGAAATCATAAACGACCTGGTCCAGGATGTATCGATTTGCTCGGTACTTGAAAAATGATTTTCAATCAATGAAAGGTGTTTGCGGTACTCCTTGATGGTAAGGATTAGATAAAAAATCAATTGAATATTTACAACCACGTAAATGACAACAATGTAGATAATCAGCAGGTATAAGATCAATGGGCCGGATTTCTGGAAATCAAAAGTGAAGGAGAGGTACCCGATCTTTTTGGCATATGTCAGAAAAAGGAAGGGTGTGTTCAGAAAAAGGATTGCCGCAGCTGGGAGAAAATGGATTGCATCCTTGATGGTAAACCTGAAATTGATGCGGGTAACAGAAAGGATATAGAGATAGAAAACAGGTATTAAACACAAAATAACCGGTAGGATAGGGTAATAAAGATAGGTTATAGCAGAAAATAATTTAAGCCTGTATAGAAGGTTGAAACCGAAATATACCGAGAGGAAAATATAGAACACGCCGAAGATGATTCTTGAGGCACCACCTGTCTCCGACCTTGAAATAAAAAGGAGAAAGGCTATCACGATACATTGATAAACAGGCAGGGTATATAATATGGTCAGAAATGATTCCACATCCGTTTTCTTTACTGCAAAGTTACTCAATTTAACTGGGCCTCAGCGCAAAGTGCACCTGTAGATCGCTTTAAACCATAAGGGACTGGTTCATTCTGCCGAAATCGATACTGGTGCGAATTCAGGAATCTGAACCTGTAAAAAACACATTCCGACAGTAAAAAGCGGAATTTTGCTCCCGCCCTAAACTCAAAAAATAATCATCATGACTAAAACTAAATTCTCTAGGTGGAATCTCCTGATATTGCTGACGGCAATCACCTTTTATGCAAAATCTCAGAATTACGTGGAAATTGGAAGTGGCACTGTTTCAAACAGCATGCCTGTTTATTCCAGCTGGAATTATTCCTGGAGTTCGCTGATTTACAATCATACCGATCTCGGAACCGCCAAATCCATCATCAAAATAGCCTTGAACTGTACCAACGGACCCAGGACAGTTACCAACCAGAAAATCTATTTCAAGCTGACATCCAATTCTGTGTTTGCCAATGCAAATTATGAAGACCCTCTCAATTATGGATATACCCTTTGCTTTCAGGGAGATCTTACTTTCGTGACGGGCTGGAATGAGATCACTCTGCTTACACCCATTCCTTATGATGGCGTGCAGAATATTGCTATTCAATGGGAGGACCGCTGGGGAAATACTTATGGTCCTAACTTTAATTCCACGAGCTCATCAATAAACAATAATAAAAATTGCGGCAACGATCAGAATTTTCCACCCCCAAGCCAGACAGGCTACCTTAATCCATATCCCAGCTCTCTTACCAACATGCGTTTCTACTATAACGGAACCGGCCCCGTGACCCCGACAAACCCTATTCCTGCAGATAATGCAACAGTGGTTTCCGTTGGCACTTCTCTCTCCTGGCAGCTTGGTGCGAATACTACAAGCTATGATCTTTGGTTCGGGACCAGTGCGCAGAACCTTTCCCTGGTTGTCAATAACGCAACTGTCTCCGGGGCAGGCACCTATACCTATACTCCCCCGGCCCTTCTCGCCGATTCAGCATGGCATTATTGGAAAGTCATTGCCAAAAACGGAACACAGCAGGAATCCTCCCCTCTTTGGAAGTTTAAAACCGAGGTCGTCATTGACCAGTTTCCTTATACCCAGGGTTTCGAAGATTCGACAGTGTTCAACACCTATCCGGTTCAGAGCGCATGGGTCATTACACCCGACGTTTCATGGTATCAGTATAATGCTCAGCAGCATTCGGGCCTGCTTTGCGCAAAAACCTCATGGTATACCAGCGGCAATGAAGCCACATTGCGGTCCCCGAAAGTGCTTCTTCCTGCAAATCATTCCATCTCATTCTACTGGAAAAATACTACGGCTAACAAGTTAGCCAATCATGATACAACCTATTTCGAAGTGACTGCAAATGGGGGACAATCATGGGTTAAGGTTGACACTCTTTCTCCTGCAACATCGAACTCATCCTACCTGCAGCGCATACACAGCCTGAATGCATTTGCAGGGAACAACTGCTACTTCAGGTTCCGGCACCGCACTGATAACACCAGCAGTGCTGCCAATGTATATCTCGATGACATATCCATTTACCTGTCAGGTGGTTCCTCAACGCTTGCGGTCACACCCCAGAATCAGAATGTAACCTCCCCGGCTGGAAGCACTCCATTCACCGTGACTTCCAACTCTTCATGGACAGCAGTTTCAGATCAGACCTGGTGCACCGTTACTCCATCTGGTACCGGAAACGGAACGATTACAGCAAACTATCTGCAGAACATCAGTCTTATTCCCCGCGTGGCGACTATCACAGTTACAGTAGCCGGATTAAACCCGGTGAATGTTACCGTAACCCAGGAAGGCACTTCAGCGGTTCTCTCAGTTTCGCCTCCTGTTCAGAACGTAAGCTACCCGGCTGATTCCGCCATTTTCCAGGTTACTTCGAATGTGGGCTGGACTGCTGCTTCCGATGCTTCATGGTGTATTCCCACACTTTCAGGGTCAGGAAACGGACAGTTGATTGCAGTATACCAGGAAAATACAGCTCAGCAAAGCCGTACTGCAAATATCACGGTCACTGCTTCAGGTGTTTCTCCCGTGGTTGTAAAGGTAATCCAGCAGTCAGGTCCGGTTGGCATCAGTACCTCCGATAACAAGGGTTTAACGGTCTCGCCAAATCCAACATCCGGCCTGATCAGGGTTAACTTCGGCAGTCTTGACATCCATGATGCAGTGCTTGGGATCTTCAATTCCAACGGACTGATGATAATGAATCTGAAGGCAGAATCTGCTGAACTGACTATTGATCTTTCCGAAAAAGGAAAAGGTTCTTATCTCCTGGTCTTTAAAAATTCCAATATAACCTTCACTCAAAAAATTATAGTGAAATAAGCGCCTGCAGCTGTGTTCCGCAAAACTACAATAAGTGGTGATGCGGGATCACTGCTGCGATTTGATCACAACCATCTTCTTCGAGGCAGTATAATTCCCTGCTTCCAGCCTGTAAAGATAAACCCCTTCCTGTAACTCGCTTCCATCGAATTGTATCAAATGGGAACCTGCAGAGGCATGAGCATCCGTAAGAACTTTAACCTGGATGCCAATACTGTTATAGATCGCGATTCTTATATGCTGATCCACGGGAATTGTGTATCCAATAGTCGATTTGCCTGAAAGCGGATTAGGATGATTCTGTTCCAGATTATATCCTGCGGAATTACCTGCTACCGGAATACCCGTACCACGGTAAGGTGAAGGTATGACTGTATATGGTCTCATCATTTCATTATCCTCGTGATCGACAATATGACAATGCCATACATAGCCAGGGCCCAAGCTCGGATCGAAATCAAACAACAAATTCTGGGGCGGGGTGTTAACAGGTTTATCAGTCGGGCAAAACCTTACTATGAAAGTGGTGATCTGATCAGGAAAACATTTAAAGGTATCCTTCCATCCTTTTTCATTTGGTTCGGCATACATCAGGGGACCATATGTGTATGACGAAACTGCCGGGTTTCCCCCGACCGCCCCGTCCGCATTCGGAGTGTTGTAAGGATGAGGTGGCCCTGCGCCTGCGATCCAGGAATAGCCGGGGAAGCCTGAGTTGTATTCCATCATATACAATGAATCATTGAATTCCTGCCGGCTTACAAGCTGGAACTGGACGAGGTGCATATGCATCGGGTGGGCATCCATGGTCAGGTTTACAATTTGCCAGATTTCAGACGTGCCCTCAACTGGTTTCTCGGTAACCTGACCGAACTGTCCGGTTCCCTGCATTGAATCAAAACGTGAGTTGTTCACAAGTATCAGTTGAGGGCCACCGGGGCCTTCCGATTCATTAAGGGTCAACTGCCTTTTCACTGAAGGGGCTACATTGAGGTTACCTGCAAAGTCGGTAAGCTTTACCAAAGGCGTAGCTCTTAAATTTGAAGGCACCTGGCTCTTGTCGGTCCCGGGATTACCTGGGTTGGATGCCGAAACCATCTCACCGTTAACGACAAATTGCATGATCCTTCCTTCATAAAGCGAATCGGGCAGTTCTCCAGTGGGATAAGGCCTCCTGGCATCTGTCACAAGCGTCCATTTTGATCCGGGGGCCACAGTAGAAAAATCAATAACTATCTCTGCCCTTTCCCCGGGGGCAAGAAAAAGTGTCTTCCCCTGGGCCGGATCAAACGAAACAGGTGAATCGAGAAGCCCCCCGTCAGTGGCAATCTGGGTAATTACAGGACCCGGGGCACCTGTTTGAAGGTTTTTTAACCACATATTAAGAAAACTGGCATTGCAGCCATCGAGAAAATGAAAACGGTATTTGCGCGGAGCAACACTTAAATATGGCCAGGTTTTTCCGTTGACCGTCATTATATCTCCAAAAAATTCCGGAGTCCAGAAGGGATGAAGCCACGGATTTGGCGGATCGACCGGCCAGAAAAGCCCCCCCTGCATATCGAACATCCTATCCTGGATGGCGACTTCAATTTCAGGAAGATAGGCATTTGGATTAAATGTGCCACTGCTACCCGCCGGGGCAACTTCTTTCACCAGGTCATCACCTGACCATCCCGGCAAATGATCCGTTTCCTCGTCAGTCCCTCTCAGGAAATAAAAACCTGCCAGCCCTGAATATACATTTAAACGGGTTGCCCCCAGGGTATGCTCATGGTACCATAATGTGGCCGCTTCCTGTGAGTTCGGATACTGGTATGTGGAATCAACCCCTTGCTGAAAAGCGGATCCTTTGAGAGCATACCCCGGAGTGAACCATGCCTGTGGCCCTCCATCAGAGGTCGAAGGAACTTCACCACCATGCAGGTGAACACAAATCGGTACCGGCCCGGTATAAGGATCGGTGAGTACATTGCCGGTAACCATGGGAGAAGCCCACATAATGCTCTGGTCAACCGTCAATCCCACACTGGCATAAGTTTGTCCGTATAACCCGTTTCTGAATGTAATATCCAATGGAGACCCTCGCTGGGCCTCAATTGTAAAAGCAGGCCACATGGGTGGTGTCCAGTTGCTGCCATCCTTTGAAATGCTGTAAGTCCAGAAATTAGCCAGACCGACATTCGGATTTGAAGGCCCGACAGTACCGGTTGCCAGGACAGTTCCTGTGGAAACTGCAATCTGCTGGTGGGGGACTGTCTTTATATATAAATGTCCACCTGCTTGTGCGTTAACACGCAGACCCGAAAATTGGGGCAGGGGATCAACAAACTGTGGAACAGCTGAAGGCTCCAGTGGCTGTTGACCGGAACCAGGAAGCTGTCCGTATGTATTCCTGCTAAAGATGAACATGCTGCTCATCCATATAAGACTGTAAATTATGATTGTTTTCATGACTGTCATTAATATTAAATATATAAAATACTTTCCCTCATCATATTCAATATGGCTGAATCATATTTCACCGGAAATAATCATCAGAATTATCCAATTTCCTTTTTGAAGATTTTGAGGCGGGTAAATATATAATTTCCGGAGCCGGATTGTCAAGCGTGAAAATACTTCATCTTTTATGTAATAACCCTGATTTAAGATGGGAAATTAACCAATACGTTAAAAAACCAGCGCCCCTCTTCTGAATAGTCAGGCTTATTAAGAGTGCTGAACAGGTCCGCGAGGAAATTAACTTAAACGGACTACCCTAACCTGTTCTTTATAGCAGAAGCATACCTTCGGCTCATAACAAAAGGTTCTGCTACACCCTTCAGATGAACTCTGAAGGCATAATTAAACCACTCTTCCACTTTGATGATATAATCCATGTTGATAATGGTAGACCGGTGAATCCGGCAGAAACACTTTTCCGGTAAGCGTTCTTCCCACTCCTGCATCGGCTTTTCAACAAGCCCTTTTTGTCCTTCGAGCATATGAATCTCGGAATAATCGGCAGCGGCGGAAATGTATACAATCGACTTAATCATGATAAACTTGTAATGCGCATTGAATAACAGGAAGAGACGATCGTCGCAGGTCAGAGGTGATCTGGAATCTTTTCCCGGAATAGTATCTTCAAGCAGCCGGTCGATGGATTCGGCCAGCCGCTCTTTATTGACTGGTTTTAACAGATAATCCAGGGCATTGACATCAAAAGCCTTCAGGGCATATTCATCATAGGCTGTTACAAAAATGATCTTAACATGTTTTGGGATAAATTCCAGCAAATCAAACCCGGTTTCTCCCCGCATCTGAATATCGAGGAAGATCACTTCGGGATTGAACTTGCTTATCAACTCCCGTGCAGTGGAAATGTTGTTTGCCTCGCCGATTATATCAATCTTCTCAAAATGTGCCAGCATGAGACGAAGATCGTTCCTTGCCAGACGTTCATCATCGACAATAATTGCAGTCAGCCTTCCTTTCATATGGATGATTTTTATGGAGTTCCCTTTTGAATTCCTATCAGGGCCGTTACCCCATTACCTTTCGGACCGATCTCAAACCTATAGTGTCCCGGATAAGCCTGCTCAAGCCGTGATTGAATATTCTTCAATCCGGTACCAGTACCGTTAGGGGTTAATGAATCTGACAGAGGAAGCCATTTGCCGGTATTGCTGATAGCCACTGTTAAATTACCACTGTTAAGTTTTGCTTCAATTTTAATCTTCAGCGGCATCGGACTGGTCTGCATCCCATGCTTCACGGCATTTTCCACGAGGGGATGGATCAGGAAACTCAAAACCGGGAAATCTTCGGCTTCCGGATCAATGTCATAAACTATTTCCAGATCTTCTTCAAACCTGTGTTTTTCAATCGCAAAATAATGTTTTATCGCATTTAATTCTTCCCTGAGAGGCACATCTGAGTAATTCTTGCTAAGGAGGGAATACCGAAGGAATTCCGCCAGCTCTGTAAGCATATCTTTGGTGGTTTGTTTGTCCTCCTCCACCATGGCGCGGATTGAATTCAGAGAGTTGAAAAGAAAATGAGGATTCAGCTGGTACCGGAGCATCTGAAGTTGCGCGCTTTGCGCCAGCAGATTGGCTTTTTCCGCACGGTCATGTTCGAGATTCCAATCCTTCCAGAATTTTATTCCGAAATAGAACAAACTCCACCCGAGCAGGACAGGCGTTCGCCAGATAGCCCAGACAAACAGGTATTCATCGTACAAGGGTTTAAAGCCTGGATCAAAGACCGGGGTAATTGACAGCGTGCAGAATTGCCAGATGAACGAAAAAAGAAATGAAACAAAAACAGAGATGGCGAGAAGTGAGAAAACACTCGTCTTCTTTCTATAAACTCTTCGGTAGATCGGCCACATCAATAAGGTAAGGGTGAAACCGATTAAATCATAGGTCGCCTCAATGAGAGTCTGGAATAAAAAATAATCGAAACTGACTTTTGAAAGTCCTGCCAATCCATATTTCTGGAGAAAATCCCGGGCCTGTATGGCAATAACAAAACTGACCCAGCCAACAAGTTGGTATTGCCAGAAATTGAGCTTTATGGTTTTGCTTTTATACATCAAATTTTTTAAAGATGCAAATATAGGACTGACTTGCAAAAAAATTGCTATTCCTCGATAAGAGGTAAATTCTCTCTTTGAAAGGTGAAAACCATAGAATTACCACTTATCCTTTTATATGAACCCTTTACAGATTATCAATTTATTCCGGAATGAATGTCTGATAATATTGTGACAACAAATAAATCAAAAATTCTATGAAGAAAATCAATTTTCTTATCCCGGTGATATTTTTCTACCTTCAAATTCAATCCCTTTCAGCACAATGGATATGGCAAAACCCACTGCCAAACGCCCATCCTTTGTGGTCAGTAACCTTTGTTGATGAAAATACAGGATATGCAGCGGGTGACCTTGGAACAATAAAACGTACTGACGATGGGGGTCTTACCTGGACCATTCAAAACAGCGGAACAACCAATACAATGAGGGACGTGTCATTTGCCGATGCTGATCATGGAATGGCCGTTTATACTATGGATACCATTCTGATAACTTCTGATGGCGGCGCCACCTGGATTATGCGTGCAACGGGAACCACAAATATTCCATTTTTTGGAGTTGATTGTATCAGCCTGAATATAGCCTATGTTGTGGGATCCGGCGGATCGATTTTAAAAACCACCGACGGTGGATTGAATTGGGTACCTCAAAACAGCGGAACTGTGAAAGTACTCAGCGCTGTCTCTTTTTCTGATGAAAACACCGGTAATGCAGCAGGAGATTTTGGAACAATTCTTCGAACAACCGATGGGGGAACTACCTGGATTGTACAAAACAGTCATACGATCGAAGTTCTCAATGATATTCACTTTACAGATTCCTTCAATGGTGCGGCGGTTGGTTCCAATGGTGAAATTGTTCATACCACCGACGGTGGAACGACATGGGCAGTCCAGGTCAGTGGCACAACCAACATGTTATTCGGTGTTCGATTTTACGATCCAAATAACGGAATTGCTGTAGGATCGGATGCAAATTTCAATTATGCCACCATTTTAAAAACCTCAAATGGAGGGGCAACCTGGACAGTGCAGAATTCGGGGTCTTCAAGTACACTTATGAGCGTAAATTATACAGATGCGAATACACTGGTAGCAGTAGGCCAGGGTGGATACATTGCCCGGTCTGTCAATAGCGGAACATCGTGGACTAAACTGGCTCCTGAAGGAGTGACCGAATCATTAAAGGGTATTTCTTTTTATGATGCCAACAATGGCTTTGCTGTTGGGAATTCCGGCACAATATTACATACAGCAGATGCCGGCACCCACTGGACTTCTCAAAACAGTGTAACAACTGCACCGATTTTCGATATATCAGCACCGGATCAATTGGTTGCAACCGCGGTTGGCTGGGGCGGAATGATCAGGCATACCATAAATGGCGGAAATACCTGGACAAATCAAAACAGCCTAACCAATGTAACTCTTTTTGGAGTTTCTTTCCCGATTGCTGACAATGGAACGGCCGTCGGCCAAAACGGGGTGATAAGAAACACTGCCAATGGAGGTACTACCTGGGTTGCTCAAACAAGCGGAACGACCAACACCCTTAAGAAAGTCTCATTTTCAGACAGCCGGAACGGCACAGCAGTCGGTGATCATGGTACAATACTTAGAACTACTGATGGAGGGAATAATTGGGTTATCCAGAATTGTGGAACTACCAACAACCTTAATGGCGTTTCATTTTCAGATTCATTGCATGGAACTGTAGTCGGCGCATATGGTATAATTCTCAGAACAAATAATGCCGGTGCAACCTGGATTACACAAACAAGTGACATGACAGGTGATTTTTACGGGGTTTCCTTTGCAGATAAAAATATCGGTTATGCAGTTGGCGATTGGGCGGCAATTTATAAAACAACTGATGGCGGGGCAAACTGGATAAAAGAAATATGCGAGACCGTTTTTGCGATCAGTGCAGTTTCCTTTATCGATACAAGTTTTGCAACTGTCGTGGGTATGTGCGGTACTATTCTCAGACATAATGAAATTCCGGTTGGTGTAGATGATCAACCATCAAAAAAAAAGCTGACTGATTGCTTCCTTGGACAGAATTTTCCTAACCCTGCGGTGAATTACACCAATATTGATTTTTCTATCAAAACCGGCGGAAAAGCAAGACTAACACTCCTTGATTTTCAGGGAAGGGAGGTGAAAAGTCTGTTAGATCAGGAATTAAAGCCAGGAATCCATTCTATCGAAATCGATCTTTCCGGCCTTATTCAGGGAATATACTTCTGTTCCCTTAAAACCGTAACAGGGACTATCCATCAAAAACTGATCATAGAACGGTAAATCAAATCCTGTTAAGCAACTCCTTATGAAACCTATGAAGACATCTATTTTAATCAGGGTCCTTGCAGTCCTTTTGATCACCTGTTTTTCAGAAAGTAGAGTTATCGCCCAGGGTGGCCCTTACTTCGGACAAACTAATGCAAGCCTTGTTCCTCAAAGATTTGCTCCCGCAAAGATTCCACAGGAAGCATGGGGTATCTCATTCACTCCCGATGGCATAGAGTCATTCGTTACCCTCACAATCAATAATATTAATGTCATCCTGGAATCGAAATCAGAAAATAATAGTTGGACTGAATTTTCCACAGCCTCATTTTCCGGAGCATACAGCGATCAGGAAGCTCATATTTCGCCCGATGGGAACAGGGTTTATTTTGGCTCCAATCGTCCATTGCCAGGTGCACCATCAGGCCCGTTATATCAATGGTATAGTGATAAAACTGACAAAGGCTGGACGGAAGCCATTCCTATGGCAGCCCCGCTTTACAGCCTGGAAATGATGTATCCATCGGTTGCCAATAATGGAAATATGTATTTTACTGCATTTACCAGTGACAGCATTCCCCAATATTTAGCAGTGTCAAAATTTGAAGATGGTTTGTACCAGGAGCCTGAAAAATTACCGGATAGTGTCAATTTTCAAAGTGGGATGTCACATCCGGTTATAGCCCCCGATGAAAGCTGTATTATTTTTGATAATCTGCATGACCAGTCGGGTGCAATATATTTATATATCAGTTTTCATAAACCGGATGGTTCCTGGTCAACTGCAAAGAAGCTTAATTCAACAATAAATTCAGGTTATTACAATATGTTCCCCTATATATCGCGGGATGGGAAATATTTCTTCTATTATCGTAACAATTATATGATGTGGATGAAAACGGACTTTATTGAAACCATCCGTCCGTTTTATGGAAATTATCTGGGTCAACCCTTGCCGGATTCTACTGCTTTGGGCTTTGCTCCGCCCTCACTTCAATCCGGCAATTCCTGGTGGTGGCATGGTTCGCCCGCATTCTCGCCCAACCTTTCAGAGTTATTTATTGTAAAATATAATAAAAGTAATGCCCGCACCGGGATCAATATAATGAAACAGGTTAACGGTGAGTGGATCAACCAGCAACCCGCATCATTTGTTGATCAAAACTATATTGAATACAATCCGTTCTTTTCACCTTCAGGCGACACGCTTTACTATTATTCCCAGAAACCGGGTGGCCCGTTGTTTTACGTGGTAAAGCAAAATGGCAGCTGGTCGGCATCCAAGTCCCTGAACGTTCAAATTCCTTCAAATCTTTCAGCCGGACCCGGATTTTCTGTTGCCCGTAACAGGAATATTTACATTGATTTTTGGGAAAATAACCTGACCGACATCTACCTTTTGAAATTTGAAGACGGACAATATAACTCACCTGAAAAACTAAGCAATGCAGTCAATTCCGATTCGCTCGACTACGGCCCTTACATTGATCCGGAGGAACGATTTCTGATCTTTTCTTCCCGAAGACAAGGAAATTACGGAGAAACGGACCTGTACATTTCATACAAAAATACAGACGGGACATGGAAACCTGCTGTAAATATGGGACAAGCGATAAATTCTCAGTACGGAGCAGCTTATCCCCTTATCACTCCCGACGGGAAGTATCTCTTCTTTAACTCCTGGAAACCGGGTGATCTTGGATATAATCCTTACTGGATAAAAGCTGATTCAATTTTTAAACCATTGAGCATTGACCAGAAAACATTGATTTTCCAGACCCTTAATTTATCACAAAATTTTCCTAATCCGTTTTCCGGGAACACTACCATCGAATATTCCATAAAGCAGAAAGAGCGGATAAGGATTTCTCTCTTTGATATGTATGGCAGGGAGATCAAGGTGCTTCTTGATGAAGTTAAAAGTTCAGGGAATTACTTACTGAACATTGATCTTACTGAGTTAAAATCAGGCGTATATTTTTATTGTCTGAAGGCTGATGCAGGAATGATTTCCAGGAAGCTGATTTTAAGCAGATAACTGATATTAACCAGATCTTCAGGTTCCCCATAATAATAAAAAAAGGCCCGAAATGAAAATGACTTGATTATGAACATTAAACCAATATCCTGTGAAAGCAAGATTTTTACTTTTATTCCTGGTGTCCGGAATTATTCCGGGCACCATGGGTCAAAATACCATTGATTTGACCTTTACGGCTGTTGACAGCTCAGCCTACGTCCGGCTCGACAGCATAAAGGTGATGAACCGCACCCAGGGGAGCGAAACCATGATCTGCTGGCCTGATACCACGCTGTCCCTCGAAATCAACCAGGGTGATTTGCTGCTATGTGTCGGATTTGCCACTCTCAACCCGGTTGGTATTTCGGATGTGAGTACTGAAATCTCATCGTTCGAAGTGCATCAGAACTATCCGAACCCCATGGAAGACCGGAGTGACATCCCGATGTACATCCCTCAGAAGGCCAAAGTACAATTGACAATAACAGACTTTCAGGGCAGGGTTGTTCTCCGCACAGACTATCAACTTGATGCTGGCCATCATTCTTTCAGGTTCCATCCTGGTGGTGGCAGCTTATACTTCCTTACATCACAATGGAATGGAATAAGCCGGAGCATAAAGATGATCTCCACGGGGCGGAAAGAAGATAAAAGCTGCACCTTGGAATATATTGGCAGTAATAACGGGAAAGCTTTTTTGAAAGCATCATCAGAAGTTATCGATTTCACTGTTCGTCAATCCGGAATACTGGATGCTCCTGAGGAAGACACTATTTATACCTTCCAATTCGCCACCAACATCCCCTGTCCTGGAACACCAACGGTGGAATACGAGGGACAGGTGTACAACACAATCCAGATCTTCAGCCAGTGCTGGTTGAAGGAGAACCTGAATGTAGGTTTGATGATAAACGGCAATCAAAATCAAACCAATAATAGTATCATTGAGAAATACTGTTACAACAACAATCCGGATAGTTGTACCAAATACGGCGGACTCTACCAGTGGAACGAAATAATGCAATACACCACGAAGGAGGGAGTGCAGGGCATTTGCCCGCCGGGCTGGCACCTGCCCATGGATGAGGAATGGAAAGTGCTGGAAGGGGCGGTTGACAGCCAGTATGGGATTGGAAATAAAATATGGGACAATGATGCTTTTCGCGGGCATGATGCCGGAACAAACCTGAAGACCACCAGTGGTTGGAATAATAACGGCAACGGCACCGATCTCTACGGATTTTCAGGTTTGCCGTGTGGCCATCATTACCTCGGTGGTGCTTTTTATGACATTGGCAACTATGCTTATTGGTGGACTTCTACCGGGGACGTAAATAACTTCGCATATGGCCGTCACCTCGATTATACCCGCCAGGAGGTATACCGGTTTAACCTCAGGTATTATGGTTTTCCTGTGCGATGCCTAAGGGATAATTGATAATTTGATTCTTTAAAAAACAGTTCCGCATTCGTTTTAGAAGCCACACGCTAACAGTAATATAATCGTAAAACCAGAAAAAATAGAATAAAATGAAAACATCTATCAGCAATATTCTACAAAAAAAATAATTATGAAAAAGACAATTCTTCTCCTCGTATGTTTTTCATTTTTCATTGTTAATATTAACGGCCAAACAGTAACTGATATTGATGGTAATGTTTATAACACCGTAGCCATTGGCACGCAAGTGTGGATGGTTGAAAACCTGAAGGTAGTCCACTACAACAACAGTGATCCGATACCCAATATTACCGAAAATCTGGCATGGTTCAATCTGACTACAGGAGCATATTGTGATTATAACAATATACCTGATAGCAGCACAACTTATGGCAGAATTTACAACTGGTATGCTGTTGACGACTCCCGTGGATTATGTCCTCAGAACTGGCATGTACCAACAAACGCCGAGTGGACAAAACTGACAACCTTTCTGGGAGGTGAAAGTATTGCCGGCGGCAAGCTGAAAGAAGCCGGCACCATGCATTGGAATGCTCCCAACACCGGGGCAACCAACGAAAGTGGATTTACTGCACTCCCAGGTAGCGGACGTGGCGACAATGGTCAGTTCACTGGTATCGGGAAATACAGCACATGGTATAGTTCTACAGAAGTAAACGGAGGCTATTCCTGGCACCGGGATATGAGCTATACCAGCACTGAAGTAATAAGCGCATATGGTCCGGGGATGTATGGGTTCTCTGTGCGCTGCATAAGAGATTTTCCGACAGAAGCCAATGAGATTGAGGAACAGGAAAAATTGATTATTTATCCCAACCCGGCTACTGACAGATTAAATATTACCTGTGACGATAACCATATTCTGAAGATGCAGATTTTTAACATGATTGGAGTGTGTCTTCTGCAAGGAGATTTGAATAGTTCTATAAATAGCCTGGATCTTAGTGACTTGTCCAAAGGGGTCTATGTGCTTAGAATTTCCTGCTCAAGCTGGACAATTCAACAAAAACTTATTAAAGAATAAGGGTACTTCAGAGAACTTTGATTGGATAACAGTTTGAAATTAACAAAGGAAAAAATTAATTCAGTAATAAATAATCTTATGCGGAATATTGTAAAAACTATAAGAAGTAATCTCCCGGTATTAATTCTACTTTTCCTTTCATTGTGCGGCTTTTTAAGAGCACAGCAAAACCCAACGGATTTTCCCGTCCTTTCAGGTCCTTGTGTCGGTCAAAAACCTCCGGGATATATTCCACAGGTTTTTATGCCCGGCTTCGTCTCTTCAAACAGGATACCCAAGCACAGCGCTTTGTCATTTTCCCCTGATGGTAAAGAAGTTTATTGGTCTGTTGCAAATCCGTTTGCCATCTATTTTATGAAACTGGAAAACGGTAATTGGACAAAACCACAGGTGGCTCCCTTTACAAAAGGATTGGAATGTTCAAGTCCTGCTTTTTCTCCTGATGGAAAGAAACTTTATTTCGCATCATAGGTATTTACGAATATAGAAGATGAGAAAAAAAGAAAATCTAAAATCTGGTTGTGGTATGTTGAACGAGAGAATAATGGCTGGTCACAGCCAATTGCAGTTGATTCAACGATCAATGACGGGGCGGTTGACTACCAGGTTTCACTTACAAGCAATGGCACAATCTATTTTGCAAAAGCGAAAGAGGGCAGTACGGATGACCAGGATATTTATTATTCAAAACTGGTGAACGGGAAATATTCAAAACCAGTCAATTTAGGAGATTCAATAAATACTGAATTAAATGAATGCAGGGTATTTGTTTCACCTGATGAAAGCTACATTCTTTTTTCGAGGTATAAAAGGATACAGAGAATCCTGGAATGCTTTTGATAGTCTTGGTGAAGCATACATGAAAGCCGGGAACAAGGAACTTGCCATTGAAAACTACGAAAAATCATTGAAACTCAATCCTGGCAGTAAAAGTGGCACAGAGGCCTTGAACTATTTAAAGGATAATAAATAAATGAAAACCATGAAAAAGACAATCATTATTGGCATTTTCATTTTCTGCGGAAGCTTGATGCTGCCTTGCAGATCCCAGAATCTGCTGGCCTTACCTGAAAGTATCATCTATGATTCGCTGCATTACCGCTACCTGATCTCCAACTGCCAGTCAGGAGACATCATCCAGGTTGACAGTAACGGCAACCAGAGCTACTTTGCCCAGGGCGTTCACGCCATACAGGGACTGGAGATTGTCAACAACGTGGTTTATGTAGGTTGTGACAGCCTTATTCGGGGATTTGACCTCGAATCAGGGGCGATGGTGATGAATGTTCATGTAACCGGAGTGAGTAACCTCAATGATGTAACGGCAGATACTTCAGGGAATCTTTATACCGGGGATGTTTTCGGCACGAAAATCATCAAGGTGAACATCAGCACACAAAACTGGTGGGTATTTGTAAATGGCAACGGGATCAACCAACCGAACGGGCTATTTTATGATAAAGCCTATAACAGGATCCTTGTATGCTCGTACCGGTACCATTCTCCAATCCAAGCCATCAGCCTTTCCGATTCATCAGTGACAACACTCAGACCCACGACCCTTACAGAATGCGACGGGATAACAAAGGATAAATATGGAAGGTGCTACGTTACCTCCTGGGAAACTCTGTCGATTTACCGGTTCGACAGCAACTTTTCAAATCCTCCGGTTGTTGTTTATACTAATCAATGTGGTCCGGCCGATATTTCATATGACCGCACGCATAATGTGCTGGCAATTCCACTGCAGGGTTGTAACAGCTGGGGCACAGCGCCAATTGATCCGCCGGTGGGAATAGAGCAAAAACCAACCGATACTGCGGGCTCTGTGGAGTTCAATCATTGTTATCCAAATCCGGCAACAGATCATTCAACGATTGAATTTACGATGAAAAGAAAAGGAAAAGTCATCTTATCCCTATGCGATGCAGATGGTCGGAAACAATTATCATTATTGAATGAAGAGAAAAAACCGGGAACATATTCGATTGAAACCAGCCTTGAAGCGTTAAATCCCGGAATCTATTTTTATTGTCTGAAAGCCAATTCAAGTGTGATAACAAAAAAAGTCAGCGTTGTAAAATGAATTAGGAAAAACGCTTTCCCGGAACATTCTTCGCCGGAATAATTTCACCTCTTCATCTTGTTGAATGTTAGGAAAATATAGCAGTCAATAAAAATCGACAGAGGGTAGACAGAAACTCCTGATTCCCAACTGTTTTTTCCCTTCCATTCAAAGATTAATAACACCGCTGAGAGATTCCGGGAAGGATCTCCTTTTCAGTGCAAGTACTTTTGATCTGTCAAATTCAATCGCATCACTAACAAAGGAATTTTTCCCAATGGATTTTCCTTTAAAAACCAACTCAATATGAAAAATGTCTTCTTATTAGGAATTTTGGTTTTCGCGTTATCGGACCTCTTACATGCCCAGTGGACTAATCAAGCATCAGGATTTCCACATGAATCAACAGGTGCATTTTATATTAGCATGGTGAACAAAGACATTGTATGGGTCAGCGCCAGGAATGGTTTATCTTATCCTTACATATCGAATGAGTTTTCGCGAACCATAAATGGGGGTATTACGTGGACAGCGGGCCAGGTCATTCCCGGACCTGCCGTGTATGACATTGCCAATATTTCAGCTGTTGATTCACTCACTGCATGGGCGGCAATTTATCAATCATATGGCGCACAGGATACTAATTGCGGAATTTATAAAACGACTGACGGAGGTTTAACCTGGTTGCAACAGTTTGCCATTCAGGCTGGAACATCAACATTTCCTAACAATGTATATTTCTGGAATGCCAATGAGGGTATGTTTGAAGGTGATGTAAGGGACGGGTATTTTGAAATTTATACCACTTCAGATGGCGGATCTTCGTGGGTAAGAGTGCCCCAGTCAAATATCAACGCAACTCTAAAGGCCGGTGATGCCGGAATGATACGTTCCATTGAAACGGTGGGAGATAGTATGATCTGCTTCATTTCGTATAAATCCGACCTGTATATTTCAACTGACAGGGGATCTCACTGGATCGGGAAACCAACCGGTATTACGATGCCACCGAACCCATGGTACCACAATATCGCTTTCCGTGACATCAACCATGGTTTGATCGGACTTGCCCCTTCAACAGCAACAACTATGAATATTTATGAAACTTCAAATTGCGGTGACACCTGGACATTGGTAAATTCCACAGGACCGATCAATATATTCGGGCTTGCTGCTGTTCCTGGCTCTCCAAACACTTATGTTTCAACCGGTCAGAATGCATCAATGATGGGAAATAACCCGATATTGAACAATCCCGACAGTACAACAGATTTGCCCGCTCTTGCGAATTCAGGTGTTACTTATTCTTTCGATGGAGGCCATACCTGGAAAAAAATGCCTTCAACTGACGGCAAACATTTTCTTGGTATTAAATGGCTTAATGATTCTGTTTCTTTTTCGGGTAGTTGGACGAATAGTCCCACAAACGATGGCATGTGGAAGTTTACCAGCAGCCTCGAGGAAGCGAATTTCACGGCCAGTGATTCGATGATAAATGTAGGTGACCAGGTTAATTTTTCAATTATATCAGGAGGCCATTCAACCTCAACTTTCAACTGGACATTTGACGGCGGTTCACCGGCAACCTCCACCTCCAGGAATCCGGTTGTAAGCTATAATACGAAAGGCGTATACAGCGTCACGCTTGATGTCACAAACACCTGGGGGCATAGTATTAAGGTGAAAACAGCTTATATCTATGCTGGTTGTGGCGTCGGTATTGAAAATCATTCTTCAGGCTCCGTTTTGGTTTTCCCTGATCCTGCGGATGATTTGTTGAATATCAATGGAGACATGCCCATACTCTGGATCAGGATTGCAGACATGACAGGCAGAGAGGTATTGTCAAGGAAAATCAACGATCGGAATGCAACGATCCGGACGTCTGGCCTGAAAACAGGTGTTTACACCCTCATCGTTCAAATGCAAAACAACACCATTAACCGAAAAGTTATTATAAAATAGGCTTCGCGTTTCTATAAGCCTGAGGCTAATCTTTGATTTCTCTTTATCTCATTACTAATCTCCCTGACATAAATCAATAATAAATACTACAAAAAGTATCTGGATTTAAGTTGGAGAATACCCGAAAGCCGAATCCAATTCACTTTTTCACCTGTATCTTAAAACACGTTTCACCTGTTTGCTGCTTCACCTTGAAGATATACATTCCTTCGCGTAAATCAGAGATGCTGATTTCCTTTATTCTTCGTGGCTTGGCTATTGTCTTAACAAGGGTTCCCGATAAATTTAAAACCTGGACCACGGCTTCACTTTCATCTGCAAAATATACAAAACATGAAGCTGGATTCGGGTAAATGCTGATAGGCCTGAAATAAATCCTGTCATCTGTCCCGTTGTAAGGTGTAAGCATGATCGGTATGAAAAGGGAAGAATCGGCTTGTGTTATCGTAATGATTCCAGTTGTGTCATGGTATCCCTGTTTTGAGATAAAATACGAATAATTTCCCGGATCAATCTGGAATTTTGAATTCCCCGTGGAATCTGTAACCTGAAAGACTGTATCCTTCAATTGCCTGGAATCAACCACTCCGATTTTCACTCCCTCCAGTGGTGTTGCAGCATCGGATAAAAGGAAAATGGCTTTTTTTGCCTCATATAAAATCTCGTTATGGTAACCGATAGAGATGAGGTGAAAACCATTTGTATCCCGGATGTTCTTTGACGGGATAAACCAAAATTTTGATCCGGAAGTAACTGGATTTTTCAAGGTCAGATGAACCAGGGCCGGGTTGACAGAATCAATATCTGCTGAGGCGAAATAAAACCTATTAGAATTTCCGTATCTCATTAATACATAGTTTGAAGTATCTAGCATGGAAGCATGGTCCAATTCATGATTAAACAAAGCATCTACCTTAGACTTGCCTGTAAAGGATCTCTGGTTGATGAAAGGGTTCTCTCCTATAAAGTTCTGCGTGTGGTAAACCCTTCCCTCCTCAGAACCGATCCAGCCTGTAATGCTGTTTGGGAATATTACCGCTCCTGTGGCCAATCCTTCAAAGGAAGGATGTTTAATCCAGGTAGCTCCGCCATCTTCAGTATAGCACAAACCGGATGATTCTGAACTATGAGTGTAGCCTGAGGCAACATAGGTACCAGTTGTCCCTGGTACAAAGTTGATATCCCATCCATAAGGGATCCCCTGGTGAGTCTTCTCGTGCCAGGTTTGTGCACCATCATTGGTTTCATACAGTGTATACTTATACGGTGCATTCTGGTACGAATCAACCATTAACCCATTGTTTTCATCTTTAAAAGCAAAAACACAGTCGGCCAGATTACTATAATCCGACTTTGCAGGTGTATTATATCTTTCCCAGTGATAACCTTTATCAATGCTTTTATAAATGTTATTCTTTATGGTTATAAACCATATGGTATTCCCCACTACTCTGAACCGCCTGTACGACAACGGAGGTAAGCGATAATCTTCCAATGTTGAGGGTGGATTGTCAACATCAGGGACCTGATTCCATGTTGTGCCTCCATCAGAAGTAACAAAGATGTCAAAACGCATCGTTGTGGTATCGATACTGCCGACTGTAACCCCTTCACTGGCATTCCAGAAATAAACCAGGGATGGAAATTTTCCCGGGTTATTGGTACTATAGGAGGTAGGTTGCTGTATCCAGCTCAATCCGCCATCAGCGGTCTTATATACTCCGGACTTTGATAGCTCAGTGTCAAAAATCACAGGGATCCAGGCAGTATCAGCATTAAGCGCGTAAATACTTCGGATCCGGTATGAAGAAGTGGTGTTCAGGTTAAAGTTCCCGGTCACCCAATGTTGCCCACCGTCAACTGTTTTTGAAAAGGTTGAGCGGTTTGGCCAGTTCAGGTCCAAAGCCCAGTTGACATTATCCCCTGCCGGGCTGAATTCGGTCACAATCATATTGGTTTGATTGGTCTGTTGTTCAACCCATTGAGCCTTAAGCATTGAGAAATGGGCTGACAATAAAAAGAGGATCCAGATGACTCGTTTCATAATGATTTGTTTAAGTAAAAGAACTGATGTAATTAATGCGTTTAACTGTTTTCTTGTTTAATGATCAATCCGACGATGATTAAATTTACTATTATGCTATTGAATTCAACTGGTGTATTCTTTGACCGGTTTAAAGACTCGTGGAGCGGTGCTAAGCAGAGGTTTCATCTTCCTGAAGAGTCCTGTTATAATTATCGTAACTTTACTTTATTAAAGGATGATCGATCTCCCCTCTCCTTTTTGCTTTCTCAGCATAATATAAAAGCTCAGATAAAAATGGGAGTCCTTTTAATTTTAGTGTAAACATCAACCATATGAAAACACAGATTTTACTTTTCGCGACAGTTTGTATTGCCACTATGAGTTCTTTCGCTCAGTTTTCTTTCATTCATATCAGCGATATCCATGTATCAAGCACTCCCTCCCCAAACAGTGACACCAATGCACAATACTTCCAGTGTGCAATAAAAGAATTTGCTAAACTCAGTCCAAAACCCGCATTTGTTAGTGTTGGTCCTCCATTGCGCAGCTGCTCAGCTACAGGTTTGCATGAAGCAAACAATGCATCACATCACTGTTTTTCCCAATCCCGTCAATGAAAAACTCACGATTGTATGCACAAAAAGATCTGTGATAGAAGTCCAGAATACCGAAGGACAAATACTTAAAAGAATAGCTGCAATTGATCTCTATACCACAGTGGATCTTTCTGATTTACCAGGCGGGATTTATATTATAAAGGTTATAACTGAAGATGGAATTACTGTGAAAAAAATTATTAAGACTAACTGCTCAATATAGTTCACTCATGACTAACCATTTCGTTAACAGAACCGTACTCTTAACTGACCGATTCCTTGAATTAGAATCCTTTCGGAATTCCAGAGAATGCTTGATTTATTTAAGGATATTTATATATTATATGTTTTATTTATATGCGTTTAGACCTCTTATGCCGTTATGAAAACAAATGCAAGTAGCACCAAAGCCGGATTCTGGCGCAGGATAGCTGCAGGATGGATAGATGCTTTCGTTATCTTCATCCTCACAAACCTCATTATCGCAATCCTTGCCCTCCTGAATTTCAGGATCTCTTTCGGAACCATGTTCGTGATCACCGGAGCAATATATTCTTCGGTCCTTCTCTCAATATACCATCAAACTTTGGGTAAGATGATCATGAAGGTTTTTATTGAAGGCGGATGTGGCGAACCCGTAAACCGGCGCAGTATCGTTTTGCGTGAAGCTTTCGGGAAATGGGGAGTTACGCTTGCACTGCCCATGATGCTGGCACTGATCCTGGGAGGGAAAACATATATCCCGACGTTCACCGACATCATTTATCTTATCCCTGCAGTCATTTTCTGTGTAACCTGGTATGTGTTCACCAAACAAATGTGGTACGACAGTATGGCTTGTTTAACGGCAGAATATCATCCGCAGTCAAAAAAGCCAAAAATAGCTTTTCTGGTCCTGCTTACAGCTGCAGTAATTGGGGGCGGGCTGGCTTTTACCGAATACAAGGTGATGCACCGCATCCCGTGCGGGCTTGCACTTTACCGCAACAACAGTTCGATTAAACCCTATGTAAGGTTCCTTAAAAAGCAAAAGACCTCTCCTGTCGATTATGTGATAGGACTTTTCGACAAATACGATGTGGTTGTGCTTTGCGAAAGGGCGCATCCCGAAATGACGCAATACGATTTTTTCTTCAATGTCATCAGGGATCCGCGTTTCATTGAAAAAGCCGGGATTGTATTTTCTGAAATCGGACAGAAAGGCAACCAGGATTTCATGGATAAATTCATGAACAACGACAGCCTTTCAGAGAGCCAGGTGAAAGAGCATATCCTGCAAATCACCAGGAACGAAGCGGTCCATCCTGCATGGACCAACTTCAACATGTATCTTTACTTACAACGACTTTACAAACTGAACCGTACGCTGCCGCCCGAAAAAAGGGTCAGGCATTATTTTACCGATGCGCCGGTGGACTGGAATGCAATACAAACGCCAAAAGACTACCAGGAGTATGAAAATAAATTCGTATGGCACCGCGACAGCCTCATGGCTCAGACTGTGATCGACGTAATGAACAACCGGCCAGCCGCCGGAGATAAGCATAAGAAGTGCCTCGTGATCATGAATTACAGGCATGCCTTTGACCTTACCGACAGGCTTCCCTGGGTGAGCAGCAGCAATACTTTTGAATTTATTAAAGATGCTTTTGGTTCCAGGGCTGCCAATGTGCTGATCAATACCCGGGTGATCACTTTTTACCCGGTTGCCGGAGGAGTTTGGGATGAGGCTTTTAACAAAGCAGGCAACAGGCAGCTGGGTTTCGACTTTAAGGGCTCTCCCTTCGGGGCAGATAATTTCGATATGTTTCCCTGGCAAATGGCCATGAACCTTTTTCCTGTAGCCATCGCACCTTCCAATGCCGGATATCTCAGGTACAGGGATGTGTTCACCGGATTTGTTTTCATAAACCCTTCTGAGGAACACTACTGGGAGCAGTCAACACCAGGATATTTTAAGGGATTTGAACAGGAATACATCAGGAGGTGCGGTTGCGTGAAAGAGGAATACAAAGAAGCGGGAAAGCAGGAAATGGCTGCCCTTAAAGCCAATGGTGACGCTCCCCCGGTTAAGTATTCGGAATTCCAGGCAGAGACAATTGCCTCCTTGTTCTTATATTGCTTTTTCGGAATCGGGCTGATCACTGGTTTGATTGCATATGCTTTCCAGAAATCAAGGACAAGGACAACCTGAAACTGATAAACTATAAAATAAGCCTGGACCAATTAGCAGGAGAAAAAGCAAGGATTCTTGTAGATGAGGTAGCATAAAATGATTAATTTGCACCACTTTTCGGAATTCTCTCAGTTCGTGATCCAATGTTTGGGAAAAACATTACTTCAACAGAAATTTTAAAACATAAAAAAATGAAACAGATCTATTTGGTACTATTAATGCTGGGCTTTATCGTATCGGGATGGGCACAAACTTTTAATGAAAGTTTTGATGGAACAACTTTCCCTCCTACCGGATGGCAGAACATCCAGGCCGGAGGCTCCGGATTGTGGAAACGGGTAACCGCCGGTGTAGAACCCATTTGCAGTCCGCATACAGGTGCAGGAATGGCAGAATACAATAGTTATGACTATCAGGTTGGGGCAAATGCACTCCTGGTTTCACCCCCCCAAACCTTTACCGGTTCATCAGTACATGTTTTCAGTTTCTGGCAATATGGCGATTCGGGATGGCCAATATATCATGACAGTATTGGCGTATATTATAATTCTGCGGCCAGTCTGACCGGGGCAACATGGCTTGCAACGATCCCAAGATACAACCCGGTGGATGGATGGTATAAACACAGCTACCTTCTTCCGGCCAGCCTTACAGGAACCAAATACCTTATTCTGAGAGGATACAGTCAGTATGGCAATAATATGTTTGTAGATGATGTCAGCCTGTTCGTTCCCCCTGCCCACGATTTGTCAACCTTGTCGATCAATAATCCAAAGTATTTGTCGGACTCAACACCGGTGATACCTTCAGCCACGATTAAAAATACTGGTCTGAATACTGAAACCAGTTTTCATGTGATCTGCAAAATTTATAATTATACCAACAATGAGATCTATACTGATGATCAGACTGTATCGTCATTGGCCTCATGGGATACAGCTGTCGTGAACTTTACATCTTTCTCCCTCCCCGCATCCCAGGCAATTTATAACATGAAAATATATACTTCGCTGGCAACCGACATGGATCATTCCAATGACACAATTGTAAAAACAGTCTATACCTATACCCATAACAAACAGTACGTTTTACTGGAGATCGGCACCGGTACATGGTGCCAGTATTGTCCGGGTGCTGCTATGGGGGCGGATGACCTTGTCGAAAACGGCCAGCAGGTAGCAGTTGTCGAAAATCATAACGGCGACACATACGCCTATACCGCCTCGAATGCGCGGAACACCTATTATGCTATTACAGGGTATCCCACCGCCATTTTTGATGGGTTCAAGCAGCTTGTGGGAGGAGATCATACGAATAGCCTGTACACATCGTATTTGCCGATTTACGAATCAGAATATGCCATTAAAACTGCATTTGGTATCACCATCGGTGACGGAACCAAGACAGGCAATATCTATAACCTGTCTGTCATTGTCGACAAGTATGGTGAAACACCCTTTTCAAACAGTAACCTGGTATTGCATTTAGCGTTGACCCAATCTCATATCATGGTAAACTGGCAGGGACAAACACACCTGGAATATGTCAGCAGGGCGATGTCACCCGATGCTTCCGGAACACCGATAAGTTTACAAACTGCAAACCAGGTGACGGTTCCTTTATCCTTCACCTACAATCCTGCCTGGGGCGGAGATCTGGAAACTGATTATGAACTGGTTGCCTGGGTTCAGGATCTAACTACCAAAGAGGTTGTCGACGCCGAAAAGGTCAATCTGCAATCCATCCTGGTCGGTGTTAAAGAACATGGCAATAGCCAGGGTGGGATGAAAATTTACCCCAACCCGGTAAGAAATATCCTTACAGTCGAAACATTGCAATCAGAAGAAAACAGCACTCTGTCAGTTTTCAATGTCAGCGGGCAGCAACTCCTGAAACAGCAGGTTACATCCGCCAAAACACAACTCGATATGAGCGGTTTCGCAAAGGGTGTTTATACCATCCGGCTCATGACTAATGACAAAGTTGAGGTAAGAAAGATAGTAAAAGAATAAACTGTCTTTCTTTGATATTTCATTGTTAGCTGAAAAAGCCGGGCAGCTCCGGCTTACCGAAAATAATTCCTGACTCCAGGTTTATATTCGCAATAAATGTATTCTGTCTCCATAGCCCACAACTGGCACGGGCTCACTTTTACATTCCTGCTTTAACAACTCAAGCCAGTGTTGCATATCTCTTTCGAGATTCCTGTTGAACGTCGTCCTGAACAATTTTGCCAGGAACCTTTCCATGCTTTCTTCGACTGACACTGTTGTTTTTCCGTTGATTTCCGTCAATATTCTCGACAACATTGTGCAAATTTTTTTCCATCTGCACGATAGGGGTGTTTCAATGCTTGCTTGTCATTGAACTATAAACCATAAACATATTTACATGAAAGGATCTGAATTTAAAAATGCAGGAATAAGCATGTTGTTGCTCGTTTTATTATGCGGAGGCCGTTTAATGGCCGCTGAAACCTGGAAAGAAGTTGAGTCTAAATCTGGAATAACCATTTATGAAAGATGGGTAAAAGTAAGAAGTGATCTGACTGTAAAGGAGCGGAAAGGCGAAATGACAATTCAGGGCAACCTGAATTCAGTCGTGGACTTGCTTAGCGATCCGTCCAAAGTAAAACTCTGGATGGAAAATGTAAGTGAGGCCTACCTTGTTAAAAAAGAATCAGAGAAGGAATGGGCTTCCTATACATACTTTTCGTTGCCCTGGCCTTTCGAAAACAGGGACATGGTCTCTGTTTCAAAGCTGGATTTCAACAATCCCGCATCGGCAACCATAGAAATGATTAGTAAGGAAAATGCCCTGCCCACAAAGAAAAACGTCAAACGGCTGGCAAACTATAAAGCGACCTGGAAAATTGCCGACCTTGGAAACGGCCACATTTTCATCTCTTTTTCAACTATCTCTTACACTTCGCCTGAATACCCCAGGTTTATCCAGGACCCTATAGTAAGGAAGGTTTTTATGCGTAATCTGCTTAAGCTTAAAGTGGCTTTCTGTATATAACTTATGCATATGGCTATGAAAAAGTTAAAAAAACGGCTTGTCGATAAAATTCAAACCCTGATAGGTGAGCCAGAATTGATCGCCCGCAGTTTCGCCATGGGTTCATTTATCGGCGTAACTCCCCTGATTGGTATGCAGATCATCATTAGCCTTACGCTGGCAGGGATATTCCGGCTTAGCAAAACAGCTTCGGTGGTCGGAGTAATAAATACAAACTGGACCAAAGGATTGTTTTTGTACCCCCTGAATTACAAGATCGGCGCCTGGCTGCTAGGGTATAACGGAAGTTTAAGCATTGAGGGTTTGTTTACCGGTAATATTTTCAGGAACCTGTATAATGCCGGAGCTGAAGTGTTCATTTCACTGCTTATCGGTGGATTCATCACAGGTGCAATCATCTCATGCATTTATTATTTCCTCGTTCTGAAGATTTTAAAACAAAGAGAATCACTGATTATAAAAACAAAATAAACATGAATAAATCCGATAAAAAATATGCATTGATAACTGGCGCCAGCCGTGGTATTGGCCAAGCGATGGCATACGAATTGGCATCAAGAAAAATAAACCTGCTGCTGGTATCTTTAAAAGGGGAAGGTTTGGCTGAGCTTTGTGAAAAAATCCGGAATAATTATGGGGTGGATGCCCAATATTTTGAAACCGATTTCTATCAGTATGAATCCGTTTATGACGTTGCAAACTGGGTCATACCGAATTACTCTCTTTTCATTCTCATAAATAATGCCGGTATTGGCGGAACAAGGGCATTTGAAAGTGTTTCACCTGAATATATTGATACTATAATCCAGGTAAATATCAGGGCAACATCAATGCTTACAAGGTTGCTGTTGCCTGAACTAAAAAAGCAGGAAAAGGGATATATATTGAACGTGGCCAGCATGGCAGCCTTTTCCCCGTTTGCATTTAAGACGGTATACCCTGCCTCCAAAGCCTTTGTTTCCTCATTTTCCCAGGGCCTGCAGGAAGAACTCAAGGATACCAGTGTTTTTGTGAGTGTAATTCATCCGGGACCTGTAAAAACCAATGCGGATGTCACTGCACGAATCGAAAAACAGGGTGTTTTCGGGAAACTGGGACAGGTAAGTCCGCAGAAATTGGCGAATATTGCAATACAAGAATTACTCAACAGGAACTCCCTGATTTTACCCGGAATTCTGAATAAGATTAACTGGGTACTGATGGCCCTGTCACCAAATGCACTGAAATTACCCATTTTGTCAAGGGTTGTACGAAAGGAAATATATTCATCCCGGTCGGTTAATCCCGCGCTTTGCGCCATTGAACAATAGCCTATGAAAGTTTTGTTAACAGGGGGAAATGGTTTTTTGTCGGGACACCTGGTTCATGAACTGCTCAGATGCGGGTACACCGTGCGGGCAATGATGAGGCCCGGGGTAAAAGCGCCCGCACTTACAGGCCTTGACATTGAAATGATTTACGGAAATATCACCAGCAAATCAGATGTTCAGGCGGCTGTCAGGGGATGCGATGTTGTCATCCATGCAGCTGCAGATACCAGTCAATCGCACCGGCAGCTCAGGGACTATTACCCGGTTAATGTCGAAGCGACTGAACAAATTATCAATGCAGCTTCAGCTGAAGGCTGCAGGCGGATGATATTTGTGAGTACCGCCAACACCATGGGTTTTGGCACAATTCAGAAACCCGGAAATGAAAATACCCCGGTTTCACCGGTGTTTTTGAAGTCAGGATATGCAAAAAGTAAAATCCTCGCCCAGGAATTGGTGATGGAAGCGGTAAAAAACAAAAAGATCGACGCTGTTATTGTGAATCCCACATTCATGATTGGTCCCATGGACTATAACCCTCACTCAGGAAGGATCTTTAAAATGCTGCTTGAAAAGAAAATTGCCTTCTATCCTCCGGGTGGAAAGAACTTTGTTGATGTAAGGGATGCTGCGGGTGGTATTGTAAACGCTATCAGCAAAGGAAAATCAGGTGAATGCTACCTGATCTCTGGCGAAAACCTGTCTTTCTATGATTTCTTTCTCAAAGTTAAATCGCTTTCAGGACAAACTACAGTGCTGATCCCCGTTCCGTCCCCGTTACTAACCCTGTTCGGTTTTATCGGAAGTATCCTAAGGATATCAGGAATTAGTTCAGAACTGAATCTTACCAATGCAAGAATTTTATGCATAGGCAACTATTTCGACAACAGTAAAGCGGTCAGGCATCTTTGTCTTCAATGCTCAGGAATTGACAAAACAATCAGCGATTCCCTCAAATGGACAAGGACGGGTAATAAATAGATGCAATCAGAATTCAACAAGACCTTATAAATAAACCGACTTCCGAATTAAAACAAAAGTATTAACTTGGACTGGATTTTAATGACATAATTTGGGATTCACAGATTTTTTCTTGACCGTAAAGTTTTATTCAATATCCGGAATAAAAAGGATGTTTCTTCTGATACTGATCCTGGCAGGAGCGTCGATCCATCTTTATTCACAGGACAATGCCGGGTATGTCAACGTATTCATCGGGACTGATGGGACAGGACATACCTTTCCAGGGCCTTCAATGCCTTTTGGGTTAGTTCAGCCCGGCCCCGATAACCAGGCCGAAGACTGGAATCACACCAGTGGATACCAATACCGTGACACTATCCTTGCCGGATTTTCCCAAACCCGTTTAAGCGGGACAGGTATCAGTGAAATGGGTGATATCTTGCTTTTACCTTACGTACAAACACAACCTGAAAACCTGAAATTTCTTTACTTTAAGAATACTGAGAAAGCAAGTCCGGGCTATTACACCCTTACCAAAAAAGACCAGGTAAAAGTGGAACTGACTTGTTCTGAACGGGTAGCCTTTCATCGATATACTTTCCCTTCGCAACAGGCCAGCATACTGGTTGATTTACAGCACGGACTTCGTTTCCTTACCGATAGTCTGGTTTTAGAAAGTGATGTCAATGTTGAGAATAAGCAAACCATTTCAGGGTATTGCCATACCAAAAACTGGGTTGAAAGGAAGTACTTTTTCGTGATCAAATTTGACAAGCCGTTTTTGAAATCAGAACAACTGGCGAAAGAACCAAAAGAAAATGCACCGAAATATGTGTTGTCGTTCAACCTGGATAAAAGTAAAATCATACATGTAAAAATCGCTTTATCTACCGTGGATGTGGAAGGCGCAAAACTCAACCTGCAAAATGAAATTCCCGCTTGGGATTTTGAAAAAGTGAGACAAGATGCCGTTAATGCCTGGAATAAATACCTGGGAAGAATAGATATTGAGGCCAGTTCCATTCAGAAAGAAATTTTCTACACTTCGTTATATCATTTGTTCCTGCAGCCATCTAATATTGCTGATGTTAACGGGAAATACCGGGGGGCGGATGATAAGATTGCACAGGCACCTGGTAACGAATATTATTCAACGCTTTCCATCTGGGACATTTACCGTGGAGCATTCCCTTTGCTGGAAATCATTGCTCCCGAAAAAGTAAACGGAATTGTTAATTCCATGCTTTTACATCATAAGGCCAATGGATTTTTACCTATATGGACTGCATGGGGACAGGATAATTACTGTATGATCGGTAACCATGCCATCCCAATGATTCTATCGGCGTACAATAAAGGTTTTACCGGGTTTGATCAATCCGAAGCCTTAAAAGCAATGGTTGAAACTTCCACAAAGAGTCATATTAATTCTGATTGGGCGTTGTATAATAAATATGGCTATTACCCTTTCGATAAACTGGATAACGAAGCTGTTTCACGAACTCTCGAAAGCGGTTACGACGATTGGTGTGTAGCTGAAATGGCCTTACAACTGGGTGATAAACCCACTGCTGAAACTTTCAGTAAACGGGCAAATTACTATAAGAACATTTACGATATCAGTACCAAATTATTTCGTGGTAAGGATTCCAAAGGAAATTGGCGCATGCCTTTTGATCCATTAAAAGCAACATCACCTATGGATAACCCGGGTGATTATACCGAGGCTAATGCCTGGCAATATTTCTGGACACCGGCCCAGTTTGACATCGAAGGAATGAAAGAACTATTAGGCGGCAATGAAGCATTTACCAGACAACTGAATGATTTCTTCACCATTGAGGCACGAAACCCCAACAAATTTCTCGGGCAGGAGGCAATGATCGGGCAATATGCTCACGGGAACGAGCCCAGTCATCATATTGTGTATTTGTATGCTTATTCCAACATGCCAGAAGTGGGGCAAAAATACATCCACCAAATAATCAGCGAGTTTCACAACAATACGCCTGACGGAATGATTGGCAATGACGACTGCGGACAAATGTCGGCCTGGTACATCCTTTCAAGCCTGGGATTTTACCCGGTTAATCCTGTCGGAAATGATTATGTGCTCGGGGCTCCCCAATTGAAAAAGGCTAAGCTTCATCTCACTAATGGAAAAATATTTATTGTCGAGGCTCAAAATATATCTTCTCAAAATATCTATTCAGGAAAGATTGTTTTAAACGGAAAATTGATCGACAAGCCCTGTATCACCTACCGGCAAATTATGAGTGGTGGCACACTGAGTTTTGAAATGATCAATAAATAACCTGAGGCTAAAGTAAAAATAATTTTATTGTATTGATCTCTTTTTCAGAGTCTTAATAAGTTTATTTGGTAATGGAGAAAGTATCAAATACGCTGTATGCACCTGTGTAACCTTTGTAACTGTTTACGGTTACGGTTTTACCTGCGATGTCAACGACGCTGAAGTAATAGGTTTTGCGGTCGTTGTGAACGTTCCATTCGTTTCTGACAGTCGGATCGATATAACCGCCGCCGGAACCTGCACCGCAGGTGCCGTTAAGAAGCTGCACTACATTGTTTTTCCAGCCAGGAACCGGGGGCGTGGGCTGTGGTTTCGGGATTAAACTGCCGTCAATGGTCCTCCTGGAAAACAGATGAGAATGTCCGCATGCATAAATGTCGAACTTGTTTGCATCGATAAAGGACCAGAGGGTCGTAAGCGTGGTATCCGCTTCCGACGCCTCGGTCGAATCGTTGTCGACATAATAATAGGGCACATGGATAAAAAGGAATTTATGTAACGCGCTGGTTTGGGCCACCTGTGTTTTCAGCCAGGTCATTTGTGA